>OGRF01000008.1_pt1 | contig 243372 bp, 205 predicted proteins | sample 1553381 | NCBI WGS metagenome assembly OGRF01 (sample SAMEA2580060, study PRJEB22360) | human gut metagenome | biome: human gut; feature: human-associated habitat; material: faeces | place: Denmark | collected 2008/2010
GGCGATCAGCGGGAATCCCAACCCACCGCATCGGCACCGCCACCAATCGGGACAGCCCTTTGCTGCCGCATCACTCAATCGACCTTACGCAGCACGATATCCGACACAGCCACGTTCAACTTGACTCCATCCATCACCACTGAAGGCCGGTATACACCGTATTCGAACTCGGCACCCGATACGTACTGCTTGATCGTAAGCGTCCTGCGGTCGGACGATACCTCCACCGGAAACGATGCCGGCGCGAGCTGGTACTTATCGTAATCCATGCCCACGAAAAGAAGCGGCCAGTCTCCCCAGTTATACAGATAAACACTCTTCGACGAAGGCACCGTCACCTCATCGCCCTCTCCAATGTGGAAGAAGATTTTGGCCCCGTAGTCACGGTAAGCCAGTTCAGGTGCCGCGCTGTACCAGGAAGATTCTCTCATCAAATCGGCCGGAGAATAATAGAGCGGCTCGCCCCCCTGGAACGGATAGCCGGTCAGCACCAGCATATTCCGAGCACGGTACTCCTTACAAGTCTTATCATCGACTCCGGCTTCGATCTTCACTTCGACATCCTTAATCTCCTGAGGCATATCATTATAGTCCAGATAGGAATAGGAGATCGTCCAGGTACCCGGAAGCACGTCGAACAACTCGGACTCGACACGCGCCTCGGAGGGCCAGTCGTCCATCCGCACCGTCACCCGTTTATAAACTTCCACATCCTCCAACGAACGTACGGCGACGATGCAGACATACTCCATGCCCGGATAGAGGAATTCCACCTCGATATCGTAACCTTCCGCCGTATTGACCTGCTCCATCTCCTGGATGTTCAGGTCGGTGCCTACGTCCGAAATAATTTCCTTGTCACCCTTACCCTGCGCTTCGTAATTCTTTACCTCGGCGGCGGCCAAAACGGCGTAACGTCCCAGATAAGCTATATCGCTCCGAATGCGGAGATTCAGCGTCTCGGAAGGATTCGTATCGGATTTACGGGCCTCGACCTCCAGCAGAGGCACCCGTCCCGAGGACTCTTCAGTCGTGAACGGTACCAACTGAAGATTCTCGCCCCCGGAAAAATCGACGCTCACCACGCCGCAGTAATATTCCTTGGAGGGTTTCAGACCCTCCCACACTTCGCTCGCGACCGCCTCGTATTTCCTGCCCAGTCCCGCATCGGTGGCATACTTGATCATATGGATCGCCATCGCCTCGCCTCCGTTGTTCTCGATGATGTTCGTATACCACTCCTTATCACGGACATATACGTAATATTCGGCGACACCTTCGCCAGGCGAGGTTCCGACCTTCACCGACGTAGAGGCGATTTCGGTCAATTCCACCTCCACTTCCGCACCGCTACCCTGGCGGGGCAGCGTCTCGAAATCCAGCCGCTGAGGCTCCCCGGTGATATTGTACGATGCGTCGCAGGGCGCCATCAGAATGACGTACGGAACACCCGCGATGACCTTCATGGAGAAAGTCCCGTTTTCGGCGGAGAATTCCCCTCCGTCGACCCAGTCGTATTCGGCCTCGCCCCGGCCGATGCAACCCGCCTCAGTGAGGTACTCCTCGATGGTATACGTATTCAGCGTGGCCGTCGGAATCGCGGCGAAAAAGTAGGGACCCTCACAACGGATAGAGAACGTAAACCGGTCGGAGCCGATGTCCGACACCTCGATAATTTCGTTCGAGTTCACCCCTGTCGTAAAGGCGAGCTCCGCCACTTCGCTATACAGCGTCTCCGCCTTCACGGCCGCATAAAGCACATAGGAACAGCCCGTCTCCAAACCGGTCACGGCCACCGTAGTCTCTTTATTCACGGTACCGGTGTGCTCGTCGAAAAGCGATGCGGCGTCGGGCTTCTCTATCCCGTCATTCTGCGTCCGTTTCACGACCTGATAACCGTACGCCCCGTCCACATTCGTCCGCAGGCGGAACGAAAATTCGGTCTGACCCGTCGAAACGCTCTCCAAAGTGATCTCGGGAGCCGCTGCCCCCGGATCGTCGTTATCATCGCTGCATGCAACCGCCGCCGACAGGAGCAACGCGCCACACACAACTCCGCGCAACCAGAATCCAAAGTGCTCGAATATCGTTTTTTTCATAGCATGAACTTCAAAGAAAAATCCGGTCCGGCATCTCCCCACCATTATTCTCCGAATCTCAGATGAAACAGAAAACCTGCATTCGCCGAGAAATACCGGACCGGAATATGTATCCGAATGTTATTTATTCAAAGGTTTGTACTCGGTTTTCGTGTTGCCATCTTCACTACGGACTCGGAAAATGAGGCAATATCCCTGTCCTGCAACGAAAGGAATGAGCGCAGTGACATCGGCGCCTTCGGGTGAACAAATGCCTTCGACATCGGAGGAGGGACGCCAACTGATCCAAAAGTCCCCCCAATCCTCAGGGCCGTAACCATTCGCGATTTCCTCATCGATTTCGGTCTGCGTGTGAGCGCCGATGCGATACGATGTGGCCAGGGAGGCCTTGACATGAACCGTTACCTCGGCAGTACCGTCGCCGTTGTCCGTCAGGTTCTTGATGTCGCCCAGCGTCAACGAAATTTCGGTCTCCGGAGTCTCCGTGCGGAATTCCGCCTTCGTATATGCATAGTCGTATACCTTCAACTGGTCTTCATTGTTCGGGTCCACGTAAAACGCCAAGATCACGTAATCAGTCTTGGGCTTCAGATCGCCGTCATAATTGCTCCACTCTGCCGTACCCTGCTTGGCGATCGACTTCACGTAGTCCGACATCGTCATCTGCTTATCAACCGCAATATTGTTCAGGCCATAATAAACGCCCTGAATATACGATTCCGGCTCGAAACTCTCATAGGTAGATTTCGTCGTAATCCAGGCGCAATACCATTCGTCCGCACTCTGGGGTGTCACGGTAAAGGTCACCCCCGTGGTCGTAGGCTGGATGTTCGTAATCTGGAACTGGTCGGGAACGTCCGGAGCCTTGGTCGTCAGGAACTCATAATAAACGACTTCCTCATCCTGAGAAAGGTCGTAAGCCGCCACTACGTACGAGTAGCTCGACGAAAGTCCCGATAGCGACCTCTCGTACACACCCTTCTGGGTTTTGTTCCCGATGTAGGGGTCCTGTCCGTAATATTCGATGAACTCCCAGCCTTCAAGCATCTTTCCGTCACGCTCGACCTCGGATTTGGGAAACACGTTCACGTAGTAGTCCACCGTATCGTCGCTGGGCGTAACCTTCACCTTAGCCGAATTGTGGGTGATATCGGTTACCGTGATCTCGATTTTGAAATCGCCCGGCGTCGGCCCATCACCCTCCTTCTGCGTCCTGACGGTCTTCTTGACCACAGCTCCGACTTCTTTATTCTGATAGCTGAAAACCACCACCGTATAATCGGTATCAGCCTTCAGCCCGGTTGCCGAAACATCTTTCTTGCCCATGTAAAGACACTTGTCGAAATCCGAACGTGCGACCATTTCGGCAACAAGCTCCTCGTCGGCAAGTCCTTCGACGGAGGAAGATTCCGTCACTCCCGCAAAATAGGTCGTTTTGTCGTCCGACGGCGTAACCGTCACAGAAACGGAATTAGACGAGGCTTCCGGCGTCGCGATTTCAAACGTAACCGTCGGGGGGGGGACATCCGTCTTGTCATCGTCGCATCCAAAACCGAGAAGCGCCGCCCCGCAAAAAAGCCAGCCGAATAAGTAATTAAATTTTTTCATAAATACAAAGGTTTTAGTTTGGTTGGTAAATAGTTTTTTTTTTCATTACCCAAATATATCATTTTTATTTTAATTATGCAACGATTTTTAATTAAAAAAGCTCCGCCTGTCTGAAAATTCAGACGGGCGGAGCTTGCAATGCCTCGGTCACGGGGACAGGCTAACCCCGGAAGCCGGGCGATCAGCGGGAATCCCAACCCACCGCATCGGCACCGCCACCAATCGGGACAGGCGGATCGCGGTCGCAACCATCGACTCTCCCCGGCTACACGTGCAGCGGTTCGACGGGGCGGATGCAGGATCGAGTTTCTGCGGATCAGTGCGTAAATACGCGGCCTTTCTGCTTGATCTGCTTCTCGTATTTGATACGGGAATCGGTCGGATACTCCAGCTTTTCAAGCTCGGCCACAGCGTTCTTGATGTCGTCGATAAGCATGTCGATCATATCGCGCGACGTACCCTGGCGAACGACCACACGCATTACGACCAGATTTTCCAGGTTCTCAGGCATCGTATAGGCCGGAACCATCCACCCGCTCTGCTGCAGCAGAGCCTGCAGGTCGTAGAGCGTCCACTTGGCCTTCTTGTCGTAATCGGGATTCATATACCAGATGAACAACGGATTGACCAGCTTGTCGGCATAGTTGCGGAAGCACTTCATCTTGCCGATCTGATCGTGGCAATAGGTGGCGATGTCCATCGAATTCTGCTGAATCTCCTTGTAGCCCTCGAATCCCAGGCGAAGGAAATTGTAGTACTGTCCCAGCACCTGGGCCGCCGGACGCGAGAAGTTCAGACCGACCTGCGTGATATTCGCGCCCAGATAATTGACGCTGAACGACATCTCATCAGGCAGGTACTTCTTGTCCTTCCAGACTACCCAACCCAGGCCCGGATACACCAGACCGTACTTGTGACCCGACGTAGAGATCGAGAGCACCCACTTCAGGCGGAAGTCCCATTTCACCTCGGGATTCAGGAACGGCAGGATGAAACCGCCGGAAGCGGCGTCCACGTGGATCGGAATTTCGAAGCCGGTCTTCTTATTGTAAGCATCGAGCGCCTTGTCGAGCGCCTCGACATCGTCGTTCAGACCCGTCCAGGTAACGCCCTGAATCGGTACGATACAGATCGTGTTCTCGTCGCACATGGCGAGCGCCTGCTCGGGATCGAGCGTCGGGTTCTTCAGCGTCAGAGGCACGGTGCGCAGTTCGATTTGCCAAAGCTGGCAGAACTTCTCCCACACCACCTGGAAACCGGCGCTCATCACCAGATTCGGTTTGTCGAACGGTTTGCCCGCAGCCTGGCGACGCTTGCGCCAGCGCAGCCACGCGGCCACACCGCCCAACATACATGCCTCCGAAGAGCCGATACCGAGGGCGCCTGCCTTCCACTGCGCCTTCTCCGGAGTATTCCAAAGATTGGCGATCATGTTGATACAGCGTCCATTCATAACGGCAATGCGGGGATACTCCGTTTCGTCGATATAGTTTACACTGATTGCTTCATTCATAAGTCGGGTAGCGTATTCGTCCATGTAGGTAGTCACGAACGTCGCCAGATTCAACCGGGGCTGAGTCTGGGGGTAAGTTTCGTCTTTGACGATCTGATATGCAATTTCCGGGCGCATCATTCCCTGGGGGATCACATCGGTGGGAGCAGGCTCGAGCACTTCTTTCGATCCGAAAACTGTCGTCAGCAGTTCATCATTGTTTCGTTTCTGGTTCATACGCTATAATTATTTTGGTTCGTAACAGAAGAATGACACAAACTATGCCAGGAGGCAATCCCGCCTCCAAACATTTTCAGAAGAACATCCGACACATTCGCAGATAAAACCCCGAAATAACGAAATTCAACGACCCGGAATCCTGCGATTATACATACTTTCGGAAAGGTCGGACGTACTCGGCAAAGCCGCCGGACGCACCGGTCGGACTCTGTTCCCGTTTTTATCGCCCCCGCAGAAGACAGGGAGCCTCCGGCATAAAAAAAACGAACTCATTTGTTTTATTCTGTTCTCATTTTCACTACCTTTGTAATAATTTTTATCCACCCTTTATAAAATAGGTAAAAACTTTTGCGGCATGGCAGCATATTTTAACATTTTTTTGATCGTCATGGCCCTGCTGGCCTTGGCGGTTTACATCGCACTCCACTATTTCGAGGCCGGATACGGCTATCTCTTCAACCGTAAATACGGCTTTCCGATCCCGAACCGGATCGGCTGGGTGCTGATGGAATGTCCGGTATTCATCGCCATGACCGTTCTCTGGCTCCTCTCCGACCGCACGTGGGAGGCGGCGCCGCTGGCCCTGCTGATCCTGTTCCAGGGACACTACCTGCAACGGGCGTTCATCTTTCCGCTGCTGATCCGGGGCAATTCGAAAATGCCGGCCGGGATCGTGGGAATGGGCATGCTCTTCAATACGCTCAACGCCCTGATGCAAGGCGGCTGGATCTTCTATATCTCCCCTGCCGACTATTACGACGGCTGGTTTTCCAAACCCTATTTTTACATCGGAGCCGCACTCTTCGTCGCAGGCATGGTCATCAACCTCCACTCCGACTACATCATCCGCCATCTGCGCAAGCCGGGCGATACACGCCATTACATTCCCCGGGGCGGTATGTTCCGCTACGTTTCGTCGGCCAACTATTTCGGAGAGCTGACCGAATGGGTGGGCTTCGCCATCGCTTCGTGGTCATGGGCCGGGGCAGTATTCGCCTGGTGGACCTTCGCCAACCTCGCCCCCCGCGCAGCTTCGCTTTACAAACGATACGAAAAAGAGTTCGGGCAGGAATTCACCTCCCTGCACCGAAAGAGGATCATACCTTTCATCTATTAAGTTTTCAATTATGAGTAATTTGCAGGATTCCGTACTCTTCACGCCCTATCGTCTGGGGCAGGTTACGCTCCGCAACCGCACCATCCGTTCGGCAGCCTTCGAATCGATGGGCAAAGACTTCAGCCCCACGCAGCAGCTCAAGGACTACCACGTGAGCGTCGCCCGGGGCGGTATCGGCATGACCACGCTGGCCTACGCTGCCGTCTGCCGCAGCGGGCTCTCGTTCAAGAGCCAGCTCTGGCTGCGCCCGGAGATCGTCCCGGCGCTGCGCGACATCACCGACGCCATCCACAAGGAAGGCGCCGCCGCTTCGATCCAGATCGGTCACTGCGGTAACATGACCCACTACTCGACCGCCGGACAGATTCCCATCGGGGCTTCGAGCGGATTCAACCTCTACGCCTACACCCCCGTCCGCAAAATGCGCCGGGATGAAATAATGCAGGTTTCCAAAGACTTCGGCAAGGCCGTGCGAACAGCTCATGCCGCCGGTTTCGACTGCGTCGAGGTGCACGCCGGGCACGGCTACCTCATCTCGCAGTTCCTCTCGCCCTATACCAACCACCGCCGCGACGAATACGGCGGCTCGCTCGACAACCGGATGCGCTTCATGCGCATGTGCCTCGAGGAGGTGATGAACGCCGCCGCTGCGACGGGCACCTCGGTACTCGTCAAGCACAACATGTACGACGGATTCAAGGGCGGCATCGAGATTCCGGAGAGCATCGAGATCGCCCGCGAAATCGAGCGCTGGAAGGTCAATGGCATCGTTCTCTCGGGCGGTTTCGTAAGCAAGGCGCCGATGGCCGTGATGCGGGGTCTGATTCCGATCTACACCATGAGCTACTACTCGCCCCTCTGGTTGCGGGCCTTCATCCGCTACTGCGGCCCCTTCATGATCCGGCAGTTCCCCTTCTCGGAGTGCTACTTCCTGGAGGATGCCAAAAAATTCCGCGAAGCGCTGCAACTGCCGCTAATTTACGTGGGAGGTCTGGTGAGCCGCGAAGGAATCGAGCGGGCTCTGGACAGCGGGTTCGAACTGGTGCAGATGGCTCGGGCGCTCGTGAACGACCCGGCTTTCGTGAACAAGCTGCGCGAAGGCGATGCGGCGACCCGCAGCGAGTGCGACCACCGCAACTACTGCATCGCCCGCATGTATTCGGTCGATATGAAATGCTGCAAACATTGCGGCGACCTGCCCCGAAAAATCCGGGAGGAACTGGCAAAACTACCGTAATGACACGCAAGGGAACGATCGAAAAAGGGAGCCGGACCGCTCTGGTGACGGGTGCCGGCAGCGGCATCGGGCGCTGCATGGCCAGGCGGCTGGCCGAACTCGGATACCGGCTGATCCTCGCAGGACTCGATCCGGCGAAACTGGAAGCCGCAGCCGAAGAACTCCACGAACAATACGGATTGGCGGTAGAGGTCATCCCGATCGACCTGGCACGACCCGAAGCCGCACACGAACTTTTCGAGCGGGTACAGGCTCTCGGCCGTGAAGTCGATGTCCTGGTCAATAACGCCGGAGCTTTCTCGTTCCGCGACATTCTGCAAACACCCGTCGAGCGGATCGAAAGAATCCTCTGCCTCCACGCCCTGACCACGACCCTGACCTGTCGGCTGTTCGGCACCGAAATGGCCCGCCGGGGCTGCGGAGGACATATCCTCAACATGGCCTCCTACTCGCTTTGGATGCCCTGGCCGGGACTGGCGCTGTACAGCGCCAGCAAATCCTACCTGCGTGGTTTTTCGGTAGCTTTCGCCAAGGAGGTGCGCGAACAGAACATCCGTGTCACGGCCGTCTGCCCGGCAGGTGTGGCCACCGACCTCTACGGACTGCCGCCCCGCTGGCAGCGTATCGGGCTGCGGCTAGGTGTGCTCATCACGCCGGACAGTTGCGCCCGGCGAGCCTTGAAAGCCCTATGGCGAGGACGCCGCTGCTGCGTACCCGGCTGGTGGAACCGGCTTTTCATACCCTTCTGCCGTCTGATGCCGATGTGCGTACTCCGGGTTGCCCGCAAGTACACGATGAAGCTTCAACGCTAACACACAGAACCCGATAAAAAAGAAGATAGACGGCCATGAAAAAATGGATCAAGATTCTGCTCGTCACCCTCGGCATCATCGCAGTACTCGTCGTGACGACGATTCTGCTGTTGCCTCCCATCGCGAAAAACTACCTTGAAAAACACAGCAAGGAACTCGTCGGTCGGCAAATAACCATCGAAAAGTTGCGGTTCAACGTACTCAACGGCAAACTTCGCATCGACCGGATCGCCATGCTCGAGCCGGACGACTCGACGACATTCGCATCGCTGGGAAATTTCTATACTCGAATACACCTGCTGCCCCTGCTGCGCCAGCGGATACACATCGACGCCGTACTGATCGACAAACCCTACCTGAACGTCTATCAGGATGGCACCAGCTTCAATTTCGACGACCTGCTGAACCGATTCCTGACCCCTGCGGACACAGTCGAAAAGGCCCCGTCGAACCCCTGGACAGTCGATATCGACGACATCAAGATACACAACGGCGAGCTGACTTACAAGGACATGCAGCGTAACGTCACGTGGGGCTTCAACGAGCTCGACATCGACGTACCGGGACTGCACCTCTCCGGACACGAACGGACGGACATGGGCATCGTGTTCAACTTCTCACGGGGCGGTTCGCTCCGCACCTCGCTGGAATACGACCAGGCGACGGCCGACTACGACCTCAGCCTGCTGCTTTCGAACCTCTCGCTGGCAGGCACGGCGGCCTATTTCAATCAGGTGATCGACATCGGCTCGGTAGAGGGCCTCGTCACGCTCGACCTGCATGTGAAAGGCAACGCCAACCACCTGCTCGACCTGCGCACGTACGGCATAGCGGCCGCATCGGGGCTGAAACTGCGCGACAGCCGCGACAACCGGATCATCGACGTCGATACGCTCAATTTCGACCTGCGGGACGGCAATCTGGGCACGATGCAGTACGATATTCGCCGAATCTATGCCGCCGGCATCCGCACCCAGTTCGAAATCTACCGGGGCGGCGGCAACAACCTGCTCGCTCTGATCAAAGCTCCCGAAGAGCGTCCGACGGAAACGGAAGCGACCATCGACGGTGAAACGACCGTAACCATCGAACGCGAAGAACCGGCCACGACGCAGCTCAATTTCACCGTCGGCGAACTGCTTCTGGACAAGGGAGAGATCGCCTTCACGGACAACACGTTCGAAAAACCGTTCCGATACCTCATTTCGGACATCCGGCTGTCGAGCCGCGACATCGATTTCAGCAAACAGAACGAACTGACGCTCGACGCCAAATTGCAACGCACGGGATCGGGCCATATCCGTTGGAAAGGCTCGCTTCAGAACCTCGACAACCACAACCTCATGGTCGCTCTGTCGAACATCAACCTCAAGGATTTCACCCCCTACTGCGAACATTTCACGGCCTACCCGCTCACGGGCGGCAACCTCACGTTCCGCAGCCAAAACATCATCGCTGACCGTTTTCTCAACGGCACGAACCACCTCGACATATTTCAATGCGAGGTCGACAAGAAACGCAAGGACCTGGAGCCTGAATTCAAGATTCCGCTCAAGCTGGGACTTTACATTCTCAAAGACCGCAAAGGACACGTCAAGATCGACCTGCCGGTGAAAGGCAACCTCGACTCCCCGGAATTCTCCTACCGCAAGATCGTGATGAAGGCGCTGGGCAACGTTCTGCTGAAAGTCGTGACGGCACCCTTCTCGTTCCTGACGGGCGGAGGCGACAATCTCGACCGCATCGAGGTCGATCCGCTGCAATTCTCCCTCAATACGGATCAATACGCCACGCTGGATAAGGTGGCCGACATACTGCGCGACAAGCCCGAAATGCAGATAGGCCTCGCGCAGCGGATCAACCGCAGCAAGGCCGTCGGACGGCTGGCAGAACTGAATCTCAAAATGGCCTGCTACAACTCGACCCTTCCGGCGGGCGAGCGGCTGTCGATGATCGACTTCGAGCGAATCCAGGAGACCAAGCTCAAATCGGACGAAGTGATGCGCTTCGCCGACTCGCTGCTCGCCCTGCGCGGCATCGACGGCAGCAAACTCTCCGGCAGCCGGAAAGCCCTCACGCTTTACGGAGACCAGGCCGTCGGACAGCTCGAAAAAATTCTCGTCCGCCGCGACAGCGCGATCGTCGAATACCTGACCCGATCGCAGGGAATACCCGTCACCGCGATCTCGGTACGGACGATTCCGGCACAGGAACTCGGCGATTACACGGGAAAAGATATTTATGCCATCCAGCTCGGTATGGAGGAAGAGAGCATCGACGTAACGGACGGCAATACGGCAGGCGATACGGAAACAACGGATACATCGGCTTCCGCGACGGCGGAAGTCCTCGCGACTGTACCGGAACAGGCGGCGGTACAACTCACGCAAACCGGAACTGCGAAGGAAACGGCGACTCCCGAACCTTCCGCTCCGACGGCAACAGCGACGCAGTCCACCCAGGCCGAGACTACGATCACCGAATCCGAGGCCGGAATTACGACGATAAAAACCCCGACAGCACATCCGGAAGAGCTGCAAACGAACGAATAACCGGAAACAGACCGAACAAACAAACGACGTAACGGGCACGTCGGACGGACAAACCACGACAGCGGGACAACGGTGCTAAGAACAAGGCCGCCACCGAAAAGCTCCTGCAACCGGGAAAAATCCGTCGGAAATTTCAACGAAGAACATCGCTGAAACCCGAAGCCGGGTCCTGCCCGGTGCATTCGGCCGGATAATTGCCGACAGGCCATAACGACACTACGAAACAGACCGACATGCTGCAAGGAATCGAAAATATCGTATTCGATCTCGGGGGCGTGATGATCGACCTCGACAGAGCACGCTGCGTGGAGGAATTCCACAAGATCGGATTCACCGAAATCGACGATTTGATCGACTCGTACCATCCGAAAGGATTTCTCGGACGGTTGGAACGGGGCGACGTGACGAACGACGACTTCTACGACTACGTGCGTCGGAGCGCAGGACGCGACATCGCGGACGATGAAATCCGCCGGGCCTTCACCTCCTTCCTGGCCGGCATCCCCCGCTACAAGCTGCAAATGGTGCGCACGCAGCGGGAACGGGGATTCCGGACCTATGCCCTCTCCAACATCAACGACGTGGTTTTTCCTTTCGTGCGAGACGTTCTCTTCACCCAGGAAGGTTTGCAACTGGACGACTATTTCGAGAAAGCCTATCTTTCATACGAAATGCACGAATTGAAACCCTCCCCCGAAATTTACCGCAAAATGATCGAAAAGAGCGGTATGCGCCCCGAAGCGACGCTCTTCATCGACGACAATGCGGAAAATCTTCACACGGCGCAGGAACTGGGATTCCACGTATATATGCCCCGGCCCCGCGAAGATTTCAGGTTTCTGTTCGACGACGGCCCGGGCAGATGATACCAAAAACGGAAAACCGTCATCCGAAACGAACGGCACATCGCTGCGATACGGGGAGGACATTCGGAATAATTCGAAACCGACTGCAAGCGGTTCGCTTGCAATAACAAAACGTTCCGGGATAACGGACGGTACGTCGTGGCACACGCGACCGGATATTCGAAATCCGGCCTGAAAAGGTCCCGAAACGGAAGTCGGGAAAAAGGAATCTCTCTTCGAAAAGATAATTTTAGCCGGAAAAGTTTGTTATAAACAAAAAAGACCTTATATTTGCACTCCGAAATCGCACTGATTTCCGCAATCGGCGGGACACACCTCGCAAGAGGTCCCCGGATTGGGAACGGGGTGTAGCGCAGTCCGGTTAGCGCACCTGCTTTGGGAGCAGGGGGTCGTGGGTTCGAATCCCGCTACCCCGACGAAGAAGCCTCCGGAAAAAGACTTCTTGCGTAGAGGCTCGAAAAAGAGGGAAATCAGTTACGGTGAAAAATATTGTTCGGGGTGTAGCGCAGTCCGGTTAGCGCGCCAGCTTCGGGAGTTGGAGGTCGCTGGTTCGAATCCAGTCTCCCCGACAAAAATCAAAACCTTTGCCTTAAAAGGCAAAGGTTTTTTACTATGGGCATACGACGGCTATTCATCGCCGAAAGTAAGGGTACAAGAAAAAAGGATTCCGCTTTATCAAGCGGGGTCCTTGATTTTTGTACACCCAATAAGAGACTCGTCCGGAAGCGAAGCAGAGCGACGCAATCCAGTTTTCCCGACCGAGAGAAGGGATACGAAAACATTCCTTTTTTCATTTCCGGACAGCGACATGTCACACGGCAAACGAACAGCGATAAAAAACTGCCTGCGGAACAGCTTTTGTTTGTGTATTTCCCATCAAGGAGCTATTTGACAAGTCGCGAAGCAACGCAATCCAGATTCTTATTTTTATTTTCCAACGGCAATTCGTTTATACAAAGGCGGATGAAGATAAAAAGTCATTCGCGAACGACTTTTCTTCGTTTCGTCCAAGGGTTGCTGCTATCGGGAAAGTGGAGAAAAGCGACGCAATCCGAGGCTTCGAAAAATCAGAGTAATCTTTCCTTTACGGGAATTTTTATCGTCGTAAACTGCCGTTGTAGTCGGCGAAAGGCCACACGGACACAAAGAGTTTCATCAGGGAGTTCTCAATTTCAGGTCTGCCCCTCTTCTTCCGAAAACCGCCATATCATCCGGCTTTTCGGCAAAACCGGGACTGTAGCTTACAGGCAAGGTTTTTCACAGCCACCCACCGAACGCAGCGGCTGCCCGACTGCGCATCGACCGTCTATCGGAACCGGCGGAGCATCTTCCCGAAATCCAGTAATGCACGGGGCACAAAATTTGCGGATTACCCAAACACATTCTATGATTTACCGATATGAAACTGATAAAAACCATCGAAGAACGATGGAGCCCCCGCTCATACGACTCCCGTCCCGTCAATGAAGAACAACTGGCATTGCTGTTCGAAGCGGCACGCTGGGCTCCTTCCTGCAACAATGCCCAGGAGTGGGCATATTACTATACGACTCGCGAATATCCGGAAGCTCATGCCCGGCTCGCGGAGTGCCTCACCGGAGGCAATCGAGCCTGGGCGCCCGATGCTCCGGTGTTGCTGGTTTCCTGCGGATACAAGAATTTCCCGGGGACGGATGTCTATAACCGGCACTGGATGCACGATGTGGGCGCCGCGAACATCTCGATCGCCCTGCAAGCCGCCTCGATGGGAATGCAACTGCATCAGATGGCCGGCTTCGACGTGGAAGCCTGCGCCCGGCTGCTGGGCCTCGACACGGAAAAGATCGAACCTGTAACGATGATGACGCTCGGCTACCCCGGCCCGGCCGACCGGCTGGCGGAGCCGTTCCGCACCCGGGAAACGCTGCCCCGGGAACGCAAGGAAGTGAAGAGCTTCGTACATAAGCTCGAATAAGACCGGAACATCCGAACCGGAAAAAACCGTCCGCCTCACCGGACATAACGCAAAGAGAGGCTGTTTAACAAGTCCGATTTTAATGCTCCGTCGGAATGATCCTGACAGGGACGATTTTCAATTTCAGGGACCTGTTAGACAGTCTCTCTCCTATTGTGTTTCCGACTATTGCAATCGCTTGTAGTGACAGTACATCAGATGCTCCTGGTCGTCGTGCAGGTGCATACCGCCGCCCAGACAGAAACGCCACATCTTGCAATCGGCGCACTCCCCTTTGCGGGCCCATTCGCGGTCGCGGAACTTGTCGAAGCGATTCTGCCACACGTCCCAGAAACTGTCCCGGTAAATATTCCCCTGATGGAAATTGGCCCGGATGGAGGTACAGCCCGAAATCGCCCCGTCCACCCGGATCGAGGCAGCCGAAACCCCGGCGGCGCACTGGTAGAAATCGTCCCGCACCTCGCCTTCGTAACCGCCCAGAAAGCCTTCGCAGGCGTAACTCAAGTCGATGCGTCCCTCCTTACGGGTACGCTTTATGAACTCCAGCACCTCGCGGAACTGTGCGTCGGTAACCGCGAGCGTCGGATCGTCCTTGGCCCGGCCGACAGGGAAGATCGAGAAGATGCGCCAATATTTCACTCCTTCGGCGATCAACAGCTCCTTGAACTCTTCGAGTCGAGCGACCATCGGCGAAGTGACGCATGTAATCACGTCGTAGGTGAGCCGGGGCTCCCTCACGATCAACCGGATCGCGTCGAGCGCCTTTTCGAAACTGCGGGGATTGCGCCGGATGTAGTTATGAGCATCCTCAAAGCCGTCGAAACTGATCGAAATGGATCTCAACCCCGCATCCATCAGACTTCGCAAGCGGTCGGCGTCGAGCGCCAGACCGTTGGTCACCATCCCCCAGGCATAGCCCCGGCGGGTAACCTCCCGGCCGGCTTCCTCCAGATCGCTGCGCACGAGCACCTCTCCGCCGGAAAAGATCAACAGAACATCTTCCGGGCGGTTGTGGGGCGTAACCTCCTCATCGAGCACCTTCAGGAAATCCGCCAACGGCATATCCGGCACGCCGGGATCGACCCGACAGTCGCTGCCGCAGTGACGGCAAGCCAAATTACAACGTAACGTACACTCCCAAAAGAGCGTACGCAACTTGTGTTCGGCGATCTTCTCCGCATAAAGATCGGAAAAAAGGCGCAGCCCGATACGCTTGCGCAACCCGAGCTTTCGTCCCGTCATCGGCGATTATTCGTTTTTGGAAGCCGGAGCCTCTTTCTCACGGGCCCGTTGTGCCTTTTTAACCTCCTTGCGGGCTGTCTTCTCACGGATGGCCTGCTGACGTTCGACCTCCTCGACAGGTACCGGAGGACGCACGCCGTACATCAGGCGGATCTGTCTTTCGACCCGGGCCGAATCCGGAGCCTGGTCCTGCGGCCCTCCCTGAGGAGCGTTCTTCACTGTCGAACAAGCCGTTGCAAAACCCAGCATCGTCAATAGCGCCCATTTTACTTTCTTGCCCATAGCTTTCAAACTTTTTACAGATAATACGGATGAACAAATATAACTATTTTTTCGAGGAACAAAAAACGTGCAAAAATAATTGCGAAAAAATTTTGAGAATCAACACTTTTTACCTTTCTTTGCTGATACATTTTTAATCAATATTCATTTATGACAGGTCAAGTTAAATGGTTCGATAGCAAGAAAGGCTACGGATTCATTACCCGCGAAGACGGCAAAGAGGTCTTCGTACATTTTTCAGGCATCGTATCCGATTCTTTCAAAACGCTGAACGAAGGACAGAAAGTCGCTTTCGAACTTGGAAACGGAGCTAAAGGCGAACAAGCTATAAACGTCACCGTAATCGAGTAATCCATTTCATTACTCCCCAAAACGTATGGAGGCTCCCCCGGGAAGCCTCCATATTTTTTCCGGTACGAACGAAATAATTGTATTTTCGGCACGTTAATTTCATGCTGTCAATGAGCTATAAAATCAGATACGATATGACCAAACGAAACGAAGCGATCGCCATTCTCACGGGCGGCGGCCCGGCACCGGGCATGAATACGGTAGTGGGCAGCGTGGCAAAAACCTTCCTGCAGAAGGGATACAGCGTCATCGGACTCCACAAAGGTTTCACGGGGCTCTTCCGCGAAGCGCCCGCCACGGAGAACATCACCTTCCTCAAAGCGGACGAAATTTTCAACCTCGCGGGTTCGTTCCTGCGCATGAGCCGCTTCAAACCTTCGGACGAAGATTTCGAGAAGCGTTTCAACTGGCAGTTCTTCACCGAGAACAACATCAAGCTGCTGGTGACCATCGGCGGCGACGACACGGCATCGACGGCCAACCGCGTGGCCAAATTTCTGGAAGAAAAGCGTCATCCGATCGCTAACATACACGTCCCGAAAACCATCGACAACGACCTTCCGCTGCCCGACTGTGCACCGACCTTCGGCTACGAATCGGCCAAAGACAAGGGAGCGGTGATCGCCCGGGCCGTCTATGTCGATGCCCGCACCAGCGGCAACTGGTTCGTCATGTCGGCGATGGGCCGCAGCGCCGGACACCTGGCCTTCGGTATCGGCGAGGCGTGCCACTACCCGATGATCGTCATTCCCGAAATGTTCAACAAAACGCCGATCACCATCGACAAGATCATCCGTCTGATGGTTTCGTCCATCGTCAAGCGCCGGATCGTCGGCATGGACTACGGCGCGGCGGTCATCTCCGAAGGCGTGTTCCACGAATTGAGCGAGGCAGAACTCTCCTCGTGCGGCATTCACTTCACCTACGACGCGCACGGCCATCCCGAACTGGGCAAAGTGTCGAAAGCCTGTTTCTTCAGCATGCTGCTCGACCAACGGCTCGCGGAACTGAAACTCAACGTACAGACCCGCCCCGTGGAGTTGGGTTACGAAATCCGGGGGCAGACGCCGGTGGCATACGACCTGACGTACTGCTCGGAGCTGGGTATCGGCGTTTACAAGCTCTTCAGCGAAGGCAAGACGGGCTGCATGGTCTATGTGGACGGCTGCGGCAACGTCGAACCCCTCTACCTGAAAGACCTGCAAGACCCCGCGACGGGCAAGATCCTGCCCCGCATGGTGGACATCTCGTCCGACCGCTTCAAAGCCGTAGTAGATAATATCCTGATGGCTATTACCCCGCCCGACTACGAAGCGGCACGCCAATACCTGTCCAACCCCGAGGAGTACGACTTCTGCAAGATCCTCGGCTGGGACGAAACGGATCTTTAGCTCCCTTTTGTAACGGCGGAAAAACGGAAATCATACACTTCGGCGCCCGGAATATCAATATTCCGGGCGCCAGTCTTTCAGGTCCTGCGGACCGCCGCAAGACATCTTTATCATTCCTCATCCCGGTCTGCCCAGCGTTCAAGCGTCTGACGCACGGCCTCCTTATAGTCCTTGTCGGTAATCCGGTAAGTCCAGCGCACGGCGTTCGGGCGGTCGGGGAACTCTTCGAGCACCCATGCCGACTGATCGCGCGGTGTGCCGCGTTGCGATTCGGTCATAGGGTCGAAGAAAGAGTATTGAGCGCACGTATCTACATCTGGGGTAATGGCATGGTAATTATCTTCCGTTATTGGGGGCACATTGAAATATAACTGAACAAAACCCAACGCATCCAGATTTTTCACCAACACATCGTTATCGTCTATCCACAACATTTTCTCCATCATCTGTCCCCATGTCCCCTGTTCTCCCGGGGCGATTCTAATCATATCACCGCTCGCACTCATTTTAGTTGAAATGAAGAAAATCGCATTCTCCTGACTGGCGTTCTGCATTCGAAAATAAGTGTAATAACAGTCTGGATATTCTTCGCCGATATTCTCTTCCATCGTTGTGTTCTTATCCACGAACTCCGGTTTTTCGGGCTTCGGTGTGGGCTGTTCTTCCGACGGAGCTTCCGGTGAGGTGTTTTCCGCTTTGTCGGAACAGCCCAGCGAAGCCAAGAACAGGAGCAAGGCTCCTAACGATAAATAGACACGTACTTTCTAGGTTAATTATTAAGGGATAAAATTCGTCCTGCAAAAAATATTGAGATCGAACGCCCCCTGAAACGAATTTAACAAAAGCGCTGAAACAACCGATTGTTCTGCCGATCATCGAGGAACATCCGATCACTTCAGATCGAAATCGTCGGCATCGCGCCAGGCGGGAAATTTCTCGCGGAAACGACGCAGCTCGTCCATATCGAGCCGTGCGGTCAAAAGCCTCTGCCCCTCCCCTGCTTCGGCAAGGGTTTCTCCCTTACAGCCGATCACGGCCGAATCGCCCGAATAATGCAGCCGGGGGTCGTCCCCCGTACGGTTCACCCCCAATACGTAGGCCTGGTTCTCGATCGCCCGGGCCCGGAGCAGCGTCCGCCACACGTCACGGCGGCCCGCAGGCCACGAAGCGACGTAAATAATGGCGTCGTAATCGTTCCGGCAGCGGCTCCATACGGGAAAGCGCAGGTCGTAGCAAACCTGAAGCAGGAAACGAATGCCGCCGTATTCGACGACGACCCGCTCCCGTCCCGGACAAAAATTAGCTCCTTCGCCGCCGATGGAGAAGAGATGCCGCTTGTCGCTCTGCACCCGCTCGCCCGAAGGTTTTATGAAAAGCAGGCGGTTGTAATAGCGCCCCTCCTCTTCGACGATCAGACTGCCAGCGACGGCCTTGCCCATCGTCCGGCCCCAGCGGGTCATCTCCTGCACGATTTCACCCGACATCGGTTGCGCGACCCGACCGGGATCGGTCTCGAATCCCGTAGCGAACATCTCGGGCAAAATCACCAGATCGGCATCCGCTTCGGCAACCATTCTCCCGGCCGTCCGCAGATTGGCCGCCGTATCTTCCCACACCATGTCGAATTGACACAAAGCCACTTTCAGTTCCATATCGCCATTCGTTTTTTTACTAAAATAAAATTTCCCGCTACTCGCTTCTTTTCGTTCGATTATCCTAAATATTTGTCAAGAAGAAGAGCAACAGCTATTGCAAATGTAACACAAGCTGCTGTTAAATTTCTAAATGTTCCACCGTATGTATTAGAATGATCGTTCCACTCTCCGTGTTCTTTGTAATATTTATAATCCACATTATAGAATGTTATAAGATTAACTATACAAATAATAAACAAGAGTAATATCATAGTTTGTTTAATTATTGAATAATCTGTAATATATTCAAGGAGGGGAGCAGGCTTGAAATATTAATTGTTGTGAAGCAGTCATTATGATTAACGAAATAACCACAACCCCAATATATACTTGAAAACATCACACCATATACAGCTCCCCATTTATATTTCAAATATACAAAAAGTCTGGTACAAATGAAAATTCAATTCCGAACCACATCGCATCTCACGACAAGACGAAATATTCCGGAACCGACCCCTCCGCCCCCAGGAACTTCGCTCAAAAATTGCTTTCGGCAAAAATAAAACGTACTTTTGTCAAGATAAAACACCCATTATGCTCAAAGCAGGACGCACACAAACCCTCACCGTAAACCGCATCTCGGACTACGGACTCTATCTGATCGACGACGAACAGAACGAAGTATTGCTGCCCAACCGTTATGTTTCTCTGGCCAACAAGGTCGGCGATACGCTCGAAGTATTCGTCTATCACGATTCGGAAGACCGATTGGTCGCCACGACCGAAACGCCGAAGCTGCGCGAAGGAGAAGCGGGATTCCTGCGCGTAGTGGACAAGAACCTGCACGGCGCATTCCTCGACTGGGGACTCGCGGGCAAAGACCTGTTCCTGCCCAACCGCAACCAGCAGGGAGGCGTGTTGGCCGGACGGAACTGCCTGGTTTACCTGTATGTAGATTCGGTAACGGGGCGCTGCGTGGCGACCATGAAATTCAAAAGCTACGTCAATAACGACGTTATCACGGTAAAGCCCCGCGAAGAGGTTTCGCTGCTCGTGGCTTCGGAATCCCCGATCGGCTATCGGGTGATCGTGAACAACCGTCACTGGGGCATGATCTACCGCAACCAGCTCTTCCGCCGCATCGACGTAGGCGACCGTCTGAAGGGATACGTGACACGCATCACGGAAGACAACCGCATCGACGTCAGCCTGCAACAGCAGGGAGTCGCCGAAGTGCGCCATTCGGCGGAAACGCTGCTTTCGATGATCCGCGAAAACGGCGGTTCGCTTCCCCTGAACGACGACAGCGACCCGGCGGAAATCGCTACACGGACGCAGATGAGCAAGAAAGTGTTCAAACGCTCGCTGGGCATGCTCCTCAAGCGGGGCGCAGTGGAAATCACGCAGAACGGTGTAAAACTGACCGGGCACAATGGCTAAAATACTCACGGCGGAGCGCGTATCGCGCGACATATCGGACAACTACGTATTCCAGCGTTCGCAATTGGCCTATCACGAGGCGGCGCGGCGAATCAGCGGCGACGTACTCGAAATAGGTACGGGCACGGGTTACGGCGTCGAAATAGTCGCCCCCCACGCCTCCAGCTTTCTCACGCTCGACAAAATCGAACCTGCGGGCGAACGGCCTCCGTTTCCGCACGTGGAGATGCGGCAAGCCGTAGTTCCCCCTCTCGACCTGCCGTCGGGCAGTTTCGATTTCGTCATTTCGTTCCAGGTGATCGAACACATCAAACACGACATGGAACTGGTACGGGAAGTGCACCGCGTGCTGCGTCCGGGCGGCAAGTTCATCCTGACCACCCCCAATATCCGTATGTCGCTGACACGCAACCCCTGGCACGTCAGGGAATACAATCCCGACCAACTCCGCAACCTGCTCGGCAGCGCCTTTGCGTCGGTGGAAGCCCTCGGTGTTTTCGGCAACGAACGAATCATGGAATACTACGAAAAAAACCGCCGGGGCGTTCGGCGCATCACCCGTTTCGACGTGCTCGACCTGCAACACCGGCTGCCCCGGTGGATGCTGCAACTCCCCTACGACCTGCTCAACCGCCTCAACCGCCGACGCCTGCTCCGGGACAACGACTCCCTGACCCGTTCGATCACCATGGAAGACTACCGCATCGGACCGGTAGCGGACGACTGCTTCGACCTGTTCTATATCGCGGAAAAGCAACACAAATAAATGATTCCGGCCGGATCGACATCCGCCGGCAATCCGGAAAAAACCATTATAAGCAGCAGCCGGAATCCTCATCCATTTTAAGTTCATTTTACCCGATCCAATCTTAAATCGTTAATTCTCCACGTATCGAACACCAACTCCAATAATATTTTTTGCCTCGCCTCAACAGACGACTTGTTCCAACCGGTAAAATTGTATTGGAAATCATTTTTGAATCGATTCAAGGCTGTATTTACTCCGATATAAAATTTACTATCGAGTAATTTCGTCAGACAAACAGACGATTTGCCATACTCCGACTGCTTGTCATAAAACCATTGATCTGTCGATAAATCATTATAATTATTCACGGCCTGATTAATCATGCTTTCGATCAACGTGACATTACCCAATCGATACACATAGGAGTAATACTCCTCCTCGGACAAAAACTCCAGTGGAATACTTCCATTTTTCGGTGATTGAGGTAAAATATGTTCTATTTGCAAATCATTATAAAATTGATGTCCACAGACCGGGCTGTGCAATTTTTCCAACACCGTATTTTCTATCTTCCCCAATACATAGCGCAACCGATACAAGGGATTATAAACCCCATGACTCAAAGTTATGAATTCGGCTTTAAATACCCCTACCTTATCCAGCAAATAAGGTAACATCGTTTTCTCTATCACGCAGGCAATTTCATCTATCGTCGTAAGATTACGTAATTTCTCCGCCCATTGGACAAACAAGGATTCATTCGTCTTGGCTTGGATCCTGAGGGTCGAGCTGAAAAAGAAAAAACTCTCTATTTGTTTGGCCAAATATTCGATTGCCGGCACATCCGCATTGCTTCCCAAAGACAATAACAGGATCAAATGCTGTCTGGATTTGTATTTATTAATAAAGCCTATATTTGTCACGTGAGGATACAAGCACCCATCCCGCTGTAATTCAGTGGCATTTACAAGTTCTGAATACCGTTTGGACATACAGCGTATCTCCTTTGCAAAGTCTACCGGATGCTTTTCATATTGCGTAGCCTGTTTCCCTTCAGAAGATATAATCCATTTATAAATATCATCTTCTCGCAAGATACCATTATAATATCGGGCACTCAGAAAATATCGCAAAAATCGTAGGGGTTTTTGATCTTCAGAACATTCCTGAAGATTTTGAATAATCTCCCTCCATATATCTTTTATCTTGGCAAAATCCGACTCTTTGGTATTACTAAACAGCAAATTTTTGACCAAATCCATAGCATTCAATCCCGCCCCTCGCTGATTGATCGTCTCGAAAATTTTCAATGCACTACTCAAATCTTGAGATTCGATTACAACGAGTTCTATCTTTGTCAAGCAATATTTCGCAAAATCTATCAACTCATCAATCCCGGCATATAATTGAAAGTGTCGAAGTATTTTCGTATAGGCATCCTGCATTCGCTCTATAGATGGGGATCGCACTCCATTGTAAGGTTGCTCCTGTATCAAGGCTGTCAAATAATCATGACTCTCTTCATACTGCAATTCTAAGCGTACACGGGTCTCTCCCGATTCAATATCAAAGTTATAAAGTAGATTTTCTATAATCTGTAAATAATTTTTCTGAGCGCTGTTCAATGTCTCCTTTTTTAATAAATCTCGGAAAACACACAAAGACAACATAATAGTTGTCAAACGCTGTTGTCCGTCCACGACATCGAAACATCTATCATTATTGACAATGATGATAGATCCTAAAAAATAATTACGCTGCTCTTTTGCATCGGGACTATATTCATTTTCAATATCGATCAAAAACTGCTCGACCTCGTCATCGGGTTTCCAAACATATTCTCGTTGATAATCAGGCACTAAAAAGAAATAATCCTTCAATTTAGATATAGACTGAACTTTAGCATCGATTTTCATATCTTATGATATAGTTTTTGTAAATTACGTTATACAATTAGATATTATCATCAAACGAATTTTTCAAAAAACGTCTGGGTGCGAATATTCTACAAATGTAGGTCCCATAATTTTCTACTTCGCTTCGTGAAAAGCAATACAAACAATACAAATTTAAATAAAAAATTGGAAAACAATCGTCAATTTGAATCCGGTACGATCTAATTCCATACAAAAAAGCAGCCCTCTCGGACTGCTTCAGGTTAGTATAACAACCCGATTTGCGAACAATTAATATTCTTCCTCGTTGAAGAGAAAATCATCCTTCGAAGGATAATCCGGCCAAATATCCTCGATCGATTCGTAAATATCTCCCTCGTCTTCGATCTCCTGCAAATTCTCGAGCACTTCCAACGGCAGGCCCGAGCGAACGGCATAGTCGATCAATTCATCTTTGGTTGCCGGCCAGGGAGCATCCTCCAGTTTCGATGCCAACTCAAGTGTCCAATACATAACTGCAATAATTTAAATCATTAACTCACAAGACAATAAGTCCAGGCTGACATACAGCTTCCTTATTATTAGGTTGCGAATATATAAAATCCTGCGAGAAATACAAATCAAAAGAATAAAAATTTCTTCTGCCATTTTTTTTGAACAAACATAGCGATAGGAAACGATCCGCACATTCCGGCCTCGACCGAAAGAGCGGTTTCGCAAAGACCGACAATGTTCGGCGGATCCGCAACCGCACACGATTATTTCCGAATCGCATCGAAAGCGGCCATGTATCGACAGCCCCTGTCCGCATCACGAATTCAGGAATTCGACTGCCGTTATCCGCACACCGCCACTGCCTCCGCCGGATCGTTTCCGACGCGTCTTTCTCAACGGCATTTCAAACGCATCGGCCGAGTCGGGTCCTTACGGCACACGAAAAAAAAAACTCCTCGGCAGATCGTACGAAATTCCGAAAAAAACCGATAAAATCCCGTCACGGAATCCACAGGGTTTCCTCCACGCTGAAATATTCGGTCAGCGTGCGGCCCAGCAGATAGAAATAGTCCGACAGCCGGTTGAGGTACATCAGTACCTCCGGTGCGACGCCATACTTCGCATCGGCCCGAAGCGCCGCCCGTTCTGCTCGACGGCAAACCGTGCGGCAGACATGACACAGCGAAACGACACGATGTCCGCCCGGAATAGTGAACTTGGTAATCGGCTTCACGGAAGCCTGCATACGGTCGATCGCCTCTTCGAGAAACTTCACAGCCTCGGCGTCGATTCCTTTCACCTTGTCCGCTCCGCCTTCGCCCACAGCCAGCGTAGCAGCAACAGTCATCAACTGGGAGGCAATGCGTGCGAGCTCCCAAACACGGGGCTCCAACCCCACATCTCCCCGCAAATGGTCCGTAAGCAGGGCAACGAAAGCGGTCAATTCGTCCACCGAGCCGTAGGCCTCCACCCGTTCGTCGGTCTTGAACACCCGTTCCCCCCCGACCAGCGAAGTGGTTCCCTGGTCGCCTGTTTTCGTATATATCTTCATAACTTGAAATGTTGTTTCGGCAAATGATTGTTGAATACCAGCAAATAGCCCCGGTTATCGACCGTCGTCGAACGATGCTCCCGAACGATCCGACGACACGCTTCGCCGCGTGCGCTACCGTGATAGGGATTCATCACACAGAGCGTCGCTCCTGTCCGGGCAGCCCGAGCCGCAGCAGCAGGCAAATCCTCCGCCGGAAAATTCCGGGTCAGGATCACCATGTCGTACGGACCCGCACAATTCAGGCCAAAAGTCGAATTTTTCGCCTCGTTTTCCCTCCCCGGCGTAACCTGCAAACAACCTCTGCCCTCGTCGATCACAAACGTCGAATTGCCTTTTTCAAACTCTGCATCCGGCAAAGTCCGAACAGGTTCGGCTTTGCCTTCACATATCGCAAACGTCCGGTAGCCGCAATAGAGAAAGGCGTTCTGCAACTGCACCGCCCGCCGGTGAAAGATTCCGACCCGACGCAGGGCATCGTAAAGGCAGTGCTCTCCGTCGCGCAGTCTATGAAACATAAACGCTTCGCGCACAAGTCCGTAAACGAATGGCGAGTGCACGCCGTGCCCCCGGAAATGACGGGCCCGGGAGAGCCGGTCGGTCAGCCGGGAAATACCGCGAAGGCGGCGGCGTAGATTGCGTCCGGTCCGTTTCACTGTTTGAGCATACCGGCCAGACGACCGGTCGAAAAAGCGATCTGTAAATTATACCCGCCGGTGTTGGCATCCAGATCGAGCACCTCGCCGGCGAAATAGAGTCCTTTGACCTTGAGCGATTCCATCGTATAGCGGTTCACATCCTCGCAGCTCACGCCGCCCGCAGTAACGACGGCATATTCGAAAGGCGCATAGTCCGAAATCGGAAAAACCATCCCCTTGAGGAGCTTAACCAACCGTTCGATCTGCTCGGGCGTAATCTTGCGGATATAATTTTTAGAATGGGCGCCGACCTCTTCAGAAAGAGGAATGACCAGCGCCTTCGGAACGAGCTTGCGGAGCAGTTCGGAGAAGAACTCCTCGGGCCCCATCTCCGCCATCTCACGGGCGATGCGCTCGCGCAACATCTCCTCGGTCAGCCCCGGTTTCAGATCGACCATCAGTCCGACACCCTTGCCGTCGATCAGGGCGTCCACCGCGTCCCGGCTCATGCGGAGCGCCACAGCGCCTTCGATGCCGCGCTCGGAGAAACCCAGCTCGCCGAACTCTTCGCGCACGGCTTCACCGTCGATGCAGAGCGTCGCACGGACATTCCGGAGCAACAGTCCGTTCATATTTTTGATCCAGAGACAGGACGACACCAGCGGCGTAAGCGACGGCCGCACCGGTTCGACCGCATGCCCCGTATCGGCCGCAAAGACGTAGCCGTCGCCGGTCGAACCCGTAGCGGGATAGGAAACGCCGCCCGTGGCGACGATAACGCGCGGACACTCCTCCTTGCGCTCGAATCCCCGCTTATTGCGGTACCGCACGCCGAAAACCCGACCGTTGAGCGTCATTATTTCGGTCACACGGGTATCATAAACGATCTTCACGCCGTTGTCCACGCAATATTCCAGCAGTGCGTTGGCAATATCCCACGCCTTGCCGCTTCGAGGAAACACCCGCTCGCCGCGTTCGACATCGAGCTTCACGCCCAGCCGCTCGAAGAATCTGATCGTAGCCCTGTTGTTGAACTCGGCGAAAGCGGTCGAAAAAAACTCGGCATTGGTACGCACCTGTCCGGCGAACTCCTCAGGCGGCCGGGCATTGGTCACGTTGCAGCGGCCTTTACCCGTAATGCGCACCTTGCGGCCCGATTTCTCCATCTTTTCCAGCAGCAGAACCCTGTGTCCGTTCCGTGCGGCAGTCCCCGCAGCCATCATACCCGCAGCGCCCGCACCGACGACGATCACATCGTAAGGCAGGCGAACGGCAGCCCCTTCTTTCTGACTTATCTCTTCCATAGGGTACAAAGATAGTGAAAGCCGGGAGAAAACGGGAACTTGTTCGCAGTTTTCTCTCGGCGCATCCCATCTAAAGCTATGTCAAAGACAGGGAAAGGCGAGAGCAATCGTGCGGGATTGCACGCAAAGATTGCCGAATCGCATCCTATCTTATGCAACGCTACGAATAAGCCGGGTACAAAAGCAAATTTATCTGCCTTTTGCCCAAGCGAATAAGGACAAAAATTAAGAATGAGCCGAGAGTAAAAGAGTAAAGACGAATTTATTCGCACTTTGCCGGGGAAAAAGGGGCACGGCAGGACAAGGGCAACAAACAACCCCGGAATCCATTCTGCGGCAGGAAAAACCGACACGACAACGAATCGGCGCGGCAACTCCTGCCCAAAAAGTCGGCATAAGATTATTTATGTCCGAGGAGCGCAAAAAGGTTGCGGCAAGCGCTTTTTTTCCTACCTTTGTCCGGTAATTTTCGTATCGGGGCGAATCGCGCCCGGCAAAACGCGACTTCGTTTTACAAGCAGCCCGCACGCCTCCCGGCACGAAGCAAACCGGACAAACGGCAGGTAATCCCGTTTGCCGCAAAGTTCTGAAAATATATGTTAAGTAGAAGACAGCTTAGAATCAAGGCGATAAAGGCCCTATATGCGCATCTCAAATCCGACTCGGACAATATGATCGCGTCGGAAAAGAACATGATGAATTCGATCGACAAGACCTATGACCTTTATTTCCAGATGATGACCCTTCCGGTCGAACTGGCGCATTATGCCCAGCAACGTCAGGAGCTGGCCAAACAGAAAAAGTTGCCGACCTACGAAGACCTCCACCCCAACACCCGCTTCATCGACAACGCCGTGATCCGTATGATCGCCGACAGCGACACGGTGAATGACCGAATGGCAGCCCGTAAACTCGGCTGGAGCAAATATCCCGAACTCATCCGCACACTTTACAACCAACTCGCGGCGACGGACTATTTCCAGGCTTACATGAGCGCTTCGGAAAGTTCGTTCAAAGCCGACGCAGCGCTTCTGGCCACCTTCTTCGAAAAGGAGTTGCAGGATTGTCCCATGCTGGACGACGTACTGGAAGAGCAGTCGATCCTCTGGAGCGACGACCTGGGATTCGTTCTGACGCTCGTGATCCGCACGATCTCCAACATGCGCCAGTCCCACGCGGACGTGAAGATGCTGCCCGAATTCAAAAGCGACGAGGACGCCGAATTCGTCAAAACGCTGTTCGAAAAGACGCTCATCAACTACAACGAGCGGCTGGAATACATCGAAAAATTTACGCGCAACTGGGACGTGGAGCGTATCGTCTTCATGGATAACCTGATTATGGCCACGGCGATCACCGAGCTGGTTTCCTTTCCTTCGATTCCGGTGAAAGTAACCCTCGACGAATACATCGACATCGCCAAGTTCTACTCTACGCCCGGCAGCAGCACCTTTATCAACGGCGTATTGGATAAGATCGTGGAAGCGCTGACCGAAGAGGGAAAACTCAAAAAAACCGGACGGGGACTGATATGATGCGGCACATTTTCTGCATATTGCTGGTAGCCCTCGTCATCGGCTGTCAGTCCCGCCGGACGAGCAGTGTCCAGAGTGGGCCGACACTCGAAATATCGGATGAAACGCTCACCGAAGGTACTTCGGACACGATCCGTTTCGGACGGCTCCACTCCGGCGAAACAGGCATCAAACGGTTTCGGCTGCAAAATACTTCGTCCCGGACATGGGTAGTGACCCGCTACGAGGTTTCGTGCGAATGTGTCACCCCGGAATTCGACCGACGGCCCCTGAAGCCGGGCGAGGAAATCCCGTTCAGCGTCCGGTTCGACTCGCGGGGCGAGCACGGCTGGCAGATGAAACTGTTGAAACTCTATGCGTCGGGATCGGAGGAGCCGTTACGGATTTACATCGAAGCCGTTGTCGATTAAGAAATTGTTAATTCGCAGGAAAGGAGCGCCGAACGGCTGCGACTCCTGCAAATTTTAACTATATTTACCGGAAAATCCGACGGAGGCAACCGAAATACGGATCCCCCGATATATTCGAAGGAATCCCCGGTACGTGCGAGTTTCGATCGGGAAGAACCGGTTCGGGCAGAACCTGCCGCCAGCGTTCGAATAATTTGGTGCGACACCCGGCTTTGACTATCTTTGCAGAAGATAGGATACGCCTCGGAAAACTGCGAGCAAGCTCCCGTTTTCTTCTCGGCTTTCACTATCTTTGCAGGAACAGGAGGCAGTTCGGCAATCTTTGCAAAAGACAGGCTACCGGTCCGAAAAGATGAGAGCAACCGATGATCGAAACAGCCGAGGATCAGATGGAAGCGTCCTGTCCGGAAGAAAAAACGAGAATTAAGTTCGGCACGTCGCCTGTCCCGGCTCGTCCCGATCCAAAGAAAAGACTAAACATTAATATTAATAGAAAACTATGATTAACTTACTTCAAGCGACAGCACCTGCACCGCAGGCTGGCGGCGGCTATTCGCTCTTCATCATGCTCGGCCTGATGATTCTGGTTCTGTATTTCTTCATGTGGCGCCCCGAATCGAAGCGACGCAAGCAGATGGCTCAATTCCGGGCCGGCCTTAAGAAAGGCGACAAGATCATCACGGCCGGCGGTATTTACGGCGTAGTGAAAGAGATCAAGGAGACGACCCTCCTGATCGAAGTGGACGGCAACGTCACGCTCCGCATCGACAAAAACATGGTCGTCGCCGACACGAGCGACCTGCAGCAGCAACAGCAGAAATAAAAAAGTACTGAGACAAGAGAACTCCCCTTCCCGTGATCGGGAAGGGGAGTTTTACATACGATTATCCGGTCGTCGCCCGAAATAAATAGCAAAACCAAACCGGCCGGCCAGAATCAAAAAACCGAAAATAAGAGGCTCAAGAGAAGAGGGACGGATTCGAATACGCAAAAGCCATGGATTCCCGGTACGCACGGAAACACACACGCCGACACATCGGACGCTGAAAATATCCATTTATTCGTATATTTGCGTACGAAATTCTTTCGAAATGGCAAAGAAATTCACTTATAAGACACAAGGTACCTGTTCGAAATCCATCGAAATCGAATTGGAGGGAGATATCGTCAAAAGCGTCCGCTTCGAAGGCGGATGTCACGGGAATACCCAGGGAATAGGTCTGCTGACGCGCGGGATGCAGGCTGCCGACGTGATCGCACGTCTCGAAGGCATCGACTGCAAAGGCCGGGGAACATCCTGTCCCGACCAGCTGGCAAAGGCGTTGGCGTCAGGCCCTCGGACAATAACGGCTACGACGAAACCCGAGAACGGTCCGGTTCTCCAAAATCCGGGGAAACAAAGGAAAAACAAAAGCAGCTATACCGTCAGTCGCACCGCTCCCGGAAATGGCGCTGCCGATGTCTGTCGGTCGCCCGGCCCGATTGTGGTAACGGGCGATTAAATGAAAAGGAAAGTGCTGCCCACCCCGGCAGAGACAAAAGCAGAAACCTTTTCGGAAAAATACGATGATCCGACGGCACGCCCAACAACGTCTTTCGAAAGCGGCAACCCGATGAGAAAAGGATGCGCCAACAAAAACAAAGATGATTATATACTTTATTATCAAGCGTTTGAAACATCGGATCCGACGCGCCTATTCGCCGCTTGTGCCATGCACGAAAACAAAAAGGCCGGATTTTGAAATCCGGCCTTTCCCGTCGCAGCGACTTCGGCTACGAACGACAGTGTTGAACTACCTGGACTCGAACCAGGAACGACAGAACCAAAATCTGCTGTGTTACCATTACACCATAGTTCAATCCGATGCTCGAAAGCAGGTACAAAGGTACGGCAAAGAATCGATATTTCAAAAAAAATCCTCCGCGAATGGCCGGGGCAGCAAAAAAAATTCCACGGAAAGAGGTAAGTTCGGGTCCAAATCACCGGACACCCTCACTACGGCACAGGGATTGCGGCGTTTCGATTCCATTGATAAAATCGATAATTCAATGCAGTAAGATATGATTATAACCATGATTCTGATTTTTGTGTTCGGGTACCTCTGCATCGCGCTCGAACACAAATTACGCATCGACAAGGCCGCGATCGCCCTGCTGATGTGCGGTGCGTTATGGACGGTATTGAGTCTGCTGGGCAACGACGCCCAGATCGGCACGCAACTGATCGAGCAACTCGGCGATACGAGCGAAATCCTCTTCTTCCTGATCGGCGCCATGACCATCGTCGAACTGATCGACCGGCACGGAGGATTCCACGTCATCACCGACCACATCAAAACCCGCAACAAACGCAAACTGCTCTGGTTGCTATCGATCATCACCTTCTTTATGTCCGCCGTGCTGGACAACATGACCACGACGATCATTATGATCATGCTGCTGCGGCGTATGATCAGCGGACAGAAAGAACGATGGATCTTCGCCAGCGTTATCGTCATCGCGGCCAACAGCGGCGGTGCCTTTTCGCCCATCGGCGACGTAACGACCATCATGCTCTGGATGCGGGGCAACGTCACCTCGGGCCTGCTCGTGGCCAAACTGTTCCTCCCGGCCCTGGTATCGGTAATCATTCCCACGGCCATCGCCTGCCGTTATATTCCCGACGAAAACGCGCATCCCGAAAAATTAGACACGGCGCCCAAGCTGCCGCCGTTCGTCGGCCCGCGCTTCAGCCACTTCGTTCTCGTTCTCGGTGTCGGCGGGCTGCTGTTCGTGCCCATATTCAAGGCTGTAACGGGACTGACGCCCTACCTGGGCATGCTGATATCGTTGGGTGTGCTGTGGGTCTTCACGGAGCTCGTCTATGACCACAAACAGAACATGGAGGAATCTATCAAAAACCGGGTGTCGAAAGTACTCAAACATATCGATATGCCCACGATCCTCTTCTTCCTGGGTATTCTGATGTCGGTCGCAGCATTGCAGAGCGCCGGTTTGCTGACCGACTTCGCCGACTTCCTGGACAAAAACGTACACGAAGTCTATACGATCGCCGGAATCACCGGTCTGCTGTCGGCCGTAATCGACAACGTGCCGCTGGTGGCTGCCTGTATGGGTATGTACCCCGTCGTCGATACGGCAGCCCTGGCCTCGAGCCTCGACCCGGTTTATATGCAGGCGTTCGTACAGGACGGTATCTTCTGGCACCTGCTGACTTTCTGCGCCGGCGTGGGCGGCAGCCTGCTGATTATCGGATCGGCCGCAGGAGTAGTGGCGATGGGACTGGAAAAGATCGAATTCGGCTGGTACCTGCGTAAAATCACGCTGCTGGCATTGGCCGGGTATTTCGCGGGCATGCTGGTTATTTTCCTCGAACATTTGCTGCTGGGCTAAAGAGCATAACAACAAAAAAAGGGCTGTCTAACAAGTTTCAGACAGCCCTTTTTTATTTGTACTGCTTATTCGAGAGCTTTTCCGAATACGCGATTCTAAAAGGATTAAAAAACTTGTTGGACAGCCTTTTTTACTTTTTCCTTCCGTTGCTTCCGGGACAAGATTCCGCATCAGCGAACTTTGGACATGAACTTCTCACGATCAACGACATAGCGGACGTGAACCCCCTCGCCGATCATCCCTTCGGCATCGCGGGCCCCGACATTGAAGGTGAGCTTACGCCCTTCGACTTCGGTCAGCACGGCGGATGCGACGATTTCGGCACCGACGCCCGAAGGCTTGATATGGGTCACGTTCATCTCGGCACCGACGGTCGTCGAACCTTCCGGCAAATGGTCAGCCACAGCCTTCATCGCCGCATTTTCCATCAGGGCCACCATAGCCGGCGTAGCGAATACCTGCAAGTCGCCCGATCCCATCGTTGCAGCCACGTTGCCGCCATCGACCGTTACCTTACTTTGTGCAGAAAGTCCTTTTTCCATCATAATACAACCGTTTTTTATTGCGTTAATAATTCAGAATCATTATCTTTGAACATAGCTTTAGATAGGAGGCGCCTCGGAAAACCGGGAACAAGTCCCGTTTTCGCTCGGCTTTCACTATCTTTGGCAGAAGATAGGATTCGGTTCGGCAATTTTCGAGAACAAGTTCTCACAATTGCCCTCACATTTCACTATCTTTGAATTGCGAAGAGGATTCGAAATCCGTCCGCTTCGGACAGAAGCGCCCTCTCCGCCCTTGTGTTTCATCCTGACAAAGGTACGAAAATTCCGGTTCCGATGAAAAAGTGGTTTTTCCTATCCCTGGTATTGCTGCTCTCCCTGCCCGGGCAGGCTTCGGCCCGACACGGACAGCCGGGCCGATGGCACACCTCTTTCGAAATCGGACCCGACGGCGACACGATCTCGGTCGTCCCCATAAAACCCGTCTTCGTATTCAGCAAAAAAGCTGACCTGCGCCGTTACCGCAAACTGGTCGAAGCGGTGAAGAAAGTCTATCCCGTAGCCCAAGCCGCCAAAGCACAAATGGTTCAAATGGAGGCGGAACTGCTCCGGCTCGAAACGAAAAAGGAACAGAAACAATACATCAAAGGCATCGCCGCAGCGATCAAAAAGGAGTACACGCCCGTGCTGAAACACATGACCCGTACCCAGGGCCGCGTGCTTCTGAAGCTGATTGACCGGGAAACGAAATACACGGCTTACGAAATCCTCCGGGAGTTCCGGGGCGGCTTCGTCGCGGGATTCTGGCAAAGCGTATCGCGTATCTTCGGACAGAATCTCAAGTCGGAATACGACCGAGAAGGGGACGACAAGGTACTCGAACAGATCGTTCTCTATTACGAAGCGGGGCTGCTGTAAACCGCATCCGCCCGCCGTTCACAGACAATCGCCCCTGTTTTCCGTCCGTCTGCAACCTCCGCAGCCACCGACGGCACGATCGAATGCCATCCACCCTCCCATTCGACAGACGAAAATACCCATACGGGCACGATCTCCGGACCACTCCGTCAAAATACAAATATATTTGTATTTCTGTTCGGCATTTTCATAATCTTTGGCTTCGCCTCAAACGCTTCGATCCGACAAAGTGCAGATAAACTTGCTTCCGCACCCGGCTTTTTTCTATTCTTTAACGTTGTCTCAAGCACTTCGCCTCAGCAAAATACAAATAAAATTTGCTTTTGCACGCAGTTTATTCGTATCTTTGACTTCGTCTTAGATACTCCGCCTCGGCAAAATGCAAATAAAATTTGCTTTTGCGCTCGGCTTATTCGTATCTTTGCAACGATCGGACAAAATTGCCCGACTTACTTAACCAATTATCGTTCAAATTCTTTATCGTATGAAAAAACTGTTCATTTTCTCGGCTCTCATCACCCTGGCGCTGGGGGGGGGAGTTGCAGCGACAGCGAAACAGATGAGTTTCAGAACATTCTGATTCCTCAGGATAACTTATCGGCCTCGATTTCGGCCGATGCGTTGTCCCATACCATCGGTTTCGAGACGACCCAGAGCTGGACGGCATCCGTACGTGAAACCTCGCGTGCCGAAAGCTGGATCTCCATCAACCCCACTTCGGGCGACGCCGGCAAGCACACGATTACCGTCACGCTCACCGAAAACGAAACGACCGAATCCCGACAGGCGGTCGTCACTATCTCCTGCGGCGGAGAATCCGCGAATATCTCCATCACCCAGCGGGGCGTGGGACAAGACGAACCGGAAGATCCGAATGACCCCGACAATCCTCAAAAGCCCGAACATCCCGACGTAGCACCCGAAGACCGGCTGACCTGGGTAGAAACGACCTACACCGAGGTTTACAGCGACGGTTCCAGCACCGACAAGAGCTACATGCTCTTCGAATACGATGCCGAAGGTCTTCTGACCGGTTACGACCAATACGATTACGATTCGGAACAGACCGACAAAATCAATGCCTCCTATGAAAGGACGCTCAAACGAAGCGAAGGGAAAATCACGGACGAAGAGAAATGGTTCGAAATCGACGGCAGCAGTTACGAAGGAATGCCCCTTCCCAACTCGGGCGAATACACCAAGGAATACCGCTTGAATACAAGCGGTTTGGTAAGTAGCTACACCGACCCGGACGGCGCCAGCCAGACTTTCACCTACAACGCCGACGGCACGCTGGCTCGCTTGGAATACCGCAACCCTTCCTATCCCGATGAGAACTCGACCTCGACGCTTACCTGGCAGGACGGAAACATCGTTTCCATTTCGACCATCGACGGACGGGATAACGAAACAACGACGTTCTCCTACACCGAACACCTCAACCCCTGGAACGGCATCGACATAGGCGCCTTCATGATCGGCGATGCAGAGGAGTCCGCCATGCTGCTCGGCATCAGCGGTACGACCGTTAAGAACCTGCCCGCCAGCCGTCAAGACGGCAACAGCACTACGACCTACACCTACACGTTCGACGCCGAAGGCCGCGTCAGCACGATCGTGACCGAAGAGAATTGGCAGGACGGCGGCGGCAGCGGCAGCGAGCGCACGGAATATACGCTCCACTACGGTCCCCAAACCGTTTCGAAACCGGATTACATCCCCTACCTGACCAAACAGGAAGTCGTGGACGAAGGAACGCTTCCCTATACATTCTTGGAAGACAATCCGGACGAAAAATGGTACGGTGTAAACGCCTACACCTCCTATGCCAAGATCCGCAGCACGATGTCCGACGGCAGAACCAGCGAAAAAACCGAATATCGGCAGATCAACATCAATCCCTCGACTCAGGAAGGTCCTGTATTAGGCTACCTTTACATCACGCAGGACGAAGCGGACAACTTCCGGCTCGTTTCGACCTCTTTCAACGAGATTCCGCTGGGTGAAAACGTGATAAACCCCCACCGTTTCGTCTATACGCTGGAATATAACTGCTTCACGGTCAATCTGGAATTCGACGTGTTCTATCCTTCCTGCACAGTCTTCGATCCTGCGACCGGTGAACAGAAAACCCACTGGATGCCGATGCTTCCGCTCGACAAGAACTGTTTCACGGTATCCGAACCGGAACTGCGGTATATGGGTGAAAATACGGACGAAAACGGCCCTATGAGCGAATACTACTACCGACAGGAGTATCTTTTCCAGGTCAATCGGGATGTGGAGCCTACGGAATACGACTACCAGTTGTTGAGCCGTCATATGTACGTCGCACACTATTAAACCGAAAACACGGGACACAGCCCCATCAGACAACCCCTCCGAGAACTCGGAGGGGTTTGTTTTTCACCCGCACAAACGACTGTACGGAAAATGTGCAGCGGGCCGCTGCCGCTCCCCGCAGGGATCGCTGACCGGAGTAGAAATCGACTTTCTGAAGATTTCCATTTGGCAGTTACGATAATATTTGTTATATTCGTCACAGAGTCAGACCTCAATCGGCTCACTAACCAATTTTTCCATTAACTAACCTTTTTATCGTATGAAAAAGCTATTAACAATCGTAACCCTTATGGGATTAACGTGGGGGGGGGAAGTTGCACCGACAGCAACATCGACGAAGAACAGGCCATTCTGATCGCCCAGGAAGCATTATCCGCAACGATCGCGGCCGACAGCGGACTGAAACACACGGTAAGTTTCGAAACTACCGGAGAGTGGCAGGCCTCGGTAGAGTCCCCCGGTAGCGGCGACACTTGGATCACCCTCTCGCCGACCTTCGGCAGTGCCGGTAAAAACACCATTACCGCCACACTTACGGAAAATATCCAACCAACTTCCCGAAAAGCCGTCATCACCATTCTCTGCGGCACAGAATCTGCAGCCGTCACCATCACCCAACAGGGCACCGGAACGAGCGAGGAACCAGCAAAACCGGAACATCCCGAAATATCGCCCGAAAACCGGCTGACCTACATCGAAGTTTCGGAGAATAAAAAAACCACCACCGAAGACGGCACAGAGGAGAGCACAACCCAAGGATACATCGACCTCATCTACGACGCACAGGGCGTGCTGACCAATTTTAACTACTACACGTTCGACCGGAATCAACCCGACAAGCTCAACGGTTCCAGCAAGACGGTTCTCAACTGGGAAGCCAATAAATTCTCGCTCTCACAATACAACATCGAAATTACGAGTTACAGCAGCATTCCCAGAATAACAAAAGACGACCGGTCGGAGAGCTACCAGCTGAATAAAAGCGGTCTGATTTCACAATACAGCTATTTCGACGACAATAGGGATGTCTTCATTTACAATCCCGACGGGACCCTCGCAACCAAAGAATTCTATCTGGCTGGAACGGCCCTGGAAAACCTCAGGTCGAAATACAAATGGGAGGCAGGAGATCTGACGAGCATCACGGCATCCGCAAGCAGTTACTGTTTCTCCTATACCTATACACAATTCCTCAACCCCTGGAACGGCATCGATATAGGCAGCTTCGCGATAGCGGGTGTCGATGACATAGGATGCCTGCTCGGTATCAGCGGTACGACGACCAAGCACCTGCCCGCGAGCCAGCAGACAAAATACAAAAACAGCCAGTATCAATACACGTTCGACAACGAGGGGCGCGTCAGCACGATCGTGGTCACCTCAACCTTCCACAACCCCGAAAGTATGGAAAATATCTCGATCGCCACCCAGACCGAATACACTCTCCATTACGGCACTACGCCCTCTCCGGAACCCGATTATCTGGCCTACCTGACCGACCAAAAGATCATCGAAGAGGGGACGCTCGGCTATATCTTCGACGGCGACGATCCCGAAGGCGAGCATATCGTGCTGCCGAACGCCTATACTTCCTACGCCAAAATCCTCAATACGCTCTCCGACGGAACCGCCAAAGAAACGACGGAATACAGGCAGGTGAAAATTACGCTACCCGAAGAGCATCTGGGATATATCCACGTCACACAGCAAGATATCGACGATTTCGAGCTTATCTCGATAACGCAGGAAAAAGAGGATGACGGCAAAGATACTACGAGTCCCCTCACCTATACCTTTACATTCGAATACAACTGTTTCACGGAGAAATTCCGGCTCAAGATCGAGCCACCCTACTGCAATCTCTACTCCGAGCATACCGAAACGTGGAACTCGCACCCGATGCCCACACTGCCCCTCGACGACGACTGCATCGTCTGCTACCCGCCGGAAGTGACCCAACTGAACGATAACCCGATCCAAATCGATTATAAATTCGTTCAGAAATACGCGATCAAGATCAATCCGGAAGCAGAGATAACCGATCAGAACGTTTCACAAATCGACCGATTGCTGTACGTAAGGCAATAAACGGATTCGACTCCCGATAGCCCCCTCTTTTCAGAGGGGGTTTATCTTTGTCGCCGACACCGAGGAAAATCGGGACCTCCGTTGCGATTCTGCGAATAGTTTTATATATTTGCAAGCGAAAAATCCGGGGCGGACCTGCAACGGCCGAACAGGGAAAACAATTTGCCCGACACCGCTTTAACTTTGGCCGAATCGAAAAAAACAGTCGCAACGACAGCTCCGTAATACCGAAATGTTCCATGTCGGGCGGCACCGTTTCCCGGCATGAGATAACGAACCGAAACTATGTTTGAAAACTTAACCGATAAACTCGAACGGTCCTTCAAGCTGATCAAGGGCGAAGGCCGCATTACCGAAATCAACGTCGCCGAAACCCTCAAGGAGATCCGCCGGGCACTGATCGACGCCGACGTCAACTACAAGGTAGCCAAATCCTTCACCGACGAGGTGAAGCAGAAGGCCCTGGGACAAGACGTGCTCAAGTCCGTCAAGCCGGGACAGATGATTACCAAGATCGTGCGCGACGAGTTGGCACAACTCATGGGCGGCACGGCGACCGACATCAAGCTGGAGGGCACGCCTGCGGTCATCCTGATCGCCGGTCTGCAAGGCTCCGGTAAGACCACCTTCTCGGGCAAGCTGGCGGCGATGCTCAAGAGCAAGAAGGGGCGCCAGGTGCTGCTCGTGGCGGGCGACGTCTATCGTCCTGCGGCCATCGACCAGCTCAAGGTGCTGGGCGGACAGATCGGAGTCGAAGTCTATACTGAAGAGGGGAATAAAAATCCGGTGCAGATCGCCGAAAATGCCATCAAATACGCCCGTCAGCACGGTTTCAACGTCGTGATCGTCGATACGGCGGGCCGTCTGGCCGTCGATGAGGCGATGATGCAGGAGATCACGGCGATCAAACAGGCCGTGAAACCGGGCGAAACGCTCTTCGTGGTCGATTCGATGACGGGTCAGGATGCCGTGAATACGGCCCGAGAGTTCAATCAGCGGCTGGATTTCGACGGCGTAGTGCTTACCAAACTCGACGGCGATACACGCGGCGGTGCGGCGATCTCGATCCGTGCGGTGGTGAACAAACCGCTGAAGTTCATCTCCAGCGGCGAGAAGATGGATGCCATCCAGGTATTCCATCCGGAACGTATGGCCGACCGTATTCTGGGCATGGGCGACGTGGTATCGCTCGTGGAACGCGCCCAGGAGCAGTATGACGAAGAGGAGGCCCGCCGCCTGAAGAAGAAGATCGTCAAGAATCAGTTCAACTTCAACGATTTCATGGGGCAGATCGCCCAGATCAAGAAGATGGGCAACCTCAAGGATCTGGCTTCGATGATCCCCGGTATGGGCAAGGCTCTCAAGAATGTCGAGATCTCGGACGACGTATTCAAGCAGACCGAGGCGATCATCAACTCAATGACTCCCCTCGAACGCGAGAAACCCGAAATCATCGACGCCAAGCGCCGCGAAAGGCTCGCCAAAGGCAGCGGTACGACGATGGCCGAGGTGAACAAACTGATGAAGCAGTTCGAAGACACGCGCAAGATGATGAAGGCCGTCGCCGGAGGCAATATGAAAATGCCCAAATTACCCGGACGCGGCTTCCGCAGATAAGCGGAATGAATACCTCGCCAACTACTTTACCCCTTCGGTTCGGGTTCCGAATCGAAGGGGTTTTCTTTATACATATAATCGCCCCGCTTCCGGGCAAATCCGGCATCCTCTGCAACCGCGCACCGGCAGCGAAAAGGCGATTCACACATACTCTCCGAAATCGGTGTCAACTCATAATTGGGCAAGGACAAGCAGAATGCAAGACAAATCCGGGAAAATTTCGCTCGTAAACACAAAGAACGGACTCGTCCGGAACGCCTTGCAGACGAGTAACAGGGAAAATATACAGAAATAGGAAAAAGCCGGAGAGGAAAGCACAACGCGAAGGACCGAAGAAAACGCGTTTTTTCCGGCCCGATCTTCCAATCCGTCCGATAACGGGCTTTTTCCGGAAAACAGCAACGGCGAAAAGAGCCGCAACCTCCCTCGGCCCCTCTCATCCGAAAAACGCCACCGACCAACACCTTCTGAACATAGAAAGATGACGCTTCATTTGGCAGGGGGTATTTTTTTCGCTATCTTTGTAAAAGATAGGAGGCGGTTCGGCAATCTTCGCGTGCAAATCCGTGTGATTGCTCTCGGCTTTCACTATTTTTGGAGCAGGCAGCATGGCGGCCCGGCATGAAAAACAAGTTCGTTCGTTTTATGCGGTCCCCGCTTTTACTGCCTTTTCGTGAGAATCAGACAACAGACATCCTATGCACAAGGCCGGTTTCGTCAATATCATCGGAAATCCCAACGTCGGCAAATCGACGTTGATGAACGCACTCGTGGGCGAACGCCTTTCGATCATCACCTCCAAAGCCCAGACCACACGCCACCGCATTCTGGGAGTGGTCAGCGGCGAAGATTTCCAGATCGTCTTTTCGGATACGCCGGGCATTCTGAAACCCAGCTACAAACTCCAGGAGTCGATGATGAAATTCGTCACCGGCGCCGTGAACGATGCGGACGTAATCCTCTACGTCACCGACACGGTGGAACAAAGCGACCGTTCGAACGACATCCTCGAAAAGATCCGCCAAAGCGATATTCCCACCCTCGCGGTAATCAACAAAATCGACCTCACGACGCCCGAAAAGCTCGAAGAACTCGTCGATAAATGGCAGGCGCTGCTGCCGGCCGCCACGATCGTCCCGGTATCGGCACGCGAGAATTTCAATATCAAGGGACTTTTCGACCTGATTCTGGAACGGCTGCCCGAGGGAGAAGCCTTCTACTCTAAAGATACGCTCACGGACAAAACGCTGCGATTCTTCGCCTCGGAAATAATCCGCGAAAAGATCCTGCGCAACTACGACAAGGAGATCCCCTACTGTTGCGAAATCGCGATCGAAGCCTACAAGGAGGAACCGACGATCGACCGCATTTCGGCGGTCATCTATGTCACACGCGACTCCCAGAAGGGCATCCTGATCGGACACAAGGGCGAGAAACTCAAAAAGGTCGGACAACAGGCCCGCGAGGACATGGAACAATTCCTCGGCAAGAAGGTTTTCCTGGAGCTGTACGTCAAAGTAAACGAGAACTGGCGCGACAACGAACGGCAACTCAAGCGCTTCGGATACGAACAAGAATAATCACAACCAAACCGGGGCGTCGTGGCATTGCGCAAACTTATCCTGAAAATCATCCTGTTGGGGACGTTGCTGGGCAACGCCGCCGCAGCCGACGCCCAATACAACAAAGACTACTTCTACTGGGCCAGCCGCCGCTGCCTGATGAACCGCGAATATCAGGAGGCGATTCGTGTACTCAACACCCTGCTACGGGCCGATCCGGACGCCGCAGAGGGCTATTTCCTGCGGGGTGTAGCCAAATTCAACCTCGACGACCTGCTGGGTGCCGATACCGACTTTTCGGCTGCCATCGTCAAAAACCCCGTGTTCACGACCGCCTACATCTACCGGGCGCTGACCCGTACGCGCATGGGCAACTACGACGACGCGCTGCAGGACTTCCGCGAGGCGATCGACTTGAGACCCGACCTGCCGGACGCCTATTACAGCCGGGGCTATACGCGCCTGCAGAACAAGCAATACAAGGAGGCGATCGAGGATTTCGACAAATTCATCTTTCAGGAAAACAAAGTCGCCGACGCCTATATCGGCCGCGGCGCAGCCTACCTTTACTTGAAGGATACCGTACGGGCCCTGGAAAATTTCGACCAGGCGATCCGCACCAACCGCGAAAATCCCAACGGCTATTACCAACGCGGAACCCTACTGCTGCAAAAAGAGGAGTATGCCCGAGCCGAAGCCGACTTCGACATGTCGATCCGCTGCGACTCGACTTTCCTGCCGCCCTATTTCAACCGGGCGGTGGTCTATTCCAACACCAACCGCCCGATGCAGGCCCTCGCGGATTTCGACCGGGTGCTACAACTGGACTCGACCAATTCGTTCACCTATTTCAACCGGGCGATTCTCCGCACCCAGATCGGCGATTACAACCGCGCACTCGACGACTTCGACCGCGTGGCACTCTACTCCCCCGGCAATGTCCAGGTCTATTACCTGCGTGCCATGCTCAAAACCCGCCTGGGCGATCTCGAAGGTGCCGAGCGCGACTACACCCGGGCCATCGAACTCTACCCCGACTTCGCCAACGCCTACCTGAATCGCAGCGCCCTGCGTTATGCGTTGCATAACCCCAAGGGGGCGAAGCGGGACGAAGAGATCGCCCAGCGCAAGATCGCTGCATACAAATCCCACCTGAAGGACAGCACCTACTCGATCTATGCCGATACGACGCAACGGATGGACAAACTGCTGGCTTTCGACAATCAATTCACCAACAGCTACTTCGACCGCATCTCGGAACAGCCGAGCCTGGGCCGCAGCAACATGCGCCTGCTGCCCCTGTTCCGCTTCACCCTGATGCAGCCCGACACCACCCGGATCGAGGCGTCGAACCGCTATACCCTGCAACGGGTCAAAGATTTCGAGAAAAAACTGGACAATCCCTACCTCATCCTCTCCAACCGGCCCACGAATATCGATGCGGACTCTTTGGCGATGCTCGACAGCCGCTATGCCGAAACGCTGCGTCAGAATCCGCGTGACTGGCTCCTGCAAGTGCAATATGCCATTTCGCAATCGCTGATCCGGCAATTCACCAATTCGGTCGGCGCCTATTCGTCGGCCATCGCAGACAACGCCGCCAATCCGTTCCTCTACTTCAACCGGGCCGTGACACGGGCCGAAATGATCGACTTCATATCGAGCCTGGACAACCCTTACCAGCGAATTTCGATCGACTCCGACCCGGCGAACAAACTCTCCAACACCCATACCCGCACTTACAATTACGACGAAGCCATCGCCGACCTGGACAAGACGATCCGGCTCTTCCCGGATTTTGCCGAAGCCTACTACAACCGGGGAACGCTGCTGGCTCTTTCAGGCAAACTGCCCGAGGCCTTCGAAGATTTCTCGAGAGCCATCGAACTGAATCCCCTCTTCGCCGAAGCGTTCTACAACCGGGGCATGACCCAAATCTATATGAAAGACACGCGCAAGGGCTGCCTCGACCTCTCGAAAGCCGGAGAGCTGGGCATTACCTCGGCCTACGAAATCCTCAAACGTTACACGGGGGAGCATACAGAAGCTTTTTAACTAACAATAACCAATTCAATAAACTATGACACAAGCTATTCAAAAGAAACTGAACGACTCGGCGTGGGCTCGGTGGACCGCGCTGATTCTGGTGGCGCTCACCATGTTCTTCGGCTACATGTTCGTCGATGTCCTCTCGCCGTTGCAGAACATGCTCGAAAGCACCCGAGGCTGGAGCCCCACGATTTTCGGACTGTACGGCGGTTCGGAATTCATTCTGAACGTCTGCGGTTTCCTGCTCGTCGCAGGTATCATCCTCGACAAGATGGGCGTACGGTTTACGGGTATTCTTTCGGCCTCGCTGATGGTACTCGGTGCCGGTATCAAATTCTACGGGCTGAGCAACTACTTCTATGAAGGCGGATTCGGTTACGAGTTCCTCAATTCGTTCCTCACGGACATTCCGGCCAGCGCGAAGCTCGCCTGCCTGGGCTTCATGATCTTCGGCTGCGGTACGGAGATGGCCGGTGTGACAGTATCCCGTGCAATCGTCAAGTGGTTCACGGGGAAAGAACTGGCTCTGGCGATGGGCCTGGAAATGGCTATTGCCCGACTGGGCGTATTCGCCGTATTCAGCCTGTCGCCCTGGGTGGCTAACTGGGGCGGCGATCCGAGCGTAGCACGTCCGGTAGCCGTTGTCGGCCTGTTGCTCTGCATCGGCCTGCTGACCTACATCGCTTTCTCGGTCATGGACTTCAAACTCGACAGACAAACCGAGGCAGACACCCCGATAGGAGAAACCGAAGAGCCCTTCAAGGTCGCCGATCTGAAGAACCTTTTCAGCAGCAAAACCTTCCTGATCGTTTCGGCACTCTGCGTGCTCTACTATTCGGCGATTTTCCCGTTCCAGCGTTTCGCAACGGGTATGCTCGAAAGTAATCTGGGCATCACCAACCAGCAGGCTTCGGACATCTTCCGCTGGTTCCCGATGGGTGCAATGATTCTGACTCCGCTCCTCGGCTGGTTCCTCGACCACAAGGGCAAAGGCGCGACGATGCTGATGATCGGTGCGATCCTGATGTTCATCTGCCACATGACTTTCGCACTGGTTCCCCTCACCCCCGCTATCGCGTTCTCGGCGATCATCCTGCTCGGCCTCTCTTTCTCGCTGGTTCCCGCCGCCCTGTGGCCTTCGGTACCCAAGTTGGTCGATAACCGCTATATGGGTTCTGCCTATGCAACGATTTTCTGGATCCAGAACCTCGGACTGATGGCCTTCCCGATGATCATCGGCTGGGTTCTCAACAAGGTCAATCCCGGCGTGGGAGAAGCGATCAAAGCCGGTGAACACGTAAGCTACAACTACACGGTTCCGATGCTGATTTTCGCCAGCCTCGGCGTATTGGCTTTCCTGCTGGCTTTCTGGCTCAAGCTCGAAGACCGTAAAAAGCACTACGGCCTGGAACTGCCCAACATCAAGAAATAACGATAATCCGTATCCCCGGTCTGCCGGAAAAATGATGAGTAAACCCCCGCTGCAAATTGCAGCGGGGGTTTTGTAATAAAGAGTCTATCGGCTAAAGCGACGAGGATCGTACGAGATTCCGCTTTTCGAGATACAAGAGTTCCTATTTAATCGGATCGACCCTCTACGCTTCCTATTTAACCAATCGGTAAAGTTCCGTAATGCGATCGCACATCGCATCCCACGAAAAGCGCTTCTTCTCCTCTTCCATGTTCGCACGGAATCCCGCGAGCACATCGTCCCGCCAGATACGGTCGATGGCCCGGGCGACTTCTGCGGCATCGGGACGGCAGACGAAGCCGACACGACCGTCCGGCACGATCTCCGGAAGACCGCCCACGTCGGTCACCACCATCGGCAGGTCGAATTGATAAGCGATCTGGGTCACGCCGCTCTGCGTGGCCGAACGATACGGCTGCACCAAAAAATCTGCGACGGAAAAATAGTAACGCACCAATTCGTCCGGAATAAAATAGTCGTGCAAAATCACATCGTCCTCCAGTCCGTTGTCGGCGATTTGCTTCAAATACTTCTCTTTCGGAGCATAGAACTCACCGGCCACGATCAGGCGCCGGTCTTCGGCAGGATGCTCCCGCTTGTAGATCTTCCAGGCATCGAGCAACAGGTCCAATCCCTTGTAGTCCCGAATCAAACCGAAAAAGAGCGCATAGCGTTTCGAAGGATCCAGTTCGAGGCGGATGCAGGCCTCCGTACGATCAATGACGATACCGAAATTTTCGAAAAGCGGATGCGGAGAGAAAAGCGCCGGAACCTGCGTATATCGGCGCAATTCGCGGTGCACCTGCTCGGACATATAGATAAAGCCGTCCACCGCCCTCAGGAAATAGCGGTTGAACGGCTTGTCAGTCATATGGCGTTCATGCGGTTCGACGTTGTCGATCTGACAAAGGATACGCGTCGTACCGTTCTTTTTGGCAAAACGGGCAATCGTACCGAAACAGGGCGCCATAAAGGGGGTCCAGTATTTCATCAGCACGAAATCCGGCTTCTCGCGGGCGATCCACCGCCCCACGGCGATCCAGTTGAACGGATTCATCGTATTCACGCACCGCACGATGTACAGATCGGGCGGCGGAGGTGTCTGCACCGTCTGATTCCTGCCGGGAAAGAAAATACGGGGATACTGGAGCGTGAAAGTCTTGATCTTCACCTCGTCGCCCCGATGTTGGAAAACCCGGGCCATGCTCTGCATAATTACGGCCAAGCCCCCACGATACGGATGGGCGGGCCCCACGATCGAAATTTTCATACCCCGAACTTTTATTTATAACTGAAATCGAATCCCCGAACGGATTCAAACCTTCGGTACGGCCCTCCTGTTTTCGAATAAACAGCGCACGGCAACTTCAGGAAAAATACAAATACCCTACCGAATCCTGCAACAAGGAGATAACGATAACCGGTTCGGGAGGAACTGCCCGAACCGGTTATCGTTATCCATCCTATTTCGTTTTATTATACGCCTCCACACCGCTCTTCAGGAAGTCGATGTATGCCTCCACGTCGAGATTGTAAGCCCGCTTGGGAACCAATTCCTGCCCATCACGGCCGAGGATCAGGTAGTTGGGCTGTCCGTTCACCCCGAAACGGGTCTGGGCGATGTAGGAGTTGATGCGGCCGATGTCCTTGAGAACCTTGCCTCCCGCAGTGGTCACCCATTCGTTCTCGGGCACTTTGGTCTTGTCGTCGGTATAGAGGGCTACCAGCACGTAATCGTCGCGCAGGATCTGCTGCACGCGCGGATCGCTCCAGACGCGGGCTTCCATTTCGCGGCAATTCACACAACTGATTCCCGTAATGTCCACAAACAAGGGTTTATCGGCCTCCCTGGCAGCGGCTTCGGCCTGGGCCAGATCGAAATACCCCGGCAGATCGTAAGGCCAGTGCAGGATATCCGCATATTTGATCTTTTCAGTCGTCTGTGCCGTTGCTGACGGTGCGGCAACGACACCCTGCGTATTGATCACGAAGTCCTGCGTATGCATCGGGGGCAAATAGCCAGAAAGAGCTTTCAGCGGCGCACCGAACATACCCGGAAACATATAGACCGCGAACGAAAGCGAAGCGATGGCCAGCGTCAGCCGCGTCACCGAAACGTGCTTGAGTTCGTCGTCGTGAGCGAAGCGGATCTTACCCAGCAAATAGAAACCCAGCAATGTGAACACGACGATCCAGATCGCCAAATAGACCTCACGGTCGAGCAACCCCCAGTGGTAGGTCTGGTCGGCCATACTCAGGAACTTGAAACCGAGGGCGACCTCGATAAAACCGAGAACGACCTTCACGGAACCGAGCCAACCGCCGCTCTTGGGCAGGTCTTTCAGCAAGGAGGGGAAGAAAGCGAAAATCGTAAAAGGCAGAGCAAAAGCCAGCGAGAAAGCGAACATCGTCACGATGGGCACCCAGAATTCGCCGGCAGTCGAACGAATCAGGACGTTGCCGACGATCGGCCCGGTGCAGGAGAACGACACCAACACCAGCGTCAGAGCCATGAAGAAGATACCGATCAAACCGCCTTTGTCCGCGTGCCGGTCGCTCTTATTGACCATCCAGCTCGGAAGCGTGATCTCGAAGGCCCCGAAGAACGATGCGGCGAAAATCATGAACACGATGAAGAAGATCAGGTTGGGAAGCCAGTGCGTAGCCAGCCAGTTGAAGATGTCGGCCGTCACGGCATCGCCGCCCACCAGACGCGTAATCAGAATGATCGCCGCAATGGGAAGCGTATAGAGCGCTACGATGAAGAAACCGTACATCGAAGCCTTGAAACGTCCCGCAGCAGGCGATCCGCTGCCTTTCATAAAGAACGATACGGTCATCGGGACCATCGGGAATACACAAGGAGTGAGCAGCGCCGCGAAGCCCCAAAGAACCGCTTCGATAATCAGACCCCACAGGGTTTTGGACTCTCCGGCTCCGTCGCCGGAAACAGGTTGATCCGCAGCGTCCCCGGCCGCAACGGATGCCCAGGCCGCCTCGGGATCGCCGATCGTGATCTCGAATCCCCAATCCTCGGGCGAATTGCAATTTTCCTCCTCGCAGGAACGCCAGTTGATATTGCCTTTCAATACGGCGCCTTCACCCGTCAGGGTGACTTTCTGACCGAGGATGATTTCATCGAAATAAGTACCCATTTCGACCTCGAAAATATCGTCGTATTCGCGTTTGGAAGCGTTGATCTCATAAGGATCGCCGTCGAGCGTCAGGCCCGTTGCAGGCTCGAACTCCACCAGGGTCGAAGAAACGTTCGAATGCAGGTCGTACGTATGCCATCCCGGCAGGATCTTACCCGTAAATACGACTTCGTAATTCGAATCGCCGAGGTCCTTCACAGTGCTGTCCCAGGTAATGGTCGGGGACTGCGCGTGAGCCGACAACAAACTCGTCAAGAAAGCCGCCAGCAGCACGATACGGATATAAAATTTCATATCTCTATTATTTTAATAAGTTAATAGTTTTTTTCGCGTGTAAAGATATGAAATTTTATTCAAAAACCACGTATGGGACGCATTATCTCGCGTCCGCGAGGAAAAACTACTCGGAAACCTTCCCTTCGGCTTCGGCCTTGCTGCGTGCAAAAGATTGCAAGGCGAGGTACTCCTTGTCGCCGTAATCGAGCAGGTTCTGCAACTCGTTGCGGAAATAGTCCAAGTGCTCCTCCTCTTCGACGGCCAGATCCTGGAACATCTTGTGCGTTACCGAATCGTCGGCTTCGGCCGCAATGCGAGCGGCATCGTTATAGCTATCGATCGTACTCTGTTCCAGTTGCATAGCGAAACGGAACATCTCCTTGGGATCGGTGATCTGGCGCGTCGGAAACGACGGGTTCATATTCACGTCCCCCTGCAAGAAGAGGATACGGTCGGACAACTCCTCGCTGTGACGCATCTCGGCAATCGAAATCATCCGCATCTTTTTGGACAGATACTCGTAACCGGCATCTTCGAAATGGACATGGAAATACATGTACTGGAGCGAGGTGGCAATTTCTTTTCCCAAAGCATCGTTCAACAGATCGATACTTTTCTGGTACTTGTTCGCAACTTTGATCTTTTCCATAATAATAAAGGTTTTGTCCCTATATCAGCAAAACCCGTTCCAGAAAGGAACAAAGCCGATCGTAAAATCGGACCGAAACGAAGTCGATTCGGGTCGGCTCCCTGCCTTGCCCGCCACCACGAAATACAGCACCTCAACGCCACTCGAGCGCCGCCCGGACAGCGGCTTCCTCTCCGTTCGAAACCTCGAACAGCGACAAGCCGTCCCGTTGTTCGTACCCGACCGTAAGGGTTTGCCCGTAACGGCATTCGTGCATGAAATGAATATCAAGACGCACCGGCCGGATCGCGGTCAACTGTTCGATGGGCAGCATATCGAACATCATGTTGATATAACGCATCGTATTGACGTGACGGTTGAAGTCGATGTCGCTGTAAACCACCCGGTGCTCCATCACATGCTGCGGTGTGATCCCCATCACCTTGCGGGGTTTCTCCGTCGGCGAAGGGGCATCGACGAGCGTATCGGTACAAGGCCCGATAACCGTGTTCAGGTCGATCGCTTTACGGACCGCCAAGTCGATGATGCACCACTGCGTCACGGCCCGCCCGAACTCCCGGCCAGCGGCATCGTGCAGCGTGAAATTACGGGTCGAGAGCATCCGGTTGTACTCGTTCACCCACGTTACGATTTCATAAGAAGTGTATTGTTCGGGGCGGTCGTCGATCTCGATCGCCATGCGCGAAAGGACCCACGAGCGGTTTTCCTTATTCAACTTATCGATCCCGAACCCTTTGCGCTGGGCATCGACACCCGCCGTATTGAGGACCTCGTTCGCCAAAGCCGGAACGGTCATCCGAAGTGTGAAATCGACCTGCTGAGGGTCTGCATAATAAGTGTAACCTGTTTTCTCTGCCATATTTCAGTGCGTTTTTCAATTTCAAATGCAACGAAACGACAATCCGCCGGTTATCCGCCGGGCCGGGAGAAAGCCGTAGATACCGAATGGTTTCATTCCTACAAAAACGCCCCGGCCCGGCTTCCTGCGGACAGTAGCGGCGTATGCCGGAAACAGAGCGAAGCCTTCCGGCCGCGCCGACTGCATTTCGTGCAAAGATACGAATAAGCCGGGTGCAAAAGCAAATTTTATTTGCGTTTTGCCGGCATGGAGTGTCTAAGAAGAAGTCAAAGATAATAACAAGAAGAGCGGAGAACCAAACTCAACTTTTGTTTTCGGCTCCCCCGCGTAACGAAGCTCGTAGAGGGGCTTTCTCGTTTCGATCGTCCGTACTTGCAGGGGCCTCGCCTCCAAGACGGGGATGATCCCTGCCGGTCCGACCTTCGGTAGGTTTCAGCCGGGTTGCCCGTCCGATCTCCGGTTCGGGAAAAGTCCGGAAAATTCCGCTCCGTATTCAGACGAGAAACATCATTCGTTATATTTTATTGCGTTTTTATCGAAAAACGATAAAAATTATTTGTTTTGCAGAAGTTCTTTACTATCTTTGCCTCACCGGAGGTTAAAAACAGGTCGAACACCTCCATTACGTATTCAGCAAACCGAAAATGGACAAAAAACAGAAAAAATCTCTGCGGCGCCATCTGCTGGTCATTTACATCTTTTATTTCCTGGCTCTGGCCGCAGGATTCATCCACAGCTTCGTGCCCCACGTGTCGTCGAGTCTGGCGACAGGTTGGCAGGCTGCGTCCGAAGACATTCGGATGCAGGAAAAACACGGTATCGCGCAACACACCTACTTTTTGGCGGCCCGGTTGCAAAACGCCCAGAGCGACGAAACTCTTTTCCCGATAGAAACCGGACACGCATCGATCTCCACCGAAGCCGAATATACGGGGGTTAATATCTACGTCAAAACGGACGAAAACAGTGACCCGACAGTAGTCCGGACACTGAACAGAATCAATTACATACTGCTGCTGTCCATCCCGGCCCTGCTGGCCAAGCTCTCTATCCTGATCCTGGTAGCGCTGATTATCAATATCCTGCGCAAATCGGTACGGGACGAACAACCCCTGCCGGGGCGTATCATCATCTACACGCGTGCCGTAGGGTTCCTGCTGATTCTGGCCGAAGTCTGCACCGGAGTCGGCTCTTATATTTACCAGAGTACGACCCGGACGTTTCTCGAAGATTCGCCCCTGCAAGTCGCCGCCTCGTTCCCGCTCAACTACTGGAACATCGTCATGGCGATTCTGGTACTCTTCTCGGCCGAGGTCTTCTCGATCGGATCCCGGTTGAGCGAAGAGCAAAAACTCACGATCTAAAGAAAAAATAAATGTCGATATACAATATACACACGGGGGGGGGACGCAAGACATGGCGATAATCATCAACATAGATGTCATGATGGCGAAACGAAAGATGTCACTCGGCGAGCTCGCCGAGCGGGTCGATATCACCCCGGCCAACCTTTCCATTCTCAAGAACGGCAAGGCCAAGGCGATCCGCTTTTCAACGCTGGAAGCCATTTGCCGCGAACTGAACTGCCAGCCGGGCGACATCATCGAATACCGACCGGAAGAAACAACCGAATGACAACGCAATACAAATAATTTCACCCAAAATCAATTAACAATCATTTTATGAAAAGGTTCATTCTTTTACTTGTCACGCTGTTCGCAATGACGAATGTCATGGCGCAACTACAGCCTGACATGCCGATTCCCGCCGATAAGGAGGTGCGCGTCGGACGACTCGAAAACGGCATGACGTACTACATCCGTCACAACGAAAAACCCAAGGGACAGGCATCTTTCTACATTTTCCACCACGTAGGAGCTGTCCAGGAGGAAGATTCCCAACAGGGCCTCGCCCACTTCCTCGAACACATGGCCTTCAACGGCACCAAGAACCTGCCGGGCAAAAAGATGATAGAATATCTGGAGCGTAACGGCGTCAAATTCGGTGCGGACCTGAATGCCTACACCTCTTACGATGAAACATGCTACAACCTGGACAATGTGCCCACAGCAAACCCTGCGACGATCGACACCGCACTGCTGATCCTGCACGACTGGTCGCAGTTCATCAGTCTGGAGCCTCAGGAGATCAACAACGAACGCGGCGTAATCATGGAGGAGCTGCGCACCCGCGACGGAGCTGGATGGCGCGCCATGGTACGACGCAACGCCGCCGTCAACAGAGGCTCGAAATACGAGCACCGCAACGTAATCGGCTATCTGGACGGTCTGAAGAGTTTCGACCATAAAGCCTTGTACGACTTCTACAAAACGTGGTATCGCCCGGAATACCAGGCGATCGTCATAGTCGGCGATATCGACGTCGATCGGATCGAAAACAAGATCAAAACCCTGATGGCGGATATTCCGGTTTCCCCTGCAGATGCCCCGCAGAAAGAGGCTTACCTAGTTCCTGAAAACGAAGAACCCATCGTCAGCATCTTTTCCGATCCCGAAATGACGGCTTCGGTCATGCAGCTCTTCATCAAACGACCCGCTCTCCCCAAGCAATACAACAACCTGATAATTAGCCAAATGTACGATGTACTCAACTCCTACACAAGTGCCATGGCGAACGACCGTATGAATGAAATCGCCATGCAGCCCGATGCTCCGTTCCTGAGTGCCGGGATGGATTCAGGCAACATACTGGGAGTGAATCCGACCCAAGATCTCACGATGGTCGCCGTACAAACTCGAGACGGAGAGTTGCTCTGCGGTTACAAAGCTATCCTCGAAGAGATGGAAAAGATGAAGCGTTACGGCTTTACACAGAGCGAATTCGATCGTACGAAAGCTGAATTCCTGCGTCAGGCCGAGGCTACCTATGCCAATCGGAACGACCTTACGAACGGACAATATGTTCAAACCTACCTGGCGAATTACAAGAAAAATACCGCTATGGCAGATGCCGAAACGCAGTACAACCTCGACAAACAATACCTCGAAGCATTGACCCTCGACGATGTGAATGCTTGGGTAAAACAACTTCTGACACCTGAAAACCAGGTTATCACCGTCGAAGTACCGAAGAAAGAGGGACTGACCGAGCCGACCGAAGCCGAACTTCTGGCCATCCGCAGCGAGGTCATGGCATCCGACGTCGAGGCTTACCAGGACAATACCGTCAGCGAGCCTCTGATCCCCGCAGATATCAAGCTGAAAGGCTCGCCCGTGAAAAAGACCGCATACAACGAGGATCTCGGAACGACCGAATGGATTCTCAAGAACGGTGTGAAGATCATCGTCAAACCGACCCAACTCAAGGCGGACGAAGTCCTGCTGCAGGTACAGGCTGACGGCGGGATGTCGCAGCTTGCCGATACTGAGGTGAAGGAGGGTGAATTCCTTCCGGTCATCGCGGCCCAGTCGGGGGTGGGCAAATTCTCTGCAATCGAACTGAACAAGCAGCTCGCAGGCAAGAAAGCCGGAATCAACCTGTACGTCAATAACTACAGCAACGGTATGAGCGGTTACTGCTCGCCCAAAGACATCGAAACGATGCTCCAACTGCTCTACCAGAACTTCACAAGTCCCCGCTTCTCGGAGGAGGATTTCAACACGACGATGGACAGCTACAAGGCATACGTCCAGAACCTGACCTCGAATCCCGACTACATCATGCAGATAGAAACGATCAAAACGCTTTACAGCGACAATCCGCGTCAGCAGCCGCTGACGATCGAGGCCCTGGAAAGCATCTCGTTCGAAAATCTGCCGAAAACCTTCAAAACGCTCTACCCGGGTGCGAACAGCTTTACGTTCACCTTCGTAGGCAACGTGGATTTGGAAACGTTGAAGCCGTTGGTCGAGAAATATATCGGTTCGATTCCCACCTCGAAACACGTGCTTAAGTTCACGGACGACAAACTCCGCACAGCCAAAGGCAAGGTCGTGAACGACTTCCGCACCCCGATGCTGCAGCCGAAAGTTTCGGAGTTCCTGCTCTTCTCGAGCGATGCGGACTACACGCTGCGCAACAAGCAAACCATGTTGCTGCTCAACATGGCTCTAAACAACCGTTACCTGAAATCCATCCGCGAGGAGAAAGGCGGCACGTACGGAGTACAGGTAAGCTATACTCTCTCGTATCGTCCCGAAAAACAGGCCCTCCTGCAAATACAGTTCGACACCAACGAGGAGATGGCCGACGAACTCGTGCCGATCGTTTTCGATGAAATCGAGAAAATCGCGACTGAAGGACCGGAAGCCAAAGACATCAACGACTCCCGCGAATACTTGGTCAAGCAATTCAAGAATACGCTCGAAAATAACGGCACCTGGTTCGGGTTGATCGACGACTACAACCGTCACAAGCAGAATCTGCTCGCCGACTACGAAAAGACCCTGAACAGCATCACTTACGACGAGATCCGCGACCTGGCGAAGAAGCTCCTCGACAGCGGCAACGTAATACAGGTCACCATGCGTCCCGAAGCTCAACCCGAAACAGATGAATAATCATCAATAACAGGTTTTATTCACTACTACCCCCGAACTCTCACCGGTTCGGGGGTTTTCTTTGGTTTCGGACTCCTGTTCACGGATGTTTCCTTTTCCGCTCCTATCTGCAATGCAGGAAGATCGTCCACGCACAGGAATCGTATCCGTTTCCGGAAAACAGACGCGGAACCAAACTCCACGAACGACGTTATGTCATACCCCGCCATGCTTTCCGATTCCGCACTTCGCATCGAATTCTCCGTTTCGGCGACGCTCTTCCGTTTGCGGACAGCTCTCTGCCGATCACGTTGCCCCTTCCCGGCAGTCGGAATCGCATTATGCGGACAGCAGGTCCCCCGGTGCGACAGCCTGCCAACTTGCAGCAAAAGAACGATCCGAACAATGTCTTGCTTTTTTCGGACATACGGCAACCGGCTCCCCGGCAGGCAGGAAAAACAGTAACGGGACAAGATCATGCGCTCCGACTTCCGCGCACTGCTCTTCCCTGAAATTTACGCCTCATAAGACCGGAGGCAGCTCCTTCGCGGACAATACGAGCGGAATCGCAACCGCATAAAGAATAAAAAACGGGCCTCATCAAAAAGATGAGGCCCGGCGATTTCAACTGCAAACTGCGGCTATTTCGAAGTCACGACCACGTCGGACGCCTTGTTCAGCAACAACTGATAGGCCGCCGTCGCATCGCTGCCCTGCGAAAACTTGGTATAGATCGCGGTAATGTTCACCACGGAACCGTCCGCAGGTATTTTCTCGTCACGGAAACGGCAATAACCGCTCGAACGTACGACATAATTGCCTGCGAGGGTGTTGATGTCGCCATAGGTGAACCAGGCAGAGCCATAATAGAACGTACTCTCGTGCGTAAGCTCATCGACCCGCTTCGTCGCCCAGGTAGCCCAATCGTTGATATCGGTCCAACCCGGAGAATTCACATCGTAGGAGGTACTGTTGGCGAAGTAGTTGGGGAATGTATTTTTATACCCCCAGCCGGCCTTGCCGAACTTGCTTTCCAACCCTTCGAAACGGATCAAACGCCCCAGCGACTCATCCGTCAGCGTCGAATAGGAAGCGGGAGTAACCACCAAAGTATCGGCCGCCGTCAAGCCGATCAATTCGCCGAGCTTGACATGCTCTTCCAAGGTATTGCGATCCTCCATGTTACCGTTCGCATAATCGGAATTGGTCGATGCGACACCCACGCTGAGCATCGTGCGGTAATTTCCCAGCACCAGACCCTGCAAACGGATATAAACCAGGCGACCGGGAGCATAGGTAATGTAATATCCCGAAGTCACTTTGATTTCAATGGCCGACTGGCAGCTTTCATCGTACAGGTACATCGACTTATAGACGTTACCGGCCTGGTCGCTGGAAATGACTTTGCCCCGAATCACCAGGTCGTCGGTAATGGTCAGCGACTGGCCGATACCGCTGGTCCCGGGATAAGCCTCCTCGAAAATATCCTTCAGCTCCTTGATCGAAATGATTTTACTGTCGCTGAAGTCCGCATCCGTCCATACCTTCGCAGGAGCCGGCGTATCGAAATCGTTATAACAGCCGACGAAGAACAAACTTGCTGTCACCGCCAGAAATATGGTTGCTATTCTATTCATATTCTTCACAATATTAATTCGTTAAGCCGTTAGAAACGGAAATAGACATTCAGGTAGTAAGTCGTGCCGAACAGGTAGAAATACTTGGGAGCGAACTTCTGGTAGGAAGTGATCTCCTTGCCGGTCTTAATGCCCTGCACACGCATCTGCTCATAACCGCCGGTCTTGATATTTTGGTTGTTCAGGATGTTATTCACCTGCAAACTGAAGCCGAGCGTATAACGACGCTGAATGTAGAAATTCTTACCGATGCTCGCACTCAAGGTGTAGGCCGAATCGAACTTCTCCTGACTGCGCAGCTCCCGGATCTGTTCGTCCGTCATCGTAGGCAACAACACCTCGTCCGTACGGTAAAGCGGGTTCATCGACAGATACATATTGTTGTAATAGTTCAGATCGATCGATGCGTAGATGTTATGAGGACCGCGGTACGACAAACCGATATTCATTGCCGTCTGCGGAGTGCTCTCCACGCGCATATCCTTCCAATAGACCGTACCGGAGTTCAGCGGCTCGGCGCTGTTGTCGGCAATCTGCACGTAATTGGGATTCGACGTGTAAGTGTACTGACCCCAACTGATCGCACCGTTCAAAGACAAACCGTTGTAGATCGGAATCGAAGCGGCGACTTCCAGACCGAAATACTGCTCGTCGATACCGCTCAAGGCGAAATTGGTATAGGTCTTCAGCACGTCATCGTAGAAGGAGATCACCTTCGAACGGTCGTTCACCTTCGTATAATAACCGGAAACACGGAGTTTATAATCGCCGTAACGCAGGTTGTACGAAGCGTCGATGCCGTAAACCTTCTCCGTCGTAAGCCCCGGAGTTACCGAATTACGCGTACGGGGCGAAACGAAGGCCGACTGGAACGCAGGAGCATTCTGCATCGCCACGGCGTTGAGTTCGAAAGTATGGTTGGCATTGATGACATAGTCGAAATTACCTTTGGCCTTATATACGAAATATTCGAGTTTCTCCGATTTGCCCTTCGAATTATCCGGGAAGAGACCCTTGCGCCAAAGACCTTCGCGCCACATCGAAAGTCCGCCGAGCTCGGCGCCCAACTTCATGCCGAAACCGCCGAAACGGGTGGCATAAGTAGCCCATACACCGCCGGAACGCAGATGCGCCTTGTAGTTGTAGCTGAACTTGTCGCCCTCTCTGACGGCTCTTGCATGACCGTACTGGTTATAATAATCCATATCGTTCTGCGCCATGATCGGATCGCCGAAGTCGCGCTGTGCGAATTTATCGACGTCCACGTAGTAGTCGCCGCCGAGCAGGTCCTTCACCTCGTCGTAGTACCACGTGCGGTTGATGCGGACGTTGGCTCCGGCCGTCAGACGGGAGTTATCCTTATAGATTCGGCTGATCTGCGCGGCGAGGTTCCAGTCCAACTGGTCGGTATGGCGCTCCTCGATGATATAGTTCGAACGGGCGCCGGGACCGTATATCGCTTCATCCTCGGCATTGCGGAAATTCATGTTGGTCTGGTACATTTCATCCCAGTCGAAGTGGCGGATATTACCCACGTTGCGCATCCACTGATCCGCCAGACTGGCTGCAGCCATCGAAGCGGCCTTCAGGTCGGTAGCGTTCAGCAACTTGTAGCTCGGCATATAGCGGTAATAATCGGGACGGGGGTCTGCACCGTCGTACCACGTCAGCGCCGAATAACCGTTCTTACCGAAACGGAACGAAGTGGCCAGGTTGAACTGGGTATGCTCATTGGGATCGAACGTATAGTTGATCATAGCGATCGGCTCGTGGCTGTTACGCACGCGCGCATTACGCATCTTGCCGTCCTGGTAGCCCCAGTTGGGGTTGTAATAGTTGTTGCCGACCAGATCGTAAGCCTCCTGCGTGGAAGCCTGCTGCGCACCGCGCTCGGTGGGAGCACCCATAATCGTGAAGCCCAACCGGTGACGCGAATTGAAAATCTTCTCGGCCGAAGCGAAATATCCGTAGGAGTTGTAATAGACGCCGTCCACGTAGGAGTTGCCGCCCTGACGGGTAGATACCGACAACGCATAGGACCAGCCGTTGTCCAGCAGACCCGAACCATAGGTCACCATGGCACGGAAGCGATACATCGAATTGGCGTTCACCAGACTCACGCGAAGGCCCTGGCGCACCTGCGAAGCACGGGCGTTGATGTTGGTCGTACCGCCGATGCTACCCACGCCGTAATCCGACATGACCGAACCGTTGGTGATCTCCTGGTTGCGCGTAGCGTCGTTCAGACCGCTCCACAACGACCAGGGCGTATAGCCCGTCATAGCGTCGTTGAAGCGAATGCCGTTCAGGTAAACGTCCGAATACTGCGAATCGTAACCGCGCACGTTGAAACGCATCTCGCTGAACCGGTAGGAAGCGATGTTGTTGAAAACGTCCTTCGAGGCCGAAAGGGACGAAGGCAGCGACTGCGCATCGTTGCCGCTCTCGGTGTCGAACTCTGCGAAGATCGAATCGTCCATTACGGTCGAAAGCACTTCAGGGACCAGAATCACCGTATTGATGTCGCGCACCATCTTGTCCACGCGCACCACGAGCGTCAGAGGCTCGAATTCGGGAGCCTCGAACTGCAACGTATATTCGCCGGGCTCGACATTCTCGATCACGAACCCACCGCGGCCGTCGGTCGTGGCAGTCATTTCACCGGGAGTGACCGAAACCTTCACCCCGTCCACCGCGACACGTCCCTCGCGGGAAACGACCTTACCCTTGATACCGCCGCTCTGAGCGAACGCAGTCAACGACATCAGGGTAAATACAAAAATTAGTAAACTTTTTATTTTCATATCCTTTCAAGTTAAGGTATTTATTTACCGATGTAGATATAAACGGGGAAGTGATCGCTGTAACCGCCCTGGAAATTGTTTCCGACGTACGTGCGCAAAGGATAGCCTTTGAACTGCCCCTCTCGCTGGATCATATAGTTACGCTTGAAGACATTCCCGTAGTACTTCGATCCCGGAGCCCGCACCAGACGCAACTCGCCGGGCTTCGCATTGACCAGGTTTTCCGACACTACGATATTGTCGAAGAGATTCCAGGCGTCGCCGTAAGCCAGCGTTCCCATACCGGCACGCAGCACGGCGTGGAACGGACTGAAGAAATCGCCCGGCTGAAGCTCCTTCGTCTTGGGCTTGGCACCCAATCCTTCGAGCATGCTCTGATCGGTCGGATCGTCGTTGAAGTCGCCCATCGCCACGATCTTGGTCGCGGGATTGACCTTCAGGACAGAGTCGGCGATTCGGCGCATTTGCTCGCCGACGGCGATACGCTTGAACTCCGAAGCGTCCTTGCCGCCCAGACGCGAAGGCCAGTGAGCCACCATGAAGAAGAACGGTTCGCCGTCGATCGTACCCCACATGGTCGAAATATCGCGGGTTTTGAAATTCGGAAGCGAAGGAATCTGCGTGCGGATCGGTGCGCTGCCCTCCAGCTTGAAGACATCGGGACGGTACATAAAAGCGACGTCCACACCGCGAGCTTCGGGAGAGTCGTAGTGCGAAATCCGGTAATTGCCCGGAACCATCTTCGGCGTAGCAATGATATCTTCGAGCACCGAGCGGTTCTCCACCTCCGATACACCGATCACGATCGGATAATCCTTATCGATACCGGCAATATCGAAAAGCACCTTTTCGGTATTGCCCAACTTCTTCGCATACTTGACAGAGTTCCATTTTTTAGGTCCTTCCGGCGTGAATTCGTCGTCATTGACCTCGGGATCGTTGATCGTATCGAAAAAGTTCTCCAAGTTGTAAAAGACCACCTTGTACGGTTTCTGCGCGAAACAGCAGGCTGCGAACAGCACAAACAGCAGTCCTGTAAAAATCAGTCGTTTTTTCATAAGTCAAATTAGTTTTGGATTCCCCATTGGCTCGGAGAGTTTTGTGCCTTTACGGATTTCGCAGCCGACTCGGGAATATTGGGAAAGAACGTAAAACCGGTTTTCTTTTCAATCTCCGCCACGCTCATGCAAATGGACGCAGGCGGCTGAATGTCGCCGTAACTTTTCTGATCCACCCAAAATCCGATCGCCTTCAATTCGTCGGCCGAACAGTCCGCGATACGTTTGCCCGTCGTACCGGTGCGCGTGCGAAGCAATACCTTGAAATAATTCGTCGGGACCGGACAAACTTTCCCGTCACGGTCGGTCGTCGTCGTATTGGTATTGGCATAATAGCAACCTGTCACCACGTAGAGCGTGTCGCTGCATATCTGCGCACGCACCTTGGCTTCGAGATTGGCCCACATATCCTGGTTGAGCCGGTTGAGCTGCGGCGTCATATTGGTCGCATAGAACGTCTGGAGATTCAACTCCCGCGTAGCCGTACGGTCCGCCGAAGGGAGCTGATGCCCCCGATCATAGCTTCCCGTATAGGATCTTTCGACCAGATTGGGCTGATACGAATAATCGACCTTCGGATCGTACTGGAAATCGTTGGTACGGTCGATCGATCCTCTGTACACCGAGTGCAGCGGATAAGCTACCCAATGCGCCACGTGCAGCGTCTTGTCGTAACAGAACGAATAGTTGCGCACGGTACGGTTATTGAGCGAAGCGAAGTGGCTGACGTAAATAAAATCCTCATCAGTCTTTTTTTCCGGCAGCTCCGCCCAAGCCATCGCATGCCCCTCGTCGTAGGGATCGTTGGTCGAAGAGGCCGAAAACTGCGTCAGCACGAGCACCTGCGGCTCTCCGCCGAGAAATTCGAATTCGATGGTCGCCGAACGTTCCCCGCTCCCGGTATTCGCCGTGTAATAGACATCCAGAATATTGCTGATGTTCGAACTCTGTACGGTGCCCTCCTTCACGAGGACCGTCGGATCGTTGAGCCTGAACGAGCACCAAGCACCTCCGTCCTTGATTTCGGCACGCCATCCGGCGCCGACAGGTCCCTCAATCTGTATGGCGGCCGAACCCTCCGCAGCTCCGACCGTCGAAGAGGTCCGCCATACGGCAGAACCCGAAAAATCGTCCGTATCGTCGCCGCAAGCTACGACAGAGAGCGCAATCATCGTCAGGAACAGCCATTTCCATCCCTTCTCACAATATCTGAACATCGACATCATCGGTAAACTATAAAAACTATCCGAGAAACCAAACTCTTGGAGGGGATAATCCCTCCAAGAGTCGGTATCCGGCATATTAAAAACTATTTGGTAATCTCGAACGATTCGATATACAAGGCTCCGACCTTATTATTGTCGAGCTCAAAGGAATCCGCACCCAAACCGGTCAGATCGTACTCATGTACATACTCTCTGTAACCGCTCTTATCCGTGTATGTTTCCACAGGATTTTGAGCAGCCCCGGCAACGGTCATCGTATATCCCGGATTGTAGTAACCGCCGGTATTATTCGGATATGAGCGGAAAACGATCTTGATCTTCGACATTCCGTCGATCGGCGTCACGTTTCGCAGTTTCGCCTGTTTGGTCGCGTCGGAAGCATTACCCTGCATCTGGATGATCGAGCCGCTGGTAGCGGGCGATTCACAGATTTTCACACCCGTAAACTCGATACCGCCAACGGTCCAACTAACCCAAGTACTGGGCGTAGCGACAACCTGCGAACCGTAACCATTGGTCGGGAGATCCGCATTATCCGCCTTAATATCCGTGATCGAGAACGCAACGACCTCACCGGTTCCTCCGCCGCCGGCACCGAGGAGTGTGACAGGCACCATCACGCTGTTGCCACCGGCAATAGCGATCGTCAGCATCTGATTCTGAACAGCGCCGGTATTGGGCTGCGCCGTTACTGTCACCATATTGTTGGCATTATCGACAGTAGCTTCAAGCAACCCGCTCAGGCCGCTAACGCTAAGCACATTTTCACCCTTATTGGCAACCGAAACAATAATCGTTTCATTGCCGCCGATTGCCGGAATCGAAACGCTGGCCGGAGTTACCCCCGTAATCATCGGGGTCGAGCTGTCGCTGAAAGCGGCCACGTCGTCCAGATTGCGCGGAACGAGCTGGGAATTATTCTTATATACGGCAGCCAGACCGGAGATATTACCCGTAGCGGCCTTGTAAGGAACATCGAGGAACACGCTCGGGTTCTTTTCATCGCTCTGCTTGCAGAATACGGTGAAATTGGCTCCATCGGCAGTGAAAGTATGCGAAGAGAGTGCGCTGGCGCTCGCCCAAACACCTGCCTGGGCAACCGACGCATTGGCGATCGTCACGGCCATACCCTGATATTTCGCCAGATCCGCAGCAGCGATCGTCGCCGTGGGAATCGAAGTCACCGTACCGGTCTTCTCGACCTTGCACCAAGTCGCTTCCTTAGCGCCCGTCACTTCGTACATACCACTGTAATTTACCACCTTGGCAAGTCCTTTATAAAGGGTTACGCGCACCTTGTCACCCTTGTTCAGACCGAGCGTCGAAGGTTCTACCTGACTGCCGTAGAGCGTGATGCCGTTACCGGCCTCCGTCGCATTCTCGGTAGCGAGGATCAGGTTGTTGAAGGTATAGTTGCCGCCGGCCACGTCGTTCATCACTACAGCGTCCAGATAACGATCTGCATTGGCATCCACCGGAGCTTCCGTAGTAGTCATCTGTGCGATCAGCTCGGGAATGGTAATGGCCGTAGCCTCACCCGGATCGGGCGGCACCACACCGCCTTCGAGATCGACCTCCTGACCGCCGTTGCCCTCGACGAGTTGTACGTCATCGATTGCGAATACCGACGCCAGATCAGCCGTGAAACGGATCGAAAGCTGGCCGACAGCCTCCTTGAGCGTGAAATCTACGGCGAACTGGACCCAGTAAGGATCGGTCGTATCGCTGCCGCCGATCTTCTCGTAAGTCAGATTGCCCGACCAGTCGGTTCCGTTACCTACGGCAACGTGGAACGATTCGGGTTTGAAAATGTTGTCGTAAGTACCGCCGTTACTCTGCGAATAAGCACCGCCGAAGATGATCCGGTAGTTGGTCTTGCCCGCAGGCATCGTAATAGTGTTGATGTCGAAAGTCGCAGGTGCCGAACCGAAGAAAATCTTGTTCGAACCCGAAGCACCGTCGTAACCGCCGCTGAGCTTACCGGAAGTACGCACCGATACGTTCGCAGAGGTATAGGTCACCGTCGAATTACCCGTACCGGAAGCATTCTGCCATGCATCGGTCTGATCGAGGAACGGCCATTTATTATCAACCTTCTCGGCAGGCGTCTTGTCGAAATTGTTCTCGTAAATCGCATCGCCGCTCGGATCGGGAGGCACGACACCGCCGCCCGCCAGGTCGATCTCCTCGCCGCCGTTACCGGTCATCAGCGTGATATCGTCCAGACGGAACTTCGAAGATGCTTTCGCCTCGAACTTGATGTAAAGCGTCGAAGTCGCATTCTTGAGCGTAAAGTTCTTGGTTGCAAATACCCAGTAAGGATCGACCTGATCACCGTCGTTTACCTCGTAAGACAGCGGAGTATAGTCCGTTCCGTTCGCACTGAGATAAACCACGAAGTTGTCCTTGTTGAAATTATTGTCATTGTTATCACCGTCGTAATACTGTCCGCCGAAAGTCAGCTTCAGATTGGTCTGGTCGGAGGCGAGCGTTATGTCTTTAACCGTAAAGGTTGCCGGAGCCGAGCCGAAGAAGATCACGTTCGGACCCGAAGCACCGTCATAAGCACCCGCGCTGCTCTTACCGGAAGCGCGGATCGAAGTATTCACGCCCTCGTAGGAAACCTTCGAAGCCCCCTCGCCGGTGGTGTTCCAACCCGTATAGTCGGCAACCAACGGATACGGGTTCGCAACGGACTCGCTACCTGCGGTTTCGTTGAAGATGAGCGTCGGCGGCACCACTTCGCCCTGAAGCACATTGACATCCTTCTGAATCAATGCGCCGTAGGAGTTGTAAACCTCGAAAGTCACCTTGGCCGATTGACCGATGTTCGAAGCGGGTACCGTAACGGTCACGGCAGCGTCGCCCTCGCCTTCGGTAGCCGAAAGGCGCACCCAAGTCTGTTCGTCCTCGACGATAGCACGCCAGGGACGGTTCGTTTCAACGATAAAAGTACCGTTGTACTCATCTGCGGGCTGTCCCTCCGCATCGAACGTCAGGTTCTCCGGCGTAACGTTCAGATAGGGAGCACCCATGTCGTCATTGTCGTCGGTACATCCCGCGAACACCGCTACGGCGAACACGGTCAATGCACTGAAGAGCAATTTCCAAATGCTACTCTTTTTCATAAACAATTAAATTTTAGAGTGATATAAAAATAGGTTAAAAATAACTTCGTTTTATAATACTTTACACAAAGTATTTATTCTTAAACTTTTTGTAAAAATACTATTTTTTCCTGTTTTACCAATGGGTTAAATACTATTTTCATATTACAATGCCATTAAATCGAATATAACAACACAACGGATTTTTATTTCGTATCAAAAAACCCACCAAACCGTGTTCTCTCCGCCAAAATAAGCGCAAAAGGCGTGCAGTTTTGACCGCACGCCTTTTTTCCGAGAAATACGTCCGGTCAACGAATCCGGTCGAGCGACCGCACCAGCTTTTCGTCCCGGAAGATCGCCCGCAAAGCCAGCAAGTCGAAAACCAGGCAGACCAGCGGGAAAACGAGCGAAATTTTAAGAGTATGAGAGTAAAATTCACTTTCCGCGAAGTAACGGTTACAAAGGTAGAAATAGATTCCCATCATCGCTCCGGCACCGACGAGGAGCACCAACTCGACGGCACATAACCGGATCTGCACCAGGCGGCGCTTGAAAAGGAAAATCGTCACCAGCGGCAACAGACAGGCGGCAGCCAGAACAATCCCCAGATACACCGTCGGCAGCAACGTGATGCCCGCGGCATCCTTCAGGCCGAAAGCGGTCAGCGTACAGGTGTCCGCTCCGACGGTGAAATCGGCCAGCGGCAGCCACAGCGCCAGTCCCGTCAGCACGACGACCAGCAACAGATACAAAGTCTGAATACGTTGAATCATATAACTTCTATTTTGTTTATACGAACCTCTTCGAATCCTGCCGAAAATCACAGGCTCTGCGAGGTTTATTGATTATCCAATGTTTTTTCGATCAGGTATTTATTACGGTCTGCGGCATTCCGGTCGATCAACTCGCCCAGGAATCCCGCCAGGAACAACTGCACGCCGAGCACGACGGCCAGCAGCGAAAGGTAGAAAAGCGGCTGGTCCGTTACGGCCCGCACAGGCAGGTCATGGCACTGTTTATACAATTTGGCACCGATCACCCATGCCGTCGTACATCCGCCGAAAAGGAACATCAGCGTTCCCAGGCTGCCGAAAAAGTACATCGGCGAACGGCCGAAACGCGAGAGAAACGAAACCGTAATGAGGTCCAGATACCCTTTCACCATCCGCTCCATACCGAATTTCGAATGACCGTACTTGCGGGCGCGATGCTCGACGACCTTCTCGCCGATCCGCTTGAATCCGGCCTGTTTGGCCAGAATCGGGATATAACGGTGCATCTCGCCATAGACTTCGATCGCCTTGACCACCCGGCGGCGGTAGGCCTTCAGTCCGCAATTGAAATCATGCAGCCGGATTCCCGAAACGGTGCGGGCCGTCCAGTTGAAAAACTTGCTCGGCCACCGCTTTCCGGCCGGGTCGTGGCGCTTCTTTTTCCAGCCCGACACCAGGTCGTACCCTTCGTCGAGGACCATACGCCGCAGAGCCGGAATCTCATCCGGCGAGTCCTGCAAGTCGGCGTCCATCGTGAAAACCACCTCGCCGCGCGCTTCAGCGAAACCGCAATACAAGGCGGCGGATTTGCCGTAGTTGCGAGCGAACTTGATCCCCCGCACCGCCGCAAACCGCTCGTGCAGATTTTCGATCACGCGCCACGAACCATCGCCGGAACCGTCGTCCACCAGGATTACCTCGTAAGACAAACCCTCGCCGCGAGCCACGCGATCGATCCATTCGACCAGCTCCGGCAAGGACTCCTCCTCGTTATAGAGAGGAACGACGACCGATATGTCGAGCGTAGCATCCATCGTTCTCTTACTCTTCGGATTGAGGACCGAAAGGCCGGGGTGCACGCGCCAGGATGCCGGCCAAAATAAGCCCCAGGACGAGGCCGACGATCAGGTTGCCCCAGATCGAAGCTCCTACGGTAGCCTGAATGGAAGGCTCCGACGCCTCCTGTATGGTTTTCAGCATTTCGGCGAATACGCCCTCCATCGACGCAGGGAACTTTCCCTCCTCAGCGAACCGGATCAATGCGGAAGTGTATCGGTCGATATACTCCGAATATCCGATGAAAACACTGCGGTAAAGGTATTCTACCACCCCCTTGATCATGGCCGACGCCAGGATCAGAGCCAGAATAAAACCCAAGCCGTGGCCGAAAGGAAATCCCTGCTCCTGACCGTACTGCTCGCGGCGACGCTTGGCGAAACGATAAAGCAACACGATATATACGACTGCGGCCAAGACCCATACCAGCCCCATCGTTGAAAACCACCCCGACAACATCAGGGACTGCTCGATAACGAAAGCTACGGACATGACCAGTCCGATGATCGCTCCGTACTTGCAGACCTCGTTCCAGAATTTGAACTTTGTCATTCTTCTTCTATTTTTAGCATACGTTTATTCCCGCAACACGCCTTTGCCTTCCCGCAAAATCTCCGGCTCGCCGCCCGTCAGATCTACGACGGTCGTCGGCACCGCATCGCCGACACCTCCGTCGATCACCAGTTCTACGTCCCGGCCGTACCGCTCGTGGATCAACTCCGGATCGGTCATATATTCGGTTTCCTCGTCATCCAGCACGGAAGAGGTCAGCAGCGGAGCTCCCAACCGCTCGACGATGGCCCGAGGAATCGAATTGTCCGGAATGCGGATCCCGATGGTGCGACGCCGTTCGAGCGCCTTGTGCGGCATACGCGACGATGCATCCAGCAGGAAGGTGAAGGGCCCCGGCAGATTTTGTTTCAGCAACCGGAACTGAGCGTTATCCACCCGGCAATAATCGGCAATCTGCCCGAGCGAATCGAACACGACGGAAAACGTCGTGAGATCCTTCCCCTTGATCCGGCGCAGCCGCTCGACGGCCTTCGCCGAACGGATCGAGCAGCCGAAGGCATAGACGCTGTCGGTCGGATAGATCACCACGCCGTCCCTTTCGAGCAGGTTCACCACCCGGTCGATCTCCTTCTCGGAAGGATTCTCGGTATAGATTTTAACCAACATAGGGAGGGCAAATATACGGAAATTATTTAATATTCCGACGATTCAACTCCGCACTATAAGCCCGGGCATTAGCCAGATGTTCGCCGTACGTGCGGGCGAAACTGTGATAACCGTCGAAAGTCGGGCGGGCACAGAAGAAGAGATAGTCGTGGTTCTCGAAGTTCAGCACCCCATCGATCGCAGCGACCGAAGGCATCGCGATCGGCGACGGCGGCAGCCCCTTGTTCAGGTAGGTGTTATACGGCGAAGGGGTTCTCAAGTGCTTGTGCAGAATCCGGCGAAGCGAAAAATCCTGCAGCGCATATTTGACCGTCGGATCTGCCTGCAGGGGCATCCCTTTCCGCAGGCGGTTGATATAGACTCCCGCCACACGGGGCATTTCGTCGGCCTTGTTGGTCTCTTCGGTGACGATCGAAGCCAGCGTCATCACCTCGTCCCGGCTCAAACCGCTGCGTCGGCGGGCGGCATCCCGCTCCGGAGTCCAGAAACGGTCGTACTCCTTGCGCATGCGGCGCACGAAATCCTCGGGCGAAACCGTCCAATAAAATTCATATGTATTGGGGATGAAGAGCGAAAAGAGCTGCAGGCTGTCGGTCCCGACCTCCCGGGCAAGCTGCGGGTCGGTCAGTGCCCGCATCAGCTCCGCAGAATCGGCATCGAGCTGGCGGGCCAGCCGCGAAGCGAGGAACGCACGGGTACGGGCATAGTTGAGCGTAACGCGCACGGGCGTCTGCATCCCCAGTTTGAGCATCCGGGCGATTTCGACGACGTTCATTCCCGGTTCCAGTACGTAGTGCCCCGGTTTGAAGGAGCGCTCCAGCTCCAGACGGCCGGCATACCGGTCAAAAGCCCAGTGATGGTCCGTACGGGGACGCAGAGAGTCGAGCAGCCCCGGGTAGTCCGTGCGGGCGCTTATATAAAGGTCGCTCCGCTCCCGGACGGCATCTCCGAAAAACTGAAAGATGAAAACCAAAGCCACCGTTGCCCCGACTGCAACCGCAGCAATAAACACGACAAGCAATCTTTTTTTCGCCGTCATTCTCTTCATTCATTAACTCTCCCCGCACCGCCCTCCGAGACACATCCAGGCAGCCTTTTCGGCATCCGGCTCTCGAAAAACAGCGACAAAATCGCAGATAGTTCCTTTTTTCTTTGCAAAGATACAAAAAATTCGTACTTTTGTGCTGGGGTAAGTCTTATACGACCAGCTCCCACAGACTCCCCCAGGTGAGGAATCAAGCAAGGGTATGTGGTCGTAGCGGTGCGATATAAGTAGCTTACCCTTTTTTTGTGTACCCGCCCATTTCCGGCCGACTTCAAAAACCGTCGATACCAATTCAGGGAACAATCATAAGCAATACCGGGAAATACATATTTCCCGGTATTGCTGTATTCCTTTCGTTTCAGCATCGAATCGAGCAACGAAACCTCTGCGGGACAAATATTATAATACGAATAATATTCAGCACTGCAAATATCCGACTTACTAAAAATCAATTGATTTTCTTCAAAAAACGATCAGTTGTTAGCCAGCGCGATCGCAGCGATCGCCTCCACCACGACCGGACAGCGCAGGGCGATGCAGGCGTCGTGCCGCCCTTTGACGACGAACTCTTCCATCCGTCCCGTCGCAAAATTGAACGTATATTGTTTCTTCGCGATGCTGGAAGTAGGTTTGACAGCGATGCGGAACACCACGGGATTGCCGTTCGAGATACCGCCGTTGATGCCGCCCGCTCCGTTGGTAGCGGTTTTTCCCTCTCCGTTCACAAAACAGTCGTTATGCTCCGAACCTTTCATACGGGCTGCGGCGAATCCGTCGCCGAACTCGATGCCCCGCACCGCCGGAATCGAAAATGCCAGGTGAGCCAATTGCGATTCGAGCGAATCGAAGAACGGCTCGCCCAATCCGACGGGCACCTTGTCGCAGGTACACTCAATGACCCCGCCTACGGAATCCAACTCCCGGAGCGTGCGGTCAATCAGCTCGTCCCAGAGCGTCGGGGCACCCTCGGCGCCCAATTCCTTCCCCGGCTCGCAATTCAGCCGCTCGCGGGGAATACCGCCCAGCTCGGTGATCCGGGCCCGGATTTCGATCGGGCCGATCATCTTCTTGGCCACGACTCCGGCCGCCACCAGCGTCAGCGTCAGCCGCCCCGAAAAATGGCCGCCGCCCCGCAGATCGTTGAAGGCACGGTATTTCCGTTCCGCCACGAAATCGGCATGGCCCGGACGGGGCGTCGCGCGAAAGTCCGAATAGTCGCCCGAACGGGTATTGCTGTTGCGAAATACGATCGTGAGCGGAGCACCCGTAGTGTGCCCGTCGCAGACGCCGCTTACGATCTCCGGCAAATCGCTCTCCTTACGGGGCGTGCTTCCCTTCGCACCGCTGCGGCGACGGTCGAGATCCGCGAGGAAATCCTCGCGCGAAAGCGGCATGCCCGCAGGCACGCCGTCGAGCACCACGCCGATCAGCGGACCGTGCGACTCCCCGAAAATCGAGAGTCTGAATTTTGTTCCGTATGAATTCATAGCCAATTAAGTTTCTTCGAGTTTACTTCAATCGTCCGGCCCCATCGTTTCCGCGCTTCGCCGCACGGAAAGCGTTCTTTCCGCCGGAACGGAAATACCATCTGCCCGCCCCGCTACTCCTGCCGGGCGAGCAGATCGAGGAACGAAGGAAACGACTTGTCGATGCACTTCACGTCGTCCAGCCGCACCGGCTCCGGCGTGAACAACCCGGCGACGATCAGGCTCATGGCAATCCGGTGGTCGTTGTGCGAGCGGACATCTCCTCCATGCAACGGCCCGCCCGTAACGAACATCTCGTCGCCCTGGATGTCGATCCGCGCCCCCAGCGTCCGGAACTCGGCATAGATCGTTTCGGCCCGGTTGCTCTCCTTCTGCGTCAGACGTCCGACACCCGCGATACGGCTCGTACCGTCGCAATGGGCAGCCAGCACCGCAAGGATCGGGAACAGATCGGGGCAATGCGTGGCATCGACCTCGAAAGCCTTCAGCCGCCGGCCGGTCGCAGTAACGGAGATGTTCTGCAAATCTCCCGGCATATCGCCCCTTACGGATACGTCCGCAGGCGCGACGCTCACATCGGCACCGCACGAACGCAGGATGTCGAGTATCTTTTCATCGGCCTGCAGCGAATCGAGCCGCATATTGCGCAGCGTAATCCCCTCGATCCGCCCCAGCGACGAAGCGACGGCTCCGGCCACCGCGAAATAGGCGGCCGAACTCCAATCAGCATCCAGGAAGAGGTCCGAAGGACGGTACTCCTGCCCGCCCGGTACCGAAAAGACGATTTTCGAAGGCGTCCCGGGCTTCCGTCCGCCGCACCCCCCGTCGTAAAACGCCTCCCTGTCGAGTCGGATACCGAACCGAGTCAGCGTCCGCAAAGTAAGCTCCAGGTAGGGAATGCTCGACGGCTCGGTTACCGTCAGCACGGTCGCATCCTGCAACAACGGCAAAGTCATCAGGAAACCCGATACGGTCTGCGAACTCTCCCGCCCCGAAAAGGCGATCTCACGACGGGTAATACCGCCCTCGATCCGAAACGGAAGATACCCCTCCTCACGAGCAGAACAATGCACGCCGGCTTCGCGCAGCGCGGCGACCGCCTCGTGCAGATTGCGCTTCAGAATACTGCCATGCCCGGAAATTTCCACCGGGGCACCGCCGTTCAAAGCGGAAATATGGGATGCCAGCGGAGTCAGTAGCCGCGTGAGCAGCCCCGATTCGCCGGTTTCGATCTTCGAGCAACGTCCCAAGCGCTCCGCTCCGACACCCTCGATATGCAGCGTCGTACCGTCCGACGCAATCCGGCAGCCCATACCCCGGATGACCTCGACGGCTCCGACTATATCGTTGCAAGGGGCGTAATTGGCGAGCCGGCTCTCTCCCGCAGCCAGCGCAGCAGCCAACACGGCCCGCTGAGCCACGCTCTTGGAACAAGGAACGGCAACCGTCGTCCGACGGAACTCGCGAAATCCCTCGAAAGGATAATTTTCGGCCGAAAGCAGCCGCTCCATCTCCTCGCGGGTATATTGCCCCGACGCCGTGGCGTTGGATGCTCCAGCTGAAACATACGTATAAGGCGCACCGAGTTTCAGGCAGAGCAGACGGGTGAATTTCCCGGCTTCGCCCATCGAAAAAGCGACCAACTGCGGACGCTCCGCAGCGGCGGCACCCTCGAAAAGCGCTCCGTCGGCTTGCAGGTCATACAAACGCATCGTACGGGCGGCATCCGAAATATTCCGGGCCGTCGTGACGATCTTCACCAGATCGGCCCCCTTCGTGCGACACAGCCGGGCGATCCCCTTCAGCTCGTCGAGGGAGGGAGTTCCCTCGAAATCGTGGAACGAAACGATCAGCCGGCACCCGTACTCGCGGGCGAGCGTACGAATATATTCCAGATGCTCGTCGGGCGCTTCGATCTCTATATCGACATAACGCGCCCCTCTGCGGATCGCCGCCTCGAGCTGCTCGCGGGCGAATGTCTCGGAAGAGTTCGCAATCCGGCAGGTGGCAATCAGGTTCGGCCGAATCTCCACGAGCCGCTCGACCTCTTCGACCGAAAGACGGCAAAGGTCCGCCCGGAGTTCGGCCATTTCACACGATTCGAGGATCGCCCGGCAATCCCCGAAACTCTTTTCCTGTACGCTAACGCAGATCACGGGCGACCTCCTCCAACTGTTTTAACGGAATCGCACGATCCACCACCTCCCCCACCGCACGGGGCAGGATGAAATGAATGGCATCGCCCTCCACCTTCTTATCTTTTTCCAACGCTTCCAGCAAAACACCGATAGCTATGGGCGACTGGGTGGGAAGCCCGACCTTCTTCAAATCCTCCGCCAGACCGACCGCCAGTCCCGCCGGGGCGAGTCCCAGCCGTTCGGATACCCCGGCAGCCAGCACCAGACCGATCGCCACGGCTTCGCCGTGCATGATCGGACAATTTTTCTCGATGGCGTGAGCGAAGGTATGCCCCAGATTCAGCAAGCGCCGCTCCCCCTTCTCGAAAGCATCCCGCTCCACTACGGCACACTTGTATAACGCCGTTTTGCGAATGATTTCGGTAAGCTCCTCCTGCCCGTACACACATTCGCCCCCGCAACAGGTTCCCGCTTTCCGCAAGTGGGCCTCCATCCGGGCGAAATAATCCACGGCCTTGCGATAGTATTCCGCATCGAACAGGATGAAAGTCTTCAGGACTTCGGCGATTCCGGCCCGGAACTCCCGGGGCGAAAGCGTCCGCAGCGCATCGGTACAGATATAGATCCATTCAGGCTGGGTGATCGTACCGACCATATTCTTATAGGCATGGAAATTCACGCCGTTCTTACCCCCGATCGAAGCGTCCACCTGCGCCAGCAGCGTCGTAGGTACGAAACCGAACCGAATACCCCGTTTGTAAACCGACGCCGCGAAACCGCAGAGGTCGGTCGTGATGCCGCCGCCCACGCCCACGAGAAACGAGCTCCGGTCGGCTCCCCGCTCCAGCAACTGTTCGATAATATATTCTACCGTAGCGAAGGTTTTAACCTTCTCGGAGGTCTGGATCGGAATGAGTTCATACCGTTCGAAAAGGCCGAAAAAGGGCTTCAGGTTGCTGTCGATAACGACGAAAACCCGTCGGCCCTGCGGAATCAGGGCATCCAAACCGCTGAAATCGGATGATATATGAAGATTACTCACGTTTATTCGAAATTGTTTGTCCCGACAAATTTAGGAATTTTATGCCCGAAATAAAAAAGCGAAAAAAATTTTGTCATTTTCCGAAAAATGCGATACATTTGTCCCGTTAAATACCCTGGACGGATATTCGACGACAAAAACGATATGCAACACGTTCAGTTTACATACTCCTATTATTACCTTTATTCGGGCCGAGTAAAGGCGGGAGTTTGCGTGTTGTAAAGTTCGATCGACAGAATTACGAATTTAGATCATAGCTCCTGCCTTGAGGCGGGAGCTTTTTTGTTTTCAGTATGAAAAAACAGCAACCTGCGGAGCTTGGCGGCTCCGAAGAAACGAAACCGGCGAAACCGACCGTCACCCCGGCCCGCCGGGTGGAAAACGTCGAAGAGTACTACTTCTCCGTGAAACTGAAAGAGGTGGCCCGGATGAACGAATCCGGCGCACGCGTCATCAACCTGGGGATCGGCAGCCCGGACCTGCCCCCGTCGGCCGAAACCGTGCAGGCGCTCTGCCAGGCGGCAGCGCGGCCCGACACGCACGGATACCAACCTTACGTAGGTATTCCGGAACTGCGTGCGGAGTTCGCCCGGTGGTATAAGAGATGGTACGGCGTGGACCTGGACCCTGCCAACGAAATCCTGCCCCTGATCGGCAGCAAGGAGGGTGTGATGCACATTTCGCTAGCCTTCCTGAACGAAGGCGACGGGGTACTCATACCCAATCCGGGCTATCCGACCTACGCCTCAGTGTCGAAGTTCGTCGGCGCCCGCATCCTGCCCTACGCCCTGAAAGAAGAGAACGACTGGCAGCCCGATTTCGAAGCACTGGAGAAAATGGACCTGTCCGGTGTGAAACTGATGTGGTGCAACTACCCCAACATGCCTACGGGAGCCAACGGTTCGCGGGAGCTGTTCGAAAAACTGGTCGCCTTCGGCCGCAGGCACAACATCGTGATCTGCCACGATAACCCGTACAGCTTCATCCTGAACGACCGCCCGTTAAGCATTTTGAGCGTACCGGGTGCCAAAGAGATCTGCATCGAACTCAACTCCATGAGTAAAACCTTCAACATGCCCGGCTGGCGTATCGGAATGGTGGCGACCAATTCCCGGTTCCTGGAGTGGATCCTGCGCGTGAAGAGCAACATGGACTCCGGAATGTTCCGCCCGATGCAACTGGCCGCCGTCGAAGCGCTGAAAGCCCCCGACAGCTGGTACCAACGGATGAACGAGGTATATCGCCGCCGACGCGCACTGGCTGCCCGGATTCTGGAAACCCTCGGCTGCGATGTCCGCGACGACCAGGTGGGAATGTTCCTCTGGGGACGGGTGAACGATACCCTCGCGGCGCAACTCACGGCTGCCGGGGAGTGCCCGAACGGTGTCGGGGAAGCCATCTGCAACCGGGTACTGCACCAGTCACGGGTCTTCGTCACTCCAGGTTCCATCTTCGGCTCGGAAGGGCGGAACTACATCCGCATCTCGCTCTGCTGCAACGAGGAGATGTTGCAGGAGGCACTCGACCGGATCACGACGACCCGAACAAAACAGAATCAGTAAACAGAATATAAACAGACCGGATTCGCCGGTTACAGCCGGCGATCGCAAAATCAACAACGACAATGAAAATGGAAATAGAACCACTCACTTTTCCGGGCGTGGATCCCAAACGTCCGATGATTATCGCAGGCCCTTGCAGCGCGGAGAGCCGTGAACAGGTACTCAAAACCGCCTCCGAACTGGCTGCCCGGGGCGTAAAGATCTTCCGGGCCGGTATCTGGAAACCCCGCACCAAGCCGGGCGGCTTCGAAGGCATCGGCGTCGAAGGCCTTCCCTGGATGAAGCAGGTCAAGCAGGAAACCGGCATGCTGGTAGCCACCGAGGTCGCCACTCCCGCTCATGTTTTCGAAGCCCTGAAAGCCGGCATCGACATCCTCTGGGTCGGTGCCCGCACCGTCACCAACCCCTTCGCCATGCAGGAGCTGGCCGACGCATTGAAAGGCGTGGATATCCCCATTCTGGTAAAAAACCCCGTCAATCCCGACCTGGAACTGTGGGTCGGCGCGATCGAACGGCTCTACAACGCCGGACTCCGACGGCTGGGCGTCATCCATCGGGGATTCAGCTCCTACGAGAAAAAAATCTACCGCAACGCTCCGCTCTGGCATATTCCGATCGAACTTCGCCGCAGATACCCCAACCTCACCATCTTCTGTGACCCGAGCCACATCGGCGGCAAACGCGAACTGGTAGCTCCCATCTCGCAGCAGGCGCTCGACCTGAACTTCGACGGACTTATCATCGAATCCCACTGCGATCCCGACAGTGCGCTGAGCGACGCGGCGCAGCAGGTGACGCCCGAAGTGCTGGACTACACGCTGCAACTGCTCGTGGTGCGCGACAATGCCCAAACCACAGAGAACATCAGCATCCTGCGCCGCCAGATCGACGAGGTCGATGAGCAACTGTTGAGCCTCCTCGCCAAGCGGATGCACATCTCGCAGGAGATCGGCACCTACAAGAAGGAGCACAACATGCCCATCCTGCAAAACAAGCGTTACGATGAAATCCTGGACAAACGCGGCAAAATGGGGCAATCGCTCGACCTCGACCCGGAATTCATTTCGGAAATCATGAAAGCGATCCACGAAGAGTCGGTAAAGGTCCAGATGGAAATAATGAAATAACGACGTTCCCGATAAGCGAAGACAGCACCGAATTTATTCGGATTATGCCGTGCGAAGAAAACGAAGAAGCGATTCAATGTTTTCGGCAAACGGGGACGGAAGTTGCCGACGACCTCTGCCGAGCGAAAAAACGAAGAATGAAATAGAACAATCCCCGGGCGCTCCCATACCGCCCGGATCATCAAAAAACATAAACAAACCGATATATGCGCATACTGATTTTGGGCGCGGGAAAGATGGGCTCCTTTTTCACCGACCTGTTGAGTTTCAACCACGACGTAGCCGTCCTCGAAAAAGACCCTCGGCGGATGCGATTCATCTACAACGCCCAGCGCTTCACCTCGCCCGAAGAGATCGCCGACTTCCGGCCCGAACTGCTTATCAACTGCGTAACGCTGAACGCCACGCTCCAGGCATTCGAGGAGGTATTTCCCTATCTGCCGAAAGAGTGTATCATCTCCGACATCGCCTCGGTAAAGACCGGGTTGCAGGAATTTTATGAGAAATCGGGATTCCGGTACGTTTCGACCCACCCGATGTTCGGCCCCACGTTCGCCAACCTGGGCAACCTGCAAACCGAAAACGCCATCATCATCAAGGAGTCGGACCACATGGGCAAAATCTTCTTCAAGGACCTCTACGGTTCGCTGAAGCTCAACGTCTGCGAATACACCTTCGAGGGGCACGATGAAGTTGTGGCCTACTCCCTCTCGGTGCCGTTCGCCTCGACGCTCGTATTCGCCTCCATCATGAAGCACCAGGATGCCCCCGGCACCACCTTCAAGAAACACATGGCCATCGCCCGCGGACTACTCTCCGAAGACGACTACCTGCTGACGGAAATCCTCTTCAACCCCAAGACGCCCGCACAGATCGACAACATCGTCGCCACGCTGACCCACCTGTCGAAGATCATCGACAAAAAGGACAGCGGGAAGATGAAGCGGTTTCTGGACGGAGTCCGGAAAAACCTGGAGTAAAAATCGTACTCCATAAAAAACGGCCGGTATGTTACCGGCCGTTTTTCATATCGGGTCGATCCGCTAAAAACTCAACTTCACACCTGCCGTAAATCCGGCGCTGTACTGCGGAAACGTACTCCAGTCGTAAATCCGGCGGTTGCAAAGATTGTGACCTTCGGCGAATACCGTTACCCGCTTGGACGCGTACCAATCGACATTCAACCCCAGATCTACCGTATAGGGAATGCGCATATTCCCCACGATCCCGTCGTTCGGGAACCACGGAATCACTCGCGAAATATAGCGGTTGGACTGCAGGTCGAAAACGAGGCCGACCGAGAACTTACGATGATGATAGCGGGCCCGGACCGTACCCTCGAACTCCGGCAGGCCGATGCTCAAGGTCTGATGCTCGGTATAGGTCAGTCCCCGCCCGCCGATGGAGAACGTGAAATTGCTCACCGGACGGAACTCCAGCTCACCGTTGAGCGACATGACATTCAGCCGTCCCTGTACCAGACTGAACCCCTCATACCGGGTAGTCGGCGTATAGCAATACCAAAAGTTATGATTCTCGATGAAAGAATAGCCGACGAACAATCGGTAAATCAGCTTATCCTCGACGAGACGCCCGCTCACACCGACACGGACCGAATAGTCCACCGTATTGCGGGGCATCAGGTCCGTATAACGAGGCACGTAATAAAGATTGGTTTCCATAAGCTCCCGCATATCGTTGTGCTTCAGGGTTCCGTCCAACTCGACATAAGGTACGAAACCGCCGCCGCCCAGATCGAAACGCAAGTGAGCGTAGGGAATGAAATAATTCGCCGCATCGCGCCCCGCCACATCGTCCCGGTAGTAATCCAAACCGAACTCCATATCGACCGACCGGGCACGATAGGCATAACGGAACGCTCCCGAATAGGTCCGGTTGTAATAGTCAGAAGGAGCGGCCCAAACCGATTCGCCCTTGCGGTCGCCACCCCACCGGCCCTCGAATCCGGCCCGGAAGACGAGCGTATGGCGGCCGAAACGTCGTCCAACGGCGGCATCTACCCCCAAATTCCACTCGTTTTCGTACGGATAATCCAACACCGGAACGACATTATCCTCCAGATAGAGTTTCGAATCCAGCGGATTCCACCAGTTGCCCGCCGTGACCTCGACATTGAAATTCGTCCGCGAGAGGTCGTTGAAATCGTCGCCGATCCGTATCTTTCCCTGCAAATCGCCGATCACGCGGCGATTTCCGTTGTCGAAAGTCGGAAAGTCCGGATCGGGGAAAAGGCCGTAACGGTCGATGATCCGGTTCCGGTAGCTCACCTCGCCCTCCAGCACATGACGCCCGATGTATTTCCCGGCGGCGACACCCACCCGATTGTCCATCCACAGGGCGCTATGGTCCCCGTCGGGCGTATAGGGAATCCGTCCGTACCGTCCGTCGTGGTTGATATAGCCCAACGCATAGCCGATGTCGGGGTTCTGTGTCGATACATACAGATCGAGCGCCGAATTGAGCGGATAACCCGCTCCGGCCTTCAGGTAAAAAGGCAGCGGACGGTCGAACTCCCAATAGGTGATCGTCGCAGGACGGATCGGGCGCGTGGCGAGCTGCGTTTCGAGCGTGAGCGGCGTGATCGAATAGTCGATTTCCGGCTGTATGGCCGCCGTATCGACCATATTGGGGCGCACGGCAAGTTTCGTCGCATGCTCCACGCTCGGCACATAGGCTTTGGATACTTCGACACGCTTCTCGACCTGGGCGTTGAGCACCCCGGGCACCGCAAGCATCCCGGCGATAAACATCAGGGACAGAATAGCTGATCGCTTCATATCGTTAATTGAGTTTCTTGATTTTCTCTTTCGCTTCCGCAACGATTCCGTCATCGGCGGGGGTATAGCCGTCCACGATACTCTGGTAGGTCGCCCGGGCCTGGAACATGTCGCCCTTCTGCACATAAATATCACCCAGCACAAGGAAGGACTTGGCCAGCCAGAAGGCATGAGGCGTTCCCTTGTCCGAGAAATCGAGCACCAGTTTTTCGGCACGAGCCGTATCACCGGCCCGGAACGCGGACTCGATCACCCGGTAGGCCGACTCGGCTCCCTCGGATGTTTTCACATTGGCGCTCAAAACCTTGTAGATCTTTTGCGCGGCAGCAGCATCTCCCCGGCGATCCAGAATCCCGGCCTTCGCAAACTGGGACTCTCGCCATGCCAGGTCCCCCGCAGCGGTGTAGGATGCCACATCGTCGGCCATGGACAGAATCCGCTCCTCGTCCCCCGCCGCGATCGTCGCACGGACGTAGCCGTTCATGGCCTCGGCTTTTCCGGCAGCGGTGCTTTCGGCATCGGCCAATTTGCGGTAAGCCGCCGCAGCTTCCGTAAAGCGTTCATCGGCAAAAGTCATTCCAGCCAGCGTCTTCAAAGCCCGATGCGTGTACTGATTCTGTCCCGCACCGGCCAGAGCCGCGAGCGTTTCGATCGCACGGGATCGTTCGCCCGTCTTCAGGTAGCAATCGCTCAGACAATAGAGCGCATCGGCCGTATAATATCCCTTGGGATAACTTTCGAGATAACTGCGCAGCGACTTGGCCGCCGACGCAGGCTCGCCCGAAAGATAGATCCGGCGGGCGGCAGCGAACGAAAGCGAATCGCGCGACATGGCCGTAAGGTCCCCTTCGACACCGCTCTTCCGGGCATAATCGAAATAACCGCCGGCATCTCCTTCGGAGACGTAAATATCCCGAATCCCCTGCAAGGCATCCTTGGCATCGGAGGATTGGGGAGCGGTCTTCACCACCATATCATAGTAGGAAAGCGACTTTTTCTTGTCGCCCAGGTTCAGGTAAGCCAGTCCCAACTCGGACAACGCGGCACTCCGGTAGGGCGAATAAACATAGGTTTCGACGAAAGGTTCGAGCACTGCAGCCCCCTCGCGGTAGCGCTCCTGCGCTACGAAAGTACGGCCCAGTTCGTAAGTCGCATCGTCGAGGTAATCTCCCCTGCCGTCGCGGATAATCTGCTGCAACGCCTTGATTTTTTCAGATGTACGTCCCAGAATACCGAGCGTAACGGCCCGCTGGTAGCGGGCGTAATCCGCTCCGTCGTCGGACGCGGCCGCAGCCTGTCCGTAATACTTCAACGCCTCGTCGAACTGGCGATCCGAATAGTAGGTGTCGCCCAGACGATTGCGGGCATCCGTGCGGTAACCGTCCTGAGTGGGATACAATTCGATGAAGCGAACGAACGACTCCCGCGCCCGGGGCATATTCTCCTTCGAGAAGTGGCAATACCCCGTATTGTAGAAAGCCATCGCATATTCGGGCTCGGTTTTCGGCGCCCGCTTCAGGTAGGACTCGTAATCGCGCAGAGCAACGTCGTAATTTCCCCTGCCGTAAGCGATTTCACCCTGCCAAAAGGTTGCCAGCGCATTGTATTTGGGACTGATTCCGATACGGGCGGACTCCGCCAGATAACGCCCGGCCCCCTGCGTATCGCCCTTTTCCAGTGCGCTCAAGCCGCGGAAATAGGCGATCTTCTGCTTGGCGGCCAGCAGGTCGCCGTCGGGATCGGGATAGGAGGCGATGATCTCGTACGCTTCGTCGTAATTGTGCGAATTGTAATAGGCCGCCGCCAACAGCTCTTTGGCCGTGCGTACACGGGGCGACGACGGATACTGGGCGACATAGCGGTTGAGTACCTGAATCGCTTCGTTGAAACGTCCGCCCCCCAGTTCGTATTGCAATTTTCCATAGTTGAACAGCGCGTCTTCGGCAATCGCGGAATCGAATTCGGCATTCGAAGCCATGGCGAACGACTGCATCGCCTGCTGCTTGTCCCCGCCGCGCAAGTAACAGTCGGCCAGGTGGTAGGAGGCGTTCTGCGTCAGAGCGTCGTCGGCTCCGCACGCCTTGCGCAGATACTCTGCGGCATCGTCGTAGCGGGCCGTACGGTAGAGGGAGAATCCGTAGAGATAATTTTCATCCCGGCCCATTTCTCCGCCGGCCTGCACGAAAGCGTCGAGGTAATCCAGCGGTTTGGAATATTCGCCCAAGCGAAACCACGCTTCGGCCATGACCCGCGAGAGTTCGGCCCGCTGGCGGGGCGATGCCCGGCGGATCAACTCTTCGCCGTTCTCGACCACGTAGCGGTAATTCCCCTGCTTGAACTCGATTTGCAGCAGGTAATAGGGCGCTACCTCGCCGTAAGCCTCGCTTTTAAGCAATCGTTCGAACCCGCTTCTGGCCCAGTCGTACTGTTCCCGCGCATAGGCGATGTAGGACTTATAATAGAGAGCGTGATCGTAAAATTCGCTTTGGGGATTGATCCGGTCGAAATAGGTCATCGCCCGGTCATAGTCATCCCGGCCGAATTCGATATATCCCATGCGCAGGTCGTACTGCTCGCGCCGGGTTCTGTCCAAAGCCCGGTAGTTCACCCGTCCGAAACATGCGAGCGCCTTGTCATACTCCGACCGGCTGCAATAAAGCAACCCCTGGGCGAACCGCAGGTCGTTGTTGTAAACCGACTCGGGATAACGCTTGGAAAAGTCGGCGAGCATCGCCTCGGCATCCCGGCTGCCGAGCTTCAAGGCACAAACCGCCAACTGATAATCGATCTGCTGGAGCGTAAGCCGGTCGTCCCGGTCCGCTCCCTCGCGGGCCTTCAGCAATTCATAACGGGCATCTGTCCAGCGCCCGTGATCGAAAAGCGAACGCCCCCGCTCCAGATGCGCCCGGGTTTCCGGTGCCGCAGCATGGCTCCCGACACAAGTGAACAGGCAAATGCCTATCGACAATAAATACAGGATGTTTCTCTTCATAACGCACACACAATAATTCGAACGCAGATAGCGAACACCCGGTGGTAAGTCCGACCTGTTCAGCGCTGCCCGAGGCGCTTCCTGCCCGAATCAAAATATTTTTTCGGTAAAGATAGTGAAAGCCGAGAGAAAAATGGAAACTTGTTCCCAATTTTCCGAGGCGCATCCTATCTAAGACTATGTCAAAGATCGTGAAAGGTGAGGGCAATCGTGCGGGCTTGCACGCAAAGATTGCCGAACCGCCTCCGATCTTTTGCAAAGATAGTGAAAAGCGAGGGTAACCGAGAGAACTTGCTCTCGAAAATTGCCGAACCGAATCCTATCTTCTACAAAGATAGCGAAAGCCGGGCCCAGCGCCAAATTTATTTAGCCCCAGTCCCGTGCATTCGTTCAAATCGGAGTCATTTCCCGTAAAGATAACGATTTCCCGGGGCAGACGCACCATTTGGGAACGATTGTTGCCCGACAGAAAAGAAAAAAGAATCTTTTCGACGAACGAAGGCAAAACCGCCCGCATATTCTGCCGGATAAAAACAAAAAAAAGAAAATTCAACCTAAAAATTTATCGTTATGATCCAACAGGTAACTATACAGATGACTTCGGCACGGACCTATGTCCTCGAAGGAAACAAGAAATGCGACCAACTAAATCCCAAAGAGCTGATGTTGCTGGCCGGCGTAACTTGCGCAGGCATGACCGCGATGGCGATCATGGAAAAGGAGCGCGTATCTCCGACCCGCTTCGAACTCAGCATATCGGGTGAACTCGACACGGAAACCGTACAATCGAGCAGCGTCTTCAAATCTTTCCGCATCGTCTATAACGTACAATGCGAATGCGAAAACGACCAGATGAAAGTAAGCCGGGCCATCAACCTGGCCCACGACAAACATTGCGGCGGCGTGCAGATGCTGCGCAAGATCGCTCCGGTAGCCGACGAAATCGCGATCGTCAATACGAAATAGGCCGAAGCACTACAAATTACGAAAAAGCAACGAAAGGGCTGTGTCGAAATGAAAGTTCCAGGCACAGCCCTTAAGGTTGTCAGAATGGATGCAATGCAAGGCATTGAAGGTAAAGGCGACAGGAATTTACTGCCGTAAATGACTCGCCCGCTCCCGATAATGACACAACAGTGCGCCTTTATGACACACGGTCTTTTATCGGAAGGAATCGCCCTTCCGCATATTCTCTACTTCCGACAATACCCGGAACGTCTGTCCCGGTACTCCGTCAGGCAGGAAACCGGAACTCACCCCTCGCCTCCGCAGCCCGGAGCAACCCCGGCTTCCGCGCATAGCACCGGAAATACTGACGCCCGATTCAGTCTATGTCCCGACAGTTCCGCTTGTCGGCGATTACCCCGTCGTCGAGCACGACAATACCCGTATGAGCCCGCAACATGGTCTTGAGCGTCGATCCATCGATGTTGTAGCAAGGAACCGGCGTGCTTTTCCCGAACGAATGGATGCCGTTTCCCTGCAAGGGTTCGGGCGTGATGCAGACGACATGCGCCCCTTCCTGCAACGCACGCTCCACGAGCCGCTCCAAACGATCCTCGCACTTGCGGCCGATGCGGTCGAAACGCGTCACACAGATCAAATAGAGCCGTCCCGGAGTAGCGAGCACCCGGTCGGTCACATCTTCCGCGCCATTGCGCAGAGCGAACTCCTCGATCATCGGATTCATCTCCGGTACCTCTCCCAGAATTTTCGTATCGACCCACTCCCAGACCGTATCGTCCTGCCACTCCGTATCATCGAGCGCAAACTCCCGCTCCTCCCCCGTCATGCGATTGCGATAAACCAGCACGGTCTGCAACTCTCCCTCGGGACCGGCCGCAGAAGAGGCGTGCATCTCCTCGCGGATATTCACCCCGATCTTATACGGCAGAAAATCGATCAACGGAAGATGACAATAGCAATAGAACCCCAGCCCCATCGTCAGAAGGAAGAAAAAAACCGTCAATGCGACCTCCGAACGGCGGAAGGCAAGAATCTTATCGTTCCGGTAATAAGCCCACACGACGGCCGCCATCGGCAGCAAGGCCAGGTTCTTGAAGAATGTTTCCCAGGGGGAGAGTTTGATCGCCTCACCGAAACAGCCGCAGTCCTCTACCGGGATGAACGTCGCACTCAAAAAGGTAAGGATCGTAAAGAAAAGCATCGACACCAGAGCGAAGATCGACACCAGCCGGATACGCACCTTGCAAAGCAGCATGCAACCCATCATCATCTCGGCGCCGCACAGCCAAATCGAAAAGACCATGCTGGCCGGAATCAGATAATCGAACCCGTAAATCGTGAGGTATTCGTTGATCTTGATCGACGTTCCCCAGGGATCGATCACCTTCGTAAAGCCCGACACGATGAACACGACGGCCAGCACCAGGCGGCAAACTCCGGTAATCAGGCTCCGGGCCCGTTGCGACAGCATAGGTTTCATCATTTTCGAACAGGTTATATACGATCTTTTCTTCATTTTCTCCGCAGGCATCCCGCACTCGTCCGGAGTCGTTCTCATCGTTAAAACTCAAAACTTCCCGCCTTTCGGTCTGCGTCCGAGCGTCCCGCAAAGCCGTTTCGGATTGCCGACTTTTTCCGGACTCCCTTTTCGCTCAACGCTCCGCATCCGTCGGGACACGGACAAAACGACTCATCCGCTTATCGAATATACCGAACCGCCCCTCCGGGCACTTCTCCGGCATCATTCGAAAAGGCGCTCATCTCATACACTAATTCCACGCTTCGTTTTCTCCACCCGGCACAATCCACACAAATTCGGCTCTGCCCCGCTTACCGAAAACGTTGAATTGACTTCTTCGTTTTCTTCGCTCGGCAGAGACCGCTTGCGGGCTCTGCCCTCGCTTACCGAAAACGTTCTATCTCGGTGCGGATGCGGGCGAAAATCGCATTGGGAGAGTCCATCCCGCCCTGCGCATCGCTGCAATCGATAATCCGCAGGCGGTCGTCCGCAGCAGCGGCTGCACGGTAAACCTCCCGCACACGACGCTGCAAGTCGAGCGATGCCTCATGGATGTCGCGTTCCCCTTTCAGGTATTCGCGGTCGTCGCCTTCGCGTACCTCGGAGAGCTTTTTCTCCGTAAAGGCGAAAGGCACATCCAGAAACAGCGACACGTCCGGACGGGGAATTCCGTAATAGCCGAACTCCAGGTCGAGGATCCACCGCCGCAGCTCCTCCTGCCGGTCCCCGGCAGGCAATTTGGCGCACTGGAACCCCACGTTCGAATAGACATACCGGTCGAGCACGACGGCGTGGCCCGCATCGAGCCAACAGCGCAACTGCGCGGCAGCATCGGCCCGGTCACCGGCGAAAAGCAGAGCGACCAGATAAGGATCGACCTTGTCCACAGCCCCGAGTTCACCCCGCAGGAAGCGGGCGATCAGCTCGCCGTACACCGGCGCGTCGAAACGCGGAAAATGGAGAAAATGGCTCTCCACCCCCTCTTGGGCAAACATGCGGCGCACAAGTTCCACCTGGGTCGATTTCCCGGCGCCGTCCAGTCCTTCCAATACTATCAGCATATCCTTGCTATTTAAGCATCTTCACGGCCCGCTCGACCCCGGCGACCAGGGCGTCGGCTTCCGCCAGCGTATTATACATCGCGAACGAAGCCCGGCACATACCCGTAACTCCGTAATGCGTCATCACCGGCTCGGCACAGTGCTGTCCCGTACGAACGGCGATGCCGAGCTTGTCGAGGATCATGCCCATATCATAGGGATGCACCCCCTCGACATTGAACGATACGATCGCACACTTGTCCGGCGTCGTACCGTAAATCCGCAGGCCGGGGATTCGCTCCAGCCCTTCGGTAGCACGCAGCAGCAGCGCCCGTTCATGCGCCTCGACCTCCGCCGCATCGAACTGCCGGACATAGCGCACCGCTTCGCCCAGCGCGATCGCCCCCACGAAATTGGCCGTACCCGCTTCGAATTTCAACGGGACAGGTGCAAAAGTCGTCTTTTCGAACGACACCCGATCGACCATGTCGCCGCCGGAGAGAAACGGGGGCATCCGGTCAAGCAAATCCCGCTTGCCGTACAGCACGCCGATACCCGTCGGGGCATAGAGTTTATGACCGGAGAAGGCGTAAAAATCGCAGTCCAGCGCTTTCACATCCACACCGCCGTGCACGACACCCTGACATCCGTCCACCACCACGACCGCACCGACCCGGTGAGCCTCGTCGATCACCGGACGCAGATCGGGCCGCGTGCCCAGCGTATTGGAAGCCTGCGTCACCGCCACCACGCGGGTACGAGCGTCGAGCAGCGCCGGCAGGCGCTCGGTCATCAGGCGCCCCTCCTCGTCGAAAGGCAGCACGCGGATTTCGGCACCCTTGCGCTCGGCGACAAGCTGCCAGGGAACGATATTGGAATGGTGCTCCATCTCGCTGACCACGATATTGTCGCCCGCCCGGAGAAAACGTTCGCACCATGCATACGCCACCGTATTGAGCGACGCAGTAGCTCCGGCCGTGAAAACGACCTCCTCCCGGGCTTCCGCACCGATGTACTCGGCGATACGAGCCCGGGCAGCCTCGTACATCTCGGTAGCCTCCTCCGAAAGAAAATGAACCCCCCGGTGGATATTGGCATTCGACTCCCGGTGCAGGCGATCGACCGTTTCGATCACGCACTCGGGTTTCTGCGCCGTAGCGCCGCTGTCCAGATAAACCAACGGCTTGTCGTACACGCGCACCCCGAGAATCGGGAAGTCCCGCCGGACTTTTTCCACATCGAACATAACGCTATATTTTATCCAAATGCCGGACAACGGCATCGGTCAATATCTCTTTCACGGCCTCGATCCGGCAGCGCCCGACCACGTCCGCCGCGAAACCTTCGATCTGCAGACGGCGTGCCTGTTCCTCTTTCAGACCGCGCTGACGCATATAGAGGATCGCTTCATCCTCCATCTGCCCCACCGTCGCCCCGTGACTGCAACGCACGTCGTCGGCGTAAATTTCCAGTTGTGGACGCGCATCGATGCGCGAAGTGCGGCTCAACAGAATATTACGGCACTGCTGCTGGGCATCGGTATGCTGGGCATCCGGTGCCACATAAACCAATCCGCAGAATTCACCGCGGCCGGTCCCCGAAGCGACGCCCTTGATGAGCGACCGGCTCGTGCAGTCCGGGACCAGATGGTTGGTACGCAGATCGACCACACAGTGATCCTGCTCCAACGCGAGAAACAGCACGTCCAACTCATTGGAAGCCTCCCGTCCGTTCAGATCGAACCGGTAACGCACATTCGCACTGGTGAACTGGCACGCCGTCATGCGAAACTTGCTCCCGGCGGCCTGCTCGACCTGAAAATCGACGAATGCCTCGGCCGAGAAAAGCTGGACGAGCTCCGCATCCGCCCCTTCGAGCAGCTTGATACGAATCTCCGCCTGACAGGGCTTCGTATGCAGTACGACCAGCCGGAGTGCGGCTCCGCCCGCGACCTCGACGGTCAGTTTATCGGTATCCCGCACCACCAGCGGACGCGACAGGTCGCAATCCTTTCCGAGGTGCAGTTCGCGGCTCTTGACCGGCTCGAAAGCCGGACCGCTGAAAATATCGGTCCACTCCATAGCTACTCCTTATAATCGTTGATAAGCCAGTCGTACCCCTCTTTCTCCAATTTGAGCGCCAGCGAACGGTCGCCCGAATAGATGATGCGCCCCTTGTAGAGCACATGCACGAAGTCGGGCACGATGTAATCCAGCAGACGCTGGTAGTGGGTGATGACAATCGTCGCATTGTCCGACCGGTGCAACTTGGTGACGCCCGTACCGACGATGCGCAGCGCATCGATGTCCAAACCGCTGTCCGTTTCATCGAGAATCGCCAACTTCGGTTCGAGCATCGCCATCTGGAAGATCTCGTTCTTCTTCTTCTCGCCGCCCGAGAAACCTTCGTTCACCGAACGGGAAATCAATTTGGAGTCCAGTTCCACGATGGCGCTCTTCTCCCGCACCAGCTTCAGAAACTCGGCCGGCGCAAGCGGTTTCTCACCCCGGAACTTGCGCTGTTCGTTCACGGCCATCTTCATAAAGTTGGCCATCGACACGCCCGGAATCTCCACCGGGTACTGAAATCCGAGGAACAGCCCCATGCAGGCACGCTCCTCGATGGGCAGCGACAGCAGATCCTGCTCCAGGAAGGTCGCCTCGCCACCCGTGACCGTGAATTTCTCGTTCCCGGCCAGCACCGAAGCCAGCGTGCTCTTTCCCGAGCCGTTCGGTCCCATGATGGCATGCACCTCGCCGGCCTTCACCTCGAGGTCGATGCCCTTCAATATCTCTTTTCCGGCGACTTGCGCCCGTAAATTCTTGACTGAAAGCATATCTATTTTACTTTTTTTACATTCATAAACGCACCGCCGACTCCGTTTCTACCCGGAAACCGGCGGAAATTCTTCCGACAAACTACCCTACCGAACCTTCCAGACTGATGGCCAGCAACTTCTGGGCTTCGACGGCGAACTCCATCGGCAGTTTATTGAGCACCTCCCTGGCGTAACCATTGACGATCAGCCCCACGGCATCCTCGGTCGTAAGCCCCCGCTGGTTGCAATAAAAAAGCTGTTCCTCGGAGATTTTCGAGGTCGTAGCCTCGTGCTCGACCACTGCCGTCGGATTGCCGCTTTCGATCACCGGAAAAGTATGTGCCCCGCACTTGTCGCCGATCAACAGCGAATCGCATTGCGAATAGTTGCGGGCGTTCTCCGCCGCTTTCGCCACGCGCACCAGCCCCCGGTAGGAGTTCTCGCTGCGACCGGCCGAAATACCCTTCGATACGATGCGGCTGCGGGTGTTACGCCCCACGTGGATCATCTTGGTACCAGTATCGGCCTGCTGGAAATGGTTGGTCATCGCCACCGAATAAAACTCTCCGACCGAATTGTCGCCCGCCAGAATACAGCTCGGGTATTTCCAGGTGATAGCCGAACCGGTTTCGACCTGCGTCCACGACAGACGGGCGTTTTCGCGGCAAATTCCGCGTTTGGTCACGAAATTATAGACGCCTCCCTTTCCCTCCTTGTCGCCCGGATACCAGTTCTGGACGGTGGAATACTTCACCTCGGCATCCTTCTCGACGACGATTTCGACCACGGCGGCATGCAACTGGTTCTCGTCCCGGCGGGGCGCCGTGCACCCCTCCAGATAGCTGACATAAGCCCCTTCGTCGGCCACGATCAGCGTCCGCTCGAACTGGCCCGTACCCGCCGCATTGATGCGGAAATAGGTCGAAAGCTCCATCGGGCAACGCACGCCTTTGGGAATGTAACAAAACGAACCGTCGGAAAAGACCGCCGCGTTGAGCGCCGCATAAAAATTATCGGTATAGGGGACCACGCTTCCCAGATATTTCTGAATCAACTCCGGATAGTCCCGGATCGCTTCGGACATCGAACAAAAGATGATTCCCTTTTCGGCCAGCGTCTCCTTGAAGGTCGTCTTGACCGATACGGAGTCCATTACGGCATCGACGGCGACACCCGCCAGCGCCATCTGTTCCTCGAGCGGAATACCCAGCTTGTCGAACGTGCGTTTGAGTTCGGGATCGACCTCGTCCATCGACGCGAGTTTCTTGGAGGGCTTCGGCGCCGCATAATAGATGACGTCCTGAAAGTCGATCGGAGGGATCGTCAGATGCGCCCACGAAGGAGACACCATATTCAGCCAGTGACGATAAGCCTTCAGGCGGCGCTCGGTCATCCACTCCGGCTCGCCCTTCTTGGTCGAGATCAGGCGCACCACCTCCTCATTGAGGCCGCGCGGAATGGTTTCGGTTTCGATATCCGAAGTGAAACCGTACTTGTACTCCTGCTTCTCGATATTTTCTATAAGTTCTTTATCTTTCTCTGCCATTGTATGCGAAATAATTATGCAAAATTACAAAAAAAATGCAAATCCTTCCCGCCCGACCGTTTTTTTAGCCCCGCAGAAAGCCCCCGCGCATCAAAAGCGGTTAAAATATATATATTTGTGCCGACTTAACAAGCAAACTCCATGCAATCCGGCATCAAACTCATCTCGAGAATCTACCTCAAACTCGTTCTGCTGCAAGTAGCCGTCGGCACGCTGCTGCGCATCGTCCTGCTGTTCAACGAACAGACCTCCGACATCTCGTTCACTTTCGGCCAATGGCTGAAAATCTTCCTGTTGGGCGCCGTGAACGACTGGTGCGCCCTTACGATCGGATTCGCCGTACTGTGGCTCTTCGCCTTGAGTATCGCCCCGGGCAAATACGCCCGGCCGCTGGGCTACATCCTCTTCGGCATCCTTTCGGTCGCATGGATTTACGTCACGTTCTTCAATACGATCTTCGACGAATACGGCAGCGTGGTACCCCTGATCGCCTCGATCCTCTTCGGCTTCTGGGCCGTGAGTTTCGGACTCAGACTGTTCCTTCCCCAAATACGTCCGGGATGGAGACGTACCTGGCTCGCCGTTCTGACGGGACTTTACACGGGCGGCATTATCCTGAACGCCGTTTCCGAATGGTTTTTCTGGAGCGAATTCGGCGTACGGTACAACTTCATCGCCGTCGATTACCTGGTCTATACCAACGAAGTGGTCGGCAACATCATGGAGTCCTATCCGGTCGTTCCGCTCTTCGCCGGCGTGCTGCTGCTGACCGTAGGATGCACCTGGCTGCTGTTCAGACGGGAGATCCGCCGTGCCGGAGAGTTCGGCACCTGGCAATGGAAAGCGGCCGTATCGCCCGCCTACCTGCTGCTCACCCTGGGCTGCTGCCTGCTCCTGCAGTTCAACACCCGATTCCAGCAAAGCGCCAACACCTATGCCAACGAGCTGCAAGCCACCGGAGCCTACAAGTTCTACGACGCATTTATGAAGAACGAACTCAGCTATCCGCAGTTCTACCTGACCCTACCGCAGAAAGAGGCCGAAGCCAACGTACACGCGATCTACGGGAGTACCGGCGACAACCTGCGCCACATTCCCGGCAACCCGGATACGCTGCGCCGCAACATCGTGCTGATCACCATCGAGAGCATGAGCGCCTCGTTCATGCAGCATTTCGGCTATCCGGACGCGATCACGCCCCACCTGGACTCTCTCTACAAAATGGGGATCGCTTTCGAACAGTGTTTCGCCACAGGTAACCGCACGGTGCGGGGACTCGAAGCCGTTACCCTCTCGCTGCCGCCCTGCCCCGGACAGAGCATCATCAAACGTCCCCGCAACGACAACATGCACTCCACGGCGGCCGTACTCCGGGAGAAGGGTTACGATGCCTACTACTTCTACGGAGGCAACAGCTACTTCGACAACATGGAAACCTTCTTCGGCGGCAACGGCTACCGAATCATCGACCAAAAAAGCTACAAACCCGAAGAGATCACCTTCGCCAACATCTGGGGCGTTTGCGACGAAGACGCCTACGACAAAGTGATCCGCTCGCTCGGCGAGCGGGCCGATACGACCGCAGCGCCCTTCTTCGCCCACGTCATGACGGTCAGCAACCACCGGCCCTACACCTACCCGGCAGGCCGGATTCCGATTCCGAACGATGCGAAACTGCGTTCGGGAGGCGTCATGTACACCGACTACGCATTGGGACGCTTCTTCGAAGAGGCCAGCCGCCAACCCTGGTTCGATAACACGGTTTTCGTCATTACGGCCGACCATTGCGCCTCGAGTGCCGGCAAAACCGAAATCCCGCTGGAGAAATACCACATTCCCGCCCTGATCTTCGCTCCGGGACTCATCACACCTCAACAAGTAGATAAGGTGATCTCTCAAATAGACCTGATGCCTACGCTCTTCTCGCTGCTGGGGATGGATTACGACTCCCATTTCTTCGGTCAGGACGCATTGTCCGACGATTTCCGGGAACGGGCCTTCGTCGCCACCTATCAGGACCTGGGTTATCTCGAAGGCGACGTATTCACCGTACTTTCACCCGTCAACCGGGCGGAACAGTACCGGATTTCACCCACGGAGGAAGACCGCTACAACCTCGTGCTGGAGGAGGGCATCCCCTCGCAGGAGCTGCTCGACCGGGCGATCAGCCTTTATCAGACTTCGTCGGCGTGGAATACCCGGCCGTAGATAGTCGAAAGCGGGAACCTGCATGATTTTTGGGTTGTTTTATTTTGGAAGTCCGCAAAATTGTCCTATATTTGCACCACTCTTTGAGAAAAAAGAGGGTTTGGAGAGTTGGGTGAGTGGCTGAAACCACCAGTTTGCTAAACTGACGTACGGGATTACTGTACCGGGGGTTCGAATCCCCCACTCTCCGCAAATTAAGATTTTACAAATAAAAAAGGTTACGACAGATGCGTAACCTTTTTATTTTTCCAGAGCGTCTGCAAGCGAGTTCCCGCACTCCGGAAAAGTGAAAAAGTATCCGTGTAAAGAGCGGATTCCGTTTATTCATCGACTTTGCAGGGACTCTTCCATTATGGGAAGGACGAGCGGCACGTGGTAACACGAAGTCAATCCCCTTCTCTCCGCAGAACAAAAGATACCCGGATGGACCGGGAAAACGATAAAACAGGATTGAGTTTACTCCGACCCTATTTTTTTATTCGAACAACGACGTAAAGTTATCTTCTCAACCGGTGCAAAAAGCCCACGCACGCCAACGGAAAAAAAATCAAATCCGATCGTTGTCATTCATCTCCCGGCCATAGCGGATTGCCTGCGCCCGGATCCTCTATTCGAAGATACTTTCGCTACCTTCCGATAAAATCGGGAAATAGGGTTTCCAATACAAACGCAGGCTATTCAACCGAAAAACAGAGGGATAACCTCAACAAACCAGATCGGATAATTACACAGACCGTTCCAAAACCAGGCTTGTCAGGCGAAATAGCGGAGACAGAAGCCAATAGAACAAAAAACCCATTGGATTGCATATTAAGACACAACAAATGCGTTTTTCAGTCGTAAAAGCTTGAAATATAGACTTTTTTCCGGGGGGGAAATTGCGCTTTTTTGTTTGGTTATTACGCGAATAAACTCTACTTTTGTAATCGGAAATGACCTGCCAGGCAAGACAGGCTTCTGTTTCCAGAGGTTCGGTGTCGTTTCTGGGTCAGAAACAGAGATCCCGGGTGCCGAAAACAGAATCGCACACGATTCGTTCTGCGGCCAACCTTTAGTTGCTGCGCGGTGGAAATCACACAAAAACCGCGGGGGATTGTGGAGTATGCCCTTTTCACAAATACGGTACATACTTTTAGCACACCGCTCCTCCGAGAAAACAGACACAGGGCAGCGAATCGATACGCCACTGAATCCTCTTCCGACCTCGAAAGATCTGCAAAAGAGTTTTACGGTCGGATTCGGCAAAACCGGCGCACCTGCCTACGGCCGCAGGAGAAAAGGAATCGGACCTGCAAACAAGATCGACAGACGAAGGGCGCCCCCGGAGCGATGCAATTACGATTTCGGGACATTCGGCGGGACCTAACACCGCCTCCAAATTATGTCAGACAAAAACGGCGAAGAGTGCTGGTATGCACTGAAAGTATTTTATAACCGGGTATTCGAACTCGAAAAACAGCTCTCGCAGGAAGGAGTGCGGAGTTATATTCCCCTGCTCCACGAAGACACCGTCGCCGGGGACAAAAAGATACGGAAACGCAAACCGGCCGTTTCGTCCCTGATGTTCATCCGCCAAAGCGAACACTATCTGCTCGAATTGCAGGACCGGATGAAAGCGAGTTGTCCGTTCATGGCCTACTTCGACCGGGAAACGAAAAAACCGGCAGTCATTCCGGACCGGGAAATGGAGCTGTTCATGCAGATCACTTCCGCCGACACTTCCGACCTGGAATATTTCAGCGACGAAGCGATCGACTACCGTTCCGGCGACAAGGTCCGGGTCACGGGCGGCCCGTTCAAGGGAGCCGAGGGGTACATCAAGCGGATCCGGGGCAACCGCCGCCTGGTCGTCGCTCTGGAAGGCATCATCGCCGTAGCGACGACCTACATCCCGGGACGTTTCCTGGAAAAAATGCCCGAAAACTGACCTTCGCGCCTCGAACAATGAAAGTTGCACGGTAATTGTCGGAAAACGGGACAGCGGTCCTGCGGGTCTTAAACCCGACGCCCTGTTCCGTTCCGAATACGGCCCGCTTCGAAAATCGACAGATTACAACATACACGACAAGAGCTGACGAACAATCAGTCCTTTGCAAAATATTTATTCTAACGAACCATGTACCGTCTGATAGAAAAATTGCACTTGGAACGCTATCTGAACTCCAGATTGATCCTTGCCATCGACCTGGTCGTATCGGGGGTAGCTTCGCTATGCGCACTGGTGTTGGTGAGATTGCTGCTTCCTCCCCTCTCCAACATTTCGAAATTCGCCCTGTTATGGATTGGCTGCGCGGTCGTATATTCGTTCATCACCTTTTTCCTGCTCAAGACCTATCGGTCGGTCATCCGCCACTCCACGTTGCGGGAAATCGCAAAATTCGTCGTGGCGGTCATCGGCAAGGAACTCCTGTTGGGACTGACCATTCTGCTCTACCCGCCTACACCGCTGTTCGGTATGCATATGCTGGCTCTGCTGCTGTTCGATCTGCTGCTGACCCTTTGCGGCCTGATCCTGATCCGGGTAGCGATGATTATCGTGTACGACCTGGTCAAAAACAACCTGAAATCCCGCAAACAGCACCAGTTGGTGTTGGTTTACGGATTAAGCGAAAAATCGGTATCGCTGGTCACCCGCTTGCAAAGTTCTCCGCATTACAAGGTCGTAGGGTTCCTGACTTTCGGCCGGAGAATGAAAAACCACACCATCGCGGAGTGTCCGGTCTATTATTTCGAAAATGAATACAGCATTCGATACCTCCGGCAACGGTACGACATCGATGCCGTGCTGTTCCCGACCAACGAAGAGGCACAGACCGAGCAGGAGCGCCTGATCCGCTACTGCGTCGAAAGCAATCTGAAAATCCTGATCGCACCGCCGATCGACGAGGTCATCGACGGCAAGATCATGCGGCAGTCGATCCGCGAAATCAAGATCGAAGATCTGCTGGGGCGCCCCGAAATCAAGATTTCACTGGACGAAATCCGAGCCAATTTCCGAGAGAAAACCGTTATGGTCACGGGCGCTGCCGGTTCGATCGGCTCGGAGCTGTGCCGCCAACTGGCATCGTTCGGGATCAAAAAACTGATCCTGTTCGACAATGCCGAAACTCCGATGCACAACCTGCGGCTCGAACTCGAAGAGCGCTTCCCGAAGCTGGAATTCGTCCCCGTGATCGGTGACATCCGGCTGCCCAACCGGTTGGATTTCGCTTTCCGCACGTTCCATCCCCAAGTCGTATTTCACGCCGCCGCTTACAAACACGTCCCCCTGATGGAGGAAAATCCCTGCGAAGCGGTGCTGGTCAATGTCATCGGCACACGCAACGTCGCTCTGAAATGCCTGGAGTACAACGTCGAAAAGATGGTGATGATCTCGACCGACAAGGCCGTGAATCCCACCAATATCATGGGCTGTACCAAACGCCTGGCCGAAATTTACGTACAGTCGCTCGGGCTGGCCATCGAGCAGGGAACGATCGAGGGGGCCACGAAGTTCGTAACCACCCGTTTCGGAAACGTCCTCGGCTCGAACGGCTCGGTAATCCCGCGTTTCCGCGAACAGATCGCCAAAGGCGGACCGGTGACGGTCACCCATCCGGACATCACCCGCTTCTTCATGACCATTCCCGAGGCCTGCCAGCTGGTCATGGAAGCCGCAACGATCTCCACAGGCAATCAAATCTGCGTTTTCGATATGGGTAAATCGGTGAAAATCGCCGACCTGGCCAAACGCATGATCGAACTGGCCGGATACGAACCCGGCGAAGAGATCAAGATCGAATACACAGGACTGCGTCCGGGTGAAAAACTGTACGAGGAGGTACTCTCGAACACCGAAAATACGATCCCCACGACACACGACCGGATACGTATCGCCAAAGTGCGCGAATACGACTACGCCGAAGCCTGCGCTGCGACCGGGCAGCTCGAGCAATTCGCAAGAATGGTAAACGTCCCGGATACGGTCTGCCTGATGAAAAAGATCGTCCCGGAATTCAAATCGAAAAACTCCGAATTCGAACGCTTCGACAAAGTGCAGCCCGCATAAAACATAAATCATCACTATCCTCAATAACCATGAAAGGAATCGTACTGGCCGGAGGCTCCGGCACCCGTTTATACCCGATCACCAAGGGTGTTAGCAAACAACTGCTCCCGATCTACGACAAACCGATGGTTTACTACCCCATCTCCGTCCTGATGCTGGCCGGAATACGCGATATTCTCATCATTTCCACGCCGGCCGACCTTCCGGCTTTCCGGCGTCTGCTGGGCGACGGATCGGATTACGGTGTACGGTTCGAATATGCCGAACAGCCTTCGCCCGACGGACTGGCCCAGGCGTTCCTGATCGGCGAGAAGTTCATCGGCAGCGATTCCGCCTGTCTGGTTCTGGGCGACAACATCTTCCACGGCTCGGGTTTCTCGACGATGCTCCGGGAAGCGGTCCGCACGGCCGAAGAGGAGAACAAGGCCACCGTATTCGGCTACTGGGTCGATGATCCGGAGCGTTACGGCGTGGCGGAATTCGACGGAAACGGCAACTGCCTTTCGATCGAGGAAAAGCCGGCCAATCCCAAATCCAACTATGCCGTAGTGGGACTCTACTTCTATCCCAACAAAGTGGTCGATGTGGCTAAAAAGATCAAACCTTCGGCCCGAGGCGAACTGGAAATCACGACTGTAAATCAAGTCTTTCTGCAAGACAGCCAACTGAAAGTCCAGACCCTCGGACGCGGCTTCGCATGGCTCGATACGGGCACGCACGACTCGCTGGCCCAGGCCTCGATTTTCGTCGAGGTGATCGAAAAGCGCCAGGGGCTGAAGATCGCCTGTCTGGAAGGCATCGCCTACCGCATGGGCTGGATCTCGGAGGAGAAGATGCGGGCGTTGGCACAGCCGATGATTAAAAACCAATACGGACAATACCTGCTCAAAGTAATCGACGAATTAAAACGCGAACAAAAATAATGAAAGTCATTGCCACCGCAATCAAGGACGTGGTTATCATCGAGCCGCAGGTGTTCGGCGACGACCGCGGCTATTTCTTCGAAAGCTACTCCCAGCAACAGTTCGACCAGGCCGTCCGGCCCGTACGCTTCGTGCAAGACAACGAATCCAAATCCCGCAGGGGCGTACTGCGCGGACTCCATTTCCAAAAGGGGGCCGCAGCCCAATCCAAACTGGTGCGGGTCGTTCAGGGTCGGGTTCTGGACGTCGCCGTCGATATACGGCGCGGATCGCCCACGTTCGGCAAACACGTCGCCGTCGAACTGACCGCCGAGAATCACCGCCAGCTCTTCGTACCGCGCGGATTCGCACACGGTTTTTCCGTATTGAGCGACGAGGCCGTCTTCCAATACAAATGCGATAACTTCTACGCGCCCCAGTCCGAAGGAGCGATTGCCTGGAACGACCCCGACCTGGGGATCGACTGGCAACTCCCCGCAGAAGAGGCGATCCTCTCGCCCAAAGACCGGGCACATCCCCGCCTCAAAGATGCCGACGAACTTTTCGACTATGGAATCGACTACTATGCATAACATACTCGTAACCGGTGCCGACGGACAGTTGGGCCGCGAAATGCGCACGCTCGGCGCAGCTTCGCGGCACCGCTATTTCTTTACCGACGTCGCCGACCTGGACATCACCGATGCGAACACCGTACGACGGTTCGTCGAAAACGAGCGGATCGACGCGATCGTCAATTGTGCCGCCTACACCAATGTAGATAAAGCGGAAGAGGAGGCCGAAACGGCCGACCGAATCAACCACGAAGCCGTGCGGAACCTGGCCGAAGCCGCCAAAGCGTGCGACGCCACGCTGTTTCACATCTCGACCGACTACGTGTTCGGCGGCATGGGAAATATTCCCTTCCGAGAGGAGGATCCGACCGCACCGCTGGGCGTGTACGGCAAAACCAAGCTCGCAGGGGAAGAGGCGATCGTGGCTTCGGGATGCAAACACCTGGTTTTCCGCACCGCCTGGCTCTATTCGCCCTACGGCAGAAATTTCCTGAAAACCATGTTGCAGCTTACGGCCGACAAACCGGAATTACAGGTCGTTTTCGATCAGGTGGGAACTCCGACCTGCGCCGCCGACCTGGCCCGCGTGATCTTCGACCGCATCGAATCCGGCGACTATGCCGGACGGGAGGGCTTCTACCACTTCTCGAACGAAGGAGTCTGCTCCTGGTACGATTTCGCCCATGAAATCGCCGCGCTGGCAGGCCATACCTCCTGTAAGATCCGTCCCTGCCACTCTGCGGAATTTCCGTCCAAGGTGCAACGACCGAATTTTTCGGTACTCGACAAGACCAAAATCAAAACGACATTCGGAATCGACATCCCCCACTGGCGGGATTCGCTCGTACGCTGTATGGCAACCCTCCGGTAAGCCGAAGCGAACCGCCGGGATCATCCCGAACAACGAGAAATAAAAACAGAAAAAGCAAATACATGAAACGCAACATCCTCATTACCGGCGGCGCCGGATTCATCGGCTCGCATGTGGTGCGGCTCTTCGTAAACAAATATCCCGACTATCGGATCGTCAATCTCGATAAACTGACCTATGCCGGCAATCTGGCCAACCTGCGAGACATCGAAAATGCTCCGAACTACACCTTCGTCAAGGCCGACATCTGCGACTACGACACCATCCGCGAAGTGTTCTGCAAGTACGATATCGACGGAGTGATCCACCTGGCCGCCGAAAGCCACGTCGATCGTTCGATCAAGGATCCGTTCATCTTCGCCCGCACCAATGTCATGGGCACGCTTTCCCTGTTGCAGGCAGCCAAGGAACAATGGAACGGCAACTGGGAGGGGAAACGCTTCTATCATATTTCGACCGACGAAGTATATGGTGCGCTGCAATTCGACGGCACGCTCTTCACAGAGGAAACCCGCTACGATCCCCACTCCCCCTATTCGGCGGCCAAAGCCTCGTCCGACCATTTCGTGCGGGCCTACCACGACACCTACGGTCTGCCGACGATCGTAACCAACTGCTCGAACAACTACGGGCCCTATCAATTTCCCGAAAAGCTGATCCCGCTGTTCATCAACAACATCCGCCACGGCCGGCCGCTGCCTGTCTATGGCAAGGGCGAGAATGTCCGCGACTGGCTCTACGTCGAAGACCACGCCCGCGCCATCGACCTGATCTTCCACAAAGGCCGCATCGCCGAAACCTACAATATCGGCGGATTCAACGAATGGAAGAACATCGACCTGATTAAAGTCATCGTCCGCACCGTCGATCGGCTGCTGGGCAACCCCGAAGGCGAGAGCGAGAAGCTCATCACCTACGTCACCGACCGTGCGGGGCACGACCTGCGGTATGCCATCGATTCGCGCAAACTGAAAAACGAGCTGGGCTGGGAACCCTCGCTGCAATTCGAAGAGGGCATCGAAAAAACCGTGCGCTGGTACCTCGAAAACCAGGAGTGGATGGACCATATCACCTCGGGCGAATACGAGAAATACTACGAATCCATGTATAAAAACCGGTAGTAAGCCCGGCAGTGCATGATTCTGACACACAAGACAACCCCCTTTTGCAAACATCAATAAATCTAAAAAACAAAATCAATGAATATAGCAATCGTCGGCACAGGCTACGTGGGTCTCGTATCGGGAGCCTGCTTTGCCGAAATGGGAATCGATGTTACCTGCGTGGACATCAACCCGGAAAAAATCAAGTGCTTGTTAAACGGTGAAATCCCTATCTATGAACCGGGACTGGACGACCTGGTAAAACGGAACGTCGAAGCGGGCCGGCTCCATTTCACCACGGACCTGACCACCTGCCTCGACAACGTCGAAGTCGTTTTCTCGGCCGTAGGCACGCCGCCGGACGAAGACGGTTCGGCCGACCTGCAATACGTACTCGAAGTAGCTCGGACATTCGGCCGGAACATCAAAAAATACACGATTCTGGTCACCAAGTCCACCGTACCGGTAGGTACGGCAAAAAAAGTCAAGGCCGTCATCGAGGAAGAGCTGACCAAACGCGGCGAGCAAATCGATTTCGAAGTGGCTTCGAACCCCGAATTTCTCAAGGAAGGCGCAGCGATCAAGGACTTCATGTCGCCCGATCGTGTGGTCGTCGGCATAGAGAGCGACCGGGCAAAAAAGGTCATGGAACGGCTTTACCGTCCGTTCCAAATGAACAACTACCGGCTCTACTTCATGGACATTCCCTCGGCCGAGATGACCAAATACGCAGCCAATGCCATGCTGGCCACACGCATCTCCTTCATGAACGACATCGCCAATCTGTGCGACCTGGTCGGAGCCAACGTGGACATGGTGCGCAAAGGTATCGGCGCAGACACCCGCATCGGTTCGAAATTTCTCTATCCGGGATGCGGATACGGCGGCTCCTGCTTCCCGAAAGACGTGAAAGCCCTGGCCCGTACCGCCCGCGAATACGGCTATACGATGGGAGTGATCGAAGCGGTCGAAGCGGTCAACGAACGCCAGAAAGAGATCGTAGTCAAGAAACTGCAAGATAAGCTCGGAACACTCCGGGGCAAGACGATCGCCTTGTGGGGCCTGGCCTTCAAACCCGAAACAGATGATATGCGCGAAGCACCGGCTCTGGTCGTTATCGAAAAGCTGCTCGAAGCGGGAGCCTCCGTGAAGGTATATGACCCGGTAGCGATGGACGAATGCCGCCGCCGAATCGGGGACCGGGTCGTCTATTGCAAAGATATGTACGATGTGGTGATCGACGCCGACGCTCTGGCGGTATTGACCGAATGGAAGGAGTTCCGAATTCCCTCCTGGTCGGTCATCAAACGGGTTATGAAACAATCGGTATTGGTGGACGGGCGCAACATTTACAGCAAGGACGAAGTGATTGCCGAAGGATTCGAGTACGCGGCGATCGGCAAATAGCTTTCGAACGACGAGAAGTCACAATCCGTTTTTTCGAAATTTCGGCCTCCTGTACCGTAAAATATAGAAGGTCGATTTTTGAACATACAGCCTAAAACCGAAAATCGTAAGGCCGGTAAAAAATTCGAAAACCATGAAAATATTAGTGACCGGTTCTGCCGGATTCATCGGCTACCACCTATCCAAACGATTGCTCGAAGCGGGCAATCAGGTCGTCGGCATAGATTCTATCAATGACTATTACGATGTCCGGCTCAAATACGCCCGGCTCGAAACGGCAGGCATTCACCGGAATCTCGTTGCGAAAGGACAACCGGTGCAGAGCGATCGTTATCCCGCTTACAGGTTCATCCAAATGCACCTCGAAGACCGACAGGCCCTGCAAAACCTGTTCGGAACTGAAAAATTCGATGCCGTCGTCAATCTGGCGGCACAGGCCGGCGTACGCTATTCGATCGAAAACCCCTATGCCTACATCGACAGCAACATCGTGGGATTCCTCAACCTGCTCGAGTGCGTGCGACACAATCCGGTCCGGCATTTCGTTTACGCCTCCTCGAGTTCGGTTTACGGCGGCAATACGAAAACACCCTTTTCGGAGGAAGACCGGGTAGATAACCCCGTATCCCTCTATGCTGCCACGAAAAAATCGAACGAACTGATGGCGCACGTCTATTCCGGATTGTACGGAATTCCGACCACCGGTTTACGGTTTTTCACGGTATATGGCCCCTGGGGACGTCCCGATATGGCCCCCATGCTATTCGCCGGAGCCATCCGGGAGGGGCGACCGATCAAAGTATTCAATCACGGCAATCTTTCACGCGACTTCACCTATATAGACGACATCATCGAAGGGATGGTCCGCGTCATCGGCAAAGCCCCGGCCCCGACACAAGACCGTCCTATTCCGGCCGAAGTCTATAACATCGGATGCGGACATCCCGTTCAACTGATGGATTTCATCCATACGCTCGAACAGGCCCTCGGCAAGAACGCCCAACTGCAAATGATGCCCATGCAACAGGGAGATGTATACACGACCTACGCCGACACGACAAAACTCGAACGCGATTTCGGCTATCGGCCGCAGGTTTCTCTGGCGGAAGGGATCGCTATTTTCGCCCAATGGTACGAAAAACAACAAACAACAGGCAACAATGATTAACTCCCGAAAAGACCTCGAAAATTACATTCGAGCCGACCGGCAGCGCAATATCGGATCGATCGGCTTTCTGAAATACAGGCTCGGACTATTCATGAAATCGGAGTCCTGTATTGCCTTCCATTATCTGACCGCATTGAGACATTGCGAATATTACCACAATACACGAGCGAATCTTTGGCACCGGCTACTGGCCTGCTATTGGAAAATCCGACTTTCCCGTCGCGGAGGTAAATACCAAATCGCAATCGGCCTGAATATGGTCGGCCCCGGCCTGCGCATCCCGCATTCAAGGGGGGGGGAGTGATAGTAAATTGTCTGTCAATGGGATGTAATTGCCAGATAAACAGCGGTGTCGTCATCGGATTAAATAAGACGCCGGACAACCGCCCTATCATCGGCAACAACGTATTATTAAGTCCCGGTGTCAAGATAACCGGAAAATGTAAAATAGGCGACAATGTAGCTATACAGCCCAACTCCGTCGTATTCCGGGATATTCCCGATAATTGCATCTGCAGCGGTATTCCCGCTCAGATCATCAAAAGACGCAGCGATAGTTCCCAATCGGTTCCATGAAATTCACGAAACAGACAAAACAAGTCGTCATACTCTATGCCTCGACCCTGTCGGGCGTTCTACTGGGCGTCGTCGCCTCGATAATCAACACCCGATTTTTATCTCCGGCAGATTATGGCGACGTGAGATACGTACAAAACATCATCAATTTCATCGCTTCGCTGCTGCTATTCGGGTATTTCCTGTCCGGCAGTCGATTGTTGGCATTGAGTAATAATGAATTGCGGTCCCGCACAATCCGGGGAACAATGCTACTCATACTCATCATGGCTTGTGTCGTATTGAGCCTTTCCATGTTAGTATGTTATTTTGCCCATAGTCCTGCTAATCCCGCCATAGCACAACTATTTTTAATTTCGATTCCCGTATGTTACTACCCTCTACTTCTCAACTATATCAATACCGTTTCACAAGGAGACAACCACATAGGACGTTTATCAATAGCACGCTTGTTACCGACACTCCTGTATATTCTTACAGCCGTCTTTGTTTATCAGCAATGGGGAGCTGATTCGGAATCGGTGATATCTATTCAATGGGGAATCTATTCTGCAGTACTTTTAATTATCATCCTCTCCGCTCATCCTAAGATATCCAACGTAAAACACATATTTACAGAACTCAATGACGAAAATCATAAATACGGACTACAATTATACATAGGATCATTATTTATGGTAGCATCCAATTACCTGGCAGGAATCACATTAGGAGTGTTCAACGAAGACAATACTGAAGTTGGGTTCTACACTTTAGCACTGACCGTAACTACACCACTATCAACTCTTCCTGCCATCATTGGCACCACCTATTTCAAACAATTTGCAACACAACCACGTATTCCCTCCAAAGTTCTCAAAAATTCCATTCTGCTTACTGTCGGTACTTGTATCCTGTTTATCTTACTCATCAAACCGCTAATAGCATTCCTTTATTCCGAAGAATACCATAGCGTCGGTAATTATGCAGTATGGTTAGCGGCAGGATTCAGTATCCATGGATTCGGAGATATGATCAATCGCTATCTGGGTTCTCATGGACAAGGTAAAGCCATTCGAAACAGCAGCATTGCCAATGGAGTATTCAAAATATTCGGCTATACGACATTTGTCTATCTCTTTAATACCGAAGGGGCATTATTAACTAATGTATTATGCTCCATAATATACTGTACCACATTGATCTATTACTACCAAAAATTTATCTCTGTTCAAAATGGATAAATACAACTATGTGATATTGGGATCAGATTGGGATCTGTATAAATTTTCGTATTCTGATCTCTATCAATTCAACAACGTACAGTACATTCCAGGGCCATATCCCCCTATCAACTCATTAAAAGGGTTATTATATAGGATTCATTTTAACCCCACAATCAACCGTTTGGTCAAATTACCGTTCAAAACAGCTTGGAACGATTCTTATTTCAAACATAGGTTTCCAGTTTCAAAACCGTTCTGTTTCATCGTATTTATGAGTTGGATCAAACAGAACGTAGGTATTACAACATACTTAAGAGAAAAATTTCCCAATGCAAAACTCGTATGCATTTTACAAGATCTGGCAAGCACTCATCCATTCTATTGCAACAATTTAAAGAAGCAATTCGACTTGGTTCTGTCCTTCGATCCAGGAGATTGTGCAACATACGGATTCATCTATCACCCATTGGTGTACTCATCCTATCACGGAAAAATAAAAAAAATGCCCTATAGCGACGTCTATATGTTGGCCAAAGCCAAAAATAGATTAAATGATATTTTCAAAATATACACAATTCTCAAAGACAACAACTTAAAACCCAATCTGCTATTAGCCGGCGTCGATATTCAGGACCAGAAATATAAGGATGAAATAACTTATTTAAATAAGTCGATCCCTTATGAAGAAAACTTGCAATACATCTTCCACACCCATTGTATCTTGGAAGTAATGCAAAAAAATGGCATCGGCTTTACACAAAGAGCTTGCGAAGCGGTCTGCCTTGGAAAAAAACTTTTGACCAACAACCCGCATATCAAAAATGAACCGTTTTTCAATCTGGAATATATCTCTACATTCACCTCTCCAAACGATATTGACTCCGATTTCCTCAAAAAAATCAAAGACCCGATCGATATAAATTATCATTATAAAGAAAAAATGTCCCCGATCGAGTTACTTAATTTCATCGAAAATTACTTATAATCAATTTATTGACACATTTTAATCTTCCTTCAAAATGAAAATATTAGTAACCGGAGCCAACGGATATATAGGTCTTCATATAGTAAAAACATTACTTGATAAAGGAATCCAAGTCATAGCATGTGATCTTAATACCGACGAAGTAGACAAACGCGCCGAACGGAAAAACATCGACCTTTTCACCCTTCCCGATACAAACATATATACATTATTAGGAACCCCGGACGTATGTCTACATCTGGCTTGGCGCAATGGATTCGTACACAATGCCTCAACTCACCTGGGAGATCTATCGGCCCATTACCGATTCCTTACTCGAATAATCGATGACGGATTACCTCAGCTCGCTGTTATGGGAACAATGCACGAAATAGGCTACTGGGAAGGGGCAATTGACGAAAATACACCCTGCAACCCTCTTTCCATGTATGGCATCGCCAAAGATGCTCTCCGCCGTTGTATGATACAATACACCCAGCAAAAAGGCTGTATTTTACAGTGGCTACGGGGATATTATATTCTCGGCGATGATAAAAAGAACAACTCCATTTTCTGCAAGTTACTCCTCGCGGCCGAAGAAGGAAGAGAAACATTTCCATTCACTACGGGAAAAAACAAATACGACTTTATTACCGTGGACAAGTTGGCGGAAATAATCAGTGCCGTCATTATGCAACGCGAAGTTACCGGTATCATAAATTGCTGCACAGGTCAGCCCATAAGCCTGGCCGAGCGCGTAGAACAATTCATCCAAGAACATGGGTTGAAAATCAAATTGGAATACGGTGCATTTCCCGACCGTCCTTACGATTCACCCTGCATCTATGGGAATCCGAGTAAAATCAATCAGATACTCAACAATCTTAACCGATAATTTATGGAAGGAGCCTATCTGTTCTTATTAATCATCATTCTATTAGGATATTTATTCACAAAAAAGCTCCAATATGTACATCGTTTTCATTGCTTATTAGGAATCAAGCAACAATAAAATCCATCTCAAATAATGTTATATTTTCCATTTATATATTTTACAACTCTACTCCTTGCTGTTATACGAAAACGAGGGTTCGACATGAGTGCGTATATGATATTTATCTATGCAATCTCCTCCTTTTTTTCAATAATATTATACAACCAAAACTATGACTATGATTTAGTATATTTTTCAAAAATCGATATTTCTCCTCTTCCTACAATTATTTATTGTGGTCTCATCACTTTTTGTATCTATCCGTTCTATAAATACAACAGCAATCGTTTAAATATAAGCAATATTGCTCCTCTCAAAAATTCGACTTTTTTCAAAGGTCTGATATTTATATTTATATCGGTATTTATTCTTATAATTTTACTTTTTTACGATCAAATCGTATTTAATTTATTCATCGGAGATTTAGGAGAAATCAGAGTTGATTCCTACAATGGGATGACTACTTCGATAACAGATTCACTAACTGGTATTTCCCGCATCATCGCTACAATAGTTATGATTTTGGGACATTCTGCATATTTTCTTATTCCACTATTCTTTTATAGCCTAATTATCAATCGCAAACAAATAATATTCAACTGTTTAATTCTATTAAGTTCGACCTCGCCTATTCTATTGGGAATTCTTTACGCCGACAGATCGAATACGTTCTACTGGGTGATGTTATTCGTATTATGTTATATCTGGTTTAAGAAATCATTCTCCGTTAGACAAAAATTTTATATAAAAATTATAGGAAGTATTCTTCTAACAGTTCTAATCGCATATTTTATCGCTGTAACCACATCTAGATTCGGAGAACGAGATGCGGGAGCCGAAGGAAGTTTCATTATTTATGCAGGACAACCATTTCTGAACTTTTGTAACCTCTGGAATAATTACTATAATCCAGAGTGGACTTTATCTCGTATATTTCCATTTTTCAACTTTTTCTCCGAGGACAAAATCTCAGTTCAGGATTGGAACAATATCGCTTATGCAAACACACAAATGAACATAAATGTATTTTATACATTTTTAGGGTTGTTTTTAGTCGATATTGGCAGAGTCTGCGTCTTCTTATTCCCTTTCATAATCAACCGAATTGCCAATATATCAGTTAGACTACGATATTCCGACCAATATCTCCGCGTATCAAATATAATCATCACATTTTCCATCGCCATCATTTTGCAATGTGGAGTTATTAGCTATTTTTATACAAACATAGATAGATACATCGGATTAATATTTTTCCTTTCAGTCGCTTTATATATGAGAAAATCCCAAGATTAATACACAGCACTCATATCTATCCAATATTGGATTTAGCACAACGAACTATCTTGCTTAAGTCTTTAATATTTCTCTAACTAAATCATGATGCACCTTCTGATAGCAGGCAATTTTTGCGATAGATACCGAATATCAGATCTTATCGCCCGTGGCAACTACGCTTCGTTGTTCGACGACATTAAATACCTCACGGAGCAGGCAGATGTCAGTATCATAAATTTCGAATTCCCAATCGTTTTGCACGCAGGAGTTCCAATTGCCAAAAGCGGTCCCACATTACAAGGGCAGCCCGCCGCAGTCGATGCCGTCAAGTATGCCGGTTTCAATGTTTGCACACTCGCCAACAACCACATCCTCGACCAAGGTACAAAATGCTGTATTGAAACCCGCGAACTGCTTGAAAACGCCGGAATAAAGACAGTCGGCATCGGTAAGAATTCGGCTGAAGCAGCAACTGTTCTGTACATAAATCAAAAAGAGAAGGGAACATTAGCGATCGTGAATTGTTGTGAACATGAGTTCTCTATAGCAACGGCCACAACCGCCGGCGCCAATCCATTAAATCCGATACAACAATATTACAATATACAAGAGGCACGGACAAAAGCCGATTATGTTTTGGTCATCGTGCATGGAGGACACGAACATTACGCGTTGCCATCTCCCCGCATGAAAGAAACTTATCGTTTTTTTATAGATGCCGGCGCCGACGCAATAATCAACCACCACCAGCATTGTTATTCGGGATATGAAATATACCACGGAAAACCTATTTTCTATGGCTTGGGAAATCTGCTTTTCGATCATAAAAGCGAACGTCACGGTCCCTGGAACGAAGGTTTCATGGTATCGCTTCGACTCGACAAACAGACATTACCTCAATTCGAATTATACCCGTATACACAATGCAACGAACGACCTTCCGTTATACCGATGAACGAAGCCGAACGTAAAATTTTCGCAGAACGCATCGACAAGTTGAACCAAATAATCTCGAACGAAGACCAGCTGAACACAACATTCGAAACGTGGGCACAAAAAACAAGTCGCAATTTTCTGGTTCCATTCCAGCCCTATTGCACCCGCACAGCCAAACGACTTTTCGTACACGGCCTACTGCCGTCGTTCATTACCCGAAAAAAGAGATATCAAATACTCAACTATCTCAACTGCGAAGCCCATCTCGATAAATTGAGGACAGTCGTATCGAAATTGAAATAAAATTATTTCTTATGTATCATCAAGATCCTATACCATCTGAAAAAGCCCGTTTCGAATATCTTCACTCCTTTTATTCGAAAATAAACCGGGGTATCTCCCGTCCATCCCTGTTGGTACATAAACTACTCAACTTTCTATACGGATGTAATCTACTATCTGACAAGCTATTTCTGTCGTTAAAGTTTCGACTAAAAATGGGGGGGGGAATCAATTGGAAATCCCCCCACACATTCAACGAAAAATTGCAATGGCTCAAACTATACAATCGCCGCCCGGAATATACTATTATGGCAGACAAAATAGAGGCAAAAAAGTGGGTAGCCGAACGTATCGGAGAAAAATACATCATCCCGACCTTGGGAGTATGGACAAAAGCGGAAGAAGTGGATTTCGATACTCTGCCCGACAAATTCGTCATCAAATGCAATCACAACAGCGGAACGGGAATGTACATTTGCAAAGACAAACAGCAAATGGATGTGCAGAAAGTCCGTAACGGATTACGCACCGGATTGCAGGAAGACTACTTCCATCATAATGGAGAGTGGCCGTACAAAAACATAAAACCCCGCATCATCGCAGAACAATACATAGAAGATAAAAAATCCCATGAATTATACGACTATAAATTCTTCTGTTTCAACGGAAAAGTAAAATTATTCAAAATAGATTTTGATCGTTTTACGGAACATCATGCTAATTATTATACCCCAACGGGAGAAATCCTTCCGTTGGTCGAAACAGCATACCCACCACAATTCGATCGCATTATTTCTATGCCTTCAACTCTACCTCAAATGATATCGTTGGCAGAAACACTTAGTTGTGGAATCCCATTCCTCCGAGTCGATTTTTATACGATCGGAATGGATATTTTCTTCGGAGAACTGACTTTCTTTCCCACTAGCGGTATGACTCCGTTCGAACCGAAAGATTGGGATAAAAAACTGGGCGACATGCTAATCCTGCCTACAAAAAACAAATGACAAAATAATCAACATCCGCCGACTAATATGTCCCATTCGATAACAGATATTATAAAAAATCCAGCCTTATTGCTGCTTACATTGGGCCACCGAGAATATTTCAACTGGGTAAGTGATAAATCATATCTGAAGATTGCTTTTTGGGCGCGTATGCATAAAAAACTCGATCTGGAACACCCGAAATCGTTCAGCGAAAAACTGCAATGGCTCAAACTCTACGACCGGAATCCACGATACACACAGTTGTGCGACAAATACGAAGTAAAGGCCATCGTCGGCGATATCATCGGGCACGAATACCTCATCCCCACACTCGGTGTATGGGAGAAATTCGAGGATATAGATTTTTCGAAACTACCCGAACGTTTCGTGCTGAAATGTACGCACGACAGCGGCGGTGTGATCGTTTGCAAGGACAAATCAAAACTGAACTATAAAAAAGTCCATCGCAAAATCAACGCTTGCCTGCGGCATAATTTTTTCTGGGGAATGCGCGAATGGCCATACAAAGACATAAAACCCCGGATCATTGCCGAGCAATATATGGAAGACAATGCTTCCGGAGAGCTGCGTGACTATAAATTCTTCTGTTTTGACGGAAAAGTGAAAGCACTCTTCATTGCCTCCGATCGAATGACACAGGGAGAAGAAACAAAATTCGACTTCTTCGATGCCGATTACAACCACCTTCCATTCCGTAACGGCCATCCCAACGCCTCCGTATTACCGAATAAACCTCTGAATTTCGACAAAATGAAAGAATTGGCAGCCCAGTTATCCGCAGGTTATCCGCAGGTACGTGTGGATCTGTACGAAGTCAATGGTAAAGTATATTTCGGCGAATTGACTTTTTTCCACTGGAGCGGTATGACTCCGTTCGAACCGGAAGACTGGGATTACAAATTCGGAGAATGGCTTACATTACCACCTAAAACAAGATAAAATGGGCACTGTACATACGATAGAAAATCATCTGACGGCAATCAGCCGAACGATCCGGCGAGTACTCGTATCCTATTCGGAAAGGCAGAACATCCAAAAAAAACGAAAATTGATCGATAAAGTTTCCCTGACTGAAACCCAGAAGCAGGAGATAAAAGAATTCTTCCGAAAAAACTACGGAAAATCGTTATCTACGGCCTGGCACAGACTGTACCAAAGCTACACCGGCATATACTGCAAAGATTATTTCCCCGAAATTCTATTTTCGACACGATTGGAGCCGAAACTCAATCCATACAGAGAAGCAGAAATATTGGGCGACAAAAGTTTTTTGCCGCTATTGTTCTCCGGAATAGAAGGCCTTCACATCCCCCAAACCTATCTATCCTGCGTAAAAGGCATATACAGAAACGGGAACAATGCTCTGTTATCCCCAGCCGAAGCCTATATGTCATTATTCGACCGAGGCAAATGCGTGGTGAAAAAGACGATAGACACCAGTAGCGGACGCGATGTGCAGATATGCAACTTTGTCGGAGGACAAGACATCGGCAGCTCTTTGGCCGTTCGGGAAGTACTGGAAAAATTCGGAAATAATTTCGTTGTACAGGAATTAATCCATCAAGCGGACGTTCTTGCCACATTGAATCCATCGTCTGTAAATACGTTTCGGGTCATAACCTATATCCTCGACGACCGAATCCATATTTGCCCCATCGCATTGAGGCTGGGCCGATCTTCATCCGATCGTGATAACATCCATTACGGAGGAGTATGTATCGGAATAAACGCAGACGGTACACTAAAAAAAGAAGCATTTTCGGAACAAGGAGAACATTTTGTTTTTCACCCGGATACAAAGGTCAAATTCTCAGGCTACAACATAGGGGGGGGGAATTTGACTCGAATAAAAGAAACTGTACTAAAAATGCATGCGAATCTACCGTACTTAGGGATTCTGTCCTGGGATCTGTCTCTCGATACAGAAGGAGCCGTTGTTCTTATAGAAGTCAATACGACAGGGCAAAGTGCTTGGTTTTGCCAAATGGTCAACGGCGAATCCTTGTTCGGAGAGAACACCGGCAAAATGTTGCAATTGATTCGTAAATAATAACATGAAGATCGTTTTCTTTACAAGCGGACTTTCGGGCGGAGGAGCCGAACGAGTTTGTTGCAACCTCGCCAATTTTCTCTGCCAACGTGAACACGATATCGAATTTATCACCATATCCGATGACGAGGCGACGTATCCGCTTTCGACAAAAATAAGTCGCCAAGCACTCTTGCACCAGCAAGAACGGAGCAACTTCCTGCACGACAATCTGCTTCGTTTCTACAGAGTATGCAAGCTCATCCGCAAAACCCGATGCGACTGTTATATAGTTATGTTGCCGATACCGACAATCCTGCTATTATCACTTCGATTCCTCACCAAAGCCAAAATTATCGCTTCGGAGCGTGTCGATCCCTCCACGTACCCTCCTTCGAAACAAAAGCGATTGAAGAAAGTTGCCCATAAAGCCGATGGCTGGGTGTTCCAAACCGAAATTCAAAAAAACTGGTACGGGAATTCCATCGGCAGCGCAGCCGTAAAAATCATTCCGAATGCGATCAACAAGGAGTTCATCACCGCAGAATACTCAGGTCCGAGAAACAAGCAGATCGTTTCCTCCGGCAGGCTGACCGAACAGAAAAATCATGCTCTCCTGATAAAAGCATTCGCGGGTATAACAGCCAAATATCCAGCCTACAAACTGGTCATTTACGGCGACGGTCCGCTGCGGAAAGACCTCGAATTATTGGCCTCAAACTTGGGAATTGCCGACAAAGTCAGCTTTCCCGGTTACACGACAGAAATCCGGAAGAAAATCGAACGTTCTTCACTGTTCGTGCTTTCATCCGACTTCGAAGGTATGCCCAACGCACTGATGGAAGCGATGGCTTTAGGAGTACCCTGCATATCGACCGACTGCAAAGGTGGGGGCGCGAGATTTCTGATAAAAAACGGGACAAATGGATTGCTAACCCCCATTGGCGACGTGGAAGCATTACAGACCGCAATGGAGAAAATACTATCAGACCAATTTTTCGCAGACAATCTTAGCCATAATGCGCATAAACTCTGCGAAACACACTCTCCCGAAAAAATATACGCAGAATGGGAAAACCTCATAAAAAAGGTTGTATGCCTTCAACCATCCGATAAAAAGTAATCCTTTTGATGAAAATAGTATTCGTAACGGACACCCTATCCTCCGGTGGATCAGAACGTGTCCTCTCTACCCTTGCTAATTCTCTTTGTAAAACCTACGAAGTAAGCATCGTATGTTTAAGAAAACGGATGATTGCATACGACATAAATCCGGCAATAAAACTCGCATTTGCAGATGATCATCACCGGGACATCACGGCTAAATTATTGTGGCTACGCAAATATTTACGGCAATATGACCTTGTTATCGCCTTCATGTTACCTGTGTTTGTAGCAACATTGGCTTGTATGCTGTTTACCCGGACACCTATTATTGTTTCCGAACGAAATGACCCAGGAAAAGCCAGCCTATTCCGAAAAATAATACGGAGAATGCTCTTATTCAGAATGCAACATATGGTTGTACAAACCCCGGAGATTAAGAAATATTTTCCAGCAAAATACCATAAGCGCATATCCGTAATCGCCAATCCCATATCAGAACAATTCGAATGGCAATCAGCATTAAGCAGCCACAAAGAAAAGAAAATAATCTCCGTCGGACGACTCGATCCTCAAAAAAACCAGAAAATGATGATCGATGCTTTTGCACTTTTCAGTAAAACCCATCCTGATCACTGCTTAGATATTTATGGAGAAGGCCCTATGCGACAGGAACTCGAAGAATATATAGAACGAAAAGGATGTCGTGTCAGGTTACAAGGCAGGTCTGCTAACATAGCTTCACAAATGAAATCGGCACAAGTATTCGTCCTATCTTCCGACTATGAAGGAATGTCGAATGCAATGATAGAAGCAATGTACCTCGGATTGCCTGTAATCAGTACAAAAGTATCTGGTGCAAAAGAACTAATTATAGATCACATAAACGGATGCTTCGCCGACGATGCAAACTCGATCGCACAAGCATTTTCATATCTATCGGAAAATGAAACGGCTGCACGCGAGATCGGACTTCGCGCATCCAATACAATCAAACACTTAGTCGACAAAAATACCGTTTTGCAGCAGTGGATGGACATAATAGAAAAATATACAAAACTCTAATCACGATGAATTATCCTGTTGCCGTCATTATCCCCGTTTATAAAAACGATACGCCCCAATACGTCCGCCCCGCTATTGACAGCATCATAAAACAGACTTATTCCTGTCGAATATATATAGGAGTAGATGGTCCCATAGGAAATTCCTTAAATTCATGTCTGGAAGCGTATGAAAATAACAAAAACGTATCGATTGTACGTTTTGCAGAGAATCGGGGACTCGCCTGCGTCTTAAACGATCTGCTCCAAATATGTTTCGACAACGGTTACGAATACATCGCCCGTATGGATGCAGACGATATCTCGTTGCCGGATCGCATCGAAAAACAGATCTGTTTTCTGAATGAACACCCCGAAATAGATGTCGTCGGAGGGGCTATCAACGAAATCGACGAAGAAGGTTGCGAATCCGGGAAAACAATCGTTTATCCAGCGACTCCCACCGAATGCAAGAAATTTTTTGCGAAAAGAAATCCCCTCGCCCATCCCGCCGTTTTATTCCGCAAAAGTTTTTTTGATAAAATCGGACATTGTTACCGCCCTGAATATCGGAAAAACCAAGATACGATGCTTTGGTACGACGGCCTAATGCATGGAGTGAATATAGCAAATCTTCCGAACGTAGTATTGAAATTCAGAATGACCGAAGCCTTGTTCAAAAAGCGCCGGAATGGATGGGTTTTTGCAAAAAAACAATTGGCGGACAGATTGCAAATCAACAAAAACTTGCACTACGGCCATACCGCCGACTTATTCGCCTATGCCATGTTCTGTCTGCTCATCGCCCCTGCTTGGGTAAAAAAAATCGCGTATAAAATTTTTCGATAATTGTCATTACAATGGACGCAAAGTGGATTTTCGACCGCACGGCATCATTCTTGGGGTTGATTTGTTTATGTCCGATTCTACTAATCATAGCTATTTTGATCAAAATCAAAATGCCGGGAGGCCCTGTCATTTTCCAACAGGTTCGTGTCGGAAAAGAGGGAAAGCTCTTCACGATGTATAAATTCCGTTCGATGCAAGTAATCCATTCAGGCTCCAGTATTTCCATTGCAGGAGAGAGCCGAATCACCCCTTTGGGTGCCGTTTTGAGAAAATATAAACTCGATGAACTCCCCGAATTATGGAATGTATTGATCGGTGACATGAGTTTCGTCGGACCACGTCCCGATGTACCCGGATATGCGGATCAACTAACTGGAGAAAATAAACTCATTCTGAAATTACGCCCAGGAATAACCGGACCAGCCTCGCTCAAATATGCCAATGAGGAAGAGCTACTGGCACAAGTCCCCGATCCTGTAAAATATAACAATGAAATAATTTTTCCGGACAAAGTTCAAATCAATCTCGACTACTATTATACCCACACTTTTCGAGGAGATCTGAAACTAATTTTCCAAACGATTTTCCACACGTATCCGACTCCGGAAATTCAAAAATAATTCGTTATGAAACAACGCATCCATCTCTCGCTGGCACGTATGAGCGGCTGTGAGCAGCAATTCATTCAAGAAGCATTCGATACCAACTGGGTCGTTCCGCTCGGCCCCAACGTTAATGCATTCGAAAAAGATCTAGAAACTTTCATCGGACAGGGCAGACATATCGTTGCCCTCTCATCCGGTACAGCAGCCATTCATTTGGGACTTTTGCAATTGGGAATAGGTCCCGGAGACGAAGTGATTTGCCAATCGTTCACATTTTCGGCATCAGCCAATCCGATAACCTACCTGGGCGGAACACCCGTCTTCGTCGATTCAGAAGAGGAAACTTGGAATATGTCGCCACAATTTTTGGAACAAGCCATCCACGATCGAAAAGCTAAAACCGGAAAATATCCTAAAGCCATCATTCCGGTACATCTGTACGGCATGCCAGCCAAATTAGACGAAATATGCGCCATTGCCGAAAAGTACAATATTCCAATCTGCGAAGACGCAGCAGAAGCTATCGGATCTGAATACAAGGGGCAAAAATGCGGCACTTTCGGAGAATTCGGAGCGCTGTCGTTCAACGGCAACAAAATGATCACTACTTCTGGCGGAGGCGCCCTGATTTGCAGAACCGAAGAAGAGGCGAAACGCACAATTTTCTACGCTACGCAGGCACGTGAAGATCGCCCCTATTACTACCATAAACACATCGGTTATAACTACCGATTATCCAATATTTGCGCCGGTATAGGTCGAGGTCAAATGACTGTTCTCGAACAATATATCGCACGCCGCCGGGCAATACATACACTTTATTCCGAAAACTTCGCGGACACAGAAGGAATTCATGTCAAGCAGAATCCATCCTCCGAATACGATTCGAACTTCTGGTTGACCTGCATCGAAGTCGATGCGAAAAAATGCAATAACAAAACAGCGAATGACATTCGCATACATCTCGAACAGGAGAATATCGAATCACGTCTGCTTTGGCGTCCGATGCATATGCAGCCAATTTTCTCACGCAACGCATATTATGGAAACAAAATTGCGGAAACCATCTTCGAACGAGGACTATGTCTTCCTTCCGGCCCCTCTTTAACCGACGAACAGATTCTCGAAGTTGTTTCATCCATAAAAAAATTTATCCGATAAATCGAATCGTACTATTTATGCTTCGTATTAAGGATATACATTAGAACCATCTGTCAATCAAGCAGCCATAAACAACATCCGGATATAAAAATTACAAGTTGATAACATGAAAAACAGCAAAGTATATGATCGACCAATAAAGCCATTTCCGGAATATGTGCAAAAAGATATTACGTATAAACTTCATACTTTGCTGCTTGCATTGTTGCGCCCAACCATTACCCCTAGCATATTACAGCCAAACATACTGAACTTGTCTGAAGAAGACTGGACCCGTCTTTTTACCCTTGCGGCCCAACACGGCGTTACGGCCCTGCTCTTCGACACGATTCTCCGGCTCCCGGAACAGCAACAGCCCTCCAGAGCCCTCAAAATCCGTTGGGCCCTGAGTTCGGAAGCCATCGAGAAGCGCCATGCCCAACAGACCCGTGCCGCACACGAACTGACAACGCTCTTCGCTTCGCACGGCGTCCGTACGATCCTTTTGAAAGGGCTGGGCCTCAGCATTTACTACCCCCGGCCGGAGCACCGCGAATGCGGCGACATAGATCTGTGGCTCGACGACTGCGACAAGGGCAACCGTTTGATCGAAGAGCTGGGGATTAAAATCAATTACGATAGTGAAAAACATGCCGTTTTCCATTACAAGGGCGTCATGGTCGAAAATCACAGCCATCTGCTTATGCCGTCGCACCGCCGGACGGAGCGTGCCATAGACGATTTTCTCGTGGGTGAAGCAGAGAACAGCCGATTAGCGCCGGCGGGCTATTACACCCCATCCCCGATGTTCAACGCACTCTATCTGCTGCGCCACATGGCCCGGCATTTCGGGACGGAAGGCATCAACCTCCGACATCTGCTGGATTGGGGCCTTTTCCTGCGCAGCGAGCAATCGGAAATCGACTTCGAGAAAATCCTTACGCTTTACGCTGCAACCGGTTACGACACGGTCTATAACATTTTCACGGCATTGGCCGGCGAATTGCTCGACGAGGATTTCACACCGCTGCTCTCTGCCGTTCCGGATCCACAGCTCAAACAGCGGGTACTGAACGACATTCTCGGCTTCGGAGTGTACCGCACTCCGTCAGGTAACCGCCTGACCCGTATCGGCCGGAAAACCCGCAAACTCTTCTCATGCCGCTGGAAATACCGCACCTTACTGCCCGAGAATTTTTGGCGGGACGTAATCCTGCCTTCGCTCCTGTTCCACCTGAAAAATCCGAAAAATATCTGAATCGAAGCATTCCGCACGCCATCGGCAGAGCAGAACCGCATCTCGATTGCCGCGGAAGGGTGTTCCCATATCTGCACGAAGGACATCTGCAACCGCCTGTCGAAAAAGTCCGCTCGTTTCGTTTTTCCGTCCGCCAGGGAGGTAGCCTGTAAAATCCGATTGCCATAAAAATATGAATCGAACGACAGGGAGTCTTTGACTCCCTGTCGTTTTTTCCTCCGATAAGAACCTTCTACTTCTCTTTTTTCTTATCTTGCGATCGTATAACAGAATCCTGAACAATATGCCCATATTCACTCCTCCATCCCCTGCCTTGCAAAAAGCCTGGTGGAAAGAAACGATCGTCTATCAAATCTATCCCCGCAGTTTCAAGGACAGCAACGACGACGGCATCGGGGACCTGAACGGAATCACCGAAAAACTCGACTACCTGCATGGGCTGGGAATCGAAACCCTGTGGCTCAATCCGATCTTCGCATCCCCCAACGCCGACAACGGCTACGACATCAGCGATTACCGGCAGATCATGCCTGACTTCGGCACGATGGAGGATTTCGACCGGCTCCTGAAAGAAACACACGCACGGGGCATGCGTCTTCTCCTCGACCTGGTGCTGAACCACACCAGCGACCAGCATCCCTGGTTCTGCGAGGCCCGCACCTCGCGGGAGAACCCCTACTACGACTACTACCTCTGGTGGCCGGAGGAACAGGGCCACCCGCCCTACCGCAAGAGCCATTTCGACGAGAAGGGCGATGCCTGGTGTTACAACGCCCCGACACGCTCCTACTACCTGCACTATTTTGCCCGGCAGCAGCCCGACCTCAACTGGCAAAGCCCCAAGGTGCGGGCCGAAATCTACGACATTCTGCGTTTCTGGCTCGACAAGGGGGTCGATGGATTCCGTCTGGATTCGATTCCCTACATCGCAAAAGACACGTCGTTTCCGGAGATCGACCTTCGCAAATACCCGGACGTATTTCCCTATTACTCGCTGGGACCGCACCTGCACGACTACCTGCACGAAATGAACCGCGAGGTATTCTCCCGCTACGACTGTACGACCGTCGGCGAAGGCTCGAAAACCGCCCCCGAAGAGGGGTGGAAATTCATCGCACCCGAACGGCAGGAGCTCGACATGCTCTACCACTTCGGCGCGGCGGACATCCGCAACGAAACGGAGGCGGACGATCCCGCAACCGGTATCCCGTACAGCCTGCTCGCCCTCAAGCGTATGTACGCCGAATGGGACGCAGCCGTAGGCGACGGCTGGCCTACGATCTATCTGGGCAACCACGACCAGCCGCGCATGGTTTCGCGCTTCGGCAGCGACGCCCCCGAGTGGCGCGACCTGTCGGCCAAAATGCTCACGATGTTCCTGCTCACGATGCGGGGAACCCCCTATTGGCTGGCCGGCGACGAACTGGGCATGACCAACATCCGATTCACCCGCATCGAAGAGTACGACGACATTGACACGCGCAACCACTACCGCAAACTCCTGCGGGAAGGCGGCGATACGGAACAATTCCTGCGCGAGCAGCAGGAAATCGGACGCGACAACGCCCGCACGCCCTACCAATGGGATGGAACGCTCTACGCGGGATTCTCCACGGCGAAACCCTGGCTTCGCGTCAATCCCAACCACACGGAGGTAAACGCCGCCCGGGAGCTATGCGACCCCGATTCCGTATTGAACTTCTTCAGACGGGTCGTAACGCTGCGCAAAGAACATCCGGACCTGGTTTACGGCTCGTTCCGGCTGGTCGATGCAGACAACCCGCAGGTATTCGCCTACCTGCGGGAAGGGACAGGCCGAAACTACCTCACAGTCCTGAACTTCAGCCCGAAGGCTGCCCGGTTCGACCCGAAAACGGATTTGACCGAAGCCATGCCATTGCTGCATAACTACCCTGCCCCACCGATAGCCGAAAAAGAAGGCCCGATCGAACTACGGCCTTACGAAGGGATACTGTACCGGCTCGCATAACAGCGAACCGCACCGAAGCTGCGTTTAACCCATTCCGAACGCCCCCACAAGTAAAGGCCGGCCGCCAAACTCCCGCCAAAGAACCGACATTTTACAAATGCAAAAGACGGAAACCGCAGGGTTTCCGTCTTTTGCATTTTCGACCTAAATTCCTATTCCCACTCGATCGTTGCGGGCGGCTTGGAAGAGATGTCGTACACTACGCGATTGACCCCGCGCACCTTGTTGATGATGTCGTTGGACACCGCAGCCAGAAAATCGTACGGCAGGTGCACCCAGTCGGCCGTCATGCCATCGGTCGAAGCTACGGCACGCAGCGCCACGCAGCTCTCGTACGTACGCTCATCGCCCATTACGCCGACGCTCTTCACGGGCAGCAGAATCGCTCCCGCCTGCCATACCTGGTCGTAAAGTCCCCACTCGCGCAGGGCATCGATATAGATTTTGTCCACATTCTGCAGAATTTCCACCTTCTCCGGGGTAATATCGCCCAGAATACGGATCGCAAGGCCCGGACCGGGGAACGGATGCCGCCCCAGCAATTGCGGATCGATACCGAGGGACTTACCCACGCGGCGCACCTCGTCCTTAAAGAGCAGGCGCAGCGGCTCGACGATTTTCAGGTGCATCTCTTCGGGCAGGCCGCCGACGTTGTGGTGCGACTTGATCATCGCGGCAGGTCCCTTGACCGATGCCGAAGCGGACTCCACCACGTCGGGATAGATCGTACCCTGCGCCAGCCACTTTACGTTCTCGATCTGCTTGGCCTCGGCATTGAACACCTCCACGAAATCGCGGCCGATGATCTTGCGCTTCTTCTCGGGATCGGTCACTCCGGCCAGGTCGCCCAAAAACCGGTCGTGGGCCTTGACACCCTTGACATTCAAACCCATCCCCTTGTACGATTCGAGCACGCTGTCGAACTCGTTCTTGCGCAGAAGCCCCGAATCCACGAAGATACAATAAAGGTTTTTGCCGATCGCCCGGTGCAGCAGCACGGCAGCCACCGACGAATCGACACCGCCGGAAAGACCGAGCACTACACGGTCGTCGCCCAACTTCTCACGCAATTCCCGGACGGTCGTTTCGACGAAACTCTCCGGCGTCCAGTCCTGTTTGCAGCCGCAAATGCCGACCACGAAATTCCGAAGCAGCGTAATGCCGTCCGTCGAATGATACACCTCCGGATGGAACTGAATACCCCAACTCCGCTCTCCCTCAATACGGAAGGCGGCATAGCGCACGTCCTCCGTGCTGGCGATCACCCGGTAGGTGTCGGGAACCGAGGTAATCGTATCTCCGTGCGACATCCACACCTGCGTAGGCGACGGAACTCCCTGCATCAGCGGATCGGACGGCTCGACGACCGTAAGCATCGCACGTCCGTACTCCCGGCTGGGAGCCGACTGCACTTCGCCGCCGTAGAAATGAGCCAGGTATTGTGCGCCGTAGCAGACGCCCAGCAACGGCAGACGACCTTTGATCGCCGTCAGATCGGGCTTCGGGGCTTTCTCGTCCCGTACGGAAAAGGGACTTCCCGAAAGAATGACGCCCCGCACCGAAGCATCCAGTTCAGGGATCTTGTTGAAAGGGTGGATCTCGCAATAGACGTTGAGTTCACGCACGCGGCGTGCGATCAACTGCGTGTACTGCGATCCGAAATCCAGAATGACTATTTTTTCCTGCATCTATCCTAATTTGGTTTTATTTTCTTCACTCGCATTTTCCGAATTATCCTTTTTCATACGGTACAGATTCACGGCGATACGGACGACGAAAAAATAGAAAAGCGCCGATGCCAACACCAGATGGCGCATCCATGCGTACCGACAGCCCGTAAACCACCAGATCGCCAAAAGCGTCAGAACAACGAACACCGCCGCCCAATCGTATCGGGTCGTTCGCAACCGATTTCTTCGGAAATTCGACATAGCGGGTCAGGAGTTTAGCGCTCGCTGCTGTAATTCGGCGCCTCGCTCGTGATGGCAACATCGTGGGGATGGCTCTCCTGCATACCTGACGAGGTGATGCGGATGAATTGAGCCTGCTTGAGCGCCTCGATGTCCCGCGCACCGCAGTAACCCATACCGGCGCGAATACCGCCGACCAACTGGAAAACCGTTTCCGAAAGCATTCCCTTGAAGGGCACACGGGCCACGATACCTTCCGGGACCAGTTTATTGATATTCACATCGCCCTTCTGGAAGTAGCGGTCGGCCGAACCGGCTTTCATAGCGTCCAACGACCCCATGCCGCGATAGCTCTTGAACTTGCGGCCGTTGTAAATGATCGTTTCGCCCGGAGCCTCCTCCGTACCGGCGAACATCGAACCGATCATCACGCAGTCGCCGCCTGCGGCAAGCGCCTTGACGATATCGCCCGAATAACGCAAACCGCCGTCGGCAATGACCGGAATGCCGTACTTGCGGGCTACGGACGCAGCTCCGTAAATAGCCGACAACTGCGGCACACCCACGCCCGCAATGACGCGGGTCGTACAGATCGAACCGGGGCCGATACCCACCTTCACGCCGTCGGCACCGTTAGAAATCAGGAACTCGGCGGCTTCGGCCGTGGCGATATTGCCTACGACCACTTCCAGATCCGGATAAACAGCCTTGATCTTGTGCAGCGTATTCTTCACATTGACCGAATGGCCATGGGCCGTATCGAGCACGACGGCATCGACATCCTCATCGACGAGCGCCTTCACGCGATCCATCACGTCGGGCGTGATGCCGACCCCCGCCGCAACGCGCAGACGGCCTTTCGCATCCTTACAGGCGTTGGGATGGTCCTGCACTTTCGTAATATCCTTATAGGTAATCAATCCGACGAGCTTGCCGTCGGCATCGACTACGGGCAACTTCTCGATTTTGTTGCGCAGCAGAATGTCGGCCGCACGCTGCAAGTCGGAGTTGTGAGTGGTCACCAGCCCCTCCTTGGTCATCACCTCGTCGATCTTGCGGTTCATATCGCGCTGGAACCGCAAATCGCGGTTGGTCACGATGCCGATCAAATGCTGATCCGGAGCCACGACGGGAATACCGCCGATCTTGTTCTCCTTCATCAATGCCAGCGCATCGCCTACGGTATCGTCCTTGGAAATAGTGATCGGGTCGTAGATCATACCGTTTTCGGCACGCTTCACCTTCCGCACATGAGCCGCTTGCTCGGCAATCGACATATTCTTGTGAATTACGCCGATACCGCCTTCGCGGGCCAGGGCGATAGCCAGAGGCGCCTCGGTCACCGTATCCATGGCGGCCGATACGATCGGGATGTTGAGTTGGATGTTTCGGGAAAAACGGGTCACTACGCTGACCTCACGCGGCAACACTTCGGAGTATGCGGGCACCAGAAGCACATCGTCGAACGTCAGTCCTTCGGGTTGCACCTTCTCATTGATAAAAGACATAGGAGTGAGATTTTGTTGCCTGCAAAAGTAATCATAATTTTTGGATTATTTTTCGTACACTCCCCGAATTTCCAAAAAATCGGCTCCACAGCAAGAAAAACATCCTTACAGCAGGGCGACCGTTTCAAAATCACGGGCATCAAGCCACCACGACGCTGCCGAAGCGTATTGTTTGCCTCTGGGGAGCGAGGTTTCGGCATCCAAGTATCACCTTTTTCAAAAAACAATTCCCGTATGAAATTTTATTACAATTCTATCGTTTAATTAATATAGTGGGCTTGATTTTAAGTTTTTACTTCATAAAAATATAGACGGCGCATCGGCAAACTATCGTCCTGCAAGCCGAATCACCGAAAAGATACATGATACGTTAGACACTCTTCTATCATGAAAAGAATTCTGCTTTTTATTACGGCAACGCTTTTGCTCGCCTCCGGAACCTCCTGCTCGGACGACAATACCAATTTCGATCCGATCGGTGACGAACTGGGAATTCCTTATAAAGATGGTCACGATGTCTATGGCGTGGAAGTTTGGGAAGAAACATCAGTAATTCTTACAAACTATTATTCCTTAATTGAAGAAATCATTCAAGAAAAAACAGCAAAAATCCAATCAATCTGGTGGCTTTCTCCTGCCAAAGAAAAGTGTAATGTCCGTTGGAACTGTTCGGCTCCTATTATGGGGAAAACAGATCATTCATCCTCATATATAATCAATCCCGATTACAATATGAATTCATCGCAAATTACGATTGACTTAACAGATGTAACGGACAATTTTACCGTCGAAGCAATTGTTTCCATTGGGAATCTATCCATACGTCGATTCCAAACTATCCCAATTGTGACAAATGAGATTCGATGCGATGCATTTTATTACACCTTCGGGACACCACTCATGCAATTAGAAAATAATATAGACAATGAAAATACACTCAACTCTGATATATTAAAGGCGACCTATTATGCAAGAACTCGTCCGGTCAATTTTCTCGGATTTACGAATTTACCGGGACAAAGATTAGAAAAATTATACTGCACGGCCACAATTGCAGATCCGAATCCTCTACATGATTTACAATATGCGTGCAAGATATGTTTATCTCCTGAAGAACCGGAATTTGAATTACAAAGCGGATCGGAGAATGTATATCGCGTTCTGAATCCCCAACAGTGGGAAATCAACGGTTTGCTCTGCACACTCGAAAATACGACCTGGCAACAGTTAGGTGCTTCAGAAAATACGGACGATACAGAATTTGCATGTTTAACTATCAAGAAACTATAAAAAGAGAGGAAAATATGAACTGCACCCCAAAAGTTGGACATAACTTTTGGGGTGTTTTATGAAGTACAGTTATGAGGAGAAATTAACAGCAGTTTTGTCTGTTGTCAGAGGGCAACATTCCGTATCGTCCGCCTCCAAGCATTTTGGAATAAGCTATACGCCTTTGTCGCGTTGGATTGCGCGTTATAAAGAGTTCGGCGAAGCAGGTCTTCGTATACGGCAATATACTTACAGCGGCGATTTTAAGTTGTCAGCTATCAGGCACATGCACGAGAATCACTTATCTTTAACGGAAACAACGGCAAAGTTCGGTATTTACAATGAGAGTACGCTGAGCAAATGGGAGCGTATCTATTATGAAGAAGGTGAATCCGGTCTTTACCGTGATAATCGGGGTAAGATGAGAACCAAACCTAATAAACAGGAACTACAACCACAGGAAGAAAATGACTTGCGAGTCGAAAACCAACGTCTTCGCGCCGAGGTTGCTTACTTAAAAAAATTGAGGGTCTTAGTCGAGGAACGCATCGTCCGCGAGAACGGGAACGGGCAAAAGCCATCGAAGAACTAAGACCGGAACATACCCTTCCCACGCTATTGGAAGTTACGGGGATGGCGCGTAGTACGTTCTATTATCATCTGAAGCAGTTAAAGTTCCCCGATAAATACAAACAAGAGAAAAACGAGATTGTAAGTATATACCACGATCATAAGGGACGTTATGGTTACCGCCGTATCACAGTAGAGATGCACAATCGCGGATATTCTATAAACCATAAAACGGTACTGAGGTTAATGAACGAATGTGGAGTTAAATGCCAGGTGCGCCTAAAAAAATATCGTTCATACAAAGGAGAGGTTGGTGCCGTGGTGCCCGACTTGCTGAAACGTAATTTTATGGCGGAACGTCCTAATCAAAAGTGGGTTACAGACCTTACTGAATTTTCTCTGTTCGGCAAGAAGCTTTATCTGTCGCCTATTATGGACTTATATAACAGGGAAATAATAAGTTATAATATAGCTGAACATCCGACCTTTTACCAAACAATGAAAATGCTTGAAGATGCCATAAAGGATCTGCCCGATGCTCCGGAACTTATACTTCACTCGGATCAGGGTTGGCAGTACCAGATGAAACGCTATCAATATCGGCTGCGTGAAAAAGGTATTAGTCAGAGCATGTCTCGTAAGGGAAACTGTTTGGATAATGCGGTTATGGAAAACTTTTTCGGACTGTTAAAATCAGAATTATTATATTTGCAGAAGTTCGAGTCTGTCGATCATTTCCGCAAGGAACTGGAGGAATACATAAATTACTACAATAACAAGCGAATAAAGACCGCTTTAAACAACATGAGCCCGGTACAATACCGAACTCATGCTATCTGAATTATTAATCAGTCCAAACTTTGGGGTGCACATCAATAATTTTCCTCTCTTTTCAGTGAATATCGTTATAGTTTGATACCTAAAGGGTAAAATTTACCAAATTGATTTTCTGCAAAAGGTTCATCTGTATTGATAAAAATATGATTAGTGGGTAAGGTTTGAATCCGAGAATCTTTAGGGCCGCCTTGTGGAAGATTATGGAGACGGATAACCGTGTATAGATTACCTAAAGTTGATAATTCAATATATGTAGTATTATCCTTTTTCAATACAATTCCATTCGCAGACAAATTACCTGCTAATGCGGGTCCTTTACAGGTGATTCCTTCTTGATTTAATATAATGTTTTTATCTTTCACTGTAACGGTATCGAACTCTCCATTGAGAGCTTTCACAGTCCCCGAAGCCGTAACGGTATTAACCTCCAAGTCATCCGGTATATCCATGGGGAAATCGCCCTCGATCTTTGAAGCGGTCAGGGTTCCCTTCGTCGTGATATTGCCTGTGGCGACGATGGTCCCCGCATCGATCCGACTCTTGACATTCAACGTATTAGTTTCCACTTCGCCTTTATTATTGATCGTTGAAGAATTAATTGTACCCACGTTCATAACTTCAGCATCCATAGCTCCGTTGCCTATATGCATACGATCCCGGTCGGTCATACTAAACGAATCAATTCCTTCATACCATACGACAAGGATTTTACCTTCTGAAGTAAATTCCTGTACTAAAGCTGACTGGCGTTTAGCATCACTGCGATTACCGAGCTGAGCGATCCAATCGCCCGGTTGAGGCTCGCCGGTTCCTTCGGAATCGGTACTCGAAAACTCGATCCAGTCTTCTCCCGCAGCTGTTACCAGTTTCCAATATTGACGAGTTGCAGCACCGGATGCCGAATTTTTCTGAAGGAAATAGACTTGATCGTTTTTCACAAAGTTGTTGTAACCGTAAAGAAATTCCAAATCGGCATGCCAAATATTATCCTGGGTTTGCGGCGTATAGAGTGTCGGTGAAGAGGAAAACTCGACCTTCGCATTCCGGAAATATACAATGGCTCCAGCGGTATTATTATATATCTGAAAATTCCGCATACCGGTCGGTGTCAAAACCGTCGATATCCGAATCCATCGCCCCACTTGATATTCCGCAAGCTCGACGATACTTTTCGTTTCATCCGCAGCTCCCAAACGAATCTGCGCCGGAGCCTCGGCGAAGACATCGACCGAAGTCGCCATCGGCCGTCCCTGGGAACAAAGCGGGGCATCTTCGAAATAGTCGAGCCAGACCCCTGCCGATGATCCGGCACCTACGGTTTTCATACACGATTTACCGTGAAAATTTCCGAACGAAAGGTTGCTGCCGTTCGTCGTTTTCCAGTTGGCAGCCGATGCCAGCGAAGTGTCCGCACCCGGCTTCATCGCTGCGATTTTGTTTCCCTTTACCTGTTCCGCAGCGACGATCCGGGCGGATGCCGAAGAAAAAATCACGCGGTCGCTCATCATAGTACTGAATGTTCCGGGACGGGATGCCTGTTCGGAACGGTCGGCGGACAACGCCCTTGCACTTGCGTTCTCCAGTCTGGACGGATTTTCCGTCGCATCGATCTTCTTTTTCATAAGCAATAGCGGTTTAATTATTTATTTACTTGGGTCAGCAGCGGGAATCTTCGCCAGAAGATACCCTCCCGCCATTCATTCTCAATCGATCTTCACCTGCGGTCAAAACCCGAATCGGCCTGTCTGCCGGGATTTCGGCCTCATTCTTTTATAAAGATAGCAAATAAATTATTGCATTCCAAACGAAACGTGCGCTATTTTCGAAGATCGGGACAAATCCGTTCCCGTCCCTTTCCCGAACTTTCGAGATCGGCAATCCCCGTAATGGATCCGGCACTCTCACCCCGCCGCCGACATATCGCCGTACATACAGCGGTGAAAGCCACAATACGGTCTCGCGCCGTCCATCCGGCACGAAAGCCTATTCCCCTCAAGCATCGGTTCGCAGGAAACAGGACATAACGAAAAAATATCGGAAGCTCCGCCGGGAACTTCCGATACACATAAAGAGGATATAAAAACCCGTATTTCTAATATTGCTCCGACTCATTCGGGAAATCGCCCGATTTAACGTCCTCAACATAAGACGTGACCGCACCGGTCATCACCTCGTGCAAATCGGCATAACGGCGCAGGAAACGCGGCGAGAAACCCTTGTTGATCCCCAGCATATCGTGAATCACGAGCACCTGTCCGTCCACGCCGCCCCCGGCCCCGATACCGATGATCGGAATCCGCAGTTCGGAGGCGACCCGGGTCCCCAGCGCCGCAGGAATCTTCTCGAGCACGATGGCGAAACATCCCGCGTCTTCGAGCAGATGAGCGTCCCGCACCAGCTTCTCGGCCTCCTCCTCGTCTTTGGCCCGCACGTTATAGGTACCGAACTTATGAATCGACTGTGGCGTCAGGCCCAGATGCCCCATCACGGGGATTCCCGCCGAAAGGATACGGTTCACCGATTCGAGGATCTCCTCGCCGCCTTCGATCTTCACCGCATCGGCCTCGGTCTCCTTCATGATGCGGACGGCCGACTCGAGCGCCACTTTCGAATTTCCCTGGTACGTACCGAACGGCAGATCGACCACCACCAGCGCACGGCGCACGGCGCGTGCGACCGAGCGGGCATGGTAAATCATCATATCGAGCGTAATGGGCACCGTCGTTTCGTAACCCGCCATCACGTTGGCCGCCGAGTCGCCCACCAGAATCACATCGACCCCCGCCGCATCCACGATGCGGGCCATCGAATAATCGTACGAAGTCAGCATGGCGATCTTCTCCCGGCGCTGCTTCATCTCCCACAGACGATACGTCGTGACCGCCCTCACTGTACTCTCTACTGACATAGCATTATATATTTTCAATTTTCGAATCGGGAACCCTCCGGGTATTCCTCCTTTTCCCACCGGTAACCCGGGGCAAATTTAGCGTTTTGGCCGGACTTGCCAAAAAAAGTTCCACAAAACGACTCCTCCGGCCACCGAAACGTTCACCGAATGTTTGGTTCCGGCCTGCGGAATCTCGATCGCCCCGTCTGCCGCATCCACGACCTCCTGCGCCACGCCGTCCACCTCGTTGCCGAACACCAGGGCGTATTTCTGCCCCGGTCGAGGCCGGAATTCATCCAGCATGACGGCTCCTTCGACCTGCTCCACGACGTAAATGAGATACCCCTGCGCACGCAGCGCAGCGATGCAGTCGGTCGTCGCGGCGAAATAGTCCCACGCAACGGTCAGCTCGGCTCCGAGCGCCGTCTTGTGGATCTCCCGGTTGGGCGGGGTGGCGGTGATGCCGCACAAGGCGATACGTTCGACGGCAAAGGCGTCCGCCGTGCGGAAAAAGGCCCCGACGTTCTGCATCGAGCGTACGTTGTCCAGCACGACCGCCACCGGCATTTTCTCCATACGGGCGAACTCCCCGGCAGAGGGACGCCCCAGCTCTTCGTTGGTAATCTTTCTCATCGTTACAACTTCCCTGTTTTCACGGCAAAAGTAAGCAAATCCGAATATTTTAGCTAACTTTGGCGACCTAAATACACGCAAAAGCGTCCCGTTCCGCAGACGGCTCCGCCCGGCGGACCGGCAACCGGACGGAACGCGCGACAAACGACTACGATCGCCTATGAAGCAAATCGCACTTATCCTGACACTTCTGCTGGCTGCCGCCGGCGCCTCGGCCCAGGAGGTTTTCATCGGAGCCGACTTCGACACCCGGTTCGACAACCGCGAACACTCGGACTGCAACATCGACGATTCGCACACGTTCTTCAGTATGCGCCTGACCCCGAAAGCGGGTGTTATCTGGTCCGAAAAGAACCGGCTGGTGGTAGCCGTCGATCTGTTGCAAGACTTCGGCGACAAGGAACACAAGTTCTTGAGTAAAGTGGACCCCCAGATCTACTACCAGTTCAACTCGAAGACGGCACAGGCCGTAGCCGGTATTTTCCCGCGCTCCCTGCTGCTGGCCCGATACGATCCGTTCTTCCTGGGCAGTGCCTACTCGTTCTATAATAATCGCATCCAGGGCCTGGCCGCCCACTATAAATCCCAAACGGGCTCCTTCATCGAGTTCGCCATCGACTGGGAGGGAATGCGCTCGTACCAGACGCGCGAGAAGTTCCGCATCCTCTCGGGCGGCGAATACAAGGGACGCCATTGGTACGGCGGCTATGTCATGACCCTGCTCCACTACGCCAAAACCGACAATACGGAGTTGGACGAAGGGGTCGTGGACCACATCCTGCTCAATCCCTACGTCGGCTACCGCTACGAAGGAGCCTACACCTTCGATGCCCGGCTGGGTTACCTGCAAAGCCTGCAGCGCGACCGCCGCACCGAAGAGGGCTGGAAAGCGCCCAAAGGCGGGCGCCTCACCCTGTCGGTAAGCCGCTGGGGTGTCTGTTTGCTCAACGAACTCTACGTCGGCGAGAACATGCTCCCCTTCTGGGACATCTATGGCACCGGACTCTATGCCAGCGGCCCCTTTTACGCAACCCCCAAGAAGATCTACAACCAGACGGCCGTCACCTACAACCGCCGCTTCTTCAACAACACGGTGGGCGTTTCGGCCGGATTCTATTTCCATTACGACGGCGTGGGCCTGGGCCTGCAACAGATCCTGAAAGTATCGGTCAATCTGCAAAAAACCGTTTACCGTCCCAAAAAATAGACGCAAAGGCGGAAAAAAGTTGTAATTTTGTGAAAAATATACCTGCTATGGCAATCGCAACCAACGACACCAATACCAAGGAGAAAGCCGCGAACTTTCTCGAAGAGATCATTCAGGAGTCCATCGCCAAGGGCGACACGCGCGTACAGACACGTTTCCCGCCCGAACCCAACGGCTACCTGCATATCGGCCACGCCAAGAGCATCTGCATCAACTTCGGCCTGGCCAAGAAATACGGCGGCAAGTGCAACCTGCGTTTCGACGACACCAACCCGGTGAAGGAGGACGTGGAGTACGTGGATTCGATCAAGCGCGACATCCGGTGGCTGGGTTTCGACTGGGCGTTGGAACGCTATGCGTCGGACTATTTCGACCAGCTCTACGACTGGGCCGTCGTCCTGATCAAGAAAGGATTGGCCTATGTCGATGACCAGACGCAGGAAGAGATCCGCCTCACGCGCGGCACGGTATCCGAGCCCGGCAAGGAGTCGCCTTGGCGCAACCGCTCGGTCGAGGAAAACCTCGACCTGTTCGAGCGGATGAAAAAGGGCGAGTTCGCCGACGGCGAGAAGGTGTTGCGAGCCAAAATCGACATGGCGCACCCGAACATGCTGTTCCGCGACCCGATCATGTACCGCATCCTGCACGCCGAGCATCACCGCACGGGTAACAAATGGTGCATCTATCCGATGTACGACTATGCGCATGGCCAGTGCGATTCAATCGAACGGATCACCCACTCGATCTGCACCCTCGAATTCGACGTGCACCGTCCGCTCTACGACTGGTTCATCCAAGCGCTCGACATCTACCCCTCGCACCAGTACGAATTCGCCCGTCTGAACCTCACCTATACGATGATGTCCAAGCGCCGTCTTCTGAAACTCGTGCAGGAGGGCGCCGTGATGGGCTGGGACGATCCCCGCATGCCGACCATCTGCGCCCTGCGCCGCAAGGGTTATACGCCGGCTTCGGTGCGCAACTTCGCCGAAATGGTCGGCGTAGCCAAGCGCGACAACGTGATCGACCTGGGCAAGCTGGAGTTCTGCGTGCGCGAAGACCTGAACAAGGTCGCCGAACGCCGCATGGCGGTACTCAACCCGCTGAAAGTCGTCATCACCAACTACCCCGAAGGCAAAACCGAGCTTTTCACGGCGATCAATAATCCCGAAGACGAAAACGCCGGCACGCGCCAGGTGCCTTTCTCGCGCGAGATCTATATCGAACGCGACGACTTCATGGAGGTCCCGCCCAAGAAATACTACCGCCTGAGTCCCGGTACGGAGGTGCGCCTGCGCTACTCCTACCTGATCCGATGCGAAGAGGTCGTCAAGGATGCAGAAGGCAACATCACGGAGCTTCGCTGCACGTACGACCCGGAGTCGGGCAACGGTTCGTCGAGCGACGGCCGCCGCGTGAAAGGCGTGATCCACTGGGTATCGGCGGCCGATGCGATCGAAGCCGAAATCCGGCTCTTCAACCCGCTTTTCACGACCGAAGATCCCGACGACGTGGCCGAAGGCGGCAGTTGGGAGGACAATCTCAACCCCGATTCGATGATCGTCACCCGAGGCTATCTGGAACCGTCGCTTGGGGAGGCTCCCATCGGGCAGCCGTTCCAGTTCGAGCGCGTAGGGTATTTCTGCGCCGACACGGACTCCAAGCCCGGACACCCGGTATTCAACCGCACGGTGACCCTCAAGGATTCGTGGGCCAAGATCAACAAATAGATATTTCTTCTACGGTAAAATGAAAAAGCCGGAGCTATCGAAGCTCCGGCTTTTCGATTGATAAATCGTGTTTTCAATATTCGCCGTAAACTCCATATCGGACATTCACGGAAAATTTCCGACGCCCTGTCGTTGCTGTATTCAGGAGTAAAATATATCTTACATTTTAAAATACAGAGGGGTTCTAATTTCCTTCATACTCCAATCGATACCTTTGGCCCAATAGTCCTTATGCGTCGCTTTCAACACAAAGCCTTGCTTCTGATAGAACTTATAAACCAACTGCGAAGTTCTGACGGTTATCTTGCGGACACGATCAATTGATTTCAACTTGTCGATTCTATATTCGAGCAGTTGCTTCCCAAGCGATTTTCCCTGATAATCGGGATGTATGATGTCCCAACTTATTTTGCCGACGGTTTTATCATCGGCAAAATTTATTCCGCCGCAACCAACGATCCTGTCATTCGTGACCAGCACATAATACAACTCTATTTCTCGATCCAGATAATCACTCAAATCAATTTCTTCTTCCGCCGCAAAATATTCTGGTGTATTCCGCCGGATCAATTCCATCACATCATCCTTGTCTGTCGTCCGATATTCCCTTATCGTAACCATTTCTCCGTTTTCCCTCTCAACACTCTATTTACCGCCCGCATAAGAGGAATACACTTCCCGGCAACGCAACGATCGTTATTTCTTCCGGGCGATCGTTCGAAACGGCAGGGCCAGCACCCCGAAGAACGCTTCGCCGAAGATACCGCCCGACATCTTGGAGGTTCCTTCGGTCCGGTCGGCAAAGATGATCGGCACCTCGCCGATGCGGAATCCCATCTTCCAGGCCGTATATTTCATCTCGATCTGGAATCCGTACCCCACCATCTCGATCCGGTCGAAATCGATCGCCGCAAGGACTTCCCGCTTATAGCCGACGAATCCGGCCGTCGCATCGCAGACGGGCATCCCCGTCACGATCCGCACATACCGCGAGGCGCAATAGGACATCAACAGCCGCGACATAGGCCAGTTCACCACCGTCACTCCTTTCGAATACCGCGAACCGACGGCGACATCCGCTCCGGCCTCCAATTCGGCGGTAAGCCGCAGCAGATCGTCGGGATTATGCGAAAAATCGCAGTCCATTTCGAACACGGCATCGTACGGGCGAGCCAGCGCCCAGCGGAATCCCTCGATATAGGCAGTGCCCAACCCCAGTTTTCCCGAGCGTTCCAACAGAAACAGACGATCCGGAAACTCCGCCTGCCGCTCCTTGACGATCGCTCCCGTTCCATCGGGCGAGCCGTCGTCCACCACGAGCAAATGGTAACCGCCCTCGAGCGACATCACCTTCGAGATCATCTTCGAAATATTCTCCCGCTCGTTATAAGTAGGTATGACAACCAATTTTTCCATCCAAATACTTTCTTCAGGGTAATTATGTATTTCAGCGTACCTTTATCCGACAGTCACAGCTCCGAATCCGGCAGCCGCTTATTTGCGATTCGCAGCCGCATTTATAATTCTGCCTCTCCGGATCTCCTCTCGGAGAGGACTTGGGCCGCTACACACCCCCAAAGGTACACAAAAGTATATTATCGCCAGCTTAAATCGCCCCCGTCCGAACATCGACACATAAGGCAGCGGTCGCATTCGAATCGCCGCCCCTTTACAGCAACTTGCCGAACCGTCTGCGACCTAATAAATAACGCAGAACGATCGACCCGCAGTATATGCCCCGGGGCTTTCCCTTCACCGCACCGCGAACAGCCCGCCGCTTGGCGGCCAGCGCCTTGTGCGCCCGCAGAAAATCCCGCCACGCACGTCCCACGGCCCGCACGTAATCCGGACGCCCCTGCATCAGGTACGACAGCGCCGCGCACGAGTCGAGCACCGGACGCACGATAGCCACGACGCTCCGCTGCACCGGCGACGCACACTTGTAGAGCATCGCCAGATTATTGCGATGGTTGTAAAACACCTTCGAAGGCGATCCCTGCGCCAGACTCCCCCCGCCGAGGTGATAAACCCGGCTCCGGGGCTCGATCCGCACCCGGTAACCGGCCAGTTGCATCCGCCAGCAAAGGTCGATCTCCTCCATGTGGGCGAAAAAATCCTCGTCGAAACCGCCCAATGCCCGAAATACTTCGGCCCGGCAGCAGAAAGCAGCGCCGCTCGCCCAAAAAACATCGCGGGCATCGTCATACTGCCCTTCGTCCCGTTCGACACACTGCAAAATACGACCTCGGCAGAAAGGATACCCCAAGTAGTCGATGAAACCGCCCGAAGCTCCGGCATACTCGAACCGCGCAGGCTCGACGAGCGACAGCAGCTTGGGCGCTACGGCAGCCACGGTCCGATCCCGATCGAGCGTTTCGACGAGCGGTTCGACCCATCCGGCAGGCGTTTCGACATCCGAATTGAGCAGAATGAAATAGTCCGCATCGAGATACTCCAACGCCCGGTTATAACCTCCGGCGAACCCGTAGTTACGGTCCAGTACGATTCGCCCCACAGCGGGAAATTCGCGTTCGAGCACGCCGAGCGAATCGTCCGTCGAACCGTTGTCGGCCACGACGACGCCGACCCCTTCGGGAACCGATGCGAGCACCGAAGGCAGGAAACGGCGCAAATGCCCGGCACCGTTCCAATTCAGGATCACTATTTCTGTTTTCGTTCGCATTCCATGCGGGCCAGATCGGCCGGGGACTTGTGTTTCCACCGCTTGTGCGACCACATCCACAGGTCGGGGTATTCGCGGATCTTCTGCTCCAGACGCCGCACGTAGCGTTCCGTTATTTCATGGGGAGCCACCTCCTCTTCTCCGTCGTAAATCCGGTCGAAATCCATCTCGTAATAACCCGGTTTGACACGCCGCAGCCAACAGCAATATACGGGCAGACCGCAACGCAGCGCCAGCTTCTCCCCTCCGTCGAAAAAGATCGTATCCCGATTGAGGAAGCGGAACCAATGGCTGTCGGGACGGCGCGGCGGATTCTGATCGGCAATCAGTCCCATCACGATATTCTTGCCGTCGATTCCCTTCTCCCGATTTCGCAGATAGAAGCGCAGGGACTCAGCCATCGGTACCGGACAGATATTCGCATGGCTGCGCAGACGTTTGTACAATTCGTCGAAAACGCGACTCCGCAGGGGATGATAGACCGCCACGACCACCTGCGAAGGGACGATAATCCCCCAGAACGAACAGTATTCCCAGCACCCCAAATGAGCCGTCAGAGCGATCCAGTCCCGGCCCTCGACCGCAGCCATCTGCTTTTCCAGATCCTTTACGACGACGACCTGACGGCATTTCTCGTCGGTGAGTCCGGCCAGACTGAAGGTATCTACGAAAATCTCCGCCAAAGTACGGTAAAAACCTCTCCGGATAGCATGCAACTCCTCCAGGCTTTTCTCCGGAAAAGAGTTCCGCAAATTCTCCGTCACGACCCGATAACGGTAACGCAACAGGCGCAACGCACCGAAAACGGCCGGTTCCACCACGTAATAGCGAAACCAATACGGCAAAATGGAGAAAAACTTACAGAAAATCCAGAGGCTTTCCAGTCCGATCCTTCCCCAAAAACCCAGATTCGGGCTTTTCTGTCTTTCTACCTCCGGCTTACTCATTCGATTTCGGTTCTACGAACAGTTTCACATTATCGACCTTCGTGCGGACCGAAAGCCACTTGCGCAACTGCTCCCGGTCTATCTGGCGTTGGAAATCCTTCGGCGTAATAACGCAGACCAACAGCGTATCCAGCGGTTTGCCCGCAACGTCGAACATCACCCCTTTGGTAAGCGACATCGACTCCACGTTATCCGACATCACGCCCACCTCCTGCGAAATATCGCCGATATCGACATTCGTCACCTGATAGCGAGCCAGTCGCTGTTTCATCTCGGCGATTTGCCGATTCTTCTCGTCCAGCAGCTCCACGTAACTCGACTGCAGCGACTGCAAATCGACTTTATCCGAGGTCGATGCCTGGCGCACCACCAATTCTGTCCGGGGCAGCCCGTAGCTGGCAAGCTGTCCCCGCGCATTCTCGATCACATCTTCGCCGAGCGGCTCCCCGACCAACAGCAGTTCGATACGGGGCGATTCTCCGCCCCGGCGGTAGATCTTGCTGGATTCGATCACACGGGTCTGCGGGAAATTGAACACCTGGGCGATATACTTATCGGCCTGCACCTCGAAAATCGAAACCCGCACCATATGCAAGCCGATGAATACGCTGGGAATAAACGTAACGAGCGTAATCGCCAGCATCGTCCGCTTCACGAAACGCTCGCGGGATTTGTTGAGAAACGTCTTCTTCCTGTACTTCAGAAACCGGGTAAAAATATAAGTAGCCAGGGCGATAAAAACCGTATTGATGAAAAACAGGTAAAACGCCCCGAAGAAAAAACGATACTGTCCCGTCGCCAGACCGAACCCCGCCGTACAGAGAGGCGGCATCAACGCCGTAGCGATCGCAACGCCCGGAATAACGGTCGAATTACGATCCTGGCGCGATTGCGCCACGATACCGGCCATACCGCCGAAAAAGGCGATCAACACGTCGTAAGTCGTCGGAGTGGTACGTGCGAGCAACTCACTGCTCGCATTCCCCAGCGGGGAGATGAAAAAGAAGAGGGTCGAAGTCGAAATCGCCACGACGAACATCAGGACGAAGTTCCTGACGGATTTTTTCAGCAGGTCGAAATCGTTGATCCCGAGCGAAAAGCCGATACCCATAATCGGCCCCATGATCGGAGAAATACACATGGCGCCGATAATTACGGCGGCCGAATTGACATTCAGGCCCAGCGACGCCACCATCGTAGCGCAAATCAGGACCCACAAATTGACGCCGCGAAACTCCGTACCCTTGCTGATGTTGGCAGCTACTTCATCCTGCGAGGCCTTGTCATCCTCCAGACTGAAACGGTCCCGCATAAAAGCCCGGAACTCCGCCCAAAGTCGGAACGAATGACGGGACTGCTCTTTCAATTCACTATTTTCCATATCACTCATTTACTCTTCTTCGGATTCTGTATCCATATTCTTTCCCGGTTTCGGAAGCCCCGCCACCACGATCACGAACTCTCCTTTGGGCGTATGTTCCCGGAAATAGTCCGCAACCTCGGCAAGGGTTCCCCGCACGGTCTGTTCGAACTTTTTGGTCAGTTCCCGCGACACGGCCGCCATCCGCTCCGGACCGAACACCTCGGCGAACTGTTCGAGGGTCTTGACCACCCGGAAAGGCGACTCGTAAAAAATCATCGTACGCGGCTCCGACGCAAGGCTCTGCAAATGCTTGTTGCGGCCTTTCTTCTGGGGCAGAAAACCCTCGAAGCAAAACCGGTCGCACGGAAAGCCGCTCTGCACGAGCGCCGGAACGAAAGCCGTAGCTCCGGGCAGCGTCTCCACCTCGATCCCCGCTTCAAGACAGGCCCGCACCAGCAGGAATCCCGGGTCGGAGATTCCCGGCGTGCCCGCATCCGAAATCAGAGCCGCTGAACGGCCCTGGGCGATGTTGTCGGCCACCAGACCAACCGTCGCATGTTCATTGAACTTGTGGTGGGCATACATCTTTTTCTCGATGCCCAGATGCTTGAGCAGCACCGACGAGGTGCGCGTGTCTTCAGCCAGAATAAAATCGACTTCGGAAAGCACCCTGACGGCCCGAATCGTGATGTCGTCCAAATTTCCGATCGGCGTAGGAACGATATAGAGCTTAGCCATCGTCAGGAGAGTTTACGTTCCAGCAACTCCATCAGGAACCTCACTCCGTCGGACGAAGGGTTCCAATCGTAATTCTCGGAGATATAGATAATGCAGTCGTCCAGGTCGTCAAACTCGTTCAGACGGTCGATCGTCCGTTCGTACCGCTCGGTATCGCCGCCGAACAAGTCCCGCAGCAACAGGAATTTGTCGTTGATACCGATCGCCTGCTTCAGGTCGGTGATCCGCTCCTTGCGCACGATTTCGGAAGCCATGTCCTTCGGCGCGGCGATCGTGTCGGCCAGCGTATGCACGTCACCGCCCAACACCTCGCCCAGCACCGGCTCCGGCTCGGCGGCAAACGGGTATTTCGGGGCATCGGTTTTAGTCGAAGTCGTTTCGGCGACGCCCGTCTTTTGCGAAGCGGCAACGGAAGCATCGGCATCCGCCGCATTATCCGCTTGCTCCGAAATCTCTGCAGCGACAGAGTCGGATTCCGATGTTTCGGACTGTGGCTCCGGTATTTGCGACGTTACGGACTTCTTCGGTTCATCCATTTTTTCGAGGAGTGTTTCCGGCTGCGGAGCCGCTGCATCGTCCTGCTCCTTTCCGGCGGTTGCCTGTTGCTGCGGAGCCGCTGCATGCCCCGGCTTCTGCCCGGTCCCGACCGGAATCTTCGAAGCAGCGGCTTCCTGCGGCCCGTCCGTCTCGTAGAGAGACATGATGACCCGCCGCTTCTCCCTGTGACGGATCACCAGATCGTCCAGATCGAACAGACTGTCCGATACGACGACTTTCTGCTTCGATTCGGCATCGGCTTCAGAGGAGGGAGCAACCACCTGACCGGCAGACGATCCGGCAAGCCCCTCCCGGCCGGTCCGAACCGCAGCATCGTGCCCGGTTCCCGACGCTTTGTCGGACTGCCCTTCCATCGAAGCATCCTGCCGCGAAAGACCGGACGTCACAGATACCGCGACCGCGACAGCTATAGACTCCGCTGCAGGTGCAGATTCCGATACAGGCACGGATTCAGGGGCAGATTCGTCGGCAAGCACCGGATCCGGCTCGGCCACAGGAGCAGACGCAACGACAAGTACAGGTTCCGGCTCAGGTTCTGTAACGGCAGATGCCGAAACCGGCTTCACGGAGGGCGCAGATTCCGGCACAGCAGCAGACTCCCCGACGGGTGCATCCAAAGCTTCGGGCATCGCAGCCGACTCCGGCAGGAAATCGCGGACAGGCTCCGCCAGCAAATCGTCCAGGTCGATACTTATTTCGGACACCGGCGCAACTTCGGCGACGGACTGCTGCGCAGCGACGGACGCGGAAGCGGAGGAATCCCCTTCGTCGAAATTCGCAAACCGTATCGCTTCATACAATTTTTTGAGCTTGTCCAAAACCAAATCCCGCTCGATGCCGGGGACATCGTGCGAACCCGCCCAGCCATCGACCAGTTCGATCAAACGGGCAAGTTCTTCCTGTATCTTGTTCACCTCCATAACAAAATCGGTTTATCAGAGCCAAAGGTACGAAAAATATCGGATGCGGGAAACGGTTTGTCCGCAGATTGCCAAAAATTCACCGATGCAGCTCGACGATTATTTTCCGAATCGGAAAAACTATGTATATCTTTGCTTCGGATGCAAAACCGAACGAAAAACCTTCGAACGGACACCGCACCCGCTTTGCTGCATATACCCACACTAAAAAAATCATCCTGAAATGGATATTCTGGAACTGCGCCGCTATTGCCTCTCCCTGCCGCTGGCAGAAGAGTGTACCCCGTTCGACGAAACGACCCTGGTCTTCAAAATCGGGGGCAAAATGTTCTGTTACACCGATATGGTGGAATTCCGATGGATCGCTGTAAAGTGCGATCCGGATCGGGCCGTTCTGCTTCGCGAACGCTATCCGGAACTGGTCACTCCCGCTTTCCACAGCAACAAACGCCACTGGAACGGCATCCGTACGGATGGTGATCTGCCCGACGCCTTTATCCGCGAGCAACTCCGCCACTCCTATCTGCTCGTCGCGGCAGGCATCACCCCCAAAGCCTTGCGGCAGGAAATACGAAACCAGATCGAAAAAGCCGGGCTCCCCGAAGAGTAACCCGGCTTTCGCCTCTTTCCCGAATCAGCCCCGCATCTGCCGCCGCATCATCCGACGCCAGCGGAAATACCCGGCCAGCGACATCGTCAGGTAAATCGTGTAGAGCAATGCGGTGAGCGGGATCTCCTTGTAGAAATAGAGCCCGACCGTCACCAAATTGACTACAAACCATACAAACCACTGTTCCAGATACTTGCGCGAAAGCATCCACATTCCCACGATGCTCAGCGACGTGGTCAGGCTATCCCAGAACGGCACGGTGCTGTTGGTAAAGGTCACGAGCACCCAGTAGATGAACAGATGGATCGCCGCATACGCCGCCGCGATCATCGGCCAGCGGCGTGCGGGCGTACGGGAAATACCGCCGCCCTTTTCGGTTTTGGGAGCGTTGCGCCATACCAGCCACCCATAGACACTTGCCAGAAAATAATAGACGTTCATGCCGAAATCGGCATAAAGCCCCGTCTGGAAGTAGAGCGTACCGTGCACGACGGGCATCACCAGCCCCACGAGCCAGAGGTAGATGTTGGCCCGGTATTCGAGCCACAGATAGAGCAGCCCCAGCGTAAAGCCGACGATCTGCAGGATGAGTTTGAGTTCCATCGCCTAAAACCGCACCGTTACGTTGGCCAGCACGTTGAACATCGCCTGGGGAAAATAGAAGGCCGAATCTTCGCGCACACCTCCGACAATCGACGAATAACCGTAGCCGTTGTTACAATACTCCGTATTGAAAAGATTGTTGATCTGCACGCCGAAACGCACGCTTCCGACTTTCGAGGTAGCCAATTCATACCCCAGGTTCAGGTTGGTGACGCAGTAGTCGTCGAGCGACAACGCGTCGTTGCGGCCGTTGGTGAAGTATTGCTTGCCGACATACTGCGTATGCAGCAGGGCGCTGAATCCCTTGACATGGAAATCCAATAGCACTCCGGCGATGACAGACGGAGAGTAGGAAAGTGTCGAGGTCCCGAGATACAGCTCCTTTTCACCCAAGTAATTCCAGTCGGCGTCGTACTCCGAAACATATTCCGTATAGTTCTCGATCCGGTTCTGGCTCAGGGTCGCATTGGCTCCCAGCGAAAACCAGCGGGCGATGTTCAGCGAAGCCGAGAGTTCGATGCCCCGGCGGTAACTGTCTGGAATATTGCGGGACAGCTCCTGCCCCGTGTCCGAGAGTTCGCCCGTAGCGACCAGCTGATCCTTGTAGGACATATAGTAGAAGTTCACGCCCGCCTCGAAACGGTCGTTGTGGAAAAGATAGCCGAACTCCCAGTCGTACAGCCGCTCCGAGGTGGGATACTCCCCGTTCTTGGTATCGGTGAAGTTGCTGCGCGTAGGCTCCTTCTGCGCCACGGCGAACGACACATAGACCTTGTGATTCCGGGCGAAAGTGTAGTTCACGCCCGCTTTGGGGTTGAAAAAGTGATAGGTACGGTGAATATCCAACTCCTGAAGCGCCGAAGTGGTGCTGTTGAAATTGTCGTTGGTGCCCGTAATGTTATGCCGGATGAAACGGTACTGCAGGTCGGCATAGAGGTTCAGTCCCCGTGCAGCCTCCCAGTTGATCTTGGCGAAGACGTTGGCATCGTACTTGGTCGAGGCGTTACGATAATATTCGTGACGCGGGAAGCCGGGTGCATCGACGACCGACATCACGTTTCCCCAGTGGCCGCCGTCATATACGCTGCCCGCACCGCCCAGGGCCAGTTGTACGCGGCCACGAGTATAGTTGGCCGATGCCACCACGCCGCCGAAATGGTTGTCCATCGACTTGCGGCGAATCAGATTGCTTTCGGTAATCGGCTCGTTCGGATCGTCCGTAGGGATCGGCGCGATACCGTACTCGCTCAACGTCTGTCCGTTCTTATACTGGTTGTAATAACCCGAACCGTAGGTGTAGTGGCCCGTGACATTCAGCGTCCAACGGGCGTTGAAGCGATGATTGACGATCAACTGATTGTTGATCTGGGTATAGTTATCCGTCTGGTTATCATAAAACGAAATCGATCCGTCGGCATGTTTGACAAGCCCCTGCGAATTGTAGCGCCGGTCGGTTTCGAGCTGCTCCTTCGTCACGCCGTCATAAGCCAGTCCGACTCTGGCCACACCGCCGAAGGAGATCAGCTTCACGGCCGTACCCCCATCGTAGTACCCGGCCTGCAACATGTAGGACTCCAGGTTGGTGAAGGCCCGATCGACATAACCGTCCGAGGAGATATGCGAAAGCCGGGCATCGACGGTCCAATGGCCGCCCATGAGTCCCGAACCGATCTGCAACGACTGTTTGTTGGTGTTGTAGGAGCCATAGGAAAGGGACGCTTCGCCAGAAAATTCGCTCGACATCGGGGCGGTGGTCATATTCACCGAACCGCCGAAGGCTCCCGTACCGTTGGTCGAGGTTCCGGCACCGCGCTGTACCTGGATCGTTCCGACCGAAGAAGCCATGTCGGGCGTATCGTACCAATAGACCGAGTGGCTCTCGGCATCGTTCATCGGCACGCCGTTAGTTGTGACATTGATGCGCGAAGCATCCGAACCGCGCAGACGGAACGCCGTACCGCCGATGCCGTTGCCGGCATCCGAAGTGGCGACCACCGACGGAGTCATTTGCAACAACGTCGGCATGTCGCTGCCGAAATTCCGGCGAGAAATCGCTTCTCGGCCGATATCGGCATATGCCACCGGAGTTTTGCGATCGACGCGGGTAGCGGTCACCTCGATCTGCTGCAATTCGTACAGTTTCATGGAATCCGGAGTCATGGAGTCCGTTTCCACCGGTTCGTCCGCGTGCACCGGCATCGCGCACCAGACAGCCGCAGCCGTAAGCGGCAGTAAGAAAATCCTTTTCATAACTTTAATTTGAATTAAAAGAACAGAAAAGGGGTATGTCGTATCGATTATAAACTCCCGGTTTCAGCATTACCCGTATCCGGTACAATGGGTATAATCTCAGCCTGACAGTAAGGCACCCCTTCAAGAATACGGGCGCAAAGATAACATTAAATTTCGGAAAATCGCACCGCATCACAAAAAGAGTACGCCACCCGGCTCGACCCCAGGAATGGCGCACAGCTTTGTTCGAACAACTCACTCCGAATGCGGCGGACAGCGACGAAAAACCGACTGTTCGGATATTTGCCGAAAAAAACGTTTACAACCCGGAACCAGGCAAAACCCGGGACCGTTTTCCGGCTCCGACAGTTGAAAAATCCGGTATCTTCCTCGGGACAGGGCAAGCCTGGGGAGAGTCATCACCTACCGGAAAGTACCGAACCGATAGACGGTCTTCTGGCAATAAAATCCGTCAGGCGCAAGCAGCGGAGAAGGAAATTCCGGCCGATTGACCGCATCGGGATACCCCTGACAGACGACGGCGACCCCTTCGTAATCCCGGTAGCGGCCGCCCGACTTCGTTTCGGGGCATCCGCCGCCCAAGCGATTGCCGGTGTAGAGCGTCACGCCGGGCTGCGAAGAGAGAATCTCCACCCGGCGTCCCGAACGTGCATCGCGCAATTCGCCGACTTCGGTCAGGATATTCTGCCGCCAACCGTCCACGGGGAAGAAGTGGTCGTACCCCCGCAGCATCCGGATCCGGTCGAAATCGGAATCGACGCCCTCACCCAAGCGGCGCAGTGAACGGAAATCGGCGGGCGTACCGGCAACACCGAGCAGTTTCCCGGTAGGAATCAGACGATCGTCCGCTTCCAAAACAGTCGAAGCATCGAGCCGCAGCTCGTGGTCGAGTACCGACCCGCTGCCCTCGCCGCCCAGATTGAGCAGCAGGTTGCAGGCCATGTTCACGGGCGTCGTCCGGTCGGTTCGAGCGATATAAGTTATTTCCAGCGCATTATCTTCGTCGAAATCGAAAGCGGCCTCGACCTGCAAATTACCGGGATACCCCTGATCGCCGTCGTCGGAAGAGAGCGACATCACGACCCGGTTGGTTTCGACACGGCTCTCCCACAAGCGCCCGGCGAAGCCCTTCACACCGCCGTTGAGATGCCCGGCCATGCCGTTTATATCCAAGCGGTATTCTTCGCCGTCAATCCGCATCGTCCCGTAAGCGATGCAACCGGCCACGCGGCCGATGCTTTTGCCGCACAGGGCCGGATCGCCGAAATAACTGCGGAAATCCTTGTAACCCAGCGCCACATCCGCCAAATGTCCGTCACGATCGGGAACCAGAATCGACACGACAGCCGCGCCGACATTGCAAAGCCGCACTTCGGCACCTGCGGCATTGCGCAGCGTATAGAGCACAACGGCCTCGCCCTCCGAAGTGGCGCCCCAGATCTGCTGTTCGATCTCCATCCCTATTCGCCCGGCTTCAGATTACGCAGCAGGTTGTCGATACGACGCAGGGTCTCCTCCTTCCCGATGAAAGAGGTAACGTCGTACATACCGGGACCCTTGCCGGCTCCGACCAGCGCCAGGCGCAGCGTGTTCATCACCTGTCCCAGCGAATAGCCCTTCTGCTCGATCCAGCCGTGCACGATCCGCTCGGTATTTTCGAGCGAAAAATCGTCGATGCCGGCCAGCACCTCGCGCAGTTCGCGCAGCATAGCCGGATTATCGCCCTTCCAATACTTCTTAGCCTGCTTCTCATCGTACTGAGTCGGAGCGACGAAGAAGAACGAGGTCAGATCCCACAGATCGGTGATGAACGTGGCCCGCTCTTTCATAATGCCTGCGGCACGCCCGGCCAACTCGTCCGAAACCTCGATGCCGTGCTCGCGCAGGATCGGCTGATACAGTGCGGCCAGTTCCGCGTCGCTCTTATGGTGCATATACTGGGCGTTGAACCACTTGGCCTTGTCGGGCTGGAAGCGGGCGCCCGATTTCGAAACGCGCTCCAGCGAGAAGTTGTCGATCAGCTCCTGCATCGAGAAGATCTCCTGCTCGGTGCCGGGATTCCACCCCAGCAACGCCAGCATGTTGATAAACGCCTCGGGGAAATAACCGTCCTCGCGGTAACCGCGTGCGGTTTCGCCCGTCGGGGATTTCCAGAAGAGCGGGAACACGGGGAACCCCATCTTGTCGCCGTCGCGCTTCGAGAGTTTGCCACCGCCCGTAGGTTTCAGCAGCAGAGGCAGATGCGCGAAGCGGGGCTGCAGGTCCGTCCAACCAAAGGCCCGGTACAGCAGATAATGCAGCGGCAACGACGGCAGCCACTCCTCGCCACGGATCACGTGCGACACCTCCATCAGACGGTCGTCCACGATATTCGCCAGATGGTACGTAGGCAGCGCATCGGCCGACTTATAGAGCACCTTGTCGTCGAGCGTCGAAGTGTTCACCTCGACATGCCCCCGGATCAGGTCGTCCATTTCGACGATCTCGTTTTCGGGCATCTTGAAGCGAATGACCCACTGGTCGCCCCGCGCGATGCGGGCTGCGACCTCCTCTTTCGAGAGAGAGAGCGACGTAGGCAGTTTCTCGCGGATCGAATAGTTGTATGCGAAAGTTTCGCCGCGCGCCTCGTACTCCTTGCGCAGGGCGTCCAACTCCTCGGCAGTATCAAAAGCGTAGTAGGCCCATCCGGACTCCACGAGCTGTTTCGCGTATTTCAGGTAGATGTCGCGCCGCTCGCTCTGGCGGTACGGCGCATGAGGGCCGCCGACGCCGACACCCTCGTCGATCTCGATGCCGCACCACTTGAGCGACTCGAGGATATACTCCTCGGCACCCGGCACGAAACGCTGCGAGTCGGTATCTTCGATACGAAGAATCATCGTACCGCCGTGCCGACGCGCGAACAGGTAGTTATAAAGCGCCGTACGTACGCCGCCGATATGCAGAGGCCCCGTAGGGCTGGGTGCGAAGCGCACCCGGACAGGTCTTTCCATATTTCGTTACTCTTTGTTGATTTCCTTTTTATCGTCATGTTCGGATTCGGCCGTCTTGCGACCGGCCGCATCCTGCGCCGCTGCACCCCCTCGGGCAGGTTTGCACAAAGTCGGCGCCACGGCCCACAGCGCACACATCACCCACACTACGAAGGCACCCGATACCACGCGCCAGACCGCATCGTTCCTCAAAGCGACCGCTGCGAGAAGCAGGACGAAAAATATCCGTTCCGTCCATCGGGAGGTAAGCGCCCGGGCGATTTTTGCACGATTTCCCATACCGTTTACTTAATGCGGTATTCGACCCGCATGGTGATACGGGCTTTTTTCTGCCGGCTCGAGGTGTTGAACGATCCTCCGGCCGAGAACTCCTCGTTGGTATTGGCACCCGTGATCTGGAACACGCCCATACGGGCCGAAGCCACTCCGCCGAGCTTCGCTCCGGCATTGACCGCGATCTTCTCGGCACGGACACGGGCATCGGCCGATGCTTTCTCGATGAGCGACAACTTCACGTCGTCGAGCTTCGTATAGTAATAATCGGGCTGCATAGCCTCGATCGAAACGCCCTGGGCGATCAGCGAAGAGATTTCACGCGAAACATTCTCGACGGCATCGACACTCTTCGACTCGACGGTGAAGCCCTGCGAAAGCCGGTAACCGGTAAACCGCTGTCCGGCCCAACTGCCATTGGCCGAATAGACCGGCTCGTACTGCTTGGTGACGTTCACGAACTGGAAGACCACGGCTTCAGCAGCGATCCCTTTCGAGAGGAGGTAGTCGTACACCTTCTTCTTGCTGGATTCGATCTGCGCGTATCCCGCTTCGACGTTCTGCGCCTCGGCGGTGATGAAACCGTTCCAGACGATCAGGTCGGACGAGAACTCGGTTTCGCCGAGGCCCGTCACCACGATCGTCTCCTGCGCGTGGTATTTATATGTGTACGCCCTTGCGAGCAACCAGGCACTGACGACGATCGCCGCACCGATGATGAGGTACTTCCAATACGCTTTCATAACCGTAATATTTTAAGAATTATATTTGCTAACCCGCCGCAATTCATCGGCCGCTTCCGGTCCGGCGTTTTCAACAGGACACGATCACCGCATCCGGCGGCGCCCCGCCCGCTACCGTAAACGGCAGCGCGGCACTACACGTTGAACAGGAAGTGCATGATGTCGCCGTCCTGCACCACGTACTCCTTACCCTCAACCCCGATCTTGCCCTGGTCGCGGCAGGCCTTTTCGGAACCCAGCGCCACATAGTCGTCGTACTTGATGACTTCGGCACGGATGAAGCCCCGCTCGAAATCGGTGTGGATGATGCCGGCGGTCTGGGGCGCTTTCATGCCCCGGCGGAAAGTCCAGGCACGGCTCTCGTCGGCACCGGTCGTGAAGAACGTCTGCAAATCCAGCAATTTATAGGCCGCTTTAATCAGACGCGCCACGCCCGACTCCTTCAGGCCGATCTCTTCGAGGAACATCTGGCGCTCCTCGTACTCGTCCAGCTCGGCGATGTCGGCCTCGGTAGCTGCGGCGACGATCAGCATCTCGGCCCGCTCGTCGGCAATGGCGGCCTCGACGGCCCGGGTATGTTCGTTGCCCGTCACGGCGCTCTTCTCATCAACGTTGCAGACGTAGAGCACCGGTTTGTCGGTCAGCAGGTTCAGGTCGGCGACCAGCTTGCGGTCCTCTTTCTCGAGCTCCACGGTCCGGGCGCTCAAACCCTGCTCCAGGACGGCCTTGTACTGCAACAGGATCTCCACGGCACGTTTGGCCTGCTTGTCCCCGCCCACGACAGCCTGCTTCTGGGTCTTGGCAAGGCGGTTCTCGATGGTTTCGAGGTCCTTGAGCTGCAACTCGGTATCGATGATACCCTTGTCGCGCACAGGGTCGATCGAACCATCGACATGGGTAATGTTATCGTTCTCGAAACAACGGAGCACATGAATAATGGCGTTCGTGTTGCGGATGTTGGCCAGAAACTTGTTGCCCAGCCCCTCGCCTTTCGAGGCACCTTTCACCAGTCCGGCGATATCGACGATCTCGATAGTGGTGGGAACCACCCGCTTGGGATTGTCGATCTCCGCGAGCCGAATGAGCCGCTCGTCGGGAACGGTGATGACGCCCACGTTGGGCTCGATCGTACAGAAAGGAAAATTCGCCGCCTGCGCCTTGGCGTTGGACAGGCAGTTGAAAAGGGTCGATTTACCCACGTTGGGCAGCCCCACGATACCGCATTGTAAAGCCATTGAATATCTTTCGTTTTTAATATTATCCGTTCGACAGGCATCGGCAAAATGCAGGTGCCCCCGCGAAGACGGTCGATATACCGTCGTTCGGAAATGCAAAGATACGAATAAGCCGCGTGCAAAAGCAAATTTATTTGCATTTTGCCCAGGCGAAGTATTTTAGACGAAGTCAAAGATACGAAAATCTCCCCGATAACTTGCGTTTGACGAAGACTTTGTTCGTTGATTCCGAACAGACAAGCCCGGCACAGGACCCGGGACTAAAGACCGAACAACAGCTCCGGTATAAATTATAAAACGGTAAAAACAGCCGGGTTTCGACAAGACGACAAGCGCGGAGCAAGAGGGTAACCGATTACAATCTTGTCAGGTACGCAACCGATGCGCCGATAAAAAACCATACTCACCCTTTCGCATTCCGAGAAAGAGTTCCGCAGCGCCACAGGAGGCGGCAATTTCAGCAAGAGTGCGCAGCAACGCCGCCCGCTGCGGGTGCAAACCGTCCCCGTTGCAACGGCGATGGAATATGCGACGAAGGCCGGAAATCCATGTGGATTCCGGCCTTCGTCGCATAATACGATCAAATCAGACGATATTGCACGAACACAACGGATAGCTCTCCCGCTTGAGGAACTCCTCCGAAACCACGATCCGAACAGCTCGGTGCAATACGGAAAACTCCAACGGAGACTCCCCCAACAATTCGCCATCGACCTCGACGCTGATCTCCGGCGAAGATTCGATGCGGATACGGCTGCCCCTCTCCTGCAGGATATGCCGAATCCGGTAAATCCCGCCGTTGAACAGATAACGGAAGCGGAACAGGATATGCCAGAAATGGACGGGACGGATCAGCGACACGTCCAGCAGTCCGTCGTCGGCCACCGCCTCGGGCAACTGCTGCATACCGCCGCCGTTGTATTTGCAGACACCGATGGCGATGCTCATCAACAGGTTGTTGTAAACCAGCCGGTCGTCGATCCAAACCTTCACGCCCGTCGATTTGTAGCTGAAGAACGAACGGATCATGCACCACGTATAGAGCCACTTGTTGCTGTGTCCTTTCTTCTTGAGATGGGCGTATTTCTTGACTACCATCGCATCGAACCCCATACCGGCCACATTAGCCATATAACGGTGCTGACGGTAGTGAGCCTCTTCGTAAGAAACGACTCCGACATCCTGTAAAAACGAATGTCCCTCCTTGATAGCGCGGATCGCATCCTGATAGCGATTCGGCACGCCGAACGTGCGGATCCAGTCGTTCCCCGCTCCCACGGCGACAACGGCCAGCAGCACCTCGCGGGGATCGACCGTCTGCTGAATAAAAAGACCGTTCACGACTTCGTGCAGCGTACCGTCGCCCCCTACGGCGATAATGCGGCGGAATCCCTGCTTCACGGCCGACACGGTCAGTTCCGTCGCATGGAACTTATGTTCGGTGAAGACCGGTTCGGTCTGGATTCCGGCATCCCGCAGGAGCTTGGAGATCAGGGGAAAATGGTCAAGCCCGCGGCCACCTCCGGCCACGGGATTGACAATGACGAACCAACGCCGACCACCGCCGGGCAAGGACATCTCCTCCAAAACGACTTATTTTAGGGGAGCGTTCTTCAGCGTATCGACCAGGAATTCATAGAACTTGCCGACGGAAGCGATGTTCACCTTTTCGTCCGGAGAGTGGGGATAGCAAATGGTCGGGCCGAAAGAAATCATATCAAGCTTAGGGTAATTCGTACCGATGATGCCGCACTCCAGACCGGCGTGAATGGCCGTAACCGCAGGTTCCTTGCCGAAAAGCGCTTTGTAGGAAGCCTTCATCGCAGCCAGAATCGGCGAATCCAGATTGGGTTTCCAACCGTTGTAGGCACCCGTGAGTTCCACCTTAGCGCCGGCCAGCTCGAACACGGCGGAGATCGCCTCGCCCAGCTCCTCCTTCTCGGAGTTCACCGAACTGCGGAGCAGACACTGCAACTTCACCGTCTTGCCGTCGGATACCACGCGGGCCAGGTTGCTCGACGTCTGCACCAGTCCGGGCATCGACACCGACATCTTCTGCACCCCGTTCGGGCAGCCTACGACCGCACGGATCAGATTCTCCGCCACCTCCTTGGCGATCATCGTTTCAGGGGCTTCGGTTTCGGTCAGTTTGATGGAAACAGCGTCCTCGATCCCGGCGAACTCGGCCTTCACGACCTTTTCATACGCTTTCAGCTCTTTGGTCAGCTGCTCGAGATCCTTGGTGCGGACCATCAGCGTAGCGGTCGCCTCGCGCGGAATCGCATTGCGCAGACCGCCGCCGTCCACCGAGCAAAGCAGGATGTCCATCGACTTCTTCTGCTCACGGATGAAACGGAACAGCAATTTGTTGGCATTGGCACGCTGTTCGACAATCTGGATACCGGAGTGCCCACCCTTAAGACCTTTGACAACCAGCTTCACGGCCCGGTAATTCCGTGCCGGAGTCGGCTCCGCCTTATACTTGAACGTGATGTTGGCATCCACGCCGCCGGCGCAGCCTACATACAACTCGCCCTCCTCCTCGGAATCGAGGTTAAGCAGGATGTCACCGTGCAGCACCCCTTTCTTCAGGCCGAACGCACCGTCCATACCCGTCTCCTCGGTCGCTGTGAAAAGCGCTTCGAGAGGACCGTGTTCGAGCGTATCGTCCTCCAGGACGGCAAGAATAGCCGCCGCACCGATACCGTTGTCCGCACCGAGCGTCGTACCGTTGGCCGTCACCCATTCGCCGTCGATATACGCCTCGATCGGGTCCTTGGTAAAGTCGAACTTCTTATCGTTGTTCTTCTGAGGAACCATATCCAGATGCGCCTGCAGAACGATACCTTTGCGGTTCTCCATCCCTTTGGAGGCAGGCTTGCGGACATAGACATTGTGGGCCGCATCCTCCTTGCACTCCAGGCCGAGACTCTTGGCCACGCCGATCACGTACGCACGGATCTTCTCCTCGTGGGAGGAAGGACGGGGTATTTTGGCGATTTCTGCAAAATGCTTCCAAACCAACGCGGGTTTCAAAGCGGTCAAATTCTTATCCATAGTAGTTCTATTTTAATTGGTTATCGTTTCTATTTTCCAGTTTCCGGAGCAGGTGCCGCTTCGACGGCAGCGCTGCGGTCGAAAGCCTCGACGATCTGCTTGACGAGCGGATGCCGCACGATGTCGCGGCGGTCGAACTCCACGATGCCGATCCCCTCGACACCGCGCAAAATCTCCATCGCCCGCGTCAATCCGCTGTCGGAACGACGGGGCAGGTCGATCTGCGTCACGTCGCCCGTGACGATGAATTTGGCATTACGTCCCATGCGCGTAAGGAACATCTTGATCTGCGGCAGGGTCGTATTCTGCGCCTCGTCCAGAATGACGAAAGCGTTGTCGAGCGTACGGCCGCGCATGTAGGCCAGCGGCGCGATCTGCACGGTCCCCTCCTCGATGTATTTTTGCAGCTTGGCGGGCGGAATCATATCGTTGAGCGCATCGTACAGAGGTTGCAGATAGGGATCGAGCTTCTCCTTCATGTCGCCCGGCAGGAAACCCAGCTTCTCGCCCGCTTCGACGGCCGGACGCGTCAGGATGATCCGCTTGACGTGTTTTTCTTTCAAAGCCCGCACCGCCAGGGCGATGGCCGTATAGGTCTTGCCCGAACCTGCGGGGCCGATGGCCAGCAGCAGGTCGTTGCGGTCGTAGGACTGCACCAGCTTGAGCTGATTGACCGTGCGGGCCCGGACGATCGTGCCGTTGTTGCCATAGACGATCACGTCCTTATCGACGGGAGCGTCGTGTTCGATCACCCCGGTCGAAAAAGCCTGTTGTACCGACTCTTTGGAGATATAGCCGTATTTGAGGTAGTAAGCGATCAATCCGTCCAGTCGTTTCCGAAACCGTTCGGAATCGCTTCGGGGGCCGAGCACCGTGAGCGCAGATCCGCGAGCGATGATTTTGAGGTTGGGATGCAGCTCCTGCATCTGTTCGAGGTAAATATTCTGGGGGCCGTACAGCTCCCGGGGATCCACCCCCTCGATGTCGATCTTCTTATCTTCGGAATCCATCATAAGCTAAAAAACAAATCCTACGCTCAATGCCAGGGAGTAAGAGCGCATGTTGAACCCGACCGCCTCTTCGGTGGGATAATAACACTTTTTCGAATCGAACTGCCCGTTGTAACGGAAGTCGATCAGTGTATGTCCGAAATTCAACCCCAGGCCCAACATATAGGAAACCGTCGGGCGCATACTGCCGAAGAACATCTCGTTGTTGCCCTCGGCATACTTGCAATCGTTCATCACCGTAAAGACGGGACCGACGTTGATCCGCAGCATCGGAAGCGCCCGAAGCGAGAAGATGAGGGGAATATCGATCGAATTGGTTTTGATTTTCAGAGTTCCGTAGTCGGCATGGCTCAACTTGATCGACTGCCGCACGTAAAGCACCTCGGGACCGATGGTGAAATAGCGGAATTTCAAGCCGATCTGGAGTCCGGCCTGCCAACCGAGCCGGTTATCTATACCGAAATCCGGACCGGAAGTCGAAAAATGGGGAAAGTTGAGTCCGGCCAGTACGCCCCACTCCACTCCCTTGATCGCCGATCCGCTGCGGCTGCTGCGTCCATAATCGTCGTATCTGCGGGACTGACCCGAAGAAGGGAGAGTCAAAATACTCAACAACAACGCTATAATCAGGAATTTACAGTTTTTCATAACTCTATTTCTTGGTATCGGATTTCAATACGGCAGCGGCCCAGAGCAGGTAGCAGACACAAGCCGTCACCCAGATCAAGCCCGCCTGGGGATGACCGAAGCCGCGGATCAGCGCGCCGCAGATCGGGCCCGAAAGGGCGCCGGCGGAAATGGCCAGGATCATCAGTCCGGCGACTTCGTTCGAACGGCCCGGAGCACTCTTGGTCGCCACGGCATAAAACGTGGCGAAAACGCAGGCCATCGTGAAGCCGAGGATGCCAACCAACGCATAAACGACCGCTTCGGAGCGCACCGCGAAAAGGGCGATGCAAAGCGCCAATGCCAGCAGCATATTCCAGCGCAGGTATTTGACATCGACGACACGGATCAACACCCAGGCACCGACGAGCGTACCCACGATGCGCAAAGCGTAAAATCCGGTGGTCGTAAGAATCGAATCGGGATTGTCGATCAACCGCACCGAAACGAAGCCGATACCGACATCCGCAGCGATGAAGCAGGCCACGCCCAGCGTACAGAGCAGCACGGCGCGGTTACGCAACAGACGGAAACACTCGGCCATACCGACCGCACGGGACGATTGCGCCGGTTCTGCGACCGCAGTCACCTGTAACCAGACGGCCCCGACGAGCGTAAGCCCCGCATAAATCGGCAACAACAGACGCCAGTCGCCGAAAAGCGAAACCAGCCCCGTGATGATCGGGGCGAGCAGCAACAGAGCCGTATTGCGGAAGATCTGTCCGACGGTCAGGTAGCTGGTCATCCGCTCCTCGGGCACGATGGTCGCCAGCAGCGGATTGACCGCCACCTGTATAGCGGTATTGCCGATGCCCAGCAGACCGAAGCCGATGAAATACCAACTCAAGGCACTGCCGACGCCCGCAGCATAGGGCACGAGCAACCCGGCGATGGTAAAGGCATAACCGATCATTGCCGTTCTCTTGCGGCCGATGCGGTTCATCAGCGCCGCGACAGGCGTGGAAAGAAGCAGGAACCAAAGGAAAACCATCGACGGCAGAAAACTCACGGCACTCTGCTGGCTCTCGGCAAATTCACCGCTGATGATGTTGGTCACCGGAGCCACGATATCGCAGAAGCCCATGATAAAGAACCCCATCAGCACAGGTGCCAGCAATCGTTTGTCCACTCTCCTTTCCGTCATAGCACGTCCTTCAACATTCATTATTTGGTCAAAGTTAAGTTTTTTTCTCGGAATACACAGAGAAAACCGTGCATTTTTTTATCCGGAATCCCTGTTTTTCGGCAAAAAAAGCATTGCTATTCCCCATTTTTTGCTATCTTTGACATAGTCTTAGATAGGATGCGCCTCGGAAAACCGTGAACAAGTTCCCGTTTTCTCTCGGCTTTCACTATCTTTGTTTCCGTAAAATTACCATGCAGGCAGTGCCCCGACAAAACGAATGTCGTTCCGATTCGGGCGCGATCTGTTCGCATTGAAACAACCGTTCATTCAGGTTCCGGCAAACGATCCGTGCTTTACGGTATTTTTCCGGCAAACATATTGATAAAATTTACTCGACCGGCCCCGTTCCGGCGAACACGAATATGTCCCGGTTCGCAGACGGTCCCGATCAGTTAACCCTAATTCCGATTCCGCATGATGCTTCTATTCGACGGCATAACCCTCCCGCTCGAGGATCCGATTCTCAAATTCCTGCTGATTCTGGTCATCATCCTCGCCGCTCCCCTGCTGCTCAACAAGCTGAAGATTCCCTACCTGCTGGGACTTATCATCGCCGGTGCGGTGATCGGACCGCACGGCCTCAACCTGGTGTTACGCGACAGCAGCATCATCCTCTCCGGTACGGCCGGACTGCTCTACATCATGTTCCTCTCCGGCCTGGATATGGACATGTCGGATTTCCGCAAGAACGGCACCCGAAGCCTCGTATTCGGACTCTATACGTTCTGTGTTCCGCTCCTGCTCGGTATTCTGGCGGGATATTACATCCTGGGATTTTCGATCTACTCCTCGATCCTGCTGGCCGGACTCTTCGCCTCGCAGACCCTGATCGCCTACCCCATCGTCAGCAAACTGGGCATCGCCCGCGACAAGGCCGTCACGATCGCCGTCGGAGGCACGGTCATTACCGATACGCTGGCCCTGCTGCTGCTGACGGTCATAGTAGGCATGGTCACCGGAAACACGGACGACATGTTCTGGTACCGGCTCGGCATCTCGGTCGTGCTCTGCATCGCATTCATCATGCAGCTCTTCCCGCTGATCGGGCACTGGTTCTTCAAGCATTGCAGCGACAACATCTCCCAATACATTTTCGTGCTGGTCATGGTCTTTCTGGGCGCCTACCTGGCGCATCTGGCCGGACTGGAGCCGATCATCGGCGCCTTCCTCGCGGGGCTGGCCCTCAACCGCCTCATCCCGCGCACCTCGCCCCTGATGAACCGCATCGAATTCGTCGGCAACGCCATCTTCATCCCCTTCTTCCTGATCGGCGTAGGCATGCTGATCGACTACCGGGCCTTCTTCCGCGACTGGGAGAGCATCAAGGTCGCCGCCGTGATGATCGTCCTGATCACCGCCGCCAAATACATCGCCGCGCTGCTCACTCAAAAAACATTCAAACTCTCCAGCGACCAAAGGACGGTCATCTTCGGCCTGAGCAGCGCCCACGTAGCCGCCACGCTCGCAGCCGTGATGGTGGGCTACAACGTCATCATCGGCCAGACACCCGACGGAGAACCGATCCGTCTGCTGGGCGAAAGCGTCCTGAACGGCACGATCCTGATGATCCTGGCCACCTGCACCATTTCGACCTTCGCCACCCAGCGCGGCGCTCACAACATCGCCATCAAAGGGGTCCGCGAAAACGACGAAAGCACCGAACATCAGGACGAACACATCCTGATCCCGGTGTCGAACGAAGAGAGCGTCAGGGAACTCGTAACTCTGGGCAACGTGCTCAAATCGAAGAAAAACCACAACGGATTCTACGCGCTGCACGCCATAGACAACAAGGTGGAAGACAGCGGGCTGGAAAAACGGGCCCGCAAAATTCTCGAAACGGCGGCGACGGCCGCTGCCGCATCGGACATCTACCTCCACGAGTTGCTGCGCTACGACGTCAATATCTCGAACGCAATCGCAAGCGTCGCCAAAGAACAGAGTATCACGGACATCGTAATGGGACTCCATCGGGACAAATCCCCCGCGATCTTCCTCGGCAAGATCACGGGCGACCTGCTGGGCGAAAGCAACGTCACGACCTACATTTACAAACCGGTACAACCGCTGGCGACCATAAAGCGACATATCGTAATCATTCCCTCCCAAGCCGAAAAAGAGGCCGGATTTCTCATGTGGCTGCATAAAATCGGAAATCTGGCCCGCAATACCGGGACCAAAATCGTCGTCTATGCCCCGGAAACAACGCTCAAGTACATCGAACCGCTGCGGCGCAAGCAGACCGCAACCGTAGAAACGGTACTTTTCAAAGACTGGGAAAAACTGCCGGCCCTGCTGCGCGAATTGCGCACGGACGACTGTCTGTGGCTGGTAATGAGCCGCCGCGAACGCATCTCCTACCAACCGGCGATGAACAAGATCCCGGCTTACCTGGATCAATACCTCGGGCGAAACAGTTTCGTGCTGATCTATCCCGTACAGGCCGGTGATCCGGAAAGCCGCTATTTATAACCCATAATACGTGCCGCATACCTCCTGTACGAACCGCTCCCTTTTACCGCTGTAACGGAGACATCCGCCGGATGTCGGAACATGGCCTGTCCGCAGACGAAGAGACGCTGCACCCCCGTTGAAAAGGCATCGCGGCTGTTCGGAAAACCTTCGGAAGCCGCATCTCCCGATCGGAAAAGGATAAGATGTGCACATCCGGCCCCCACCCCTTATGCACCGACAATCGGGTAAAATCGACACCGGGTTTGGTTTTACCCGTAACTTGCACTATCTTTGACCTTGTTTTAGACCGGCCGCATCCATCGATGTCCGAATAAATTCGGCCTCGCTCTCGGCCCGCACCGCATAATTCGTTTCGCATAAACATAAACGTAAAATAACATTATGAGTCTTGTAGCGATCGTAGGACGCCCGAACGTGGGCAAAAGCACACTGTTCAACCGCCTGGTCGGGCAGCGCAAAGCCATCGTCGATGCGACGGCAGGCACGACACGCGACCGCCATTACGGTAAAACCGACTGGAACGGACGTGAATTTTCGGTGATCGACACCGGCGGCTATTCGGTCAATTCGGACGACATTTTCGAAGACGACATCCGCCGTCAGGTGATGCTCGCCATCGAAGAGGCGGACGTCATCCTGTTCCTGGTCGAAGTCAATACGGGCATCACGGATCTCGATCAGATGATGGCCGACATCTTGAGGCGCACTTCGAAAAAAGTGCTGCTGGTCTGCAACAAGGTCGATAACTACGACCTGATCTACTCCTCGCACGAATTTTATTCGCTGGGACTGGGAGAACCCTACTGCATCAGCTCGATGAGCGGCAGCGGCACGGGCGACCTGATGGACGAAATCGTGCGCGACCTGCCCCCGGAAACCAAGAACGAGGAAGAAGAGCTGCCCCGCATCACCATCGTAGGCCGTCCGAACGTGGGCAAGTCGTCGCTCACCAACGCCCTGCTGGGCGAAGAGCGCAACATCGTCACGCCGATCGCCGGCACCACGCGCGACGCCATTCACTCGCGCTACAACAAGTACGGACTCGATTTCTACCTGGTCGATACGGCCGGCATGCGCAAAAAAGGCAAGGTGACCGAAGACCTCGAATTCTACTCCGTGATGCGTTCGATCCGCGCCATCGAGGAGTCCGACGTCTGCATCCTGATGCTCGATGCGCAGCAAGGCCTCGAATCCCAGGACCTGAACATCCATAACCTGATCGTCCGCAACCGCAAAGGCTGCGTGATCGTGGTCAATAAATGGGATCTGGTGGAGAAAGGCAACAACACGATGAAGGAGTGGAAGGAGGCCCTGGCAAAAAAACTGGCGCCCTTCAACGACATTCCGATCATCTTCACCTCGGTACTCAACAAACAGCGCATCCTCGAAGTGCTCCAGACCGCCATCCGGGTTTACGAAAACCGCAAGCGGCGCGTGGCCACCTCGGCGCTGAACGACTACCTGCTGCCGATCATCGAGAACTACCCGCCCCCGGCGACCAAAGGCAAATACATCAAAATCAAATACGTGATGCAGCTGCCGACACCCACGCCCCAGTTCGCCTGCTTCGTCAATCTGCCCCAATATATCAAGGATCCCTACCGCCGCTTCCTGGAGAATAAGATTCGGGAGGAATGGGATTTCTCGGGAGTACCGATCCAGATCTATTTCCGACAAAAATAGTATTACATCCTACTCAAACCGACACCTTATTGCCATTATTGCACGTCTATCAATTACTTACTATAAATATACAAATATTATTTCAAATATTTTTTTCTGCAAATATCGCCGGGTAACAATTATTTTATGTATTTTTTGTTACTTATTTGTGGCTTAAATTTGTATATTTACCAAGCGAAACAAACAGTATATTGAAAGATGAAGCAGCCAAAAGTAAAGGAGCCGGTACGCCTCCGGTCGAAACCGCTCAAGGACGGAAGTGAATCGCTGTATCTGGACATTTATTGGAACGGGATCCGGCAATATGAATTTTTGAAATTATACCTTATTCCGGAGACCACGAAGGAAGCGAAAGCCCGAAACAAGGAAGCGATGGCTATTGCCACGACGTTGAAATCCGAGCGGATTGTCGCCATACAGCGTGGAGAATACAACTTCTCGACGGCCGACACAAAAATAACGCTCCTCGATTACATCGAACAGGAGCGGCAAGGATACATAAACAGAGGTTCCACGAGCTACGCCCAAAATTTAGGTTCTTTGTATTCGCATCTCAAAGCCTTTGCAGGTCCTAACAAGAAACTCGCCTCCGTAGATAAAAGATTTATTCAGAATTTTATAGATTATCTCGATCGCTGCGGAATACGCGGGTCAAGTTCTTCCGTTATTCTGGCGCGTTTAGGCAATATCTTAAATCGGGCAGTCAGATCCGGGCTGATCGACAAGAATCCCGCCGCAATGCTGGACAAGGAGGACAGGCCCAGGTTAGACGTAAGAGAACGGGAATACCTTACAATAGACGAGTTGCGGCAATTGGAAGCCGCTGCCATTGCCAATCCCCGTTATGCCGTCGTCGCAAACGCTTTTCTTTTCGCCTGCTTCACGGGGCTGCGGTATTCCGACATTTCCCAGCTATGCTGGTGGCATATCGTCGAATCCCCGGACGGAGGTTATGAAATACATCTCCAACAACAGAAGACACAATCCCGCATTGTGGTGCCGCTGTCCGAAAATGCGATGCGTTTTCTACCTTCAGGACGAAATACAGCGTTCGATAAGGTTTTCAAACGGCTAAACTCCAATGCACAGATGAATGTAAAACTCAAAAAATTGGTTGAAGCTGCCGGGATATGTAAGCTGATTTCCTTTCACTGCGCCCGCCATACTTACGCAACGATGTTGCTGACATACGGGGCAGACCTTTATACCGTTTCCAAATTGCTCGGTCACTCGAATATCGCCACGACCCAGATATACGCCAAACTGGTAGATCAAAAACGCCGGGAAGCAGTAGAATTGATCCCGGCGCTGTAAAAATATTTGGATGTTTCAGAGGTAAACCTATCTTTGCATTGTCTTTCAATGTCTGTAAATTCGTTCCGACCGCCCCCGGCCTGTCATCAGATGATGAGCCGGGGGATTTTTAATTGTTACGGGTCTTTGGATCACGCGGCAGACATTCTCCATAGCTTCGGTTTCAATATCTACTATCCTCACGAAAATCATATTTGGATTCCAATACTGCTTTAGACATAAGAGCGTTTTCCGCGATCGTCGCCAGAGCGAAACAAACGCCAGCAAAAAGGAGTAACGTAGGGAAACTTATCAATACGACAAGTCCAAAAATACCAAGTCCGGCAAAACCAAATAGATCAATCGCCCCAAAAAGCAATAAAATACCCATCAAACAAAAAATACCGATATTCACCCATCCTAATATTCTCAAAAACCTAACCCCGCTACCGCTATAAGATATTTTAATGGAAGGAAGCGGAAATTGACGTGTTTCCTGTGTGTTTGTCGTCGAATTTGCCATACTACTTTGAATTTAATTTAAGTTATCAATTTTTTTATCCCCAGCAATAAGGTAGCCGATGAGAGCAAATACCGTAAATAATAAGCCAAGTACAGCCGCAGTAGTAGTGTCCCGTCCCTGGCTTTTGGCTAAAAAATAGCATCCTGCTACACATGCAGCCCAATAAATCAGTGTAAGCATAAAATATAAATATGTTTATTGGTAATAAATTATTTTGCATTTCAAAAATATAAAAAATCCCCCCCCCACAAATTTTTTACAATTTTTTTTCGTAACGTAATATTTTAATAGCTTTTATAGTCGTCTATGACAACAACTTACAGATATGTCCCAGAAAACATATAATCCGTTGAAAAAGTCGGCAAAATATTTGCATATATAGCAAAAACGCTATATATTTGTATCGTCAATAAAGCAATACAGATATATGAAATGGAGTGAACTACGAAAAATCGCCGAGGCGCACGGGTGGAGGTTGCTACGGAACGGAGCGAATCATGACGTTTACCACCACCCCGAAAAGCCCTACCGAATAGAGATAGGGCGGCACGGAAAAGAAGAGATTAAAAACGGCACCTTTTACAAACTGAAAAAGCAAATCGGGTTTTAACCCGGTTTGCTTACAACAAAAGACCACAGACTATGAAGACAACGGCACTTATCGAAAAGGGAAAGGACGGCACTTTCGGGATTTTCACCCCGGACATCCAGGCGACGATAATAGGCGAAGGCAGGACAGTCGCCGAAGCAAAGGCGGATTTCGAGAACTCTGTCCGCGAGATGTTCGCCAGCTATACCGAAAACGGAGAAGAGTTGCCCGCCGAATTACAAGGAATCGAATTTGAGTACAAATATGACGTTGCGTCAGTATTCGACTATTTCGATTTCATCAATGTCACGAAATTTGCAAAATGGGCGGGAATCAATGCCGGGCTGATGCGGCAATACAAATCCTGCAATACCTATATATCCGAAGCGCAAGCGCACAAGATCGGACAGGCGCTGCGCAAAATCGGACGAGAATTATCCGCCATTTCACTGTAATGCTTTATTGACAATCGCATAAGCGAAACGGCAGCCCCCGGAGTGATCCGGGGGTTATTTTTTCTCCTCTGAATCCGGTCGCTTGAATCCGATCGGCTGGGACGACTTGCGGGCCTGCGGTACCTTGACCGACAGCGCCGCGATAGCCTGATAAATGTTGTCAAGCTCTTTGCGCATATCTTCCGAAAGATCGTTTACCGCTTCGGCATTGTCTTCGTCAGCTCGTTCCAACAATGCCAGCTTTGCCCGGATTTCGGACAGTTCCGCCGTTATCTGCGTCGTCGTGGTAATGTAGTTCCGCATCGCCACGAAAGCCCGCATAATGGCGATATTTACTTGTATGGCTGTTCCACTACGTAAAACACTCGAAAGCATTGCTACCCCTTGTTCGGTAAAGGCAAACGGCATATAACGCCGACCTCCTTTTTCATTTGAGATCACAATTTGTGATGTCATACTGTTTTTGAGGTAGTTATATTCGGACTCGGTGATTTCAAACATAAAATCCTCGGGGAATCTCTCGATATTGCGCCGTACCGCCTGTTTGAGTGTTCGTGTTTCCACTTGATAGAGTTCCGCCAAGTCGAAGTCCAGCATCACCCGCTGGCCCCGTATCTCGTAAATCTTACTTTGGATAGGTTGTAATTCCATTTGTTGTTATAGATTATAACGTATTCTTCGAAATGCCGCCTTTGACAAGGTAGAGCCGTAGAATATCTTTCCGCTCGATCTCGAAAGGATCGAAATCCTTGTTTTCGGAGATGCAGAGAACGTGATCGGCATCCGATCCCCGACGCAGGTATTTGACCATCCGGTTACCGTTGCACGTGATGACCAGATAGACGTTGCCGAAATCGATAAAACTCTCTTTCCACTCTTTGAGGATGATGATCTGTCCGTTCCGGTACAGCGGCATCATCGAATCTCCGTACAGGTTCACGGCATCCGTACAGTCCCGGAACTCCGGAATCGAAAGATCGATGAATCGGTTCGTGGTCATATCGTCGAACAGCTCCACACCTCCAGCCGTAGCATCCACGTCCACCCAATAGCGGATGCGGGAACCGCGCCCGGAGCTGTCCCCCGCTCCTTCTTTCAACATCTCGCTTTCGCCAGTAAACATCGAAGTATCCCAGTCGGGATTCGCTAATATAACACTAATAAATTCAGGCGACAGAGTACTAACTCCCTTTTCTACTTGCGATATAAACCCTTGCGTACACCCTAAAAATGCCGCAATCTCGGCCTGTGTCAATTTATTTACTCGCCTAAAACGCTTAAAATCAGCACTCATATAAAATAATATTATTTTTTATTAGAAAATATTAGGATTATACTAATATTCTACTTATATTTGCAATACGAAACAAGATTACAACGCAAATATAAAATAAAAACGATGAAACCGGCCTACAACAGATCGAAGATTATGCGGAACGCCTGGTATATGTTCCGGGTGAAGATGGTGAAAAATTTCGCCGAGGCGCTGCGGAAGGCGTGGAAGAACGAGAAGCTGGCCAACATCCGCGCGATGATCGAGGGGCGCCCGCAGCCCGCTTCCGAGCCGACACCTTATAATATACCCACCGGGAGCAACCCGGCATTCGCGGCGGGGTGCATAGCCTACTACGGCGATGCGAGCCGGTATTACGGCGACTGACGCAAAGCGCGTAAAACAATGTTTTACAACGAATTGTTTATAGGCGAATATTTCTTTGCGGTGTAAAACGCAAAGAAAAGTAAAAAATAATTTGGAGGAGAATTATTTTTTCGAAAAACGGAATAAAGATATGTTGAACGAAAAGACGACTATTGAAACAGAGGTAATCAAAGCCCAAAACCCGGAAGATTTGATCTCCCAGGTAATAGAATTACAAAAAAAAGGATTTGAATTATTCGGGGGGCACCAATATAATTTTTATATGGTTGTAATGTTCAGAGAATCAACGCAACAAACGCCCGATTCGGTCTGAAACATCATCTTCCACTGCATTAAAAATTTGCCGCTTAATTTCTGAATTTATGATCGATCTGAGTTCTTCACAGCAACAATTTAAGATTTCGGGATTGTCGCCATTCCAACGAATAGTAACGTGTTGATCGTGAACCGGACATTTGATCGCTTCAATACATTGGCTGATTCGACCTTTAGAAAAACTACTCAACATATAACACTTAATTTTTGGTTGGTAGCTCAAAATTAGTGTTTTCCCGCGAATCCGCAAGGGATTGTCCGGAGCGATACCGGCGCGGGAGCAAACGAATAAACGACAGATAATCATAGTATGGAAACAGCAAAAGAATTGAAATTCGGAGAATACAAGATGCGTAAGGATTACGTAGAAACGCTGACGGCAATAGAGTTGGGCGAAACGCTTATTCTCCCGATTTCGGGGCGTGATTACAATTCACTCCAATCAGCAGCTTGCAGATGCAAGAGGGACAAAAAAATGAAATTCATGTTTCGCACGAATTGGGATGAGGGGTATGTGGAAATCGAGCGTGTCAAGTGGACGGCTCTGGACGGACAGCCCAGAAATGCACGCCCCGTCGGACGACCGTTGAGCCGCCCTCAATAGCGAATCAATCGAGCACCTATCCGCGCCCAAGTTCTTTCATTCGAGTAAGGTTAAGAGTTGAGATTAGTTGAGTTTGCCATTTCCGGGCGCGGATTTTCAAAGTCCGTATCGGGTTGAATGTCCCGATGCGGGCACCAAAGGACGGCACGGAAGCCGTAGGGGTCCTAAAGCCTGCCATAAACCCCGGCCGCAAGGCAGAAAGGCTGGAACGAATAAGCGGTTCATTGAAATACGAGAACCATCCGAAGGGATGTAAAACCCGGCGAGCGACTTGGCGCAGAAGGGCGGATATTAGGCCGATCAATACCAAAAAGCAGGCGACGATCCGGAGCGATCCGGGGAGCCGGTAGCGATATACCCTGCGATTCAGTCGTGGTCTTCGATGACGACAGGGTGCAAATTTTAATCAAAACAATTTACGTGCAATGTCAAACAAAGTATTTACCCCAGAGAACATTTCCAAATTAAAACAGAACGAGGTCTTTGTATTCGGCAGTAATAAGGCCGGTAACCACGTTGGCGGCGCAGCTCGTGTCGCGGTCGAGAAGTTCGGCGCGATCATGGGGCACGGCGAGGGCTTACAGGGCCAGTCCTACGCTATCCCTACGCTCGATGAACAGATGGACAAGGTGTCTACCGAGGAATTGACGCGATCGGTACGGAGATTCGCAGACTATACACGGTACAATACCGATAAGGTTTTCTATGTAACCAAGATCGGATGCGGCATCGCTGGATTCTCGGTCGAAGAGATTGTGGAAGTATTCAAAAGCGTCTCGTTCGGCGATAACGTGGTGCTTCCGCAAGAGTTCGGCGAAGAAAAACATATCGATGGATTTAAAGGGTTCAATGCAGATATGACCTGCCTGGGCTTCAAATTCGAGGAGGGCAAGACTTACGAAGAGGATGTTGAGTTGAAAGTTTGTAATCGAGGCTTTCATTTCTGCGAATCACCGTTCTCTGTCCTTAGCTATCGTGATATGCTGGATGATGAATGCAAGTTCATCCCTGTGCATCATGTAACAGCTTTGGGGCGATGTCATTCCGACTCGGATAAAACGGCGACGACAAAGATTCACATCGGGGCAAAACTCGATTTCAAAGGATTCATTAAAGCTGGTATAGATTTCATTTACGAGAAGTGCATCAAAGAGGGTCCGACCGACAATGTTAATTCGGGCGACGACGCACAGATCGGCTCCTCGGGCGACGGCGCAAAGATCGGCTCCTCGGGCGACCTCGCAAAGATCGAAAGCGAAGGTAACAATGCTGTTGTAGCAGCCATAGGTATAGATTCAAAAATAAAGGCAAAGAAAGGTAGCTGGATTACCCTCGCTGAATATGGCGAGGATCTGAAACCAGTGTGCGTAAGGTCTGCACAGATCGATGGGAAATCGCTCAAGGAGGATGTTTTCTATCAACTGAAAGGCGGCGAGTTTGTCGAAGCAGCAGAATAACAGCAAATATCATCCACAAGTAAATCTTTACCAACATGCAAACCTTCTTTTCCGAAAGCACAGTCAAAAGTCTGTGGGGCACGCTTGCGGGCCGCCTCTGGCGTGCGTGGTACCGCCTCAAGAGCAAGGTGCGCCGGACAATCGACAAGTCCCGCCGCCGGGCACATAAACTCCAAAACCGACCCCGTGTCTATCGGGTCGAAATTCGGTAAGAGTATGGCACACGCGATAACGCTTGCCGTTGTGATCGCACCGATCGCAGCGGTGTTCGGCTGGGCGCTGTCCGGTCCCCGGCGTATGCGGATCACCCGCTATCTGTTGAATGAAATTTTCGAACAGCGATGAATACTTCCTACTACGTCACCGACACGGCTCAAATGCCGCCGTCCACTCGGAAAGAACCCTCGGAAGAGTATTACTTCTTCGAGAGCACCCGTTTCAACCGGCCGCAAACGACAATTCATCTGACCGATCAGGAGATTCGGACTTTCGCCAAACGCATCGCCGATTACATCACCCGAAGGACATTTTCGGGTCCTATGGAATCTTTCGACTTTCAGATAGAATATCACGGCGTTGCGGTGCAAGGACGCTATACGGTGGAAACCGAGCGACAGGAAGCGGTGCATTCGATGGGAATGACGGAATGGATCGACGTCCCGATACGGGAAGAAACGAGCATAGCGAGCGCCTGGTGTACGGCCACGGACGAGGAGGTTCCCCGGGTGTCGGAGAAACTGAATGAACTGTTAAAATAGCTGACATGAAAACGAGAATCGAGATTTACGAAATCGCTGATCCGAATCATATCGTATCTGACGGGGAATGGTCCCGAAAACTTTCGGCTGCCGACATACGCAACCATATCAATTATATGATGCGGCCTTTCGATCCCCGGAAATATTCCTCTCGCGTAGTATATATCAATCAAAAACAGTAAATATTATGGAACAACAAGCAACGGGATTGACGCTGTTCAACCGTCAAATTACCAGCGAACGCACCCAGAATTATCTGACGAGCGTCTTGGGAGCCAAGAAAGACAGCTTCGTAAGCAACCTCACGGCACTCGTCGCCAACAACAAGGCATTGCAGGAGTGCGAGCCTATGGGCGTGATGTTCGCCGCGATCAAGGCTACGGCCCTCGACCTTCCTCTTGATCCCAATCTGGGTTTCGCCTATGTCATCCCCTACAAGAACAACCGGGAGGGACGCACCGACGCCCAATTCCAGATCGGAGCGAAAGGATTTATCCAACTGGCCATCCGCAGCGGACAATTCAAAACGCTGAATGTTTCGGAGATCAAGGAGGGCGAGATCGTGGATGAAAACCTTATCACGGGTGAAATCACGTTCAAAAAGGCCGAGAATCGGGACGCACTCCGCACGATCGGATATGTGGGTTATTTCAAACTGACCAATGGCTTCGAGAAGATGCTTTATATGAGCTGCGAGAAGCTCGAAGCACACGCGAGCCGGTACAGCCAAACCTATGGATCGAAGAATGGCTACATCCGGGCCAGTAGTAAATGGACTACGGATTTCGATGCGATGGCGCGTAAGACCGTGCTGAAACAGTTACTGTCGAAATTCGCCCCGATGTCCGTAGAGATGCAGGACGCTGCGAAATTCGATCAGGGCGTGCTGGGCGAAAACAACTCGGTACGTTACATCGATAACGAGGAAACGGCGGCAATTCCCGAAAGCGTGGACAAAGCGACGCTTACGAGCCGCGAAGCGATCAGTGAAGCGTTTATCGGCGGTCAGATCACCGAACAGGAGGCCGACGACCTGATGCAGAAGATCGGGATTACGAAAAACGCGGTCGAGGATGCGACGGTCGAGGCCGAAGTTAATCTGTTCGACACCAAAAGCGCGAAGCGATGACCGATTCCCGCTATTTCGAACAAGGAACCCCGGAATGGTATGAAGCGCGTCTGCATCGATTCACTTCCTCCGAAGTGCATAAGCTGATTCCCGGAGCACGGGCACGGCCCGGAGAACTGACCAAGACGGCCGTCGCTTATGTATTCGACAAGATCGCCGATCGCATCACTGCCGGGGGTTGTTTGGAATACCGGGAACTCAACACCAGAGAAATAGAATGGGGACGCGAGCACGAAGAGACGGCACGGCTGGCCTATTCGACGATTATGAGCGTCGATGTCCAGACCTGCGGATTCTTCGTCTGCGAGGATTTGCCCTCTTTCGGCGGAAGTCCTGACGGGTTGGTCGGGGAAGACGGTTTCATCGAAATAAAATGCCCCTACAATTCGTCCGTACACGCCCGGTATCTGGCTATGGCTACCCCGGACGATCTGCGACGCGAGAAGCCCGAATATTACGCCCAGATACAAGGTAACTACCTTGCGACGGGACGACGATGGTGCGACTTCGTAAGCTATGATCCCCGGTGCGCTAACCCGCTGCTGGCCGTCAAGATTCTCCGCATCCCGCGAGATGAGGAGTACATCGGTCGCATCCGGGAGGCAGTGCTGGCAGCCGTGAAATACAAACAGGAGATAACGTCCAGAATGGCGCTCCTGGCACGGCAACAGCGGGCATCCATTCCCTAAACAATATCCCAAGCATGACGACAAGAAAGACATATCCCCCATGGTCGGAAAAGGAATTGGAAACATTGAAAGAACTCTATCCTGATAACGACAACGAATATATAGGTCGCTTGTTGAATCGCACTCCGGGGAGCGTAAAGATACGCGCCGTATGGAATGGCTACCGCAAATCCTATGAGTTTATACAACGCCGAAGAATGACGACGGATAACAAACCCCGCAAAATGGTCGGATGTATTCCGAACCCCTTGCCGGTTATTGAACGGTTATTGAAAAAACACGGTTACAAAAAATAAAAACAAGCATGACAATGGTTCTAAAATGTACAATCAGAGATAACATAAATAAAGATTGTGTAATAGAAGTTATTATCAATTCTAATAATAACGTCATTATCCACCAAGGAGATACAGATAGAAGTCAGTCGATTGTTTTATCACCTCAAATGGCAAAAGACCTTGCTAACGTGATAAAATACAAACTTGAAATATAACAGAACGATATGGCCAGAATCAGAACCATAAAACCCCTGTTTTGGGATGATCTGAAGATCGGCCGCTTATCGCGCGATGCCAGGCTGCTTTATATCGGACTTTGGAATTTTGCCGATGATTTGGGCGTAGTAATAGCCGACCCCGTTTGGCTGAAGTCTAAAATATTCCCTTACGACAAAATACAACTCCAACAATTCGAAGGCTGGTTGAAGATGCTCGAAGAAACCGGATTTATTAGTCTGCTTTCCGTTAAGTCGGAAAGATTCTATTATCTGCCAACCTTTTCCCGTCATCAAGTAATCAACAGACCTAATCTGGAAGATGTAAATGTACGTAAAGAATTGTTAGATAGTATTTTAGATGAAATCAGTGAACAATCAGTGAACAATCACGGAACGATCAGTGAACGATCAGTGACTATAAAAGGAGAGGATAAGGAGTATATTACTACCAGTACTTCTACTGACGTAGAAGATACTGGAGTATCTGTGAGAGATAATATTATTTCTTACCCGGTAGAAGACAATAACGCAGGTGCGCGCGAGGAAACTGACAGTCCCGAAGCCGATCTTCCTAAATGCAAATCCCGTAAGACGCTCCGCAAGGATGATGCAGGGATTGAAGAAGCTCGGATATTGACGTGGCGCGATGATTTTGAGATTTACAAAAACGAGTTACGCAAGGCCTATAAGACGCTCCTACAGGATGACGCTTGGATTTCGACGCAACAACGTTTCAACCCGAATCTCAACATTGCCCTCTCGCTCGAAAAGGCTTGCGTAAACTTCTGGGCAACGGAAGCCGGATGGCAGCATAAGCGAAAGCAGCACACAAAGACTATCAACTGGAGGCAAACGCTCACAAATTCGATCAACAGCCCGCAAAACAAAGTTTACAATGACAACGGAATTAGCAAAAAAACCGCCAACAACGGCGTTAGCGAAGATTTCAAGCGTGGAGTTCTTGAAACGCTACTCAGTGGCGGCAATACAGAGTAGCTGCCGCCGTATGCAATCGGCCGTGGCTTGTGCCGAATCCCAAATGCCGGTGTTATCTGTATTGCGAGCGACATACGGCGAAAAATGGACGGCTGCATATCTGGTACTTTGGATCGTCAATGTACAGGAGTTTTTCAATATTTCGGCAAAGATGAACGATGCGCAGGTAACGGAAACGGCCTACATGATTTTGGATGACTTCTGGGCGTTGAACCTTGCCGATGTAAACCTGGTATTTACCAATGCCAAACGAGGGCAATACGGACAACTGTACGGACGAATAGACGGATCGATCATATACGGTTGGTTTCAGACATATTTCGAGGATAGATGCAATGCCTGCGAGAACCGTACGATACGGCAAGCCGAGGCTATGGGCAGCGATCACCCGGTAACAGATGCCAAAGCTGCGGAGTTTATCAAATCGCTTATCAACAAAAAAGCGGAAAAGGTTGCAAAATAGACGGAATCATCGAATTGAATTTAATAGATTAACGAAAATGGAAGAATACACACAAGCGGATTTCGATGCCTTCGAGGTGATCGACGGAATCAAACAATGCCCCTCGGGGGATTACAGTGATATACAAATATTCGGCGAGCGGTGCTCCTTCGGCGAGCGGTGCTCTTTCGGTAAGGAGTGCTCTTTCGGCAAGTGGTGCTCTTTCGGCAAGTGGTGCTCTTTCGGTGAGGATTGCTCTTTCGGTGAGGATTGCTCTTTCGAAGATAAAGGCGAATATATCGGCGATTATCCTTTCCTGGCTTTTGTGGGGTTCGGCTCCCGGATTGGCAGCAAGGTTTACTTTTTCAACCTGCAAGACGGCATTTATGTCCGTTGCGGCTGCTGGCTGTCGGATATAGCCGGGTTTCGGGAGAGAGTGAAGGCGGAGAATGCCGATGCGATGTACCTGGATTTATGCGATCTGGTCGAGAGGAAGTTTAACCGAAAAAACTAGAAATAACTATGCGAGCGAACGAATATCAGACACGCGCGATGAGTACGCGGCTGCCGAGTTGCGAGAATGCGACCTATATGCTTTTCGGTCTGATGGCCGAGGTGGGCGAAATCGCCGACAAGATCGCCAAATGGCGCCGAAAGGGAGTGTGCCGGCTGGATATGGATCATTTGGTCTTCAATACGGGTGATCTGCAAGAGGTGGAGGGTTACAAATCCGAGCTGATGAAAGAGGTCGGGGATTGTGCGTGGTTTATCGCGGGCATTGCCGATTGCTTCGGCTTCACGCTCGAAGAGGTCATGCAGCAGAACCTCGACAAACTCGCCAGCCGCCGCGAGCGCGGCGTGATCGATGGAAACGGGGATAACCGATGATCGCTTATGACCCACGCCTCTCTTTTCAGCGGGATCGGCGGGTTCGACCTCGCCGCCGAGTGGGCGGGCTGGACGAACGCCTTCAACTGCGAGATCGATCCTTTTTGCCGCAAAGTATTGAAATATCACTTCCCGAATGCAGAACAATATGAAGACATCAGAACGACCGACTTCACTGTCTGGAAAGACCGTATCGACGTGCTTACCGGTGGATTCCCGTGCCAGCCGTTCTCGCTCGCAGGAAAGTGGCGAGGCACAGAAGACGATCGCTACCTGTGGCCCGCGATGCTCGACGTTATTCGGACTGTTCGACCCCGCTGGGTCGTGGGCGAGAACGTTTACGGAATCGTTAATTGGTCGGAAGGGTTGGTCTTCGAACAGGTGTGCGCTGACCTGGAGGCGGCAGGATACGAGGTGCAGCCGTACATTATTCCGGCTTGCGGTGTCGGCGCTCCCCACCGTCGGGACAGATGTTGGTTTGTTGCCCACCCCGACGGCGATAGACGCAGGAAGCGGCCGAATGAACAAAAGCCTCTCCCCGAATGCGTCGGAACGTCCGACGCTGGCAATGGCGTCGAAAATGGGATTGTTGCCTACTCCGACCGCCAACGATGCGAAGAATGTAACGCTTCCTGCCAGTCAGGGCATACGCAACGGACTACCCAAAACAGCGATGCAAAGCGACGAATACCGGACTGGAACGGGTTCCCGACTCAACCCCCTGTATGTGGCGGAGATGATGGGTTTCCCGGTGAATTGGCTGGTATCGCCTTTCCTCGGTGGCGCCGGGAAGCCGTCAAAGCCTGCGGAAACGCCATAGTCCCGCAGGTGGCATTGCGGATTTTTGAAACGATAAACGAATACGAAAGGAAATGAAAAAACACTTACTTACAAGTTTTCTTATTGGAACACTGACAATTGTTTTATGTAGTATTATATCCGGGGAACCCTATCGCTCGATTGCATGGGGCGTAATATTGGTTATTCTTACTATCTCCGTCATTGCAATTGGGATAGCGACAACCGCAATCTACGATTTGTTGAAGCAGGGGATGAATATCAACATGCTGACTATCAATGGCGGAATCCGCTTTTTCGACAAAAGCAAGGCCGACAACCCCGATATTGAGGAGAATCAAAACGATCAGAGGAAATGAAAAAAGTAATGTTCAACGATCTTTACGGGTAGTTTACGAATTTGAGTTGGTGAAACAACGAGATTCGATGCAGAACATTGCAAAACTTTGAAAAACTTTCAAACATTTTGAAATATGAGAGAAATTAAATTCCGGGGCAAGCGCCTCGACAACGGAGAGTGGTTGTATGGCAGCCTTGTCATTTTGAATGGGCGCTATTTTATATTCGATGATGCAAACAGACACGAGGTCGATCCCACTACCGTCGGCGAGTTTACGGGGCTGAAAGACAAGAACGGTAAGGAGATTTACGAGGGGGATGTGATACGCTCTCCATTGTCCGAGGATAAAACTCGCCCTCATAGAATCTTTTACCATACCGGCAACGCAGCTTTTATGGGGGCCTTGGTCGATAGAAAGGAATTATGTTATTTAAGATTGGATCAGGATTGGATTTATAAATTTGGAAAAGAAGTCATTAGCAACATCCACGACAATCCCGAATTTCTGAAAGGAGGCGAGCAATGAATAGGACTATGAAACAATGGCTTTTGCCCCTTATCTGCCGCTGGTTCGGGCATAAGGATTTCGAGGAGGTATATTGCGTCAAATCGCCCCGAAATTGGTTCTGCCGCCAAAACAAACCCAACCGATACGACGTGGTGCATGATATTGTTTGCTCCCGATGCCGGCGGGTACATCGAACTATCCTCAAATCCCGAATTAGCCGCGCACAACTCCTGCATGACGGTTGGTTTATAATCGACGAATAGCCATGAAAAGCAAAAAAGCAAAGGAATTTATCGACGGATGCTTGAATCATCTTGTAATAGAGATGAGCGACCACGCCAAATGGCAGCTACGAGCAGCAATGAGCCATACAGCCGAACTCGCCGAGCAGGAGGCCGAGGAAAGGATGCGGGATAAAGCGATCGAAGCATTTTGCAAGGATTGCCCAATTTACTCAATACAAACAAGTAATGGGGGAAATTGCCCCGATTGCAGTGCATTAAACGCATTCAAACAAAGACTGAACGAGGAATGAAATTCACAACCCATTGCTTTGTCCGCGTCGAGGATGCGGAGAAGCGAAAAGATGTGATCGAGTGGTGTATGCATATTGGCTATGAATATATTTATCCCCCAAAAGAAGAGAGATTAGGCGATAAGGTAATATGTGACACTTATTGTGTCGGCGTGGCTCATGACGCACAAACATTCACCGCCTTGAATTGCATAGACTGCGGCACCAACATCGAGCTGTTCAGGGCGCTGGCGGCCGATTCACGAAAATGAGTAAGATGCTCTGTGCATTTTGACTAACCAAGTAACTAACCAAGAATATCTATGAACACGAAACTCAAATCAGACTACGAAAAAGCCTGCAACGCCTATTTGCAGGCTTTTTGCGAGAAACACGGCTATGATTATAAGGATGCTACGCGGAGCTGGGTCGGCGGCGATGTCGGCGGGATCACCGAATGCGCGGACTATATAGTTGGGATGGATGACATCATCACCGACATAGACCGGGACGCTCCGGAAGATGAGTTTGTAAAGTATTACGATTACTGTCTGCGGGTGGGGAGTATCGCCTGCGGCAAAATTAGTACGCCCAATTACAGCAGCTGGCTCTCGGGGTGTCCACGCATGAGTGAAGAACAGATCACCCGGCTGGAGGAGTTGCAGAGGGACATACGCAAGGCGGAAAGAGAGCTGGAAAATGAAATCGAACGGACAGGCAACCTGTTTTGAATTACTACGGATAAACCTATCTTTGTTTCATAATAACCATCAATGTATGAGTGAAATTATCAATATTGTCCTGCGATTAGACAAAATTCCACGCGATAGAATCAGGGAAGTCGCGCGTCAGGACGGCAAGGTGGGAATGGTTGTTAATTTGTCGGTCATTGCCGTCAAAGGAGGCGTAGATCAGTATGGGAACAGCCATTTTGTCGTTGTTCGTAAAACTAAAGAAGAGTTCGACGCAAAAGCGCCCACCATCTTCTGCGGCAGTGGGCGGAAGGCCAAACTGAAATCAGAATCCCCGTCCACCGGACACGTCAGCACAATAAATGAAGATGATTATCCGTATTAAATATAACGAAATATGACCGAGGAATTACAAAAATTGCTCTGCACGCTCGAAATTGTCAAAACCAACGTCAAAGGGCGCCACTGGACACTGAAAGGAGAGAAATTCCGCTCGTGGCATTTGCAGTTCGATCAAATATACGATGTTTTGATAGAGGCGAGCGATACGGTCGGGGAATTGATCGTACAGGCCGGAGATGTCCCCTTTCATGCGCCCTCACAGTTTCTGCGGCATTCGATGTGCGAGGAGCAGTTAAGCGTCGTGGACTGGCGGAATATGGTAGCGGACACGGACCGTGAACTGGGTGAGATCATCCGATTCATTAACGACACTGTGCGGGCCGGTATTTACGATCCTTCCGTAGAAAACGATTTAACGGCAATTTCTTCGAAACTGAAACACGAGCGGATGTTCTGCTCGCAAACATTGGAATAGACTATGAAACGACTTGCTTTTTCCCTTTTTGCCGTATTTGCGGCCACAGCGCTTTGCTGCGCTCAAAATCCGAATGGAACGCGCGTTGTCAAGGATGCTTCCGGACGAGTGAAGTACACCGTTCAAAAAACGGGAGATCGGGAAATAATCAAGGATTCGAAGGGGAAGGTAGTAGGATCGACACGCGAAACGAAAGACCGCAAATATTACTACAATTCAAATGGCTCGTCGGCAGGTACTGAAATTAAACGGGAACCGACAAGCAGACAACGGGAAAGACATCATACAGCAGGTTCTAAATCGAACGACCGGAAGTGAGTGGCTCCGGGAGTATCGCTTCCATCCCAAAAGGTTGTGGCGATTCGACTATGCGTGTCCGCAGCATAAGGTTGCAGTGGAGATCGAAGGCAATATCTTCGCTTTCGGGCGTCATAACAGACCTCTGGGAATGGTCAAAGACATGGAGAAGTATAATTCGGCTACATCATTGGGCTGGAGTGTCCTGCGGTTTACGCCTCCGACAACCAGAGAGGAGTTGTCGCGCTTCGGAACCACAGACTGTATGGATTTAATCGCAGATGTGCTGAAACAAAAAGAGGGGTATTAAACCCCTCTTTTTTTCATACATCAATAATCGTATCGTGCATTTCTATACCGGGAGTATTGGACGTTGTAGGTGGTTTTGCAAAATGAAATAAGGCCTTGACAATTCCATCCGAACCTATTTGGACTTTGAACAAATAATTGGAGGCGGATGTAAATATCGATGACATATAACCCTGCGGATAATTACGCTGAATCATTGCAAGAAACTCCGTCGCTCCCGGACCTACTATAGACCCAAGCAACATAGAAGCCTTATTTGTTGGGGCAACAGCTGTGGGGTTGGAATATTTTATATGCCAAATATTACTGTGAGATTCCTTATATACGGTTAATTTGCCGGCAAGGAACGTATATGATGAGAAAGACGGGGCTGCATGGGATATTTGACTAACGACATCTGACCCTAATTTACTGAATGCAACTGATTTGTCTGCAATATTATCAGTTGCTACCGCTCCATCCTGAAGCTGGGAGGTACCGATGCTATTTGCTGCCATACTCCTATTCTGGATCGTACTGTCCGCAATATTATCTCCTTTTACGACCTTATTGCCCAGCATCGTATTCGTGATGAAGCCCGCCGGTATGGTGAGGCCCTCGGATGTCGGGGTGAAAGTTTTCCAGATGGCAATGTTGGCAGCGGTAAAAGCTCCCACAGTGGTGCCGGATGCGCCCGCACTGGCAGATACGGTGAGTTCGCAAGTGGTATAGGCATAAAAATCCGTCCCTTCTTTCGTCGTTCGAAGCGTTGTATTTGTCTTTGTTGCGATGAGATAACCTCCCAGTGTCAAATTTTCATCAGAGCGGAAGCCGTATATGTCGCCCTTATAATAGATATATCCGGGCGTTACCTGATTGTTACCAACCGTATCGAATCCAGACAGAATGGCGATGTCTTTTACAATGCTGCTTGTGGAAGTATTATACGAATTATGCCGGGTAGTAACCTTCGCCAATGTCTGAATCAAAGATGCAAACTTTGTAAGGTCAGAAATATACACGGGATTACCCCCAGAAGGTGCAGATGTCAAATATTCAAAAACAGCCATATTATATTGTTTTTAGTTTCACTTCGATACCATATAGTAACATCGCGTTCAAATCGGCTATGAAATCATCATAATCATTGCTGTCCGCCAGTTCTTTGGGAATAATAACAGTCGTGGAGTTACTGAACAAAGACCCCTCCGTATAAAAATAAGTCGGGGTATTGGCGCCCCCGGAAGAATACATATATACAGGAACAGCCTCCTCCTCTCCGGCAGTATAAAAATAGATCATATCCGCACTATTAACCTGGATGCTTATTCGTCCGTATTGCCCGTAATATTTATTCAGTATAGCCAAAACTTGTGCCTGTCCATATTGACAAGCTGCTATCGCGTATGATTTGCGGCGGCTTCTGTCCCAGCTTTCCAAAGCAGGTGATAGAGGGAATAATAAACTTAACACGAAGCGGTACAAGGTATTCAGACGTGGCGGTTGATAAACTTTACTTCCGTCCGTAAGGCTAATCTCGTAGAGATACATGGAAACACCTTTGCGGATATACATGTATATCTTCTGCACCACACGCGAAGCATCGATGGTGTGGACCACTTCATATACTCCTTCCGTTCCCGCCGGAGGAGCGGAAAGAATTTCTTTGGTGCCGTCTTCGTATACGATACGGAACGTAATTTCGGCCCCCTGCTTGATCCGGGCTTTGAAGACGTACGGAGTATTCGGCTTGTATTTTATATGCCCGCCGAAACAGTCGGGGACCGTCGAAACCTGGGAGGCGTTAGTTGCGACAAGCCCGGCTTGTAAAAGTTTGCCCCAATTGACATACAAATATGTTCCGTCCGCGTCCACCCCCGAAGTTACGACATCCGTAACGCCCTCTTTCGCGCTATTCCACTCCCAGATATATTCTCGGGAAACCAGATTGACAGTTTCCATACCTCCGGAAGTAAGGGCATAATTAGGCCGTAAAAGTTGATATGCAAGCTTCGGTATGTCTATGGCTCGTAACATCACACTGCAGATATATAGATGTCGTTTTTTCCCGTTGGCTCTACCGGATTAACACTTTGCATCTCCACCAATTCACGGGCAAAGTTGAAATATCCTGCTGGAATGGTTATTTGACCATTGACAGGAGTAATCGGATCTTCCTCACTTGAATCCGTAACGGATATATTATTGAAATAGGCATCACGAACACCCGGAGCGCTTTTTATTGCAGATTCTATATCGTTTACATACAGTGGATCGTCACCACGTAAATCTGCTTGAAAAGACAAAAAAACGTCTTTGATCTGTTGGGTGATAACCGATAAAGAATATTCTTTGGAATAACGGATGTAGAGGGAAGTGCAGTTCAGAACTGCTGGTTCTGCACTGGTAATCTGCATCTGAAACCCCAATGGGAGAAAGCTGTTCATATAATCCGAAAAAGACTGTAACTCGCCTGCAAGCAACGGCGTAATATAACCGTCATTGTCGATCTTCGCTACCTTCATGACAATCAGGCCATTGTCCGTGGACGAGAAGGCCAACTGTTTGATGATCTGCTGATCCGGATTTATTGTCGCATATCCATATCGATATGTTTGGGAATCGACGATGGTCAGGGACGCCCCATATTGGAAGGCAAGAGCCGTATCGATATAATATTGACGTCCCATTACCTTTAAGGAACGGGCAGACGATTCGACCGTTTGTTCTGAATTGCTGATCTCCAACTTGACAATATTTAAGACCGACGCAACCGTTGATATAATTCGATTCACAATGGACGAGGAACTCGTATTATTTAGGATCGGCACCAGTATTTTAATATTCGTGCGTATATCGTCGTAAAAACTCATCAGTCACTAACAGTTAATATTTGATTATCTTGTGTTTGGAAATAGCTCCCTTCCGCCCTAATAAAATTAGGGGCCAAAGCCGAGGATATTTCGTCAAATAACGCATTGAGATCAGCATCAGGAATCGAAACACTGTTTAGCGGGTGTTCCTCCATTACCTCCGTTGCGGCATTGTTACGAACGATGTCCGATACGGTCAGCCGCTGCCCGGCATACAGCGTAGGTGTATAGCTGTCCAGATCGTTAAGGTCCAGATTCTCATCCAACGCATACAGGGAGCCGTTCGCATTGATACATACGTCGTAAATCGTTTCTCCGCCTTTAACCACGTAATCCATTCCTATTCTCCTGCATATTTGGCCCCTATTTGGAAATCGTACAGCCCGTCGCTATTTCGGGAATACAGGATGGAAATCTGGGATGCGCCATCTTCCCTGATCTGCGATTTGGCCCGGGTGACGATGCGCTGTACCTCCCCGTCGGTGATATTATAAGCCCTTTCTTCCATCGCTGTTCCGTATTGGGGCTGGAATATATTCACGCAGGATTTGATGAAAAGCAGTTGGGCGTTTTGCTGGCTGCATGTCGAAGCGACCGCAAAATCCCCTCCGTCGTCACCCTGTACTACGGCAACGTCATTCCTGACAAAATCCCATCGAATATCCTGCATACGCTACAAATATAGGTTTACCTTACGAAGCCGATACATAAGTCTGCCCCGCCTGCGATATTTTAACTATCACCGTCCCGGAAGCCGGATTCCCGCCGGAAGTTCCGGAAACGGTGATTTGAACCTTGTCCCCCTCCAGCACCGCAGGCTGCCCGTCGATCCTCACTTCCTGCGCCGAACCTGTTATCTCTCCTGTTCCCGTGCCGTTCCCATCCGTTACGGCTGTAGCTTTCGTAACGTTGATTGTCAGCGATCCCCGGTAACAGGCTTTGCCGGCTGCCTTCGTCGTCGTGCTCGGCGATGTGGTGATCTGCGCCGTCGCCGCCGGGGTACACTCCAGCGTACACCCTTGAACAGCAATATACTTTCCCATCAGGTTATCGTTAAATGGCCGTTGTTTATATTCACTTCAGAGCCAGATATAATCACACTATTCGATCCTTGTTGCAGAGTTAGCTGGCTATCTGCCACTCCGATTCGTGACTGTAATTGACCGTTACGATATAGGGCTAAATTAGCAGCAGTCTTATTAATATTGAATCTGGTATAATTGTTCTCATCCGTCCCCCGAAATACGGAAACATATGTGTCATTTACCTTTATGTAATCGACCGCCGGATCACTCTCAAAGTCAAATTGCAAGCGTAGTTCTTCTACCTCCGTCATCGCCACGACAAATGACAGTTCCGGCCGGTCTTCGACAAAACCCACGATAACGACCGATCCGACTTTGGGGTATAATAGAGCGTTAGCATTACCGCCCTGTATGGGCGCGAGGCTTATGTCCGGTAAAGTAACCTCGCTGTCGATGCTAACGCTCATAGTGTTCGTTTCCGTGTCCACTTCTTTGACCGTGCCATACACAAAAGCCACAGTCTTACTTCTGCCTATCAGATTACGCAGATCGCGCCCCAATGAAGCCATCATCTTGTTGAATTTCTCCTGTCCCATATCACTATTGTCCCGTAAATACGAGGGTTTTATCAGTTACCGTTAGCACCTGGTGAAATCCCTCTTCATCGCACCGGTAAGAGTGCCCTATTACATAATATCCCCCCGACAGATCATCGAAAAGGGTATCTTTATATTGTACATAATCGAAAAGCCGAACCGTCGGATATAACATCGTCGTAATGGTACCCTTGTTGCTGTTGGTACGCAGGCCCGACAATGCGGCATCTCCTACTTGCTTGGCGATCTCCCCGTCCCGGCATTTGATATACGGCAACGACACCACCTCTCCGTTATCCGCTCCCGTTTCGTATTCGTAGAGCTTCCCGCCGCTGATGTATTTAACCACCACGCGATACTTGTCGAAAAAGCCGTTATTGATACTGATGTCCCGATCTATGACATTGACCGAAGTATCGAGCTGCACCGTTTCTTTGGCGTTCTCCGTAATACCTACACCGCAGTACAGCCTGCCGTCGGTATCTATACGAGAGTAGAGATTATACATCCCCATAACTCGCTCCAGTGCGAAAAACGGCGATATGCCTTTCCAAGTAGAAAGAACGAAGCTGCCTTCCATAGACTTGTCATCGACGGTAAGCCGGTTCCAGTCATCCGCCAGCTTCATGCTGTCCCGGTACTCCTGAAATTTGGGGTTGGCGACCTCGATGATCTCTTGCATCATCGTCTTCACGGCGGTTTCCTGCGTCCAGCTTTTGGCAATCGTGCCGAAACGCAGGACAAAAGCGCCGTCTTCGCACTGTATCTGCGTCGGAAAACCGCATACTACATTTTTCACGAAGCCGTCGAAAGCGACGATCTCCGGCATTTCGTAGCCGTTGAATCCACAGATGTAACGCAGTTTTACAACTACGTGCGCTCCCATTATAATTTGGGCATCCTGTTGGTCTATACGGATGTATGATTTGACGTTTTTACCGATCGCATCCCCCGATGACTTCTCTTTGAGAATCGTATAAAACGGCATACGGATATTGGCGGTACCGAATATGTTGTCCCGCGAATCCTCCGTAGTGAACGAAGTAAAAGGACCTATGGAGCGTCCTTCGATGAAAACTTCATTCTTGCAAATAAAGTAATTGCCGACAATCTTGCCGCTCATAGCTTACACGTTGGTTTTAGCCGTCGGAGGTTCCGCCTGCGCCCCGTCACTGTTTTCGACGTACAACAAGGCGTAATCCGTATTTACCTCCAGCAGATCGAGGCTTACCTCCCATATTGTAGAACCTCGCTCCGGGGTGACGGAATAACTCTCCAATACGACATTGAAGATATTAAACTTGTCATTGAGAATCGGATTCTCAATTTCAAATACCCGATCTTCAGCTTTGATCTGCCGGAATAATTCAGCCAACTCTGCGGCAATACCATACCCTATTTCCTTATTGATGACAACATCCGACGATAGCTTATAAGGATTCAGCATATCGACAGAGTTCGGTTTGGATTCCAGCTTGAACGAAATATTAACGCTTGTCGGTTCATTGGCAATTCGTTCGAAAATCGTAGGTCCATCGACAAGTTGCGAGCGGCTTATCAGCTTACTCCCTTGTATGGAAATATCGAATCCGACAGGCATCAGATACTCATCGAAAGCGATGTAATAATCCGTTGTCGGTTCCGTCCGATCTAATTCTTCGGATGTAAAAATAGGTCTATTGAGTGTCGAGTGGTCGAAGCGCGATTTGGCGACCTGATTCAACAGCTCTTCCGGTGTCGGCTTTCCGGTTCTCTGACTTCCTCCATTGGTAAATACCTGCCGCCATACTCCCGTTTCGGCAAGGACGAGTTTCGTAGCGGACATCCCGCTGTCAATGGCATCGGCAACAGGTCCCGTAATACCGCTAATAGCTCTCCCCGGTATAGAAACGACCTCTTTCGCCGAATTTATAGTGCGGTCGATCTTACTCTCGGTACTGGTTTCGTTTGCTATATTTGCCATATTACGTTACACTGGTTGCATTGTTCAATGCGATTGTCAATCCCCGCACTACTACCTCCTCGATCTTGGGTTCCAACTTGCGGCCCAGCTCCTCGATGTTCTCTACCGAGGCGATGTTTACCGACATATTGACGATCTCCTTGTTGAAATTGATGAAAATCGCTTTGGAACCTTTGGAAAGATTTTTAATCTTTTCTGCGTCGGCATCTGCGGCTCCGCCGAAAATGGAATCAATATCTCGTTTAGGGGTAATTATTTTTTTAAAGTTATTACGTATTTTCTCGAAATCAAGTACCCACCCTATTGTTTCAGGAACCGTACTATTTTCCTCCGGACCAAAATAATTTTTTATAGGTATTCTATTGCTTGGCATTTGCATCAGCAAACTATCTCTACCGGTCCATATATTCGCAAGAGCCGTAGCCGTATTTTTAGCTATGCTGTCTTTAGACATTGAAGGGAAAGTCTTCTCAATAAGCTTACGAACTCGAACGGAGTCATAACGGTCTATTTCCCATTCTGCTTTTGCTTTATTATATAGGTTTGCAACTTCTTTTTGTGGATCAAGAGTTTTCTTTGTTTTCGGTTTATTCAACCAATTATATTCAGTGGTATATGTACCTGATGGACTACTTGCAGGTATATAATTGGGTATTTCAGGAAGTAATTTGCTACCATTCCCAATATTACGCAAAGGTAATTTATCAAGACTACTCTTAATAAAATCAACGGTAGCCCAGATTCCCTTTGCAATATACCCTATGGCGTTTGCAAACTCATCCAGCTCCTTAATGAACGAATCCAATTTTACCCCGACCGCATCGACATCGATATTGCTTACCCAGCTCACGATCTTATCGCCCAGCCAGCTATACAGTTTCTCGTTGGCTTGGGCGATCTTGTCCCAGTAGGGCGAAAGGCCGTCGGCAATACGCATCCAGAAGTTTTCTTTGGCCAGCGCGATCTGTCCCCTGGCCTTCATTACCGGATGCGATTCGACAAGCTCGTTGAACTCATCCAGCACCGAGCGCAGGTTGCTTTTGTTCTTGAGCCAGTCGCGGTAATCGCCCTGAACACCCCGCTCCTCCATCATATTCATCGCCAGCTTGCCGATGAACGGAGCCTGCCCGACCAACTCCCGGATGTCCCGAATACTCGGCACGGCCTGCCCTAACAACTGCTGCAAATTGACATTCACGCGCTCGAAGCTCAAACCGCCCACGTGAGCGATCTTGCCGACAACTTCCGCCAAGTGTGACGCCTCCTCCGGGGTCAGCTTCTTGCCGTCCACGTTCAAGCCCGTAAACATATTCATCGCATTCAGCATCCCGACACGGCTGAAACCATATTCGGCCGCTAACTGCGTCGCACGGTTCAGCGTCGCCTGGTAGTTGCCGCCCAACCCTTTCTCCGCCATCCGCATCTGCATAAGATTGGAGGCCGCCTCCGCCATATTGTTCGAGTTCAACATCCGGGTGCCGACCAGAAGAGGCAACCCGGAGGACGCCAGGCGCCACGCGTGCACACCCATCCATATTTTAGCGGCCCCTATAGCTACTTGACCGAACGCACCGAGGGCCGGGATAGCTTTTCCCACGACACCCGTCAGTGAGGTAAAGACTTTCCCCAGATTGACGGCATTATACCGCAAGCCGGAGAAAGAGGAAACATTGTTGAAGAAGCTGTCCTGAAAGGTCTTGACCCGCTTTTGGAATACGCTCAAACCGTTCTGCCAGCCCGCCTGCGAGAAGCGCCACTGTCCGAATTGGCGCAGGTGCCAGCGAGCGCCGATGTTGAGCCGCTCCTCCAGATTGCGCTGTTTCCACTTTCGCGCCGAGCGAGCAATAATTTCCTCGTCTGTTAATTTCTTCTTCTTGGAATAGCCCGCAGTGGCTTTTTCATTGATCTCCTTTGCCGCCTTCTTGAGCGTTCCAAGCTTGGCAATCGTAGCGTCCAACTGCGAATCATCGACCCGCAGCTGGAGCTGAATGCTATATACCATATTACCTGCCATCAGTTTCTCTTAAAAGGTGCAAAAAGGATTGAATCGATGATTACCAGAGCCGCAGTATAATACTTTTCGATGTCATAGGCCGACATCTTATCTTCCAGTCCCATAATCGGTTCATGGAAGATATAGGACACGACCATCTTTTTGTAAAGAAGCGGATCGCCGTCCGTGATGTATTTCTTCAGCTCTTCGGTTATTGCTGACGCGGGGCCTCGTCTTCTGCCAGCAGGCCCCAAGTCGCTAAAAAACGGTTGAGGTCCTCCTGCACCTCTTTACTGCTGAACAGGGAAATGCAGGCCATCATATCGTTCTGAAGGTCTTTAACGACCTTTTCGTCGTCGATGGTCATCTTGACGAAACGACAGGCAAGATCGGCCGTTTCGTCGAGGTCACGGCCAGCCTGAATAAGCGACAAGCCAAACTTGGTATGTTCGACGCTCGTCCTGGAAAGACGGCAAACATTAACCGTTGCGGATGTTTCGATCTCGACAAGGCCGCCTTTGCCGTCCGCACCCCGTTTGAAATAGGTGACTTTTACGGGATAGGTAGTGATAGGATTTGTTCTGGACATAATTTAATACATTTTTAGTTGTTAATAAAGGGGCGGCACAACCGTCCGCCCCGATGATTTTTCAGACCAGTGGCACGATGTTGCGCTGCACGCCTGTACCTCGCAGGGACAAGGAGCCGGTCGTTTCGACATCATTGCGGTTCACGCTGCCGCCCTGCTCCTGCACCATCGCATTGAGAAGCGTATAGACAACGGTGCGAGGCGTCGCCAATCCTTTCATCGCATAGCTCCACGAGATGCTGAAAGGTGCAAGCTGATGCATGGCCGCGATCTGCTCCGTTACGGGTAGCGTAGCGTTAATCGCATCGATAAGGGTCTGCTGCTCGCCCTCCTGAAGCGAAAGGTTGGCGGTATAAGTAGCATTCGCTTTCTTGATACCAATGGGATCTACGGAACCGATGGCGAATATCTCCTGAATATTCTGACTGAACGTATAGGACAGCTCAGTGCCGGTATCGATAGACAGGCAGGTGCCGTTCGAGAGCGTGAGGTACATCTGCACCTCACTGCTCGCTACGATTATATCCTGATGATTCATGTTCTGTACTACTCTAAAGATGTTACGAAGAAAGTGGTGATAAACGCCTCCCGCAGCGTGGCATTGGGCAGGATGCGGATCGTGATTGCGAAGGCCCGACTTTTCACGAAGTTACCGTCTTTGGCCTCCAAAGTAACCTCTATCTCGCTCGCATCTCCGCGCGACAAACGCGGCTGAATATAGTTGCTGCGGAACGTAGCCAGAATCGCCGACTTGTACCCGGCATCGATGTCACCTGAAGCTGTAACCGGAACCTGGGTATTGATGAGCTGCTGGAAATAGTACTCCGCATCGTCGCACACTCCGTTTGCGACGCGCACGAACTCAATAGCTGACAAGGCGTTAGTCGATTTATTGAGTGTAGCACCGTCATTGTAGTAAACGCCGCTGTTGCCGGGACGGGTGCGGGTGAAAAGGTACTGCTTGGCTCCGATGTCGTCGATAACACTCCGAGATACGACAGCGACATTGGTCGCTGCATCCGCTGTCGTGGCATTGACGAAATAATCAACCGGGCTTACGCTTCCCAAAGTCATCTGACCGATGGACTGCGCCGGATTGATCCCGGCAAGAATACCGAGAGCGCGGCCTACGTCGGCAGTGTATGTCGGATCGGGAGTTGTCAGAGCCAGTGCAACGCCATAGGCATTGTACGTATCGCCACTGGGCAAATTGTTAATATCCTGCCCAATATGTCCAGCATCCAGCACCGCGACCATACGGTAGCTTTCCGCAAACATATCCTGAATCAAGCCTTGTATATTCTGGATTGCTCCCTGACTTTTCGTCAAATCCTCCGCAAGGCCGGAATCCGGGACTGCAGTATTGCTGGGATATACGAACCCGATAAGGCGCGGTCTGTTATCCCATAGCGTAGCGGTGGTTTGTCGGATTGCCTGTTTAATAGCAGACATCTGTATTGCTGAAATACCTTTTTCTGCCGAATAATCATAACCTACCAGCCACAATTTAGACCCGCTCCCTGCCTTCGAGTAAAACTCCGAAACCTGGAATTTGGCTCCAGCGTCCAAAGTGGAATAACCCTCCAGCTTCTGCGCTTCTTCCAAAGAAGCAACCAGGACGGGGGTGTATATAAGAGGAGAGGCCGAAGATACGGGAAGCACCAGCATCGCCACCCCTTCATTAGATGAAGAAGTGCCGATCGCGGTATCCTGCAATTCGACGGTTACACCTGTTCTTGCCATAATATCGAATTTTACTGTTATACTTTAGATGCCGGTTTACGCCCCGGTTTAGCGCCTTCTTGTCCGGAATTGCGCCGACGGGCAAGTTCGGCCCGCGCCTCTTCCAGCGTCATAGAAGGAACTTCGGCTTTTTGCTTCTCAGAATCCGGGGAGGCATTGCGTGCGCTCATGGACTTGGCGAACTGCGCGTCAAACATCTTGTCGAGTTCTTCACAAGTCAAAGGCTCCTTTCCTTTCTCTATTGAGCACCACCGAACCTGCTTATGGACCCGAAGGGCGTCGGTCATACGGGATTCTGCCTGCCACTGCTGACGATACATATTCCCATCATCCGTAATGAAGACCTTTCCGAATTTCGCCGTAACGATCAGAAGGTTTTCAAAAAACTCGTCTTTATAGTTTACCATAGTGGATAATTTTTCTGATTGATTAACATTTCCCGGCCCATTAAAAAGGCCGGGAAACACAAAAATTAGGGTTCGGGCGCTATATATTCAGCCGGTACGATGTTCACGATACCTTTGCCGCCCTTACGAGCGCTACCGGCACCGAAACGCATATCCATCGAGAACTTCCAGCCATACGAGTTCGGATCGGCAACGACATGTACGTTCGTGTTGCCCATCGCCAGAATAACCTGCGAGGGGATGAAGCTAATAGCCAATCCGTATGCAGTAGCGTTCAGTACCGGCGCGGTATATTCCGGAATGGTACCGTTCGCCTGAACCTTGCCGTCGCAGTAAAGTTCAGGATCAACAACCTTCGATGTCGCCGTGTCGTAGACCGAAGTTGTCGAACGCGACATGAAGTTGAAGGCAGAGTACTTGCCCAACATCGGACGCATCTCACCGGCAGTTTTGGTCAGCAGGCTCGTGAGGTACGGATTCGAAAGAAGTTGCTCCATGTAGGCGGCATCCATCACACAGTCGATGTCACCATCCTTGATGTCGTAGTTCCAGTTCACGAACTTCGTCTGCGCCTTGATAAGGTCGTTGGGCGATAGCTCCAGCAGGTCACCTGTCGCCTTCGAGTTCACGGGGAAAGCATCGGCTGCGGCGAAATGCTTGACAGTGCCATCAGCAGCAACACCCGACATCGGGACACTTGCGCCCGCACCTTCCGCAATCTTCTGGAGGGCGTAGTTGTGGATGGCGTTCACCATGAAGCGCACGGCTTCGCTCTGCCCCCACGAACGATCGTCGTAGGCGAGGATGTCGGTATTCGCCGCCTGCCAGAGAATAGGCTGAAGGGAGAAAACCTTGGTGACAAGACCAATGGGGTCGTCATCATAGAGGTGGTCAGCCACGTTCAGCGGAGCACGGTCGCCGTAGTAGATTTTCGGACTGATCGCCGATTCTACCCAGATGATACCCTGCTTGTCCGAACCGCTGGTGCGGGCGCAACGAGCCGCCCAGGTGTTGGCCGGGAGCAACTGTTGGTAGAAGAGCGAAAGCCACTCGACGACGGCCAGGTCCGGGGATGTCGTGACGAAATTCGAGGAGTTGGCGCCGGAGGCCAACTTTACGGCAGTGCGTTCCGCGATCGTCGAGAGTTTTTCGTACCGGCCTTCGCCATTACGCACATTGATATTGCCCATGAAAGCCTTGAAGCCTTCATCTGAGCTTACGATAGCTGCAAGCTCCCGGGCGGCTTCCACTTTCGATGCGTGCTCCGGACGGCAAACGTCCGTAGGCGCGACAGTAAGCAGCCGTGCCGCAGCGTTGAATTTCGTCTTGCCTTCAGTTGTGGCAAGGAATTGATGGAGTGTTTTGTTCGTTTCCATACTTGCTTTCAGGTTGATTTTGTGGGGATCGATGATTTGTGCCTTGCCCGCCTCACTCGTCGCCTCCTTATGCTGCACACTCGCCTCCGCAGCTGATGCCAGGGTCGTGGGTTTAGGCTCGGGTTCCGGCGCTTTCTGCGGTTCAGGCTGCTTCTCGGCCTCTTTTCCAGCCGCTCCGAAAAACGACTTCAACTTGGTTACGATCTTCTCGGCGATACTCTCTGTATCTTCCGCATTAAGCGTTCGAAGCTCTGCCTCGTTTTCTGCCGCAGGGACAGGCTCCGCAGCGGACAAAGTAGTCGCCTCCTTTGCGGGGTCCTCCTTCTGGATCGTCCCGTCTTTAGGGTCTTCTTGCGTCATGTTGCTTTTGTATTTATTGATAAGTGAATGATCTTTAGCCGACAAGGTTGTTATGCGTTCCGTCTGGCTGGGCGCGAACTCCGCAGCGAGCATAACCTTTTCGCCCTTGAAATCCGAAACCGCATCGGAATTGGACTGGAGAGAGCATAACGATACTTCATATACAAGGAAGTAAGTCGCATATTTAACTCCCGTGGATTCGTCTTCTATCTCCCGGCTGACCCCTCCGATGGAAACAGCCCTGTAAAATCCGTTTTCGTACAGGTATTTCGCCGTTTTACCCCGCTCCGTCCCCTCGGCAAATTTCAAAGTACCGATCCAGTCGTTGCCTTCCCGGTGAATATTTACGACATTTCCGATAGGTTGGCTATCCCAATCGTGATTCTCCAACAGCACCGGATTCTTTTCATAACGCGACCAGTCGATACCGTCGGACAAAACGACCATATCATAATCGTTGATCGTTTCGTTACTCAATACCTGCCTTAACTCTGCCATACAAAATGCGTAATTTCCTGCCCAAATATAGGTTTACCTTTGATTGCTAAATAAACCTCCCGCAACGGAAAAAATATTTTTCCGACATACCAGCACAAGAACAGCCAAGACGATCCAAAATCCCTTCATCTGCGTCTGCTGCCACCACGTCAATTTACGTTCAACCTCGACGATATCCGTATTCACCCGATCGCGGTAAATCATACTGTCCCGATATATCACCTCTTTCTCTGTTGGTATGGGCTTTTTCTGCGGCTTATTTGCCAGCGAGTGGAACAACGCCCCGTCGGGAGTTATTAGAGCGTCAGAAACGGCGTATGACGTTTCCAAATGGCTCGTTGTATCTCGGACTGTCTGACGCTCACTTTCAATCGGAACCTTGACAAACACCGTGTCCGGGATATACTCGGTACGAACGACGGTTTCGACCCGCACACTGTCCTGCGTCGAGGTCGTCAAATGACGACAGGGACAACAAGCGACAGCGAGCACCGTCGCGATTCCGCAGAGTATGACCTGCTGCAGCTTCATCGGGTCATCGGAATATAGATGGTCTCTCCGGCCGGTTTGGACAACAGTTGTTTTCGCTGCCTCCCATCTTGATTCTTATACCCGATATGCACCCAGCGAGGCACTCCAGCGGCATCCTCGTTTTCCGAAATCATCTGATCGAACCGCTTGCCCCGAAGCCATTCCCGGCAGAACGACTTGAACTCCCGGAGCCGTCCGTTGTTAGGCACCAGATCGACGGCCCAGCCGACGCAATGCGCCGAGGTCGCCGAACCTTTGACGGCCTTGTTCAGTCGATAACCTCTATATCCGGACGAAACGGTCAGGGCCGGAGTTCCCCAATGTTCGTTCGCACACAACACGGCCCACGCCTCCCGCAGCGGATCGATCAGACGGTCGATCATCTCTTCAAGGTTGCGGCGATGTTCTTCCGTCGGCGCATTGTCCAAATTCATCTTTCGGGCCGTTGCCGAATAAGTGAGTTCCTGTAAAGTAAAATGTTTCATTTCGACTGCTGTTTTTTGGATTCTTCCCGCGCACGGTCGAGCGTGCGGAGCAATTCGATAATATCTTTGGGGTCTTTGGCGTGCGCCAATTCAGCCACGATGTCGCCGATCTTCGCTGCCGACGACCGAGCCGCCCGGAGATTCTCCCGCACGCTCCACGCCTCGATACACACGGCGATCACGGCTGACACGGCCGACGCATAGGGCATCGACCAAATCCCGAACAACAGTCCCAATACATCGACGCACATGAACAGCGCCGTCACCTTGCCGTAGTCCCCAAATTTGGTAAAGGTGCGGCGAAGCCCGTGAGAATCGATCGGCAGCTTCAATGCCCGCGCCTTGCGAATCCCGGCCCGCATATCGACCATTACGGCGATAAACATAACAATCCAGATGATAATTTCCGCCAGTGCAGCCCGGCGGACCGTCAGTATATCCACACCGAAAATATCGGCAACCCCGTCAAACATCACAACCACGATTATCCCTCCCAAAAGGTATATTTCTCTTGCATGCGGGCTATATATTCATCTCGCTCCCCGGCCGTGGCATCGCGCCACGTCCCGGATTTCTCCCCGGGGAGTTTTACTCGTCGGGTAAGGTAAAGCCGCTCTTCGTCCGACACCTCGGCGGCCTGGGTGATGTAACCGCCCTCATCGGCGATCTGCTCCGTAAAAGTTGTTTTCTGTTCTTTCATAGCAAATTTTAGTTTATGCCGTAGCGAATGAAATATGTTTGCCCTGAGCCGCCGTATTGACCGCATACCAGTCTGCTTGCTGCGGGTCGGTCAGCTTGGCATATACGTCCGCATGGACCGTGACCGTGATGGCCGATGTATTGGTCGCATTCTCCACCAGACACTGAAAAGATTCGAGCGTAAGCAGCGGGCTGTCCTTCAGATTGACATTATATCGTAATTGTTTGATTCTTATCTCCTGTAGGGATTTACACGATGTAAGTGCCGTATTGTTATTACTGTTTTCGAATGTCATACCCCCGACAATCGTGACCAACTGCTGACATCCGAAAAATAGATAAGCACAATTTGAAAACCGCACAAACGTCGATTCCGGACATAGGTATATAGTCTTGAAGTTGCTCCCCGTGAAAGTCGAGCGGGCCGTTACGTTAATTTCAGCTGTAAACTGGTTCGGAGCCTTCCGAGGCGGAAGATTCACCGGAATATCAACACTGTAAAGCGCCGAATCCCAGTTCGAATTATTCAATACATTGTGTGACAGACTGTATATTTTGGTCATCACACTGTTGGAAATACCCGTCACGGAACCTACCGTCCAGCTCTTGCTCGATGTATCCCACACCGCACCGGCCGCCACGAACAGATCGTGCAGAGGGCTGCCGGAAGGAGTGGACGGTACCCTTTCGGAAAGTTTAGCGTCGATCTCGGGACCGGTAAAAATACTTTTATATACTGTTGCCATATAATTTACTCTATTTCCGTTACACGATCGTTCCTGTCATCCGTTTTGTCCGTAATCGTCACTCCCAGTAATTCTTCTGAAGGGTGCAGTTCGTCGTATGTCGCATAATCCACGATTCGGGTTTCATACTGCAACTCTACGACTGATACGCTGGTACCTATTTCCCGATCGAAAGCCTGGGTCGTATAGGTCCGAAAGCCCTGATAAAGAGGATAAAAATTATATTTTCGGATCAGCTCGCCAAAGTCCTCTCCCTGTTTCGACTTTTCGATATAACTGCGGACCTGCATAGCCAGGTTGAGCGTCTTTCGTTGCTGTTCGTTGAACGAAGCCGCCGTCTGATCGTTGAAATTGGCGATTATGGAGAAAGAAATTGCCACTTTATCCATGATAAGACCGCCGATATGCACATCCGCCCGGGGGCTGTTGTTCACACTCACGGCAACGCACGGAAGAACCGTATTGATGATTCCCCTTCCGTCGTCCGTTACCGCTCTGACAGCGATTTTCTCCTTCGTAACTACGGGAGCTTTGCGTAAGGACTTAACAAAAGCGTCTATAATATCTCCGAGCATACTCAATGACTATCTACTGCGGACAAATATAGGTTTACCTTACAAATCGCGTCTGTGTTTGGTAAAAAAAGCATCTAACAGGCGGTCGAAACGCGCTTTCGTTACAGAGCCTACACCCAGAAACTGCCTTTTTTTGACCGGACCGTCGTATTTCCACCGGCCCCGATGCACATCGCCCCGCTTTGCCGATCGGTAAGCAGTATGATGAGGAGGCATCCCGCCCTCGTTGTGCGCCCGGGCAAATGGAACGTCCGTCCCTACAAAAATATCGGCATCATTGCGTCCGATACGACGAGAAATCCACTTGAAACTCTTCTTCAGAAAGCCGTTGTAATCCAATTTAGGGTACCTGATGTTGCTTTCTCCGCCGAAAGCCGTACGATCCGGCCATTTACCGCCCGGAGAGCCGGCGAAACGCTCCTCTTTGAAACTTTCGTGCGTCTGTTCCAGCATCTCCTGCCCGAGCTGTCGCGGAATATCCCGGACTACCGTCGTCCGAAACTGGCGAAGATTGCGGATGAGATCGTCTATATCCGGCATAATTACTCGTTTTTGTCGTCAGATTCCTTATTTTTACGTCCCTTTTTGAACATATCCGACACTTTGGAGGTCAGGGAACTCACCCAGGAGGAATTATTAACCTTCGTATCTATGTCGTCGGCGCTCATCCCGATTTTGGCATATACCTCCGGCTTGAAACGCATACCCTGTTTGGCTGCGACGCTTCCGGCGCGTTCGAAGGTGTCGATGGAGATCGTCTCATTCGGAATCTCCACGAGTTCCGCCCCAAGAAAACGGTCATCCTTGAATATGCGGGCCAGCTTGGACAGCGTAGCGGGCATATTGAACATCGCCAGACAGCTTTCCGTATCGTCATCCAGAATGTCGTGATACATGTTCATATGGATTTGTGCCAGTTCTTCGGAATTGGTATTCTTCTCGGTAGCGCCGAGCAGCGTGCCGCCGGTCACCAACTGCATGATCTCCGACCGGTATTCGCTGATATACTCCTTGAATACCCGGAAGGCATCCGCATACGACTGGGTGTTGATAGGATTGACTTCGACCTGATACAGACTTTTACCCCCGTTTGCATATTCGTTGCGGAAAGGCACGACGGGAATGGTCATCGGATCGAGTTCCTGGGCCAGCGATACGGCAATGTCCTTGGCATCCTCGTTGTTGGCCATATAACCGATTACAGTCAGAGGAAACGAATATCTTTTTGCCAGAGCGCCCCAGTTGTTGTACATATCCACGATCCCGATCATGGCACGAGAAATGGGTTGCAAAAGTCCCAGCCTGAAATCCTGGTCCGTCGTAGGCTCGAAATAGAAGAGGTTATCCCATTTGTCCGCAGTGACAATACTGTAATAATCGTAAGTCATATTCCGCAGCCCCCGGTTGAAAATATCGATGTTCCGCAGCGGAAAATCTACGATCTCCCAATCTTTGGTATCGATGCAGAAAACCCTCACTCCGTAAAACTTCGACAACAACAGTTCCCGCATGAACCCCTTGAACCAACGTGCTCCAGCGTAAGTCTCTGTCATCGACTTGTCTATCTTACCGTTGATTTTGAATGCAAAATCTTTCTTTTTCAACGGAGTAAGGCGCTTTTCGATCTGGGATTGCAGAAACGGGCTGGACTGAATACACCACGAATAGAGCGTATCGAGATACACCAGATTACTGTAATTCAACGCATTGTTTATGGCGTTACGCCAATATGACGGCGTGAACTCCGCATAGTAATTGTTGAACAGGTACTGGGATTTGACAGAACTATTCCCGACCACCTGCGGGACTGTAAACGGATTGATCGCCGGAGTATGAAATTTAGCCATATTATCCTCGATATTGTCTATTTATCGTAACCAGCACGCCTTTCGTGCCGTTTTCCTGCAATTTGGAGGCTCCGTTTTCCATCGAAACCTGCCCTCCCTTCAGCTCTTTCAGCGTGATGTTGGCCTGCTCGAAATTCGCTTTCAGCGGCTCGCTGATCTGGACGGAGGGAGCGCATACATTGTAAGCCGTGAATACCTTGAGAATCCAAAGCAACGTCTGATCTTTCTCCTCCTCGTCGGTAATGGACAACAGATCTTTGATGTCGTAATAGTTGCCGATCTGTGCATACACGTTCGCCAATGCCGTATTGTAGGCATTCCGTACAATATCGGGGTATAACTCCTCAAACTCCTGCAACTGAACCGGAGATACCCATTGCAACAGCTCCGATTTTCGGAAATACATATCCGTAATATTGACCTGAACACCCGACACATAAGCCGCAAGGCCGGAAGAAGCGTCCGAAGTTCCCGCCACCATCAGAATTACGGTAGTGTAATCGTGCGTGAACTCGAAAGGAAGGGCTTGCGTCACGGCCGCCACGTTTACAGGACGGTCGGCAATCTGCTCTATCCCCAAGCCATCAGAAGCGACAAGGAAAATGGAAACTTCGAAATCCCCGCCGTGTTGCGGGAATATGACCCGGCTTCCCTCCTCCAGTACCGCCGTTTCCATACGGCACGACAAACAGGCGGCATCCGGGGCTGAACTTACAGCACCCTCCTCCGAAACGGAGTATCTTTCATTTTGCCAGGCCGACGGGTCTGGCTTGAATATGACAGCCATATATTTTTAACTTAACATGCGTTTTTGGCAACCTCCGCGTCGTATCAGGTAAGTATGCCCGTAAGTCCCTCTCGTAACGACCATATCGCGCGACAAAAGGGAAACCCCCTTGGCACAAGCATCCGGGATGTCGTCTTTCTTGAGTTTGTTGTTGTTCCGGGCGAAACGCAGGAACTGATCTATGGTAATTTCGCATACGCCGCTCTCCTTGACCAAAGGAGAGAAAATAAATTTGCCATTGCGGAACAGAGGTTCCAGCGTCGCCTCGATAAAAGTGAACTTATCCCCGGTATTGCGCGTGTCCCAATTCAAAGGACATACCCATCCCCGTTCTTGCTGGAACATCTCGAAAGTCGTCTCGAAATCCAGCGGCAGCTGTTTTTTCTCCATCAGTATGCGGGGTGCAATCGGCGCTTCTCGGTAAAGCTCATAGATGTTTTCCAGCATCTGGCGGGTAGTACCTTGCACCGCCCGCACGTCGATAAGCCAGATTTTTCCCCGAGCCTGCCCCAACAACACCGAAGCCTTATAGTCATTGACCTCCCGATCTTTGGCCGACGGGTCCGTATAAATGATACAATCCACAAATTCCGACGCAGGAGGCAATTCGCCCCAGTTGATCTTCTTGAATACCTCGCCTTCACCCTCGTCTGCATACTCACCCTCCATGAAGCGCCTTTGCTGCATCAGACTCATAGTCGATAACGTACCCAGATAATCTTCGGAAATATGTTCCAGATTATCATCGACGCTGAAGTGCATTACAAGCGACTTTTTTACTAAATCCGCATCCAGCGGCTCACCATCGGCCCCCTTATGCAGGAAAAATCGCTGGTAGGTCCAATGCAACTTCGTCGTGGGATTGAGGGCAAGCAACATGATATTGGAAACCGGGCTTCCTTCCCTTGTCCTTATCTTCTGCGCCATACGGGTTTTGAGAATGTCGATGGGCTTATGATCCACCTCCGAAACCTCGTCCACGAAAATATGTCCCCACTCCGTCGAAAGAATCTTGTCGAACCCCGAATCATCGTCCCGCGAAGAGCGGATAGATGCAAACTGAATATAAGCGTCATTGTAAAACCGAAGCAGGTTATCTTTCCCGTTGTATTTGGCGAACGGCTTTCCTTGTACGGTGATCTTCTGGTAGGAGGAATACCCGTTATATCTGGCGATCGCATTCAATACCGCAGGCAATGTTTGCAGGATCATACCCGACTGAAGCGACGTAAACGTATTGCGAACAATCAGATTATTGGCCCGGTAAGCTATGCACTGAACGATCATCCAATACAAAATCAGGAACGTCTTGCCCGAACGGGAGGCCCCATAAAACAAAACACTCGTATAATGCCCCGAATTAAGGGCATTGTACATCGCAACCTGTTTGGGGGTTAAGGGTATGTCAAGATTTAATCTTCGCACCTGAATCGTCCGCAGAACGCACTAAATGAATTTCTATGCCTTCAATGTCATTCTCGTCCCGGCTTTCCCCGATCCTCTCATTCGTTTCACTCGCCAGCTTCAACATCGAAACCAGCGTCTTCATCGCCGTAAGTTTGGAGTTCAACACATCGACCGCTGATTTCGTCTTCGCATCACGCAACTGCCGACGTACCATCTCCACATCCTCCAAAAGCCCCAGCGATTCGAAAGACGCCTTGGCCCGGTCCGACATCTCCGGCACAACGACTTCCGAAAAATCATTTTCGACCTTGCGCTGCCGCGAGGGGTAATCCGCGATCAAATCCGCAACCGTACCTATTTTCGAATCCGAATCCATCATTCGCTATCCGTAAAATCAATGACACGATCAACTCCATCGGAAAGATAAGCTGCCAAAAAAGCGTATTTATCAGTCGCCGTATCGCCCCGACTAAAATCAGCCTTGAACAACTTGCCATCCCGCGTTTCAATGTCGATATGACCTGATCCATCCTCCGACGAAACAAGCAGGTGTATACCCCGTATCTCATCCGCCGAAAACTGCAAACAGGCATCTTCTGTCCGAAGTAAAAACATAAATTCCGATTTTTATCCGAAGCAAATATAGGTTTACCTCTCAATACCCCGATTTTTTACCCCCACGCGCAAATCGAAATCCCGTTTCCTGAAAACGTTTTCCAAAAATTGCCAAAAAATGCCGGTCCGAAAATATAGCGAACATTAGATACGGCCGAGGGGGTGGGGCTGTTTACCCCGGAATCCGGCAGGGGTACACGGATACACTACGAACACCACACAACAACAAACGCCAGCAAAGGCCTGTTTTCTTTGATTTGGCGGCACTTCCTCTACACTGTGGTATAGTTTGTCGTCCGGTGCGCTTTGTACAAAATACGGGGTTATTTGTGTGGGTTTCTCGAACAGAGAAACCAGCCCCGAAAATATAGCGTATTTCTCAACAGAATACCAACCAAACACAAACAACTGCACAATAAACAGTAATACAGAATATTATATCACCAGCAAACACCCCAAACACCACCCCAAACACAAGAAAGTAACAAAACAAGCAAAACAAGCAACCGCAAAAGGGTAAACGCTCAACAAATAGCCGATGTCCCTACATGAATTAAAATGTAATTTGTTGGAAGTATTAAAAAACTACTACAACTTAATACATTATTGAGAAGTAATAGAAATATAAATTTTATTGTAGATTATATAATTTACGGGTAGTATAATATAAGCATTAAAAGGGTGTATTTGGTAGTATTAGTTGTAGTAGTGAGGGGATATTATAAAATAAATTTAGGGGGAAATAAGTATTAAAAATACGCTGCAAATTTAATATAAAGCCATCATTTATCTTTAAGCATTTAAGTGCCTGAAAATCTTTGTATTTTATTTTGTTATTGTGTAATTATTTTGTATATTTGTAATACCAAAAAGGAGGTAATAAAAGCCTTTGATGTTCTTTGAAAATTAAAACAAAAAGCCCCAGCGGGTAAGGCTGGGGCGGGCGGTGCGGATCGGCCTATTTTAATTGATCCGCTTAATAAAAGCCCGGACAAATGAGTTTTCGAATTGTTTGGCGAATCTGGAAAATAAAAATCTCGTTCGAGGTTTCTATTTAACGGGTTCCGGGTCGGCAGCTCCTCCAGAACTGCCAACCCTCCGGGCTTTATTTTGAAAAAACGGGGTGACTTGCGACACTTGCAAGGGTCGCAAGTCACCCCAATAAATACTAACAATTAAAAGCGTGAAGCCTTCTACGTCAGTGGGGGCAAAGATATGAAAAACAACTCGAATTACCAAAACGAAAACACAAATGCTATTTGTTCGTTAGATTTTTCTACGGCTTTCGACGCTTACAACTACGCAATGGCGCACCGTCTGGATATAAATCCGCTTGCCGTTGCCATTAAATCAGACGCACGTGGTACGGATTTTCTTCATAGTCTTGCAATGAACGGTATTAAACTTTATGGGATTTGGTGCGAATTTTTAGACGATACGGCCACCGAATATATTTACACAACGGAGGCCGGAGCGCGTGAAGCGCTGGCACAAGTAGAAGCCAATGACAAAGAGGCCGGAATTTATGAACCGGATTTTTACAAAGTTCTTGATATGACTAAATATTTTGCATAAGCACAGTAATAACTTCCCGGCGGCGCTCTTTGAGGGGCTGCGATCGAATCGACCGCCGGGAACAAACAACCAAAAAACAACCCAGATTCAACCAAAAAAACAACTGGAAACTAACCGAGGAAAAGGGTTCCTATTAGGGTCTCTTTTCGTACCTGGTACGAGGGTTTACGAGTGCACATAAAACGTATTGCGGAAAGTGCTAACCGTAAATAATCCTGGAGTTATGAAAATAAAAAGAGAACCCCCCGGCACTCGAAGCGAGCACGCAGGGGAAATAAAAAACATCATAGGGTCTAATGACACTACAAATATAGGGTTTACCTCTGTACCGTCCAAACAAAAAAGCACGCAAAAGGGGTCGCTCCTGAAAAGCACGCAAAAAACATTGCTCGGAACGCTTGTTTTTGTTTCTTTTGTGTTATTTTTGTTGCGATTATTTTGTAACAATTTATTCTATAATACAATAGAATTGGTGATTTTGTTTCCGACAAAAATAGAGATCACCGGATATCCTCGACACCATATTCAGGGATCCGGCGGCGCACCCATATTGTAAAAGAATAATTTATCTCATTTACAATCGATCAAACCTTTATTTCAAACCGTTTATCTTTTCGCTATGAAAAAATTCTTACTATTCGCTTTCGCGGCCGTAATGCTGGGATTCGCGGGATGCAACGACGATGAGAACAAGGACAACACACCTCCCACTTTGAGGGAATACGAAGCTCCCGTATTCATGTACGGCAAGACACGGGAGGAAGTGAAAGCTTCGGTGCCCTACGCCTACAGCGGAGCATCGGAAACCTCGCTGTATTTCGAAGGCAAGGGCATCGTCAAAGAGTACATATATATATTCGAAGACGACAAAGTATATTCCTGCGGATCGATACTTTCAGACCTGTACATCGACGACCTGCACACCTACCTGTCGCAGCTATACATTTACCTCGAATACCGTCCGGGACAAAGAATGTACGTATATGAAAGCGAAGACAAATCGCTGAGCATCGGCCTCTATCCTCTCAACGACGGTCTGGCGGCAGTAGAATACCTGAAAAACTGATCCTCGGGATCAGCCGGGAAAACTTCCGACGGAAGCGGCCGAACTCCGCCCATAAGACATACCACCAAACAAGAAACAGCCGCATGAAATCATGCGGCTGTTTCTTGTTTGGTGGAGAATACGAGGCTCGAACTCGTGACCTCTTGCATGCCATGCAAGCGCTCTAGCCAACTGAGCTAATCCCCCGTTAGCGGGACAAATATAGTGAAATTTTCCAAATCCTCGAAAAACAGAGTCGATTTCCTGAAAAATTCACTCCGACAGTCCGCTCCTCGCAGAAAAAACATATCCCCAAAGAGGCAACGCCAATCCGTATGGCAATGTTTTTGCTCTGAATTACAACGATATGAAACTCAATCATAAACCGGTCTGGCATTTTCTGCATGCCGACAAAAAACAATAGGATATGGACAAGAAAAGACTGACCTCCGAAAACGGGAAACCCATTGCCGACAACCAAAACATCCAAACCGCCGGCGTGCGCGGCCCCGCCATGCTGCAAGACGTATGGTATCTCGAAAAACTCGCCCATTTCGACCGGGAAGTGATCCCCGAACGCCGCATGCACGCCAAAGGATCGGGAGCTTTCGGGACCTTCACCGTGACGCACGACATCACCAAATACACCCGGGCCTCGATCTTTTCGCAGGTGGGTAAAAAGACCGACTGTCTGGTCCGCTTCTCGACCGTAGCCGGAGAGCGCGGCGCCGCCGATGCCGAGCGCGACATCCGGGGCTTCGCCATGAAATTCTACACCGACACGGGCAACTGGGACCTGGTAGGCAACAACACGCCGGTCTTCTTCCTGCGCGATCCGCTGAAATTCCCCGACCTGAACCACGCCATCAAACGCGATCCGCGCACCGGCATGCGAAGTGCCAACAACAACTGGGATTTTTGGACGCTCCTCCCGGAAGCGCTCCACCAGGTGACGATCACGATGAGTCCGCGCGGCATTCCGGCCTCGTTCCGCCATATGCACGGCTTCGGCAGCCACACCTTCAGCTTCTACGACAAGGACAACAAGCGCACATGGGTCAAATTCCATTTCCGCACCCTGCAAGGCATCAAGAACCTCACGGACGCCGAAGCCGAGGCGGTCATCGCCAAAGACCGGGAGTCGAACCAGCGCGACCTGTTCGAAGCGATCGAACGGGGCGATTATCCCCGCTGGCTGATGCAGGTGCAGCTGATGACCGAAGAGGAGGCCCGAAACTACAAAATCAATCCCTTCGACCTGACCAAAGTGTGGTATCACGGCGATTTCCCGCTGCATGACGTGGGTATTCTCGAACTGAACCGCAACCCGGACAACTTCTTCGCCGAAATCGAACAGGCGGCGTTCAACCCTGCGAACGTCATCGAAGGCATCGGCTTCTCGCCCGACAAGATGTTGCAGGGGCGGCTCTTCTCCTACGGCGACGCACAGCGCTACCGGCTGGGCGTGAACAACAACCTGATTCCCGTGAATAAACCCCGCTGTCCGTTCCACGACTACCACCGCGACGGGCAGATGCGCACGGACGGCAATTACGGAGCGACGATCCCCTACCAGCCGAACAGCTACGGCGAATGGCAGGACAGCCCGAACCTGAAAGAACCGCCTTTGGAGGTGAACGGTGCCATCTACAATTACGACGAACGGGAACTCGACAGCGACTATTTCACCCAACCGGGCAAGCTCTGGCGGCTGATGTCGGCCGAAGACCAACGGGCGACGTGCGAGAACACGGCCCGCGCGATGGGCGACAGCGCCCTCTTCATCAAACAGCGGCACGTGCGCAACTGCTCCTACGCCGATCCCGAATACGGCAAAGGCGTGGCGAAGGCATTGGGTATCGACTATGAGGAAGCCCTGAAAGCGGAGGACCCGGCACACCCGACGTGGGATCCCCGCAACAAAAAGTGATTCGCAGCAGACGCACCGAAAGGAGGTTCCTCCATTTCGTTAAGATCGCTACAAAATCCCGGATGAATATGTATTCATCCGGGATTTTACGCAATACGTCCTCTTCACCCTGTCCGAACGCCCCGCAAAACAAGGCCCGTCCGGCACGAACGGCCCGACGCGAAAAGCCTCATACGATGGGATCGATGACGCCTCCGCCTCCGCCACTCTTTCCGGCTCCGCAGGCTTTCTCCCCTCGACAACGATACTTCGAAAAATGCCAGCCGACACCTTGCTCCCGGCGACAACATCGACAGGCCGGTCCGCACAAGCGGATCGGTTTCCTTGCAAGAGGCAATCAAGGACGGTATTCCAGCATCGTTCCGGGACATTGGACATACCTTTACGGGGTCTTGGCCGGCTCCGTAAAATACAATGCCGGACTGCGATCCCGCACTTTCGGGAGCCGCAATCCGGCGCTGCGAATTTCAAAAGGCACTATGCCTGCGGCGTATCGTCGCCGCCTTTATTGCGATTACGGTTGCGATTTCGGTTACGACGACGCCCCCGGTCCCGGCTGCCGCGATTACCCTCGCCACGACCTTCTCCGTGGCGGGACTCCACATTCGCAGCCGCGACGACACCTTCTGCAGGTACCGGACCGGCACTCTTCGCACCGTCGCGTCCACGGCTCCGACCACGTCCCCCGCTGCGTCCGTTTCCGCCACGGCCCGACCCACTGCGTCCCCGGCGGCCGCCATGACCGGAAAAAGCGGCGGGGTTATATTCAGGGCCTGCACCTACGGCTTCCGGCAAGGACAATTTCGGAATCTCCCGCTCGATAAACTCCTCGATACGGTGGAATTTACCCTGCTCCTCCTCGTTCACGAACGTAACGGCCCGCCCCGTAGCGCTGGCCCGCGCCGTGCGGCCGATGCGATGGATATAATCTTCGGGATCGTGCGGCACGTCATAATTGATGACCATGCCGATATCCTCGATGTCGATACCGCGTGCGACGATGTCCGTCGCTACGAGAATCCTCACTTTATTATTCTTAAAATCGAGCATCACCTGCTCGCGCTTCTCCTGATCCAAGTCGGAATGCATGGGAGCCACGTCGAGCTTCATTCGCTTGAGCGTATGGGCCAGCTCCTTGACTTTTAGCTTCGACGAGGAGAAGATGATAGTCTTGGACTCCGAAGGCCGGGAGAACATCTCGCGGACGATCCCCAGCTTTTGGCCCTCGTAACAAATATAAGCACCCTGTTCGATCGCCTCGTTGGGCTTCGAAATGGCGATATTGACCTCGGCGGGATCGTTCAGAATCTGCTTGGCCATCTGCCGGATCTTGGGCGGCAGCGTCGCGGAGAACATCAGCGTCTGTCGCGATTTGGGCATATAGGAGACGATCTGCATAATGTCGTCGTAAAAACCCATATCGAGCATACGGTCGGCCTCGTCCAGAATCAGGTAGTCCACATGCGACAGATCCACCCGGCTGTTGGTCAGGTGCGAAATCAGGCGTCCGGGCGTGGCGATCACCACATCGGCACCCATTTGCAGGCCGCGCTTCTGCTGGTCCCAGCCGCGGCCGTCGCCGCCGCCGTAAATTACGGCGGTAGAAACGGGCATATAGTAGGAAAAGCCCTGGAACTGCATGTCGATCTGCTGTGCCAACTCGCGCGTGGGTACGATAATGACCGATTTCACGACGTTCTTCTCATTGCCTTCGAGCAGCAGCCGGTTCAGCAGCGGCAGCGTATAGGCAGCCGTCTTGCCCGTACCGGTCTGGGCGCAGGCGATAATATCGCGCCCGTCCAGAATGATCGGAATGGTCTGCTCCTGCACAGGAGTCATCTCCTGAAAATTCATGGCGTCGATGCCGTCCAGCACCTCGTCTTCCAGATCGAGTTCGTCAAATCTCATACTATGCGTTTTCTTTCTTTTCCAATTATTACACTTCAAACGGGCGGGTTCTTTCGACCAACTCTCCCTGCAACGTCGCCGACGAGGAGGCGGTCACCCGCACCCGCACGTAATCCCCGATCCGGCACTCGCCGCGATCGAAGACCACCACCTTATTCTGCGACGTACGTCCGAAAAGCTGCCGGTCGCTGCGCTTGGAAGTACCTTCCACCAGAATTTCGAACTCTTTGCCGACATCGCGGGCGTTGCTTTCGGCCGAAAGCGTATTCTGCAAGGCGATGATTTCGTTCAAACGGGCCGTCTTGACCGAATCCGGCACATCGTCGGGCATGTGACGTTGAGCGAACGTATCGGGCCGCTCGGAATACTTGAACATATAGGCGAATTCATACCCCACCTCCCGCATCAGCGAAAGCGTCTGCCGATGATCCTCGTCCGTTTCGCTGCAGAATCCGGCGATCAGGTCGGTCGTAATCGCGCAATCGGGCATATAGCGGCGGATAGCGGCGATGCGGTCGAGGTACCATTCGCGCGTATATTTGCGGTTCATCTTCTCGAGCATCCGCGACGATCCCGACTGGGCAGGCAGGTGGATGCAGCGGCAGATGTTGGGTTTCGACGCCATCACTTCGAGCAGACGGTCGCTCATGTCCTTGGGATGCGACGTTGCGAACCGAACGCGCAACAGCGGCGAAATTTCGGACACAAGGCGCATCAGCTCCGGAAAATCGACCGCTCCATAACGATACGAATTGACGTTCTGTCCCAACAGCGTCACCTCCCGGTAACCGTTCTCGAACAGGCAGAGGGCTTCGCTCAGAATAGTCTGCGGATCGCGGCTGCGCTCCACGCCCCGCGTATAAGGCACCACGCAGTACGAACAATAGTTGTTGCACCCGCGCATGATGGCGATATAACTGCTCACGCCGTTGCGATCGAGCCGCACGGGAGCGATTTCGGCGTAGGTTTCCTCGCGGGAAAGCAGGACATTGACGCCCCGGCCGCCTTCGCCCGCTTCGCGCACCAGGCGGGGCAGGTCGCGGTACGCATCCGGACCGGCGACGATATCCACGGGGTTCTCCCCTTCGAGCAGCCGTTCCCGCAAACGTTCGGCCATACAACCGATAATACCGACGAGCAGTCCCGGCCGGCGGCGGCGCAGATGAGCCATCTCCCGCAAACGTCCCCAAATGCGCTGTTCGGCATTATCTCGGATCGAACAGGTATTGATCAGAACGACATCCGCCTCCTCGATCTTGTCGGTATAGACATAGCCCTCCTGCTGCATGATCGCAACGACGATTTCCGTATCGCCGACGTTCATCTGACAGCCGTATGTTTCGACAAAAAGTTTACGGCCCGCACCCTGCAGCGGACGCAAAGTATTTATCTTCTCGTTATTCATAGTTGCAAAACCGGACTCGCCCGGTAAAATTAGGACCGAAAAACGGGAATCGACGATCGCGGTTCCCGTTTCCCCGGTATTTCTGAAAATTACTGTGCCTGAATCGCACCCGCTTCCGGGAAAGGCTTGAAGCCCTCTCCGTAGGTATCGTAGGCATCCGTAACCACGAAGAATGCTTTCGGGTCGATCTCCTGTACCTTACGCTGTACCGCATGCACCTCCTTGCGATCGACCACCAGGAAAATCATATCCTTTTCCTCCTCGGAGTACATACCCCGTGCCTTGATAAAAGTAGCGCTGCGTTCCAGATCCTCCAGAATGAATGTCCGGAGTTTTTCGTTTTCATCGCTGATGATGAACAGCAACTTGTCGTACGACGCACCGTCGATCACCCGGGCTACGACCCGCGAACAGATGAAGATCGTAATGAGCGAATAGAGTGTCAGCACCCAGCCCGAACCCGAACTATCGCCCGTACCAAGACCGAAACCGATCACCACCAAGCCAGAAAGGATCACCACGCAATCCGCCAGGAAGATACCCGTGGAAAACTTGATGCCCGCATACTTCTGAAGCAACATGGCGATAATGTCCGTACCGCCCGTGGTAGCCTGTGTCCGCACGACCATACCCTGCCCCACGCCGATAACGACCGCACCGATGATACAGGTCAGCAACAGATCGTTCGACAAGTTGAGCGAACCGCCCAGCAATAGCGCCGGATCGAGATTGATACCGTCGGCCGTAAATGCCGCATCGGAATAGACCAACCGCGTCAGGATATTCATAAAACCGGGCGTGAACAGCGCAGCCACCACCGTCCGGGCGCCGAACTGTCCGCCGAAAACCAATACGGCGGTAATCATCAGCGGCACGTCGAACATATAGCCGAAAGTACCGACCTGGATCGACGGGAAAATATTATGCAATACGATGCCGGCGCCATAGACTCCGCCCGGAACGAAATTGTAAGGATTGATAAAAAAAACGAAACCGGATCCCATGATCGCACAACCGACAAACAACTGAATCCAGGAACGCCACCAGGCCCAAGACCCCATCGGCTCCAATAAAGCTTTCGTATTGATCATAAAATTAACTATTTTAGAGCGGTTAATAATTGATTTAATTTTGCAAATATACGAAAAACTCCCGGATTTCCCGTTCGCTTCGGACTATTTTCCCCAAAAGCCGCAGTATTTAAATTTTTTTCGTTTATATTTGCATATACAATCCTGACAAATAAAGGGCATGATACTGACTTACTATTGCATTATCACGATGATAATCATCGCCTACCTGCTCGGCTCGATCCCCAGCGCCGTATGGATAGGCAAAAAATATTACGGCATCGACATCCGGGAACACGGCAGCAAAAACGCCGGTACGACCAACATGCTGCGGGTACTGGGACGCCGAGCAGCCCTGCCGGTCTTTCTGCTGGATTTCCTCAAGGGATTCGTCGCGGTCACATTGACCGAGATCCTCAAATACGACGCCTACATCAACGATATGTGGCTGATAAATATCAAGATCATCGCCGTATTCGCCGCCGTGCTCGGACACATCTTCCCCATTTTCGCGGGATTCCGGGGCGGCAAGGGCGTGGCGACCCTGGTAGGGGCGATTACGGGTATTTATCCGCCGGTAGTACTGCTCTGCTTCGCCGTATGGGTCGTGATCCTGATGATGACGCACTACGTTTCACTCGCCTCGATCGTGGCCGGCTGCTGCTTTCCGGTCTTCACGATCGCTTCGCCCAAAGTGAACCAATCGGTGCCTTTCATCGTCTTCTCGTTCGTCACGGCCGTTCTGCTGCTCTACACCCACCGCAAAAATATCGTTCGGCTGAAAAACGGCACGGAATCCAAAATATACATCTGGAAGCCCCATCGAAAAGCAGACAAATAGCACGGTAAAAACGATTCGCTTGTTTGGCGAATCGTTTTTTATCGAATAAGGTCCGAAACCGGAACCATATCCGAATAGGCACAAAAAAATCCGACTGCTCCATCTCCTGCCCCAACGGTCATTCGGATCGCTTCATCCGCCCGTTTCAGATCGGACTTTCAATCCACGGTAAATAGCGAGCCGGAAATCGCCATTATTCAACACGCTTGTATTGTCCGATTTCGATCTATTTGTGTCTGTTTCCGCTGCGATCCGATCTGTCGAAACCGGCTGAAACGGCCTTGTAAAATAAAAACGAAGGCATCCCCGAATTCTTCCGACAAAAAACGGGTATTTTACCGATTGGATAGATTTTCATATATTTGCTCGCAACGAATACCGATTTGTACGAACTGTCAAAAAGCGAAACACACGAAATTTGCTTTGTTCCCGGCATATATTATCTTTGCCGGAAGAGGTTAAGAAGAATAACCCGAATCCGGCCGGACACCAGTCCCCCCGGGACAGGCGTTTCGCCCTAAAAATTGAATTATCCACTACTTGATACCGAAAATTCTATGTTACGCGAAAACCTGATTAATATTTACGAAACCAGCTTCCGGGAGAACTATGCACTGCCGGCATTGACCGACTATTTCAAGCAGGAGAACTTCACCTACCTGGAAATGGGCGCCGAGATCGCCAAGCTGCATCTGCTCTTCGACGAGGCGGGCATCCGGCAGGGCGACCGAATTGCGCTGATCGGCCGCAACAATCCCCGCTGGTGCATCACCTACATCGCCACGATCACTTACGGCGCGGTCATCGTGCCCATTCTGCAGGATTTCCATGCCAACGACGTGATCCACATCATCAACCATTCGGAAAGCCGACTGCTTTTCCTGGGCGACACGTTCTGGGACGCGATCGAAGCCGACCAGATCCGGAAAGTCGAAGCCGTCTTCTCGCTCACGGACCTGAACGCGATCTACGAGCGCCGGGATCCGAAGAAACTGACGGATTTCCAGAAGAACCGCGAAAATCACTTCCGCAAAGCCTATCCGAAAGGGTTCGGACCGGAGCATATCCGCTTTCACAAGATTCCCAACGACCGGATGATCCTGCTCAACTACACCTCGGGAACGACCGGATATTCGAAAGGCGTCATGCTCTCGGTCAATAACCTGACGGGCAACGTGCTCTTCGCCCGAGGAGCCATAAACACCCAAACCGGCACGAACTATTTCCAGCGCGGCGGACGCACGCTCTCGTTCCTGCCTCTGGCACACGCCTACGGCTGTGCATTCGACTTTCTCGCGCCGCTGGCCGTCGGAGGCCACATCACCCTGCTGGGCAAAATTCCCACTCCGAAGATCCTGATCGAAGCCATGCAGGTCGTGCGCCCCACGATCATTTGCTGCGTACCCCTGATTCTCGAGAAAGTCTATCGCAAACAGGTACTGCCGCTGCTCGAAAAGGGGCCGATGAGTATCGCTATGAAGATTCCGCTGCTGAATACCGCCCTGCGCTCGGTAATCCGCAAGAAGATGATGGAATCGTTCGGCGGAGAGGTGAACATCTTCATCGTGGGCGGTGCACCGATGAATATGGAAACCGAAGCATTTCTGATGAGTATCAAATTCCCGATCACGATTGGATACGGCATGACCGAATGCGCTCCGCTCATCAGCTTCACTCCCGACAACGAATTCAAGGCCGGTTCCTGCGGGCGTTTCCTCTCGGAATTTATCCAGGTGAAGATCGACTCGCCCGATCCCGAACACGTCGCGGGCGAGATCCTGGTGCACGGCGAGCACGTCATGATGGGTTACTACAAGAACGAGGAGGAAACCCGGAAGGTCCTGGACGAAAAAGGGTGGCTCCATACGGGCGACATCGCCACGATGGATCCGGACGGCACGCTTTACATCCGCGGCCGCTCGAAAACCATGATACTCACGGGAAGCGGACAGAACATTTACCCCGAAGAGATCGAAGACAAACTCAACAACATGTATATGGTCCAGGAATCGCTGGTTCTGGAGCACAACGGTCGTTTGACGGCATTGGTCGTTCCCGACTTCGAACAGGCGGAGCTCGAAGGGATCGATAAAGAGGAACTGCCCCGAATCATGGAAAACAACCTCAAGGAACTCAACAAACTGTTGGCATCCTACGAACAGGTCGCAAGCATCACGGTCTATCCCACCGAATTTGAAAAGACGCCCAAACGCAGCATCAAGCGCTACCTATACAATACGGCTCTGCTGGAGAAATAGGCCGATTCGATGACGCACGAAAAATCGCTATCGAAGGGTTTTCCGCCGACAATCCGACAAGTTTCCCTTCGAAACAGCTTGCCGCCTTTTCAGGCGGCAAGCTGTTTCGAAGGCTCCTCGGAAATCTTCGCAATAGTCCGTACGATTGTCCTTACCTTTCACTATCTTTGCAGAAAACAGGATGCGCCTCGGAAAACGATGAACAAGTTCCCGTTTTCTTCTCGGCTTTCACTATCTTTGTATTTGTAGAAGATAGGATGCGGTTCGGCAATCTTTGCGTGCAAGCCTGCACGATTGACCTCACCTTTCACTATCTCTGACACCGAACATTTCGCCTCGACAAAATGCAAATAAATTTGCGTTTGCCTCCGGCTTATCGCTATCTTTGCCAATATGAAATTCAGCAGCAAACAAATGATCGGAGAAAACCTCCTGTACCTGATGGTATGGATGGTGATTATCCTAGTACCGGTCCTCAACTCGAAAATGCTCGAAGAGGTACACGTCAGTCTGGAGAACATCCTGATCGCCTGGCTAAAAATCGCACCTTATCTGCTGATCTTCATCATCCACAACAGCCTGATCGCTCCCAGACTGTTACTGCGAAAACATCGTTATGTATGGTATCTGGTCGTCAATCTGCTGACCATTACGGCCGTTTTCTCGCTGGTCGCCATTTATGAAAAATACGCTCCATACGACACCGAACCCTACATCCTGAACGGCAAAGCGTCATTCACCGATCTGGCGATCTATTGGAACATCCTGCTGGGATTCTTCATGACGGGCCTGAACATGGGTATCAAACTGCTGTATCGCTCCCTGCGCGACGAACAGCAAATGGAGGAGCTCAAACGTCAGAACCTGCAAGCGGAAATGGATTATCTGCGATACCAGATCAACCCCCATTTCTTCATGAATACGCTCAACAATATCCACGCCCTGATCGACATAGATACCGAATACGCGAAAAGCGCCGTCATCGAACTGTCCAAGATGATGCGGTACGTTCTCTACGAATCGGGCAGCGAAACCATATCGCTCAAAAAGGACATCCAATTCATCGAGAACTACATCGAGTTGATGCGCATCCGCTACGACAGCAGCATCGACATCCGTTTCGACTATCCGGACTCGATCCCGAATAAAGTGGCCATCCCGCCCCTGCTGCTGATCGTATTCGTCGAAAACGCGTTCAAGCACGGAGTAAGTTATAACCACGCCTCGTTCATCCAGATCCGAATCGGCTACCGGGATGATGCGGTAACGGCCGTCATCAGCAACAGCCGTCACGAAAAATCCCGGTCGGGTACTACGGGCATCGGACTCGAAAACGTCAAAAAACGGCTGGCATTGATTTACCAGGACAACTATACGCTCGCTATCGACGATTCCGATCCGGCCGTTTATACCGTCAAACTCATAATCCCCATCATGCCATGCTGAAATGTATCGCCATAGACGACGAGCCGCTGGCACTGCGGCAATTACAGGGTTATATCGCCAAAATCAATTTTCTGAAGCTCGAAAAAGCGTTCACCAACGCCATCGAAGCCCAGCAATATCTGGCCGGAAATCCGATCGACCTGATTTTCGTGGATATCAACATGCCCGATTTGAGCGGCGTAGAGTTCGTACGGTCGCTCGTCAGCCGCCCGATGATTATCTTCACGACGGCATATTCGGAATACGCCGTCGAGGGATTCAAACTCGATGCGATCGACTACCTGCTCAAACCGTTCAGCTTCGCCGATTTCAACCGTTCGGTAACCAAAGCGCAATCGCTGTATGAACTGTTGGCCTATCGGAAGACACAGGGGGACGTCCCGGCCCCGGAAGCCACCCCGCGCGACCGGGAGTACATCTCGATCAAAGCCGATTATAAAACGACGCTGGTACGCATCAGCGACATCGTTTATCTGGAAAGCGAAGGCGAATACGTACGGCTCCATCTGGACGACCGATCGACCATCACGACTCTTTTCCGGCTCAAGAACATGGAAGCGGCCCTGCCGTCGGAAATGTTCATGCGGGTCCACCGTTCCTACATCGTCAACCTGCAACGTATCAGGAGCTACGTGAAAGGTCGGGTTTTCATAAGTGACAGCGAATACGTTCCGATCGGCGAAAATTACCGGGAGGCGTTCCAACGATACATCGAAGCTCATTACCAGAATCTATAACGGAGAATCGCCTCCGAAGTCGATATCTTCAGGAGAAATCGCACCGTTCCGAACGGACATTCGACCGCCCGGCAACAAATAACAAAACGCGATTATATGTTTTCGGGGAGCTATTGGAAGCCGACACGCCCTTCCCCTCTTTGGAGAGGAAGGGCGTGTCGGCATTACAGAAGCGGCACAGACCGCAAATAAGCTCGATGCCGCGATCGTTGGCCAAGGGTACATCGGAAAGACATGACCCCCAAATATAAACTCTGCATTCCCAGAGCGCAGGCACGCTTGCCACCAACCCCGACTATGAGGGGCGAATCTTATTTGCGATCGGCCAGGCAGCTCTGAATATCCAGACTGACCGGCTCACCGTTGAGAGAAAAAGAGAGTGTGCAATCCTCGAAAGCGGTAAGTTTCTCGAACTGCAAAATAACGGTGGAATTATCGCCCCAAATTGCATCGACACTCTTTGCCTGGAAGGTTTTACCACTGTTATAAAGCACCACATCTTCGATTGAAAGTCCGTTGGTTTCATCACGGTCGGATGCAGGGATTTCAATTTTGATAGTTGTTTTGCCGTGTTTGTTGTTCAAACTCAAAAATTTGGGAGTTGCATGGGCGCTTCCTATCGCCAGCAGAGCGGCAGCGCACGAAAGAATAATTTTTTTCATAGCAAATGAATTTGAAGTGATGTAAAAGAGTTGATTTCCAATCGTTACGAAATAATATCCAAGATACGAAATAATGTCTTTTACTATATGCAGAAGATTCCGATATTTTTACAATAAATTATTGTGGGGGGGGGCTTTTACTCTTTTCGGTACAAAACTAATATAAAAATCCCCCCCCCAAATATTTTGATTAAATTAACCAAAATATATCCGAATGCAAAAGTATCGGGAAAAATCCATGCGCATCAGGCCCGCATAAAGCCTATGACTTACAAGCGGGGAAAACGGTCCATACGGGTATATCGCCCCTCGGCATACTCGTAACAATAGTGCACCAGGCCGTTGGTCAGGACCACGTAACGGGCCCCCAGCACCGAATTGTACCGGACGGCCTGCGCCAGCACCTGACGGTCTATTCCGATCCCGGCAGCCTTGCACTCGACGAGCATCAGCGGACAGGCCCGATCGTCCACGACCACCACATCGGCACGCTGCGGAGATCCGTTCATCGCTACGGCATACTCCTGGACGATCCGCATGGGCTGTGCTCCGCAATGGGAAATCAGGAACCCGATCAGGTGACGGCGCACCCACTCCTCGGGAGTCAGCACCAGGTAGATTCCCCGAAGCGGATCCCAAACGGTCATCTGCTCCCCACGCTGCGAAATCCGCAATTTGACTGCAGGAAAATTGAGCCGGGGATAGTCGGGAATCATATTCGGAAAAAATTAGTAACTTTACAGGGACAAATATACGAAAAGGCGACGGAATCCGTATCGCCCCGTATGCAAAGTGCCCCAAGCCGCAGAATACAGCGCAAAGCGGGAGCGAGCGTACGGGCTCGCAAACAAAGAGTGCCGATCGTATCTTATTACTTAACTAAACAGCGAAAGGCGGACGGCGGGTCCAACTCGTCCGCATCCGCCCGAGCCGCATAAAAAATTTATCGCCTTATGAAGAGTCTTTTGACCTTGCTCCTTCTCTCTTCCGCATGGATGACCTGCGCCCAGGATTACGCTTCGCCGGAGCCGGTCGAGATAGGCAAGGAGCTTTCCCGCACCACTTTCGTCGTCTATCCGACGGCGGAAGAGGCTGCCGCCGGATCGCGCGAAGCCTCCAAATACTTCACCCCGCTGGCAGAGTGGGAAAAAACGACGACCGAAGCCGGCACGGAGTTCTCCACGAAATTCACGGTGCCCTTCGCCTGGATAAACCGCCAGGTGCTCCTGCATGTGGAGTGGGCTTCGTCGGCTTACGAAATTCGCCTGAACGGGAAAGTCGCGGGATATTGCCAGAACGGGAGCAATCCGGCGGATTACAACTTCACCAAACAGGTCCGGGAAGGGGTCAATAATCTGACGATCAAGGTGCTGTCCAATCCTGCAAGCGCCGTACTCGAAAGTTGGGCGCATCCCTCCGAACCGGCGTTAGGCAGTTGCTACGTCTTTTCCCAGCCGACCATCCGCATCCGCGACCTGTTCACCAAAACGTACCGAAACGGCAGCGTCTTCAACGGCGAGGTAGGCATCGTGGTGAAAACCGACGCGCTGAATCCCAAGAAAGCGAAAATCCACTACGAACTGCTGACGCCGCAGGACGAAGTCGTGACATACGGCAGCCAGGAGATCGAACTCGACATGCGCAGGGAAGATACCCTGCGTCTGGTCGCCCAGATTCCCGATACGATGGTATGGAGCGCCCGCAACCCGACACTCTACACCCTGCGGCTCAAGACACAGACTGAAGGCCGTTATACGGAGTACGTATCGCTCAAGGTCGGCTTCCGCACCGTCGGCAACACCCGGGGGCAGTTGGCGATCAACGGGTATCCGGTAGCACTCAAGGCCGTACCCGACCTGGGTACGACCGTATCGCCGAGCCAACTGCTCGAATGGAAGGAACAGGGGTACAACCTGATTCTGCTTCCGGCAGGCGGCGTATCCGGTGCGCTGTACGACCTTTGCGACCGATATGGCTTCTATGTCGTCGAACAGGCTCCGATCAACACCAGCCGCAGCGGTATGTCCCGCCGCAAGGGAGGGAATCCCAGCAACGATCCCGCATGGCAGGCGGCCTATATCGCCCGTATCGAGGAGAGCTACCACACCACGAAACTGCATCCGTGTGTCGTAGCATTCTCGCTCGCCGAAGATTCCGCCAACGGAATCAACCTCTACGAAGGTTATCTCCACCTCAAGGGCCTCGAAAAGGAGCGCCCGGTTCTCTACCCCGATGCCGGCGGAGAGTGGAACAGCGACAAACTCCGGCTGTCGGCCGAACAATAATCCGCTCGCCGCTCAAAAATAAAAAGGGCTGTCTGCTACATATAGACAGCCTTTTTTCATTCGTACTACACTCCAAGAACATCTTAAAACACCTCGCTTCCGACAAGTTTTGTCGGATCGTTTCGTTTTACGATCGAACACGCACGACAGAAACCTCCCTCGGACGACGAGTGCTGACAGCAGGCAACAGGTCAAAAGACAGGCAACGGCAAGCGAGTGACAGGCGCAAATGGCGAGTAACGAAAGACAGGCAGCGAACAACAAGCGACGGGAGCAGAGAGCAAGCGACGAAGAGTTGGTAGCACGTGACGAGCGGCAACTACAGATAACAACCGACCGGGAAAAGCTGGTAGCAGGCAATCGGGCGATGAGTCAGGGGACAGAAGGCCGGCAGCGTACAACCGGGCAAATGGCGAGCAACGGCAAGCGACGGATAGCTGAAACAGTCAGCAGGTGACGAAGGTAAATAACAGGGACACAAGTAACGGGCAACAGATAATAGATGCAGATGACAGGAGAAGTAACAAGCGACAAGTGACGGAGCATCCGCTATCGAAGGGTTCCTTCCAATATCTCTGAAAACCGTCCTTGCCCTGGTTTTGAAACTCCCACCCTGTCGCACCCGATTCGACACCATTATACGGAATACAAAACCCTACTCAGCATTCCGCCGATATTTGCAGGCCGGTTTTTCTATTTACCACTATATAGATAGCTATAGAAAGACGGCAATGCCCATTACTTTTTACTTTCCGTTCGGGAGCGACGAAAAAAATACCGAAGAATAGGGACACCAGCACCAATCACTCCGCCCAAGGATGAAATACCCGGACAAACACCAATCCGACTCTGTCATTTCCTGCCCCAAGCAGCCGTTATCAATAATCGGACTCTTAGCACCGACAACCTTCCTATAAAAAACGATTCGAACACTCCAAAGAGAGGGGGGGGGCACTGACGATCTTCCCTGCAAAACAGAAACCTCGCTCCCAATCAATCCCATAAAACAAAAGACAATCACATTATCAGTCCCCGTAAAACAGGCGCAAATGCCGCCGGACTTTCCCCGACATACAAACGAATGTCAAGGGACTTTCCCCAAGTCTATCTCTTCCAAAGATCCTTATACACAAAAAAGAGGGGAAGAGATCGCTCTCTTCCCCTCCGGGATTCCGTTACTCGTCGAAATTCGACGAATAACCGTTTTGTTTCGGATTATTTAACGATTTCAGAAGCAGCCTTGAGCTGTGCTCTTACATCAAAATCCAATTTATCCGATACCTCCTTTTTAGAAGCTGCATTGAGGATCGAAGACTTGCCATGGTCTGCACGCTCGCGCTCGATCTGCATGAACGAAGCCTGGCTGAAACGAATCGGAGCAGAAAGATCCACCTTCGATACGGTCGATACAGCCGATACCTCGCCGCGCTTATCATCGAAACCATCGGTCGGAGCAGTATCGATATCACCCTGGTGGTCAGGATCGTTCAGCAAGATTTCTTCATACATCAACTCACCCCAAGCACCGGTTGCATCCTGACCTGCATAGTAGAAGCCCCAAGGACCTACTCCCGGCGGAGTACAACGACCGTGCTTAGCATCCTTATAGATGGCTACAAACGGATAATTCTCGAAATAATCGAAGATCAACATATCCGGCAGAGGCAGCGTACCACCACGAGGTGCATGGATCAAGACCCACGTATGAGCAGTTTCCTCACTAGTCGGCTCCGCTTGGTAAACGCATACATACTGATTACCAGCATAGTTCCCCCAAGCTGCAGGATAACGAGCTGCAAGTTCATCACCGTTGTAAACCTGCCATGTTCCAGATACAGTTGCTTTCATATTACGCGGCAACGGTTTCGATTCTACGCGGGCAGAACTCAAATCGGACTGAGCCTGGCCATCCGCATAAGCAAAACCATAAGCCACATACTCGGTACCCGGCGTACACGAAGATGTCAGAACCTCTTCACCGACATACTGTGCCAATGTACCGCCACCGTCTGCATGAATCACTGCATCGATGAACTGACGCCAATCCTTATACTGATCGAAGTTGTTTGCAGAAGTCAGACCTACATGGTACCAAACGTCGTCCTGAGACGGAGTAACGGTACAAGTAAAGCTACGCATTTCGATCTTCGAGAACTCGAATTCCAACTTAAAATCTGTAGGAGCGACATATTCCGGAGTCGTGAATTCGGTCACCGAAACATCGGTAGTACGATGTCCGTATTTGTCGAAACCGAAAATAAAGATTTCGTAAGTGCTCTCCGGCTCGATACGCCACTCCTGATCGGCCCCCATCTTGGTCGTCATTTCGCCTTTCTGCACCCATTCGTTGGTCTGCCAGTTGGGAGGGGTGCCATCACCCAGGCCCGAACCGGAATCATACATATCCAGACGCTGGAGCAGACGCTCGACACAAACGCTTTTACCGTATTTCTCGGCACTGCCGCCGGGATACATACCGATGAAATATTTCGTCTCCAGATTCGAGGGCGTAATCTTGATCTCGCAATCCTGAGCTGTCACATTCAACTTCTCGACCGTGAACGTGCAATTATCGGTTACAGGAATCTCTCCGGTCGTAACCGTGAAATATTCCTCGGCATTTTCGCTGTTGATATTGTAGTTGTCATCCATGCCGAAGCACCAGAAATAGTAGTCGTTACCGCCCCATACACGGTTTTTTAAAGACGTGTTCAACATGAACTTCTGCTCGCCCTGATAAAGAGTCGGACGCTGCTTACGCGCACTGGACTGCAACTCCTGCAAATACTCTTTGCTGGTCCACTCGTCAACCTTGTAAACATAACTGTTCATCGTCGAGAACATCCACTTCGCATCCGGATTGCTCGGAGTGATCGTTACCTCTACGTTGTAAGGATTGTTGTCGGGATAAGGGTCGGCATTGACCTGCTTGGAAGTAACCGTGAACGTAAGGTCGGTCATCTCGACATTCTGGGTCGTGAACTCCGCCTTGAAAAGGTCCGTAGTAGGCACGCCCTCGGACGTACAACCGTACACATACCCATAATATGCCGTATTGGCAAGCGACAAGTCATCCACGGTATTGGTCTTCGAACCTTTCATGAGTAAGATGTTCAACCATTCAGACAACTTCATCCCCCGACTTTCGGCCTGTTCTTTCACCGCCTCCAAGTCGGCCTGAATGAAAGCCTCGTCGGACTCGAACGAATCGACGTATTCTTTAGTCATAAAAGCGCACAGATAGGTCTCGCTCTCGTTCGAAGGAACGATCTGCATTGCACAGCCGTTTGCCGTAATCGACTTCGGATCGATCGTAAGTTCGAACGTCATGGTACCACCCTGATTTACGGTAACGACTACATCGGCTGCCCCCGTATAAGAAAGGGTGATCTGCCCCGAACGAGACTCGACACCCTCGTCGAGTGCAGTGTAATCAAACTGGACGTATCCCGGCTCCGCATAGTTGAAATTCTTGATCCAATCCACGTTCGTCGTTGCCTCGACAATAGACGATTTATCGGCCCCTTGAATTTCATACGCCAAACGACCCGTTCCAGCGTTTTTCGATAAGGAAAGCGTAGTTTTAGCTACGATGGTGACGCTGTAATCCACGCCATCGTCGCTTCAGCCACTGCTTGCACTCACCATTGCGAGCATCGCCACAAGCGCCATCGCAAAAGAAAAATACTTTTTCATAGAAAAAAAATAACAAGTAGTTTAGTGAAAGAGCTACCGGATCGAAATCCGGACACCCTTTCGGGTTAATAAAAATTAAAAGTTAGGTATTAAAAACATCATAAAAAAGCGAAAATCCACCATGCAAGTATCGTAGAATAATCCTAATACACAATATAACCAACAAAATTCAATTCTTTTGTCCCGTCCGTTCCCCAGCGTATTCCTGCGATAAAGCAACTGCACCGAACGGAATCAATATTCTCGCCTTCATTCGGAATCGAATTCTTAATCCGAAATTCTCTCAAAGGTAGGAAATTAATCTAACTTAAACAACTTTTTAAGACAGTTTTTTCAATAAAAAAGCAAATCAAAAATCACAATATATTGAATATCTTACATTTAAAATTCAAATATTCGTACCTACAAAAAATCCCCCCCCCAAAAAAAATGATTTTTAGCCCACAGGCGGCGTTTTTTCCATCACCTGGACGGATGTACCGAAATAATAAATCTTGAAACATAATAATTCGGTAACCAGTCGATGCACCTATATAACTTAAATAATATTTTATTTAGTATATACACAATAAAAAAAAGCAAAATTCCGTTTCGAAGCCCTCCTCTGCATTTTTTACGAAGAAAAAATATTTTTTTCTTGCAGAAATAAAAAAAACATCCTACATTTGCACCTGCAAACGCCTCTTTAGCTCAGTTGGTAGAGCACGACACTCTTAATGTTGGGGTCCAGGGTTCGAGCCCCTGAGGGGGTACGGAAAGGCGGAAAACTTAAGTTTTCCGCCTTTTTTATTGTCCAAACAGCCCCTTATAGCTGATATATCTTACCGTTTCGTGTATCTTTGTAATTGGATCCCACCGTAAAGGATCTATGTAGGATAAAAAAATTTTACAAAGTCCCTTATTCAGCCGAGGTATAAAGATAAATTCAAACAGGTTATGGAGATCAATAAAGATAACTGGAAGCAGATCGATCTAAATGTGGACAGCCTGTGGTTGATCCCCGAAAGAGAGAGGCAAGGCAAGCACAAGAATATCTATCACGGCAATTTCGTTCCCCAACTACTCAAACGCTTACGAATGCCGGAAATACCGTGCTGGAGTTGTTCGCAGGCAGCGGGACTACCCTGTTCGCATATGAAAACCTGCGCAAAGATTACATCGGATTCGCCCCCCCCAAAAAAATTATCGATTATGTCAATAGCATTATGAGCGAATGGTCTTCGATCAACTACGCAATCAAGAGTGTCGATGTCACCGATCGACAGCCGTTTTCCGAGGCGATCGCAGCATAGCTGGGCGAAAGGCACCGAGAGGAGGTCGATTTTATGATCGCTCATCCGCCTTATCTGGACATCGTAAAATTCACCGACGACAGCAGGGACCAGTCCAATATTTCGGACATCGATGCTTTCTAAAAAAAATTGTCGAACGCAATAGCCACGGCTTCCGATACTTGAGAAAGAACGGTTATTTTGCGATAGTCACCTGGGGATATTTCTGAAAAAAGCGAAGTGATTCCTTTGGCTTTCAAGATAATGGATTCCGTAAAACAACACCTGAAAGTCAAGTTAAAGGGCATCGTGGTTAAAAATATCGAAGGGAATCGCGGTAAATTAGGCGCACAAAACATCTGGAAATACAGAGCGTTGAAAAGCGACTACTTTTTATTCAACCGAGCAGAGTTTCCGAGTACATCTGGAGCACATGTTCGCAGGCACGAGATCCAGAAATAAAACCGTAGGTTTCAACCGATCAGCACATTCCAATATATCAGTTGCTCAAACGGGAAATACACTGGTTGCAATGATGGCCGATTTCAGCCGGGTACGCGCGAACGATTATGCGATATTTTACGTGCAGACATCGAAAGGAAAAGAAGGGAAATTTTACGGCATATATCAGATCGCCAGTGACCCTTTCCTTAAACCCGACGGTTACTATTTGCGCGAGAAACTTTGGATAAATCTGACATTCCGGGTATTGAGCAAACCGTACGAAGTATTTGCAAAAGGGGCTTCCGAATGGGAGGCTTTGGATGATATAATAAGGTATATAGGCCCCTATCAAATGCTGTGCAGTTTGATATACAGAAAGCTGAAAGGCAATCGCGGAAATACCATGCTTATGCCCTATGAGGCAGAGCGGTTGTTTTCTTTAATCCGCTCGAAAAAATAACCATAAGGCCCTCAACGGGAACAGTTTCACCGATGAAAACAGAAGACAAGTCGAAAATATGTTGCAAACTGAAGTATATGCCGACGAAACACAGACCGCGTTCGACATCTTGCCCCGACTGATCTACAAGAGACGCAACAGGAAAGCCTATAAAGTACATTTGCAGATGTATTTGGCGCAACATATCGGCAGGGATCCGATCTTGAACCGGGCCCTTAAAGTCAATTGCAAAAACATAGAATAGTTAGGAAACAAGGTTTCATGCGGCATCGGCATGCAGCGAATCGATGTGATGTTTTCGCAGAAAATAGATGAAAAAACAAAATAGATCGTACCTATCGAACTGAAGGCCGTAACTAATCCCAGACAGATATCCCGATATATAGACTGAATAGAACAGTAGTATATTCCCAACAGACCGAGCGTAATACATCCAATCCTGATATGCCCGGAATCAGAACTCGGTCAAAAAAACATCAACGCATTCAGAGCGTTCGACACAAAATCCAATAGACGTTACCTCCTATCCTTGGAATATTATAGAATTTACAGACGACGAAGAAATGCTGAAGTTTAATAATATCATGTACGAGTGATGAATTACATAGGATCGAAATATTCGCTGCGGGATTTTATCGACAATACGATCAAAAAGGTCGTCGGCGATAATCCATCGGATATGGTATTCTGCGATCTCTTTGCAGGTACGTGTATCGTAGGGCTCATTTCAAAACACGAGTTAGCAAAGTAATAGCCAATAATTGGAAGTATTACAGTTATGTCCTCAATCGCAACTATATAGGCAACTGCTACGAACTTGCGAACAAAGCCGATTATATAGAAATACTGAACTCGCTGTCAGGGACAGAGAATGGTCTCATATACTCTCAATATTGTCGAGGGGGGGGGTAATGACCGTCAGTATTTCTCCGATGACAACGATCAAAAATAGATGCCATCAGATCGACTATCGAGCATTGGCAGAAACCGGAGAAATATCCGACGATTTATACTATTTCCGGCTGTGCTGTCTGCTCGAAAACGCAGCCAAATGCGCCAATACGGCATCCGTATACGGAGCATTTTTCAAACATCTCAAACAGTCAGCACAGAAAACGCTCGTTATCGCTCCCGCAGATTACCAAATAAACAACGGCGAACACGAAGTGTACAATGAAGATGCGAATAGTCTGATTAAGCGGATCGAGGGCGATATTTTATACCTCGACCCACCGTACAACTCCCGACAATACAGCGCAAACTACCATCTGCTGAACACGATTGCCGACTATAAATCATTTACTCCGAAGGGAAAAACGGAGCTAAGAGAATACAACAAATCGAATTATTGCAGTAAGGCGAAAGTACAGCATACATTCAAAGATTTGATCCGGAACGCCCGGTTCAGATACATCGTATTGTCGTACAATAACGAAGGCATAATGCCAATGCAGACCATCGAACAGATAATGACCAAATATGGCAATTATCAGATGTTTCAAAAGGAGCATCAGAGATTCAAAGCAGACAAGACTGAAAATAAAAACCACTTGGCCGATACCACCACAGAGTACCTACAGGCGAAACAGAATCCGCAATAGTCGCCCGACTCATAAAATGCGACGCGACAAAATATGGAAAAATACAGTATCTTTCGGGAAACAGGAAAACAAATCGGATCCGCACGGCTAACCGGCAGAGCTGAAATCGTCCAAATGCTGAATCAGGGAAAAAGTATCGCGGCAATCTGCAAGGAATACGGGATCGCGAGAAACACCTTCGATCGGTTCAGAAGACAATACACCTATACTATTATAAAAGGAGAGAAAAAACGCTGGAGGGTAAACGGAAATGCTGCGGAGTTAAAAGAGAAAATACATGCAACGCTATAAACTGATGACTTTCCTCCCAACACAGGATAAGAAGGGGAGAGGGAAAAAGCCTGTCGCCACTCCGAAAGCGGCCCTCCACTGTTGCTGCACAAGGTCAGAAGGACAGCTGCGGCAAAAGCAGAATCAAACCTCGTAGCCCACACGCCCCCAACTGCATTCGATATTCACAAGGAAAGGGAACCTTTTTTCCCGCAATCTTTTATATCCGGAGTGAAAGATCAGAAACGGATTCCGGCGAAATCCGTCTTTCAACGGATCGTCGATACGGCATCGAACTCTTCGGGAGCGTAAGTCCGCAAGGCGAGTTTTTTAACCCAAACGACGAAGATCCCCGTGAGTACCAAGTTCAGCACGAGGGTCAGCACCGAAATAACCAGTGCCGGACCGCCCAAGCTATATCCCAGCGCAATGAAGATAACGCCCGCCCCTACCTCGCCGCGGGTAAACATACCGATCGAAAGGGCCAGACGTTCGCTCAACTTCCGATCACGATAAAAAAACATCGGGAAAAGTTTGCCCAGGTTGGACAGCAACGAGACGATCACCACATGGAATGCGATCACGCCCCACGACATCATGGGCTGCGAACCGGTCACGGAAGAAGCAGCTTCCCCAGTCGCAGCAGTCATACCGATAAACAACGGCATGCTCAATCCAACCAAAAACATGAACAAGAACGAAATGCCGGAAGCGGCCATCCGCTCCCCGCGAGATTCGACATGCCTGGTTTTCATCACCATACCCAATACGAAAGCGGGAAGCAGCACCTCGATATGAATACTGCCCTCCTCGCCGAAATAATATTTGGAAAGCAGGTAAACCAGTTGGGTAACACCGAAAACCACGACCGAATAGGTCAGAATCGCCCACCAATCCTGCCTCAACTCATACGTACTGAGTTTCTTCCACCCCAGCCACAACAGCAGAAAGACGATCACCACGACGACGAAAAGCTGCCAGCGCAGACCGATCATCAGGATTTGCAGAGGTATCATCAGCAGGATGGTATCCAGATCGTCGAAAATCGCCAGCACCTGAATTTTCCGATACATCCAGCTTCGCTTGAGCCGCAGGGCCGCGAGCATCGTGAACAGGATGCCGGCCGAAGTCGGAGCGGCAAAACGGCTCAACAACAGATTCTCTTTCCAGGCGTCGCCATTGCCCCAAAACTCGGGCGGCAACAACACGAAAACATAGTACAGAGCGATGAGCAGCCAAGGTACGGCTGGCGCGGCCCCCGCGGTGGGAAAGTGCAAATCCTTGTGCTCCGGTGACCATGGCGATGAAATAGTCCTCGGCATAGGAGCGCCAACGTTTTTTATCGATCTCGAATTCCCGGCCGACATTGATCATGATGAACGACAGACAGACATAAAGAAAGGTCGTCGCCCCGGCCCGAAATGCAGGATAGCTCTCTCCGAGCATCCCCGGAAGAATCTGGGAAGCCACGAGGCCAAGGATGAGAAGCAGGGAAAATGAGAAAATCTTTTTCATCGGAGGTTTTCAATAGAATGTTCGCGCAGTCGGCACAAGGATTTATGTCGGCTAAATCGCGGGTACCGCCCGGAATTTTGGTACAAAGAAAATCAAAATCCCGGAATTTCCCCGCATCGTCCGCCAAAAAAGCACCGACTGCGCACCTCAACGCCACTTTTTCGTGCGGAAGAACAAATAGGTCACGAATCCGATGACGATCATCACGCCCCAGGCCAGGATATAACCGTGCTCCCACTCCAGTTCGGGCATGTTACGGAAATTCATCCCCCATACTCCGACCAGAAAAGTCAGCGGAATGAAGATGGTCGATACGACAGTCAGCCGTTTCATAATATCGTTCATCCGCAAATCGTTGTTCGAGATATACAAATCCATCAGCGACGAAAGGGTTTCACGGCAGATGTCGATATTTTGCGCCACGTTGAGCAGGTGATCGTTCACATCGTTGAAGAAGGGCCGATTGACCCGGTGCAACAAACTCGAATCGGAACGAAATAGCCGCGAATATTGTTCCTTGAGCGGCAGAACCGTCCGCTTGAGCTGCATGTAATCCCGCCGGAGCTCCTGCATCTGTACTCCGATGTCCCGGTCTCCGGTATCGGCCAGCAATGCAGATTCCAGCTCCTCCAACCCGTCGCTGATCGCCGCTGCAACCGACATATAACCGGTTATCAAGCCATTGAGCAACACCGAAAACAGGTAGTCCGACTGTCGGGTACGGATTTTCAGTACATTGTTACGGATGGCACGCATCACATCGTCGAAAAAATCGTTGTCCCGCTCCTGAAACGTCAGCACGAAATCAGCGCCCTGCACCAGACTGACCTGCATCGCTTCGCCACCCATAATCTGCTTGGCAATAATCACATTGTACTGATCGTGCTCCTCGACCTTGCTGGCATGGTCGGTATTGAGAATGTCCTGCATGACCAGAAAATCGATCCCGAAATGCGTACAAACCGTCTGCACGGCATCCGTATCTTCCAGTCCGTGAATCTGCAGCCAAGTGATGCCATCGGGCTGAAAGCGGGACTTCATCTCCCCGAAATCATCTCCCGCAGCCTCTTCGACCCGATCCACAGTATAGCTGCACAGATGCAGATGAGTCCGTGTTTTCGTATCCCCGTTGTAGGCGAGCTTGTCGCTGAGCAGGTTGTTTTTCATGGCTGTACGATTAAAATTCGACCGTGACGCCCAGCGTCGGCACCAGCGTACCGCTCGCCTGGCGGATATACTTCATCTTATAACGCTGCTCCGAAGGCGGAGCCGAAGGATTCTCGATCACGCCGGTACTCATCAGCACGTCGGGCTGACGGAGCTTGCTGAAGGTCACGTTCTGCAAATCGACATAGATACCCAGCATGCATTTACGGAAATAAAACACCTTATCGACGCGCACGTCCAACTGGGCGAAGGCATCCAAACGTCCGGTATTGTATTTCGAATAGTCGTAATAAGGACGTCCCGAAGCGTTCCACGCCTCGACGAGCGACGATTTCTCGACGTCGTACGGCGTATAAGGCGTTCCGCCGATAGCGCTCAGCTTCGCCCCGACGCTCCACCCACGCGAGAAATCGTACGTACCGCTGATATTCGCCACGAAACGATTGTCCCAGGCAGAAGGAATATATTTCGCATCGTGCCGACTGCGGTATTCGCTGCTGAAAACGGTCAGTGCACCGACCAGATTGAAACGATCGGGAAGCTGCCAACGCACCATCAGCTCCAGACCGTAGGCGCGTCCCTGGGCCGAAGAAACGAGCAATTCGTCGCCCGAGGTACCGTAGTCGTTGCCTTTGCAGGTCAGCGGCACGTCGTCCGCCACCGAAAGCGGGATATTCGTATAATATTTGTAGAAACCTTCGAGCGAAACCACCAACCGGTCACGCAGACGCCAGTTGACGCCGACGGCGCTTTGCAGGACCCGCATATACTCCAGACCCCGATTGACCAGCTCGCCCGTATTGTCTTTATAACCGAGCGCCGTATAGGGCGGCAACTGGTAGAAAAGCCCTGCGCTTCCGCTCACCGACCAACTGTCGCTCAAGGCATAAGAAGCCGACACACGGGGCGAAAGCTGCTTCCAGAAACGCTCCATTTCCGCCGAATAGTCGCATCCGTCGGCCCGCACCCCCATCGAAACCGTCAGCCGCTTGTCTGCGGAGGCATAGTCGGCCCCCACGAAAAAGCCCCAGCCGACAATTCCCAAATAAGTGCGATAGTCCAGCAGCTCGGCTTCCTGCTGATAAGTCCGCTGCAAAGTCTTGTTATGATAGGTAGAATAGTTCAGTTCGGCTCCTTCGCGCAGCGTCCACCGGCCCAGGTAGGAGCGATTTTCGAACCGCAGGGTCGTCTTCTGCTCCACGCCCCGCAAACGCAGGGTCAGATTATCCGGAGTCGATTCGTCGTTGTTGCGGTATTTGGTATTGCGGTTATTCAGGTAGTTATGACTCAACGCCACCGACTGCACGTGCCGTCCGGCGTAATGGCGGTACACGGCACCCACAGTAAAGGTTTCCTGTTGGATACGAGGCAGGTAACTGAGCAGATATTCGTTCTCCTCGCCCTTCTCGTCGAGATTGAGCTTCATGTTGTCGATGCCCACCAGTCCGAGGAAAGTCAGCTCGTCCCGCTCCGAAAAACGGGTCTTGACCTTCAGTTGCCCGTCGATGTAATTGGGCAGAAAAGGAAGCCCCAGCAATTTGAAGAGGAACTGGAGGTAGGATTGCCGCACGGAAAAGAGGTAAGTCGTCTTTTTACCCACGTGTCCGCTGCCGCTGAGCGACACTTCGGAGGCACCGAGCGTCGCCTTGAAGGTCTGCCGTTCGAGATCGCCGTCCCGCAACCGGAAATCCAGCACCGAACTGAGCGCCCCGGCACGGTCGGCGGGAAACGAACCCGTATAGAAATTGATCTCGCGCACCAGATCGGAATTCACGATGCTTACGGGACCGCCCGTGGCACCCTGCGTGGCGAAATGGTTGATATTGGGAATTTCGATCCCGTCCATGAAGAAGCGGTTTTCGGACGGTCCGCCGCCCCGCACGATCAGGTCGTTGCGATAACCGATGGGCGAAAACGACACGCCCGGATAGGAACGTACGATACGCGACACGTCGCGATTGGAGCCGGGACTCTTCTCGATCTCCCGCATCCCGATCACCTGCATACTGACCGGGCTCTCGATCGTACGGCGGAAAGGCGAGGGACGAACGACGACTTCATTCAGATGCTCCGGCTCCTCCTCCATCTCGATTTCGATGAAAGGCGTCCGGGCCGACACCTGGTATTCGGGGGTCACGACCGTTCGGTAACCGATGAACGACGCCGTCAAGCTGTAAATGCCGGGCTTCACCTGCAGGATCTCGAATCGCCCGAGCGAATCGGTCATGGCGCCCTTACCGGGCTGGCCGGTGATCGTAACGGCTGCATAGGCGACCGGTTCCCGGGAAAGACGGTCGATAACCCTGCCCCGCACAGGATACCCCGCTGCGGCCCAAACAGAAGGAATGTACAATACCAGCAAAACGATTGCTGCCAGTAAGTTCTTTCTCATAATTCACAAAATCAACCGTCCGCAAAGCTAATAATTTTAGCGGCGTTTCGATCTTCCGGCCGTAAAGAATCGACCGAGGCGGACTGATTCGAGGCGAATCGGACGATTTACGGCATCGACACGATACCCCGAATCGCCCGCCGGCATAACCTAATAATCGAAAGAGATACAAAAATCATGAAATCCACCCCGGAAGGAATCGAAATTTACACTATTTTTGTTTCCGGTCAATCTCACCTAATAAGTATATGCGCACACTGATCTCGATTCTCTGGATTTCGTTCTTTCCGCTTGCCGCAGCAGCGCAGGGCGACGACCTGTCGTATCGGCTGAAAAAGGTGATAAAGGATAAAAAAGCCGAAATCGGTATTGCGGTCATCCTCGACGCACAAGATACGGTAACGGTCAATAACGACGACCGCTACCCCCTGATGAGCGTATTCAAATTCCACCAGGCCCTCGCCGTCGCAGATTACCTGGACCGAAACGGACTGACGCCCGACACGGAAATATTCATTCCGGAAGAAGAGCTCGTCCCCGACACGTACAGTCCCCTTCGGAAGGAATTTCCCGAAGGCAAAATCTCGCTTTCAGTCAGCCGTCTGTTGGAGTACAGCCTGCAGCTGAGCGACAACAACGCCTGCGACATCCTCTTCGAGCACACGGGCGGTCCGGCAGCGACAGACCGCTACGTCCGGTCGCTCGGACTGCGCAATTTCGCAATCGCAGCAACGGAACAGCAGATGCACGACGATCCGCAAACGTGCTACGAAAACTGGAGTACGCCGCTCGAAGCGGCCGCTCTGCTGGAGCTGCTCGTAACAGAACAGATTCTCACTCCTACACTGCGGGAAATGATCCGGCAAAACCTGATAAACTGTAAAACAGGTGCCGACCGTCTTCCGAAACCACTGTCGGGAACCGGCGCCGTCATCGGACACAAAACCGGCACGAGCGACCGCGACGAACGAGGCATCTTCGCCGGGACCAACGATCCGGGATTCGTCATCCTGCCGGACGGCACCCGCTATACCATCGCCGTCTTCATCAAAGATTCGGCGGAAAACCCGGAAACAAATGCCCGAATCATAGCGGATATCTCCGAAACCGTTTATCGATACGTTCACGACGAATACCGGGAAAACGACATCCGCCCTGGAAAAAAACACGTCGATCAAGGAGCCGGAATTGGATTCGAATCCGATTATTTTTATTAAATTTGGAAAGAAAACAGCGTAATTTGCACTGTTCTTGCACGGAATCAGAAAAACTTCAATACCCCAAGCATGAAAAAAATAGCGGCTTACCTCATTCCCGTCCTCGCCTGCTTTGCAGTAGGTATCTCGGCAAGTTTTTTCCAGGCTTCGTCCATCGCCGAATGGTATCCGACGCTGACCAAGCCGACACTCACGCCGCCCAATATCGTATTTCCGATCGCCTGGAGCGTCCTGTACCTCTGCATGGGACTTTCGCTCGGGCGTCTCATCGTGCGTCGGCAGCACAAAGGAATCATCCGGCTGTGGGTCTTGCAGCTTATCGCCAACTTCCTGTGGAGCATCCTGTTCTTCACGCTGCGCAATCCGCTGGCCGGATTCATCGACATCGTACTGCTGAATATCCTCGTGGGACTCTACATCTTCGCCGCGAGCCGCAGGGACCGCGCTGCCGCCTGGCTCTTCGTACCTTACCTGCTCTGGACGCTCTTCGCCGCCTACCTCAACGGATATATCCTGCTGCACGGCACCCCGGCGGCGGCTCCGACGACAATTCAAACCGAATCTTTAACAATATCAAAACCTAAAACAGAAAGAATTATGGTTCACAAAATGCCCGAACTTCCGTATTCGACGGAAGCGCTCGCTCCGAAAATGAGCAAAGAAACTTTTGAATACCACTACGGCAAACACCTCCAGACCTACGTGGACAATCTCAACCGCCTGATTCCCGGCACGCCTTACGAGTCGATGTCCCTGCAGGAAATCGTCAAGAAAGCCGACGGTCCGATCTTCAACAATGCGGCCCAGGCCTGGAACCACACGTTCTTCTTCCTGATGCTGACCCCCGATCAGAAGCCGATGCCCCAAAAACTAGCGGATCGCATCGCCCGCGACTTCGGATCGGTCGAAGCCTTCAAGGAAGAGTTCTCCAAAGCCGCTACCGGACTTTTCGGCTCGGGCTGGACGTGGCTCGCAGCCGACAAGGACGGCAAATTGCAGATCATCTCGGAATCCAATGCCGGCAACCCCATGACCAAAGGCCTCAAGCCCGTCATGACGATCGACGTATGGGAACACGCCTACTATATCGACTACCGCAACCGCCGCGCGGATTTCATCAAATCGTACTGGGAGCTGATCGACTGGGACAAGGTGGCCGACCGCATATTCCCCCGCAAATACCACTGCACCGCCTGCGACTACGTATATGATCCGGCCAAGGGCGATCCCGAAAGCGGCATCGCACCCGGCACGGCATTCGAAGACATCCCGGACGACTGGGTATGCCCCGTTTGCGGACTCTACAAGGATTCCTTCAAGATCGTGGAAGAGAAATAGGCGATCAGGAAAATTGAAAAAAGCAGCGCATAAAGCGCTGCTTTTTTGTATCGGGAGAATCCGTCGCAGACACCCGACAGCCGTTTTTCCGCGCCCGAGGGAAGAAGCCGGGCAGCCCATTCCGTCCGACACCAGAAATAAAGAGATCGACCCGGCAACAGATCGACCTCTTTGTTTCAGTCCATACTAATCTCTACTTTATTGCGACTGAAACCTTTATCGGCAAGACACTCTTCTTCTGCACAAACTCCGCACTTCGGCGTATGCCGTACAACGGTTTCGAAAAATATTTCATCAGGGAAACAGAGAGCCGCCTCGCTTCAGGTTATCAATCCACCGAAAAGATGCCTCGCAGGTCTTTTCCGAAAGCTCCGTTCTCCGCAGACGCATATCATCCGAACTGTCCGTTCATCGGGCAGGCAAAGGCTGGTCTTCTGACTCGTCCCCGCCGCAACGCCTTCCCGACCCCGCAGGACCAGTGGCAAAAGAGTGTCGCGGCAATACACCCGGGCATCCGAAACACCGCCCGCAAGCGGGCCGATCACCTCGGATCGTCGGGCAGGACTCACAGCAGCGGGAACTGTCGCAGACTTTCACTGCGTTCCCATTTAATCTGACGGGGCGTAACCCCTCGTGAACCGTTGCAGTGCAAATGTAAGAAAATATTTGCTATCTTTGCCCGGTAACCAAAAAATATTTTGACAGAAACTATGAAACACGCATACGTATTTCCGGGTCAGGGCGCTCAAGCCGTCGGCATGGGCAAAGACCTCTACGACAATGTCCCCGAAGCCAAGGCTCTCTTCGAGCAGGCCAACGAAATCCTCGGTTTCCGCATCACCGACATCATGTTCGCCGGTACGGACGAAGAGCTCAAACAGACTAAAGTCACCCAGCCGGCCGTATTCCTCCACTCGGTCATCATGGCCAAGGCGCTGGGCGTGAAGCCCGACGCGGTAGCCGGACACTCGCTCGGCGAATTTTCAGCCCTGGTGGTGGCCGGCGCTCTTTCGTTCGAAGACGGTCTGCGGCTCGTTTCCAAACGTGCGATGGCCATGCAGAAAGCCTGCGAAGCCGTACCCGGTACGATGGCGGCGATCCTGGGACTCGACGACGCCAAAGTAGAGGAAGCCTGCGCCTCGATCGACGGCGTGGTCGTGGCGGCGAACTACAACTGCCCCGGCCAACTGGTTATCTCGGGCAGCGTCGAAGCGGTCGATGCCGCCTGTGCCAAACTCAAGGAAGCGGGCGCCAAACGCGCACTGCGTCTGCCCGTAGGCGGTGCATTCCACTCGCCCCTGATGGAGCCGGCCAAGGTCGAACTCGAAAAAGCGATCAACGAAGCACCCTTCCAGGCTCCTGTCTGCCCCATCTACCAGAACGTCGATGCCAAACCCCAAACCGATCCGGCGACGATCAAGGCCAACCTGATCGCACAGCTCACCGCACCGGTACGCTGGACCTACATCGTCAAGAACATGCTTGCGGACGGCGTGACCGAATTTACGGAACTCGGTCCCGGCAATGTCCTGCAGGGTCTTATCAAAAAAGTGAATCCCGAAGCGGTCGTAGAGTCGAAATCGACGTTGTAACCCGCCTCCGAAAACAAAATAGAATCGATTGACAAGCAATCGATTCTATTTTGTTTATAATTTTTTTTCATATCACAAGATCAAATACGCCAAATTCGATTGAATTCTTTCTATATTTGCACAAAAATTACAGAAGACATCAAACGACATCAATAACTATGACATCGTTAACCGAATTTTTCAGCCGACAGGAAGATGACAATCTGAAAGGTATTTCGCACAAGAACAACCTCTTCAAGCGAAATATCATCGCACATATGGCGGTGAACGGGGAGTGTACGCTCTCGGAGCTTACCAAAGAGCTGCACATCAGCGTACCGACCATCACCAAGCTCGTTCAGGAACTCGTTCAGGAGAACATCGTCTCCGATCTGGGCAAGGTCGAAACTCCGGGTGGACGACGTCCCAACGTCTTCGGACTGGCCAGCTCGGCCATCTATTTCGCAGGCGTCAATATCGGCCGGGACAACATGTCGTTCCTCATCACGGACCTGCACAACAATATCGTCAAAGAGGAACTCTTGACCGACTTCGAACTGCAGGATCGCCCTCAATGCCTCGAAAAAATCTGCTCGAATATCGCACATTTCATCGATACGTGCGGTGTGGAACGCGCGAAAATCCTCGGAGTGGGTGTCAGCGTCAGCGGACGCGTCAATCCCACGACGGGACGCAGTTACCGCTATTTCACTTCGAGCGAACAGTCCCTGCGCGATATGATCGAACAACGCATCGGCATCCGCGTACTGCTCGAAAACGACTCCCGGGCCCGATGCTATGCCGAATACACCAACAGCAAATCCAAAGACGAGATGGACGTACTCTACCTCCACCTCGGACGCGGCCTGGCCATCGGTATCGTCATGAACGGCAAACTCTACTACGGCAAGAGCGGCTTTGCCGGAGAGTTCGGGCACATTCCCTTCTTCGACAACGAAATCATCTGCTCCTGCGGCAAGAAAGGTTGCCTCGAAACCGAAGTTTCGGGAATCGCGATCGAACAGAAGTTCGGTCGGCTTATCAGCCAGGGTGTCAATACGATCCTGCGCGAAAAATACAACAAGCACGAAGCCATCCACGTCGATGAGATCATCGACGCAGCCAAGCACGACGACAATCTCTCGATCGAACTGATCGAGGAGGTCGGAGAAAAGGCGGGCAAGGCCGTCGCCTTCCTGATCAACACCTTCAATCCGGAAACGGTCATCGTAGGCGGCGAGCTGGCCGAAGCGGGCGACTACCTGATGCTGCCCCTCAAGTCGGCGACCAACAAATACTCGCTCAATCTGGTTTATAAGGACACCAAATTCCGCTTGTCGAAAATGGGCAAGACGGCCAGCGCCTGGGGTGCTGCCATGTTGATTCGCAATCAGGTGCTCGGACTTTGCTAATGATGCTCCGAGGCCATATTTGCAGCCTGCGGGCCGTCGAACCTCAGGACCTCGAACTGCTCTGCCGGTGGGAAAACGATCCTTCGTTGTGGACAGTCAGCGGTACGATCGAACCGTTCTCGCACTATTCGATCGAACAATTCATCCAGGAGCAGCAGGCTGGTATTTACCGATGCGGACAACTGCGGTTGATGATCGACGACACAGCGGGGGAAACGATCGGAGCCATCGACTTGTTCGATTTCGAGCCGCAGCACGAACGGGCAGGCGTCGGCATTCTGGTTTACGATCCGGCACAGCGCGGGAAAGGATACGGGGCAGAGGCATTGGCTTTGCTCGAAGAGTATGCCCGCACGGTACTCCGGCTGCGGCAACTGTGGTGCAACGTACTCGCGGACAACGTCCCCAGCCTGACTCTCTTCGAAAGAGCCGGATTCCGCCGGGTCGGGGTTAAAAAGGAGTGGATCCGTACCCCCGAAGGGTATAAGGACGAAGTATTGCTCCAAAAGCTGCTTTAGACAATTTGAAATACAAATCTGCCGGAATTTTCCTGCCCGATAAGTGATCGGCGACGGAGCATCCCGGTAGATTTTTTTTATCGTATCTCGGGAGGAAACTCGCATCTCCTCCTCCCGACATCCGGCTTTTTCAAGCACCCCTCGCACCGGTTACGCACCGCTGTCGTGCCGGGGCAATCCCGCCCCTGCCGAAGCTACTCTTCGTCCGGTAAATCGGCCGCCTGCAAAGTCCGGGCAGACTGTTGTTTCTTGGTCGGAATTCCCAGTTTGCGAAGCCGCTCCCCGCAGCGGACGATGTTGTCGTTACCGGTGCAAAGCCGCTTGTAGGCATCGTTGTACTTGTCCCGGGCGGCGTCGAGCGACTGTCCCACCCCTTCGAGCGAAGCGGTGAAAGCCACCAACTGCTCGTAGAGTTTCGTACCGTAAGTAACGATGTCGGCCGTATTCTTATTCTGTGCGTTCCGCTTCCAAAGATCGTCCACCAACTTCAGTAAAGCGAAAAGATTGGTCGGCGAAGAGATGATGACTTTCTTGTCGTAGGCATCGGCCCAGATGGAGCTGTCGTTTTGCAGCGCCGCCAGAAACGCCGGTTCGTTGGGAATGAACATAATGACGAAATCGGGCGAATCGAGCAATCGCTGGTACTCCTTGCGACCCAGTTCGACGACGTGCTGCCGCACCGACGCGACGTGCGACGCAAGATACTGGCGCCGGGTCGCCTCGTCCTCGGCCCCGACGTATCCGACGAATGCCGTGAGCGACACCTTCGAGTCGATGACGATCCGTTTGCCTTCGGGCAGATAAAGCACCACGTCGGGCCGCAGGTTGTTTCCCGCTTCGTCCTTGATATTGAGCTGCGTATCGTAATGTACGCCCCGGATCAGGTTCGAATTGTCGAGGATCGTTTCGAGGATCATCTCGCCCCAGTCGCCCTGCACTTTGGAATTGCCCTTGAGCGCGTTGGTCAGGTTGGTCGTTTCGGTGGTGATGCGGCGATTGAGTTCCATCAGGCGTTCAAGCTCGTTGCGCAACGCCCCCCGCTGTTCGTTCTCGGAGGAGTAGATCTTCTCGACCCGCTCGCGGAACTCCACGATGTTATCCCGGAAAGGTTTCAACAACACGTCGAGCGCTTCGCGGTTGGTCTCCTTGAAAGTGCGCGACTGTTCGCCCAGAATGTCATTGGCGAGGTTCTTGAATTGGGTCCGGAAAGTCTCCTCCATCTTTTCGCGTTCGGCACGTGCCTCGGCCATTCGCTGTTCGGCCGCCTCCAGACGGGCCTGCGCCAGCGTACTCCGCTCGACCAGGGTGCGGATTTCGATTTCGGCGGCAGCGGATTTCTCTTCGGACACCCGGCGCGACTCCTCGGCCAGGCGGCGAGCTTCGTCCGCAGCAGCCCGTTCGTCCGACAAACGGGCGTTATCCCGACGCAGGGAGAGCAAAAGCAAACCCAGCACGGCGCAAACGACGCCGAGCGACAATAAAACGACAACGATTCCGGTATTCATGACAGCAACAAAAATAACAAAAGATGCAAGCAATCGTACGGGCATGCACACAAAGATTGCCGAACCGCATCCAATCTTTAACAAAGATAAGAATAAGTCAAATGCAAAAGCAAATTTATTTACATTTTATAATAGAGGCAAAGAACCTAAAAAATATAATCTAATTTATTTTCGAAACAACATTGTAAAATCATTTTTTATCCATATATTTATTCTGAAATTATTCTTTAACCAAAAAAATGCTCTATGATGAACTTTGCTTCCATGAAGTTTTTCCTGGTAGGATTGACTTTGACAGCCATGCTCTCTGCATGTAGTGATGACGAAACATCAGACCTTATCCCCGAACCGAGCATCTCAATTTCTGCTTTAGAAAGTGAAATCGGGGCACTGAACTTCTCGATCAACGTGGAAAATGCCGAGCAATGCGCTTACGTCTGCATGAACGCGAACGAATCGCTCCCCACGACTGCTGATGAAATTTTCGCAACCGGAACGAGCATTAAACTCACGGACAAGAACAAACTTTCGATCCGAGTTCCCGTCGACAAGCAGATTACATATGCCGTTATCGCTGCAACTGCGAACCAGACGGGCAAGACAATTTCCAACAAATTACAACTTACCCCGCTCAAAGACGAAGACCCAGGGACGGAAGATCCCGAACCGAAACCGGAGCAAATCGATATCACTTTTTCAACAGGAGAATTACTTTATCTGCCTAACGGCATGCTACTAATTAACCTGTTCGAAACGGACAACACAAGTGTTTATCAGACCCAAATCAAACTTGAAGGTATCGAAAACAACGGCGCCTAGAGAAACGGCAGCCGCCTGCTTGCAGAAGACCTTTATAAAACAGTATCCTCCTCTTATCTGATAGACATCGAAGGGAATAGCGACATTGACGACAACCTTCCTGCAGGGACATTGGTCAAAATTGAACGAGGCACGGCAAACACTGTAATTCTGACCATTACAGGCACATTATCCAAAAGCGAAACCAAGTTTACCGGTCGATTCTCCGGCATACTCTCGCACGAGATGGAGTTAAAGAACTATTCTCTCAACAATGTGGTATTCGACGAAACCGGAGGGGCCAAATGGAATGCCGAAAAGAAGACAATCGCCCTTCCGCTACGCAGTTCTGCTCACCCCGACCTGAAACAGTTCTCGCTGGTATTCCATTCCGAAACCGAAACGCTCGCAACGGGTAACTACCCAATCAGCGAAAATGGAGAAGCAGGAACCGTATCGTTGGCCAAAGCCTATTTCGCCAACGCTCCCGTTTACATCAACGGTACACTCGGCCCGTCGGAAATCGGCTACAAAACCGGCTCGATAAAAGTTGAAGTGAGTCCGGAAACCAACGAATACACGCTCACAATCGACGCCCGTGATTCATACGATATTATCTATCAGGAAAACGCGTCGGCACAAGTCGTTTACGGAAGCACGCTGACTGGGTCGTTCCAAGGTTCTATAGGGGAACAAGGAGGAGGCGAAGATCCCGAGGAGCCTCAATATAATGTATGGCAAGACACCTATTCAAATACTCCAGCCGTAGTTTCATACGGACTTACGTCAGATTTGGAAGGTTACGAGCGTTCCTATATTGGACGTATTGACCTTCAACCCGACACCGAAGGAGAAGCCAACATGCGCCTCTTCTTTATTAATCGTGCTCCGGATGCATCGGCCGCAGGCTTCGATCCCACACAGATCGAGTTCATTCCCGGCTACTCATACGCCACGCTCGGACAGGATTTGGACGATCCCATATTTCCGTATGTACTCATGGAAGGCGACCTGAATCTGTCTTATGACAGCGGAAGCCAAAAATGGACGCTCCACTACGAAGGCTTCTTCGTAGCTCCACTCGGACACAAAATCAAAGTAATAGCTGACTATGTCGGTCCGATGGACGGCTTCACTGCTTTGTAAACAGACACAAGTAATCTATATTTTCAGCCGTCTTCTTTAATGACGGCTGAAAATATTTCCAACAAAAAAACACCAAGCCATGAAACATATATCAAAAAACATAAAGCACAGACTTCTTTATATCAACATGCTATTCTTGTGCGGAATCCTGTCAGGCGCTTGCAACAAGGAAAATGAGCCGGACATAACTCCTCCATCCGAAGGAGAGCAATCCAATCCCGTCGAAATGACTTTCACATTCGATGTCCAAACCTTGAGTCCGAATGCAGCCGAGATTTCCATCACACCATCAGACAATACACAAACATGGTATTGGACTCGTGCTACCGACAAGGAATTTACAGACGCAAATAAAAATAAAGACGCTTTATTCAAAGATATGCTCGAAAGCGACATTGAGTACGGCATTCAGGAAGAAGGATTCGACCGAGCCGGTGCCGTAGCCGACATCACCCACACAGGACCATTCAACAACACGCTCCAAAGTCTTTTCGGATCGACGACCTACCATCTGTTGGCCGCTGCGATCGACAAGGAGGGTAACCCGCTTTCGGAAGTCTCCCAATACACATTCGAAAGCCAGAAGACTCCGGTATCCCTAAATACATTCTCAATCAAGATTCCCGACGAAGACGTCTCTTATGCATCAGCCAAAATCTCGATTACTCCCACCAATCAGGATCCCTACACTTGGTTTATAGCCGTTTCATCACAAGGGACTCCAGAGGAACTCGCCGACGCCTATATCGATGCGAACGGAATTCTGATGAACACAGGACTTTACGATATTTACACGGGATCGCAAATCCGCACAATAAACGCACTGGACCCAAACACGTCTTATTCCGTCGTGGTATTCGGTTACCAAGCCGGTCGTACAACCAGTGTTGAGTCGGCTTCGTTCCAGACTATTCCGGCTGGCGACCCCTCCGAAACAGTTTTTGAATTCAGCATCGATCCCGCTAAATTGACGGCCCGTAGCGCGGAAGTTTCCGTCACACCCAGCGACCCGAGCGTATTATACTGGTATGAGCTCTTACCTGCCGAAAAATACGCACAATACGGATCGAATGAAGAGACCGTACGCGCTTATCAGCAACAGATATTCACGACTTACGAGGAACAGGGCTACACGATCGGAGAGATCGTTCGCGGATTCTGTGCTCGTGGTGCGGTCACCATGTCTTTCGGCCCGGAAAGCCCTGCCGGACTCCTCTCTCCGGAAACGGAATATATCCCGTTCGCTGTCTGTATGAACTTCGATGGCACGCTGGCAGGTGAAGTCTTTGTCGGCGAGAAATTAACGACACCAAAAGCAACCGTTTCGTCCGCTTGGGCCAAAGCTTGGATGCGGGCTTATTACGACTGCGACCAACTGGCTCTACTCGATCCCGAATTAAGTTCATTAGCCGGCAAGAACCTGCTAGCCATAGACATCGAAATCAGCCATAGCTCCGACGCGGCCCACTGGTATTTCCTAGGTTTGTCGGCCGACTACACCGACAAAACCAAATATCCCGAAGAAGAGATGTTATCAGCTATTTTGACAAACGTCAGCACGGAAGCGACACTCAAAGACGAAACGTCCACACTGATTCTCTTCCCGGCCGACCAGCAAGGCACATTCCTCTCGATGGCCGAAGATGCCTCTGGTAACTATAGCGAAATAGAGAGAGTATTGATTGGGCCGCTCTCCAAGGAAGGTGCATCACCTATTCCTATGTCCAGTTCGATGTCGCTTTCGAACATGCAGACCAACATTCCTTTAACAAATGCATATTTCCGCACGGGTACCAACGTACAGACGGAATGGCCGGATTACATATATCGTCTTCAGAATACCGTCGAGCCGATATCGGTTCGTTAAAACCGGCGACAAGCATTGCAACAGAAAAAAGTATTTTTCGGAACGAGAAGAGAGAGGCAATGCCTCTCTCTTCTCGTTCCTGTTCAACAGAATCCCTGTAAAACCAGCATAACAACTAAAATAATTACAACAAGACTGTCCGTAATACAAAGCATAAACAGACCGGAAATATTACAACGCCAAACAACTACAAATAAATTCCCCTGCCCGACATCCTCATTCTATTTCGAATTTACTATCTTTGCCAAAAATAACAAGGTATTTTGGGTAAACTCTACTCCAAAATTGTCTTTGTTTCTATTATTCAGTTTTAAGAATCTAAAACCATGCAACGAATCATATCCCCCTCGATGCTGTCGGCCGATTTCGGCCACCTGGAACGCGATACGCAGATGATCGACCGAAGCGCCGCCGAATGGGTGCATATCGACGTCATGGACGGCGTATTCGTCCCTAATATCTCGTTCGGATTCCCGGTGATGAAAGCCATCCGCAAGGCCACGTCCAAACTGCTGGACGTACATCTGATGATCGTCGAACCCGAAAAATACGTCACCCGCTTCGCCGAGGCAGGCGCCGGAATCGTCACCTTCCACTACGAAGCCACGCTCAATCCCAAAGGGTGCATCGACCTGATCCACCGCGCTGGCGCCAAAGCGGGCGTTTCGATCAAGCCCGCCACGTCGGTCGAAGTGCTGCGCGACATCGTACCCCTGATCGACCTGGTGCTCGTCATGAGCGTCGAGCCGGGTTTCGGCGGACAGTCTTTCATGCCCGACTCGCTGGAGAAAATCCGGGAGCTGCGTGCCATGATCGACGAAACGGAATCCACCGCTGTGATCGAAGTCGATGGCGGCATCTCTGCCCATAACTCGCGCCTGCTCTTCGACGCCGGAGCCGACGCCCTGGTCGCCGGCAGCGCCGTCTTCGGCGCCCCGGACCCGCAGGCGGAGATCGAGAGAATGTTGCAGAGCTAACCTCCGACTCCTTTCACCCAAGCACCTACTTCCGGTAAGCCGGGCGTTCCGCACGCACGGAAAATCGCAGAAAACGAAACCATGATCTCTTTAGACAACCTCACCGTCAGCTACGGCGGCTGGACGCTTTTCGACAACATATCCCTGCTCATCAACCCCAAGGACCGCATCGGCCTGGTCGGTAAGAACGGCGCCGGTAAAACGACTCTGCTGCGTCTGATCGTGGGCGAACAGCAGCCCTCCTCGGGTTCGATCTCCTACAACGGCGAATGCACGATCGGCTACCTCCCACAGCAGATGCGTGTAGCGGACACTACGACACTCGTCGAAGAGACGGCCAAAGCCTTCGACGAAGTGCTGAAACTCGAAGCCGAAATCGCCCGCCTCACCCGCGAAATCGCCGAGCGCACCGACTACGAATCGTCCGACTACGAATCGCTGCTCCACCGGCTGAACGAAGCGACCGACCATTATCACATTCTGGGCGGCGATACCCGCGAAGCGGACATCGAGAAGACGCTGCTCGGTCTGGGATTCAAGCGCAGCGACTTCCAGCGTGCCACGAGCGAATTTTCGGGCGGCTGGCGCATGCGCATCGAGCTGGCGAAACTGCTGCTGCGCCGGCCTTCGATTTTCCTGCTGGACGAGCCGACCAATCACCTGGACATCGAGTCGATCCAGTGGCTCGAGGATTACCTGAAAAACTACAACGGCGCGGTGCTGCTCATCTCGCACGACCGCGCCTTTCTGGATAACGTGACCACCCGCACGGTGGAGATCTCGCTGGGCAAAGCCTACGACTACAAAGTACCCTACTCCCGATACGTCGTGCTGCGTGCCGAACGGCGGGCGCAGCAGATGGCCGCTTACGAAAACCAGCAGCGGATGATCGAAAAGACCGAGGAGTTCATCGAGAAATTCCGCTACAAGCCGACCAAATCGAACCAGGTGCAGTCGCGCATCAAGCAACTCGACCGTCTGGAGCGTATCGAGGTCGAGGAGGAGGATCTTGCCACGCTCAACATCAAGTTCCCGCCTGCCCCACGTTCGGGACAGATCGTCGCAGAGATCAAGGAGGCCGGGATGTCGTTCGGCTCCAAACATGTCTTCAGCGGCGCGAATTTCACCATCGAACGGGGCGACAAGATCGCCCTGGTAGGCCGCAACGGAGAAGGCAAGACCACGCTGGCCCGGATGATCGTGGGACAACTCACGCCCACCGAAGGTTCGATCCGCGTGGGAGCCAACGTAAACATCGGCTATTACGCCCAGAATCAGGAAGACCTGATGAACGGCGATTTCACGGTTTACGACACGCTCGACCGCGTAGCCGTCGGCGACGTGCGCACACGTCTGCGAGACATTCTCGGCGCATTCCTGTTCCGGGGCGAAGACATCGACAAGAAGGTCAAGGTCCTCTCCGGCGGCGAACGCGCACGACTGGCGATGGCCCGTTTGATGCTGGAGCCTTACAACCTGCTGATCCTCGACGAGCCGACCAACCACATGGATATGCGTTCGAAAGATATTCTCAAGAACGCCATCATGAAATACGACGGTACGGTGATCGTTGTCTCCCACGACCGCGAGTTTCTCGACGGCATGGTTTCCAAGGTTTACGAATTCCGGAACGGCGGCGTACGCGAATACCTCGGCGGTATCTACTATTTCCTCGAAAAACGCAAGCTGGAATCCTTGCAGGAGGTGGAGCGTAAGGACGCTCCCGCGAAAGAGGCGGCGCCGAAAGCCAGCTCTTCAGGCAAGCTGACCTACGAACAGAAAAAAGAGCAGGAAAAACTCCTGCGCAAGCTCCGCAAGGCGGTCGAAACGATCGAAGCGTCGCTGGCCGATCTGGAGAAGAAGATCGCGGATTACGACCGCAAATTCGCCGAAGCGACCCAATACAACGAAGCCGACTACAAGGCTTACAACGAATTGAAAGCCGAATACGACCACCAGATGCACGAATGGGAGAAGGCGTCGTACGAACTGGAAATCACCGAAGGAGAGTAACGATCGGAGCCGGAAGAAAGCCAGCAGCACCATGAAAGCACTTATCCTCAACGGATCGCCCCGCCCGCAGGGAGTTGTCGTCCAGGCGCTCCGCACCGCCGCCGACACCTTGCGGCAGGCCGGAGCCGACATCGAATGGATCGACGCTTACCGGATGGAATTCCGTCCCTGCACGGGCTGTATGCAGTGCCGCACGACGAACATCTGTCCGCTGCCCCGCGATGCGGCCCATGCCGTCGGCGAACAGATCCGGCAGGCCGATCTGCTCGTGGTGGGGACTCCGACCTACTGGGGCGGTATGTCGGCCCGGCTGAAGATGCTCTTCGAACGGCTCGTTCCGGTTTTCATGGGCGAATCGGCTCTCGGCCTTCCGCAGCCCCGGCAAAAAGGCAAACGTGCACTCGTCATCGCTGCCTGTACGACGCCCTGGCCTTTCAACATCCTCGCACGGCAGAGCCGGGGTGCCGTCCGTTCGGTCCGCGAAATATTGGGAACGGGAGGGATGAAAGTCCGGACCTGCGAAATCCCCGGCACCCGGAAAATGAACGGCAAACTCCCCGAAAAGGAGGCCCGGCGAATCACCGCACGCACCCGTAGAATCGTTCGAAAAATAGAATAAAACTTTTGGCGACCGCCGATTCGACCGTCCGGATACAGAACACCGAAAAGCATGATTCCGGACCCGATCCGAAAAGCCGCACGACAAAAAGACAAAAAAAATCAACTAACGAACCAACCAATACCATGACGGAAAACCTTGTATTCGGCATCCGCCCCGTAGTCGAAGCGATCGAAGCGGGCAAACAGATCGAAAAACTCTACATCCGCAAAGGCGCCGAAGGGCAGCTGATGACCGAACTGCGCGACCTCTGCCTGCGGTATCGCATCCGCACACAGGAGGTTCCCGTCGAGAAGCTCAACCGCCTCACGCGCGGCAACCATCAGGGCGTCGTCGCCCAGATCTCCCCCATCGGCTACGTCGAACTGAACGACATTCTGGAACGGGTGCCCGAAGACGAAACCCCGCTGATCGTCCTCTTCGACGGCGTGACGGACGTGCGTAACTTCGGAGCCATCGCCCGCTCGGCCGAATGTGCCGGAGCGCACGGACTGATCGTACCGCTGAAGAATGCCGCTCCCGTCAACTCGGAGGCGATTCGTTCGTCGGCGGGTGCGCTGACCGCCATTCCCGTCTGCCGCGTCGGTTCGATCCGCAACACGCTCAAAGCGCTCCAGGCAGAAGGCTACCAAGTGGTAGGCGCTACGGAGAAAAGCCGCAAGCTGCTCTACGACGCGGATTTCCGCAAGCCTACGGCACTCGTCATGGGTGCCGAGGATACCGGCATTTCGAAAGAGGTGCTGAAACTCTGCGACGAACAGTTGGCCATTCCGATGATCGGCAAGATCGAATCGCTCAATGTCTCGGCTGCAGCGGCGGTACTGTTGTTCGAAATCGTACGCCAGCGAATCGGCTAATCCTGCCCTCCAACCTTCCGATGCCATGCCCCTGCTGCGCGACTTATTCGGCCTGTTTCGCTCCGAGCCGGATCATCCGACAGCCCGAAAGCCCAAACCGAAGCCCGAGACCAGAAAACCCGTCCGCAGGCAAAAGACGATCGTCCATCCGATAGTCGGAGAGGTGACCCTCTCGCAAAGCCGACGGGCACGGCGCATTTCGCTCTGCGTACGGCCGTACGGCCCCGTCCGGCTCTCCTACCCTTACGGCGTCTCGACCGCCCGGGCCTTGGAATTTCTGGAAAGCCGTATCGAATGGATTCAGACAGCCAGGGATCGAATAGCCGAACGGCTCGCCCAGCAACCTCCACATCCCACCCTTTCGCCCGAAGAAGAACGCCGCCGGCGAGAACAGTTGCGGCGCGAAGCGATGGTTGTACTACCGTCCCGCGTAGCGGAACTCGCAGTGCGAACCGGTCTGCAATACCGTTCGGTAACGATCCGGGCCACCCGCTCCAAATGGGGCTCCTGCAACGGGCGCAACGACCTGTCGCTGAGCCTGTACCTGATGACGCTGCCCGAACATCTGCGCGACTTCGTCATCCTCCACGAACTCTGCCACACCGTCCACCACGACCATTCCCCCCGCTTCCATGCGCTGCTCGACCGGCTGGTCGGGGGTAAAGAAAAACTCCTCAACAAGGAGCTGAGGAGTTACAGGGCCTATTGAGTAAAAATTCACGATCGAATCTTCAACCGCTCTTTTTCTCTTCTCATCCGAAGCAGAAATTCGATATAAAGCCACTCGCACACAAATACAAAAGAAATAAGAGGAACCGCAGGCAGCTCCTCATAATGACGGGTAAAAAGCTGACAGATCATCCAACCGACAAGGTAATCTCCGAAAAGAAACAGTCCTATCCAAAATATCAGATCAAAAATCGAAGGGCTATTCTCCCGAATATACTCCCGTTTCAGCCGCAGACGCTTCGCGTAATCGATCTTCAGTATTTTTACTTTCAATATCTCGCCGAAGTGCAGATAATCGAGTTCTCTCAATTCATAATATTTTCCGGCCTTTGCCCGGCTAAATTTATATGGATGACCCGATAGGCAAACGAAAGCCCTTTCCCACAGAATTTTACAAAAACCTTGATACAGCCGATCTCTTCGGCCGCGATCCGCTTTCGGACAAAAAGCAACGGATAGAATACGGTAAAACCCTCCTCATTGAACGAGAACGTACGAATATGAAGAAATGCGAAGATAATAGCGGCCCAGAGAACGACAGGCATTAAACCAAAACACCAGTCTGCCCCCGAAAGCAGATCCTCACCTTGCGCGAGATCCGGATGACAAAGAGCGAATATAACGATCAGGCTCCAGAGTGATATAGACCATAAAAATATATAACCAAATCGTTATTCTACGCAACCGGGTACGCATTCCCTTCTATTATTCAGAATAATTTCTTTTTCGACCGGGTGACGACGAAATCCTTCAGGTAGAAAGGCTCGAAGTACGCGATATCCTCCGTGCGGCCCGCATCGAGCGCCTCCTGTGCCAACCGCGCAAGCCCCCGGGCAGAAGGCGCCACCTGGATCAGCGTCGCGTCGGGCAGCAATCCTGCACATTTGGCCGCGCCGTTTCCGAAAATCACGAAAGGATGTCCGTCTCCGCGCCATGCCGCGAAACTCTCCGCCGTAACGACCTCGGCGGATACCTCCGAAAGAGGAGTTCCCGCAGCATCGAATACCCGGGTATAAACCTCCATGCGGCGGGCGTCCACCATCGGGCAGAGGCGCGCCTCCTCCCAGCGATCGACCGAGAGAATCCCCGCTTCGTAATCCTCTTTCGCAACTTCGGTCAGGGCATCCAGAGAACCGATCGCCACCAGCGGGATCCGCAACCCGTAGCACAATCCCTTGGCGAACGAAACGCCGATACGCAGCCCCGTATAGGAGCCGGGCCCCTTGCCGACAGCGACGGCATCCAGCTCTTCGGGAGCGATCCCGGTCTGCGACAGCAATTCATCGACGAAAACTCCGACCTGGCGGGCGTGGTCGCGCCCCTGGTCGCTCTCCCGGAGCGAGATCAACTCCCCGTCCCGGGCCAAACCGACCGAACAGATGTCCGTGCCGGTTTCGATACATAGAATAAGTGACATATCTTTTTTCTTTCGTTTTTCAATCCAAACACCTCCGGCAGACCTTCGCACCGGCATCGTCGCCCCCTCCCTGAAGCGAACGGGAAGCGGAATGATCGCCGAAGTCCGCCCCTCGGGATGCGAACCGTCTCTCCGATCCGAAAACCGCTGCAGGGAAACCGCTCCCTGCAAAGCGTTTCGAACAACGACACGATTCCTCCCGACAGCAGGCAGCGGCAAGACGATCGGCCCCGGAATGCTTTCCGAGGTTACGCCCGGTATTTCTTCATCGCCTTGTCCATCTCGCGCTTGGCGTCGTTTTCCTTGAGGTACTCGCGCTTATCGTAGGCCTTGCGCCCCCGGGCCAGTCCGACGACGACCTTGGCCAGCCCCCGCTCGTTGAGAAAGAGCCGCAAGCCCACCACGGTCAATCCCCTGTCCTGCAATGCCCGCTGAATCTTGTTCAACTCCTTGCGGTTGAGCAGCAGTTTGCGGTCGCGGCGGGGAACATGATTGTTGCAGGTCCCCCAGCCGTACTCGGCGATATTCACGCCCCGAATCCAAAGTTCGCCCTTGTCGAAATAACAATAGCTGTCCGTGATCGACGCCTTGCCCAACCGCACGGACTTGATCTCCGTACCCACGAGCACGATGCCCGCGATCCACTCCTCGATAATTTCGTAATCGAAGGTCGCGCGTTTGTTCCGTATGTTAATATTCTTATAATCGGCCATATCCAATTTCTCTGTTTTTCCGCCGGAACCTCTGTTCGGGAACCGACGATCCGGCACCATATTTGATTAATCAACCGCAGAGGGTGTCCGGGAAAGATAACTAATTCTTTTATCTTTGTAGAAGATAGGATGCGGCTCGGCAATCTTTGCGTGCAAACGCGCATGACTGCTCTCGCCTTTGACTATCTTTGATATGTTTTACACATCTTTCTGTTTATTTTCTGTTTGCACACGGTAT
>OGRF01000012.1_pt1 | contig 184852 bp, 184 predicted proteins | sample 1553381 | NCBI WGS metagenome assembly OGRF01 (sample SAMEA2580060, study PRJEB22360) | human gut metagenome | biome: human gut; feature: human-associated habitat; material: faeces | place: Denmark | collected 2008/2010
TTTTATCGTAACCACCAAATGTTTTCGAAAGTTTTTTTTGAAAAAGTTTTTTTTCGAAACTTCCATAAAAGGCGGGACGTCCATCCTCCCCAGGTCTTATCCGTTCTCGCTCCCTTAGCCCCGCTAAGGTAAGATACTGGGTGCAGAATCCTTTATAAGGAAGAAACTCTCCTACGCTTGTCTCACCAAGTCAGTCACACACTGTTTCAGTGCCGCATCTCTCTCGATTGCGGATGCAAAGGTAGGCGGTTTCAACATAACTGCCAAACATATCATCTGATTTTTCTTACACTTTTTTGAAACTTGTTTGTAACATACTGATTTACAACAGGACATCACAAGTACTTTTTGAAAACAACAGAACAGGAAGAAAATGGAACACACATAATTATATTGCGGGCGCGCATGTATGCGCACGTAAAAGAGTAGACAAGAAGGTTCCTAACAGCACTAGGCAGACTTAGCGCCTCCACCTGTTTCTCGCCAGCCTTGTTTTTAAACTACCAAATAAATAGAAACTACATTTCACGTACAGAAGGCAACTAATCGTCTATATCACAACTGCTTAACATTTAAAATAACATTACATATTTCGAGTTAGTTACATACGTACGTGTAAACCGATGCGTATATATGTGTAGCCCGATGGCACCGTATGTATAGTCCGATACGTACGTATGTATAACCAGATGCGTACGTACACATTTTAAATCACGATGCATGTTGCAGAAAGACCTTGATATTTAAAAAAAACATCAAAGTCTTTTTCAAAAACATCAAAGTCTTTTTAGAAAAGCTCGGCATGTTTTTTATGTAAGAGCAGATTACACCTCTCCCCACCAAGTCGGTCATTACTTCTTTCCCGTTCATCCTTACATTTTTATCAAAACATGCGGATAATCAGCCGGTTAATAATGAAAGGACCTCCCCTCATCCTCCCTTCAGCCGTGCTTCCCAAGTCCCTTCACAATCTGCCTTCAGCCTTTGTCTGTCGGAAGAAGTTTTACGAATGAAAGGAGGCTGAAAGAGTGACAACAAGACATCCATTCATTAGCGGAGCCTCATCAACAGGGCGTTTTAACGAATAATGAAAGGAGAAAGGAAGGTACGAAACGAAGCAATCCGCATAAGAATTGAAGCAGTGCCAAGAGTGGTTAGCAATAACACACTGTCTGAAGATAAGAGTTTTATTGAAATGGGAGTGTATCAAAACTAAACCGGCCTATCCAATCTCAGCTGTAGGGACAGGGGTTGCCTGCCCGAAGACACAAAGTAAATCCCTACAAACTAAACGACAGCATTATCCACGTTTTGACACACTCCCAAAGAAAATATCAAAAGGCAATTACCCAGCCATACAACTTACCAGTCTAACTGCGACTAACCTGCAATCCTTTGTCAGACAATGTCATATCAACAAAACGAGCACAACTGTTAGGCGGATTTTGAGTCAATATTGCTCTGATTTTAACAGCAGCTTCGGGGTCTTTGGCTACCATATAAAGATAACCTCCTCCACCTGCTCCAGGCAACTTATAACCTAAACAGTAATCATCAATCTGACGAATGATAGCCTCAACCGACGCAGGATTAGTTCCCGAATCAAGAGCCTGATTCTGCTTCCAGCTTTTACCCACCAAACGCCCCATTTCATCGAAGTTTCCACGTTGGATAGCTTCATATAAATCAAATGCATGACTCTTCATGCTTCCCAACAGTGCAAGATGTTCTGTAGAGTTAAGGAACATACTACGTACAATCTCAGCCAAAATTCCCTTAGCAGTGCGAGTGATACCGGTATAATACAACAGATGACACTTCTGATATTCACTACCCGTAAACAAATAATCAGGCAACCAACGAACCAACGGACTTTGCTCCATACCGGCATGAGTTTGAAGAAGCTTAACACCACGAAGGACACCTCCATATTGGTCTTGCCAACCACCTCCCGTAGTAAGCAATTGTTCCAAAATCAGAGTACGGTTGCATATTTCATTCTTATCCCACTTCAAGCCACAGAAATCGGATACCGCGCCAAGCACCGTAGAAGCTAAAATAGAACTAGTACCCAAACCGGAACCTGCAGGAATAGCCGACAATAACGTGATTTCAATACCTGAGCCAAACGCCTTGAGCTGCTCCTCCAATGTAACATAAACATCTGCCGAGAATTCCGGCTGGAAACCGGCCAGCACCAAAGCCGCTTTAGGAATAGAAAAAGGAGAACCAACTTGCATAAAGTCACTCAGTTCTTCATAGGTAGTAACAGTTTCTATTGCTCCCAAGTCTATAGAACGTAAAATAATCTTATATTCTTTACAAGGCTTTACATAAACCTGCAAAGGAGGCTGTCCATTCAGTTCAATAGCAATATTCACTACATTTCCGCCTTCATTCAAACAATAAGGAGGAGTATCTGTCCATCCGCCTGCCAAATCAATACGAACCGGACTCCTTCCCCATACTATCTGATCGGAATAAACCGATAAATGAGGCTGCTGTTTTTTTGCCAATGCAGCTGCCGTCAAACCTTCACGCATCAACCCAAAGGCCCTTCTTTCATACTCCGTATAGGTTTTACCACTGAACTGCTGCACCCTGGCCCGAAACATATTGTCGCTTATCCGGGTCATCAATGGCGCAGAAAGCGGCAATGCATCCGGCAATTCCAAATGATGAATGGCAAATTCATGAGCAGCATCATCCAAATTCAACTGATAAAAAACACTACGTTCATAATTACGAGCCAACACAGGCCAGTTCATAACCCGAAAGGAATCACGCTGGGCAGCCAAACGACGAAGATTGGCATAAGCGGAAATCTCATCGGCCGACAACCGGCGAGAACGTTTCCATATTTCCTTACCTTCCTGAAGTTCGGGTTCGGAAATCATCCAACGCATTACCAGCCCCAGCTCTTCTATTGTAGAGCAAACAGGAAACAAACGGGCAGCCTGCAAATCGTGAGCACCGTCTATCTCTTCAACTGCTACTTTGCGACAAGAAAGCCATTCACGCACCGAAATTCCCTGATAAATAGTCCTTTCCTCTGTCAATGCTCCTTTAAAGGTATCATTAAATCCATAGGGGCGAGCTACGTACTCAGCCTCTCCCAAAGGTACCACATCAATACATACCCCCGACGGCACATTGAGTTTCCAGTCATTAGTCGGAACCCCTGTTATAATTGTCTGTTGACGAATGTTCCACTCCTTGCCCACACAGCTGTTTTCTATCCAGATTTCAGAATTGTCAGCAGTAAGACGATATGCGACATCAGCATTCTGCACAAACATAGCCGGATGAGGTTTCACCTTACGATGCATGATTTCACGCTGGTCGTTCACCAAATTCTGAACAGCCAACGTGGAAGAGATTAATTCCCTGCTTGTTCCATAATGATAAAACTCACCTCCGGGCAACGGCAGGATAGCCACACTCAACCCATTCAATTCTTCATCTGCAATACGCGGATGTTCACCCAAGGTCAGTCCGAACTCGGAATACATATCGTAATATGAGAGTTCACCTCCTTTTTTAGAACGTTTTATCAACAAATCAACAGCCCGATCACTCAGCAACCAAATACCGATATCCATCAGGAACAAGTGAGTTTGCATCAGTTTTCCCAACTCCTCGACCGAAGGTTTCTGAAGCATAAAGTCCAATTTATCGGGATTGCTACGCGAAGAAACAAACACCCCGTGATTCTTTGCCAAATTGGGGTCCACCCAAAGCCCATAGCACACAACATCAACATCAGGAATATCCTGAAGAGGTTGACCCGCACGTATATACACATCTCCGCTGGCTATCAATGTGCGCAGAGAAGCCGGAGCCTTCTCCATTATTTGTTCATATAAAGGAAGCTGAAGTGAGAGCAGATTTTGTTCCAAGCGCTGCCCCCTCGCCCATCTAAAGACAGGAATAGGCGTTAATATTTTACCTGACGGAGCATATCCGGGCAAACGCCGACTCTGTCCGCCGGCATGCAACAATATTCTTTTTTCTTCCCTCAGCCATTCCAAAAAGTCTTTATCGGGCGCAATATGTTGTTTGCATGCCTCAAGCAACCAAGCCGTTCCTCCTCCCGACCCCAATTTACTACCAATAGGATCGGAAGTACAAAACCATTCATCACGATCAGCCTTTTCTATATCATAAAAAAATTCCACCAAATTAGGAGGAAGCGATAAAAGTTTTTTCATAATGCATCTTTGTATTTATAATACGCAAAGATGCTGATTTTCCCCTAACGAGCCAAGCAGAATAAGAAAAATTTAGTCGTTAAAAGCAAATACACGCTCATCCAAAGGCATCACTTCTTTCGATCCGGGCCGGGTCACAGGAACTCCGAAAGGCATCTGTGCTATTAACTTCCAATGCAAAGGCAAATTCCATGCTGCACGCACTTCATCATCTACCAACGGATTATAATGTTGCAGAGAAGCTCCCATTCCGGCATCCTCTAACATAGTCCAAATGACAAATTGATGCATAGCATCGGCCTGCTCCGCCCAAACAGGGAAATTATCTTTATAAGTGGGAAACTGTTCCTGCAAAGCATGAACAACAGACATATCCTCAAAATATAGAATCGTTCCATATCCACAAGAGAAACTACCATCTATTTTCTGTTCCGTTTTAGCAAAAGCTTCCGCAGAAATCCGCTTACGCAAAGTATTTTTTACGATATTCCACAACTTTTGATGAGCTTCACCTGTTAATAAAACAACACGTGTGGTTTGTGAATTGAATGCTGAAGGGACATATTCGACAGCAAAACGAATCAAATCCAACAATTCTTTTTCAGACAACGTGGATTTATTGTCTATCTGATAAAAAGTACGGCGGCTCTTTATGGCATCCTTGAATTTCTTTGTCATATTTAGCATATTTATTATGAGTTATTTTACCTATATAAACAAGCATACAGCAAAAGAAGTTCACTTTCTTTGCTTTTTTCAATACAATCAACTATTTTTGTTAGCTAATTATTAACATTATAAACAACACATTCAATGAAAGATTTTCTTAAATTTACATTGGCTAGTTTGATAGGCGTCATTTTAGCAGGTATAGTGCTCACCATACTGGGCCTTATCACAGTAGTAGGCATGGTAGCCTCATCAGACTCTGAAACCATAGTAAGAGACAACTCGGTCTTCGTTCTTGACTTGAAAGGCAACTTATCAGAACGTGTACAGGAAAACCCATTTCAACAAATAATGGGAGACGGCAATGGTTCTTATGGACTAAATGACATTTTATCCTCCATCAAAAAAGCCAAAGAAAACGACAAGATTAAAGGCATCTATATCCAACCATCTTATCTGGCTACTTCTTTTGCATCATTGGAAGAAATACGCAACGCACTTCAAGACTTCAAGGAAAGCGGTAAATTTATCGTAGCATACGCAGACCAATATACACAAGGTATGTATTATCTGGCAAGTGTTGCAGATAAGGTAATCATCAATCCTCAAGGAAACATTTCATGGCACGGGCTGGCATCCCAACCTGTCTTCTTTAAAGATTTACTGGATAAACTGGGCATTGATGTACAGGTTTTCAAGGTAGGCACTTATAAATCGGCTGTAGAACCATTTATCGCTACCGAAATGAGCCCCGCCAACCGTGAGCAAGTCACCGTATTCTTAAACTCTATATGGAATCAATTATTAGATGATGTTTCAGTGTCACGCAACATTTCTAAAGACTCACTTAATGCTTATGCAGACCAATGCATGGATCTCTGTCAGGCAGAAGAATATATCAAATGCGGACTGGCCGACTCAGTGTTATATAAAGACGAAATGATCGCTTATTTGAAACAACTGACCGGACGGAAAGAAGACCAGAGCTTAAACAGCCTTTTCCTTGAAGATATGATAAATGTAAAAAAGAATGTCCCCAAGGATAAAAGTGGAAACGTTGTTGCCGTATATTATGCATCAGGAGAGATTTTAGATGCTGCTTCCTCCAATTCTACCGAAGAAGTCATTGACGGTCAGAAGATGACACGGGACTTACGCAGGTTGCGCGATGACAACAATGTAAAAGCAGTTGTTCTGCGCGTAAACTCTCCGGGTGGAAGTGCTTATGCTTCCGAACAGATATGGCGCGAAGTAGTACGCCTGAAAGAAAAGAAACCGGTTATCGTCTCTATGGGGGATTATGCAGCATCAGGCGGTTATTACATCTCTTGCGCCGCAGATTCTATCTTTGCAGATCCGACAACTCTAACCGGCTCCATCGGCATCTTCGGAATGATTCCTTCGGGAGAGAAGTTATTCAAAGACAAACTAGGGCTGGATTTCGATGTAGTAAAAACTAATAAAATGGCCGATATGGGAGCCGGTTTCGGTCCACTCGCAACGCGTCCGTTCAACAACGCCGAACAGGAAGCACTTCAAAATTATATCAACAACGGGTATAAGTTATTCGTAAACCGTTGTGCCGAAGGAAGAAATATGTCAGCAGCAGATATTGAAAAAATAGCTGAAGGACGAGTGTGGACGGGCGAAATGGCCGTCGGCTTGGGGTTAGTAGATAAATTGGGAGGCATAGATGACGCATTAGCAGCAGCCGCAAAACGAGCAAACGTAGAGAACTACACTATTATCAGTTATCCTGAAAAAGAAAGTCTCTTCATGAATCTACTGAACAGCCAGCGCAAGCACTATGTCAACAGTCAGATGAAAGAATATATGGGCAGTTTCTACAGCTATTTCGAAATATTACAAAACCTGAAAGAAATCAATCCTGTACAGGCACGTATGCCATTCGAATTGAATATTAAATAACTTTTAATGGAGAATAACTTTATCAAAATACATAAGTGGCTATACCCGGTTTCGTGGCTTTACGGAGCCGGCGTATGGATACGTAACAGACTATTTGATTGGGGAATATACAAAGAAAAGAGCTTTGATATTCCGGTAATCTCGGTAGGCAACATTACCGTAGGAGGTACCGGAAAGACGCCTCATACCGAATATCTGATAAAGTTATTGAAACCCAATTATAAAGTGGCAGTCCTAAGCCGGGGGTATAAACGAAAATCAAAAGGCTTCGTATTGGCCCAACCGAATACTCCCGTAAATATCATAGGTGATGAGCCATTTCAAATGAAACAGAAATTTCCCGATATCTATATGGCAGTAGACCGTGACCGTTGTCACGGTATCGAGGAGCTATGCAACGGATATACCGCCCCCGGAACCGAAGTCGTAATATTGGATGATGCTTTTCAGCATCGCTATGTGAAACCGGGAATGAATATTCTTCTAGTGGACTATCACCGACCTATCTGCGAAGATGCTTTATTACCGGCAGGACGAATGCGCGAACCCGAAAAAGGCAAGAACCGTGCTCATATCGTGATAATAACCAAATGTCCCAAGGATATAACTCCCATGGATGTGCGGGTGTTGCGTAAACAGATGGGATTATATCCTTATCAACAACTTTACTTCACAACCCTGAATTATGGCAAATTATACCCTATCACCCGACAGGGAAAAGAGTATCCAATCGCCAACATTCATAAAGATGCACATATATTGCTCGTTACCGGAATTGCATCCCCGGCTAAGTTAATCCATGACTTAAGCCCTTATAACGAACATATCAATCCATTGACATTTAGTGACCACCATGACTTCACACCCCAAGACATGGAAATCATAAAAAGCCGTTTCAGACAACTGCCGGAAGGCAAACGAATGATTATCACCACAGAAAAGGATGCGGTGAGACTGTCATCCCATCCATTGCTGGACGAAAGCATCAAACCATTTATCTATGTACTCCCGATAGAGGTGAGCTTTTTACATGACCAACAAGAATTATTCAACTTAAATATAACCGAATATGTTAGAAAAAATCCAAGAAACCGCAGCCTTTCTGAAAGAAAAGATGCATACTAATCCCGAGACAGCAATTATTTTGGGCACAGGTCTAGGAAGTTTGGTACACGAAATTACCGATAAATATGAAATAAGTTATAAAGACATTCCTAATTTTCCCGTATCAACAGTAGAAGGTCACAGTGGCAAACTAATCTTTGGCAAATTGGGAGACAAAGACATCATGGCCATGCAGGGACGTTTCCATTTCTATGAAGGATATTCAATGAAAGAAGTTACTTTCCCGGTACGTGTAATGCGCGAATTAGGTATCAAAACACTATTTGTATCCAACGCTGCCGGCGGAACTAATCCTGCTTTTGAAATCGGTGACCTAATGATTATCAGAGATCATATCAACTTCTTCCCCGAACATCCGTTGCACGGAAAGAATATCGAATATGGTCCCCGTTTCCCGGACATGAGCGAAGCCTACTCTAAAGAGCTTATCAACAAAGCATTGGAAATAGCCAAAGAAAAGGGCATCAAAGTGCAGCAAGGAGTATATATCGGTACACAAGGACCGACTTTTGAAACTCCGGCAGAATATAAAATGTTCCATATCCTGGGAGCTGATGCTGTGGGCATGTCTACTGTCCCCGAAGTTATTGTTGCAAACCATTGCGGCATTAAAGTGTTTGGAGTTTCAGTTATCACCGACCTCGGCGTGGAAGGCAAAATAGTGGAGGTTTCCCACGAAGAAGTCCAGAAGGCGGCAGATGAAGCACAGCCACGGATGACAACCATTATGCGCGAACTCATTAACAGAGCTTAAAAAAAGAATATGCAAGAAACAAATAGAACAGAAATTGCAACCTTGGGGGAGTTCGGCCTCATCAAACATCTGACTCAGAATATTGAACTAAAGAATCCCGAAACCAAATACGGTGTGGGAGACGATGCAGCCGTCCTCGAATTTAAGGACAAAGAAGTATTGGTTACTACCGATCTTCTGATGGAAGGAGTACACTTTGACCTGATTTATACACCATTAAAGCATCTTGGATATAAATCAGCCATTGTAAACTTCTCAGACATTTATGCCATGAATGGAACTCCCAAGCAGATAACAGTATCGCTAGCTGTATCCAAACGCTTCTGCATAGAAGATTTAGAGCAGTTCTATGATGGTTTGAAGCTGGCCTGCCAACTACACAATGTAGATATTGTGGGAGGAGATACCACATCATCAGTCACAGGATTGGCAATCAGTATCACCTGCATTGGCGAGGCTGACAAAGACAAAGTGGTTTACCGCAATGGAGCGCATGACACAGATTTGATTTGCGTCAGTGGTGATTTAGGGGCCGCCTACATGGGTCTGCAACTGCTGGAACGCGAAAAAGCGGTGTTCCAGGACCAAAAAGAAGCCAATCCCGATTTCTCCGGCAAGGAGTACATATTAGAGCGCCAACTTAAACCGGAGGCGCGTAAAGATATCATTGAAGAACTTGCCCAAGCAGGAGTAAAACCGACTGCCATGATGGATATTTCGGACGGACTTTCTTCCGAGCTGTTGCATATTTGCTCACAAAGCGATACCGGCTGCCGCGTTTATGAGGAGCGTATTCCCATTGACTATCAGACGGCTGTAATGGCAGAAGAACTCAATATGAATGTCACTACCTGTGCATTAAATGGTGGCGAAGATTATGAACTCCTCTTCACTGTTCCCTTGACTGATCACGAAAAGGTTTCGACCATGAAAGGCGTAAAAGTCATTGGGCACATCACCAAACCGGAGTTGGGTTGCGCCCTCGTCACTCGCGACGGACAAGAATTTGAGTTAAAAGCACAAGGTTGGAATCCATTAAAAGAAAAATAATTCCTACTACAAAATGCTGATAATAAGCATTTTATTTATTATCAGCATTTTTTCTTTATATAATATTGCTATCAATAAGTTAGGAGATTTTAAAATGAATACAAACTTAGAAAAATTAGAATTTAATAAAATATTAGAAATCTTAAAAAAACATTGTGTAACATATGTTGGAAAAAAACTTGTAGATAGTTTAATGCCCAATAATAACAAATCAGATGTAAAAAATATGTTAAAAGAAACTTTTGATGCTGTAAATTTATCATATAGAAATTCTATGCCTGGATTTTATGAAATATCAAATGTGGAAATAGAACTAAAAAATCTTGAAGTTAATAATACCCTTTCTTGCAAATCTTTAATAAATCTAAAAAATATATTTAAACTTTCTCAGGAATTAAAAGAATACTTCTCAAAAGATTTTTTAGATAGTTCTGAATATCCTTCTTTATCACCTTTATTTTACGAACTTTATACTAATAAAGACATTGTAACAGCTATTGAGACTGCTATTATTGACGAAAATACTATAGATGATAAAGCGTCTTCTACGTTAAAATTAATTAGAAAAAATATTAGAAATACTGAACAAAATATTAGAGATACCTTAAATAATTTTATACATTCTTCTAAATATTCAAAATATATTCAAGAAAATATTATAACAATGAGAAATAATCGTTTTGTAATACCTGTTAAAGATGAGTATCGTTCAGAAATAAAAGGATTTGTTCATGATATATCTAATGCTGGTTCAACGGTGTTTATTGAACCTATTTCAATATTCGAATTAAATAATAATCTTAGCAAATTAAAAATTGATGAAGAAATTGAAATAGAAAAAATATTGATGAAATTATCTTCTCTATTTTTTCCATATATTGAAGAAATAAAAAAGGATATTAATTTAATAGGTAATTTAGATTTTATTTTTGCTAAAGCAAAATATTCTCGCGAAATCAAAGGTATAACTCCTAAAATAAATCTAAAAAAAGAAATTAATCTTATAAATGCACGCCATCCTTTAATTGACTTTAATAAAGTTGTTCCCATTTCTATTAATTTAGGAAATGACTTTTCTACTTTAGTTATAACTGGTCCTAATACTGGTGGAAAAACAGTTACTTTAAAAACAGTTGGCTTATTATGTGCAATGGCTTGCAGTGGCCTTAATATTCCAGCAGATGAAAATTCATCAATCTATGTTTTTGATAAAATTTTTGCTGATATTGGTGATAATCAAAGTATTAGTGAATCTCTAAGTACTTTTTCATCTCATATGACAAATATTGTTGAAATTATAAAAGATTCAAGTAAAAACTCTTTAATCTTAGTTGATGAATTAGGTTCAGGTACAGATCCAATTGAAGGCGCTAATCTTGCTATAAGTATTTTAGATTATTTTAATCAAAAAGATATTCTAACAATAGCAACAACTCATTATCAAGAATTAAAAAATTATGCTTTAGTAACAAATAGATTTGAGAATGCTTCTGTAGAATTTGATATAAAAACTTTAATGCCTACATATAAATTATTAGTTGGTATACCAGGAAAAAGTAATGCTTTTGAAATTAGTAAAAGTTTAGGACTTAATTCTGAAATAATAAATAATGCAAAATCTCTAATGTCAAAAGATCAAATAAATATTGAAGAATTATTAAAAAATATATATGATAACAAAAGTATTATTGAAAAAGAACGTAAAGAAATTGATTTAAAACTTCAAAATATATCTATTCTTGAAAATAATCTAAAAAAAGATAATATAGAATTAAAACAAAAAGAAAAAGAATTAATTGATAACGCAAAGATAAAAGCAAGAGATATATTTCTAAATGCTAAAGAAGATGCAAATTCTATTATAAAGCAAATGAATGAAATAAAAAATTCAAATGTAAATATTAAAGATTTAGAAAATCTAAGGAATAAATTAAACACTAAAATAAAGAATTCTTCGTTAACCAAGGATACTGCTAATTTTTCTTCAAATTCAGTAGAAAAATTAAATGTTGAAGATTTAAAACCTAATACAGAAGTTTTTGTGAAAACTCTTGGTCAAAATGGTATTATTGTATCTCATATTTCAAAATCAAATGAAGTACAAGTTAAAGTTGGTATTATAAAAATGAATGTACATATAAATAACATAGAAAAAGCACATGTCAATAAAACTAAAAAATCAGATAAACAAATCCAAACTTCTGGCTATACTAGTATTTCAAAATCAAAAACAGTAAAATCAGAAATAAATGTAATTGGTTTAAATGTTGAAGAAGCTGTCTTTGTAGTTGATAAATTTTTAGATGATTGTTGTTTAGCTAAACTTCAGACAGTACGAATTGTCCATGGTAAAGGTACCGGAAAATTAAAAACTGGAATTCATAACTTTTTAAAAACTAATCCTCATGTTAAATCTTATAGAATGGGAACTTATGGAGAAGGAGAAATGGGCGTTACAGTAGTAACACTAAAATAGGAGCCAAATGGCTCCTATTTTAGTGTTACTACTTCCATAAATCTCTCCAGTTCTCCTTCACTTTTAAATATAATGTTTACCAACACACCAATTTCTTCACTTTTTTCTAAATTCGGATATTCTACCTTGTCTAATAATCTTCCTCCAAACTTTTCTGCCATTTCTACCGTCATGGTTATTTCTGATAGTAAAGCTGATTGCTTGATGGAATTGGTAAGACTTGGATTGGCAATACAAGTTTTTGTAATTTTCAGTATTGGAATTATTGGATTCCGCTCTATCGCTGTTCTTAGTAACATATTATTATCCCTCCTAAGATTGATTAATTATATTATATCAGAATTTTACATAATAATCAAGTTAGACATACTTTTCTATTTTTAACACTGCTCTTCCGCTTCTTGTAGTTCCTGTTTGTTCTTTAACTATAAATCTACCTTTTCCTCTTATTGTTATAATATTTCCTATTTTCACCTGTTTTGCCATCTTTGTTTCATTTTGTCCATTAACAAAAACTCTTTCTTGTTCTATTATTTGTTTAGCTTTACTTCTAGAAGTTTTAACTAAATCTGAAACAATATTATCTAATCTTAAAGATGGTACTATAATACTTACTTCTTCTATTTTAACTTCTTTTTTAATAATATCTGAAATTTCTTTAATCTCAATTTTACTATTTTCAAATCTAGTAAGAGAAGGAAGTTCTTTCTTTAAAACTTCTGCAAAATCACTAACCACAACAATATCTGCACCTTGATTAGAAACTAAAATATCTCCTACTTTTTCTCTTTTTAAACCTAATTTAACAATACCACCTAAATAATTTCTATGAGAATATTTTCCAAATTCTTCTTCTGGTAACTCTATTCTTAAAATTTTTAGCATTTTACTATAATTTTTTTCTATCATACTATCATTATATTTATCTGGATATACAATTAAAATTTTTCTTTCGCTATCCTCATACCCACCAAAAAATTGATAATTTTTAAAATTAATTCTTCTTAGAAAATTCTCTACTAGTGCAACCTGATACATATCTAAAAAATCTGTATATTCCAATTTTTCTCTCGATTCACAAAACTCTATTTTATCTAACACCTGAGACAAGCACAACTTATCTTCTTGTTTTTTATAATCTTTTAAAACCTCTTGTTTATTCATATTTTTTCCTTTCTTGAGACATTGGGGACAGGTCTATATTGTCTTATTTTCCTGTCGCTTTTTGTCTACTATTGTCATTATATCTTTATAAATACTTTCTGCATCTTGATGATATATTTTTTCTAATTCTTCTACTGTCCCATGTTGAATAAATTTATCTGGATATGCATATGTATTTATATTTATATTCTTTAAGTTTTCATTTACAATTAATTCTTTAATTGTTGTTGATAATCCATTTATAGTTGTTCCATCTTCTATAGTTATTACATTTTTTGTTTTTTCTATAGATTTTATAGCACTTTCTTTGTCAAATGGCTTTAAAAATCTGGTATTTATAACTTCTGAAACAATACCTTCTTTTTCTAACATTTGTGATAATCGAACTGCTCTTTCTACTGTTTTTCCTATTGCAAAAATTGATACATCTTTTCCTTCTTTTAGAATTTCTGCTTTTTGATATTCTATCTTTTTATGTTGGTTAAATTTTTCCTTTCCTTCTCCGCCTCTTGGATATCTAATTACTACTGGCTTTCCTACGTTTACTGCAAATTCCATCATATCTTCTAATTCCTTAAAATCTTTTGGTGCCATAATTGTTAAATTAGGAATTAATCTAAAAAACGCCATATCTAGAAGACCTTGATGTGTTTCTCCGGTCTGCTCCTACTACACCAGCTCTATCTACACACATAATAACTGGCAAATTCTGAATAGCAATATCGTGAATAACTTGATCATATGCTCTTTGATAAAAAGATGAATATATAGGAACTACTGGTATAACTCCCTCTTTTGCCATTCCTGCTGCTAAACCTAATGCGTGCTGTTCTGCAATTCCAATATCAAAAAACCTATCTGGAAATTCTTTAGCAAATTTTGTTAATCCTGTACCATCTTTCATTGATGCTGTAATAGCAACTATTTTGTCATTTTTCTTTGCTAATTCTACCAACTTATCTCCAAATACTTTTGAATAATCTTTTGATTTTTCTTTTTTAGGCTTTCCTGTCTCTATTTCAAAAGGTCCTGTTGCATGAAATTTATCTGGATTTTCTTCTGCTATTTTATATCCTTTTCCTTTTTTAGTTAACACGTGAATTAAAACAGGCCCTTCTAATTGTTTACTAATATTTAACATTCTTTCTAATTCTTCTATATTATGTCCATCAACTGGTCCTAAATAGCGAAATCCAATATCTTCAAAAAACATTTTTGGAATAATTAATTGTTTAATACTTCTTTTTAGTCTTTGTACTATTTTTACAAAAGGTTGTCCTATAATTGGCACTTTATTAATAATATTTTTCATAGACACATTGGATTTTGTATACGTTTTTTTAGTTCTCAATTTACTTAAAAGCATATTTACTCCACCAATGTTCTTTGAAATGCTCATTTCATTATCATTTAATATAACTGTCAACCTTGTTTGACTAGAACCTGCATCATTTAATGCCTCTAAGGCCATTCCTCCTGTTAAAGCACCATCTCCTATAACTGCTATTACATTATTTTTTTCACCTTTTATATCTCTTGCTCTAGCCATCCCTAATGCTGCTGATATAGAAGTACTACTATGTCCTGTGTTAAAACAATCTGTTTCAGATTCATTTGTTTTTGGAAATCCTGCTATTCCATTCAATTGTCTTAAAGTATTTAATTGCTCTCTTCTTCCTGTTATAATTTTATGTACATAAGTTTGATGTCCAACATCCCATACTATTTTGTCTTTTGGCAAATCAAAAACTGTATGTAAGGCTATTGTTAATTCTACTACTCCAAGATTTGAAGCTAAATGTCCTCCATTTTTTGATACAATTTCTAATATATATTTTCTAATTTCTTCTGCTAATTGTTTTTGTTCTTCTATGTTTAATTTTTTAACATCCTTGGCTGAATTTATTTTTTCTATCATATTATCACCTTTGCTATTTTATGTAGTCTTTAATATATCATTTTTTAATTATTTTGTAAACTATATTTTATGCAAAAAAACAAGAAGCACTAAATAATTAGCTCTTCTTGTTTTAACTTTTTATAGTGAATTTCTATTTTTATAATATAACTACTTTTTCATCTTTCACACCAATTTTAGACAATTTATTTTTCTTCAAATTACCATCTAAAATTTCCTCTGCAAGCTTATCTTCTAAAACACTTTGAATTGTTCTTCTTAAAGGTCTTGCTCCGAAATTTTTATCAATACCTTTGCTTGCAATTAATTCTTTTACCTCTGGTTCTAACTCTATTTTTATTTTTTGAGCTTCTAATCTTTTTGTTACTTCTTTTAGCATAATATCAATAATTTGACTAATTTCTGTATCTGTCAATTTATGGAACACAATAATCTCATCAATACGATTAATAAATTCTGGTCTAAGTTCTTTTTTCAATGCTTCCATTACTTCTTTTTTTGTTTCCTCGTATTCTTTTTTATTTTCTTCTTCATTAATTTCATTTTTGCTAAATCCTAACATCTTTTTATCTGTAATAAGTCTAGCACCAATATTTGAAGTCATAATAATTACTGTATTTTTAAAATTTACTGTTCTTCCTTGTGAATCTGTTAATCTACCATCCTCAAGTATTTGAAGTAACATATTCATAACATCTGGGTGTGCTTTTTCAATTTCATCAAAAAGAATGACTGAATATGGTTTTCTTCTTATCTTTTCTGTTAATTGTCCTCCTTCATCAAATCCAACATAACCTGGAGGCGAACCTATTAATTTTGAAACAGAATGTGGTTCCATATATTCTGACATATCTACTCTTATCATTGCATTTTCATCACCAAATAAACTTTCAGCCAATGCCTTCGATAATTCTGTTTTTCCTACTCCTGTTGGTCCTAAAAATAAGAACGAACCTATTGGACGTTTTGGATCTTTTAGCCCCACTCTTCCTCTTCTTATTGCTTTTGCTACTGCTTCTACAGCTTCATCTTGACCGATTACTCTTTCATGTAGATTTTTTTCTAGATTTTTTAATCTAATATTTTCATCCTCCGTTATTTTTTTAGCTGGGATTCCTGTCCAATTTGCAATTACTTCTGCTATATTTTCTTCTGTTATATTAGTCACTTCTTTGTTGTTTTTATTTTTCCACTTTTTCTGCTCTTTTTCATATTTTTCTTTTAATTCTTTCTGTTTATCTCTTAGGCTTGCTGCTTTTTCAAATTTTTGAATTCGAACAGCTTCTTCTTTATCTTTTTCTACTTCTTCTATTTTCTCTTCTAGTTGTTTTAAAACATCTGGCTCTGTATAAGATTTTAGTTTTGCACGAGATGCCGCTTCATCTATTAAGTCAATTGCTTTATCTGGTAAAAATCTATCATTAATATATCTTATAGACATTTTTACAGCTGCTTCAATTGCTTCATCTGTTATTTTTACTCCATGATGTGCCTCATACTTATCTCTAATTCCTTTTAGTATTTTTATTGTATCTTTTTCACTTGGTTCATTTACTGTTACTGGGCTAAATCTTCTTTCTAATGCCGCGTCTTTTTCTATATATTTTCTATATTCATTTAGTGTTGTAGCACCTATTAATTGAATTTCTCCTCTTGCAAGTAATGGTTTTAAAATATTTGCCGCATCAATTGCTCCTTCTGCTGCACCTGCTCCTACTATTGTGTGTATTTCATCAATAAATAAAATAACATCTCCAGCTTTTTTTACTTCATCTAATGCTTTTTTAATTCTTTCTTCAAAGTCTCCTCTATATTTACTTCCAGCTACCATTCCTGAAATATCCATTGTTACTACTCTTTTATCTTTTAATATTTCTGGAACATCTCCTGTTGCTATTTTTTGTGCTAATCCTTCTACTGCTGCTGTTTTACCAACTCCTGGTTCTCCTATTAAACATGGATTATTTTTAGTTCTTCTTGATAAAATTTGTACAACTCTTTCTATTTCTTCTTTTCTTCCTATTACTGGATCTAATTTTCCCTCTTTTGCTTTTTTGGTTAAATCTTCTCCAAATTGATTTAATGTTGGAGTTGAATTATAGCTTCCAACTTTGTTGTCAGATTTTCCATTTTTATCTTCTTTCGCAAAATCTTCTCCTTCATTTATTACTTTTATTATTTCACTATAAAGTTTTGGAATATTCGTATCTAATTCTAATAATATTCTAGCAGCAATGCTATCTCCTTCTCTTAGAATTCCTATTAAAAGATGTTCTGTTCCTATATAGTTATATCCTAATTTTCTAGCTTCAATAAAAGCGTTTTCAATTACTCTTTTAGTCCTTGGTGTAAATCCTAATGTTCCATCTATCGGTTCTTCGTGTCCTACTAATTCAACTATTTTATCAATAATCATATCTGCTGTAATAGCTTGATTTTCTAACACTTTAGAAGCAACTCCGCTTCCTTCTTTTACTAAACCATATAAAATATGTTCTGTTCCTATATAATTATGACCTAACTCTAATGCTAACTCATTAGCAAACTCAATTGCCTTTTTGGCTCTATTTGTAAATTTATATGTCATACTTATCACTCCTTTCAAATTTATTTAATTATTTTTCAGTTATAATTTGCTTAATAACTTCAGCTCTTTTTATGTCTCTCTTAATTGCTTCATATTGTTCTCCTAAATACTTTTGCAAATTAGCTGGTTTTATATATAGATATAATTTTTGTACTTTTAAATCTGTTAATTCTCTTAAAATTCCTAAATCTGTTCCTAATTTAATATTAGACAATAAATTTCTAGCTTCTTCATAAGATATTTTCCTGCAATTTGTTAGAATTCCATAACTTCTATAGATTATATCTTCTAAATCTAATTCGTCTTTTGCTAATAATTTTCTTGCTTGTCTTTCTTGTTCTATTATTTTTTGAACAATTACTTTTACATTTTGAACTATTTCTTGTTCAGTTATTCCTAATGTTTGTTTATTAGATATTTGATAAATATCTCCTTGAACTTGATTATTTTCTCCATACATGCCTCTAATATTCATTCCAAAAGAACTAATCGCCTCTAATACTTTTCTGATATTTTTTGTTTTTGCCAATGCTGGTAAATGTACCATTACTGACGCTTTCAATCCTGTTCCAATATCTCCTAATGAACTTGTTAAATATCCATATTTTTTATTTATTGCATATCCTAATAAATCTTCTATTTTTTTATCTATTTCTATAGCTAAATTTAATGTATTTTCTAGATCTAAGCCACAATTAAATACTTGTATATTAATATGGTCTTTTCCTCCTATCATAATACAAATATTTTCTTCATCATTTATTAAGATACTTCCTGTTTCACTTTTATTTAATGCAAACTCTGGACTTATTAAATTCTTTTCCACTAAACTCATTTTAGTAATATCGTCCATATCTTTTAATTTTAAATATTTTAATCCATATCCAATTGAATACAAATTGTCTTTTATCTTATTTTCAAGTTGCTCTATTTCACTTTTATTTTCTAAATTGAATTTAAAACCATTTAAATTTCTTGCCAACCTAATTCTAGAACTTTTTACGACATCACAATCTTCACTACTTTGTAAGTACCAATTCATAAAACTCACTCCTTCTATTTTTCAAGCTTTTTAATTTCGTCTCTTATTTTAGCTGCATCTTCATATCTCTCTTCTTTAATTGCTTTTTTCAACTCTTCTTGTAATGTATCCATTTTAGATTGTTCTTTATTTTTCTTATTTTCTTCAACTTTATGTTCCTTTTTTTCTACTCTGTCATTTATTTTATTGTCTACTATTTTTCCTATTCTACCTACATGATGATTAGAACCTTGTATTCTTCTTATTATTGGATCTAATCTATCTTCAAAAACATCATAACAATTCTGGCATCCCAATTTTCCTGTATTAACTATATCATCAAAAGTATATCCACAACTATCACATTCAAAAGCTTTTAATTGGTTTATCATAGGAATTAATTCAGGTGTTTCAAATCCATCCATAAATCCTCCTAAAAAACTTGAAAAATCAATTGGCATACTAAAATCCATTTGTCCAATTCCTAATTTTTTACTACATTCTTCACATAAATTTAATTCTTTTCTTCTTCCGTTTATATTTTCTGAATATCTTACATTTGCCTCTCTTTTTCCACAATTATCACACAACATAATAAATTCCTCCTTATTCTAAATTTAGTAGCATATTTTTAAAAATCCTTGCTCTTACTTTATCTTTTAAATCTTTTTGTAACTGTAATACATTATCGCTAGTTGCTACCTTTAAAAGTCTTGCTTCTTTTTTATTGATAATATCATAAGACAGAAAGTCACTAATCAATATATCAACTTCATTAGCTGTTAACTCTTTACCTACATTATTTATAATATGCATAATATAATCTTCTTTGCTATTATTTACTTTTTTAATTGTAATATGGCCGCCTCCGCCTCTTTTACTTTCCACATAATAACCTTGTGATGGTTTAAATCTTGTTGAAATAACATAATTAATTTGTGAAGGTACACAATTAAAATGTTCTGCTAACTCATTTCTTTGAATCTCAATTGCTTCATCTTGTTCCTCTAATAACTCTTTTATAAAATCTTCTATTATATCTGACATTCTCATAATTTTTTCCTTTCTTGACACATTGGGGACAGGTCTTAAATGTCCTATGTTTTGTCGTTTTTTGTCATTTCTTATTTTGCTTTTTGACTTTGACTTTCTTTGACTTACATTATAAGTATACTCCATATTTGTTATTTTGCAAATATGTTTTTTGACTTTCTTTGACCTTTAAAGCTTCTTTTTATTGTTTTTTCTCTGTTTATTTTATTTTTTCTAACTTTATCTATTTTTTTCTTCTTTTTTTGTCATTTCTTCTAATTCATTTACTCTCCCTTTTTGTTGTGGTAATGATACCCATGCAAAATATGATGATATGAATTCTCCATATTTTGTTGTGTCTTCTCCTACTTCACTTAAAAGCTCACTTTCTTGTTTTTTTGCTTCTGATTCCTTGTCCATAAATCTTATACCTCTTTTCTTTTATTATATGTATGTACAATTTTTAATTTTTTTATACCTTATAATATATTTAATTTTTTATTGATTTTTATTAAAAGACTTTTAAATATAAGCTTTTTCTTACATTCCTCAGCTTATATTTTAAAGTTTTTTGAATTAATCTAGATAAATCATTAAGCAACATAAATTCAATTAAAATTACGTTAACATATTTTCTTTTTTCTATAAATATGTTATAATAGTAATAGTTGGTAATTAAGGAGGATTTTATTTTTATGTGGTACATATGGTTAATTTTAGCAGGAGTTTTTCTAATAATCGAAATCATGACAGTAGGCTTTTTAATATTTTGGCTATCAATTGGCTCATTATTTGCGATGATTACAAGTCTCTTTACAGATAATATAGTTATTCAAACAACTGTATTTGTTATATCTTCTACTATATTAATTTTTGTCACAAAGCCTTTTGTAAAAAAATTCGGGCAGGTACAAAATCCTATTAGCACAAATTTCTACTCAATTATTGGAAAAATTGGAATTGTAACAACAGAAATTAATTCTGTAAATTCTACTGGTCAAATAAAAATAGATGGAGAAATTTGGTCTGCCACTTGTGAAGATTCTTCTTCAGTTATACCAATGGGTACAAAAGTTAAAGTTTTAGAAATAAAAGGAGTAAAAGCTATTGTTGCTCCAATACAAATAGTTTCTAATGTGTAATTTATTTTTATTATTATATATAAAGGAGGAAAATGATTATGTGGTTTTTATTAGTATTACTTATTATTATTTTAATAATAGCAGCTATGTCTATTAAAATTGTTAAACAATCTGAGGTCTATATCATTGAAAGGTTAGGTAAATTTTATAAAGTTGCTGATGCCGGACTTACTATTATTGTTCCATTTTTGGATCATGTTAGAAGTGTAGTAAGTTTAAAACAACAAACAATGGATGTTCCACCTCAAGGAGTTATTACAAAAGATAATGTTACAATTACAATAGATACTGTTGTTTTCTATCAAATAACAGATCCAGCTAAAGCAGTTTATGAAATTCAAAGTTTAAAGAAAGGTATTGAATACTTAGCTATTACAACAATTCGTGATATAATTGGTAAAATGAATCTAGATGAAACATTTAGTTCTAGAGATGGTATTAACAATAAATTAAGAATTGTACTAGATGAAGCAACTGATAGATGGGGTTGTAAGATTGATAGGGTTGAAATAAAAGACATTAACCCTCCTGCTGATATTAGAGACGCAATGGAAAAAGAAATGAATGCAGAAAGAAATAAAAGAGCTATGATTCTAGAATCTGAAGCTCAAAGACAATCTGCTATTACTATAGCTGAAGGTAAAAAACAAGCTGCAATTCTAGAAGCTGAAGCTGATAAAGAATCTAGAATCAGAAGAGCTGTCGGTGAAGCACAAGCTATTAAAGAAGTTGCTGAAGCAAAAGCTAAAGAAATTCAAATGGTTTATGATGCTATGAAAAAGGCTGATCCTAATGACAAATTAGTTCAATTAAAATCTTTAGAAGCTTTGGAAGAAGTTGCTAAAGGTGATGCAAATAAAGTATTTATTCCTTTTGAAGCAACTAGTGCTTTAAGTTCTCTAGGAGCTATGAAAGAAATTGTAACTGATAAGAAAGATACAAAAAAATAATTTTTTATATATATTATTCCATATTAGAAAAGAGAGTCAAAAAGACTCTCTTTAGGTTTGAATTAGACTTTAAACTTCTCCTTCTCCGTCGCACTCTGGACATTTTACTTTTCCTGAACCTTCACATTCTGAACAAACATTAGGTATATCTCTCAATACACCGTGGCTTATACATTCTGGCCATGCTTCTCCAGAACCTTCGCATTCAGGACATTCTATATATCCATGTCCCATGCATCTATAGCAGAAAGCCATAATGTCTAACTCCTTTCTATAAAAATTTGTACATACTGTACATATTGGTATTATACTACTTTTATATTAATTTTGCAAATCAAAAAAGTAAACCTAAGGGCTTGCATTTACTCTTTACTCTACTTACATTTTTTCTATTATAATCATAGTACTTTCAAAAAGAAATTAATTTGTTTTCCTTTCTTTCAAATATTTATATATTACTTTCTCTACATAAGCTAATGCTTCATAATTGCTTATGTATCTTCCATCATATCTGTGTCTTACACTTGATCTTATTATTTTTATTTCTTGATTATATTGTTTTTTATACATCGTTGCTAATTGATTCTTACTTAAGCCCTGTTTCCATTTTATTATTATTTCTTTTTCTTTCATACTACACCTCTTGTATAGTTTTTTCATTTTTATATAAAATATGTTACAAATATTTTATAAACATCTTAAGAAGTTACTGTATGAAAAACTTTTTTGGATTACATTTCCATTTACTTTTATATTTTTTCTATATGAAAGCAGAGCATATCTTAGTTACCTTGTACAAGAGAAATTAAATATTCTGTAGTATATTCTGAAAAGAGCCTTATTGACTCTTTTCTCTTTTGGCTTCACATATTCAAGAAATTGTAACTGATAAGAAAGATACATAAAAATAAAAAGTAGGAAAATCCTACTTTTTATTTTTTACATGCTTTTATTTCATAGCTTCTTCTACTGCAACAGCAACTGCTACTGAAGCACCAACCATAGGGTTATTTCCCATTCCGATCAATCCCATCATTTCAACGTGTGCTGGTACTGAAGAACTTCCTGCAAATTGTGCATCCGAGTGCATTCTTCCCATTGTATCTGTCATACCATAAGAAGCTGGTCCAGCTGCCATATTGTCTGGGTGTAAAGTTCTTCCTGTTCCTCCACCTGATGCAACTGAGAAGTATTTTCTACCTTCTGCTAATCTTTCTTTTTTATATGTTCCTGCTACTGGATGTTGGAATCTTGTTGGATTTGTTGAGTTTCCTGTAATAGATACATCAACATCTTCCATCCACATAATTGCTACACCTTCTCTAACGTCATTTGCTCCATAACATCTAACTTTTGCTCTTTCTCCATCTGAATAAGCTATTTCTTCTACTACATTTACTTTTCCTGTAAAGAAATCAAAATCTGTTTTTACATATGTAAATCCATTAATTCTTGATATTACTTGTGCTGCATCTTTTCCTAATCCATTTAATATAACTCTTAATGGTTCTTTTCTTACTTTATTTGCTGATTTTGCAATTCCAATTGCACCTTCAGCTGCTGCAAAACTTTCATGTCCTGCTAAGAATGCAAAACATTTTGTATCTTCTGATAATAGCATTGATGCTAAATTTCCATGTCCTAATCCTACTTTTCTATCATCTGCAACAGAACCTGGAATACAAAATGCTTGTAATCCTTCTCCAATTGCTTTTGCTGCATCTGCTGCTTTTGTGCATCCTTTTTTTATTGCAATTGCAGCTCCTAATGTATATGCCCAAGCTGCATTTTCAAAGCATATTGGTTGTACTCCTTTTACTATTTCATATGGATTAAATCCTTTGTCTGTACATATTTTTAATGCATCTTCAAAATCTTTAATTCCGTATTTTTCCATTACTGGTTTTATTTGATCTATTCTTCTTTCATAACTTTCAAATGTTACTGCCATTTTTATTCCTCCTCTAAATATGGTTTATATTTTCTCGTATTTTCATTTTTTACACATTTTTAAAATTGATTAAAATTGGTGTGACTGTACATTTTTATAAAAATGCACTGATTGACGATTTTAATCGATTTTTACGCTTCTCTAGGGTCAATAGTTTTAACTGCTTCATCAAATCTTCCATATGTACCTGAAGCTTTTTCTATTGCCTCTTTAGGATCAATTCCTTTTTTGATGTTATCCATCATTTTTCCTAAATGAACATATTTATAACCAATAATTTGATCATTTTTATCTAATCCTAATTCTACTATGTAACCTTCTGCTAAATTTAAGTATCTTGGTCCTTTTAATGAACTAGAATAAATAGTTCCAACTTGGCTTGTATGTCCTTTTCCTAAATCTTCTAATCCTGCCCCTACTGGAAGTCCTCCTTCAGAAAATGCTGTTTGTGTTCTTCCATATACTATTTGTAGGAATAATTCTCTCATAGCTGTATTAATTGCATCACATACTAAATCTGTATTTAATGCTTCTAAAATTGTTTTTCCTGTTAAAATTTCTCCTGCCATTGCTGCTGAATGTGTCATTCCTGAACATCCTACTGTTTCGATTAATGCTTCTTGAATAATTCCATCTTTTACATTTAAAGTTAATTTACATGCTCCTTGTTGTGGTGCACACCATCCAATACCATGTGTTAATCCTGAAATATCTTTTATTTCTTTAGCTTTTACCCATTTTCCTTCTTCTGGAATTGGTGCTGGTCCATGGTCTACTCCTTTTGCTACACAGCTCATATTTTCTAATTCTTTTGAATAAATCATTTTAATTGCTCCTTTCAATTCTTAGTTTTTTTCTACTTTTGTTTATATATTTTAGGATTTATCCTAAATTTAATAACTAAAAAATTTACATAGGGCAGAATACTTATTTTCTACCCTTTTTTTCATTCATTTTTCTTATTTCATCTTCTGATAATAATATTTGATTTCTTTTTGTATCTTTCTCTGTAGCATATTCTTTTTTTTCATTTTCTTCATACTCTTTTGTTGTATTATATGCAACTACATTTTCTATATCTTTTATATATATTCCAGCTTCATAGTTTTCTTGTCTTGATAATGTCTTTGCTCCTAACAAATATCTATTTAATATATCCTTATCTTTTTTTCCAACTTGTTCTGGACCTATTCCTAAATACTTATATCTCCATATTATATGTCTTTCATAACTATTAAAATAATGATTTTTTAAATCTTCATAATTATATTCTACTTTAAATTTTAAATTTTCAATTGTAATAGTTATATTGGACCATATACTTCCTGTTTCCGATTTTCTAAATTCTTCTCTTAATTGCTGTATTTTCTGATATAGTGCTTTTACTAATTTTAAGTATTCTTCTTCATCTATATTAAATTTACTTGGAATTTCATATACATTAACTGGTTTCTTTCTTAATATGCCTTTAGGAATATAATAAAAGTATAATTCTCCTGTCTTTTTTCCTTCTGGCATATCAATAATTGAACTATATAAATATAGTTTATCCCACTTTTCTGGAATCATATAAAATATCATTTTTTGAATTACTTCATATATTTCTTTTATCTTTTTTGTATGGTTTAACATATCATTTTATTCCTTATCTAATAAACTGATTCCTGTCATTTCTTCTGGCTTTTCAAGGTTCATTAAATCTAACATAGTTGGTGCCAAATCTGCTAATTTTCCACCTGATTTTAATTTTAAATTTTTATTACTTGTTACTAAAATTAATGGTACTGGATTTGTTGTATGTGCCGTATGTGGCTCTCCTGTTTTATAGTCTACCATTTGTTCTGCATTTCCATGGTCAGCTGTTATTAACATATTTCCATCTTTTTCTTCTACTAATTTTACAACTTTTCCTACACACTCATCAACAGCTTCTACAGCTTTTATCGCTGCTACTAAGCTTCCTGTATGTCCTACCATGTCTGTATTTGCATAATTTAATATTATAGCATCATATTTGTCTGATTTTATGGCTTCTAACACTTTGTCTGTAACTTCATAAGCACTCATTTCTGGCTTTAAATCATATGTTTCAACTTTTGGAGATGGAACTAAAATTCTATCTTCCCCTTTATATTGTTTTTCTTCTCCTCCATTAAAGAAGAATGTAACATGTGCATATTTTTCTGTTTCTGCAATTCTAAGTTGTGTATATCCTTTTTCACTGATATATTCTCCAAATGTGTTCTTTAATGGTTCTTTTTTGAATGCAATGTGTACATTTGGCATCGTTTCATCATAACTTGTGAAACATACATAATATAAATTTAAGTCTTTCTTAGTTTCAAATTCATTGAATTCTGGATCTACTAAAGTTCTTGTTATTTCTCTTGCTCTATCTGGTCTAAAATTAAAGAAAATAACAGAATCATTTTTTCCAATAGTAGCAATTGGTTCTTCTCCGTTGCAAATTACTGTTGGTTCAACAAATTCATCAAATACTTCTTTTTGATAAGAATCTTCAATAGCTTTTACTACACTTCCTGCTTTATTTCCTTGTCCATTTACTAGAGCATCATAGCATTTTTGTACTCTTTGCCATCTTTTATCTCTGTCCATAGCATAGAATCTTCCTGAAATACTAGCTATTTTTCCTATTTGTTTTTCATTCATTTTTTCTTGTAATTTTAATATATAACTTTCAGCTGATGCTGGTGGTGTATCTCTTCCATCTAAGAAACAGTGAATATAAACATCTTCAAAATCTCTTCTTTTTGCCATTTCTAATAATCCATATAAATGACGAATATGGCTATGAACTCCACCATCTGATACTAGACCTAATATGTGTAATTTTGAATTGTTTTTTTTGCAATTTTCTATGGCTGCTATAAATTCAGGATTTGAGAAGAAGTCTCCTTCTTCAATTGATTTTGTAATTCTTGTTAACTCTTGGTAAACTATTCTTCCTGCTCCAATATTTGTATGTCCTACTTCTGAGTTTCCCATTTGTCCTTCTGGTAATCCTACTGCTAATCCACTTGTATTAATATCAACATTTGAATATTTTTTCATTAGTTTATCAATATTAGGTGTTTTGGCTAATTTTATTGCATTTCCATCTTTGTTTGGATTGTCTCCAAATCCATCTAATATCATTAGCATTGTTAATTTATCTTTCATTTATTACCATCCTTTTCTTTTTTAAATCATTTGCTATTTATTATAATTTACAATTTTACTAAATTCTTCTGCCTTAAGACTGGCTCCTCCAACTAAGCCTCCATCAATATCTGACATAGAAAATAATTCTTTTGCATTTGTGCTCTTTACACTTCCGCCATACTGTATTATAACTCCATTTGCTACCTCTTGTCCATAGATTTCAGCAATTTTGTTTCTAATTTCTTTAATTGAGTTGTTAGCATCTTCACTAGTTGCTGTTTTTCCTGTTCCTATAGCCCAAATTGGTTCATATGCAATTATTGTATTTTCTACTTGTTCTTTCGTTAAACCTTCTAATGCTAGCTCTGTTTGTTTAGTTATTTTTTCTACTGTTTTTCCTGCTTCTCTTTCTTCTAATGTTTCACCTACACATACGATTGGTTTTAATCCATTTTCAAATGCTGCTTTTATTTTTTTATTTACTGTTTCATCTGTCTCATTAAAATATTGCCTTCTTTCAGAATGTCCTATTATTACGTATTCTACATTAATTGATTTTAACATTTTTCCTGAAACTTCTCCTGTATAGGCTCCTTTTTCTTCAAAATGCATATTTTGAGCTCCTATTTTTATGTTTGTTCCTTGTACTGTTAATAATGCATAGAACAAGTCTGTGTATGGTACACATAATATAACTTCGTTTTCTGTTTCTTTAACAAGTGGTGCTAAATCCTCTATAAATTTCATTGCTTCATTTGGAAGCATATTCATTTTCCAGTTTCCTGCTATTATTTTCTTTCTCATAAATACCTCCTACATAATTTAAATACTCTATATTTTCGACAAATATATGGGACACTAAAGACCTGTCCCCTGTGTCCTATTTGTCTAGTAGACATTCAATTCCTGGTAATTTTTTTCCTTCTAAGAATTCTAGTGATGCTCCTCCTCCTGTTGATATGTGTGTCATTTTGTCTTGCAATCCTGCTTTTTTAACTGCTGCTGCTGAGTCTCCTCCTCCAATTATTGTTGTTGCATCTATTTCAGATAATACTTTTGCTATTGCATTTGTTCCTATTGCGAATTGATCGAATTCAAATAATCCTACTGGTCCATTCCATACTACTGTTTTTGCTTTTCTTATTTCTTCTGAGAAGATTTCAATTGTTTTTTCTCCAATGTCAAATCCTTCCCAGTCTGCTGGAATTTCTGTCCACGCTACTGTTTTGCTTTCTGTATCTGGTTTGAATTCTTTTCCTACTTTTGTGTCTACTGGAAGTATTAATTTTACTCCTTTATTTTTTGCTTTTTCCATAGCTTCTCTTGCTAAATCTAGTTTGTCTAATTCGCATAATGAATTTCCTACTTCATATCCTTGTGCTTTAAAGAATGTATATGCCATTCCTCCACCAATTATTAATGTGTCTACTTTTTCAAGTAAACTGTCTATTACTCCTATTTTATCTGATACTTTAGCTCCACCTAATATTGCTACAAATGGTCTTTCTGGATTGTTTAATGCTTTTCCTAAAAATTTAAGTTCTTTTTCAATTAAGAATCCTGATACAGCTGGCAAATATTCTGCTACTCCTGCTGTTGAAGCATGTGCTCTATGTGCTGCTCCAAAAGCATCATTTACATATATTTCTGCCATGCTTGCTAATTGTTTTGCAAATTCTGGGTTATTATCTGTTTCTTCTCTATGAAATCTTACATTTTCTAATAACATTATTTGACCTGGTTTTAAGTTTTCAGCTTTTTGTTTTGCATCTTCTCCTATTACGTCTTTTGCCATTATTACTTCTTTGTCTAATAATTTTGATAGTTCTTTTGATACTGGTTCTAATGAAAATTCTGGCTTAAATTCTCCCTTTGGTCTTCCTAAGTGAGAGCATAATATAATTGCACAGTTATTTTCTAATAAATATTTTATTGTTGGTAATGCTGCTACTATTCTTGTATTATCTGTAATATTCCTTTCTTCGTCCATTGGCACATTAAAGTCACAACGAACTAATACTTTTTTACCTTTTAAATCGATGTCTTTTATTGTTTTTTTACTCATTTTATAATTCCTCCTTTTATTTGTCTTTTCCTAGTATTTACCTGTTTTTACTATTTTATTAAGACATTTCTATTTTATATCAAAAAAGAACACTTTTCAAGTGTTCTTTCTTATTTTATTTTAATATTATTCACCATATAAAAATTCACCTGTTCTTTGATTATAGTAATGTTTTTTCTCTAATTTGTTATATAAACATATGTATTATTTTCGTCTAATATTGGCATAAAATCTTTTACTATTCCCAACCTTCTATTTCTTCAAATTCTATTTTATAATTTCCAATTTTACTAGTAAAACTATCATCTTCATTAACTGTTCCAAAATCTTTTTCTTTTATAAGTTCTTTTAAATCGTTCTTTGAAGGTGTTTTTCCTGTCTTTGTTTTTTCAGTATATAAATCCGCTTCTATTTTTTCAATTATGCTTTCTCTTTCTGCACTTTGTTTAGTTTCATTACTTTGTTTTATAACTCCATTATCACTAGTAATTGCACCTATTCCTATTGATGCCAATATTAATAACACCACAATAGTTACTACTAATGCAATTAAAGTTACACCTCTTTCTTTCCTTTTCATAAATTCCTCCTTTGTTTTTTACTTCTTTATTATATACAAAAAAGAATACTCTTACAAGTATTCTTTTTAATTTATATATTTTTTATTAACAAAAAATCTTATCCTAATTCTGCAAAATATTTTATTGTTCTTACCATTTGGCTTGTGTAAGAATTTTCATTATCATACCATGAAACAACTTGAACTTGGTATAATCCTTCTTCTATTTTTGTTACCATTGTTTGTGTGCTATCAAATAAAGAACCATATCTCATTCCTATTACGTCTGAAGAAACTAATTCTTCATCTGTATATCCAAATGATTCACTTGATTGTGCTTTCATTGCTTTGTTTATAGCTTCTTCAGTGATATCATTTCCTTTTACAACAGCTACTAATATAGTTGTTGATCCTGTTGGAACTGGAACTCTTTGTGCAGAACCTATTAATTTTCCATTTAATTCTGGTATTACTAATCCTATTGCTTTTGCTGCACCTGTTGAATTTGGTACAATATTTACAGCTGCTGCTCTTGCTCTTCTTAAGTTTCCTTTTCTATGTGGTCCATCTAAAAGCATTTGATCTCCTGTATAAGCATGAACTGTTGTCATTATTCCTGATTGAATAGGAGCATAATCATTTAATGCTTTTGCCATTGGAGCTAAGCAGTTTGTTGTACAAGATGCTGCTGATATAATTTTATCTTCTGGGCTTAATACTTTTTCATTTACTCCATAAACAATTGTTGGTAAGTCATTTCCAGCTGGTGCTGATATAACAACTTTTTTTGCTCCTGCATCTATATGAGCTTGAGCTTTATCTTTAGATGTATAGAATCCTGTACATTCTAATACTACATCTACTCCTATTTCTCCCCATGGTAAATTTGCTGCATCTTTTTCTGCATATATTTTTATAGTTTTTCCATCTACAGTTATAGAATCTTCTCCTGCAACTACTGTATCAGCTTTTTCATATCTTCCTTGAGCTGAATCATATTTTAATAAATGAGCTAACATTTTAGGACTTGTTAAATCGTTTATTGCAACAACCTCATATCCTTCTGCTCCAAACATTTGTCTAAATGCTAGACGTCCTATACGTCCAAAACCATTAATGGCTACTTTTACTGACATATTTTTTCCTCCTTTTGATTTAAAGCACTCTCTAATTTGCTTTTTTATATTATTGCCAATATTTCTATGGCAATTCAATTCTATACCAAAAAAAAGTACTTTTCAAGTATTATTTCAAATTATTTTTATATAATTTTTCTAATACTATAATAAACATTGCATGTGACCAACCTAATCCAATAACCCAATTAGGTTTTAAAGTTGAATTATCAACTTGCTCTCCTAGCAAATAATGCTTTCCCGCCGTTTTAACTACAAAATCAAATGTTTCTTTTGCTTTTTTCTTTTCTCCTGTTTCCAAATAATATAATGTCATCCAAAGATTTGCAATTGGCCATGGATTTCCATACATATAATTATCTTGTTCAAATCTTTGATATCCACCTGTATATGTTCTTAATGACATATTTATTCTTTCTACTGTATTTCTAATTTTCTTTTCTTTTGGTTTAAACATATTAAATGGAGTAATAGCTCCTAATATACTTATATCCATTTTTCTATCTTCTGTATTTCTTACATAAGACTTCTTTTCTTCATCATATAAATTTTCATTAATATATTTTTTTAATTGTGTTTGTAAATTTTCAATTGTTCTTTTATTCTTTTGTATTTTTTCTTCTTTTAATCTATTATTCTCAAACTCAGATACATTTTTTCCAAGTGCTTTATATATATTTAATATACTATCAAATGCTGAATAGATACTTGCTAATGAATATAAATGAATTCCTTCATTCATTTCCCATAAATCATAGCTAATATGATATTTGTGTCCTTGTCTATTTACACTATTTTCTATCTCTTCCTGCACTTTATCTTTATCTCTTTCTTCTGTTCCTTCGATGTTTAACCAGTCTTTTAAATATTTCTTTAAAAAATCTATTGCCTTTTCACACATTTTTAGATTATCTTTTAAAAATTTCTCAGATTTTGTGTATTTATAATGTTCATAAACTCCATATACTACACTAGCCGTTTCATCTATTTGATATCCCCAACAAGGAGCTAATTTTCCATCTGTGTAAAATCTTTGTTCCCACATTCCATTTTTACTTTGTGTTTTTTTGCAAAATACTTTATAGAATTTTTCTGTTTCTTTTTCCATATTTAAAATGTCCATCGCTTTTGTTATAAACACAGCATCTCTTGGCCAGCAATATGCATATCTTCCACATTTTGTGAAATTTTCATCAATTTCAGGAGATGCAATTATTCCACCTGTTTCCTGATTAGCTAAAAGTGGAAATAATAATATACTTCTTTTGTAAATCTCCAAAATTCTTTCTTCATAACTGTTTTTAGCTTCTTTTAATCCTAATGAATTATGTGCTTTAACATATTTTCTCCAATATGATTTTGTACTTGTATATTCTTTATCTAAATCTATTTTTGTTACTCTATCAATTTCATCTTCCATATCTGATAAATTTCTATTTTCATCAATTAATATACAAATTTCTAAAATTTTCTTTTCTTGTGGTTTTATAATTCCTAAATCATAACTAATACTAGAATCTTTTGACATTCCAATATAATCTTTGTCTTGTATTTCTCCTCTTTTTATTGTTTCTTTGCTACCATTGATTTGATGTGAGCAAAGCTTATGTTCTTTTGCAAATGTTGATACTGAAAAATCATGTGCATATTGCATCATTCCTCCATCAACTATTTTGCATCCTACTTGATTATTTTGATCTGATAATAATTCAGAATGTATATAAAATTTTGTGTCTAAGTCTATTTTTCCATCATTTAAAAAAATATATTTCTTTACTAATACATTTTCTTTTATCATTATAAAATCTGTTTGTACTATTTTTAAGTTGAAATACGTGTTCGTTATTTCTGTATTTAATACATTTGTGTCTGTATCATAATATTGCTTATATACATTATTTATATCATTTTGTAAATATATTAAATCTGAGTTATTAATTTTCACTCCTGTATGAAAAAAGTTTATATATTGTTTATTATCTTTACTTGGAAAATATAGTCTTTGCAACTCTCCTTTACTTGTAAAAGTTGCTATCATGTTTTTATTTCCTATTATTGCTTCATTTAAATATTTGTTTTCCATTTTTTCTTTTACCATTACCCTTCAATAACATTTAAAATTTGTTTTTCTAAATCTTTAATTTTTTCATTAATTCTAAAAATGTCTTCATCTCTTAAATTTTCATTATTAACATCCTGTCTTACATATTGATCCATATCATTCATTTCTGATTTCAATTTTTCTAGTCTCTCTATAATTTCGGATTTTATTGTTTTTGAAACTTTTCTTTCTATTTTATGTGTCATTTCAATTTGTTCTTTAACATCATATGTCTCACCAAATTCTGGAATTGTAACTGGTATTCCTGTTTCACTTTCAACTTTTTCCTTAAATATTTCTTGTGATTCTGCTTCTCCATGTACCAAAAAGATATGTTTTGGTTTGCTAATAAATGAATAAATGAAATTCATTAATCCTTCTTGATCTGCATGTCCTGAATACCCTTCAATATATTCTATTCTAGCATTTACAGCAATTTCTTCTCCAAATATTTTTACTTTTTTTGCTCCATTAACAATGTTATATCCTAATGTACCTGGTGCTTGATATCCAACAAAAAGAATTGTTGATTTTGGATTCCATAAATTGTGTTTTAGATGATGTTTTATTCTTCCTACTTCACACATTCCGCTTGCAGATATTATAATACTTGGGTGTAAATCTTCGTTTAATGCTTTAGATTCATCTGCTGTTCTTGTGAATTTTAACCCTGGAAATTCTAATGGATTATCACCCTTCATGATTTCTGCTTTTACTTCTGGTTCAAATAAATTCATATTTTCTTTAAATACTTCTGTTGCAGATATTGCTAAAGGACTATCTACATATACATCTGACCTCATTAAAGTTCTATATTTTCTTTTAAATTCTTCGTCTTTTATAATATCTTTTAATTTATTAAGTTCATATAAAATTTCTTGTGTTCTTCCTACTGCAAAAGATGGTATTACAACTGTTCCTCCATTGTCCAATGTTTCTGAAACTATATTTAAAAACATTTCTGCTTTTTCGTCATTTCTTAAGTGTAATCTACTTCCATATGTTGATTCCATTACTAAATAATCTGTATCTTCAATCATTGTTGGAGAATCTAATAGTGGAATATCATTATTTCCTAAGTCCCCTGTAAATACTGTTTTTGTTTCTTTTCCATCTTCTTTTACCCATAATTCTATTATACTAGAACCTAACATATGTCCAGCATCATTAAATCTAACATGGATTTCTGGTGTTATTTCAATAATTTCATCATATTGTATTGGTTCAAATATTTCTAAACATCTTGCCGCTTCTTCTGCTGTATATAGTGGTGGTACTTCTTTTTCTCCTTTTCTTTTTCTTTTTTTATTTTTCCATTCATTTTCCATTTCTTGAATATGTCCGCTGTCCGGTAACATTAAAGTACATAAATCACATGTTGCTTTATGTGCATATATTTTATTTCTAAATCCTTCATTATATAATTTTGGAATTCTTCCTGAGTGGTCAATATGTGCATGTGTTAATAGCATAAAATCAATTTGATTTGGATCAAATTCAAATTCTTCTGCATTCTGCATTTCTAATTCTGCATTTCCTTGCCACATTCCACAATCCACTAAAAATCTCTTTCCTGCCGCTTCAACTAAAAAGTTTGAACCTGTAACAGTTTTTGTTGCTCCTAAAAAAGTTATTTTCATACTTTACTTTCATCCTTTCCATTTTAATAAATTACATATATATTTTAATTTGTTTTTATTTATTATTAGCAAAAAATTTTCACCTTTTTATTTAATCTAACTTCTAAATCTCTTTTACTAATATTTTGACTATTTTTTAATTCATATTTTTCCTCTAAACTATTTTCGTCAAATATTTGTACAAAAAATTTATCTTTTTCTTTCAAAACTTTAACAGAAATTTCTTCTAAATTAATACTTCTTACTCTGAATAGATTTTTTAATAATTCATAATTTATATCTTCATTTTTCGAAAATTTTTCAATTGCTTTTAATTTATGTGCTTTTAATAATAATTTTTTTGTTGTTCTTTTTAATTGTTCTGATAATTCTTCTGTTTCATATATCGTTTTTTCATGATTATATGGTAACATCGAATAATACCTGAATTGATATATTATCTTTATAATTTCTTGCTTACTTCCGTGCTTTTTCTATTTTATTTTCTACACATTGCAAAAATATTTTTTGTAATTTTAATTTTAGTTTTTCAATATCACTTTGAATATTTTTGCTTTCTAATATTTTTAAAACCTTTTCTTTTTTTTCTAATTCTTGTTTATGCTTAACAAATTTTTGAGGATTTAATAATTCATTTAGTTTTTCTAATTCTTCTATCTTCTCTTCTCTTTCTTCTGTCATTATTTTCGATAAAATTCTTATACTAAAGATTTTCTCTTTTAATGGCAATTTTTCATTTCTATTATTATATTCTTCTTGTATCATATTTTTATCATTTATTGTTTCGTCTATTTTCTTTATTTCATTTGTTAACCTTTTCTTTTCTAATGTTATGCTCTCTACAAGTTTTTTATTGTCTTCTAATTCACCTATTTTTTTCTCTATTTCACTTTTTATCGTTAAAAATTCTTTCTTACTTTTTGCATCAAATTTTACTTCTAGCAAAATAGATATTTTTTCTAAATTTTCAATTATATCTTTTGCAACTTTTTTTGAATAAATTTCTTCCATTTTTTCTCTAAATAGTTCCATATAATCCATAACAAATTCCTTGTTATAAATCCAATTGTTTAAAAATTTATTTCCAACTAAAATAATTAAATTTTGGTAAATTAAGTTATGTTCTATACTTTCTATTTCTCTTGGAATTGTTGTCCATGAATATCCATTAAAATCTCTTAATGGTTCTACCATATTAATGTTATTTCCTGTATTAATTAAATTTGATAATGTTTTATTAACTAGAAAATAATTATTTTTTACTATTTCTTCTTGCTTACTTATTTTTGATATGCAATATAATAATTTTCTTTCTACATTGTAGCATATAATTCTTTTCTTATTTTTTTCTACTAAAAATGTCTTATTTCCTATTATTTTGCTTTCTTCTGAATATGGCTTTACTAGTTTTATTTCTTCACATTCATTTTTTATTATGTCTATAATTTTTTCAATATACTCATCTTTTGTTTCTGTATCTTGTTTTACTTTTTTGTAATCTTTGTATGCTGTTTCTATTTTGTATAATATATTAAGGAGAATACTTTTTACATCTTCATTAAAGTATTTTTTTTCTAATATTGCTTCTAATTCATTGTTATAATCTTTTTTTACTATCTTTTCTAAAAAATTGTCATTTTTCTTTTGCAAATTTTTTCTCCTTTCTATCCTATTTTATATTAATTTTTATTTTCTTCTGATGTTCCCATTTTTAGTTCTTCCCATCTTTCTTTTGTCATAAGAACTTCTCTTGGTTTACTTCCTTGGTATCCAGAAATAACCCCTCTTTCTTCCATTTGGTCTATAATTCTTCCTGCTCTTGCATAACCAACTTTAAATCTTCTTTGTATAAAAGATGTTGATGCTTGTCCTGTTTCAACTACAGTTTGAATTGCATCCATTAAAAATGGATCTGTGTCGTCATCTTCTGCTTGTTCTTGTGCTATTTCTTTATCTGTTTTATTTCCATTTTCAATACTTTCTAAGATATCTTCACTGTATGTTGCTGTACCATTTGATTTGATAAAGTCTACTATTTTTTCCACCTCATCATCTGATACAAAAGCACCTTGAACTCTTGATGGCTTTGGTGCTCCTGCAGGGAAAAATAACATGTCTCCTTTTCCAAGCAATTTTTCTGCTCCCACACTATCTAATATTGTTCTTGAGTCTACTTGTGAAGATACTGCAAATGCTATTCTTGATGGTACATTTGCTTTAATTAATCCTGTTATTACATCAACAGATGGTCTTTGCGTTGCAATTACCAAATGCATTCCCGCTGCTCTTGCTTTTTGTGCTAAACGGCAAATTGCATCTTCTACATCATTCTTTGCTACCATCATTAAATCTGCAAGCTCATCAATTATTATTACTATCTGTGGTAATTTTCCAGCTTCATTTTCTTTTTCGATTGCTTTATTATATCCTTTTAAATCTCTAACACCTTTGCTTGCAAATTTATTGTATCTGTCATCCATTTCTTGTACTGCCCATGCTAATGCTCCTGCTGCTTTTCTAGGATCTGTTACAACTGGTATTAATAAATGTGGTATTCCATTATATACTGACAATTCAACTACTTTTGGATCAACCATAACAAATTTCACTTCACTTGGTTTAGCGTTATAAATTATGCTTGTTATTATTGTGTTTATACATACACTCTTTCCTGAACCTGTAGAACCTGCAATTAATACATGTGGCATTTTAGCAATATCTGCTAATTGTACATTTCCTGCTACATCTTTTCCTAGTCCTACTGTTAATTTTGATTTATTTCCTTTAAATTCATCACTATCTAATATTTCTCTAAAATGTACTACTTCTTTTTCCTTATTTGGTACCTCTATTCCCACTGCTTGTTTTCCTGGGATTGGTGCTTCAATTCTTATTGTTTCTGCTGCTAAATTTAACGCTATGTCATCTGCTAAATTAGCTATTTTGCTAACTCTTACTCCTTCTGCTGGTTTTAATTCATATCTTGTAATCGCTGGTCCTACTGATACATTCTCAACCTTTGCTGATACTCCAAAACTATATAATGTTTTTTGTAATCTTGTTGCGGTATCTGTTAACGCTTTAGCTCCTCCTTTTAAAGTTTTTTTACTTGGTTTACTTAGAAGTTCTACTGGTGGATATTCATAATGTTCATCTTCTACTATTTGAGCATGTTCTAATTGTAATACTGCTTTTTTCTTTTCTTCTTTTTGTTCTTCTACATCTTTAAAAAGATTTGCATCTATAACATCTGGTTCTAATTGTTGACTAATTTGTTTTTGTTTCTTACTTTGTTTTGTCAAAGGTTCTAAATTTTCACCAGTATGATCATACTTCTTTAATCCCTTTTTTTCATCTGTTCCATCAACAATTCTTCCTCCGAAATTTATTTTTATTTGATTGTCCATAGGTGCTTTTTCGTCTATTTTTTCAAGTTGTGATTTTATTTTTCTTTCTTCTCTTAGTCTCTTTCTTCGTTGTCCCGGAGTCTCTTCTTGTTCTTCTTTTTTGCTTTCTTTTGCTAGTTGCTCTCTTCTTTCAAATCTTTCTTCTTTTTTCTCTTCTATTCTATCAAGCATTAGATTAATTATATCTGATAAATTGATTCCAAATGTAAATACTAATAATATAACTGCTGTTCCTATACAAAATATAACTGCTCCTACATCTCCTAAAAGTTTAGCGAGTGGTACAGCAGCAACAGCTCCTACAGCTCCTCCTCCTTTGCCCTGAGAACCAAAATAATAAGCATCTTTTACTAATTCTGATAGTTCTTTTGAAGATTGTAATTCTCCTGATGAAATTTGAAATACACTAAACACAATTGAAAGGCTAATAATAGCAATTCCATATTGTATTAATTTTGGTGCTATTCCTTCTCTTCCCTCTGAGGCTAGTTTTATAGCAACAGCAAAAGTTCCTATCGGAAGTACATATTGCATAATTCCCAATACTCCTCCGAATATTTCATTTAATTTGGCACCTATTACTCCCGATTTAGTATAAATTAAAACAGCTAAAAGTACACTAAGTACAATTAGTGTTATTACTGCTATGTCTAAGTTTGAAGTTGCTTTCTTTTTCTTTTTATATCTTCTCTTTTTTTTGGCCATTTTTATCATCCTTCCAAAGTATAACTATTTGTTTGAATCGTTGTTTTCTTTTCTTCTTTATTTTATTAATAAAAGCCAGATTCAAAAGTCTTAGTTTTTTGACTTCTGGCATCTGACTTTTGTTTTTTCTATTTCAATTCTTTTCTACTATTTTGAATTGTTTTAATTGTATCTTCTAATGATATTTGCATTAAATTTAATGCTTCTGTCATGTTAGTTCCTAATTTGTTTAATGTTTCATTTAAAACATCTTCTGTATTAGCTAATAAGCTATCTGCATATTCTTTTGTTCCTTTAGATATTTCTCTTGACATTTCATTTGCTGTTTCAATAATTTCTGTTTTTTGGTCATATGCTTTTCTTGTAATTTCATGTTCATCTATCATAGCTATAATTCTATTTTCTGCTTCTTTTACAATTCCATCTGCTTCTTTTTGGGCTTCAACCAATATTCGTTGTCTCTCCTCTTTTACCCATTTAGCTTGTTTTAATTCATCAGGAAGTTTTATTCTTATTTCTTTTATTAAATCTAACATTTCTTCTTTATCGACTAATCCCTTTGAAGAAAATGGCAGACTTCTGCTATTTTCTAATAAATCCTCTAATGTTTCTAATAATGTAAATATTTCCATGGTTTTACCCCTTTCTAATTTATCTTACTTTTCTCTCAAAAATATAAGATATGCTCGACCATATTTCCTTTGGTCAACTATGTTCACTTTTAAACTTTTAATTTGTTCTATAATTCTCTTTTCATCATCTGTTTCTATAATTATATATGAATCTTTTTTTAGCATTTTATTATCTATTAGTATTTTTAATGATTCATAAGCATAATCTGTTTTATATGGCGGATCAATATATACAATGTCAATTAAATCTTTTATTTGGTTGTTTAATAATATTTCAAATGGTAATTGATAATATTCTATTTTCTCTTCTAAGTGAGTTTTTTTTATGTTCTTCTCGATTATTTTTATAGCATCTTTTGATTTATCACACAAAATAGCCTTTTTAGCACCTCTACTGACAGCTTCTAAACCTATAGCTCCACTTCCAGAAAATAAGTCTAAGAATATGCTATTTGGTATTTCTGTTTGAATTATATTAAATAACGATTCTTTTACTCTATCTAATGTTGGTCTTGTGTTTTCTCCTTCTAATGTATATAATTTTGTTCCTCTAGCTTTTCCACCTATTATTCTCATATTTCACCCTTCTTGTGAGTTTTCATATCTTTCGATGATAGTAATATTTTATTCTTTTTTCCTCTAATGGTCAATAGTATTAATAGAAATGTAACATATATTTAACAGTTCTGTAATATTGTTGTCTTTTTGTAATATTTTTCTTTACTTTTATTTATTTATAGACACAAAAAGACTATCTATACAGATAGTCCTCTTTAGTAATTTTAAATTTTATGCATCTTCTTTATTGATATCTTTTATTAATTCTAATTGAGATATTAACAATGACTCCATCTTAGCTTTATATATATCAAATTGTTTTTTTACGTCTTCTAATTCTTTTTTCTTTACAATAATTTCATTATCTAATTCATTTGCTTGTTTTTGAGCTGTTCCTTTTGCTTGGTTTACTATTTGATCTGCTTGTTGTTTTGCTATGTTTTTTACATCATCTGCAGTTTTCTGCGCCATGACTAAAGTGTTTTGTAAAGTTGATTCTATGTTTTTGTAATGTTCTAAACTTTTAGTTAATTCTGCAACCTTAGCTTTTAATTCTGTCGCTTCTTTATAGTTTTTTGTATAATCAACTGTTAAATCATCTAAAAAATCATCTACTTCTTCAACACTATATCCATTCATCATTTGCTTTGAAAACTTTTTATTTTCTATATCGAGTGGTGTTATCATTTTTCTTCCCCCTTGTTGATATTCAATTAGTTTACTCCATTATTTTTTAGCCATGAAACAGAAAGTTTGCTTTTCATTTCTTCCCTTGCCATTTCATTTGTGATTTCATAGTTAGATGGTGCTACTAAAAAGATAGAATTTGATACTTTTTGAATATATCCATCTAATGCATACACTCCTCCACTAATAAAATCAACAATTCTTCTTGCTACATCTTTATTAACATATTCTAAATTAACAATAACAGATTTCTTTTCTTTTAGAAACGCACAAATTTCATCTGATTGTTCAAAAGTAGTTGGTTGTGATATTACCATTTTAATAGCATTTGTTTGTGTTTGTGGCATATTTACAACTTTATTATTGTTTTTTCTTCCGAATAATTTTTTATCTTCTACTTCTTCCTCTTCATCATCATAATCATATACATTTTCTTCTTCATAACCTTCTGGTTCTGCTGAATCCATTCCAAACAAATCCCATACTTTGTTCATTAATGCTCCTGACATAAAAAAACCTCCTAAATTACTTCCTTTGTTTTATGTACTAAGTATCTACTTTTTTTGTCATATTGTCAATGTTTTTTAAGAATGTTATTAAATTTTAATATTTTTGTAATATTTTTGTAATATTTCTATTGGTTTTATTAGCTAAAAAATATTAATTTAATTCTTTTGTTTTATCTAAATTAGGATTAATTAATATTTCGTCATATAAAGATATTTTTCTATATGAATTAATTTCTTTTTCTGTAAAGCCTAATTCTTTTAATTCTTCAGTTTTATAAGCTTCAACTATAGAATATTTTTCTCCTTGTTTTTTTACCTTTACTAATATTTTGCTTAAATAACCAGCTCTATTTCTTATTACATAATTTAAATCATTTTCTTGTACAATTGCTTGGTTTGGAATTTTCAATCCTGAAGCATCCCACCAAATTAAATTAAATGTTATTTTTCTATAATTAATTAATTCTTCTACTTGTTTATTTAATTTTAATATAATAAGAATATCTTCATCTTCTTTTACAATATTAGAAATTTCTGCCGATACTTCAACGTTATTTGATAATCTTACTTTTATTTCATCTCCTACTTTTGCTTGTTTTGCTTCTTCAGAAGAAGTTATAGTTGCTATATAGCAAACAAAATTATTAATTACCTTTCCACATTCTTCATTTGTCGCTACTATTTTTCCTGTTTTCAAATTCAAACTTTCAAGATATTCTTTACTTAATGCACTAAAATTGTCTGGTGTCAATGTTTCTTCTAATCCATCTACTCTATATGATACAATTCCACTCATAGGAGCCTTTACATATTCAGCACCTGAATTTAATTGATTTTCATAATTTTTTCTTTCTTCTATTAATTGTCTTAAATAAGAACCTTTTGGACTTGATTCTCCTGCCATCTTAGCTTTTTTAGTTATAAGATTATCTATTTCTTTTTTATATTCAGTTAATTTTGTTACATCTGTAATTTTACTAATATCTTCTAGTTTTTCATCTATTTGATTTTCTAAAAGTTTTATATCTGCTGTTAATAAGCTCTTGTCGTTTAGCATCACTTCTTGAATTTTTGCATCCAGCTCAGATATCTTTTGTTTTAACGATTCTTCATTTGCACTATAATATCTAAATATATTTTCATTATTTGAAGCTCTTTCTCCTTCTGCTATGATTTGCTCCATCCCATTTTTGTAATTTTCACCTTTTACAACTTTTTCATCTCTAATCACATAACCAATATCTGTTTCTTCTTGATATAATTTTCCCTCTTCTACTGTAACTATATTGGTTGGTTCTTTAATTAATAAATAAATAGTATAAAGCAAATAAATTACAATTGCCAAACCAACAATATATAAAATTATTTTCTTTTTATTTATTTTTTTATCGTTTATTTTTTCAGTCTCTTTTTCTTTTATCGTTTTATCTTGTTTTTTCAAATCTATCCCTCCAAAATAATTTTTATATTATTTTGTATTTTATCTTGTGCATCTAGCCATATAGTTTGTTTATTTTTTCTAAACCATGTCAATTGTCTTTTCGCATATCTACGTGTTTCTTGTTTTATTTTTTCTATCATATCATCTTTACTTATTTTTCCTTCAAGATATTCGACTACTTCTTTATACCCTAATCCTTGCATCGCAGTTGGAAAACTTTGATACTTTTGATAAATTTCTTTTACTTCGTCAATTAATCCTTGTTCAATCATTATATCGACTCTTTTATTAATTCTTTCATATAGCTCTTGCCTGTCCCATTTTAAAGCATAAATTTTATATTCATACTCTACTTCATTTTTTCTTGATTCTTTTTCTTGTTCTGTTTTGTTTTTTCCTGTAGCATGATAAATTTCTAGTATTCTTAATATTCTTTTTTTGTCGTTTTCACTTATTTTTTTTATTGCTTCTGGATCAATTTCTTTTGCTTTTTCATATAATACTTTTAATCCCTGTTCTTCAGCTATATTTTCTAATTTTTTTCTATATTTTTCATCAAACTCTATATTAGGATATTCTATTTCATAAATTAAGCTATCAATATATAATCCTGTACCACCAACTACTATAGGGACTTTTCCTTTTTTTAATATTTCTTTTATAGCTTTTTTAGCATCTTGTTTATAGTCTGCTACACTATATCTTTCATCAGGTGAGACAAAATCAATTAAGTAATGTTTAATGCCTTTCTGTTCTTCTTCAGTAGGTTTTGCTGTTCCAATATTCATATCTTTATAAATTTGCATAGAATCGCAAGAAACAATTTCTCCATTAATTTGTTTTGCCAATTCAATTGATAATGCTGTTTTTCCAGATGCAGTTGGTCCACATATAACTATTACTTTATCTTTTTGCATTCTTTCCTCCCTATTTGTTTAAAATCATTTCTGTATTTTTTACTGTTGTTACTTTTTAGCTATATTTAATATTCCTTGTTGAATATCTTTCATATATCCACATTCTAAAAATATTCCTAATATTATTAGTATTATAATAAACACTAGTTTTTTCTTAAGTTCTTGTGCTTCTATTGTTCCCTCATATATTTTATTGTACATTTTAGCTGCGTATGGCAATATGGCAATTGAGTTTATACCTGTAAAAATAATTACTAGAATATTTTTTACATATTTTTCTGCAGAAATATCTGGATACTGTATTTGATTTTTAGAAATATTAAATAACAATAAAGTTATTAAATATACTAACAATATTCCAATTCCTGTTATTAATATTTTCTTTTTTCTTTCAATATCTCCTAAAGAGCTCCATGTCCATCCAATTATTACTGCATATAATACTGTTACTATTATTATAATTAATAAATTCATTTTTTTCCAACTACTTTCTTGCAAATTTTCTTTCTATATCATATTTTGTCATTTTTATAACTGTTGGTCTGCCATGTGGACATGTAAATGGATTTGGTAATTTCAATAATTGTTCCATTAATTTTTCTACTTCTTCTCTCGTAAGAGCCATATTCGCTTTTACTGCTGCTTTGCAAGCAACTGTTGCTATGAATTTTTCTTCTTTTTCTTGTTTAGCTGTTCTTGCTACAGTATTTATTTCATCTAAAGTTTCTAAAAACAGCTCTTTTGTATCTAAATCAATACATACTGTTGGCACTCCTGTTAATTTAATAGTATTTTCGCCAAATTCTTCAAAATAAAATCCTGCTTGTTCAAACATTTCCTTGTTTTCTTTAGCAACATCCATTTCTTTATGTGTTAAGGTTACAACATCTGGTAATAATAGCATTTGAGAATCTTTAGCTATGTCACTATAATAATTTTCTTTTACCTTTTCGTACATAATTCTTTCATGTGCAGCATGCTGATCTAATATATACATTTCATTTTCAATCTCTAATATAATATATGTTTTAAATACAATCCCGATAAATTTATATATTGGTTTTTTAAATTCTTCTTCTGTTTCAAACATTGAAACATTATCTTTTATTATATCTACAGCTTTTTGTTCTTCTTTTTTATCATCTTGATTTTCTATTATTGGTGCTGTTCCAAACATTTTTGTATACATTTCATTAAAATCTTGTGAAACAGCTTGTGTATTTTCATCTAAATTTTCTATCTTTTGTTTAACAGGTTCGAATTTTTCTTCTTTTATGTTCTCCCCTTGTTTAAAATCTTGCTGTTTGTTTTCTAATTTATATTCTTCTTGAACATCTTGTACTTTATTTGCAGTAAATTTGTCTGTTTTTAATTCATTTTGCATTTTATCTTTTAAATTTTTTAATTGTTCTAAAACATCTGAAGTATCAACTGGATCTCCTGTAGTTATTTTCTCTTTGTTTTCTAATTTTTCTAAAGTTGGTTGTTGTATAGTTTGTTCATTTTCTAGTTTTTGGTTATTATATACATCTTCCAATATATTGGTTTTTATTTTGCTTTCTTCATCTGTATATTTTTCAATTTGCTTTTCATTTTGTTTTCTAAAAGCAAATAGTCCTCCACTTTGATTTTCTTTTTTTGCTTCTCTTAAATTTTTTAATCTTTCTTCAAAACTAGCAGTTCTTCTATCTACAATACTATCTTTTTCTGTTTTCTCTGTTTTTGCCACTAATTCACTTTTTAGCAAAGTATCTTTAATTGCATGATATATCGCTTGAAAAACTGTATTTTCTTCTTGAAATCTAACTTCTAACTTAGCTGGATGAACATTTACATCCACTTTTGCTGGACTCATTTCTAAATTTAATACAACAAATCCAAATTTTCCAATTGGTATTAATCCTTTATATGCTTGCTCTGTTGCTGCTGTTAACGTTTTATCTTTAATATATCTCTTATTCACAAAAAATAATTGGTTTGAACGGTTTGATCTTGCAATTTCAGGCTTTCCGATTACCCCAGTTATTTTTATATCTTCATATTGATAAGACACTTCCATTATTCCATTTGAAATATCTTTTCCATATATGCTATATATTACACTTTTCAAATCTCCATTTCCATTAGTTTGTATTACTGTTTTTCCTGTATTTATTAACTTAATTGCAATATTAGGATTTACTAAAGCTATTCTTGTAATAACATCTTCAATATATCCTGATTCTGTATAATCTTTTTTTAAAAATTTATATCTAACTGGTGTATTAAAAAATAAATTTCTTACTATAATGGTTGTTCCTGTTCTACACCCTGCTTCTTCTTTTTCTAAAACATTTCCCGCTTCAACAATGATTTTGTATCCAATGTCTTGTTCTTTTGTTTTAGATGTTAATTCTACATTCGCAATAGCTGCAATACTTGCTAATGCTTCTCCTCTAAATCCCATAGATGTTACTGTATCTAAATCATCTGCTGATCTAATTTTGCTTGTAGCATGCCTTTCAAATGCTATTTCTAAGTCATCTTGGGCTATTCCTTTTCCATCATCTGTTATTTTTATATATGATATTCCTCCATTTTTTATTTCTACTGTTATATTAGTTGCTCCTGCATCAATTGAATTTTCTATCATTTCTTTTATTACTGATGCTGGTCTTTCAATTACTTCCCCTGCTGCTATTTTGTTTATTGTTAAATCATCTAATAAAACTATATTTCCCATTTTTTCCTCCTTGCTTTTTCATCTTCTTACTTTGGCTCTTATTATATCATTACTTCATAAAATTTGTATAGTTTTTTAGTAAAAAAATTATTTTCTAAAAGTTTATAACCTCACAATTTATCCTTTATGTAAAAAATATTGTAATTATATTCTTATTTTAATATAATATATTTAAAATACTTTCCATATTTATGAGAAATTCGAACTATCATTATTAAGACTTTTAAATGCTGATTCATCTAATTATGATTCTGAACTATTTACAGTTTATTTGATAAATAAAATGAAAAAATCATATACATATTATAAAATTACGAGATAACGAAAAATTCCATGGGCACATATATTTGGAAATCATGACCATGATATTAAAATTAATGATATTACCAAAACAAAAATATATGAGAATTTTAAATATTGCATTTCAAAGCATACTGAAAATATTTATGGAACTACTAATTTTGTATTACCTATTAAAAATTCAAAAAGTGACAATATCGCTTTTAATATTTGGGGATTGGATTCAAATAATGAAATAAGACATTCTAATATAGATATAGACAAAAATATAAAATTAATGAATATGCCTTCAATGTCAGATAAATGGGACATTGTGCATTTTGAACAATTAATGTGGTATTGGAATAGTTCAAAAGAAATAGAAGATTATTGTGGAAATATAATAAATGGAATTTTATTTATGCATATATCACCATGGGAATTTCAATATATTGTAGATAATCCAATAGTAACCCAGTGTACAGGAAGTACAAAGGAAATTATGAAAATAGGGATGCTTAATTCCGGACTCTTTTCTACTATACTTCAAAGAAAAGACATCATTTGTATTGCATGTGGTCATAGTCATAATGATTGTTTTGAAGGAACTTTTTGCAATGTCAAAATGTGTTTAGATGCCTGTGCTGGCTATAGTCCTTATGGAACAGATGATTTAAGAGGTGGTAGAATTTTTGAAATCAACGAAAATGATACTAATGATATAAAAACATATATGGTACATTATAAAGATTTAAAATAATATTAGAAAGACCTTGAGTATTATAGTTACAAGGTCTTTCTTTTTTATAAATATTTTTATAATTTTAAAATATCACCATCTTGTAATATTATTAAATTATCTATGTCTAATTTTATTGCTTCTTCTCTTGTTTTATCGTGCATATGTATAGGAATAATTTTTAAATTCGGATATTCTTTTAAAAGTTCTAATATATTATTTATTCCCATATGAGATTCATCGCCTATTTCTAATGTCATATCAGAAATCAAATAATTTACCTTACTTGCTATATTTTTCAGACCTTCACAAAATGTCGAATCTCCTGTCAATCCTATACTTATATTTTTGTCTTTTATAATATATCCATTGGCATATTTGATTGTTAAATGTTCATGTTCTATTGGTTCATTAAATATTTGTAAATCATCACATATTTTTTCTATATTATTCACTTCTTCTGCATCTATAAATTCCTTTTTAGCATTTTTTGCAGAATTAAAATATGATAAATCTATTAAATTTTCTATTGTATTTTGTGTTATTTTATCTGTTATAATTTTTGTTGATAATCTTTTACTTTCTTTTTGATAAGCTTCCTTATACCATAAAAGAAAAGGCATATCAAAACAATGATTAGCATGTGTATGTGAAATTATTACGGTATCTATTTTTAATATATCTATATTTTGCCTTATCATTGCCTTTAAATTACCATTTGGAACATCAAATAATATATGGTCATTTATTAGTACGCTGGCACTATTAGTCATATCAGGAATAGTACCTGTTCCTATTAATTGTATTTTCATAATAAAAAATACTCCTTTTCGAAAAAACAGTATAATAAAATAGTATTTATTACAATATTTTTATTTATATTTCTAGTTTTTATTTTTTTCTTTTTCTTCTTTCTTTAATTTTAGTTTTTTCTCTAAACAGTTAGTAATTCCTAATAATGTACATACATATACAATAAGCACCATAGGTATTGTTAATCTTCCTACTGGAATTCTTGTTATTGCTATTAGACTAAACAATACAACTTGTCCTACAACAATAATTAATAGTGAATTAATCATTGTTTTTATACTTCCTAATTTTCTATATCTTATTGCTATATATACTAATATTAAAACAGTAGAAATTGCAAATGAAGTAACATATGGTTTTACTAAATCTCTTATTTTCATATTAGGAATATTTATAATTTCTGTACTATCCGCTTTTAATTCTGTTCCATATTTTTCATTTACTTTATCAATTATTGATTGTTTTTGTTCATCTGTAATGTCTTTTGCTGTAATACTTACAGAATCTTCAAATACTTCTACTTTTTGAATCATTATACTTTCATCTGGAATTACTTCTTTTACTATATTTTTTATATCTGATATTTCAAAATCTTTTTGTATATATAATTCAATCTTTTTGGTTTCTTGCATTTTCAATTCTAAATTAAAACCTATTGTAGAAATAACAGCTATTCCTGCTATAATAATTACTGCAAGAATTATAAAAATCATTTTCTGTTTTTTTGTTATATTTTTCATCTTCTAATTTCCTCCTATTTGTTATCTTGTATTTTTACTAAAGTACTAGTTATAATGTAATTGTAAATTGCAATAAGTACAATTCCCCAGAACATTATCATTCCAAAACTACTAATAGGATCCCATCCTGCAAAACAGAATACAATTGTAGCTATGCAAATTGGTATTATTTTTACAAAGAATTCCTTATAAACTTCTTTTATTTTTTGATTCGTTGTTTCTTTATTTGAGTCTTTTTTATTTATTCTACATATCAATTTATTTATAAATATGTAATTAAGTATACATACTAATGCTATTGCTAGTATTCCTTGAATTGATACATTAACATTTGCGTAACGAATTAATATTAAGAAAATAGAAATTAATCCTATATAAGATACAGCTCCAATTGCTCCATATAACTTATATCTTATAATAAAGATAATACTTAATATTGCTACTATTCCTATTAAAATATAAACTACTATATCTAATTCTTGATTTGTTATATCTGATAATACATATTGATTTTCATCAACATCATATTTAATTGGCATTTTTCCTGAATCTAAAACTACTGCAATATTAGAAGCTTGTGATACATATCCTTGTAATGTTTTACTATCTGTTGTAGCTTTACCTATTGACAACTGTATTTTACCTGTTTTTAATGTTTCATCAAAACTTGTAGACATTATTTCTTCATCATCTATTTTCATTGTTATTTTCTTTTCTGTTGAACTAGTTGTTGTATCACTACTATCTGTATTATCAGTTGTATTATCACTTGTTGATGTTTTTACATATTTACTACTAATATCTTCTAATTTTTTAGCTCCCTCTTTTGTAAATTCTATATTTAAATAAACTGTTGTTCCAGAGCTTGAAGATGTTGTACTACTATTAGAAGATCCATACATAACATTTGCTAGTTTTATATCATTATTATCCATTAAAACTTCTTTAGTTTCACTATCTATAATTTCAAATTTTCCAACTGTTCCTATATTACTTACAATAGAATCTGTATTATCATTTTCTGCTATTTCTAGTAAAATATCTCCAGTAGATTCATCCATTTTTATGTTGTAATCTGTTATTTTTAAAGATTTTAATCTTTCTTCTATAATTCTCTTTGATTCTTTATAGTTTTCTTCTTTTTGGCTTTCTTGTGAATTATATGGTATTTCTTCCTTTGTATACCCTTTTTCTTTTATTTTATCATCTGTTAAGTCTTCAGAACTTTCAACTTCTTTTCCTTCGCTATCCTTTATTACTGTTTTATTTTCCTGATTAACTTTTAATCTGATATTTCTTGCACCTTTTAAATCCATTGCATATGAATAGTTCTTAATTATATTTTCCATTCTATTTTGTTTTTGGATATATATTCCTCCAAAAGCTATCATTGTAATTAAGATAACTACTAATACAATTGTTAACATTTTTAATTTCTTCATGATTTTTCCTCCGTTATTTTATTTTTGTATTGACTTTATTATTTTGTCCATTTTTAGTCTTTTTAAATTTTATATTAAATCACAAAAAATATCAACTATTTTTAGAAATTATTTTGTATTATTTTTTCTTTATTTTTATTATTTGAAATATCTTGTATTATTCCTTCTGGTATTATTATTTTTACTTTTTCTTTTAATTGTATTCCGTTTAAGTTTTATTTCATATAAGATAAATTTTTCTCCTTCATATACCTTATTTAGCTCATATTCTTCATTTTCAATCTTCTTTTCTCCTATTCTAGCAACTATATTTTCTTTATTAAATTTATTTATTTTTATATTATTTTCAACTACCTTTATTTGAAAGTTTACTTTATATTGTTCCTTTTCTGGTGTTTCTGTTATACTTATTAATTCTATTTCTGGAAAAATAGTATCTATATTTATTTCTGCTATTAAAATTGTTTGTTCTACTATGTATTTTGCATAATTTTCTTTACAAAATACTATAATAATTACACAAAAAAGAAATGCTATTTTTCTTTTCATTCTTTCACCTCTTCTTTATTTTTTTGTTCTGAATAAACTTTTATTTCTACATTTTGTAATATATCTTCTGATATTTTTTTATTTAATAGTATTTCTATCTTGTAATTATCTCGTTGTTTATTTTCCTTTGTTAGTAAAAATTTCTCTGTTTTGTTATTATTAATATTTAATTCTTTTTCTTCTTTATATATTTTAAAATTAATATCATCATTTTTTTTAGATATAATTTCAATATAATATTCTAATTCTACCTGTGTTATTTGTTCATTTTCATCATAATTTTTTACAGCTAGATTATATACCTTATTTTCCTGATTGTTGTTTATAATAAGTTTTTGCTCTCCTTCTAACTTTATAATAGGAATCGCTACACCTGAATTTACATTTATTTTAGTTTTATTAAAATACTTTCCTAAGCTTATTGTTGATAATATTATTGTTAATACAAATGCTACTACTATTATTTTTATTATTTCTTTTTTCAATTTAACTCTCCAATTATATTTAAGTGAGGAAAAACCTTTTTCCTCACTTTGTATAAAGGTTTATATATTCATTTTCATATTCTATAATTTTTTTATAAGCTAACTATTTTTTATATTTGTTCTCCACTTACGTTAATTACAAATTTATAATCTTGAATTGTTTGTGCATCTTTTGTGTCTAATATATCATTGTTAGTGATTTCTTCGATTGTTGAACCACTTTCATAATCCCATTTCCATTCTATTTTTAAATTTACTACTTTTTCAGTATTATTAGCATAAATAATTCCTGACAATTTTTCTTCTAATTCTTTAAATGAATTATATTCTTTTTCCTGATATATAAACTTAAGATTATGGGGCTTGTTTTTTTCTTCTTCACATTTTATATAATACTTAATTCCTACCTCTGTATTAGTAGCATCTATTAAAATATCAAAACTGCCGTCTTGTTCCAGGGGCTATTTTATGATCAAGAACAGCTTTATTGTCTATTGTAGATACTAAATCAATTAACTGATTTTCCTCCTTTTTTTCGTTTATTATAAAATTCCATGTAGCTATTTCTGATACATTTTCTTCTTTCATTAAGGTAGTATATTTATTGAAAACTTGTCCGATCAAAAATGAAAAAATACTAATTATTATTATAATGGAAATCTTTAGAATTTTTTTCTCAAAAGCATACCTCCTTTTTTCTAGTTTATTTTAATTGGATTTTTTATTAGATAAAAAAATAATTGATTTAAATATTCCTATTTTAGGAATTTCTATAAAAATTATAGATCATATGAAAATGTATTTTGATTATAATTACAAAAAATGGAATTGTCAATTGTTTTTTGTGATTTATTTTTATTTTTCATCGCAAAATTCGACAATTCCTTTTTCATTACTTTATATTAACTCCTATAACTCCTCCTAATATTCCAAAAGTAGTTCCTACTAGTATCATAATAATACTTTGTATATTTAAATTAAATTTCCAATTTAAAATGCTGGAAATTGTATAAATAATTAATAAATATATTCCCCCAATTGCTCCTCCATTTAATATTCCATTTTTTCTAATTTTTCTATTTACAATTGAGCTTCCGAAATAATATGCTAATGGCTGTAACCACTATAATTACAGGTGTTATTGTGTTTTCATTTACATTTGTATATGCTAATATAAGTGAAAATATGAATAATAATATTATTGTTAATATAAGTGATATTCCTACTCCTTTAAATATATTTTTTGTGCTTTCCATTTTTATATTCCTCCTCTTATTTTATATTTTTTCATTTTTATGTTTTTCTTTTATATTTATATTGATATAAAAAAAGAAATAGAACTTTTAGTTTTCTATTTCTTTTATAATATTTTTATTAATTAACTGTAAACTACGGGTCGAAATGCAAACTAGACGACATTTATCTTGAATATCAGCACATCCAAAGCGAGTTAATTTATCATATACACAACTGCCTCCACAAACACGATATGCAATACACTTACGACAAGATTCATTATAAAACGGTGATGTTTTTTTATACTCATGAATACATTTAGGTAATTTATCTATATTGTCGTAACACATTTCTGATTTAGTAATTTTCATCTCCATGTGGCAAACAAAGACCAAAACTATTAGGCTTTTTTCTATAACTCATTCAATTATCCTCTTCATTTTTTGATAAATTATAAATTTGTTCATAGATATATTTTACTGTTTCTTCCTCTGGTTTATCTTTAAATGTTTTTATTTTTTCCATACTTAAATTACTACTATTCCATTTTAAAACTATTACATTCCTACAAGTTTTCTCTGCAATTTCTATGTTATAAAATTGACTTAAATTCTGCGGAGGCAATATTATCGTTTTAATATCCATTTCACACGTTTCATAAATAGTTGTTAGTCCTGGTGATGTTATGAAAAGCTCCGCATTCGATACTTTATTCAAAAATTCTTCATGAGAATATGTGATGCTTAAAATTTCTGGATACAAAGTATTCTCTTCCTTCTCCATAAGGTGAATGAAGACCACCAAAATTTATGACAATTCCACTTTTATTTTGTTGTTTTATTTTTCCCATCGTTATAGGATTAATCTATACAAATTTTTTAACCCTTTTCAATACAGGATTCATTTTATATCCTGGATATTTTTGTGCATAATAATAATCTACATTATATGGAATAAGATCAGCTTTTGTCCAACAAACATCTATAAATAGATAAATCAGTTTTTTGCCTCATTTCAAATCTTCTCATTTTTTCTATTCTTCTATTTCAGGTATGAAACTAGATTTTAGAGAAACTAGCGGGGACACCCCATAGTCATTGCTAGAGATGCTGTGGCACAAGTTCGCGTTGCCGCCGCTCACAACGCACACATTGCTAGAGTCACGGGCAGAAGGAGAAGCCAGCCACCAAGCTCCAGTTTTTTTTCCATTCTGACCACAATACATACTTTTATATGTCATTGAATAATCAAGAGTATCATTATTAGTGTACCAACCACCATTTTGTATTGTGTTATTTACTTTATAAATATATCCTGGTACATCGTTTGTTTGGTATTGACATCCTAATGCATCATCACCATGTGTTTGATTATATGATTTTACATACATCTCCACACTTGGTCCACCGATTGCATAATTAGCTTTATCCGTATCACAATATGCTGTCCATTTGCTTGGGTCACATAACCATGCTGCTGCCTGTTCATTTGGATTAGAAATTGTCGTTGTTTCAGCTGCAACAGTATTTTCCTTTGTTGCCCACAATGGATTCATCCTCTTTATTAATGTCTGGCTAGCATCATATGAAGTTGAACAACTCACACTGCCTGAAAAATCTGCCTTTAAATAAATTGTATTATATCCATCTTTAAAATCATTATCTTTATCAACATAGAATATTCTATAGGTATTGGTATCACTATCACTTGCCTTATAATTTGTTACTTTCTTTCCATAATATGCTTGTGGATTTGCTCTAATTTTAGCTATTATTTCTGGGATTATTTCTACTCCCCCATTTGCATCTATTCCTATGTTATATCCATTTAATGTTACTGTTGCTGGTAAGTTAGCTATTTTATTTCTATCTGATAAAGGATTTCCATTATAGCTTAAACCATTTATATTTTTCAAATTTTTATTTAATTGCTCTTTATCAATTGTTCCATCTATCCCATAACTACCTGCCACTTCAACTTGTACTCTTTCGATTGATTCAGCCTCTGTGGTTTTATCTTTTGCCTTTCCTGCTTGTGTTAGTATTCCATTATCTCCTGTTAATGTAGCAATCGTTACTCCCGCAAGGATTAGAAGAATAATAATTGTGATGACAAGGGCTATCAAAGTTATACCCTTACTGTTTTTTTGCATTCTTTTTTGTTCCATTTTTTCTACCTCTTTCTTTTGTTTTATTATTAGCATTTTTAAAATTACAAAACGCTCCCACCTTAAATATTAATACATAATCTGGATGAATTTGCTTTATTCTTTGTGACATTTGTGTGATTCCCATTTTAGCTCCTTTTATACCCCCAGTGCCATCAGACCAAATGCCTGATAGCACAAACGTATTTTTTGAATTTTTGCCTCATTTCAAATCTTCTCATTTTTTCTATTCTTCTACTTCAGGTATGAAACTAGATTTTAGAGAAACTAGCGGGGACACCCCATAGTCATTGCTAGAGATGCTGTGGCACAAGTTCGCGTTGCCGCCGCTCACAACGCACACATTGCTAGAGTCACGGGCAGAAGGAGAAGCCAGCCACCAAGCTCCAGTTTTTTTTCCATTCTGACCACAATACATACTTTTATATGTCATTGAATAATCAAGAGTATCATTATTAGTGTACCAACCACCATTTTGTATTGTGTTATTTACTTTATAAATATATCCTGGTACATCGTTTGTTTGGTATTGACATCCTAATGCATCATCACCATGTGTTTGATTATATGATTTTACATACATCTCCACACTTGGTCCACCGATTGCATAATTAGCTTTATCCGTATCACAATATGCTGTCCATTTGCTTGGGTCACATAACCATGCTGCTGCCTGTTCATTTGGATTAGAAATTGTCGTTGTTTCAGCTGCAACAGTATTTTCCTTTGTTGCCCACAATGGATTCATCCTCTTTATTAATGTCTGGCTAGCATCATATGAAGTTGAACAACTCACACTGCCTGAAAAATCTGCCTTTAAATAAATTGTATTATATCCATCTTTAAAATCATTATCTTTATCAACATAGAATATTCTATAGGTATTGGTATCACTATCACTTGCCTTATAATTTGTTACTTTCTTTCCATAATATGCTTGTGGATTTGCTCTAATTTTAGCTATTATTTCTGGGATTATTTCTACTCCCCCATTTGCATCTATTCCTATGTTATATCCATTTAATGTTACTGTTGCTGGTAAGTTAGCTATTTTATTTCTATCTGATAAAGGATTTCCATTATAGCTTAAACCATTTATATTTTTCAAATTTTTATTTAATTGCTCTTTATCAATTGTTCCATCTATCCCATAACTACCTGCCACTTCAACTTGTACTCTTTCGATTGATTCAGCCTCTGTGGTTTTATCTTTTGCCTTTCCTGCTTGTGTTAGTATTCCATTATCTCCTGTTAATGTAGCAATCGTTACTCCCGCAAGGATTAGAAGAATAATAATTGTGATGACAAGGGCTATCAAAGTTATACCCTTACTGTTTTTTTGCATTCTTTTTTGTTCCATTTTTTTACCTCTTTCTTTTGTTTTATTATTAGCATTTTAAAAAATACTATTCTATTTATATAGTACCTTTACATGACGTTAAATGTCAATACAAATTATAATATTTTATATAAAGTTTTCTATATTTAAAAAATGTTAGCAAATTTTTGCATTATAACTTTAGGAGCTGATTTACCCTGAAAAAAATGGATTTAGAGCGAAATGAATTAATCTATAATTTGTATTTTAAAGATAAACTAACAGTATCAGAAATTAGTAAAAAAGTAAATTTATCTATTAGTCAGATTAGCCGTATTCTATCTAAGTCCTCCCTTTATCAGCAAGAAAAGTCTAACAGAAAAGAAGAAAATCGTAAAAAACACCAAGAACAAGCAAAAGAAATTATGAGGAAAAAAAATAAACAACTTTCGAAAACTGAAAGTCGCTTATATGAATGGCTGGGCTGGCTAGATTCGAACTAGCGCATGCCAGAGTCAAAGTCTGGTGCCTTACCGCTTGGCTACAGCCCAATATTTAAAATTAAATGGGGTGGAAGATGGGACTCGAACCCACGGTCTCCAGTGCCACAAACTGGCGCGTTAACCAACTACGCTACATCCACCATTGTTTACGTGCACTTTAAACCTCGAGCACATTTATTATTATAAACAATTTCCACCCTATTTGTCAACTCTTTTTACAAATTTTTTAATATTTTATGTTAGCACTATTTTTAAAACTTATTAATTATATATTATAAACCTTTTTTTATTTATTATAACTCTTTTTATTCTATTGTTCTTTACTTAAACTACTTGGATCTATTCCATATTGTTTATATAGCCATGTAGAGTAATTAAAAGGTGTTAATGTCTCTGGTAATCCATAGTCAACTCCATTTGTTTCTACTCTAATAGATGTAATTTTAACTGGATTTACTGGTGTGCTAACTTCTTGTTGTGAACTACTACTTTCTTTGCTATCTTCACTTGCTTTTACTTCTACTTGTTCTATGTTATGCACTACATCCATTCCTTCTATTACTTTACCAAAAGCTGTATAATATCCATTTAATGAAGTATTATTTTTGGTCATTATAAAGAATTGTGAACTTCCTGAATTATATGATTCTTCTTTTAATGATGATGATTGTTGTGTATAGTCATTTCTTGCCATTCCAACAACTCCTTCATCAAATTTTAATTTGTTATCTACCCCATTAGATATAAATTCACCTTTAATAGAATATTCTGTATCGCTTCCATCATCTTTTAAATCTGCAAGTGTAGCAGCCCCGCTTCCAGTTCCTTGCTTATCTCCTCCTTGTATCATAAAGTCTTTTACTATTCTATGAAATGTTAAACCATCATAAAAGCCTCTATTAGCTAATGTAATAAAATTTGAAACTGTTTGTGGTGCTTTGTCTGGGTACAATTCTATTTTTACTGTGCCAAATCCCTCTACTTCCATTGTTGCAACAGGATTTTTAACTTCATTTGTTGCATTTTTATAATATCCAAATGCTATTGCTCCTATTAATATTATTACTAAAATTAAGGCAATTATCCATATTATATTTTTTGTTTTTTTCATCTTATTTTTTCCTTTCTTAAATTAAATTATCAAAAATAAATTGTTCTTGCATTCTTTTTAATGATTGTTTTATTGTTCTTGCTCTTACTTCTCCAATTCCATCTACTTCATCTAAGCTTTCGATGTCTGCTGCTAAAATATGTTGAAAAGATTTGAATGAATCTACTAAGTTTTCAACTATATTTGATGGCATTCTTGGAATTTTATTTAATATCCTATAACCTTTGGTATAAACAGCGACTTCATCATAATTATCAAAATTTCCATATCCTAATAATTTAGCAATTACTGTTTCTTTTGATAAATCTTCATAGCTTAATTCTTCTAAGCTTTCTATTATTTTTTCTACTGTTCTTTTTTTCTTTGTTGGTACTATGTAATCTTTTATTATTAGTTCTTCTTCTTTTTCAAGACCACCTATTAATTCCTCTAATTGCATTTTTACTAGTCTACCATCATCGCCTAATTCATATATTTGTCTTTGTATTTCTTCCACTATTTTCATAACCATTTCGGCTCTTTGTATAGCTACAATTACATTTTCTAGTGTAACTATATCATTAAATTCATATTCATTTAATATGTTTAATTTATTATCAAACACTTTCTTATATTTTTCTAATGTTTGTATAGCTTGATTTGCTTTATTTAATACTGCTTCTGTGTTTTCTAATATATATCTGTCATTTCCTTTAAAAATAGTTATAATGCTTCTTCTTTGAGATATGCTAATTACTAACTCTCCTGTTTGTTTTGCTGTTCTTTCTGCTGTTCTATGTCTTGTCCCTGTTTCTAATGTTGTAATTTCATGAGATGGTATTAGTTGTGCATTGGCATATAATATTCTTTTTAAATCTCCACTCAAGACAATTGCTCCATCCATTTTAGCAAGTTCATATAATTTAGATGATGTATATTCTTCATTAATTGTAAAACCACCATCAACAACTTCTTTTAATACTTCATTGTTATCAGTTATTAATAGTAATGCTCCTGTTCTTGCTCTTAATATATTTTCTAGTCCATCTCGTATAGGAGTTCCTGGTGCAATCAATTTTAAAATTTCTGTAATATTATCTTCTTTGCCTTTTCTCAATGATAACTTCTCCCTTCTTCACTTTTGAGCGATTTTCTACTTGATTCCAATCTTTTTCATTGCTTCATTAATATTTCTAACGCCTATTATATCTAATTTATATTTTTCTTTCAAGTCTTTTTTATTACTTTCTGGAATAATGCAACTTTTAAATCCTAATTTTTCTGCTTCTTTTAATCTTTTTTCTATTAAATTAATTCTTCTAATTTCTCCTGTTAAGCCTACTTCTCCTATTATTATCATATCTTTTGGAATTGCTATATTTTTAAAGCTTGATGCTGTAGCCATCATAATTCCTAAATCAATTGATGGTTCATTTATTTTTAATCCTCCTACTACATTTAAGTATACATCTTGTGAGCCAAGCATTAAACCTGCCTTTTTTTCTAATACTGCTATTAATAGAGATAATCTATTATAATCAATTCCATTTGCTGTTCTTTTTGGATATCCAAATACTGTTTGTGAAGTTAATGCTTGTATTTCTACTAAAATTGGTCTTGTTCCTTCTATACTTGATACTATACACGAACCAGCTGGATTATCATCTCTCTCAGATATTAATATGTCTGATGGATTTGTTATTTCGCACATTCCTTTTTCTTGCATTTCAAACATTCCGATTTCATTTGTTGAACCAAATCTGTTTTTTACTCCTCTTAATATTCTATATGAAAAGTATCTTTCTCCTTCTAAATATAATACTGTATCTACCATATGTTCTAAAACTCTTGGTCCTGCAATATTTCCTTCTTTTGTAACATGCCCTATAATTATAGTTGTAATTGCTCTCGATTTACATACTCTCATAACTTGTCCGTGTAATTTCTCTTACTTGACTAACACTTCCAGCTGCTGCTGTTATTTCATCTGAATACATAGTTTGAATAGAATCAATAATAACTAATTTAGGATTAACATTAATAATTGCTTGGTTTACTATATCTATATCTGTTTCTCCTAAAAATAAAATATCTTCATTATTAATTCCTAGCCTATCAGCTCTTAGTTTGATTTGTTCTGCTGATTCTTCTCCTGAAACATATAAAACTTTTCCGTCTCCCTTAATTTTATCACATATTTGTAGGATTAGTGTTGATTTTCCTATTCCTGGTTCTCCTCCAAGTAAAATTAGAGAACCTTTTACTAACCCTCCTCCTAAGACTCTATCTAATTCATTAAAACCAGTATGTATTCTTAAAGTTTCTTTTGCTTCATAAGAATTTAATTTTTGAGGAGTACTTGCTTTTTTATCAACTATATCTTTGTTTTTAGTTTCTACTATTTTTTGTTCATAAAAACTATTCCAACTATTACATGCTGGACACTTGCCAAGCCATTTACTTGATTCATTTCCACATTCACTACAAACAAATACAGTTTTACTTTTTGCCATTTTCCCTTTTAGATGTTTTCTATTTTACTAAAAACATCCTTATTCCTCCTTTCTTTTTATGCTTATATTGTTTTTTATTTTTCCTAATATATAACAAAAAAAGTATAGCATACTTTTTTTCATTACGCTATACTTTTATTTTAATTCATAAAAAATTTACAATCACATATATTACAAAATTTACGAATTATTTTTTCTTTCCAAATCTTATTTCTTTAAATAAAAGATCGTGAACTTTTTCCCATGTTACTTCTTGGTGTAAAAATTCGTTTATTTCATCTTCTACTTTTTGTTGATATGGCGTTAATTCTACTTTAATTTCTTTGTTCCAGTCTATTTCTTGTAACCAAAAAGCTTTAAACTTATTCCAAAATCCAACTTTTACTGGTAAATTATTATTTCTTATTGTTCCTGCATTTTGAATGTTTTCTGCTGTATTCTCTACTGCATTTTCTACTTGATTATTAAATGCAACTCCTCCAAAAACTCCATCTATCTTTGTTTCTTGACCTAAATCTGCCATTTCTATTCCTCCTTTGTATTTATTTCATAATGTTAATTTATTTATACTATATTTTTAAATTATATTCAAGTATTTTTATGCTTTTTCATATTAAATCTTTATTACATAATTGTTACATTTTTGTTACATTTTACATTTCTACTAAAATGTGTTCTTTTGTGCCTTCTATACATTTTACTTTTATTATTTGATTTTCAATTTTTATATCTTTTACATTTTCTTCTGATAGGTATGCTAACAAATAATTTTTAGTATGTCCTTTATAATAGTTATCTTTCTTTTCTTCGAATAACACTTCTACTGTTTTTCCAACATATTTTTTATTATAACTTTTTTCATTTTCATCTGATAGCTCTATTAATTTATGGCTTCTTTCTTCTTTCTTTGCTCCATCAATTTGTTGTTTCATTTGTGCTGCTTTTGTTCCTTTTCTAGGAGAATATTTAAATATATGCATTTTATAAAATTTAATTTCTTTTAGAAACTCATATGTTTCGTTAAATTCTTCTTCTGTCTCTCCTGGAAATCCTACTATTATATCTGTTGTTAGTATAACATCTTCATAATATTTTCTTAAACATTCTACTATATTTCTAAATTGTTGTGTTGTATATCTTCTATTCATTCTTTTCAAAGTTTCATCACATCCACTTTGCAAAGAAAGGTGAAAATGATGACATACCTTTTCTAGTTTTATAAGTCTTTTCATAAACTCTTCATTTATTAGTAATGGTTCAATTGATCCTAATCTGATTCTTTCAATTCCTTCAATTTTGTTTATTTCTTCTAATAAATCAATTAATTTATATTCTGTTTTAAAATCTTTTCCATATGATGCTACATGTATTCCTGTTATTACAACTTCCTTTATTCCTTCTTCTGCAACTTTTCTAATTTCAGCTAAAACATTTTCTGGCTTTCTACTTCTTACTCTTCCTCGTGCATATGGAATAATACAATAAGAGCAAAATCTATCACATCCATCTTGTACTTTAATAACAGCTCTTGTTTTTTCTGTATATGTAACATTTCCAAAATCAACAAATTCTCTTTGTTGCATTACATCTTCTATGTTTATTTTTTCTTGATTTTTTATATAATCTTCTACATGTTCTACAATTTCGCCTTTTTCATTATTTCCTAAAATTAAATCTATTTCTTTTATCTTTTCTAATTCTTTTTTCGCCACTTGTGCATAACATCCACATGCTACTACAATTGATTTTGAATTTAATTCTTTAACTCTTCTAAGCATCTGTCTTGATTTTCTATCTGACATGTTTGTTACTGTACATGTATTGATAATATATATATCTGCTTTTTCATGATTTTCTACTATTTTATATCCATTTTCTATAAATTTTTGAATCATTGCATTTGTTTCATATTGATTTACTTTGCACCCGTAATGTAATAAACGCTACTTTTTCTTTTGATTGCTCTATTTTATTTTCCATTTTTTTCTCTCTTTCTTGAAATAAATTTATAAAATGTCGCATGAGTAAGTCTCTTGCGACATTTCTTTATCTTCTTGCTTTTCCTTCTAAAGCATCTAAATTATCTAGTGCTTTTCCTGTTCCTAATGCTACACATGATACTGTATCTTGGGCTATCATAACATTTATTCCTGTTTTTTCTTGTAATAATTTGTCTAGTCCATCTACTAAGCATCCTCCACCTGTCATATAAATTCCTTTGTCACTAATATCTGCTGCTAACTCTGGTGGTGTTCTTTCTAAAACTGAATGAACAGCTTCTACAATCATCATTGCAGGTTCTATTAATGCTTCTAACATTTCACTTGAACGTACTTTTAATGTACTTGGTAATCCTGTACCTAAGTCTCTTCCTCGTATTTCCATTTCTGTATCTTGTATTTTTGGAAATACACATCCAATATTAACTTTTAAATCTTCTGCTGTTCTTTCTCCTATTATAATGTTATATTTTTTCTTTATATATTTTACAATATATTCATCAAATTTATCTCCAGCAACTTTTAATGAAGTACTTACTACTGAACCTCCTAAAGAAATAACTGCTATGTCTGTTGTTCCTCCACCAATATCTACTACCATATTTCCACATGGTTTTGAAATATCTATTCCTGCTCCTATTGCTGCTGCTATTGGTTCTTCTATTAAATATACTTTTCTTGCTCCTGCTTGTGATGCTGCATCAATAACGGCCTTTTTTTCTACTTCTGTTACTTGTGAAGGAATACATATCATAATTCTTGGTGCAAATATAAATTTTCCACATATTTTATTAATAAAATATTTTAACATTTTTTCTGTTACTGTATAATCTGATATTACACCATCTCTTAAAGGTCTTGTTGCTATTATATTTCCAGGTGTTCTTCCGAAGCATTCTTCTTGCTTCTTGTCCTACTGCTAATACTTCTCCTGTGTTATTGTCTACTGCCACAACAGATGGTTCTCTTAATACTATTCCTTTACCTTTTACATAGGCAATTACTGTTGCAGTTCCTAAATCAATACCAATATCTTGTCCTAACCCCATTTTAAACATGCTTTTTTCCTCACAATCTTTTTTTGTTTCTTTTTCGTTACAAATATATTACGATTATATTACAATACCTTTAATTTATCAACCCTTTTCATTGAATTTTTTTATTTTTTATATTATAATGTTTAATGTCAAATATATTTATTGGAGGCAAATATGAAGCAATATGAATTTATATCAAAGAATGAAGCTGATACAAAACAATTAGCAAAAAAATTAGCAGCAAAATTAAAACCAAAAGATGTTGTTGTTTTAACTGGTGAACTAGGATCTGGAAAGACAAAATTTACAGAAGGTTTTTTGTCTTATTTTGGTTTAGAAAATGAAATATCTAGTCCTACATTCACTATAGTAAATGAATATAAAAAAAATGATCTTAATATTTATCATTTTGATGTATATAGATTAAGCGATTCTTCTGAATTTTACGAAATAGGTGGCGAAGAATATTTTGAAAATGGTATCTGTTTAATTGAATGGGGAGAATTAATTGAAGATGCTTTACCTAATGATTATATTCATATTACTTTTAAAAAAGATGATAAAAATGAAAATAATAGAATTTTAATAATTGAATCAAAGGAGGATTTATTTTGAAAATATTAAGTATTGATACGGCAAGTGATGTATGTGGAGTTTCTATTTTAGAAGATAAAAAATCTATTATAAGTCTTGATACTAATACAGGGCGAACACATTCTGAAAATTTAATGCCTATGATTGAAAATGCTTTTAACCAAACTAATTTAAGTTTAAATGATATAGAGTTAATAACTTGTGATATAGGTCCAGGTTCTTTTACTGGTTTACGAATTGGTATTGCAACTACAAAAGCTTTTTGTGATTTTTCATCAATTCCATGTGTTGGAATCAGTTCTTTAACATCTCTAGCATATAATGTTTTAGAAAATATAAAAGACAATGATGTAGTATGCAGCATTATTGATTGTAAAAATAATAATTGCTATTTTGCATTATACGAAAAGAAAAATGAAACTTTCGAAATTCTTATAGAACCTCAAGCAGAAAGTGTTAATTCTTGTTTAGCTATCTTAAAAAGTTATTGTGAAGATACGTTAGCAAACTCTTCTATTTATTTTGTTGGAAATGGATCTGAAATTTATAAAGACGAAATTAAATCAACCTTTTCTGAAGCTGAATTTTTTTCTCATGAGTTTAATATTTTAAATTCTATTTCATTAGGTATTGCAGGATTTGAAAAATCAAAACTAGGAATTAATTCAGAAGAAATATTGCCATTATATTTAAAAAAGCCTCAAGCTCAAAGGCAATTAGAAGAAAGAGAACATAAATAAAATAATTATTATTTTATATTTGAAAGGATATTTTATATGGCAATTAAAATAGAAAAAATGAATTTAAATCATTTAAATGAATTGCAGGAAATTCTTATTTCTGACTTTGATGACTTTTGGAGTTTTTCAACATTAAAAGAAGAATTAGAAAATGAGAATTCTAGCTACATTATAGGAAAAATCAATAATGAAATTATTGGCTTTGCTGGACTAAAAATAATTTTTGATCAAGCTGATATTATGAATATTGTAATAAAAAAAACTTATAGAAACCAAGGTATTGGCACTTTACTTTTAGAAAATTTAATTTTACTTGCTAAAGACTTAAATATATCTACCCTTTTTTTAGAAGTTAATGAACAAAACAAACCGGCAATTCACTTATACGAAAAACTTGGATTTGAAAAATTAGGTGTTAGAAAAAAATATTACAACAATAATAATGGAATTATAATGAAAAAAAATCTTAAATAATTTTCTTGTAATTAATTAATTAATTTTTAATAATAATAATAATAATTTAAGGTGTAATATATTACTTAATAAAATAATATATTACACCTTTATACATTTCAATTTTGCTATATTTATTTTAATTCAATATTTATGTCTCTTTCTTGTTTTAATTTAATTTTATTATATCGTACTCCACATTCATCAAATAATTTTCTAGAGGCAATGTTATTTTCTGAATTTGCATATTTATCTGATAAATAAATCACTTCTTTAATTCCAGATTGAATAATAATCTTTGCACATTCATTACATGGAAATAAATCAACATAAATTCTAGCATCTTCTAAATCTTTTTTACTTCCTCTATAATTCAAAATTGCATTTAGCTCTGCATGACAAACATATGGATATTTTGTATCTAGATTTTCACCCTCTCTTCCCCAAGGGAATTTTTCATCACTAAATCCATTTGGAGCTCCATTATATCCTATTGATAAAATTCTGTTGTCATTACTAACAATACATGCTCCAACTTGTGTAGATGGATCTTTACTTCTCATAGCAGACAATTTTGCAATTGCCATAAAATATTCATCCCATTCTAAATAATCTTTTCTTTTTTCTCCATTCATTTAAGCTTTCAACTCCTTTTTATAAAACAACTTTTGAGACAAGGGGGACAGGTCTTAAATGTCTCATTCGTACCATTCAAGTTCCCAATCATCTAGTATTACTGTATCTCCTTCACACACTCCCATTTCTTTTAATTTTGCTTCTATTCCCATATTCTTTAGACACTTTTGTAAATAATACATTGACTCATTATCTTCAATATTCACTCTTCCCATTAGTCTTTGTACTGCCCTTCCTGTAACATAGAATATTCCATCTTGCTCTTTTATTTCCCATTCATCTTTCTTATCTTCTAAAGTATATATTTTTCTATCTTCTATTTCTACTAATTCCTCTTTTGGAAGTGTTTTTAACATTTTATCAACATAATCTATTAATTCTTGAACGCCTTCTTTTGTTACTGATGATATTTTGTATAATTCTAGTTTTTCTTTTTTAGCTAATTTTTCTACTTCTTTTAAAATCGAATCATCTTGCATAGCATCCAATTTAGTTGCTACTATTATTTGTTTTCTACTTGATAACTTTTCACTATATTTTTTCAATTCTTCATTAATTGCATAAAAATCTTTTACTGGATCTCTTCCTTCTTGTCCAGAAACATCTAAAAAATGTAATAACAATCTAGTTCTTTCAACATGTCTTAAAAACTGTATTCCTAGTCCTACACCTTCACTTGCCCCTTCAATAATTCCTGGAATATCTGCTATAACAAATCCATCTCCATTTTTGGTTTTTACTACTCCTAAATTAGGAACTATTGTTGTAAAATGATAATTTGCAATTTTAGGTTTAGCGTCAGTAACAACTGACAAAAATGTTGATTTTCCTACATTAGGGAATCCTAATAAACCTACATCTGCTAACAACTTTAGTTCTAATATAAGTTCTTTTTCTTCTCCTTTTTCTCCATCTTCTGAAAATCTAGGTGCTTGTCTTGTTGCTGTAGCAAAATGAGAATTTCCTCTTCCTCCACGACCACCTTTTAATATTAATTCAGTTTGACCTGGCTTAGACAAATCGGCAACAACTTTACCTGTCTCAACATCTTTTACAACTGTACCGATTGGAACTTTAATATACAAATCCTCTCCATACTTTCCATTACAATGACTTCCGCTTCCATTTTCTCCATTTTTAGCTTTAAATTTTCTATTATATCTAAAATCAATCAAAGTATTTTTATCTTTATCCACTTGAAAATAAACGCTTCCGCCATTTCCACCATCTCCGCCATCAGGTCCTCCTGCAGCTACATATTTTTCTCTACGAAAAGTTGCTGCTCCATTTCCACCATCACCTGACTTAATTATAATCTTTGTATAATCTGTAAACATATTTTTCTCCTTCTGAGACATCAGGGACAGGTCTTAAATGTCTCATTTTTATATCGATTTTTATTTATTACATTTTTCGACTTTATTCTACTAAATTAATGAGACATTTAAGACCTGTCCCTGATGTCTCATTATTCAAAGTAATTCAATTTCATTGCTTGTTTTATTTTTTTCATTGTTTGTTTTGCTGTTTTTCTTGCTTTTTCTGTTCCTTCTATTAAAATTTTGTCTACTTCTTCTGGATGTTCTTCATAATATTTTCTTTTTTCTCTTATTGGTTTTAATTCTTCTATTATGTTTTTAGCTAATTGTCTTTTACAAGCTACACATCCACGTTTTCCTGCTTTACATTCTTCACATACTGTTTTTACTTCTTCTTTTGTGCTAAATAAGTTATGATAATATGCAACCATACATATATCAGGATTTCCTAAGTCATCTTTTTTTATTCTATTAGGATCTGTTACTGCACTCATTACTTTTTTAGTTATTTCTTCTTCACTGTCTGATAAATATATGGCATTTCCTAATGATTTTCCCATTTTTTCATTTCCATCTAAACCTTTTATTCTTTTTTCACTTGATAATACTGCTTCTGGCTCTTTTAAAACTTCTCCATATATACTATTAAATTTTCTAACTATTTCTCTACATTGCTCTATTAGAGGTAACTGATCATCTCCTACTGGTACTAATTCTCCTTCAAATGCCGTTATGTCTGCTGCTTGACTAACTGGATATCCTAAAAATCCATATGTTACACTTTCTCCGAATAGATCTCTTTTTTGTGCAATTTCTGTTTTTACTGTTGGGTTTCTTTGAAGTCTTGCTATTGTTACTAAATTTGAATAGAATACTGTTAGTTCAGCAACTTCTGGTATCATTGATTGAATATAAATTGTTGTTTTTTTTGGGTCTATTCCAACTGATAAGTAATCCATTGCTACTTCTCTTATATTTTTTCTTACTTTTTCTGGATTATTAAAGTTATCTGTTAATGCTTGAACATCTGCTATTAGTATATATGGGTCATATTTTCCGCTTTCTTGCATTTCTAATCTCTTTTTTAATGAACCAAAATAATGTCCTATATGTAATTTTCCTGTTGGTCTATCTCCTGTTAATATTCTTTTTTTATCCATTTTATATTCTCTCCTTTACTTTACTTGCTAATTATACTATATTTTATAGATATTTACAATAGATATAGTTTTTTAAGTTTTAATATTTATCTATAAAAAATTTTTAATTAAAAAATGTCATTTGATTTTATTTTTATACAAGTAAAGAGAGACCATACTAATCTGGTCTCCCTTAGACATTACTTCAAGATTGCAATTCCACCAAATGGACCTAATTTTTCTTTCGTAGCATTTATTTTGAACTCATCTTTTGAACTTTCACTTTCAAATTCTTCTGGGATTTTTATGTTAATTTCTTGATTTGTTCTATTTACAGCTACCAAAACATCATTTTTTTCATTGCACATTTTAAACATTAATATGTTTTTATCTATGTGCAACACTTCAAACTTACTACCTGCTAATTTACAGTTCGCTCTGAACTTAAAAAGCTTTTTAAAAAATTCTAACAATTCCATGTCCATATTATCCCATGGAAAACACTTACGATTAAATGGATCTTTATATCCATGTAATCCTACTTCTGTTCCATAAAACATACAAGGACATCCTGGAAGTAAATACATTATCATTGCTGAAATTTTTAACTTTCTTTTTGCAGATTCATATTGTTCATCAGTCAACTTATCGTTTTCATATTCAAACCTTCTGAATCCTTCTGTGTCAAATATTCTTCCTGTCGGCGTATTATAGTGCCATGGAGAAGGATCTTCATCCATTTTCCATATATCTCTATAATCGTTTCTCATATATTGTCCGTTTAACATTGTTAATGCTCGAACAATATCATGTGTATCCAAAGAGTTTAGCATAGTGTCAATGGTGTTTTGAGGATATGATACCAATCTATCCTCTATTTGCAATTTAAATGGTTCATCTTCACCATATGCTACATATTTGAACACTGCATTTGTAAAAGAATAGTTAGTGATAGTATCTACTGACCTACCTAAAATATCGCAATTTACTTTATTCCAGTACTCGCCAATTATAATGTGTTTGCATTTTTCGTTGGCTTTGTTGCGAATTCCTTCTAAGAAAAACGGTTGTAGTTCTTCTGCTACATCTAATCTGAATCCATCAACATATTCAGATAGAAGTTCTACTACTCCATTTTCTCCATAAATATACTTTTGAAATTCTTTATTATACTGGTTAAACAATGGCATATCTTTAAATTCGTTATACCAATATCTATAGTTTCCCTTTTCATCAAAGTAAAACCAATCTCGATATTTTGAATTTGGATTTGTCATAGCTTCTTGGAAAATTGGATTCTTATCACTACAATGATTGAATGCTACATCCAAAACAATATACATTCCCATCTTATGAGCCTTTTCACTAAGGCTTTTTAAGTCTTTAAATGTTCCTGCATTTGGATCTATTTGCATATGGTTTGTAGCAGCATACCTATCATATCTTAGTCCGCTTTTAGAGATTGGCGACATATATATAACACCAACATTTAAGCTTTTTAGATATTCTAGTTTTTCTTCAATTCCTTTGATGTTTCCGCCAAAGAAATCATTGTTATGATAATTTCCAGTCTCATCTTTTCTCCAATCAGGCATTTCTGCCCAATTACGATATTTCCTGCCTGGTATTTGCTTTTGATTTGCATTTTGACTTTTGTAGAATCTATCTACAAAAATCTGATAGTAAATTTTGTCTTTTGCCCAATTTGGTACTTTAAAATTGTCTTGAATAACAAGTACAATCCAATATGGTGATTCTTGCCATTCATCAATAATAAATGGCTTTCCTGTTTTTCTATTAATTTTTATAGCTTTTTTTCTATTTTCTCCATTTTCATCTTTCATTTCTAATGAAAAAAAGAAGTAATAATTTCCATAATTCTCAAATTTTACATTTGTAGAATATGTTATAAAATCATTATCTTCTTTCGTAATTTTCATTTCCTGAATAATGCTTGGAGATTCGCCATATCTATTAATCAAAACTTCTACTTTTTGTATACTTCCCACATTTTTTGGAATTGCAATTGTTATTTCCAACTTTTTACTGATTTCCACTTCTTGTTTATTAGAAATGTTAATCCGTATTTCACTACTTGCTACTCTTGATTTCATGCTGATCATCCTTTCTTAATTAAGAATAGCTAATATAAGATGTATCAATTTTAATTTACTATATTTTGATTTTTTTGTCAATAAATTTATTTAAGTTTTAATTATTTTATTTCATTCATTTCTTTTTCATCATTATATTCATTTACTAGATATAGTGGTCTATTTTTTGTCTCATTAAAAATTCTACCTAGATATTCTCCAACAATTCCAAATAGTAATATTTGAATTCCTGAGAAAAATAAAATTAATAATATAATTGCTTGAAATGCTTGAATTGCTTCATGAACTACAAAACATTTTACAATTACATAAACAAAATAAACAAATAATACTATAAATGTAGGTATTGCAATAAATGTTGAAAGTCTAAGTGGTGATGTAGTAAAAGATGTAATTCCATCAATAGCTAAATCCACTAATTTTATATAGTTCCACTTTGTTTTTCCTGCAATTCTTGGATCTCTATCATACAATACTTCCTTTTTCTTGTAACCAATCCAGCTAAACATACTTTTAGTATTTCTTTGTGATTCTCTTAGTTTCTTTAAAGCATTTACGCATCTTCTATCTAGTAGCCTAAAATCTCCTGTATCTCTTTGAATTTCAACCTTTGTTAAATGTTGTAATACCTTGTAATACATTCTAGATGTAAATTTTTTAAGCCAAGTTTCACCTTTTCTAGATCGTCTTTTCGCATATACATCATCATACCCTTCTTCCCAATACTTTACTAATTCAGGTATTAATTCTGGTGGATCTTGTAAATCTGCATCCATAAATATTACACAGTCTCCTGTTGCATAATCAAGACCTGCTATCATTGCAATTTCTTTACCAAAGTTTCTTGAGAAATCTACATAGCATATTCTTTTATCTTCTGCTCTTAATTGTTTTATTATATTGATTGTTTTATCTTTACTTCCATCATTTACAAATAATATTTCAAATTCATAATTTTCCATGTTATCCATTAATTTTTTCATTCTATCATATAACATTGGTAGTGATTCTTCTTCATTATATGCTGGTATAACTACACTTATTTTTTTCATTTCTTATTTCCCTCTTTCTATATTAATTATCTTTTTTACTTTTAAAAGCGAAAAATTTACTAATAAAGAAATTTAAAATAATTACAATTATAGTAAGTCCCATTTTAGTTATTATATTTGGAATTGGAAGTTCAAATAATATTAATCCTCCTACAAATTCTACTACCATTGTAAATGCTCTTCCTAACATGAATTTGCAAAATTCTATTATTCTTTCTTTGAAAGAATCTGCTTCTGAGTGAAAAACTAAATCTTTATTAGTTATATATGCAAATATTACAGCTAATAAAATTGCTATAAAGTTTGATATGTTTTCATTCCAGTTTAATATTGAATTCATTACATAAAATGATGCTAAATTTACAACTGTTGTAAATACTCCAAATACTATATAAAGTATTACTTCTTTTGTTAATATCTTTTTTAATAATTCTTTTATCTTTTTCATATATCAAATAATTCTCCTAATGGTCTTTCTTCATGTATTCTTTTTATTGTTTCTCCAAATAATGGTGCAATAGACAAGACTGTAATATTGTCTATCTTTTTTTCTTCTGGTAATGGTATTGTGTTTGTTATTACTAATTCTTTTATGTCTGAATTTTTTATTCTTTCAATTGCAGGTCCTGATAACACACCATGTGTACATCCTGCATATATTGCTTTTGCACCAAATTTATTAAGTACTTTTACCGTTTCAATCATTGAACCTGCTGTATCTATTTCATCATCAAATATAATTGCATTTTTATCTTTTACGTCTCCTATTATTGTACTTGCAATTGCTCTATCGTCATTACCTTCTCTTCTTTTATCTACTAATGCTATTGGGCACTTAAAATATTCTGAATATTTATATGCTTTTTTAGAACTTCCTGCATCTGTTGCAACTATTACCATATTATCCAAGTTTTTCTTTTTAAAATAATCTTCTAGTAAGTATTCAGCTGTTAATCTGTCACAATTAACGTCAAAATATGCTTGTATTGCAGGGTTATGCAAGTCACATGTAATTACCCTTGTGGCTCCTGCTGCTTCTAGTATTTCAGCCATTAGTTTTGCTGATATTGGCACACGTGGCTGATCTTTTTTGTCTGATCTAGAATATGGAAAATATGGTAATACAACATTTACATTTTTTGCAGATGCTCTTTTGGCTGCATCTATTGTAATTAATAGTTCCATTATTCTTTCATTTACTGGTGGTTGTGTAGTTTGAATAATATACACATCACTTTCTCTTACAGTTTCTAAAATTTGTACAAAGTTATTATCATTTTTAAATTTTATGTGATTTATTTTTCCTGGTTCTATTCCTATATAATCACATACTTCTTTTGTGAATTTTTCTGCTGTTGGGCAGGCAAATATTTTTAATTTATCCATAATATTTTTTATGGCATAATAAAAATTATGCCATATCTCCTTTGTTTAATATTTTTTATATGATTTTACAATTGTTCTGCAAATCCTTTTTGTAGTTTTTTAAATATAAAATATCCTACTACTGTTAATGCTATAGATATTCCTAATAATATTAATAATGCTTTCATATTTGGCATTTGATGATAATAGAAAATATCTCTATATCCATTTATTATATGTGTCATCGGATTTAATTGCATTAAGATTTGTAGACTATGTGGTAATTGTTCTAATTTATATACTATTGGTGTTCCATAAAATGCTGCCATTAGAATAATTCCAATAATGTGCTCTAAATCCCTAAAATATACTGTTATTGATGATACAATAAATGATATTCCTAATAATAATATATATTGTATTAATAATATAAATGGATATAATAATAAGTACCAAGAAAGTCCTACTGGTGAAAATATTACAAATGCTAGTATTATTATTGTTGAAATCATAAAGTTAACAGCTCCACTTGTTACTACTGATATTGGTAATATTTCTCTTGGAAAATATACTTTTTTAATAATATCTCCATTTCCTATTACAGTAAATGCTGACTGTGTTACAGCTGTTGTAAAATATGTCCATGGTATTAATGCAACACATACATAAATATAGTATGTTTGTTGATAATATGAATCTGATCCATCTGTTAATAATGCCCCAAATATTACAGAATATACTAGTAATTGTAATAATGGATTTAAAAATGACCACATTACTCCTAATATTGAATTTTTATATCTTCCCCTTATTTCTTTTTTTACGTTTGTTTTTAATAACTCTCTATAATTATATATTTTTTTAAATATGTTCATATATTATTTTCTCCTTGTTTCATGCCTAGTTTTTTGTTACATAGTTACTCTTAAATATTCATCTACAACTTCATTTGTATTTCCATCCATTCTAACTTTTCCATTATAAAGCCATATTGCTCTATCACATAAGTTTCTTACAGATTCCATACTATGTGTAACAAACACCATTGTTTTTCCTTCTTTTTTTAACTCTCTCATTTTGTTAAAACATTTTTCTTGGAAATGTTGGTCTCCTACTGATAAAATTTCATCTATCAATAGAATTTCTGCATCTACATTTATTGCTACTGAGAAAGCTAGTCTCATATATTGTCCTGAAGAATATGTTCTAACAGGGTTGTCTATTAGTTCTCCTAACTCAGAAAATTCAATTATTTGATCTAATCTACTATCTATTTCTTTTTTAGTTAACCCAAATATTGAAGAGTTAAAATATATATTTTCTCTTCCTGAAAAGTCTGGGTGAAAGCCTGCACCTAATTCTAAAAGTGAAGTTAATTTTCCATGTGTTTCAATTGTTCCTTTGTTGGGAAAAATTATTTGTGTCATTAATTTCAAAAGTGTTGATTTTCCGCTTCCATTAACTCCTATTAGTGCTACAGTTTCTCCTTTTTTTATGTCTATATTAATATCATTTAATATTTCTCTTTTTTCTCTTTTTTTATTTCTTCCTATAAATAATAGTCTTTCTTTTAGTGTATTTGCTCTATCATAATAAACATTAAAGCTTTTATATACATGATTTACTTTTATAGCAATGTCATTATTTTCTTCTTTCATACTTTTCTCCTTTTGCCTTTTATTGTTGATATTATATCATAAAATGCAATATTGTCAAATGCAACAGCCTAAATATTGATTTAATATTTAGGCTTTCAAACATACTTAATATACACTAATGGGGATATTTTAATGTGAAATTTTATTGTTTGAATTTGTTAAAATTTCTGTTTCTTCTGTTGTATTAGTAGTATCTTTTAAATTTTCTTGATTTTCTACTTTTTCTTCTCCTGAAACTTCTGTGTTTTCAGTATTGTTTGTTGAATCTGTGCTTTCCTCATTTTCATTTTGTTTTGTATCTGTTTCTTCCTTATTTTCTACTACCGCTTTTTTCTCTTCTTGCACACTTCTTTGTATTTTCTTTATTGATGTTTTTACTTCAATTTTGATATTATTTCTGCTTGTTTTTACTATATCTCCACTTTTTAGTGTTCCTATTTCTCCTTGTGGTTTTACTTTTGCTGTTTGTTTCTTATTTACTTCTGCTGATATATTATTTTTTCCGGTTAGCTCTACTTCTATATAATATTCTTTGCTTTTGTCTATTCCATTTATACATTTATCAAAATAATAGTTTATTCCATCTATTTGTGATACATACATTTCAGTTTTAAATGTTCCATCTGTTGATTTTAATGTCATTTTTGGTGTTGCACTTGGTGTTCTACATTCATTATTTACCCATTCTGCTATATATATATTTCCTGTTATATAGTCTAATCCTGCTCCTGTTTGGATTACATTTATTCTATATAATTCTGTATTTATATTTCCTTTGTATGTATCTGCTTCTATTTTTATGTTGTTTCCTTTTACTACTACTCTATCTCCATTTTTGCAGGTTCCTATTTTTCCTTGTTGTTTTACTTTTGCTGTTTGTTTTTTATTAGTTTCTGGTGCTGTATTTTTCTTGTTGGTTAACTCTACTTCTATGTAGTATTCTTTACTTTCATCTATTCCTTTTATACATTTATCAAAATAATAGTTTATTCCATCTATTTGTGATACATACATTCCTGTTGCAAATGTTCCATCTGTTGATTTTAATGTCATTTTTGGTGTTGTACTTGGTGTTCTACATTCATTATTTACCCATTCTGCTATATAGATATTTCCGGTTATGTAGTCTAATCCTGCTCCTGTTTGAATTACATTTACTTTATATAATTCTGTGTTTATATTTCCTTTATATAAACTGCTGTCAGAAATTTTAAATTTATTGTTATTTGCAGTTACTGTTATTGTTCCTTGTTTTCCAATTGTAGAATTTTTTAATCTTACTGTTTGAGTTTTTTGTTTTTCTGATGCAATATTATTATTGCTTACTAATTCTGCTTCTATATAATATTCTTTTTCTACATCCCAACCTTCGATGTTTTTATCAAAGTAATATTTTAATCCATCAACCTTGCTTATATATGCGTTTGTGTTAACTGTTCCGTCTGTTGATTTTATCCTTAATTCTGGTGTTTTATATGGTTCATTGCAAACATTGTTAACCCATTCTGCTATTTCTATATTTCCATATATATACGTATCTCCTGCACCATTTTGTGTTAATCCCACATTTGTTAAGTTTGTATTTATTTCTCCAATATAATTTAATACAAAATTATCGTCTTTTGCATTTACTGTTATGTTGTTGAATTCTCCTATTTTTTTAGTTCCTAGTCCAATTTTTTGAACCTTATTTGACTCAGGTGCAATATTTTCTTCTGTTACTAATTTTGCTTCTAAATAATATTCTTTAGATACATCTAGGTATTGTATCATTTTATCAAAATAATAATTTATTCCATCTTCATAACTTATATATGTTATCATATTGACGCTTCCATCTGTTGATTTTAATCTTATTTCCGGAACAGATTTTGGAGTTTTACATTCATTGTTTATCCATTCTGCTATATACACATATCCTGATATGTAGCTTTCTCCGCTTCCGTTTTTTATTATATTTACTTGTTTTAAGCTTGTATTTATATTTCCAATATAATCTCCATCTGAGAAAAGAATTTTGTTATCTCTAATTTTTATAGTTTTATTTTTAAATTCTTTTGTTAATATTTCTGTTGGCAAGCTTAGCTTTTGAGTTTTATTTGCATCTAAAGATAAGTTTTTATCTCCTTCTAATTTTGCCTCAATATAATATTCTTTTGTTAAATCTAAGTTTTCTATATTTACATCAAAATAATATCTTATTCCTTGCAAGTAACTAACATATATGTTTTTACTTACTTTTCCGTCTGTTGATTTTAATGTTAATTTAGGTATTTGTCTTGGTGTTTTACATATACTATTTACCCATTCTGCTATGTCTACATTTCCACTTATGTATCCCTCTCCATTTGAAGATTTTATGTAACCGATGCTTATCGTTTGTGTGTTTATATTTCCATAATATTCTCCAGTTGGCTCTGGTGCTGGCTGTTTTGGCATATTTTCATAAATTGGTATAATAAATTCAAAACTTTTATCATTTTGTACATTGTTCACCCTATAATTAGATAACATTATACTAGCTTCACTTTTAGCAGCTAATAAGTTTGTCATATATTGGTGATAATATAGTTGTCCTTTTGTATTATAAACACTAAATTTTTGTAAGTATAACGTATTTTGTCCTACATCTATGTAATTATCTTTAACAAAGTTTCCTCCACCTGTTATTGATTTTACTAAACTTGTCCACCCTTCTTGTTTTGCTCTTTTTAAACCATTTGTATAAACACTTTCTCTTCCATTTCCTGTTGCTCCAATATTAAATAAATTATAATATCCTTCATATGTAACTCCATCTACACCAAGATATTTTGCTCCTGAACTTAATACAGATGTCCCTGTCCTGCCTTGTTCTTGTATTACTCTTGTTATTAGATGATATGCATTTATTTTATTGTTTTTAGCAACACTTGCAAATGCATCTGATATAGAATCATCACATAAATACTGCGCTTTTTGCATAATTAAAACTTTTTTTAAATCGTCTTTGTTTGTTCCATAAGTTGTATCTAATTTTTGAAATTGAAATATATTACTTGTATCTAACCAATTTCTAGGGTCCATAACATATTCTACGGCTTCTTCTGATGCTCTATACCAACCCGTATCATATGTTTTGTCTCCTTCCTTCCATTCCTTTGCTTGAGATGCTTGCACTACATTTCTGCCTGGTTCTCCATATTCATTTTTTATTACTGTACTCCAGTCTAAACCAGTATATAATAACTTAATATTAGGATATGTCTTTTGTAATTCTTTTATTTTTTCTTTATATCCTGGATATTTACTTTCATTTATTCCATCTATATTGCTACTAAAAGATGTTGAACTAGCTTCAACTTTTGTAATTCCTATTAGTCCAATTGTAACTAAAAATACTAATACTATTATTTGCACATTTATTATATTCTTTTTCATAAGTTTACTTCACCTCTTGTATAAGTATATAATATATAATTTATTTTTTCAACAAATTTTGACCAATTTTTACTTCCATATATTTACAAAAGTTCCTATTTACAACATAACTCCTGTTTTAAAAAATCGAAATATAATTTTAAAATGAAATGACGAATGTGCATGGAGAAACTTTAGAAATTCTTACGTAGTTTTATGGAAAGAGTTCATTTTTAATGGAAGGGTGCCATAAAACAAGTTAGAATTTCTTAAATTTCGTAATAAACCGAGGAATGTAATGAAAAACTTATATCTAGATTTTTTTATCAGTAAATTATGCTGTGAGTTAAAGAAAAACTTTCCTATACTAAAAAAAGGACTATATAAAATAGTCCTTTAAAATTTATTATTTTATTTCATTTGATGTATTTACAGTAGTCTCAATTTTAGATTCTTCTTGCTCAATTGTATCTAATTGTTTAGTTTTTTCAGTATTATTTATTGAACCTGCGTTTTCTGTGTTTTCCTTATTTTCATTTTGTTTTGTATCTGTTTCTTCTTTATTTTCTACTACTGCTTTTTTCTCTTCTTGCACACTTCTTTGTATTTTCTTTATTGATGTTTTTACTTCAATTTTGATATTATTTCTGCTTGTTTTTACTATATCTCCACTTTTTAGTGTTCCTATTTCTCCTTGTGGTTTTACTTTTGCTGTTTGTTTCTTATTTACTTCTGCTGATATATTATTTTTTCCGGTTAGCTCTACTTCTATATAATATTCTTTGCTTTTGTCTATTCCATTTATACATTTATCAAAATAATAGTTTATTCCATCTATTTGTGATACATACATTTCAGTTTTAAATGTTCCATCTGTTGATTTTAATGTCATTTTTGGTGTTGCACTTGGTGTTCTACATTCATTATTTACCCATTCTGCTATATATATATTTCCTGTTATATAGTCTAATCCTGCTCCTGTTTGGATTACATTTATTCTATATAATTCTGTATTTATATTTCCTTTGTATGTATCTGCTTCTATTTTTATGTTGTTTCCTTTTACTACTACTCTATCTCCATTTTTGCAGGTTCCTATTTTTCCTTGTTGTTTTACTTTTGCTGTTTGTTTTTTATTAGTTTCTGGTGCTGTATTTTTCTTGTTGGTTAACTCTACTTCTATGTAGTATTCTTTACTTTCATCTATTCCTTTTATACATTTATCAAAATAATAGTTTATTCCATCTATTTGTGATACATACATTCCTGTTGCAAATGTTCCATCTGTTGATTTTAATGTCATTTTTGGTGTTGTACTTGGTGTTCTACATTCATTATTTACCCATTCTGCTATATAGATATTTCCTGTTATGTAGTCTAATCCTGTACCTGTTTGAATCACATTTACTTTATATAATTCTGTGTTTATATTTCCATAATATTTGCCTTTATCTTGCATTGTAACAATATTTTTATTTACCATTATTTTATAGTCATTTGTCGTTATTCCAATTTCTCCATTTTGTGCAATCTTAGCTGTTTGTATTTTTTTTATACTATCAGCTGTATTATTTGGATTCGTTAATTCTACTTCTAAATAATATTCTTTTGTATCATCTAAGTTTTGAATATTTACATCATAATAGTATTCAATTCCGTTAATTAAACTAATATAAACTGTCTTCGCAATTTTTCCATCTGATGACTTTAATGTCATTTTTGGAGTTGTACTTGGTGCTCTACACTCATTATTTACCCATTCTGCTATATTAATTCTTCCACTTATATAATTTTCTCCTGCACCATTTTGTATAATTTGCATTTTATATAAATCTGTGTTTATATTGCCTTTATATGTAAATAGTAAATTATCATTTTTAGCAATTATTTCCATATCGTCAAAGCTACTTATTGAACCATTTCCAAATGCTAATTTTTCTGTTTTATTTTTAGAAATATTGTCTTCTGTTGTTAATGATACTTCTATATAATATTCTTTTGATGTATCAAAATTCTGAATATCTTTATCAAAATAATATTTTGTTCCGTCTTGATAACTTATATATGTAGTATTATTTACTTTTCCATCTGTTGATTTTATTCTAATTTCTGGTAGTGACCTTGGTGTTCTTGATGTTCCATTTACAATTTCTTCTATTTTTATGAGACCAGAAATGTATTTATCTCCATTTCCACCTTTTATTGCATTTACTTCTTGTATTGTTGTTTTTATATCTCCTGTATATTCTCCTTCTGAAAATACAATTTTATTATTTGTTATTTTTAATATTCTATTTTTATAATTATTGTTTAATGTTTTATTAGGTATTGAAACTCTTTGAACTTTTTTATTATCGGGTGCTGTATTTTTACTTCCGGTTAATTTAGCTTCAATATAATATTCTTTGTTCATATCTAATTTTTCTATGTTTGTATCAAAATAATATCTTATTCCTTCTTGATAACTAACATACATTTTTTTGCTAACTTTTCCATCTGTTGATTTCAATGTTAATTCTGGTGTTCCTGATGGTGTTCTGCAATCACTTCCTACCCATTCTGCAATATCTATAAATCCAGATAAATATCCTTCTCCTGCGGCATTATTTATTTGTTTTAAATCAACTAAACTAGTATTTATATTTCCATAATAGTTTCTTCTAAATAATTCTTTATTTTTTATAATCGCATTAGCATCTGCTTCAGCCATTTTGGTTAACATACTATCGTTTAAATAATTGGCTCTATCATATGGATTGTTTATAAATGCGTGTTCTACTAGAACTGCAGGGATATCTTTGTGTATTGGCCAACTTATAATTCCATAATAATCAGCAATTGTCCCGTCAGAATATTTATCATCCTCACTGCCTATTCTTACTTTTGGTGTACTTGAATATGAACGCACTCCTACATTTCTTAAATTATTTAAAATATCATTTCCTAATATACTAGAATATTCATAATATCTTTTTTGTGCTCTACTATGTGTAACATAAACTTCTGCTCCTGAAAGTCTATTTGAACCTTCACTAGAATTTATATGAAAGCTTACTAATAAGTCTGCATTATTATTTTGTGCATTTATTGTTCTTTGCTCTCTATTTAGGTTTTCACTTTCTTTTTTTGTAAGTACACCTGTTATTCCAGAAGTTCTATCTAATATCGCTTTTACTCTTGTTGCTATTTTCCAAGTTAAATCACTTTCAATTAATCCTCCTGCACTTGCCCCTGGATCGCCTCCTCCATGGCCTGGGTCTAGTGCTACTACAACATCTGTATTAGCTGCATATACACTTGAACTTGTAATAATTGCTGCTAATCCAACTACTGATACTAAACATCCTTTTAATGATTTTTTTATCATATTGCATCCCCTTTCAATTAATTAAAATATTTCTCAAATATATTTTACATTTTATAAATAAATTTGTCTATATATTTTATTGTTTTTCAAATTTTTTACTTTTTATAATTCCAGGTATTAACAAAATATAATATAAAATTTTGTTTTCTATATCTTTTATATTATTACTGCTGTATTGCTTTGTTAAGTAACTAAACAATATATAATGTTTTATTGCATATAACCTTTTACTTAATAACACTCCAGTCATATTCTTTTCTAAGATTTCTGCAAAATATTTATAATATCCATATGGATATTTTTGAAATTGTTTTACTATATTTTTTGTATAGCCTTTTTCTTGATATTCGCAAATCATTATTGGTAAATTAAAACATAATAATTCATTTTCTCTATCTATTTCGTAATACATCCTAGCCTCTGTTACGAATTTTTCTCCATTTTCTAATTTGTGTTTATATTTTTTTCTTATGTTTGATATAAATAAAATTGCTCTTTCGCCTTGGTCGTTTTCTTTAAAATGTAAATCAAATAATGTTGACCTATTTTTAGTAAATTTTTTTCCCAAGTTATTTCCTTTTATATCAAATTTTAAAAAGCATAATCCATATATGTTTTTTTCTTGTTTTGATTCTTCTATTTTTTGTTTCATATATTTAAAAGCGTTGTCTGCAAAATAGTCGTCTGAATCGCAGTCTATCATATATTCACCAGTTACATATTCTACTAAATTGTTTATTGCAATCATTTTACCTTGGTTCTCTTGTTCAAAGTATTTTATTTCTATATTTGTTACATTTTTTTCTTGAAATTTTTTAACTATTTCTTTTGTTTTATCTGTTGAGCCGTCATTCATTATTAGCCATTCTATCTCTACTCCATATTGAGCATTTTTTTCTAGACTTTCATATAATCTTTCTAAAAGTTCACCTCTATTATATGTTGGTGTTAATACTGATATTTTCATTTTATTCCTCCAGTATTTTTTCTATTTCTTCTAATATATTTTGATTATCATATTTTTCAATTTTATTTTTAATAGCTGTTTTTCCAGTAATTATATCTTTTAATTCTAAATATATTGATTGTTCATTATTTTCTACTATTAATGATTTACTATAATTTTCAACTGCTTCTCTTGCAGCTGTATTGGTTATTATTATTGGTTTATTTAATATTTTAGCTTCTTCTAATACCATTCCATAACCTTCAAATTCTGAAAGCAAACAAAAATAATCTGCATTCTTTATATATGGATATGGATTTTCCTTTTTACCTAATAAGAAAAACGTATCTTCCACATTATATTCTTTTATTAATTTTTGTAATTTTTCTTTTTCTGGTCCATCTCCTATTATGTAAAAATTTTGTTTTTTTCCACATTCTTTAATTAATCTACTATGTACTTTTATTATTCTATCTATTGCTTTTTGTGGTACTAATCTAGCTACTTCTACAAAATTAATTTTTTCTTTTTCTAATTCTTTTGCTTGTCCTTTTTCCGATTTTCTTTGAACTTCAGCTGAATCTATATAATTATATATTACATATTTATCTTTTTTACTCATTTTTATATCATTATAAGTTTTTTCAAAACTTTTTAAATTGTCTTTACTTACAAAAATCAGTTTTTCGTATTTTTCATATATCTTTTGGTCTATTGCCCTTTTAATCTTTGCTTTTATACCATTACCAAATACTTTGGCTATATCATTATGTATCCACACGATTTTCTTTGTATTAGAATTTCTTACACTAAATAATCTTGTTATTGGACCTTCTAAAAAAGCGACTTCTACATCATAATTTTCTTTTATATATTTTTTATAAATTTGATTCTTAAATAATAATACTCTTAATGGTGCTATATATTTTCTTTCAAATTCTGGTAAATTTTCATATTGTTCTTTATATAAACTTTTTATCTTAACTTGTGGTTTTAATTGATTTTCTAGTTCTCCTTTAGCATATATTGTAAATATTGTTATTTCATATTTGTTACATAAATTATTTGCAATATCTACTAATACTCTTTCTGCTCCTCCTAATGTTAGGCCTGTTATTCCAAATAAAATCTTTTCCATCAAATTTCTCCTTTTATGCTTTTTCTTTCTTCCTCGTTTGCAAACTCTATAGTTGCAATAGCTATTATAGGAAAACTTGTAAATAATGAATATAAATATCTATATTCAATTGCAAGTGGTGATGCTAACGTTGTTAGCCATAATGCTATTATTGGAATATATGCTACTGATAGTTTATATTTTTTGCGATATATTACATATCCATAAGAAATTAAAAATAGCCAAAATATAAAACCAATACTATACCAAATGTTTTCTACATTTAAACCTTTTTCATCTGTTTTTAATTTCAAATAATCACAAATTCCAATTTTTAGAATTGGTTTTTTCTCATACTCCATGTCAAATGCTCTGCTGTCAGTATTTTCTCTATCGACTATATCTGAAGTTTTTCTAAAGTCATAATAGGAAACACATCCTTTGGTATTTGGATACCAATATCCATAAGAATTACATAATAATGCCTCTAGTGATGCTTGTGGATATTTTATCCACATTTTAGTGCATAATTCTATAAACTCGATTTTTTTCTCATTCCATATACTATTTGAAAATTTTGCCTTTATCGGATCAGAGCATATAGGGTTATACACTTGTTCTATATCATTTCCTGGCAAGAATGTCTTTATTAACTCTTTTTCTTCTTCAGTTAATGTATCTTTATTTTCTATCCAAACTCTTGCAAATTGTTGTAATGGTACTGAAAGTGTTTCTCTTATATCAGATTTTTTTATATTAAATATTTTAAATATTGGTCCTGTAAAAATTGCATATGTTACAAAAACAATTAAATATAATATGATTAATTTTTTTCTATATTTTTTATGTATTCCAATAACAAATGGCATTGATAATAATAACACATAAATCCCATTATTTCTAAATAAAAATACCATTATCATTATTATAACAAATTTAATATTAAAGTTTTTGCTTTTTATTATTTCACTATTTATTGCCATTTCTATTAAAAATGTAACATATATTGTCATAAACAAAGCAAATGGTACGTCTTTCCACATTGTAACTGCATAAATTGCAAATGGTGGATAAAAGGCATACATTAATAGTGTTATTATCCTTATCGCTTTATTCACTTTATATTTAGCCATAAAATAAATTGTATATGAAAATACACAGGCAGTTAATATCATTTGAAATATTGAATATATCGCAATTCCAATATTATAGTTACCTATTAGTTTTCCTATATTCATTGCAATTGAAATTAAACCTATATGTGCAATTGGATAGTGATTTTCCAAAGTTCTATACCCCATTGCTTGCAATATTTCTGCCAAACTATCTGTTGATATTATTCCTGGGAATTCATTTAAAAAATATGGTATATACATAGCAAATATAAATATTGCAACTACAAAAAAACTTCTTTTATTCGCAGTAAAAAATTGATAATCTTTATCAGTTTTCCTTAAAATTTTAGGCAATACTATCTTATACAATAATAATATTATAAAAAATAGTATTATTGTATATCCACAAAAAATTGCAATTGAACTTATTATTGTGCTTCCATCTTTTAAAATTCCTTCCAAGCTCATATATTTTTCAATGCTATTTCCTAAAACTTGAAATAAGCTTAGTATTATTGCTATTATTAAACTTATAATATTACATCTTTTATCTTTAAAAATCTTTTTCATTTTTTCTCCTATATTATCGAAAAGATTGTACTATAAATTTTATATGTGAATTTATTTAAAGTTTTCATATATAAATTATATATTTTGTATTTTCTGCTAAGTCCCTTACCTTTTTTTAGAATCTCATTCTGTTTCCAATTTGGAAATTCTTTGTTTACTTTTTCCCAAGTAAATTCCAACATTTTTTCTTGAACTTCTTCATTTTGAATTTTTACCATTCTAAGTAATGAACTGCAAAACGCATATCTTGCATATAAATATTCTAATTGTGTTTTATATTTTTCATAAAAATCATTTTCTTTATAGTATTCAATTACATTATCTAAAACATCAAATATTTCTTTTGTTCTTTCATTTTGTGAATTAGATATTGATCCTTCTCGTTGAATATAATGTATACAAGGCTTTTTTAAAAACGATATTTTATTTAAATGTAGTATTAATTTGTATGTAAATTCTACGTCTTCATATCTGTATCCTTTTGGGAATAAAATTTTTGTTTCTTCTAATATTTCTCTTTTTATTAGTTTGTTCCAAGCTACAACTCTTATTTTAGTTAATGCCTCTGCTGTTCCTTCATATTTTTCCCCTACATCTGTTTTTACTTTATCTGGATAATTCCAAAAAAAGTCACATTCCACCATGTCACTTTTTTCTTTTTGTGCTATATCATACATTAATTGATACATATCTTTTTCTACATAATCGTCTGAATCCAAAAATGCAATATATTCCCCTTTTGCATATGGTATAGCAAAATTTCTTGCATCAGACAAGCCACCATTTTCTTTTTCTAAATATACTATTTTTTCTGGATATTGTTTTAAAAATTTTTTTACAATATCTATACTTCTATCTTTTGAACCATCATTTACAAGTATTATTTCAATATCTTTTAATGTTTGATTTACCAATGTTTCTAAACATTTTTCTATATATCCTTCCACATTGTAAAAAGGCACTATTACACTTACTTTTGGCATATTTTTTACCTCATTTTCAAATATAATTTAACATCTATTGCTAACAAAATTCTTTTTATTAATTGCTTAATATTATTAGCTTTTATGTTCTTATACATTTTTCTTTGCTTTATTTCTTTAATATATTCTTTTTGGTCTTGCTCATTTAGTGTTTGTGTTTTTAATATTACTGAATTTGTATAATATCTTTTTACAAATTCTTTTGTTTCTTTTTCGATATTATATTTTTCAATATTTTCTATCATATAGTCATAGTGTTCAATCATATCTTTTGCACGTAATTTATTTTTATTATAATCATTATCTCTAGTTAGACTATTATCTGTTTGTAAATAATTATATCCATAACAATTTGTTGATACAAATGTTTTAGCATTTACTATTACTAATGATGTTAGGCCGAAATCTTCGTGATATCTTAGTTTATATTGAAAATTATTTTCCACAAAATATTTTCTCCTATATAAGTAAATGCAAGCAGGGTCCATAAATTTGTCTAACACACATAATATTTTATAGGCCTCTTCTCCTGAACATTTACTAAATACGGGACCACTTACTAATTCCATAATTTCATTTTTAGTATTTACCAGTTTTAACTTGAATTTAATTACATCTATTTTTTCATCCATATATATTTTTAAGTCTTCATATGTGTTGTTATCTAAATAATCGTCAGGGTCAATAAAAGATATGTAATCACCATCTGCATATTTAACCCCATAGTTTCTAGCTGATGCTAGTCCACCATTTTCTTTTTTGAAATATTTTATTATTAGCTCTGGATTGTTTTTTTGATATTCTTTTATGATCGTTTCAGAATTATCTGTTGCTCCGTCATTAACAATAATTATTTCAAAATCATTCATTGTTTGTGATTTAATACTATCTAAACAATGTTTGATGTAATTTTCTACATTATAAACTGGTATAATTATGCTTAATTTTGGTGATTTCATATCTTTTTCTCCATACTTATATCAAATTTTCTTTGTCGTTTACCGCTATTCCTATAAACAATGGTAAACATGTAAATATACTATATACATATCTTGGTTCGCAAAACACAGGTGATGCTAATGCTGTAAACCATACAAATAGCACTGGTAAGAATATTATTATTTTTTTATATTTTTTCTTATATATTAAATATGTTATACAGCCAAGTATTAGCCAGAATAAAAATCCTACACTTAATACCATACTTGCAATTGGAAAATCTCTGTTATTTACAAATTTATTTAATCTATCTAATGAGCCTATTTTTACAATTGGATTAGTATCAAATTTATAATCTTCGTATTTTCCAAACTGTTCGGTATTTACTCCTGTATATATTCCCCATCCTACTGTATTAGGGTAATAGTAACCATAAGAACCTAATACAAATGATTTTACTGTCTCTGTTGGAAATTCTAACGCTAGTTCAAAATATAATTTTACTAATCCTATTTTATCTTTCTTGAACCCTTCTTCTGAGAACTGAGCTTTTATAGGATCCGCAAATACAGGGTCATATAATTTTTCAAAATCTTCAATTGGTAAATATTGTCTTATTTTATCTTTTTGTTTATCGCTTAATTTATCTTGGTTATACGACATTAATCTCGCAAATTGTTGTAATGGTACTGATAAAGCTTCTTTTGTAGAACCTGATTTAATTCCCATTAATTTATATCCTGGTCCAGTTATTATTTCATATAATACTATTGGTATTAAAAACATTATTAAAATTTGTTTATAGTATTTTCTAAATGCTATTAAAACAAATGGTAAAGTTAATATGATTGCATATACCCCATTATTTCTAAAGAACATTGCTATAAACACTGCTATTGTTAATAATGCTATTTTCTTTTTTGAGCTAAAGAATGCTTTAGTATCTGTACACATTTCTGTCATTCCAATTGTTACTAGTAACATCATTAAAGCAAATGGTATATCTTTGTACATAGTTATTGTATAAAAACATACTGTTGGACAGAACATATAGAATAATAATGCTAATACTCTAAAGAAAACTGGTATTTCTTTTCTTGCCATATAATATATACAAAATGAGAAAATTATTGATGTTGCTAATGTTTGAAGGATTGTATATATAAAGGCTCCTGTTTGATAACTTCCAAATATTCCACTTCCTATTTTCATACATATTCCTATTATCAATGTATGTAATACTGGATGATGATTTGTTAATTCTATTGCCCCTGTTCCTTGTAATATTTGTATAACAGAATCTATTAATACATTTCCGGGATAATAGTTTAGAATATATGGAATATATGCTAAAAATATTATTCCAGCAACTGCTATTAATGATTTTTTGTTAGCTGTAAAAAATTTATATTCTTTTATATTTTTTATTTTTTCAATTCCTTTAGGAATATTTCTAATAATTATAACTACTAATGGTACTATAAATGCAAACGTCGCTTCAAATTTACATATTAGCATTACTATATCTCTTTTTCCTACTGGAAAATCACTAGGCATTGCAGCGGCATATCCAATTATTGCAAAACTTGAAATTATAAAGCTATAAATTACTGAACAAATATACAATCTTTTGTCTTTTTGTTCTAATGCTTTATTAAATAATATACATAAAATCGCAGCCATTAATATCCATTTAAAGTCATTTCCAAAAAATCTAAACTCTCCATTTACAACATTTACTGAATAGCATATAGTTGTAACTATTGATATTATTAGTATCCACAGATTTTTACTTTTTAGTATTTTTTTCATTTTTAATCTTATTCCTTTCATAAGGTATAACTCTGGCTAGAAAAAAAATTGTAATTATTTTTCACTCTTCTCTTTGCCAACTTTTTCTATAAGTTCCAATGTAAATATAGTTAATATTGGTAAACTTAGTAACATTGGATATACATATCTTAATTCGCCTGACACAGGTGAAGCAATGGCAGTTAAAAATACAACGATATATGGAACAAAGGCTATTAATAATTTATAATTTTTATAATATATGTTTATGAAAAATATACCAACTAAAATCCAGAAGTAAGCTCCTAAATTAGCAATTAGACTTATTATTGGAACATCTTTTTCATACATTGCTTTTCTTATATTTTCTAATGCATCTATTTCTATTATTGGACTTTTCTTAACTTTCATAAATTGTTGCTCATTTAGTGGTGTTTCATAGGTGTCACTACCTAATGCATATGTTTCCACTTCTGGATAATAATATCCAAATGAATTGCATACAAATGCTGCTATTGTTTCATCAGGGAATTTCAAAGTAAAATGTAAAAATAATTTAATAAATTCTACTTTATTTTCTTTAAATGTTTGATTTGCAAATTTTTCTTTTACCATATCAACTATTGTTGGGTTATATCTTTTGCTAATCTCATCTGTTTGAATATATTTATGTATTAATTCTTTTTCATTTTCTGTTAGTTCTGCACTTCTATATTTTTCTAATCTAGCCATTTGTTGAATTGGCACAGTTAAGAACTCTGCCGATTCTGTTTGTTCAATCTTTATTTTATTAAATACTGGTCCACTGATAACTAAATATAGTATTATTGGAATTCCAAACATAATTGATATACTTTTCCAATTTTTTATATTTGTTGTAAGCACTACCACATATGTTATTGCTAATATGTATATACCTGTGTTTTTGAAAAACGGAACAAATGAAAATAATATAATTGTAAGTATTATTTTCCATTTGCTTTTCAAAAAGTTTTCCTTATTAGTTACTAATTCTATTAATGGTATAATCATTAATAATACTAATAATGAAAATGGTGTATCTTTCCATATTGCTATGTTTAATTGCCCTATAAATGGTGTTAGTGCAAAAAATATAAGTGCTAATATTCTATATATTGTTTTAATATTTTTCTTCGCCATATAATATATAATAAATGAAAATACCGCCGCACTTAAAATTAATTGAATAAGTGACAATGTTCCAAAAGCTATTGTAAAAGAACCTGTAATATCACTTACATATTTTATAACGCTAGAAATTATAAATGTATGTAATACTGGATGATGATTGGTATAATTGTATATTCCAAATCCTTGCATTAATTGATAATTTGTATCAAATGATGTTGTTCCTGGGAAGTAATTCAAATACCAAGGTAAATATGCAATTACTAAAATTCCCCAGACTATCAAAAACGATTTTATATTAGAAGTGAAAAATGTTTTCTCACTTTCACTTCTTCTTTTTGTTCATTATCTGTATCTTTTTTATTTTTTAATCTGTCACAAATTATTGTAAATATAACTGTCATTATTGGCATATATGCAATAAATTTTAATATTATATATGTACAAATATTTAGTGTAAAGTTTGCAGAGGTATTTCTCCAAATTTCTTGTGCTAACATTCCAAGAACTTCTAAAAATGCAATAATGCATCCAAATATAATTCCTACAACTTTTAATCTTTTTTCTTTTTCTATTTTTAGATATTTATCAAATATTATATATACAAATCCACATATCATTATCCATTGTAATGAATTTCCTCCAACACATTGTAGTGCATTGTCTTTGTATGTGTATTTTAGATTTAATAAAATTGTTATAATTATAGCCGAAATTATTGTTATAATACTTCTAATCTTATTTTTTTGTTGAATATGCATACCTTTCTCCTTCTATTTTTTCAATTGTTTAAATTTGTCTGCATAATCATTTAATGTTAATTCAAAATCTTGTTTACTTCTTTTAATCATTGTTTCAAGTATTAGTCCTCCAAAGAATGATTGTATACTACAAATAAAGAAAAATACACTTGCTACAAAAGATGGCATTTTAGGAACTAGTCCTGTTTGTACATAATCAACTAATACTGGTGCTAAGAATAATAGTCCCATTATGGCTAATATAGCAGCAACCCAAGTAAAGAATGAAAATGGTCTATAGTTTTTATATAATGTTATAATTGTTTTTATTACTTTAAATCCATCTGAATATGTGTTTAATTTTGATACACTTCCTTGTGGTCTATCACGATATTCAATTATAATATTTTCAACTCCCATGTTTTTATCTAATGTGTGTATTGTCATTTCTGTTTCAATTTCAAAACCTTTTGATAATACTGGAAATGTTTTTACAAATTGATAACTAAACGCTCTATATCCTGTCATAACATCACGAATATCACTTTTGTATATCATATTTATAAGTTTGCGTACTAAAACATTTCCTGTATTATGAAATGGTCTTTTGTTTTCTGTAAAATATGTTGAAGATAATCTATCTCCTATAACCATATCTGCATTTCTTTCTAGTACTGCTTGGCACATTTCTCTAGCATTTTCTGCTGGATATGTATCATCTCCATCTGTCATAATATAACATTCTGCATCAATATCTCTAAACATACTACGGATTACATTTCCTTTTCCTTGTTTTCTTTCGTAACGAACAATAGCTCCTGCTTCTTTTGCTATTTTATCTGTTCCGTCTTTTGAGTTATTATCATATACATATATTGTTGCTTCTGGTAATTCTCTTTTAAAATCTTCTATTACCTTCTTTATTGTTTTGCTTTCATTATAACATGGTATTAATACTGCTATTTTATCCATTTTCTTATCCTCCAATTATTTATTTCCTTTTATTTTTTCTCTTAGTTTCCACCATTTTGAATTTTTTATGGCTTCTAATTCTCTTTTGTAGTTATCTATTTCTTTCACAGCTTGTTCAAATTCTTTTTTGAAATAATCCCTTGAATATTCAGCTTCTTGTTTTTCTTTTCCTATTTCTTCGATTCTTTGATTCTTTTCAAGCTCTATTTCCTTAATATTTATTTCAGCTTTTGCCAACTTTTCTTTTTTCTTTGTATACCTTTCATATGATTCTAATGTAGCACTTTTTAACCAATTTGATTTTTCTATTACATATTTTTTGTAATCTTTTATCGAAATATCATTTTCATATTTTCCATCTTCTTGTTCAGACTGTTTTACAAATTCTTCACATCTTTTTATAAGATTGTTTCTTAATTCTTTCCAACCATCATCATGTTTTGGAATATTATTATAATCATATTTTACTTTTCCTGAAATAAAATCCTCTTCACTGCACGATTCAATATATTTGGTATAATCCCCAAATCTATCATTTCTATAATCTTCATTAAGTAATATTGTAGGAGTTCCTAATGCTAAACAAGGTAAGGCACAATGTAGCCTATATGATACAACGGCCTTAGCTCCTTGATATACTTTTAGTAATTTTTCTACATTTTTCATTCTTTCATCCCAAGGTAATTTATAATAATCTTCTGGAACTATATGTGTTATTTCTTTCACTTCCATATCTGTTGTTTTTCTTATTTGATTTACAATTTCTTCGCTTACATCTACTGCACATATATAATTACCTTTTTCTATACCATTAAATGGTTGTAATGTTAATGTCATACATCCTGTATATTCTGTCTTTACTCCTTTTTCGCCTAAAAGTTTCAGTGTATGACTATCTCTGCATCCTATTGGTTCTATACTTTTTAAATATTCTAAACCATATCCTTGTAAATGATATGCTCTATCTGTTGTATCCCAAAACCAATCTTTATATGTAAAGTGCATTGATATTGGCAAAGGTTTTATATATGGTGATGGCGGCCAATTTAATGTATATTGTAAAAACCATCCATTTGTAATTACAGCAATTTTTTCTTCAGTATCAGGAACAAATTCATCTATATGGTTTCTATCCACATAATAGTCTACTCTTGGCAAAAATCTTTTAGTAACATATGCTTGTACATCGTCTCCAATATTTCTGGTGTCTTGCTCAACCATTAATCCAAATTTCATGTTTTTCCCCTTTCTAAATTTTTATAAATTCTTTTACCAACTCTTCACATTTTTTATCAAAATCTTTTTTCCACTGTCTGTATAATTCCATTACTTCTTCTCTATTTTTTAGAACATTTTCAATTCTTTCCTTTATATATTCTGCATCGTCTTCACGCTCTAAGATTACATATTCTCCTAGTTTAGTCCCAACAAAGTAGTCATTGTTATTTCCTAATAAGCAAGGAACTCCCATTTCAAAACTTTCTAGTGGAAACATTGGTGCATTTTCTGTAAATGTTGGGTATATATTTACACTATTTTTTTGTATTCTTTTCATTAATTCTTCATTTGGAATATAATCATTTATACTTGTTGTTTCTAAGTTTAAAATCTCTGTAAATTTCTTAGCTCCTTCATTTATTGGAACTACATCTGCAATTGAGTTTTCAACTAATTTGATTGCACTTAAAGATGTATATATATTTTTTAATTCTCTTGAATCTGCATTATAAATACCTATCTTATTTTTTTCATTACTATAATTAGCTATTTTTCCTGCATTCTCTTTATGTACATTATTTTGTAAATAATATGATTTAAATCCACATTTCTTATAAAATTCATACATTGTACTTCTTACAAACGCAAAGCTATTTATTTTATTTTCTTTATACAGATTCATTACTTCTTTATTTAAATTCCAAGTAAAATCAGAAAAATATTCATAACAATTTCCGTGCCAAATAACTTTTATTTTTGTATCTGGTGCAATTTCTTTAATTTTTTTTATTAAATCTATCCACCCATCACATATTTGACTACAAATAACTGATTTTATATTATTTTCTTTTATTTCTTTAGCTAATTTTTCTATATCATTTTTTTGATATATATGCTCTAAAGGTACATTATTTTTAAATAATCCTAATGTTGATGCTGCAACACCTAGCCAAGTTGGGTTATAAAATACTATATAATCTCTTCCTTCAAATTCTTTGATTTTTTCTACAGCAGATATTGCTCTTTGGTGGTATTTTTCTCTTTCTGCTTTTACTTCTTTGTTATGTGTCATTTTATATTTTAAAGTACTTAAAAAATGATATATTTTTTTTATTGCTCTATAAATAATTCCATCATTTTTTAAAAATCTTTTTAAAAAGTTTTTTATTTTTTGCAAGGTTATCTTCCTTTCCTATTTCTCTAAAAATGCTTCTATATTATTTTTAGACTTTTCGTTATATTCTTTTTTCCAATTTTTATATAATTCTAAGATTTTTTCTTTATTATCTAGTATTTTTTCTACCATCTTAGAATTTATAATTGCATTATCTTCTGTTGATGTAACTATATATTTTTCCAATTCTTCGCCACTGAATAAATCTGAATTATTTCCTATTAAAACTGGAATTTCTGCTTCCATTCCTAGCCAAAATACTGGGTGCATATATTCTGTAAAGGATGTAGAAACTATAACATCATTTTTCAAAATTGATTTTATTATATTTTCTGCTTTTATTTCTTCTAACTTTTCTGGAGTATTTTGTATTCCCATTGTTGTTAAAAATTCTTCCATTCTTGGATCTAAATTATAATAATTCAAATTACAATTCTCTAAAAATTTTGCTACACATAGTTGGTTAAAAATATTCTTGTCCCATGTATAGTTTAGTGGATATATCCCTAAATTTATCTTTTCGTTTTTATCTTGTTCACCAACTTGTTTTTCTTCTAAAATATAATTTTCCATTAAATATGAACAATTATATCCTAAATTTTTATATGTTTCATATTGCCCTTTTCTTAAAAATGCAATATCTGTAACGATTCCTTTTTTAGATAATTCCAATAATTCAAAGAAATTATTTCTTTCATATTCATAATATAATAAACTATCTTGCGTTGTACAAATTACTTTTATTTCTATATCAGGATATTTTTCTTTTACATCTGCTATCATTTTTCCCCAGCCTATTTCAAGTCCTGCAAATATAATTTGTTTAACACCTTTTTCTATTTCTTCATTTATAACTTTCATATTATTATTATAGTCAAAGTCTGTCCAACCTAAATTTATTTTTTTATTATTTTTAAACATATTTGTTAAACAAATATTGTCTTCAGGCTTTTTATCTGAGTATAATAAAATGTATTTTTTCATATTTTATTTCCTTCCTAATAGTTTTCTCGCTGCTCCTTTTGCTGATGTTAATAAATTCATATATTCTATATCATTATATATAATAAATGCTTCTTTCCAAGCTTCTTTTCTTAATATGTTTCTGCATTTTATAACATTTAATTTATCTTTAGATGATAATTTATCATCTTTTTCCACATATTCAGCTTTTCCAAATGTATCGTTAAATACCATACTATAATATGCATCCACAAGTTCTTTACTTGGTTTTGTTTTTAGTTTCCTAATTAGTTCATATACAAATTGTTTTGTTTCACTTCCCTCATATGGATGATATTTCATATAATCATTTATAATTTCTGCTCCTGCAAACATTCCATCTTGTAATGGTTTGATATATTTTTTAACAATATCTGTTTCTTCTGTTTTTGCTTTTCTTATAGCCTCACCTTGTTTGTATTCTATAACACTTCCTGTTCCTGGGTTATAAATCCATTCTAGTAAAGTTATTATACAAGCTACTTCGTTATCTCTTATTTTTTTATCGTCTATAAAACTAATTTTATAAGAATTGTTAGGTTGCAAATTATAGAAATCATATAATGTTAAATAATATCCTCCAACCATTTTGTTTGTAAATATATGTGCCAAATTATCTTGTATTGTTCCCCTCCAACCTATATCTACTGTAAACATCGGCTTGTCGTCATTAACAATATTTTTCTTTTCTTTAAAATATTGTAATAACTCTTCTCTTTTTCTGTCTAATTCAACTTGAATTTTGCTTGTAAAGTCTTTGTCATTACATAAGTTTTGTATTCTTAAATCAAACCAAGGATCAACTATATTTTCTTCTATATTAATATCATATTTTCCCATAAATTCTTTATATGGTGTTATATCTATTGCTAATGTTTTAAATAAAGCTTTAACACTTTGAACTCTGTATTGTGACCATAACCTTAATAATTCTGTTATTGAAAATTCTTTTAAAGATGCAGAAAATGTACCCATTCTGCTAACTTCTATTGTGTCGCAATCTGGTAATTTAACTCCAAAAGGATTATTTCTTTTTATTAATTCGTGAATTTTTATAAAAGTTTCTCCTTCTCTTGTTTGATAATATACTTTATCTATATTATTTTTTATTGCATATTCTACAATGCTATATCCAAAGAAGTATAGTAATGGTGCTAAGTCAACTCCACAATTAAATAATCTATTTTTTTCTGTTGATACATCTTTTTTTATTGAGTCCAAATTAATTTCTAATTTTCTACCTTTTTCTGGTACAAAATTAAAATCTGTTTTTGTCGTTTTTATTGTTTCTATTCCTAAATTATTTGCAACTTCTATATCTGAATATTGATTATCTCCAACATGTATATGTTCTTCTGGTTTTATATTTAATTCTTCTTCAGCCTTTTTATATAAGTTTCCTGACCTTTTGTTTAGTAAATAATCTGCTGAACTATAAATTTTTTCAATTTTTACAGGAACTTTTACATAATCTAATAATTCTTTTAAATTATCTGCACTCATATAAAAATCAGATATGCAATACATTTTTAAATCTTTGTATTTTTCGAATATAGGTAATATTTCTGGATTTATAAATATATTTCTTTTTTCTTGTTCTAATTCAACTCTTAATAATTCTTCTGAAATGTCAATATTTGAATCTATTAATATTTCTTTTTGTAAATTTTTAAATACCTCTAGAATTCTGCACTCGTCATCAAAACCTTCTTTTTTATTTGCCTTACACATATCTGCTTCTATTCGGTCTCTTAATTTTAATATTTCATAAATATCTTTGTATTTTTCTTTTAACTCTTTTTCATGTTTTAATATTAAATAATTTGCTGTATATAATTTTATTTCTTCTGGGTGACATTTTCTTTTTAAAATTGTATCCCAAATATCAAAGCTTATAATTTTTGACATATATAATAACATCCTTTCTTGCTTTTTTCTTCCTGCATTTTATCATTTATTTTTTATATTATCAAGTTTTATTCTAATTTTAATAATATTTTTGTTTTATTCTTACTACTAGTAAGTCTTATTTTAATAAAAACTTTAGAATCAATCTATTTTGTTTCAACATGAATATATAATTATTACAATTTAAATATTTTGTTAGACTTTTTATTAATTGTATTTATATTTTTATTGCATCATATTCTATACAAAAAACTGAGACAGAAAACTTTCAAAGTTTCCTGTCTCAGTTTTTGATATAGAATTTTTTATATCTAAATTATCCTTCTACTGGATAAACACTAACTTGTTTTTTGTCTCTACCTTTTCTTTCAAATTTAACATTTCCATCTACTAATGCATATAAAGTATCATCACTACCCTTACCAACATTAGTTCCTGGATGTACTTTTGTTCCTCTTTGTCTTACTAGGATATTTCCTGCTAAAACAAATTGTCCATCAGCTCTTTTTACACCAAGTCTTTTAGACTCACTCTCTCTACCATTATGAGAGCTACCTTGACCTTTCTTATGAGCCATGTTTCTCAACTCCTTTCGGTTTTGTTTTATTTATGTTCCCTTTATTAAAATCTATGTTTTAATTAAAAACTAAGCTTCTACTTTTTCAGTAGCTTTTGTTGTTTCTGCTTTTTTAGCTGTTGCTCTTTTAGCAGCTGTTTTGATTCCTGTAATTTCTACTTTTGTATATGGTTGTCTATGACCTTGTTTTCTTCTATAGTTCTTTTTAGCTTTCATTTTGAAAACAATGATCTTTTTTGCTTTACCATGAGAAACTACTTTTCCTTCTACTTTTATACCTTTTACATAAGGATTTCCTACTTGTACTTTTCCTTCTTCAGATACTAAGATTACTTTATCAAAAGTAACTTTTTTTCCTTCCTCTGCATCTAATTTTTCAAAAAATACAACATCTCCTTCTGCTACTTTGTATTGTTTTCCACAGCTTTCGATTATTGCGTACATTTAAAATGCACCTCCCTTATTTGTATACTCGCTAATCCTTAAATTTCAGGCAATTAACTTATTGTTAATATTTAGGTGCCTTGACTAAGCGGATTACAGTTCCTAATTTTACCATACTTCTACTTAGTTGTCAATTGTTTTTTCAAATTTTCAAGTGCCTTTTTTCGGTGACTTATTAGATTTTTTTCTTCTTTTGTTAATTCTGCCATTGTTTTTCCATTTTTTAGTTCAAATATTGGATCAAATCCAAATCCATTTTCTCCTCTTGGTTTTTTAGTTATTTTTCCTTCTATTTCTCCTTTTCCTACAATTATTTCTCCATTATCATAGTATGTTATTACACATCTTACTCTTGCTTTTCTGTCTTCTTCTTTTAAATCTTTCATTTTTTCTAATATAGCTGTATTCCTTTGTTCTGGAGTAGAATTTTCTCCTAAAAATCTTGCTGTATATATTCCTGGCCATCCATCAAAAATATCTATACATAACCCACTATCATCTGCGATGCATGGCATATTTGTTATTTTTGATATTTCTTTTGCTTTTTTTAATGAGTTTCCTTCAAATGTGTCTGCATCTTCTTCTATTTCTATATTGCACCCTACTTCTTTTAGACTAAGTAATTCATAATTATTTAAAATTTCTTTTATTTCTTTTAATTTTCCTTGATTATTAGTTGCAACTATAATTTTTTTCATTTTTTTCGATCTCCCTTTTTTATTTATATTTATCATAATATTAATGTTTTTTCAATGTATAATAGAATAAAATCTGACATTAATAACATTCCTATAATATAAAAAAGAAGTTCTAATTTGAACCTCTTGTATATTTTACTAATAATTTTTCTACTTCATCAGAAGTGGCTAATTTTGAAACTTCATCAGCCAATTTCTGGCATTCTTTAAAATCTAAATTTCTTATCAATTTTCTTACATTTAAAACTTTATTAGCATTCATTGAAAACTCATCTAATCCTAAGCCTATTAATAAAGGGATAAATGTTACATCTCCTGCCGCTTCTCCACACATTCCGCACAAGATGTGGTTTTTGTGAGCACCTTCAATTGCTTTTTTTATAAGTCGAATTACAGCTGGATGAAAATGTGTATATAAATTAGCAATTTTTTTATTTCCTCTTTCAACAGCTACTGTATATTGAATTAAATCATTTGTTCCAATACTAAAAAAGTCACATTCTTTTGCTAATTCATCTGCAATAAGTGCTGCTGCTGGTATTTCTATCATAATTCCAATTTTTATATTTTCATCAAATTTAATTTTCTTTTCTCTTAACTCTTCCTTTACTTCATTTATTATTTCTTTTGTTTTTCTTAACTCTTCTAATGATGAAATCATTGGTATCATAATAGCCATATTTCCAAAAGCACTTGCTTTTAAAATTGCCCTTAATTGTACTTTAAATAAATTAATGTCATCTAAACAAATCCTAATTGCTCTATAACCTAAAAATGGATTATCCTCTTTTGGCAATTTCATATATTTTAAATCTTTATCTCCACCTATATCTAATGTTCTAATAATTACTTCTTTATTCTTAAGTTTTAATACTACTTTTTTATATGCTTCAAATTGTTCATTTTCAGTTGGAAAATTTTCTGAGTTCATATAAAGAAATTCACTTCTAAATAATCCTACTCCTTCTGCTGTGTTTTGAATTACAATTTTAACATCATCTGGCATACCTATATTAGCTAAAACTTTAACTTCATGTCCATCTTTTGTCATTGAATCTTGATTTTTATAATTTTCTAATTCATTCTTTTCTTTTTTTATCTTTTCTTTTATCTCTTCAAAATTTTTATATTCTTTTTTAGAAGGATTCACAAAAATTTCACCTGTTTTTCCATTTATAGCAACAACATCATTTTGTTTTATATTTTGTGTTATTTTGTTAACTCCTACACTTGAAGGAATTTCATGAGTCCTTGCCATAATAGCCATATGAGAATTCATTCCACCTACTTCTGTAATAATTCCTTCTATATTCTTAAAATCTAATTTTGCAATATCAGATGTTGATAATTCTTTTGCAACTAAAATTGTATTTGAAGGTAATTTAGATAAATTTATTTCTTCTTTTCCTATTATTTTTGCTATGATTTTTTTCTTCATATCTTCTATATCCTTACTTCTTTCAGAAATATAGGTGTCATCTACTTTTTCAAATCCTTTTATTATTTCATTAAAACCAATTTCTGTTGCATAAGCTGCATCCCATTTTTCTTTTTCAATTATTTCAATTGTTTTTTGAATCAAATTTGGATCTTGTAATATTAAAAGATATGCTTGCATAATTTCTTTTTCTGTTCCAGATATTTTTTTTAATAAGTCTTCTATTTCTTTTTCAACCTCTTTAATTGCTTTATAAAACTTTTCTTTTTCTAATGTAACATCTTTTATTTTATTTTTTTCTAATTTAATCTTTTGACTTTTAAAAATAATTGCTTTCCCTAATCCTATACCATCAGAAATTCCTGTTCCTTTTAGCATATTTTATCCTTCTTTCTATAGAAATCTATATTAATCAAGATTTTCTTTAATAATGTTTTTTAAATTTTCTAATGCTTCTTTTTCATCTTCCCCATTACATATAATTTCTATTTTTGTTTTTGATTTTATTCCTGCTGCCATAAGCATTAATGGAGATTTAGCATTAATTTTTTTATCATTTACAAGAAAAGTTATATCACTTTTGTATGACATCGCTGTTTTTGCAATTTCTGTTGCAGGTCTTGCATGAAGTCCTGTTTTATTGTTTAACATCACATCTTCTTTTACCATATTTTTATATTTTCCTTTCTTATTTTTATTTATACAGTATTTTCCCAAACATTTTTCTTAAATATAGCCATAATTCCTGCTGCTATTACAGAACCTACTACAAGAGCTAAAGTATACCATCCTGGATTTCCTATTAATGGTAATACAAAAATTCCTCCATGTGGAGCCATTAAACTACAATTGAACGCCATTGATAAAGCTCCAGACACCGCAGAACCAATAACGCAAGCTGGCAACACACGAATTGGGTCAGCTGAAGCAAATGGAATAGCTCCCTCTGAAATAAAAGATAATCCCATAACATAATTTAGTAGTCCTGCTTGTCTTTCTTTTTTTGGTAATTTTTTAGGGAAAAATGTTGCAAGAATAGCTATTGCAAGAGGGGCTACCATCCCGCCAATCATAACTGCTGCCATTATTTCGTAATGACCTTCTGCTAACATTCCTGTTCCAAATGTATATGCTGCTTTATTAACTGGTCCTCCTAAATCTACAGACATCATGCCTGCTAGTATAGCTCCTAAAATAACTTTATTAACTCCACTCATAGAGAAAAGAAAATTATTTAAACCTGTATTTATAGATGCTACAAATGGATTTATTAAAAGCATAATAATTCCTATTAGTAATATTCCAGCCACTGGATAAATTAAAATTGTCCTAATTCCTTCTAAACTTTTTGGTATGAATTTAAATAATCTTTTTAAAAACTTAATTATAAATCCACCTAAAAAACCAGCAATTAAAGCTCCTAAAAATCCTGAACTAATTAGTACTTCTTCTGAATTCATAAGAGATGAAAAAGTTGTACCTGCTTTTGCTATTGCTCCACCTACAATTCCTACTGCTAATCCAGGTCTATCTCCAATACTCATAGCAATGTACCCAGATAAAATAATTAGCATAAAGTCAAAAGCTATTCCACCAATTGTTTTGAAAAATGCTGCTATTGGTGTGTTCATTCCAAAATTTGAAGGATTTATAGAATAATCATCTAATAGAAAAGCAATAGCTATTAATATTCCTCCACCTACTACAAATGGTAGCATATGTGTAACCCCATTCATCAAATGTCTATACACATTTCCACCTAAATTCTCTTCTTTTTCAGAATTTTCATTTTTATGATAAATTGGTATTTCCGAATTTTCTTTTAATGCTTTTTCTATTAATTTTTTTGGGTTATGAATTCCTTCTGATACGCCTACTTTAAGTACTTTTTTTCCATTAAATCTAGATAAATCTACATTAACATCAGCTGCTACAATGATAGCTTTTGCATTTTTTATTTCTTCCTCTGTTAATATATTTTGTGCTCCAGATTGTCCTTGTGTTTCAACTTTTATAAAATGACCTAATTCCTCTCCCATCTTTTCTAAAGCTTCAGCAGCCATGTAAGTATGAGCAATTCCTGTTGGACAAGCTGTAATTCCTAATAATTCATAATTTGACTTTTTCTCTTCTTTGTTGTGTGCCTTTTTTTCTGCATTGTCTATAATCTCTAAAAATTCCTCTTTTGATTTTGCTTTTATTAATTCTTTTCTAAAGTTCTCATCCATTAATAAACTAGACAAACGGCTTAACACTTCTAAATGTACATTATCTTCTGTATTTGGTGCTGCAATTAAAAATAATAACTTAACTGGCTTTCCATCTAATGAATTAAAATCTGTTCCTTCTGGTATTACCATTGCTGCAACTCCTGGCGAAGAAATACTATCTCCTTTCCCATGTGGAATTGCTATTTCTTCGCCTATTCCTGTTGTACCTTTTTCTTCTCTTTCTAAAACTAATTTTAAATAATCTTCTTTATTAGTAATATTTTGATTTTTAGCCATCAATTCGACTGCTTTTTCTATTATTTCTTTTTTTGTAGAAGCTTTTACATTTAAATCTATAGCTTCTTTTTTTATTAAATCTGTAATTTTCATATTTAAGTTGTATTGATTTACTAATCAATACATTCTCCTTTCCTACTTACTTTGTGTCTTTTATATCATTATATATATTGTATATTTTTTCTTTTTTCCCTAAAAACATAGATGCAGTAGTTGCTGTTGCCGCTGCTATTCCCATATCTAGTGCTTCTTCATATTTTGAAGATAATTTATATCCTGCTATAAAACCTGCTATCATAGAATCTCCTGCTCCTACTGTATTTATTCTTTCTTTTACTACACATGCTTTTCTTTTAAATACTTCTCCATTTTCACTTAAGAATATTGCACCTTCACTTCCCATTGATACTAGTACATTTTTTGCTCCTTTTATTTGTAGTTCTTTTGCAAGCTGAATTACTTGTTCTTTGTTTGTAATTTTTGTATTAAAAATTTCTTCTAATTCTTCTCGATTTGGTTTTATTAAAAAAGGCTTAGATTCTAAAGTTTTTAATAAAAGATTTCTTCTTGCATCAACAATTATTTTAACTTCGCTTTTTTGTAACTCATGACAAATTTTTTGATAAATATCTTCTTCAACTCCTTCAGCCACACTTCCTGACAAAACTAAAATATCACCTTTTTTTATTTGCCTTATTTTTTCATATAATAAATCAATATATCCAGAACTTATATATGGTCCTTTTCCATTAATAGCTGTTTCTTCTGACTCTGTTTCTATTTTTACATTAATTCTAGAAATACCTTCATTTACATTTACGAAATCCGTCTTTACCCCATATTTCTGTACCTTATTCTCAATTTCTGTTCCTGTAAAACCTCCAATAAATCCTAACGCTGTTGAATCTATGCCTAATTCTTTTAAAACAATAGACACATTAATTCCTTTACCTCCTGGAAAGATATATTCTTTTTCACTACGATTAATATTACTTAATTTAAAATTTTGTATTTCTATTATATAATCCAAAGCTGGATTAATTGTTAATGTGTAAATCATTTTTTCTCCTTTTTAGTCCTTTATTAAGAATATTTCCCAAAAATTAATAATAATATTCATATAAGTTTTTTAGTCTTTTATTTGTTTGACTTTTATATTTTTCAGTTTTGTATACTAAATGTTGGATAATGTATAAAAAAAATGCTGTTTTTTGTTTCTTTATGATATATTACTTTTTTGGGAGGTGTAAAAATGAAAGATTTAGAAACAAAACATTTAAAAATCAGAAAGTTCAAGATGGATGATGTAGAAGATGTTTATAAAAATTTAGCTACTATACAAGAGCTAAAAAATTGTTCAGAATATCATATTCATAAAAACATATATGAAACTTCTGCTATGGTTTCATCTTTTATTAGAGAATATGAAACTGGTGAACTTGCTTTAGCAGTTGAAGAAAAAGCAACTTCTACTGTAATTGCTTACATTAGATCTTTAGAAGTTTCTCTTCCAGATAAACGTTGTGATATAAAATTTGGAATTACTTTTTCTAAATTTAACACTAATCTTATTGAAGAAGCTCTAAACGCTGTCTTAGACTATCTATTTAATCAATTAGATTTTAACATTGTAATTTCAAAATTTTATGATAGCAATAAAAAATTAACTGAAACAAAATGTGAAATGTTGGAAAATGTCGGAATGAAAAAAGAAGCTGTATTAAGAAATCGTAAAATTAATGAAAAAACAGGAAAATCCGAAAATTTAATTGTCTATTCCATTATGAAAAATGAAAAAACTTACCAATAATAATGGCAAGTTTTTTCATTTATATTTGTGTATCATTTATTATATTAATTAATTTATTAGATAAATTATATGTAAAATTCAACATATAAAAATATTTTTCTATTAGTTCTTTATCTAATATTTCTTTTTTTAGATTTTCTATTTCAAACATTGCTCCTGAACGAAATCTTAAATACAATTCATCATTTTTTATATAAATATCGTACTTCATTTTTGTTTTATCTTCAAATTTTATTAGTTCTTCCATAACATCTGATGTTAATAATTGCATTGCTATAATCTTATTAGTTGTTTTCACATCAAAATATTTTTCAAACTCACTAGAGTCCATATTTAACTTATTTTTATCTAATAAAAATTTTCCATTTTGCATTATTCTTAATTCACTATTAATATTTTTATCCAGAATAATTTTAGCAAATAATCCATTAAATTCTATAATTTCCTCTTCTCTTTTTTCTCCATTTGCATCTTCATGCTCTCTTTTTTCCTTGGTAAGTACTTCAGCCATTTGAATACTATATTTATTATTTATTTGAGCCTCAAAATAATCATCTGACGAATAACAATCATAATATTCATAACCTGCATTTTCATAAATATATTCAGGCATTGATTTATATGGGAAATACTCCAAATTATCGTAAAAATTATTTATAATCTTTTTTATTACTATATTTTTATATTGTGTATTTAATTCTTTATATTCTTTACTAAATCCTGATATTAGTGTTATTATAACATATATTACAGTATCTATTATAAAAATAAACATAATTGCAAACATACTAAAAAATACTGACTTTAAATTTGCACTAACTAAAAATAAAATTAATATATCTACTATTGCACATATTATTAGTGCTATTCTTTTCTGATTCTTGCTTTTCTTTTTAACACATTCATATAATTTATTTATTTCCTGCATATCTTCAGTTTTTAGTTCCTGATAAATTTCATCAAATGTTTTCATCATCTATTCCTCGATTTTTATATTTATATTTTCTCTTTTATAATCTTCTATTTCAAATAGTTGAGCATGTTCAAATCCAAATAAACTTGCAATTAAATTAGATGGCACAACATCTAGTTTAGTATTGTAATTTGTAACTTCTAAATTATATATTCTCCTTGCAGCTTGTAATTGACTCTCTATTTTAGTTAAATTTTTTTGTAAATTCAAATATTGCTCACTAGCTTTTAACTCTGGATAATTCTCTGCTACAGCTATAAGCTGATTCATTTTATTATTTAAAGTTTCAGCACTTTTTATATTTTTCGGCTGTTTCATATATGCTGATCTTAAATTTGCTATTTCTGTAAATATGCTTTTTTCATGTTTTGAATATCCTTTTACACATTCCACTAGATTTGGAATCAAATCAAATCTTTGATTTAAGTATATGTCTATACCTGATTTAGCTTGTCTTACATTATTTCTCGCCTTAACTAAATCATTATATAATTTTAATATAATTACTAATAAAACAGCTACTATAATTAATATTATCATATATTTCTCCTTTTCTATACATTTTCAATTATTACTTCATTTATAAAACCATCATCATCATATTCAAATGATACTTCATAATCAGTATATTTGTCTATATTTTGTTTTAAATTTTTAATCTCATCTACATTTTCTGTTTCTATTTCCATAAATTTTACTTTTATTTTATTTTCTTTTGTTTTATTGCTTGTAATTACAGTATCTAAAACTGATTTTACTCCTACTCCCATTTGAGTTCCATTATATATTTTTATTGGACCATTAAACTGACTTATCTCCATTTTCTTGTCCGTCCCATCTATTATATTTTTTGCTTCATTAAATATATTACTATTATTGTCTACTCCTTCTGTATTCATGCTATTTTCTTGTTTTTCTATTGTTTTATCAAACATGCTAAAAATTTTATCAATAATACCTTCTTCAGTTTTTGTTGTTTTATTAAAGATATTTAATATACTACTTCCTGTAAAGACTCCAACCACTATTAGTAATATTACAACAATAAGTACTCCAATTACTATGGTTCTTACTGTTTTTTCTTTATTATTAGTTTTTTCTATTGGTTGGTCTTCAATTATAGGATTTGAATTTGAATCATTTTTTGTTTCTGATTCATTTATTAATTCATCAACACTTATATTAAATATTTTGCTAATTTCTATTAGTTTATCCATTTCTGGTGTTGTTTGACCTAATTCCCATTTAGATACTGTCTGTCTTGTAACATTTAATTTATATCCTAGTTCCTCTTGAGATAATCCTGCTTTCTTTCTTAAATTAATTAATTTCTCATTAAATTTCATTTTCTTTTTTCTCCTTTTATTTTATATTTTTTGAAATTCTTTTTTTTTGAAATTCTTTTTTTTGAAATTCTTTTTTTTGAAATTCCTGATTTTATTTTAGCAAAAAAGCAAAAAATTTTCTACCTATTTTGGCTTGAAGTTTGTCAACTAAACTTAACATCGTTTATTTTTTCTTGCTCCTGCAGTTGTTTTACTATTTTCAAATTATATATTTTAATTTTTTTCTAATATATGTATCTATTTTTTTATTTTTGTAATTTCATTAATTACCATTCCAAATTGCCTTTAAAAATTTTCCTATAACCTTTTCTTTTTACTAATTCACTTATTAACTTTTCATACTCATGCGGACATCTTTATTTATCTTTTAAACTTTCTAACGTTCCATCATATCTATTTTGCCATCTATATGTTATTCTCTTACATTCTCCAAATTTATATACTGCTTTTGTTACTCCATATTTTTTTGAAAATTTTATTACTGACTCTTTATATTTTAATCTATCTGTGATATTATTACCCATAAGAGAGCACCTCCGATATGTTTATTTTTTGTCATTTAAACAATATCATTTTTGCGGCTCTCATTTTCTACGGATTACAAAAACAGCATAGCTCTCAAACTATACTGTTTTATCTCAAAGGAGTACTTTATCACTAAATATCCTTAGTTGGGTACATAAACATTCTTTGAGTAATTAAATACCAAAAAGTAACGTTTTTTATAATTACTCTATGAGGTTCAATATATAAAATATTAGTCTTTTCAATTTTTCTAATGCCACTATTGATAAAAGTAGGAGTAACTTTATAAAACTCACATATAAACTCTAGCCTTTGTTTTAGACATTCCTCAAATTCTAGCTTTTGCTTAATTATTTTCACTTCAAACACCATCCTTTTCAGAATGATATTTGTATTGTCTGTTCTATAAAAGTTTGAACATATACGTCATTGATACCAACGCCGTAGATATTTACAACTCGTTAGCTCTCTTGACGAATGACTAAATAGTCATTCAAATTATAAATATAATTACCGAATTATTTTATAAAAATCAAGTGAATTTCTAAAAAAGTTTTTACGAATATTTGTTTGTTTTTATTGCTTTATTGTAAAATGTATGTTATACTAACTGACATAGGAAATGAGAATAAGCAGATGTGGTTTTTGCCACCAATTTTACGAATCTTCGTAGGAAGGGTGGTGATGTTTATGGTTAAAGTAATACTATTTTTTATAATATCCTTAATGTTATCTTTAACATTAAACGTTGCCTTGATAGCAGTTCTATATAAGAACTGGGTTGATAAGCAACTACATAAATAAAAAAAGCTCACATCTGTACTTTGACGAGTAGATGTGAGTTTACACATTTTCTTGGCAAAACCACGTTTGTGGTTTCTCCATTTCCTATATTTATTATACACAGATTTTTTATAAATGTCAAATAAATATTTTTATATTTTTTTCAAATATTCTTCTAACTCTGATAATTTTATCTTTTTAGATAAGTTTGAAATATACACATCATTTGAATAATTGAAAACTAAAAAAGTAATACTTTTAATAATCACTTTATGTGGCTCAATATATGTAAGATTAGTTTTTTCTAATTTCCTAATGCTACCATTTATAAAAGTAGGGGTAACTTTAGCAAATTCACATATAAATTCAAGTCTCTGTTTTAGACATTCTTCAAATTGTAATTCTTGTTTAATTATTTTCAATTTATGCACCATCCTTTCGTTTGGATGATTTTTATATTGTTTTTAGCAACAAAAAAATCAACCAGATTTTATTTTCTGATTGATTTTTGTATCTATCTGTTTTTTTAGTTCGAACAGATACGTCATTGGTGCAGATGGCCGGAATCGAACCGGCACGGTTTATTCAACCGCAGGATTTTAAGTTATTCTATCATTTTAATGGTTAGTGATGAATAATACTTTTTAATCCTATTATTTTTGTATTCAAAACCTTATTATTTCAAACTATTTCGTTGCTTTATATTGTAACATAAACAATATAAAATTTATATAAATCTGACACAACTTTTTCAAGTTTTGTTAGAAATTTGTTAGAAAAATTTTGAGCAGTATAACATGAAATAGACACTATACCTTTCGGCATAATGTCCAATTTCTTAGGGCTAATTAGTCGATAGAAGAAACGATAATGTTTTTCATTCCATGTTCATTCTTTTTTCTGCCTTCTTTTGCTACCAATTTACCGTAGTTTCTGAAACTTCTCTGTCCATATTCAGTTGTGATAACACAGCTTCCAATTTCAGAGTGAATGTCCAATGTATTGAACATCATTTCAGTATATTCCCGCGATTCATTGGGCTTAAGGCTTCCACCTAAGATTTCAAGTGCAACCGATGTTTTGTTTGTTACTGTCATAACAGCACCTCCTAATTAATTTGTAATTATATTATACTACATTTTACATAAAATATCAAATATTGCTTTTAATCAAATTTTGCATATTTAAAATTCAAAATGAGCAGGCATTAGTTTATTACCTGTTCTAATTTTTCGTCACAGAATTGATTCTCGTGCGAAGGAAAGGAAAATATATGCAAGATTTTAATTTTTATAAAGTTAATGAAACTTTAAACCATAAATATTATCAAATACCACAGGAATTATTTATAAATCCATTATATAAAAATGCATTAAATTCTGATAGTAAATTGTTATATGGTTTTCTATTAGATAGATTATCTTTATCTATAAAGAATAATTGGCATGATGAAAATGGAAATGTTTATTTGATATTTACTAGAAAAGAAGTACAAGATAAATTAAATCTATCTGATAAAACTGTTACTAAAGCATTTAAACAACTATCAGATGTTAATTTAATATATGAAAAGAAACAAGGTTTTAGCAAACCTAAACTTATATATGTTGCAAAAATACAACATCAAAATATAGAAATATCACATAATCGTAAAAATTACGATTATATAAACGGAGATTCTACGATTACCGAATCGGAAAATTTCCGTGCAATCAATACTAATAATAATTATACTTATATAAAAAATAAAGCAAATAAAAATTCAATGAAATATTCTGGTAGAGATTATTCTCCTGAATTTTTAAACAGCTTATATGCTAATGTCTAATGACCTTAGCAAAGCACAAAAGCAGATATGCTTTTGTGAAAATAGCAATATAAAAATTGGTTATCAATTTTTGTGTTGCTATTTTTTTACCTAAATTGCAATAAGCAAATTTAGGTAAAACGGGTGTAGGGTGTCCCTACCACACTGACACTTTTTCCTATAAGGGAAAAAAAGTGTCAGTGTGTGGTACAACACAATTTTAAAAAGAGAAAAATTTTAATCAGTATAGTGTTATTCTGCTGTGCTAGAAATGGAGGAATTTATATATGAGTTATGCAATAATTAGAAATGCAAAATACAAAAGAGAAAATTTAAAAGGTATCTATCGCCATAATGAAAGAAGAAATAAAAACTATTCTAATAAGAATATTGATAAAGAAAAATCCTATTTGAATTATTCATTAAAAGATACTGAATTTACTTATGAAAAAGAATTTGATAGAATACGAAAAGAATATAATTTAAAAGGTCAAATCAAAACAGTTAGTAATATTATTTGTGAATATATAATTACATCTGATAAAGCCTTCTTCGACACAATTGGAAAAGATGAAACTAAAAGATATTTTGAAACAGCTTATAAATTCGTTTGTGAATACAAGGATTTAGGCGAACAATATATTTTATCTGCAAAAGTGCATATGGACGAGGAAACTCCACATATGCATTTAGTTTTTATTCCAGTAGTTCATACTACAGATAAAAAAGGCAATAACATAGATAAAATTGCTTGTAGTGAATTTTGGAAAGCTAAAGATAGTTACAGACAACTACAAAATGCTTTTCACTCTTATATAACTGCAAATGGCTTTAATTTAGAAAAAGGAAATTCTAGTGAAAGAGTACATTTATCTGTTGAAGATTATAAGAAAATTACAAATTTTGAAAATACTAAAACAGTTCTTAAAGATATTAAACTAGAATTACCAGAAACACCTGATATTAAGAGTTTTGGAAAGTTAGTGCGAAATAGAGATGAAAAAATACAAGAGTTAGTTGTAGAACCAAGAGATAAAATGATAAAAGAACTACAAGAACAAAATTCTTTACTTTATCTAACACTACAAAGTCAAGTTAATACTGTAGAAAGAGCTTCAAAATATGAAAAAGAAAGAAAATCTATAATGTGTGAAAATAGAGAGTTAAAAGAAAAATGCGAAAATATGAAAAATGACTATTCTGTTAAACTTAAAGAAGAAATAAGAAAAGTTGAAAATAAGTATGAAGATGAAATCTATCAGTTAGAAAAAGAAAATAGCTTTTTACGAAAAGTTATAAATACATTTCAAAAAACTGTAAATAAATTTATACATTGGGTTTGCCATAAATTTTCAGTATCTTCTGAAGAAGATTTTATTAGAGATTTTCAAGTTCAAAACGATATTTATCTTGATCCAGAAAAGCAGATTGAATATGAGGAAGAACTTGAATATGAAGAAATGGAGTGGTAGTTTATACTATCACTCCATTAAACTTAATTATCAGTTTGCAATTTTCTTCTATATTCTAAAAGTTTTTGCTTTCTAATTTGATTTGATTTTCTTAAATTTGCAATTTGCTTATCATATAAAGCACATAACGAATTTACTTGTTCTTCTGTAAGTTCTTCTTCTTTTATTTCTCCATTACGATATTGTTTTTGAAGTTTTAACAATTTTGTTTCTTCATCTTCAATATTTCTAATAGATTCCATAAAAGATTTTTTTATATTTTCATTGTTTTTCTCATCTTCAATAGTATAACAGTTGTTATCAATAACATTATTCTTACTAAATAAGTTTTTAAAAAACATTTTTATTTTATTAAAAATTCCATTTCTATTAACTTGAACTAATGATTTTTCTTGTGTATTTTCCTTCATATTTTTACTCTCCTATACTTTGGTCTTCTTTTGCATTTTGTTTATCTATTAAAGCTTCTGCTTCAGAAATAGTTTTAGCTTCTTCCTCTAAAGCAACTAATTGTTCTTCACGTTTTTTTAATGGTGTACTTTCTCCATTAAGCCAAGCTGATAACTCTGGTGAAATATCACTTTTAGCGTTTTCTTGTCCAGATGGTCTTATAATTTCTCCAAATTCATTAATATGCACTCCCATTGCTTCTGAATATTCCTCTATACTCATTCCTTCTGGCATTTGTGAATTTGGTCTATTATCAGCTTCAGGATGTTCTGCATAAAATTCTTCTAGTTCTTCTTCTGCCTCTCTCAAATCATCAGATGTGAGCCCTAGTTCGTATCCTTCTAATTCTAAATCTACATATTCTGGTTCTTCGTATAAATAATCTTTCTCTAAAGTAGTTAAGGCTTCTCTAATTTTTAAATTATGATTCATTTCAGCATCATCAAAAACAATACTATCAGGAAGTAACTCACTTTCTAAAGCATCATAAAGCTCTGACAAATCCCCAGTAGCTCTAAACACTTCATCCATTCTATCTGGATTTTTCAATATTACATCCACTAATTCATTTATGCTCATTTCATTTAATCTTTTTTCAACTTCCATAATTTTTTCCTCCTATATTTTATAATTCGAATGCTTGTTATAAAATACTACATTTTAATTATAACATATATTATTTTTTTTGTAAAATTGTTACATATTTTTGATTTCTACTTTTTGGCTTATCTGGAATTGTCATTTGTAATTTATCTTTTTCTAATAATGGATTTAAGTAGTCATACATAAATGTTGGTCTATGTTTTAGTCCAATATATTCCATAATTTCTTTTACACTTTTTGGCTCTTTACAAAATTCTAAAATCAAATTTATTTTATCTTCTTTCTTGTTCGGTTTATCTTGTTCGGTTATCTTGTTCGGTTTTACTTGTTCGGTATCATATTCAAATGGGTTTTCTTTATATTTAAATGAAACTCTCAAAAAATGATCCATAAATTTAAAACAACTTTTATCATAAGCATCTAAAATTCTTAGAACTCCAGAACCTATATTTTCAATTAAATCTACATCCTTAAACACTCTAATAAGTTCTTTGTTTCTTGGAGCAGTAACACCTTCTAAAAATTCTTCTTGTGATAATTCTTGAGGAAGTCCACCTGCAGATGTTATTTCAATTCTGTCGGAGTATAATTCTATAATAGGGGTATTCCCATAAGAATAATCATTATGTACAATAGCATTTATAACTGCTTCTTTTAGAGCTTTACTATCAATTTTTTCTACTTCTTTTCTTCCTTTATATTCTATCTTTGCATAAACTGTATTTTCAGTATCAAGCCTATCTAAAATTTTTTGTGTTGCTGTAATTAAGCAACGATATCCATATTCTTGATTTTCTACTAAATCCATTTTATTAGTGCCTAAATATTTTACAAGCTTTATTGAAACATTGTTTTCATCTGCTAATAAAAACGCGTTATAATTATATTTACCTTCACTTGTTAGCAAATCAAGATTTTGTAAAAAATTATCATTTAATTTTAAACTATGTTCTTCATAATAAATTTTTAATTGATTAAATGTTAACTCTTGTCTAGGGGAATCAATTTCTTTTAATGTATTCTTAATTCTTCTAGCATACATATCATCAATCATTCTTTCTGTCATTCTCTCTTTGCTACTACCAACTCTAACATAACAACCTTCTGGAGTTCTGCCTTTTTTTCTTAAATAATAAGGTTTTTCCGTTCCACTTGATATAACAACTTTTATTATTTCTTTATCATCTATTGTTTCCACTAATACATCAAACAATCCCAAAGTTGAAGGTTGTATATTATTTTTTATTCTGTCTTTTATTTGTAGTTGTGTTAAATCAGTATTTTCCACACCAACAACTTGTCCGTTCTTATTTATTCCAACATAAATTATTCCACCTTCTTTATAATTAAGAAAGGCAATAACTTCTTGCTCAAAATCTTCATTCAGTTGTTCTTTGTTTTCAATCCTATTTGTTTCTGTATTTTGCATAAAATCACACTCCTTTATGTTTTATTCCACTTTTCAATTTCTTTAATAACTTTTTTCATATTGTTATCAATATCTAAAACATCTCTCATATTATCTATAGTCATTTTTTCGACATATTGTTGAGCATATTTGATTTTTGATCTTTTAAATTTTTCACCTTCTCCAACTTTATACTTATTTAAAAATGTATCTATTGTCTGATATTGCTCAAATTCTTCATTAACCTCTTTTTCATAAAACATATTGATTATTTGTTTTGGTACATAATTTTCTATTTCTTTTCCTTTTGTTATCCAACATAATTGATTATTTCTTTCATATTCTTCCTGTATTCTTTTCTTCGTATCATTTATTGGTTTTGCTTGGTAAGTCTTGTCGCTATCTATTAATATAATAGAATTTTTATTTACATTCATTAAATTAATAAGATTATCTATATTATCTTCTTCAAATGTTGTATTTGATAATAATCTTCCTCCATAAAATACACATTGATAATTCATTCCTTCTTTATATTTTCCATTAGACCATAGCTCAATCCATTTATTTATATAAATCCTATCAGATGGTCCTTCTACCCAAACTATGCCATTAGATTGTAATATATCACTAGCTTTAATGCCTAAATCATCTAGACATCCTTTTTTTCCAAGTATATTATCTAATGTTATTACTTGTATTGAATCAGCTTCTTTTTTTACATGATACATTTGAACATTATCATTATTTTGGAAACTATCTAAAACGGTATTTGAGTGTGTTGTTAAAAATATAGTTGAGTCTTTTTGTGAAATTTCCTCTATATACTTTAATAGTCTTCTTTCTAAAGAAGGATGTAAATTATTTTCTAATTCTTCGAAAAGAAATATATAATCTGATAAATCTTTTTGTTCTATATCAGGAATTAAAATTGTATATACTAAAACCATTAATATAGTTTTTAATCCACTTCCTGATTTTGATAATGCAACTCTTCCTTTGTTTTCTTCTCTTAAGAATATTTCCCATCTAATATCATCTTTACCATATTCGACTTGTTGTGTTGTTATTTCTGTAAAATGTGCATCCATCCCCATTATTTCATTTAATTTTTCTAATAATTGCTTTCTAATTTTATTTTCATTGTGTTTTGCTTTATTAAGATAGTTATTTATAACACTTGTAATTCCACTTCCATACCCACTAATTTCCATAGAATTTGTTTCTTTTTCTGGATCAATGTTTCTTTCAGCATAAATTCTTTTTACACTTTTTGTTCTATAATCTAATCTTGTAGATAAATCTTTCCAATATGTATTTAATCTTTCTTCAAATTCTGAATTTATATCTGATAAATTACTAATTTCTTTTGTATGTATTGTTTTCAATTCCTGATTATAGGAACTTTGATTTACAATTAGTTCAAATCTAAAGTTCTTTCCTATAAACCTTTTACCATATTCATAATGATTCATCCCTATCCAGCCACCAGATGTATTAGGATGAAAAACTTTTCTTATCTCTTGGTCTGTTAATTCTTTTTCAATATTTATTTTTACATTTCTATTATTCCAAAAAACTAGTGGATTATTAATAATTTCAATTATATCTAATAAACTAGATTTTCCAATATTATTTTTTCCTATTACTATATTTATTGGTTTTATATTTTCGATTATTGTTTCTTCTTTAAAACATTTATAATTTTCAAATATTATTTTATTAAAATCTAACATATATCTACCTCTACTTATTATTTACTAACCATTCATATACTTCATCTTCTGTTAAAACCCCATGTTTTAGTTTATTAACTCTGTCTTTAGCATCCTTTTTCCATTTATCAAAATCTTTCTTCATCTGTTTATTATCTTTATTTCTACCAACAGCCATAGACTTTAATTGGTATAATCTTCTGTATTCTGCTAATGCTTTGTTTTGTTTTAGTCTTTCGTTGTATGCTTGTACAGCTCCTTGTGCTCTACAAGTTTTCCCATTTGCTTTTGGATAATCACAATATATTTCATCTAGTCTTGAACTTGGTATAAAATACATACCACAATTTTGACATTTCTTAATAGGGTAATTAGCAGTTTTTACTAATTCCTCTAATACTGCATAACATATACTTGATAAGTCGTTGCTTTGGTGTGTATCTATCATTGAAACAAACATACTATTATCTTTTAAGCTATTAAGTAATTTTTCTTCACTATCTCCCATAAATTCAAGATATTTATTAGAATAACTATCTCTAATTATATTGTCGTTTTTATTATAAGTATAAAGTTCTCCTTTTCTTTTTATTAAATAAACTGCAAATCTTTGACTAGGTGTATATTCTTTTAATTCTTCTTTTTCTTCGATATTATATATGTAGTTTACTGCAAATATTAATTCTTGTTGTATTTCTTGAATTTGATATTGTAAATCGCTGTAAATTTTTGTAACTTTACTTATATATTCGGCATTGTCTTTATATTTCCCTTTTAATTCAAAAGTATATTCTTCATCTAATTCTTTTAATAATTCAAAACCATAAGCAAAGAAGAAAGTTTCATAAGCTGTTTCAAATGTTTCTAAATTAGCATTTAAAAATCTTAATAAAAACATACCAAATTTCTCGATGTAGGGAAAATACGTATTACCTGGAAATTTAAGTCCTTCTTCTGATTTCTCTACTTTTGCTTTTTTATTATAAAATATTTCTGCAATTCTTTCATCATTATTTATTTTAGTATCATTTTGGTAAAAATACATTGGTGTTGCATAATATTCTTGTTTTTTGTCTTTGTTAAACCAAATATAAAAACTATCAAAAAATTTATTTTCTGGTAAATTTGCTTTCATTTCAATATTTCCTCCAATTTAATGTTAACAATTTTTATTTTTTTATAATTTGTTATTGGCATTCTATAATTATTATACTATAATGTTATCATTATTACAATAGTTTTGCAAATAAAAATTGCAAACAAGGAAAGCACATTGAAAAACACACTAGAAAATAGTGTCATAACACCAGTATTATAGAACAATATAATGATACTTCGGCTTGGCTTAACGTGATGTTGAGGAGTCGCTCGGCTGATAGCGGAGAGGTGAAATTCCTATGTAGGTAAAACTATCTATAATATTCCCTTAAGTAGATGGGACATGGTAAATATAATCTACTAAACATATGCAAAATGTTGATTTTGAAAGATAAGGAGGAACACAATGCAAAGCGACAATTACACGCAAGAAATGTTTGCTGATTATCCTGATGTTGTTGATGTATCTGGACTACGATCAATGCTAGGAAATATTGGTAAACAAACAGCATACGAATTAGTACGAAAAGGTACTATCAAAGCAATTAAAGTAGGAAAACTATACAGAATACCTAAGATAAATGTTATCGCTTTTTTAACTCAATAAAAATACTGTTTAAAATTAAGAAAGGAGATTTTAATGTATAACATAACAGCATATTTAACAATTAAGAATAAGACTTTTTATACAGTATTAACTTACTATGTAGATGGCATTAGAAAAATGAAATGGGATTATGCAGTGCAAACAGATTTAATACCAAATAATCCTGCTATAAAAGTTGGGCGACCACAACAAGAACAATTTATTGCTGACTATTATAATGAAGATGAATTAAACAATTTATTCAAAGTAGTAAAAGACACACCTTTGGAATTGATTGTGTATTTAACCGCTTTCTATGGATTACGAAGAAGTGAAGTTTTAGGTATTAGATGGTCTGCAATAGATTTTAAAAATAAAACGATTACTATAAACCATAAAGTAGTAACAGTTACTGATGAAAATGAAAATAGTAAAACAAAAACTAAAACAATTACTAAAAGAAAGACAAAAAACAAATCTAATTATAGAACATTACCTTTATTTAAAGAAATTGAAGAACTTTTACTATATACTAGAAAAATGCAAGAATACTATATGTCTATATTTAAAGAAAGTTACAATAAACAATTTAAAGATTTCGTTTGTGTTGATGAAATGGGCAATTTAAGAAAACCTGACTATGTAAGTCATAAATTTAAAGAAATTTTAAAGAAGAATGGTTTGAGAAAAATAAGATTTCACGATTTAAGACACAGTTGTGCTACATTACTTTTGAAAAAAGGAATATCTTTAAGAGAAATACAAGATTGGTTAGGACATTCAAGTTCTAAAACAACAGAAAGATATGCACATTTAGATTCGAGTACAAAAATCAAATCTGCTACAGCTATTGAAAATGCATTAAGTTTTAATGGCAATAAAAAAGATATATTAGATCTGGACTCTAATACATCTACTAATGTAAATATTTCAAATTGTTAGAAATTTGTTAGAAAATTCTAGCAATTTTATTATAAAAGCACCAAGTCATATCTTACGAAAAGCTTGGTGCTCTTATGGTGCAGATGGCCGGAATCGAACCGGCACGGTTTATTCAACCGCAGGATTTTAAGTCCTGTGCGTCTACCAGTTCCGCCACATCTGCATATTAAATTGATTTACAAATATTTTGCTACACATACTGACGTTGTAACTCACTTTCGTTCGAACAACCTCAGCAAGTTCCGCCACATCTGCATATACTATTTTGAACTGGCTGTCTGTTTACGACAATTGCTATTATAATATGAACTATTAATTTTGTCAATACATTTTTAAAACTTTTCCATGTTTTATTTAAAAAATTTAAAATATCGTACTAAAATAGTAATATTATTACTATTTAATACGATATAACTTTTAATCTGATGTTCCTGTACCATCAAAAGGTATGAATTTATTTACTACACTTTCTGGCTCTACATCATCTGCTCTAAACATCATGTATGATGTATTTATTTTATTTTCTACTAATTGCTCTACTTCTTCTTGAGTAGCATGTTCTGCTAATACTAATTCACTTACTAATATTTGTTTTGCATTATTTAACATCTTTTTTTCACCAGTAGAAAGACCTTTTTCTTTTTGTTTAAAACTTAAGTTTCTTACTACATCAGCAATTTCATATATGTCTCCACTTTTCATTTTATCCATATTATCTCTGTATCTTTTGTTCCAATTTTTATCCATTACTGTTTCATCTTGTTCTAGCACACCTATAACTTTATCTGCTGAACTTTTATCTATAATATTTCTTACTCCTATTTCTTCTGCTTTTGCAGTTGGCACCATTACCTTAACTTCTCCAGGCATTTTTAATATGTAATAAGATTGTTTCTCCCCTAAAATATTTTTCTCCTCTATTGAATCAATTACCCCTGCTCCATGCATTGGGTATACAATTTTGTCTCCTACATTAAACATGTAAGTCAACTCCTTTCAGCATTTATTATATTTTTCGGCGAAAAAAAGATAATAAAGTTATGTAAATATTTTACTTTAAATAACTTTATTGGATTTTTTAACCATATTTATTATACAACAAAAAAAGGTAAAAGTCAAAGCCTTTACCTTGGTTTTTTTATGTATATTATAGCTGTTTTCGTTGGGGCTCTAAGGTTAAATTTTTTTATTTTATTTTTTTTATTTTCTTGTTGAACCAAATCCACCCATTCTTTTTCCTTCTGCCTTATCATTGTCTGTTATCAAATATTTTTGGAATAATGCTTGCCCTATTGCTTCTCCTTTTTTTATTTCTATATCTTCTTCTTTTATATTATAAAATGCAAACATAATATGACCATCATTATCTGGGTTTCCATAATAATCTTTATCTATTACCCCAACACTATTTGCCATGATTAATCCTTTTTTCTTTGGATTTGAGCTTCTATTATATAATAGCACTACTTCATCATCTGGCATGTAAACTTTTATTCCTGTTTTTACTAATGTTGGATTTATTCCTTTTTTAAAACTTGGAATAATTACATCTTCTGCAGCTTCAATATCGTATCCTGCTGAATATTTTGTTTTTCTTTCTGGCAAATTAATTTCTTTATCTTCAAATCCTTTTGCAACTTCAAAACCTCTTATTTTTTCCATGTTTATTTCCTCCCTACGTTTCTTTTCTTCGTAATTTTTTCATAATTAAAATAATTTGTCAAGTGTAACATTTGTTTTTTCGATAAAATATAATATTATTATAGAACTTTTTAGGGAGGCTTGACTAATGAATAATATTATTTTACTTACAAATTTGCCTATTATGAAAAAAGGAAAAATAGAATCTATGGAATGTACTGGTAGTGTTAGAAGAAGACTTTTAGACTTAGGTCTAGTTAATAATTCGTATATTACCCCTATTTTAAATAGTCCTTCTAAAGGGTTACGTGCTTTTGATATACGAGGTACTTTAATTGCTATTAGAGATGAAGACACTTCTCTTATATCAGTTATTTTTTAAGATTTTTATGCATTATATAAAAGTTCCTATTTCTTTAATATTTATAGAATTAGGAACTTTAGTTTTAACATCATCTATTATTAGTCTCTTATTTTATTATAGTTTTTATCACACTATTTTAAATCTTTCATACATTATATTATATAATTTAGGAGGTGAACAATGGGTCTTACAAAATCTTCAACTGGTACACGTTTACTTGAGAATAAATTTATATGTTTCAAAAACGAAAATGGTTTTACTGTTGCTTTAGCTGGTAATCCTAATGTTGGAAAATCTACTATTTTTAATAGTCTTACTGGAATGCATCAACATACTGGAAATTGGCCAGGAAAAACTGTTGCTAATGCTACTGGTGATTTTTCTTATAACGGAACAAATTTTTTATTAGTTGATATTCCTGGTACATATTCAATATTATCTACTTCTGAAGAAGAAGAAATTGCAAGAGATTATATTTGCTTTGGTAAACCTGACTGTACTATTATTGTAGTAGATGCTACTTGCCTTGAAAGAAATTTAAATTTAGTTTTTCAAGTAATGGAAATAACTAATAATGTTATATTGTGTGTTAATTTACTTGACGAGGCAAAAAAGAAAAAAATAAAAATAGACTTAGATAAATTATCTAGTGAACTTGGTATCCCTGTAGTCGGTACAACCGCAAGAAAGAAAAAAACTTTAACTAATTTAATTAAAACTTTAGAAAAAGTATGTAATGGAAACATTAAACCTAATCCTAAAAAAGTTAGATATTCTAAAGATATTGAAAAGTCTATTTCAGAAATATCAAATATATTAGAAGTTGAAACATCTCTTCCTAAACAACTGTATAGATGGGTTTCACTAAAATTATTAGATGGTGAACCAAAAATCTTAAATTCTATTCAAGAAAACTTTTCAATTGATATTAATAAATTCGATGCTTTTAAAAAATTAAATGAAAATTTTAAAGATGTTATTGTTTCTAGTATTATGGATAAAGCGGAAAAAATATGTAAAAAAGTATGTACTTTTGAAAATGGAAATTATTCTTCTAGAGACAGAAAAATAGATAAAATATTAACTTCAAAGTATTTAGGCTTTCCTATTATGATTCTATTTCTAGGATTAATTTTTTGGCTTACTATTGTTGGTGCAAATTATCCTTCTCAAATTTTATTTAGCTTGTTTGAATGGATACAAGAAAAATTGTTTTTATTTGTTAATTGGATAGGTATTCCTGATTGGATATCTAATATGTTAATATTAGGAATTTATCAGACTTTAACTTGGGTAATTTCTGTAATGTTACCACCTATGGCTATATTTTTTCCCTTATTTACAATTTTAGAAGATCTTGGTTACCTTCCTAGAATTGCTTTTAATATGGATGGATTTTTCAAAAAATGTTGCTGTACAGGAAAACAAATGATAACAATGTGCATGGGATTTGGTTGCAATGCTGCTGGTTGTGTTGGATGTAGAATTATTAATTCTCCTAGAGAAAGATTAATTGCTATAATTACTAATAATTTTGTTCCTTGTAATGGTAGGTTTCCTTTTTTAATAGCTGTTGCCACCATATTTATTGCAGGCACAATGAATGGTATTGGTGCTACTTTTATATCAACTTTAGCTGTTATTTTTGTTATTTTATTAGGAATATTTTTAACTTTATTAATATCAAAAATATTATCTAAAACAATTTTGAAAGGTATGCCTTCATCATTTGTATTAGAACTTCCTCCTTATAGGAAACCTCAATTTGGTAAAGTTTTTATACGTTCAATTTTTGATAGGACTCTATTTGTATTAGGTAGAGCTGTTAGTGTAGCCGCTCCTGCTGGTTTGATTATTTGGCTTTTTGCAAATATTGGTTTTCAAGATATGAGTTTATTAGATATTATTGCTAATTTTTTAACGCCTCTTGCTAATTTAATGGGATTGGATGGTTATATTTTAACTGCTTTTATTTTAGGAATTCCTGCTAATGAAATTGTTTTACCTATTATTTTAATGTGCTATATGGGTAATGGTTCTTTAGTTAATTTAGAAGATACCTATCAAATTGGTCAAATTCTTATTAATAATGGTTGGACGATGCTTACTGCTATTAATGTTATGATTTTCACTTGTCTTCATTTTCCTTGTGCTACTACTTTGCTTACTATAAAGAAGGAAACTGGTAGTTTAAAATGGACTTTACTAAGTTTTATTATTCCTACTGTTTGTGGTGTTTTAATTTGTATGTTAACTACTCTTATTTATAATTTAGTCGTTTGAATGTTTTAAGATATGATTAATATAAATTTAATCATGTCTTATTTCTCTATATTTATTCTAATAAATTAAAAATTTTTCAACTTTATTGTTTCATTAGTTTATATTAGTGGTATAATTTTAAAGAAACTTTATACAAAAGAATGGAGATGATTTTATAATGCAAAATGCAAAAAATCAAAGAGAGGAAGTTAATGTAAAAAAATTATATGGTAATGAATGTCTTCTGCCTAAAGACGATTTTATAAAACAATACCACATAAATATACAGGGACTTTCAAGCCAAGAAGCTGAACTAAGACTTAATAAATATGGCCCAAATGAAATAAAACAAACTAAACCCAAAAAATGGTACAATTATTTGTTAGAAAGTTTATTTAGTCCTTTTAACAGTATTCTTCTTCGGAATTGTTGCAATTTTATTTTACACAGATGTTTATTTACCTGAAACTCCTAGCTATGCAAACATTATTGTTATTTTGGTTTTGGTTATAGCTAGTACTTTGCTTGAATTTTTTGAGGAATTTCGTTCAAATCAAGCAGCTGAAAAATTAAAACAACTAGTAGCTACTACTACTACCGTATTAAGGGACGGAAAAGAAGTTGCACTTCCAATAAAAGATATTACTTTAGGAGATATTGTTATTCTATCTGCCGGAAGTATGATTCCTGCTGATTTAAGAATTTTAGAATCTAAAGATATATATGTAGGACAATCTTCTTTAACTGGTGAATCTGATGCTGTAAGGAAACTTTCTCATACTGAATTAACTGAAGATGAGTTAGATTCTATATCTGATTTAGATACAATTTGTTTTATGGGAACAAATGTAATTAGTGGTTCTGCTAAATGTGCTGTAATAAAAACAGCTGATAGTACTTATTTTGGTAAAGTAGCTCACACTATAACAACAGGAAAGCCTAAATCTTCTTTTCAAAAAGGTGTCGAAAATATCAGTAAATTATTAATAAAATTTATGCTTATATTAACTCCTATAGTTTTTATACTTAATGCATGGAAACATGCTCCTGTAACAGCATTTACTTTTGCTGTTGCAATAGCAATATGTATTACACCTTTACTTTTACCTGTTATATTATCATCAAGTCTTTCTAAAGGTGCTGTAAAAATGTCAAAAAAGAAAACAATTGTTAAAAAACTAGATTCTATTCAAAACTTTGGTGCTATGAATATTCTTTGTACTGATAAAACCGGAACATTAACAGAAGATAAAATTGTGCTTGAAAAGTATTTAGATATAAATGGTAACGAAGATATAAGAGTTCTAAAACATGCGTTTTTAAACTCATATTTTCAAACAGGTTTAAGAGGAAATATTGATGAAGCAGTTGTTGCAAGAGCTTTGCAAAATGATATGAATGATTACACTACGAAATATAAACTAGTAGATGAACTTCCTTTTGATTTTACACGTAGACGTTTATCTGTTATTGTTTCAGACGGTGTAAAAAAACAAATGATAACTAAAGGCGCTGTTGAAGAAATACTTGAAATATGTAATATGGTGGATTATAAGGGGCAATTATCACCTATTACAAATAAAATTAAAGATAATATAAAACAAATAGCCAAAAAGTTAAATAAAGATGGTTTAAGAGTTATTGCTGTTTGCCAAAAAAATGATTTAAGAGATACTACAATGTTTAATATTGATGATGAAAAAAATATGATTCTTTTAGGTTTTATTGGATTTTTAGATCCTCCAAAGGAATCTGCTAAATCTGCTATTCAAAAATTAAACAGGGCTGGAATAAGAGTTATTGTCCTAACTGGTGATAATGCTGAAGTAACAGAATGTATATGTAAAAAAGTTGGTATTAATTCTAAAAATATAGTTCAAGGTAACCAAATTGAAAATTTGGCTGATGCTGGTGTTTTAAGATTATTAAAAAAGACCAATATATTTGTAAAACTTTCTCCTATAGAAAAAGCAAGAATTGTTAGACTTTTAAAAGAGTCTGGTAATGTTGTTGGATATATGGGTGATGGTATAAATGATGCTCCTTCTCTTACAAATTCAGATGTTGGAATTTCAGTTGATACTGCAGTTGATATTGCAAAAGAATCTGCTGATATCATTTTACTTGAAAAAGATTTACATGTACTATTAGATGGTGTAACTGAAGGAAGAAGAACTTTTGGAAATTTAATGAAATACATCAAAATGGCAACAAGTTTTAATTTTGGTGAAGTTTTGTCTGTTATAGTTGCTAGTGTAGCATTACCTTTTTTACCTGAAACTCCTATTCAATTATTAGTTGAAGGTTTGCTTTATGATTTTGGTCAATTGACTTTGCCTTTTGATAATGTTGATGAAGAATATTTACAAAAGCCTCGAACATTTAGTTTGAAAAGTTTAAAAAATTTCATGCTATTTATGGGACCTTTAAGTTCTGCTTTTGATTTAATTGTATTTGCATGTTTATGGTTTGTATTTAAATTAAGAGATCCTGCACTTTTCCAAACAATTTGGTTTACTTATAGTATTGTATCAAATCTTTTAGGAATGCACATTATTAGAACTGCAAAAATACCTTTTATTCAAAGTAACGCACATAAAATGGTATATTTTTCATCAATTGCTTTATGTATATTAGGAATTCTCGTTCCATTTACATGGCTTGGAAATGTTATTGGTTTAATACCTATCCCACTTCCTTACATGTCAATTATTATTGGAGTTCCAATTTTATATTGTTTTGTTGCTATGTTTGCAAAAAAAGTTTATATTAAAAAATATGGAGAATGGATTTAATATTTTAAAAAATTAAAAAAGGAACACTTATGATGTTCCTTTTTATTTTTCCTCTAATTTAACTCTATTATCTCCTAATATATTTTGAATTACTTTCATTATATCTTTTGTTAAATAAATCTGTCCACAAGGTTTTATTTCTTTATCTATTTTAATTTGAACATTAATATTATTTTTATCTCCACAAAAATATTTTATAGCTCCTCTTAATTTATTTTTCTGTTCTTCTGTACTATCATTAATATCTAATATCAATACTTTCTGCTTTTGTTCTCCAAAATTTTTAATTTCATTTGCTATGATTGTAGTTGTATCATCTTCTCTTATACTTAAACGTCCTTCTACTATCACAATATTTTCTTCTACTAAACTCTTTCCGGATTTTATATATGCATTTTCAAAAACAATTATTTCTGCTGTTCCATACAAATCTTCAACTGTTACAAATGCCATAATCTTATTGTTTTTAGTATACTTTTTCTTTATGGAAGTTATAATTCCTGCATATTTTACACTTTGTCCATCTTTAAATTTTATTTTCGTCTCTTGCTGTATTTGGTTTTCTTCAATATTAGTTGTCATTTGTTCATCTATATTTCTTATTTGCATTGTATTAATATTGGTTTGTTGTTCAATCTGACTTCTTAATTTTTCTAGTGGGTGTCCTGAAATATAAATTCCTAACATTTCTTTTTCTAATGATAATATTTCTTTATTTGGCAATTCTTCATGTTCTTCAAATGTATATTTTATTTCATTTAATTTTTCCTGTTCTTGTTTTGTTCCTAAATCAAACATAGATACTTGACCTTCAAGACCTTTTTTCTTTCCACTTTGAATAGTATCTACTATTTTTTCAAAAGAAGCTAATAAAGTACTTCTTGTTTGTTCAAATTCATCAAATGCTCCTGCTTTAATTAAACTTTCTATACATTTTTTATTTACTGATTCATCTGCAATTCTTTCGCAAAAATCTGTAAAACCCTTATATAAACCATTTGTATTTCTCTCTTTTACAATGTTGTCAACAGGAACTGTTCCTACATTTTTTATACTTCCGAAGTCCAAATCTTATTTTTCCATTTTCAACAGTAAATTTTGTATTACTTTTATTTATTTCTGGTTTTAAAATTTCAATTCCAAGACTTCTACATTCATCAATATATTGAGGAATTTTATCTAAATTTCCTAAAAAACTATTTAATGTTGCTGCCATAAACTCAGCTGGATAATATGCTTTTAAATAAGCTGTTCTATAGGCTACTACTGCATAACATGCTGCATGTGATTTGTTAAAAGCATATTTAGCAAATTCTGCCATTTCGTCAAATATTTTATTCGCTGATTTTGCATCAATTCCATTTCTTACACACCCTGGTACAATAATATTTCCATTTTCATCTACTTGTCCATTAATAAATATTTCTCTTTCTTTTGCCATAACATCTAGCTTTTTCTTTCCCATTGCACGTCTTACTAAATCAGCTCTTCCGAAGTGAATATCCTGCTAAATCACGAACAATTTGCATAACCTGCTCTTGATATACCATACATCCATATGTTACATTTAATATTGGTTCTAATCTTGGATGAGTATATTCATTATGTCCAGGATTTAATTTTCCTTTTACATATCTTGGAATTTGGTCCATTGGTCCTGGACGATATAAAGAAACTCCTGCTATTAAGTCTTCTAAACAATCTGGTTTTAGTTCTTTCATGAAGTTTGTCATACCTTGCGATTCAAACTGAAAAATTCCACATGATTTTCCTTCTTGCCATAGTTTATATACTTTAGGATCTGCCATTTCTTTATCAAATTCTACATCTATTCCTCTATTTTCTTTTACTAAATCAATAGTATCTTGAATTACTGTTAATGTTCTTAATCCTAAGAAGTCCATTTTTAATAGTCCTAATTCTTCTAAAGTTGTCATTATATATTGTGTAGATATTTGTCCATCTCTAACATATAATGGAACATATGTATCTACTGGCTCTTTTGTTATAACAATTCCACACGCATGAGTAGAAGCCTGTCTTGGCATTCCTTCTAATCCCATTGCAATATCCAATACTTTTTTTACTAATTCATCAGATTCATATCTTTCTTTTAACTCTTTATTTTGTTCTAATGCTTTTTTTATAGTAATATGTAGTTCATTAGGTATCATTTTTGCTAAACTATCAGCCTCTGAATATGGTACATCTAAAACTCTTGCAACATCTCTAATAACCATTTTAGCAGCCATTGTTCCAAAAGTTATAATCTGTGATACATGGTCATGTCCATATTTTCTTGATACATAATCAATTACGTCTTGCCTATGTTCATAGCAAAAGTCAACATCAAAATCAGGCATGCTTATTCTTTCCGGATTTAAAAATCTTTCAAAAAGTAATCCATATTTCATAGGGTCAATATCTGTTATCTCAATAGCATACGCAATAATCGAACCAGCTCCTGATCCACGTCCTGGTCCTACAGGTATTCCATGGGTTTTAGCATAATTTATAAAATCCCATACAATTAAAAAGTAATCCACATATCCCATCTTTTTTATGACACTAATCTCATATTCTGCTCTATCTAATATTTCCTTTGATGGATTTTTTCCATATCTTTTTTCTATTCCATCATCACATAATTTTTTAAAATAATCATAATGTGTAGGAAATTCCTTTGGTACATCATAATTAGGTAAAATAGTATGTCCAAATTCAAATTCAACATTACATTTTTCTGCAATTTTAACTGTATTTTCTATTGCATCTGGAAACGCTTTAAAATATTCTATCATTTCTTCTGGAGACTTAACATATAATTCATCTGTGTCAAATCTCATACGATCAATGTCACTCATTCTTTTTCCTGTTTGAATACACAATAAAACCTCATGATTATAAGCATCTTCTTTTTTTAAATAATGTGCATCATTAGTAGCAACTAGCGGAATATCTAATTTTCTAGCTAATTGTACTAATTTTTGATTAGCTAAAACTTGTTCTTGAATTCCATTATTTTGAATTTCAATATAATAATCCTCTCCAAAAACTCTCTTATGCCATAAAGCAATTTCTTCTGCCTTCTCATTTTGACCATTTAATAAAGCTTGATTTACAGCTCCTGCTAGGCATGCACTCAAACAAATTAAACCTTCATGATATTTCTCTAAAATCTCTAAATCAATACGTGGCTTATAATAATATCCATCAACAAACCCTAAAGAAACTAACTTACTTAAATTTTTATACCCTTCATTATCTTTAGCAAGCAAAATAAGATGATTATATTTATTATCAATATTAGGTTCTTTATCCAATCGTGAACGAGGTGCTACATATACCTCACAACCAATAATAGGTTTTACCCCTTCTGCCTTGCATGCTTTATAAAAATCAATTGCACCATACATAACCCCATGATCTGTAAGAGCAATAGCATCCATTCCCAACTCCTTAGCCCTTTTAGGCAAATCTTTGATTCTATTTGCTCCATCCAACAAACTAAACTCACTATGTATATGTAAATGAACAAATTTAGACATCCTTTTCTCCTTTCTTGACACATCAGGGACAGGTCTAAAATGTCCCATTTTTTGTCGTTTTTTGTCGCTTTTCTTTATTCTTGTTTATTTTATATCTTAACCCATACTGATACTGATTTTCCTTTTACTTTAAAATTTCCAAATCCATAATCATCTATTTCTATAGTTTCTTCACAATTTTCTAAACTATCTATAAACTTACTTCCCGCAAATTGAGTTCCTATATACATTCTCTTTTCCCCATCTCCTGTATTTGAAATCACAACTGCTAATCCAGATTTAATATGTTCTTCATCGCCTTCTCTTGTCCAACCTATATAATTTTGATGATCAAAATAATCATGTTGTTCTCCATATGCCTTTTCTTTTCTTAAATTAATTAAAATTTTTAGTTCTTCAATAGGTTTAATATCATCATGTGGAATACCATAATAGTCTCCATAGAAAACACATGGATATCCTTCATCTCTAAGTAATATCAAACTATATGCCGCTGGTTTAAACCATCTTTCTACAAAGCTTTCTAATGCTTGTCCTGGTTGAGTATCATGATTATCTACAAATGTAACTGCCTTACTTGAATTTTCTTTTACTAATGTATTATCCAGTAGTTGTGATAAATCATAATTTTCTTCTTTAGATGCTGATGAAAGCTTATAATGCAAAGGTACATCAAATAAAGATATTTCTCCTTCTGTTTCGGTTATATATCTATGTAATTTCTGAACATCTCCTGTCCAATATTCTCCTACTGTAAATAATTCCTTTTTTGTTTGCTCTCTTAAGTCTTTTATCCACTTTTTATAAAAATCTGCTGGAATATGTTTTACGGCATCTAGTCTAAGTCCATCAATTTGCGTAATATCTATATACCATTTTCCCCATTTTGTACATTCTTCAACAACTTCTTGGTTTGTAAAATCTATATCTGCTCCCATTAAATAATCATAGTTTCCAAATTCTTCATCTACAGCATTATTCCAATTTTTATCTTTAAATTTAAAAATTGCATGTTCTTTTGAATTTTCATCATAATCAATTCCATCAAAATGTGTCCAATTCCATTCAAATTCTGAATATTTATGTTTTCTTCCTGGAAAAGTAAACTTAGTAGCAACTCTTACTGTCTCTTGGTTTGATATTTGAAGATTATGGTTTCCCCAATCTACTTTGGTTGCAGGTATCGTTTGTAATTTATCTGCTCCCATTTTATGATTTAATACTATATCTGCATAGCTTTCTATATCATTTTGTTTTAGCACTTCAATACATTCTAGATATTCATCTTTTGAACCGTATTTTGTTTTTATACTTCCTTTTTGATCAAATTCACCTAAATCATATAAATCGTATGCTCCATATCCGACTTCATTTGCTCCACCTATTCCTTTATATGCTGGTGGTAACCATATTGCTGTAATTCCTAATTCAGATAATTTTTTTGCTTGTTCTTTTATGTTATTCCATAAATTTTGTTCACATTCCATATACCATTCAAAGTATTGCATTATTATTCCATTTATTTTTTTCATTTTTTTCTCCATTTTGTTTTTTCATATTATACCACTGCTTGTTAACTTTTTCTATATTTCTTTTAATTATTTTATTAAAAAAAGACTCCGTAAAAAACGAAGTCTCCTTTTCTTAAAAAATCTTCGAGCAGAATAATTTTTTCCAATTCTTTTTTCCTGTTAATACCATTTCTGGTCTTTTAGAAGCATATGCTATACATGAAATATATACTTCTATTTTATTTTCTTTGATAATTATTCCGCAGGCACCTCCCAACACCGTTCCATAAAGAATGTATAATTCTTTATCGATGTTTTCATCCAAAAAAGTACTTTCAATCACTTTTATGACTTTTTCACGAGTCATATTTATTACTTTCCTTTCTTTTTTTTCTGCATTGACAACTATGAAATTGTCTTTAAGGAATGCTTTTATTTCCAGCACAATTCTTCCTCCTTATGTCCATATATTCATACAGACATTTTCTAATGTTAATAGATATATTTTAACACAATTTTCTTTTAATTTCAACATTTGACATTAGCCTTTTGTTTTTATATACTTATAACTTGAAAGGAAGATAAAAATGGATTTTATATTTGAAAGAAAAATAAATTATTATGAAACTGATAAAATGGGAATTGTTCACCATTCAAATTATATCAGATTTTTAGAAGAAGCCAGATGTAAAATGTTAGAACAATTTGAAATGCCATACTCTTCATTTGAGAGTAACGGAATTATGATACCAGTTCTAGGAGTAAATTGTTCTTTTAAACATCATGTAACTTTTAATGACATTATTTTAATAGAACCTTATGTTAAACAATTTAATGGTGTTCGCTTAACAATGGGATATTCTATAACTAATAAAAAAACTGGTAACATTGTTTTAACTGGTGAAACTAAACATTGTTTTACTGATACTTCTTTAAAACCTATTCGTTTGCAAAACCATATCCCTGAATTTTATGAAAAGTTTATAAAACTACAAAATAATTAAAAAGCTCTTTTATTTTATTAAATTTTATGATACAATGTGTTGGATTTTAAAAAAACTTGTCAAAAGATAAAATAGGAGGAAAAATTATGGAATTTAATAGATGTAGTAGATGTGGTAGTTTTTATATTTCAGAAGGTAACGTATGCCCTAAATGTAGTACTAAAGATGGATTTGAATTTTCAAATTTTAAATCTTATGTACAAGAAAACGGTTTAGAAAATTCACTTGATACCATTTCAGGTGAAACTGGTATTTCTGTAAAAAACTTAAACAGATTTTTAGGATATGAAGAATTTAAAGGGTTTAAAAACACATTAAAAAATAAAACAAAAAATATAAACAATATTAATTTAGACTAATTAATGGAAGGAATGAACGTGATGGAAAATGTTTTTAACATATTAGAAGAAAGAGGCTATATAGAGCAAATGACTCATCCAAAAGAAATGAAAGAACTATTTAGTAAGGAATCTGTTGCTTTCTACATTGGAATTGATCCTACTGCTGATAGTTTACATGTTGGTCATTTTGTTTCACTAATGGTTGCAAGTCATATGCAAAAATGTGGTCATAAACCAATTATCTTAGTTGGTGGTGGTACTGCTAGCATTGGTGATCCTTCTGGTAAAACAGACATGAGAAAAATGCTATCTCGCGAAGATATTAATCATAATGTTGAATGTTTAAAAAAGCAAATAGAAAAATTTGTTAGTTTTGAAGGAGAAAATGCTGCCATTATTGTAAATAATGCTGATTGGCTTTTAGATTTCAAATTTGTTGATTTTATGCGTGAAATTGGTAGTTTATTTTCAGTTAATAAAATGCTTGCTGCTGAATGTTATAAACAAAGATTAGAAACAGGATTAACATTTTTTGAAATGAGTTATATGTTAATGCAATCTTATGATTTTTTACATCTATATAACACATATGGATGTAAACTTGAAATAGGTGGAAATGACCAATGGTCTAATATAATCGGTGGAGTTGACTTAATCAGAAAAATTGGAAAAGATGATTCTTTCGGTTTAACTTTTAAACTTCTTACTACAAAAGAAGGAAAGAAAATGGGTAAAACTGAAAAAGGTGCTTTATGGCTAGATTCTAAAAAGACATCTCCTTATGAATTTTATCAATATTGGAGAAACATTGAAGATTCAAGTGTAGAAAATGTTTTAAAAATGCTTACATTTTTGCCTATAGATAAAATTAATGAGCTTACTTCACTAAAAGATGAACATATTAATGAAGCTAAAAAAATAGCAGCTTATGAAATCACAAAATTAATTCATGGAGAAGATGAAGCAAAAAAAGCAGAAGAAGCTTCTAATGCTTTATTTAATGGTACTGGCAGTTTAGAAAATATGCCTACAGTAAAAATCGAATCTACAAATATTTCTATTTTAGAGGCAATTATAACAACTGGTATTGCTCCTTCAAAAGGTCAAGCAAGAACTTTAGTAAATCAAGGTGGAATTTCTCTAAATGATAACAAAATTACTGATGTAAATTATTGTTTATCTGATAATGATTTTAAAGATGGCTATGCTATTTTAAAAAAAGGAAAGAAAGTTTTTTATAAATTAGTAATCTAATATTTATACAAATAGTATTTTATAAAAAGAGGAAACAAAGAATTGTTTCCTCTTTTTTATTCATTATGAGACATTTAAGACCTGTCCCCTGTGTCTCATTTTTTATCTTCTTTTTCTTTTACTTTTTCTAAAGAATCTATTAATTCTTGAACTTTCTTTATGTCTTTCCCCATCATTTCCCAGTCATTATTTTCATTTGATTGTGTTAGGTTTTTGTTTGCTTTTATAATTGCTTCTATTAATCCTTCAACATCATCTGTGTTTTCTACTTCTATGTCTACCGCATATTTAGAAAGTAAATTTTCTAATGCTTTTGTTAAGTTATCTCCTATTGCAACTTTGTTTCCTGATGCTACAACTACTTTTTTTAGTACTGGTACTTCTGATTCGTTTAACATTGTTTGATATATTGGTTCAACATATAATATTGTATTATTAATAGGAACTGCTATCATTTGTTTTGTTAATTTTGTTCCTGTAACATTTAATGATTTTAGTTCACTTGATATTGCTTCGTCCTCTTCTAATTGTTTATCAAGTTGCATTGGTCCCACAATATTACTGTCTGCTGAAAATTTATATAGTTTTAGTTCATTGTTTCCATTACTATTGCTTCCTACTAAATATGATATAATGTTTTGTTTTTCATCTGGTGTGTAAATTTGAACTAGTCCTAGTTGTTCTCCATCTGATGTTTTTACCATTGTATAGTATGGTTCCATATAAGTTCCTGTTGATTTTGTTGATTTTGTACTATTAAATTTTGCAATATCCCATACATCGTCAGCTCTATATAATACATCTGGTTTTACGTTATGATATACTTTTAAAATTTTTGCTTGTACATTATATAAAAATTCTGGATATACAAAATGACTTGATATATCTTCTGGTATTTTTTCATCTAATTCTTTGAATAAGCTTGGATAAATGTTTCTATATGCCATAGCTATTGGATCATTTCTATCTGTTATATAATATGACATTGTACCATCATAACTATCGATAATTACTTTAACAGAGTTTCTAATATAGTTTATTTTTTCTTTTGTTCCATCATGTTCTATACTTGTATATTGTGAATATGGATAACTAGATGATACTGTATAAGCATCTAACACCCATACAATCTTTCCTTCATCTGTTACTGCAGTATATGGTTCTTCATCATAAATTAAATATGGTAATGCTTTTTTGGCTCTTGTTATTACATCTCTATTAATTAAAATTTTGCTTTCATTTGTTATTTCTCCTGAGAAAGCTAAATTAATATCTCCTTTTTTTATACCTAATATTAATCTATCTAAAAATCCTAATTGCAATCCAGCTTGTCCATTATAAGAATATACTTGATCTGTTCCGTTTTCATCAGTGTAATCATATTCGTTTTTGTTTTTCGTATTTGTTGCAATTGTCTCTTTTGTCTCTAATCCGAAATACATACGTGGTTCAGAAATATTTATTTTTTCATCTTTTCCAACTATGTCTTTTTGAATATACTGTATATTTCCATTTTGTGAACTTTCTGTTGCTGATGTAAATATTTCTCCTATTCCGTGTGTATATTCATATGTTTTATTATTATAAGTTCTTCCTGAGTTTGTTATTTCTCTTGGTGCTACATATACTAGCTGATTTTTTCCATTTATATTGTATTTTGCAATACTAATATTAGGATAAACATAGTGTCCTGTCACTGTTTGACTATTTTCTAATGTTTTTGATACAGCATCTTTACTAATAACTGGTATATTATTAATTACATTAGCATTTTCTTCTACTTCTTCACTTGTTATGGTTCCTGAATTTTCTATATTCTTTTCTTCTATATTAATATTATATGCATTTTTAGTATTCTTTATATTTTCTGCTATATATTCTTTTTCTTTATCTAATTCATTTGTGCTAACAAATGCTAAATCAAATACTACCATTACTATAAATAATACTACTAAATATCCTGGTATTACTGCAAGATTCTTTAATACTTTACCTGTATTTCCTTTTTTAAAGTATTTTAATGCTCTATATGCAAATATTATAATGACAAATGCAAATATTACATATCCCCATAACTTAATGGTTGTCTCTGTCATCCCTGCTCCTACTATTTCTAAGTCATTTTTAACAGTTAGAATTTTTCCAAACATTGTATTTTGAGTATTTATTACTGTAAGAATTGCAATTCCTATTATTATTAATAATGCATTTCTTGTTAATTTTTTCATAAACAAGCTTTCTTTTAGCATTTTTCCATCTACGCCATCAAAGTAACGATTAAATGCTATTACATAATATAATGCTATATAAATTGATAATCCTACAAAAAGAATTACAAAATATAATGCTAATGTTTCAATTACTGGTTTTTGAAACATATAATAAGCAATATCTAATCCAAATATCGGGTCTTGAATTCCAAATGATGTACCATTAGCAATAAGCATAATTTTTTGCATCAATGCTGATGATGTTACAAAACTAACTAATGCTGATATTACTAAAGCTAAAGATTTATTTGGCAATTTCGGAATTTCTTTTTTTTCTTTTTCAAAAAATGGCTTTAATCCTTTTTTTATTCCCCTATTTGTAAAATATAAAATAACATATAAAATAACAAAATTAACTGCCATAATTCCATATCTATAAGTTAGATTTGTATAAAATATATTTGTATAATTTTGACCCAATTCCAAATATTCTAAATAACTTCCTCTTAATTCAATATAACTAATTCCTGCAAATAATAGTAAAAATAATAATACTAAAATCATTCTTGTTCTATTTTTTTTCTTTTTATTTAAATCTTGTATATCTTTTTTGCTTGTATCTTTCTCTTTTTGGATTGAAATATTATCGTTTTCTTTACTCTCTTCTTTCACTTTTTTTCCTCCTAAATTCTAACATCCTTTTTTATTAAATGATTGCTTTTACAAAATCTTCTGAATTAAAAATCTCCATATCGTCAATTTGTTCTCCTACACCTATAAACTTAATTGGGATTTTATTTTCTTCAACAATTCCAATTGCTACTCCACCTTTTGCTGTTCCATCTAATTTAGTAATAACCAATCCTGTTAAATCTGCCTCTTCTTTAAATGCTTTTACTTGTGAAATCGCATTTTGACCTGTTGTCCCATCTATTACTAATAATACTTCTTTGTCTGCCTCTTGCATTTCTTTGTTAATTACTTTTTGAATTTTATTTAACTCGTCCATTAAATACTTTTTATTATGCAATCTTCCTGCTGTATCTACAATTAATACATCTGCATCTTTTTTCTTTGTTATTTTTATTGCTTCATATACTACAGAAGCTGGATCTACACCCTCTTTTCTTTTTACTATATCAGCTCCTGCTCTGTTTGCCCATATTTCTAATTGTTCTACAGCTGCTGCTCTAAAAGTATCTGCTGCTGCTACAACTACCTTTTTACCATCTTTTGCTAATCTATTTGCAATTTTTCCAATAGATGTTGTTTTTCCTACTCCATTTACTCCAACTACTAAAATAACAGATGGCTTTGTATTTAAATGTAAATTAATGTCTGTAACATCTAATATTTTTTTCATTTCTTCTCTTAATGCTTTTTTTACATCTTCTTCGTCTTGTATCTTATCTTTTTTTATTCTGTTTCTTAAGTTGCTAATTATCTTAACTGATGTTTCTACTCCTATGTCTGACATAATTAGAACTTCTTCTAATTCATCTAAAAATTCTTCATCTACTTTTCTAAAGCTTTTAAATACATTATTTATCTTTTCGTCAAATGAACTTTTAGTTTTATTCATTCCTTGTTTTAATTTTTCAAAAAATCCCATGTTTTCTCCTTTCATCTTTTAATAAAAGCTATTTTTTAAGAATTATTTAATATATTTACTTTTTATTAAAATATAACGTTGTTATTATAACATATTTTCCTCTATATGTGAACCTCTAGGTAGAATTTTTTGCTTTATTAACTTTAAATCAAAATCTTCAATTCTAACAATCTCCAGATAATTATAAAATATCAAATATATTCTGGTTGATACTAAACGTCAGCAAAAGCCATTTTATGAGCAACTACAATTCATTCTCTTATTCAAACATAAAAAATGCCCTCCTTTCCAGAAAGAGAACATTTTAGTTTTATGTACAAAAAAACAACCTACAAACTTTTAAGTTCGTAGGTTGTTATAATATGGTGCCAACAGGCAGAATCGAACTGCCGACCTACGAGTTACGAATCCGTTGCTCTACCAACTGAGCTATATTGGCATAACTCTGTTTTACTGTATAATTATAATATTTTTTCTTATAAAAATCAAGAAAAAGATAATTATTTTATCTTATAAAATAATTATCTTTTTTATAATTCACTTCATTTTTTAATACATTCCATCCATTCCTGCTGGCATTCCACCTTCTTGTGATCCGCAATTACAATTTTTTGGTTCTGGTGCATCTGTTACTAAACTTTCTGTTGTAAGTACCATTGATGCGATAGAAGCTGCATTTTGAAGTGCACTTCTTGTTACTTTTGTAGGGTCTACAATTCCTACTTTTTTCATATCTACATATTGTTCATTTGCAGCATCAAATCCTATTCCAGCTTCTGATTCTTTTACTTTATTTACAATAACTGCTGGCTCTAATCCTGCATTTACTGCTATTTGTTTTACTGGTTCTTCTAATGCTTTTAATACAATTTGAGCACCTAATTTTTCTCCATTTTCTAATGTATCTACTAATTTTGATACTTTTGGAATTACATTAATTAGAGCTGTTCCTCCACCACTAACAATTCCTTCTTCTACTGCTGCTTTTGTTGCAGATAATGCATCTTCAATTCTTAGTTTTTTGTCCTTCATTTCAACTTCTGTTGCTGCACCAACTCCAATAACAGCTACTCCTCCTGCTATCTTTGCTAAACGTTCTTGTAATTGTTCTTTATCATAATCACTTTGTGTTTCATTAATTTGTGCTTTTATTTGACCAACTCTATCTGCTATTTGTTGTTTGTCTCCTGCTCCATCTACGATAATTGTATTTTCTTTTTGTACTTTAACTTGTTTTGCTTTACCTAATTGTGCAATTGTTGTATCTTTTAATTCTAATCCTAAATCAGAAGTTATTACTTCTCCTCCTGTTAATACTGCTATATCTTCAAGCATTGCTTTTCTTTTATCTCCAAATCCAGGAGCTTTAACAGCTACTACATTTAGAACTCCTCTTAATTTATTTAAGATTAATGTTGATAAAGCTTCTCCTTCCATATCATCACAAATAATTAGTAATTTTCCTGATTCTTGCATTAAACTTTCTAGCAATGGTAAAATTTCTTGAATATTGCTAATTTTTTTGTCTGTAATTAATATATATGGATTATCTAAAACCGCTTCCATTTTCTCTGTATCAGTTGCCATATATGGTGATAAATATCCTTTATCAAATTGCATTCCCTCTACTACATTTAATTCTGTATTTGATGTTTTAGATTCTTCTATCGTTATAACTCCATCTTTAGAAACTTTTTCCATTGCATCTGCAATTAAATTTCCTATTTCTTCATTATTAGCTGATATACTTGCTACTCTTGCAATATCTTCTTTTCCATTAACTGTTGAGCTAATTTCCTTTAACCCTTCAACTGCTGTATTGACCGCTTTATCAATACCTCTTTTTATTGCCATTGGATCACTACCTGCTGCTACATTTCTTACTCCTTCTTTTATCATACTTTGTGCTAAAACTGTTGCTGTTGTTGTACCATCTCCTGCAACATCATTTGTCTTTGTTGAAACTTCTTTTACTAAACGAGCTCCCATATTTTCGAATTTATCTTCTAATTCTATTTCTTTTGCTATTGTTACACCATCATTTGTTATTAATGGTGCTCCAAAACTTTTATCTAAAACTACATTTCTTCCTTTTGGTCCTAATGTTACTTTAACAGTGTCTGCTAATTTGTTTACACCTTCCAATAAAGATTTTCTTGCATCTTCTCCAAATTTAATAACTTTTGCCATTTTTTATCCTTCCTTTCATTTATTAAGTTACAACTATTTTTATAAATAGCTTTTTTTATTTTACTTTATTATAAAACAATTGCTAATATATCATTTTGTTTTACTATTATGTATTCTTCTCCTTCATATTTTACCTTTGTTCCTGCATATTCACTAACAATGATGTTATCTCCTTTTTTTACATTCATTGTTTCTGCTTTTCCGTCTATAACTTCTCCTGGTCCTACTTCTATTACTTCTGCTATTTGTGGTTTTTCTTGAGCAGCTCCTGCTAATATAATTCCACTTTTAGTTGTTTCTTCGCCTTCTTTCATTTTTATTAATACTCTACTTCCTAATGGTTTAATCATATTTATTACCTCCTTATATTTTTAGCACTCTTCTTTGTTGACTGCTAATAATTTATACCCATTTTATTAAAAAGTCAATACTATTTTTATATTTTTCACACAAAGTTCACATATCTATTTTATTCATTGATACATAAGCTTATTACAATTTTTTCTATTTTCTTGCATTTTTATCCTATCCAGTTTATAATACTTATATGAAAAGATTAATTGTAGATAAAAAATATGATCAAAAAAAATTAAATAAATTTTTACAGGACAAAATTCCTAATCTTACATCTACTTTATTTTATAAAACTTTAAGAAAAAAAGATATTAAAGTAAATGGATTAAGAATAAAAGAAAATATTACCGTTTCAATTAACGACGAAATTTTAGTATATATCTCTGATGATTTATTAACTTCTAATATTCGTATAGATATATTTTTTGAAGATGATAACATTTTAGTAATTAACAAACCTTATAATATAGAGGTTACTGGTAATAACAGTTTAACAACATATGTTCATCAAAAATATTCCAAACGGTTTTAAGCCTATGCCTTGTCATCGAATAGATAGAAATACAACTGGTTTAGTTTTATTTGCTAAAAATGAAGAATCATTAAACATTCTTTTAAATAAGTTTAAAAATCACGAAATTGAAAAGCACTACTTAGCATTAGTATATGGTATTCCAAAACAAAAATATAAAAGATGTGAAGCTTACTTGTTTAAAGATAATAAAAAATCAAGAGTCTATATAAGTGATACTTTTAAAAAAGGTTATCAAAAAATCATTACTACTTATAATATTTTAGAAACGAAAAACAATAATACATGTCTTTTGGATGTTCAAATAGAAACTGGAAAAACACATCAAATTCGTGCACATCTTGCACACTTAGGCTACCCTATTATTGGAGATCGGTAAATATGGACTAAATGATATAAATAAAAAGTTCGGAAAGAAATATCAAATGCTTTGCAGCTATATCATAAAATTCAACTTTAAATCTAATTCTGGTATTTTAAATTATTTAACCAATAAAAGTTTTATATTAGATAAAAATAAATTTATATAATAAGGAGATTTATATGTTTAACAAAATAAATGTACTAATTAATGAAGAAAAATTACAATCAAGAATTAATGAAATATCAAATGAAATATCGAATGATTTTAAAAATGAAGAAATCATATTAATCTGTGTTCTAAAAGGCTCTGTCTATTTTACAATAGACTTATCAAAAAAAATAACTAACAATTCTATTATATTAGATTTTATGAAAGTAAGTAGTTATGAAAATGGCTCTACATCTTCTTCTGGTAAAATAAATTTTGAGCTAGATATACATGAAAATATTGAAAATAAAAATGTAATTATTATAGAAGATATTGTAGATTCTGGATTAACTCTAAATTATTTATACAATTATTTAAGTAAAAAAAATCCTAAAAACTTAAAAATTTGTGTTCTTTTAGATAAAAAAGAACGAAGAACTGTACCTATAAAAATAGATTATACATGTTTTGAAATTGAAAATAAATTTGTTGTTGGGTATGGATTAGACTATGATGAAAGATATAGAAACTTACCTTATATTGGATATATTGAAGAAAATTAAAAATAAAAAAGGATTGATAATTTTTAAAGAATATCGTATAATAAAAAGGTACTTGGGGATGTAATGGTTTCGACATACTACCAGAAGTATAGATAGCAAGTAGTGGATTCTCGTTGGCCACTTTAAAAAACGGGAAAATAAAAATAAACGCTGATAAACAAGAATTAGCATTAGCTGCCTAATTGCAGTTACGTCTTATTTTAATATGCCCACGTATTTTAATAGGATGTCATAACTAGTGGGAAACGAAGCTACTTTTTCTTTTAATGTAGTAGGTATTTTAAAAAGATATATTATAATTTATCCTGTTTGTTGGAGAAATTGTAATGAATAAAAAAAACAAACTAAACTTGTAGAAATCTATGTGGAAAGTATTATGGACAGGAGTTCGACTCTCCTCATCTCCACCAAAAAATGAGACACTGGGGACAGTCCTTATTTGTCTCACATTTATTATTTTTTGCGGGTATAATTTAGTGGTAGAATGTCATGCTTCCGACCTGATAGCGAGGGTTCGATTCCCTCTACCCGCTCCATAAGATAAAATCGTCGCACCAATGTGACGTTAATGATTAAATCAATCTGAAAAGATTGATTTTTTTGTGCGTTATTGCAAAGAAAGGTGTGATGTGATATGATTAAAATAATTAAAAAGAAAATCAATATGAGTGATGAACTTAGGAGTAAAATTAATTGGTCTTGCAAATTTAATAATAGACCCTACCAGATTATTGAGGGTCACCTAAGAATTGTGGAACATACAAATTTAGCATATGTTGAGCCACATAAAGTAATTATTGGAGATACACTATATTTATTCTTCAATGAACAAAAACATTTTTATATTGGGAATTTAAAGAAGAAAATCCCTATTGCTGATTTATCAGAATACATAGCAAGGCATTAATTAATTGAGAGTTTATATACTCCCATAATATTGGTTTATTTTGTCGTGTAAATAATCAATATAAAGTATAAGGTGTCTTGTTATGTGACACCTTTTTTGGTGCCTTTCATTAAAAGAAAAGGAGGAAAAATTATGAATAATGAAAGGATGATTGCAGCAGTTTATATTCGTGTTTCGACAGAGGATCAGGCACGAGAAGGATTTTCTTTAGGAGAACAAAAAGAAAAGTTATTACAACTCTGTGCGTTTAAAGGTTATGAAGTATTTAAGGCTTATGAAGATGCAGGAATATCTGCAAAAGATATGGAACATAGACCTGCATTTCAAGAGATGTTACAAGATATGAAGGACGGAAAAATTAATTATATTGTAGCCTACAAACTAGATAGAGTTACTCGTTCAGTTCGTGATTTAGAAGAATTAATATCTCAGTTAGAAAAATATAATTGTTATTTAGTTTGTGATAGAGATGATGTTAATACTTCTACTGCTAACGGAAGATTTTTTGTAAGAATGCTAACAGTATTATCACAATTAGAAATTGAAATTGTATCGGAAAGAACTAAATTTGGACTTAATGGAGCAATTAAGTCAAGTCATTTACCAGGTCCTGCCCCACTAGGATATAAGAAAGATGGTAATAAAAAAACTATTGTTGATGAAACACCTAAACCTGTTATTGAAAGAATATTTAAGTTGTATTTGGAAGGCAAAAGTTTTCAGCAAATATCAAATATCTTTAATAAAGAAAAATTATTAAATCCAAAGAAATGGAAAGACACGACTATTCAAAAGATAATTGATAACAAAATCTATATGGGAGATTATGAGCAATATAAAAGAATTGCTAAAAAAGAAAACAAAGAACCTGTTATTTATATGAATGTTGTTGAGCAAATAATATCACGTGCAATGTGGGAAGAATGCCAAAGACAAAAAGAAATTAATCAAAGAACTTATACTAGAGATAGAGTTTATTTATTCTTTCAAAAGATTAAGTGTCCTACTTGTGGAAGAATAATGAAATGTAAAGGTTCAGGTGGCAAAAAGAAAAAGTATATGTATTACAATTGTGAGAAGTGTCATTTAAATTATCGTGAAGATAAAATTGAAGAATGTTTAATGCAATTTATTTATGACTTAGTTGAATATGATATGGCAGTTAAAAAGTATTTTCTACCTATTTTAGCAGACCATAAACCAACGAAAACTGATGATATAGATAAAGAGATTAATGGGTTAATAAAACAAAAAGAACGCATTAAAAAAGCATATATGAGTGGTATTGTTGAGATGGAAGATTTTTCAGAAGATTATAGACTAATTGAAGAAAAATTAGAAATTTTAGAACAAAAGAAATCAGAACTTTTAAATCTAGATAATATAACTTTTACTCCACAGCAGTTAATGGCAGATAGAGATATTGAACGAGAAACTATGATAAGATTAGATACTTTAAATGATGTTGTTAAAACAAATTGGAAAAGTAAAACAAAAGATGAAAAACAAGAATTTATATCTAAATTTATTGAGTCAATTATTCTAACAAAAGATAAAAACAATGAACTTCATATAGATAAAATTAATTTTAGAAAAAGTTATATAAACAATCTAATGAAATTTTTAGATAAAGGAATATTAGATGTATTAGTACCTGTTGAGGTAAATGGTAAAGAAGAATTTATTATTGGTAGTCCTAATATTTCTAATGAACAAGTGCAAGAATATCTAGATAGATTAAATGAATTTTATGAAACAAAAATGTATCAACTTTATGAAAGAGTTGATGAAGAAACTGGTAACATTATTGGAGAATTTACACCTAAAAAGAACGAAAAAATTATAAGAATAGTACCTATTTCACCTACTGAAATAAAAACAAAATCAATTATAAATAAAGAAGATATTGAAACAAAATATGGTATTGTTACTTACAATCCTAGCAAACCAAATAAGAAAGGAAATGATTAAAAATGGAATTAAAATATACAAGAATTGGTGATTATAAATTACCAAATTTAACTTTAAACAATAACGAAAAAGGGACAATTAATAATTATGGAATGTTAAGATTAGATTATTTAAAACAACATAAAAAAGTACTTTACACTACACTTTTAATGAAAGATGAACTTACTAATCATCTTGTTTCAGTAAGTAAAAATGCAGAAAATTTATTAAATAACTTGATGGAAAGTTATAAAAAATCAGATGAAAAACTATCTGAAAAAAGTAAAGAAACAAATCAAATTGAATGGGCAAAGATTATGAATAATTATAAAAATACAGCTGAAGAAATCATATTAAATGAATTAATTTATACTGAAAATGTGTGAGTACGTACTCACATATTGTGTCTAGCCAGCACTGAATTTGTACTCCCATACAAATTCTATATGGGAATTCCCATACCCTTGATGTTTAGAAAGGAGATTTTAAATTATGAGAATAAGAAATAATAAAGTTAATGTATTTTTAAGTGATGATGAGAAATTTATTTTAAAAAGAGCATCTTCAAAATTAAACTTATCTCAGTCTGAATATATTAGAAATTTAATTGTAGGATACGAGATTAAAATTCCAGAAGTTAAAGAAGAACCAAAACCTAAAAAAGATGAGTATATTATAGAGAATATTGCTAAAGCACTAGAAGAAAATATTGAATGCTTAATTAAAGTAAAAAATAGATTTCATTATCTTGGATATTTCGAAGATGAACGAGCAATTGGAACTAAAATTGAATATTTAAAATTACAAAATACTACACTTAAAAAATATATACCAATTGAAAATGACAAAGACAATGCGATCTAAGCATTGTCTTTTAACTTTATTCACTCATATAATTTTTAATTTCGTCTAACTTTTCTTCAGAAAGTTCAACTCCACCTTTAAAATTAATAGCACCTGGCCAATCTATATCTTTCCATTCAATATCAAATAATTTTATATCGTTATCATATCTAGGAAACGCATGATAATGAACAAAATAATCTCTCATCATCATAATAATATAATTGAATTTTACTGCACCAAATTTCTTAGTACAAGCATCCTCATACCATTTGATAACTTTTGGAAATTCAGCACCTTCTTCTGGAAGCATATTTGCAACTGAAGGAGTTTCTCTTTTTAAAAGAATAACAGCATCACCTAATGTTGCTTGTTTTCCTCTAATACAAATAATCCAATGTTCAAATTCTTTTATACATCTTGTTTCTGGTTTAAATTTACTCATAAATTCTAAATTACTCATCACTATATTTCTCCTTTAAAAATTTTTACTTATTATAATTCCTAATTCTTCATACTTGTTGCAATAAGAATGATCAGCTCCATTTATAATTTTAATAGTACAATTTTTAATATTATTGTTTAAATATACTTTAACTTTATCTATAGGTTGAGTTAGAACACATTCATCTGCATCTCCAAACACAACTAATACAGGTATATCTATACTATTAAGAACTTCATTCATATCATTTATATCTTCTGTGTATCTAATAAAATCATTTTCTCCACCTGGTAAAAAATCATTATAATATGTTCCTGCTGCAATTTTTCCATTAGCCATAACAGAAAAATCTATTAATTCATTTTCTTTACCTTCGTTTACTAATCTTGTTGATTCTACTTTTGCCTTATTATATTCTTCTTCACTTAAAAACTTTTTTCCTTCTGAAGGAATATCACATGGCGCTAATAAAACTATTTTATTTATACAATCTTCTTTCTTTTTGTTGTAATAGTATAGTACTTTATTGCATCCATAACTATGTCCTTCAAGAGTTATTTCTTTATAACCTTTTTGTTTAACCCAACTTACTACACCTTCAATATCTAATATGCAGTCTTTAAATCTTTCTAGACTTCCACCTATAACAGTAAAACCATCACCTTTAAGTAATTCTGCAATAAAATCTTTACCACGATTATTAAATGTTAAAAATGCATATCCTTTATCTGTATACGATTTTGCTAATGTATCTAAAAATCTGTTTTCATAAAAATTACCATTTAATCCATGTACATGAATTACTATCTTATCAGTTGTTTTATCAGGTATATATAAAATCCCTGGTTGTTCTATTTCATCCATAGAGTTTATTCTTACTAATTCTTGTTTCATATTATTTTTCTCCTTTATTTAATTTTCTTTTTAATAGTTTCCCAATCTGCTGTCCATTTTGTATTATTTTTATTAAAGTTACTTGAAGATAATAACATATGGGCAAAACTTTTTAAACATTCATATTCAAAAGCATATTTTAATAACTGTGACTCGTTCTTATTAGAATACTTGTTAGTAACAAAAAGTGTAAATAGGTTATTATATATCCCATTAACTTTATTGTTAAAATATAACAATTTAAAATAACTAATTAATATTTCTGATGAAAATATACTCTGAGTAATGCATAAAACAATATTTTTATCTTTCATTATTAAAATTATTACCAACCATATTATAACATCAATAATTATTTTAATAGTATTTTGTTTAATCATTATATTCGTATTACTTTTAGTAAAGAATGTACTTTCAAATACATTTACTCCTAATTTTTTTATTGAATTCTTCTCGTTATTGTTATAATATCCTACTGTTTTTTTGTCAGTAAGTTCACTTCCATATGCATTAGATAATAAAGTCTTTCTTCTTTCATTCTCCGCAAAATTTTTGAAAATCATATCATTTATGGTATCTCCTATTATATATAAAATGTGTAGTACAATTAGAGTAACACATAATATATTATTAAATTTAATACTTAGAATTAAAGATATGACAACACTAACATAATAAAATATACTTAATAGTTTTTCTAACTTAATACATAATCTAAAATCTTTATCAACATCATTAATATATTCATCCATACTTATACCTCTGGAAATACTTTTTTTATTTCAGATAAAGCAGAATAAGGCATTCCATCATTTTCATACTCTAACGCTTTATCAATTTTTTCTATTGCGCGATTTATTCTATTAGTGATACTTGCATCATATGTTAAATTTTTTAATTCATTAAAAGCCTTTTTTGCATAATCTGTATAGCTAGTACAAGTAATATATGAATATTTCATATTATTTGCAATACATTCCTCTATACGATATGATGTTAAATCGCGATAATTAACATTTACATTCCAATGTTTAATTAATCTAACTAATGGCTTTATTTTATATGAATTATTATTATTTGTCTCAGTAAGTGTATTATTAAAATCATTAGGATATGTCGGCATCCATCCGCCTTTACCATCTGGTATATAATATGTTCCCCAGTTTTTGTAAGCGGGTACTAATTCAAATTTTATATTATTCAATTCTAATACTATAGTTGGTGATGATTGATAAATTTCGGATGTAGAATATTTTGTTTCTGCAAATCTTTTTAACCTGTCTAAAAAAGTTTGTGGAGTATAATTATTAGAATTATCAAATACAACCATATAGTCAACATCTGATTCTTCATCAGCTTTTCTTGGGAGAATAGTTACTCTTGTATAAGAACCAAACTTAAATTTTTCTTCAATATTGGCACCGAAATATGATTCCAATCTTATTTCTAACGTATTAATAGAAGTAGTGATGCTTTCTTTTTCTTTTGTAGAAAGCACTAAATTAGAAGCAGAGTCACTTAAATAAGTATTTACTGACATATTATCCCTCCTTTATTTTATGTCCAATAAAAAAAAGTATCATAATCTTAATGATACAAAACTATTATAATAATAACATATTTTGACATTTTTTTAAATAGATATAGGATATTTTATCAAAAGTATTGTAATAATCTTAATCTTTGATATAATTGATTTATCAGAGAGATTTAATCAAATCTTATAGTCTTAATTTCGTAAACGTGTATAGTTAAGGCTCCATAATGCGTTTTCGTCGAACTCTTTGTAGTTATTGATACAAGAAAGTTTGAAGAAAGCAAAAGTTAATATCATTTCACAATATATAAGTCGATTTAGTCGGCTTATTTTTTTTGTTTTTAATTATCTCAACTGGTAAATAAAGTAAGAATTAGCCTCAATATAGGTTTAAAATAGATATGTCACAAGAAGATTGAAAATAAAATTGTAAAAATCTTGAATTTATGATAATATGTTACCAATAGTTCAAAAATTCTACAAGGAGGTAGTTCAAGATATGGATAATAATAAATTAGATACAATTACAAACCTGTTTGAAGAAAAAGAAATAAGAAGTATATGGAATAGTGAAAAAGAAGATTATTTTTTTAGTGTGGTTGATGTTGTAAGTGCATTAACAGATAGTAATGACCCAGCACATTATTGGAGAACTCTTAAATCGAGAATGCTTCAAGAAGGAAATGAAACCGTCACAAATTGTGACACTTTCAAATTAAAAGCAAAAGATGGAAAAATGAGAAATACTGATATGCTAGATACACAAAATATTTTAAGACTTATTGAATCAATACCATCACCTAAAGCTGAACCTTTTAAAATGTGGTTAGCAAGTTTAGGCAATGAGCGAATAAATGAAGTATTTGATCCAGAACTAGCGATTAATCGTGCAGTTAATTATTATCATAATAAAGGATATAGTGATGAATGGATTAAAAAAAGATTAACAGGTATTGTTGATAGATTTAAATTAACAGATGTATGGAAAGATGGTGGAGTTGAAAAACCAATTGAATATGCCATGCTAACTAATGAAATATATAAAGGTTGGTCTGGAATGAAAGCTTCAGAATATAAAAAATTAAAAGGATTGAGAAAAGAAAGTTTAAGAGATAATATGACCGATATTGAAGTACTTCTCACAGATTTGGGAGAAATTGCTACTCGTGATATAGCACAATCAGAACATCCACAAGGATTTCATGAAAATATGAATGTTGCTAAAAGAGGTGGACAAGTTGCAAATGATGCTAGAAAATCATATGAAAAACAGACTAAAAAATCTGCAATTTCAAAAAATAATGCCTTAAATTATAAATATATAGATGATGAAAAACTAATTGAAGATAAAAAAAAGGAATAGTTTGATTAAAAATATATGAGGAATGTAATGTGAAAAATGAATTAGGATTTTATGATGGTATAAAAAATTGGGATTTTAGTATGATTAAATATATAGAAGAAAATTTAACTGATTGGGATTTATATAGGATATTAAATGATTGTACATCACCAAATTCTAAAATCCTTGATTTAGGAACTGGTGGAGGTGAAAAAGTATTAAGAAACTTTCCAATTGTTAAAGAAATAATTGCAACAGATTTTTCGAAAGAGATGATAAACACGGCTAATAAGAATTTAGCAAAAACAGAAAGAAAAGATATTACATTTAAATAAATGGATAATTTAAATATTACTACACCTGATAATTATTTTGATATAGTTGTTGCAAGACATACTTGTATAGATGCAAAGGGTATATATAAAACATTAAAAATCGGAGGCAAACTTCTTTTAAGAGGAGTTGATAAATTAGATTGTTGGCAATTAAAGAAGCTATATGGTAAAGGTCAAGCATTTAAAGATGAAAAGCCAATAAGTTTAATAGATTATGAAGATATTTTAGATGCAGGGTTTAAAAAGGTTGAATTAGTCCCAATTCATATTAGAGAATATTATAAAACAAAAGAGGATTTATTAGCACTCCTATTAAAAACACCAATATTAAGTGAGTTTTCAGAAACAGAAGAAAATAAGTATGAAGATAATGAGAAGATTAATATGAATTTGTTGGATAAATATATAGAAGAAAACACGAGCGAGAAAGGAATTTTACTAATAAGAAGATATTATGGCATAACAGCTGTAAAATAGTATAACTTACAAAATTGTAATCAAAAAATATTACATTCAGCACTAGATATTGTGCACCAATAAAGTATAATAAAAAGTAGTAAGTAGTTGAGGTGATGATATGAAAAGACCAATTATAGGGATAATAGGTAAAGTTCAGCCACAATATGGAGAAGATATTTGGCATAGAATTGACGAAGTTGATGAAATAAGATATTTAATCGTAAAAAATGGTGGAACAGCGATAATGTTATTGCCAACGGAAATAACTTTAAAGTTTAATGATAATGATATTGAATACAATACTGTTTTAAGTGATGAAGAAAAAAATGAATTATATAGACAAATAGATTTATGTGATGGGTTTATATTGCAAGGTGGTTTATATAGTGCAAATTATGAAATAGAAATGGCAAAAAAAATAATAGAATTAGACAAACCACTTATTGGGATTTGTGCAGGTTTTAACAATATTTTAAGAGCAATAGGTACAGATGTAATTGAAGATAAAACCAAAAGTCATGATATATATGATAAAGAATACAGACATGAAATATCTATTATTAAAGGAACAAAATTATTTGATTTAGTAAAAAAAGAAAAATACAATGTAAATAGTATTCATAGTATGATAGCACCTAAAGGAAATGTTGAAAAGTATGCTAGAATATCAGCTATCTCTTATGATAACCTGGTAGAAAGTTTTGAGTTGGATAATAAAAAATTTGTAATAGGAATAAAATGGCATCCAGAATTAATGTTAGAAGATGAATTTTCAGATAAATTGTTTAAGAAATTTATTTCAAAATGTTAATAATAAAAAAATATATATAAGGAGTAAATTAAAATGTTATATATAATTACTGGACCAGCAGGAGTTGGAAAAAGTACAATTTCAAAAAAAATTGCAGAATCCAAAAAGAAGTCTGTTTTAATAGAGGGGGATGACATCTATCATCATGTAATTGGAGGATATGTTCAAGCTTGGAAAGAAGGAAATCACTTAGACGTATTTTGGAAAGTATGCATAAACACAATTAGAACTTATTTAGAAGATGGATATGATGTTATATTTAATTATATTGTAACACCCACACCATTAAGACAAATGAAAGAAGAATTTAAAGATTATACTATAAAATTTGTTGTATTATTGGTAGATGAAAAAAATTTACTTTTAAGAGATAAAGAAAGACCAGAAGATTGTCAGATGAAAGAACGTTGCATTACTTTATTAAATAATTTCAAAAATAATAATTATAACAAACAAAACATATTAGATACATCAAATTGTACAATTTATGAAACAGTTGATATTATTGAAAATGATAATAGATTTATTTTATAGGAGAAAATTAATATATGGATAATTTAAAAAATTTGAAAAATGAAGAAATTGTGAAGTTAATAAAAAATGGTAAGGTAGAAGTTGCTGATATTGTTGACTCTGGAATATGTCCTACTTGTTTTGATAAACAAAATAATAATATTCTATATGGTAACAATAAAAATAAAATGATTTTTGAAAATGATAAATTTGAATGTTTTTTTGTAGGAAATCCACGAGCTGATGGACATGTTGCTATAAGCACAAAAAAACATTTTAAAGATATGATGGAAATTGATGATGAAACATGTAAAGAAATATTTCTAATAGCAAAGAAATTAATGAATTTATTAAAAGAAACATATAATGCTGAAAGTGTATATTTATGTACAATGTGTGATGGACCGATGAATCATTTTCATATACAACTAATTCCAAGATATTCATTTGAAAAAAGAGGTTCAAAAAATTTTGTAAAGCCAAGATTTGAATATAGAGAAGATAAAGAAAAACTTAAGAAATTGAGAGAAAAAATGCAAAACTAGATATACATAATATTTTAATAATGATATATAATTTTAGGGTGTGTAATTAATTTTACTCACCCTTTTACGAACTAACAATAAATTAATTCAGTATATATAATTTCTTCTGCACAATGTTTATAATTATTCATTAAACTAACCCATTCTAGTTGTTCCATATTTCTATCATAATGTATTGGAACATTTTCATTTTTAGCCATCTCATTAATTATTTCATTTATTTTTTGGCTAGCTGTTTTATCGACTTCTGCAAGATGTTGGTTTAGCGTACCAGTCATCATTAATTCTGTGTATAAACATTTTTTATGTTGTTTAATATAATTTAATCTTGCTCTACCATACTTGCCTATAAGAATTTTTTCTTGTTTTTGAACTGCTATCATAGGGTAGTAGTAATCTCCTTGTAATTCATACCATAAGCCACTTTTCTCATCATAAAATTCTTTCTTTAAATTTTCATCATATTTTTCCATATTAAAATAATCCTTTCAAATTTTAAATTCTACAATTATTCGTAAATGGCTGTTATACCAATAAAAATTAGAATTAATAGAAAATTGTCCTTAATCTACCTCTCCCAACGGAAGATTCTTTGTAAGAATGTTAACAGTTTTATCACAGTTAGAAATTGAAATTGTATCAGAAAGAACTAAATTTGGACTTAATGGAGCAATTAAGTCAAGTCATTTGCCAGGTCCTGCCCCACTAGGATATAAGAAAGATGGCAATAAAAAAACTATTGTTGATGAAGCAACAAAACCTATTATTGAAAGAATATTTAAAATGTATTTAGAAGGCAAAAGTTTTCAACAAATATCAAATGTCTTTAATAAAGAAAAATTATTAAATCCAAAGAAATGGAAAGACACGACTATTCAAAAAATAATTGATAATAAAATCTATATGGGCGATTATGAGCAATATAAAAGAATTGCCAAAAAAGAAAATAAAGAACCTGTAATTTATATGAATGTAGTTGAACCAATTATCTCTCGTGCTATGTATTACAACTGTGAAAAATGTCATTTAAATTATCGTGAGGATAAAGTTGAATACTGTTTAATGCAATTTATTTATGATTTAGTTGAGTATGATATGTCAGTTAAAAAGTATTTTTTACCTATTCTAGCAGACCATAAACCAACTAAAACTGATGATATAGATAAGGAGATTACACAATTAGAAAAACAAAAAGAACGTATTAAAAAAGCATATATGAGTAATATTGTTGAAATGGAAGATTTTTCAGAAGATTATAGATTAATTGAAGAAAAATTAGAAATTTTAGAGCAAAAGAAATCAGAACTTCTAAATTTAGACAATATAACATTTACTCCACAACAATTAATGGCAGATAGAGATATTGAGCGAGAAACCATGATAAGATTAGATAGTCTAAATAATATTATCAAAACAAATTGGGAAAGTAAAACTAAAGATGAAAAACAGGAATTTATATCTAAATTTATTGAGTCAGTTATTCTAACAAAAGATAAAAATAATGAACTTCATATAGAAAAAATTAATTTTAGAAAGAGTTATATAAATAACGTAATGAAGTTTTTAGATAAAGAAATATTAGATGTATTAGTACCTGTTGAAATAAACGGTAAAGAAGAATTTATTATTGGTAGTCCTAATATTTCTAACGAACAAGTACAAGAATATTTAGATAGATTAAATGAGTATTATGAAACAAAAATCTATGAAATTTATGAAAATATTGATGAAGAAACTGGTAATATTACTGGAGAATTTATCCCTAAAAAAGATGAAAAAATTATAAGAATATTACCTATAGCACCTACTGAAATAAAAACAAAATCAATTATAAATAAGGAAGATATAGAAACAAAATATGGAATTGTTACTTACAATCCTAACAAACCAAATAAGAAAGGAAATGATTAAATTATGGAATTAAAATATACAAGAACTGGTGATTATGAATTACCAAATCTAACTTTAAAAGATAATAAAAAAGGAACAATTAATAAATATGGAATGTTAAGACTTAATCATTTAAAACACTATAAAAAATCACTTTATACTACACTTTTAATGAAAGATGAACTTACTAATCATCTTGTTTCAGTAAGTAAAGATGCAGAAACTTTGCTAAATAAGTTAATGAAAAGTTATAAAAAAGAGATGAAAAACTATATGAAAGAAATAAAGAAATTAACCAACTTGAATGGGTAAAATTAATGAATAATTATAAAAATACAGCAGAAGAAATAATTTTAAAAGAACTAATTTATACTGAAAATATGTGAGGACGCACTCACATATTTTGTCTGGCAAGCACTGAATTTGTACTCCCATACAAATTCTATTATTGGAATTTCCATACCCTTAAATTTTAGAAAGGAGATGTTAAATTATGAGAATAAGAAATAAGAAATAATAAAGTTAATGTTTTTTTAAGTGATGATGAAAAATTTATTTTAATTGGGACTAAAATAGAAAATTTAAAAATACAGAACAGTGAGATAAAAGAATATTTATTATCTATTATAAACGACAAAGACAATGCCAATTAAGCATTGTCTTTACAACTTTAACCTTCAATTTCATATAAATTTTTATATTCTGGGCATTTCTTTATTAATTCATTATGAGTACCACTATCAATTATTTCATGATTGTTTAAAACAAATATACAATCTGAGTCAATTATTGTGCTCAGTCTATGTGCCACAATTATCACTGTATGATCTTTAGATAAATTCTTAATAATATTTTTAATTTTTTCTTGATTATTGTTGTCTAATGAACTTGTAGCCTCATCAAATAAAACAATCTTTGATTTTTTTATAAGAACTCTGGCAATTGCTAATCTTTGCTTTTGTCCACCACTTAATATTACTCCATTTTCACCCACAATTGTTTCATATCCATCTTGCATTTCCATAATAGCATCATGTAATTGAGCCTTCCTACATACATCTTCTATTTCTTTATCTGAAGCTTTAGGATTTGCTAATCTGATATTTTCTTTTATTGAAAGATTAAATATATAAGGTGATTGAGAAACTACTGAAATATTATTTCTTATTGTTGTTTCTGATAAAGTATTTATATTATAATTATCTATTAAGATTTCACCATCACTAGCGCTGTAACTTTTATTAATCAACTTTAATATAGTAGACTTTCCTTCACCACTTTTTCCAACTATAGCCACCATTTTATTACAATCTATTTTAAAATTAAGATTTTCAAACAAATTATTTGAACCATATTTGAATTTCAAATTTTTAAATTCAATTGAACCTTTTATATTTTTGATATCTAAATCTCCATATGTTTCCTTAGAAAATGATTCATATGTAATTATATCAAACACTCTTTGAGATGATACTTTTCCATCTGCTAATTTTTCTCTTATCTCAGAAATATAATTTATTAAATCTAGTACTTTATTTTTATATAAGAAAATTATTAAAAATGAACTGATTTCAAGAGATTTATGCGTAATAAAATAAATTGATATTAAGATAAATATAAAGTCTAATATATGTTGAAAAGCTTTAATCCATCTATTCCATGTCCTTCTTGTATCTATACTCTTTATTTCAGCCTTAATTGTTTCCGTTTGTTTTTGATTGACGTCTTGTAAAACTGTTGACTTTAAATTAAGATCTTTTATTTCTCTTATTCCTCTTACTACGTCTGTATATAGTCCTACTACTTTTTCATCTTTTTCTTTGTAATCTTTTTTTACTCTTTTGTAATAAAATAATTTCTTTGATGTTAAAATATATACTAAAATTACATTTAAAATTAAATAGAAGCCTAAATATATATTAAGAAAAAATACATAAATTATAAAACTGATGTTAAGTATAATACCAGATAAATCATCTGTTATATAATCAAATAACTCAGATAATTCGGTTGTATCTTTATTTAATCTGGATATAAAAAGTCCTGAATTTGTATTATCAAAGTTTTTTATTTCAAAATTAGTTAAACTTTTTAACATATCACTTTTTAAATCAAAATTTACTTTTCCATTTAATTTCAAAACTGTTCTTGACCATAAATTAGTAACTATTTCTATTATAATCCTTAATATAACTAAAAATAAAGCAGTATTTAATATTTGGTTTTTATTAAAATTTTCAAAAAAACCTAACATTTTACCTTCATATATAGGTGATAATAAAGATATTCCAGCATACCCCAAACTTAATATAATTACCATTATAGATAAAAACTTATATTTTTTATAATATTTAAATAATTTACTTAAATTATTAGTATTTTTTTTCATAATTGTAACTCCCTGTATAAATTAAATTCCCATCACAAAAATTATACTATATTTTGACAATTTTTTCTATACTCCTTTAAAATATTTAATGGAATGGTATAATAAATTTGTCAGAGTGATTTAATCATTCTTGGAAGTATTATTTTTGCATACGTGTATAGTTAAGGCTCCATTTGAAATCAACTTACGGACTGAAAAGTTCGTAAGTTTTTTTATAATAAATAATATCAAAAAAGAAGAAAAAATTATCAAAATAATTTAATCCTCTTTTTTTATTTTTTGAATATGGGAATAAAATCTATGTCTAGCCAGTACTGAATTTATACTCCCGCACAAATTCTACTATGGGAAGTTCCCAATCCCTTTTATAAATTTTCTTTTATTTTTGGAAACAAGTCATACAAATTATATCCTAGCAGATTATCAAAATATTCTTTTAATTTATATGTTTCTTGAATATGATATTGACTGTTAGAATAGGCACCTCTTCTAATCATTATATCAATCAACCTTTTATCAATTGTAAATATTTTATTTCCTTGTGGACACATCAAGTCACATAAATTTATTAATTTTTCTTCTATTGTGTATTCATGATTTTTTATAAAATTTGTTAAAAAAGGATTTTCTTTTGGATTTGGAACTCCTCCAGCTGTACATACTATATCATTATTTAAATATGAATGAGTAAGACAAATATTAGCATATTTATCATCATAACCTTTATTTTTTAAGTATTCATATCCTCTCATGACATGTCCATGTGACTCACCATTATACTTACCAATATCATGTAAATATCCTAGAGTAATTGCTTTGTCTATATCTACATTTATTTCTTTTTCACATAATGCTTGTGCAATTCTACTAGCACTATCACCTACAGATATACAGTGCTATCCATCTATCATCTGTTGTGTTTTTTCTTTTTTAATAAACAAAAAATTAAAAGAATCTTTTCTTCCAATCATATTTTTTATAATGGTATCATAATCAAATGGTACACCCATTTGATTATCACCAATTTTATTTGAGTTTATTACATAAAAATTATCATTTTCATCAATATCACTTATTACTAAATAATGTCCATTTTTAGAAAAACTTAATGGACTTTCTTCAGATGGTCCAATATGAATAATTGCCATGTTTCCATTTTTCATAAGTGAAATGATTTTTTCTTTTTTATCATTTGGTCTTGAAAAATCTATTTTTACTATTTTATAACTTATATTAATTTTATTTTCTTTAATTAATCTTTCTAAACAATATATTATTCCATTACTGTTTATACCTTTATTTCTTAGATAAGTATTATCAAAATTTCCATTTCTATCATATAAAATTTTTTTGGCAGTATCTATTGGATTAATTTTAAATCCTAAATTTACTAAAACATTAGCAATTGATGTTGGTCCACATCCATACTTCTCTAAATTCCAATTTATTTGTTTTAATTCATCAATATCATCTAAAGAAAAATCTCTTTGTTTATACCTAACTCTTTTTAGATTCATACAAAATTCTCCCTAATTATTTATTAGCAATATAATAAAGAACAGTCATTGTATAGTAAAATTCCTCTTTTTTAAATTGATTTCTTAATTTATCTAATAAATTATTCATCTCATTTTTAATTTTATCTGGAATATTATTTTTATTGTCTGCACTCCTATATGCTATAGAACTATCAAACATTTGTATTTTTTGTTCTAATGTTTTTCCTATAGTATCACTTACAGAATAGAACAATTTTATATCTTTAAACTTATTATTATTAAGATAGCTATATACTTTTTTTCCAATATATCTATCTGTATTTTTTGTTATATTTTGATTAACCATAATTTGACTTTCATATAAATTAAATATTTTGTGTAATAAATCCTCAGGATCAGGATAACAAAACTTAAAACTATCATCTGGTACTTTAATTATTATTATTCCTCTATCTGTTAACTTCTTCTTTAAATTTGCCAAAATTTTTTCTGGATTTTCTAAATGTTGTAAAACGTAAGATAAATTAATAATATCGTATTTATTTTCATCGTGTAAATCATCAATACTCTTTAATTCAAAATTATATCTGCTATTATTCTTAAATTCTTCTTTTGCCTCATTTATTGCAGTATCATCAATATCTATCCCATTAATATGTGTAATATTATCATATTTATCAAATAGCATTTTGGTTTTAAATCCATTAGAACAGCCAATGTCTAAAACATTTAAATTTTGATATTTCAATATTCCAGATATATTTAATACATAATCATCAAATTCTTGGTTACCACTTGCTTGTTTTTCTAATTTCTTTAAATTCCAATTATTATTCATAATAGCCTCCTTAAAATATACGTAAATTATACTATAAGTCACAAAAAATTACCATACTTCTAAAAAAACATAGAAATTACTACATAATGTTTTAAAAAAATCACATTGTAATCTGTAACCGGTAACTTAACTGACCCTTAAGATAAAATCATGGTACTAAACGATGTTAAGGATTAAATGCAATCTATAATTATATAAAAAAATAATTTAATCCTTCTCTTCTTTTATTATTTGAAAATTTATTACAGCAGTAGATATTATTGATAATAAAAATATCAAATAAAAAATGTCTTCTCCAATATATTTTGAAATTATAGATAAAATTGCAAATATCACAACCTCTGCAAAACATAAACTCATTTGACCTACCGCAGATAATAAATCATGATCTTCTTTTGACTCTTTAATCATATTTTGTATAGAAGTTTGTATTGATGTTTCGTAAACTTTTTCTAAGTTATCACTGACTGTTTTATTTACAGAAATTACAAATTTATTTTTTGCAAAAAGGTAAATTGAAGTTATAATTAACCTTATTAAAGATACTAGGGTATTAGCCTTTTTTATATTTTTATCAGTATATTTTCCAATTAGTGTAACTGTAATTATTTGAAATAGTAATGATATTACAACTACAACAGAAAATGCTTTAAAATCTTTTAAAGCTATATATAAATATAGTGGAACAAATAATCTTTCTATTATGTGGTTTGCCCTTAATGCATATATAATTTTATATTTACTTTTACTATGTAATAAATATTTAATACTAGACTTAAATGTATTAGTTTTCTTTTCTGGTTTATAATCAATTTGTAAAATTACAATATATTGTAATATATAGAAAATAGTAATTATACTCAATAACACAACCTTATTATTACTTATTATTCCCCACGCTACTAAAACACTAGCCAAAACTATTCCTAATATTTTACTTATAAAATATATACTATTAAATCTTCCTCTATGTTTACTCTCTACATATTTATTAGAAAGTGAGTCAGATGATGGATTTGAAAGTCCCATTAATCCCATTGCTATTATAAAAATTATTATATTAGAATATAAATTCTCACTATTTAGCATAAAATAAGAATTTATAATACTAAATATATTTGAAATTAATACGCATTTTGCCACTCCAATCTTATTTGATATTGTTACAAATAATGGTGTTATCAATCCTGTAATAAGAAACCTCATACCATATATTAATAAAATCATATATATTGGCAGACCTGCTTGATATAGCATAACTGTCCCAAAAGTTTCGATTAAAGCATATGCAAAGTTGTAAAAAAATATGCTAGCATACATATATTTGTATTCTCTTCTATAAAAATATTCTTTCATTTGTTGCTCCTTAAATTATTTTATCTCATTTTAAAATACGCTCTTTTACATTTTCATCTATTTTATGTAGTCAGATAATTAATCAATAAATATATTATTTTTTTCTATATATTCAAAACTCTCCGCATTTTTTAGTATATTTATCTTATTTTCGATAAAAGTATTACCTGTTAATACTATGTTTTTACATTTTTTAAAATTTTTATTTATATCATTATCTTCATTTCCAATACAAAACGCAGCTTCCTTAGAACTTTTTATAACATTACCATTAAATATTATATTTCTAGCCCCATAATCTACATATAGTCCGCCTTTATTGTCATATATATTATTAGAAGAAATTAAAACTGAATCTCCTCCCCTAATACCAATAGCATAGTGTCTACAATTTCTAACTATATTATTAGAAATTATTTGACCCTTAGGAAAGTTTTCTTTATTATGAAAAATCCCCTGATCTTCTAAAAATATTCCAAAATGTCCACATGATACACAGATGCAATTTCTAATAATATAATTTTCATTTTCCCACAAACCAGTACCTATTCCAATTCCAGCACCTCCATTGCCACCATAATTCCAAGATCTTCCTCCTTCATAAATGTATACAGAATCAATAACTACATTATCTAACATATCTATTCCTAGAGCTGTAGATGATGTAGAAATAAGGCGCAAGTCTCTAAAGATACAATCTTTAATGCCACTATAATAAAAAGCCTTTCCCCTATGTGTATACTGATTTAAAGTAGCTTCAGACATATCAACTGTAAAATTTTGAGCATTTGAAGAATGTAATATCTCCTTTGAAAATTCGCTATTATGGCAAAATAAAGCTGAGCCTTTTTCTGTATTACCGACAACTTTTAGAACTGTGTCAGTTAAAGATTCTCCAATTAAAGATACATTAGATTTCATTTCACAAATTGCTGTTATATTCTTAGTCATATTCCATGAACTTTTTGCAGAATCAAAAATATAAACTCCTATAGGAATAAATATTACTCCTCCTCCATTGTTATGTACTAAATTTATAAGTGACTGTAGCTCTTCTGAATTATCTTTATTTTTTGGATTTAATCCATAATCTATTGCATTATATACTTTTTTATTTTCTTCTAATTTATTCATTTATTTCTCCTTTTTCTAAAAATTCTTCCACACTTCTTTTTATTTTTTCAAATTCAAATCCATCTGCCCTGCATGTTTTCCATTTTCTTTTATTTGCTTCATCTATATTTATCTGCGTATCATCAATAAATAAAATATTTTCTGGATTAATTTTAACAGTATTTTCTATATATTCAAAAGCCTTTGAATTAGGTTTGCTAAATCCCATTTTGTATGTTAAAAAAATATAATCAAATGAAGATAAATTTACTTGCTCATTAATTCTTGCTTCATCAAGTTTTACTAAACTTGAAAACATGGCAATATAGCATTTATCTCTTAAACTATGGGCAAATTTAATAACATCTTTATGATATGGTATTTTTTTGCCATATTCATAATATGCATTTTTATATTCATCATAATTACAATCTATATTTAATTTATCTTTTATCTCATTAAACCAATCTATAGTTGTTTGTTCATCATCATCAATAAATGTATTAAACAATTTCTTTCCATTGGTGCAAACTTCTAGTATCTCTTGATCTGTTAACTTACATTTATATTTTCTCATAATATCTATAATTGCTTTACTAATATTATAATAAGATTGATTATTGTTTTCAATCACTCCACCCCAATCAAAAATTACAATTTTATTACACTTTTCCATATTTTATTTTCTCCTATATAATTCTTTCTATTTGTTATTAAGATACTTTATATCAGTATGCATTTCGCATTCCAGCCAAGTTGCTTTTGTTCTTCAGCCTTTAATCGTTCAAATTCATTAATTAAAAGCAATTTAAATTTTGGACTAATCTACATTCCAAATTCAAAAGCAACATCTTTGTGTGCATACATTTTTTATCATTAATACTACTTATTTACATTGTTCTATTATTTTCTAATCTTTTGCGTTCCTTTTCTTGTTCTTTTTGTAATTTTACTTCTTCACTATATAGTTCTTTTTCTTTTATAGCTATCTTTCTATCATTGTCAGCTATTTTTTTACTTGCTGAACTAACATCGCTGACATATTTTACTCTTTTCTTTTTTTCTTTTTACATTTGAAGAATACAAATTTGATTCTCTTTTTATAAATTTTCTTTTATTTTCTGGAAATAAATCATACAAATTATATCCATGTTTTACTCCATAAAATTATATTTAACATTTCCCCAGTCATCTCGTACAAATCTTGATAATTCTCTACTAACATGTTTTGATTCATCTGGAGTAAGTTTTGAAATTACTTTTTTAATATCTTCATCTAAGAATTTTTGTGAATAAGAAAACTTAGTTCGTAATCTATTGCCATAATTATTATTCATTCATATTCAATGATTGTAATTTATATTTTAATAGTATTTTTTTCCCTTTTTTATATTTTCCACTTTAGAGGATAAATATATTCAATTTTCTCATTTTTAGGCACATAATGTTTCTTTATTTTAGTTCTATTTGATTTTAAATCTGGTAATGCTTTTCTACAATATTTATCTAATTCACAAAATATATTTTGACAATCTATTAATTGCAATGGTCTATTACCAATTCTTTTAAATTCTAAATTAAGTCTTTTAAACTCTTCATCTTGATGTTCATACATATATCTTATAATATCTTCATTAGTCATTTTACCTTTATCTATAAAACATTTCTTTATTCCACGCAATGAACCAGGGCCAGCAACTGTAAATTCATCTTCTTTCCAATTTACAACTTCACTATAATTTATATCAGTTACTAATTGATAAGCCATAAAATTACCAATTAAAGGATAACTTTTTATAATATTAAATGCTTCTTCCATAGTGTTGCATTTAATAATTTTATCTTGTATTTTATCTTCATTAAACATCTTATTTAATAATGCCAAATGATTATCATGTTTTCTATTATAACCAAATGCTTTATTTGCACAACTTATATAAGCATCATTATATATTTTAATACCATTTGAAATAGCCTTTTCTAATATTTTAGAGTATTCTTTTATATTAAATGTCTTTAAAGTAATATCTCCAAAATTATTTAATAATAATTCCCAAGTAGATTCTTTATTAAATAATTTAAATAACAATATTCTAAATAGCATATCTTCATCAAAATAATTCTTACCGTTATATATAACATTTTTTAATAAATATTGGCTAACTCTATCATTAATCCTATAACTATTGCAAAATTTATATTCCTGTAAAATTTTATCATCAGTCCATGGAGCAGATTCTCCATTAAGCTTTTTCAAAAATATATTCTGTCTTTCGCAAGCAAAATACCAATATAAGTCATATACTTTCTGTCTTTTTTTCATAAAATCACCTCATCCATTTCAAACATTTCTTTTAGTTTATTTCCTACTTCATAACCTTTTTTATAAAATTCATTAATTCCCATCTTTAAATATTCATATCTATAACACAATTCCAAAGTAATTGGTCCACTATAATTACACTCCTTCAAATTTTTTACAACATTAGGCCAATTTAATGTTCCATCAAATGGAATTAAGTGAAGATCATCACTTTTATCATTATCATGTAAATGTACTGCAAATATTCTATCTTTAAATTTAGGAAAATCTAACTCATCATTAAAATGCACATGATAATGTCCAGAATCAAAACATATACCTACATTCTTATTTTTTATATTATCTATTACATAGTCCAAATAACCTTTAATTTTTGTATTTTCAAATGCTACTTTAATATTTAATTTTTGGGCATAATCAACAATTTCCTGTAATCTCTTTAATCCTATTTCATTATATTTAGGTGCTTCACTTTTACTTGTCAGATGCATAATAACCATTGGTATGTTATTATTTCTACAAATTTTAATATCATTTTTATATCTATCTACCAATTTATCTCCCGCTTCTTTTTCTAACCATAAATCATTTATGTTTTGATAACCTAGATGTGCAAAAATAATATTTAATCCTTTTTTTCTTATGTATTCTAATTGTTCTTCTTGCGTTGGCTTCCAATCTCTGTTATACCATTGTATAAACACATTAGTAAATCCCGCATTTTTGATAGCATCTATTGTTTCTATTGCACTTACATCTTTATTAGCATTACTTACAACTACAGCAATATCTCTATCTTTCATTTTTCACTCCTTTTAACTTTATTAATATTTAAGAAATTATTTTAAAATGTTCTACTTTTAATAAAGTTATATTATAACTTTTCAAGTAAATTTTCATATATTTTATCTCTATCTAATTCTGTTACAAAAGTTATTTTATGATTATTTTCAGTAATTTCATAAGAAGTATCATCCTTTATATCTGGACAACTTACTTCTGTAGTTTTAAACCAATTTCTATTTATCATATATGCTATAACTGATATATCCCATATTACTCTTTCTTTTTGAATTCCGTGATATCCATCATTATAAAATCTATCTATTAAATAATCACATAGTTTTGATTTGTTTCCAATTCTTTCTTTTAATGTATTTATGTTTATTTTTAATGCTGATACTACATTTTCACAAGGTAAAATAGTTAATTTAATTTTTGATTCAAAAACTATTTTTATAGCCTCAATATCTTGTCTAAAATTATATTCTAAATTATCTTTGTAACCTAATTCATTACCACCTAACCATATAACTTCTATTTTATCTATTATTCTTGGTTCTTTTTTTATAGCAATAGCAATATTGGTAATTGCCCCTATTGCCATAATATAAGTTTTATTATTTTTTAATGCTACTTCAATTATTTTATCAACCGCATCATTATATTCTTCATATCCATTATGTATATAATCTTCTGCACCTTTAAACACTTTATTTGTTGTATTAAAATCTAACCAATTACATATTTTTAATATTTCATTATAACTTTTTTCTCTACCACTTATAACAGTTTCATTTCTATTTTTATGAGAATAAGGAGCAACTGTTATCGCTTCAATATTAAATATATCTTGATTTTTAATCATATATGCAAGGGCAAATTGATCATCACATTCGTTATATGTATCTGTATCTAAAATCACATTTAATTTTTCTTTTTTATATTCTATTATATATTCGAATATTTCTTTCCAATTATAAACCTTAGGAATACTTTTTTCATATTTGTTATATGGTGTATCCATTAAAAGTGTTGTTATACCATTATTAATACAGTCTCTACATATACTAACTGAATCATCAATTATAACATCAATATTATTTTCTATACATTTTTCAGATTTTTCATGCTTATTGTAAGCATTTGTTAATATCAAATTATCATAATATATGTTATGACTATCAAGCCATTTTTTTGTCATAGTATATGGTTCTAAATATTCACCATTGTCTCTTCCCGTAATAATGTAAATTGTATTTCCATCTTCATGTAATTTATTTATATACTCTTTTGCACCTTCAATAAGATCTAATTTTCTTGCAATTCTTTCTATGTTTTCTTTATAAAAATTTTCTTCTTCTATTTCAGACCAGTCAAACATACCTTTTCTAATATACTCTGCATTTTTATTTATAATCCCTTTTTCTCTTAACTCTTTATCATGAATTAAATATTCACTTAATAATACCTCATTAAAATTTGATATTACATTATCTATATCTATTCCTATGTTCATACATACCTCCAATTATCTAAAATGTTTTATTATTATTTATAAAATATATATTAATTAATTTATTTATTTTTACTTATTCCTAATACCATAAACCTTATTATAGGTATTCTTTTAACTATCTCAATTAAAATAGGTAATGCTATTATTGTTCCTATTAAAATAACTATATAATTTAAAATAAAAGGTAAATTTAAAAATGTTACTGTTACATATCCTAATAGTAGTACAACAACATAATGAAGAATATATATGTTAAAATTATTCTTTGTCATATAAACTGTAAATTTATTTTTAAAATTTAGAAATTTGCTTCCTATTCCCATTATTGATAATATCATAATCCATAAATACAAATTAGTAAAGAAACTATTTAATATTTTATTGTCTGTATAATTCTGTCCATAATATGTATATACATAACATATACCAGTTACTACTGAGATTAAACTTAATTGAATAGATATTTTTTCCAATTTTTTTATTAATTCTTGATTAGAAAATACATAGTATCCAAGAAGCATCATAAATAAATATATTCCAAATCTATATACAGTAATTAATGGAGTATTTAATATAAATGAACTTCCCCATACAAGTAAAACTAATATGAATAGTATTGGCAAATTTATTTTTTTGCATAAATTGTTTATTTTCTCTTTTTTATCTATTTTTCTTATTAAAACAATTAATAATGAACCTATAAATAATACATGGCAAAACCATAAAGGTCCTATTCCCATAAGACTATATATAAAATATTTAATAAATCCTGGTATATTATTTCCATTTCCAGCAAACATATCTGTATATTGTGCAGTAATAAATCCTGAAATCCAACCATATATAAATATTCCTAAAACTGATGGTAATAGTATTCTTTTGGCACGATCTTTTATAAATTCTTTATTGCTTCTTTTTCTTAATGAATAGTTACAGGAAATCCCTGATACAATAAATAATAAACACATAAACCACGGATATACAAATATTAAAAATGTATCCATTATTTGAATTCCCTTAACTCCTATATTTGATATTACTCCACTATTATTAAACAAATATATAATATAATATGATAAATAATTACTAATACAACTGTTATCCATCTGATATTATCTAAATAATCTAATCTTTTATTTTCCATTTTTTCCTCCTAAAATATCATCACCTATATTTTCAATTACATCAGATTTTACAAGTGCAATTCCTTTTTCTTTGTCACATAATACAATAATTGAATCTCCTGGTTTGATATTAAACATATCTCTTGCATCCTTTGGAATTACTATTTGCCCCTTTTCTCCAACCTTACATATTCCTACATATTTATCTTTTTTCATTTTACTTTTCCTCCTTCTTAGGTTGTATTTGTTATACTTTTCATACTTATTATACTTCTTTTTTTTAAATTTTCAACAAAAAAGATTAATTTTTTTACCTAATTCTTTATATCTTTTATTTTAATATCAATATAATAATTATTTCATATAATGTAATGATTATTTATTTTATCTTGGAAAGGTTTGATAATATTATGAAAGATTTTTTAAAAAATAAAGACACTTCTAATTGTCAAAACCGTATTATTAATTATTTTGATGATATTGTTCCTACTAATATTAATTATACATACTCAATTTTGACTTCTAACATTAATTCTCTTGCCTCTATTTACCCATTTTTAGAAATATTTAACATTGGATATAGCTACTTAAATAAGTCTATACCTTGTATACGTTTTGGAAATGGTACAAAAAAAGTTTTTTATAGTGCTGCAATTCATGCAAATGAATGGATTACTTCTGTTTTGGTTATGAAATTCCTAGAAAACTTATGTAAGGCTTATGCTCTAAATTATAGTATTTATAATTATAATGCAAGATATATTTATAATAATGTTTCTATATATATTGCACCTATGATTAATCCTGATGGAGTTGACTTAGTCACTGGTAATTTATCTTCAACTTCTATTCCTTATCTTTCTGCTAAGCAAATTGCTAATAATTATCCAACTGTTCCTTTTGTAAGTGGTTGGAAAGCAAATATTCGTGGTGTGGATTTAAATTTACAATTTCCTGCTGGTTGGGAACAAGCAAAAGAAATAAAATATTCTCAGGGATTTACTCGGACCTGCACCTCGTGATTTTGTTGGGTATGGGCCATTGACTGAACCAGAGTCTCTAGCAATTTATAATTTTACATTAATGCATAATTTCAGTTTAGTTTTAGCTTACCATACTCAAGGAAAAGAAATTTATTGGCAGTTTCAAAATTATAATCCATCAAATAGTTTTGAAATAGGACAAAAATTAGCAGAATCTAGTGGATACTTACTCGCAGAAACGCCATATAATTCAAGCTTTGCTGGTTTTAAAGATTGGTTTATTCAAAAATACAATAAACCTGGATATACTATAGAATCTGGTATCGGAGAAAATCCATTACCAATTACTCAGTTTAATGAAATATATAATGATAATTTGGGCATTTTAGTTTTAAGTGCACTTTTATAACTTACTAAAAGCGTTAAAGTCTTACAAAAAGCTTTATAAAGCTTATTTGTAAGACTTCTATTTTTTTGAATTTATTATTTAGTAATCCATTTTACCAAATTTAAATTTGCTGGTTCTAGTAACATCTCATGTTTTGGCATAACTCTAAATGTATATCCATAATTTCCACCTGTTGTTAATTCAATTTTAGCTGTAAAATAATATTTTTTATCTTCCTCATCTGAATCTGATAAAGTCATTGGAATAATACTAACATTTTCTACAACTCCATTTTCTAATATTTTTCCATAGTATGCTTCTACTGTTATGTTTTCTACATCAATATTAGGAAGTTCTACCTCACATGCTACTTCAATATTATTTCCTGCATCTATTGTAATATTATCTAAATTGTTTACTTGTGTTATTTTTATGTCTTTCCAATTTTTATATAAATCTTTTTTCCAAGAGTTATATGCTGCTACATTATCAACATCTTCATAATATTTTTTAGTTAACTTGCAAAGTGGCATATATAAATTATTTGTATAATCAACCAACATTCTTGCTGTACTATATTTTCCACCTGTTGTTATAATAGAATTTTTCATTATTTCAACCCATTTTTTAGACATTCCATTTCTATCTTTATCATAATAAGTTGGTATTATTTTTTCTTCTAATGTTCTATACATACTTTGGCTATCTGCTTGATCTTGTGCCTCATAAGATTCATATTCAGCATTTGTTCCTATTGTCCATCCATTGTTTTGAGTATATCCTTCAGCCCACCATCCATCTAAAACACTGAAGTTTATAACTCCATTTACTGATGCTTTTTGACCACTTGTTCCTGATGCTTCCATTGGTCTTCTTGGATTGTTTAACCATACATCCACACCACTAATTAAGTATCTAGACATTGCTATATTATAGTTTTCAAGTAAGAAAATTTTTCCTTTAAATTGTGGCATCATAGATACTTGATGTATATATCTTATTAAATCTTGTCCTTCTTTATCAGCAGGATGTGCTTTTCCTGCAAAAATTAATTGGACTGGTTTTTCACTATTATTTAATATTTGTGTAATTCTTTCTAAATCTTTAAAAATTAAGGTTGCTCTTTTATATGTTGCAAATCTTCTTGCAAATCCAATAGTTAAAGCATCTGGATTTAATTTTGATACAATTTCATTAATCTCTTCATAGCTATATCCAGATCTTCTTAATCTTTCTGTTGTACTGATTTTTACTAATTTTAATAATTTTATTTTTCTTTCGTTGTGTACATTCCATAATTTTTCGTCTGGTATATTTTTTATTTTTTCCCATACTTGATCTTGATGCATATTGTCTTGCCAATATGGAATCAAATATTTATTATATAATTCTTTCATTTTAGGTGCAAGCCATGAACATGTGTGAATACCATTTGTAACATATCCTATTGGTGATTCATTTGCTGCTATTTCAGGCCATACTTCTCCAAATAATTCTCTTGAAACTGCTCCATGTAGTTTGCTTACTCCATTTTTCTTTCCTGCAATTTTTAACGCTAAAATTCCCATGTTAAATCCTTTTGCTAAGTCTTTTCCTGGCTTCATTCCTAACATTAAAAATTCTTCTCTTGATAATCCTAATCTTGGCCAAAAATCTTTAAAATACTTTTCAACTAATTGGATTGGGAATATATCATTTCCAGCTGGAACTGGTGTATGTGTTGTGAATACTGTTTTTGAGCTTGCTATATCTTTAGCAACTTCAAAAGAAACTTGTTTCTCTTTTATTATATTTTTTATAATTTCTAAATTTAAAAATGCTGAATGCCCTTCATTCATATGATATACAGTTGGCTCTAAATGAAGATAATTTTTTAATAAATTAACTCCAGCCATTCCAAGTACTATTTCTTGGCGAATTCTCATTTCTTGATCTCCACCATATAGTCTTAATGTAACATCTCTATCTTCTTCATTATTTTTATCAATATCAGAATCTAATAAATATAATTTTACTCTTCCTACATTTATTTGCCAAACTTTTAAATATAATCTTCTTTTTGGAAATTTAACATATATTGTTAAATCCTCTCCCTTATCATCTTTTACTGGATTAATTGGTAAATCATATAAATCAATGTTATTATATTCTGTTTCTTGGTCTCCGTTTCCATTAATTTTTTGATTAAAATATCCATTTTTATATAATAGTCCTACTGCAACAAGTGGAATTCCAAGGTCACTTGCTGATTTTAAATGATCACCAGATAATATTCCTAATCCTCCAGAGTAAATTGGAATTGTCTCGTCAATTCCATATTCTGCTGAAAAATAAGCAATTAAATCATTTTTTTCTTCTGGATATTTTTTAGAAAACCATGTGTTTTTACTGTTCATATATCCGTCAAAATTTAATACTACTTTATCATATTCTTTTAAAAATCCTATGTCTTTTGTTACCGCTTCTAATCTTTCTTGAGAAACATGTTTTAAAAATTTAACAGGATTTTTATTTGATTCTTCCCATAGGTCTCCATCTATTCTTTGAAATAATCTTAAAAATTCTGTATTCCAAGACCACCATAAATTGTTGGCTATTTCTGATAATTTTTCAATTCTTTTTGGTAATTGTGGATTTACCGTAATTCTATTAAATAAGTACATTTTTTGTTTTTCCTCCTTCGTATTTTAAAGCTTTTTTCTTAATGTAATTCGATATTTATATTATCTATTAAATATTTTTATTTGTCAAATGTTTTTTATTAAGATATTCGTATTATATCATTATATGTAACATATAATGACAACACTATTAAAATCGAAAATCCTAATAATTGTATATTTATTTCTGTTTGCTCTTTTAATGGTTTTCTTCTTATTGCTTCAATTATTAAAATTAATATTTTTCCTCCATCTAATGCTGGAATTGGTAACAAGTTTGTTACTCCTAAAGAAATAGATATTAATGCCATCATATATAAAAATTCTTTAATACCATTAGTTTTAGATACAACTTCTGATATTCCAACTGGTCCCATCATTTGGTCTATTCCAACATTTCCTGTAAATAACTGTTTTAAATTATCAACAATAGAAAAAACGAATTCTTTCGTTGACATTGCTGCATTTAAACATCTATTACCAATCGTGTCCTCTGCTCTTTTTAAATTAACACCTAAGTACCATCTTTCTCCTTGTTGTTCTGCTATTTGCTTTGGAACTATATTATATTCTAGTATAGTTCCTTCTCTATCAATTTTTAAATTGATAGATTCTGTATTTTCTTGTATTGCTTTATTTAAATCATATAAATTATCAATTTTTTTATTGTTTGCCTCAATAATTTTATCTCCAGACTGTAATCCTATTTGTTGGGCCGGATATCCTTCTGTAGTTGAAACAATTTCATTTGTTATATATGTTCCTGAATTGGCAATTAATAAAAAATAAACTATAATAGCAAATATTATATTTACAATTGCTCCTGCTGCAACTATAGCTATTCTTTTTGGAATACTTGCTTTAGAAAAAGAACCACTTTCTTCTGACCTTTCTTCTTCTCCTTCCATACTAACAAATCCACCTAATGGAATTAATCTTAATGCGTATTTGGTTTGTTTTCCTTGTTTTTTCCATATAGCTGGTCCAAAACCAATAGCAAATTCGTTTACTTTTACTTTACATAATTTTGCTACAGTAAAATGTCCTAACTCATGAATAAATATCAAAAATCCTAATAAAAATATTATTTTTATTGCTGATAAAATAAAAGATATCAATGTGTTCCTCCTTTTTATAACAACGTAAATAATGCATATGCAAATGGTGCTAAGAATATTAAACTATCTATTCTATCTAACATTCCTCCATGTCCTGGTATTAAATTACTATAATCTTTAATATCAACAAATCTTTTTATACTAGATGCCGCAAAATCTCCAATTTGCCCAACTAAACTTAATATAATTCCTATTCCTGTTATAAATAAATATGAATAATTCATTCCCCAATAAGTATTTGCAACATAAGTATAAATAAGCATTAATATAACAGCTCCTACTGTTCCACCAATACATCCTTCAATTGATTTCTTAGGACTTACTTTACTAAATTTATGCTTTCCAAAATGTTTTCCTATTAAATAAGCAAATATATCTGTTCCCCATGCTGCTAAAATTACATACCAAATTAAAATTTTTCCATTTGGCATTCCATCAATAAATGCCACAAACATAATAAAAAATACAACATAAAATATTCCAATAAATGTGTACGCTATATCCTTAAATGTTGTTCTCATTTCTGTAGCAACTACTTGGGCAAAAAGTACTATTAAAATAGTTGGAACTCCTAATGTTACTATCATATTTAAATATTCTTTTGGTACTACATGAATAAAAGCTATACTAAAACAACTTAAATAGCCTAACCATCTTACTGGTTTTGATACCTTTGCTATAGCATTAAAATATTCACTCATAGCAAGTAATGCTATAATTGATAATGCTATATCTACTACTATTTTGTCTCCAATTAGTAACACTAATAATACTAATGGAAATCCTAATAATCCTGAAGTCAATCTTTTTATATCCATCTCTTTTCCTTTCTTCTTATAAATATTTATTATTTTGTTTTAATTTGCTCCAAATTTTCTGGTTCTTTTTTGGTATTCTATAATTGCTTTATCTAAATCTTCTTCCTCAAAGTCTGGCCAATTTTTATCTAAAAATAAGAATTCAGAATAAACAAGTTGCCATGGTAAGAAATTACTTAAGCGCAACTCTCCACTAGTTCTAATCAATAAATCTGGATCTGGCTGTCCTTTAGTATATAAATTATCAGATACTAATTTTTCTGATATTTCTTCTATATCTATTTCTTGATTTTTTACTTTTGCAGATATTTGCTTTATTGCTTTTATTAATTCGTCTCTTCCTCCATAATTTAATGCAATATTAAAAGTTACTCCAGTATTATCTTTAGTTCTTTCCATACACCTTTTTATACTTTTCTGCATTCCTTCAGACAAGGCTGTTATATCTCCTAATATTTTTACCCTAATATTTTCAGTATCTGCTCTTTTAGAATATTCATCTAAATAATTTTGCAATAGCATCATAAGTGCTTTTACTTCATCTTCAGCTCTTTTCCAATTTTCTGTTGAAAATGCATATACTGTAATATATTCTAATCCTATTTTATTAGCATATCTTACGATTTTTTCTAATGTTTTTGCTCCTTCTTTATGTCCAAAACTAACTGGCTTTCCTTTTGCTCTTGCCCATCTTCTATTACCATCCATAATAATAGCAATATGCTTTGGCATTGTTTCTTTATCAAACTTCATTTTCTGCTCTCCTTTAAGGATTTTTTATCATAGTTCTTAATTAATTTATTATATAATCAAATTAAGCATTATTTTAAATCCCCTATTTATTTCTATCTTTTATATATAAAGCTAATTCTCTTAAAAATTCAGCTCTATCTCCATATTCTTTTAATTCCTCTATTGCTTCTTTTGTTATTTCTTCTAGAATTTTTTTTGCCCCTTGAAGTCCATATTTTGAAACATATGTACATTTTTCTAATTCTTTGTCATTACCAACTGGTTTGCCTAAAATCTCTTCATTTCCTTCTTCAGATAAAATATCATCTTTTATTTGAAATGCTAATCCTATTTTTTCCGCATACTTAGTCAATTTTTCTAAATTCTTTTCATTAGCATTAGCTAAAATTGCTCCCATCCTAACACATAATTTTAAAAGTGCTCCTGTTTTGTTTTTATGAATATATTCCAAATACTCATCAGTTATTTGCTTTCCCTCATATTCTGTATCTATATATTCCCCTGCAATCATTCTATCTACCGCAGTGGAAAATTCATTAAAAACTTTTAATTTATTTTTTAATTCTTCACTTTCCGACTTTATTAAATCTTCACTAATTACAATATATGCTTGATTTAACAATCCATCTCCTGCAAGAATTGCAGTTGCCTCATTAAATTTCTTATGGTTAGTAGGCTTTCCATGCCTAAAATCGTCATTATCAATTCCTGGCAAATCATCATGAATCAACGAAAAATTATGTACCATCTCAATAGCAACTGCATATGGAATACATTTATTAATATTTTTTCCAAATATCTCATATGTTGCAATTACTAAAATAGGTCTTAATCTTTTTCCACCTGCCATAAGACTATATTCCATAGAATTATTTAATATTTTTTCTGGTACATCTTTTTTTCCTGAATATTTTTCCAATTCATTATTTACTTGTTCTTGATAATTTTTTAATTGTACTTTAAAATCCATAAACCGCTCCTTAGTTATTTATACTGACATAATTTCTTTTTCTTTTCCCTCTAGTATTTTATCTATCTCATCTATTTTTTTATCAGTCATTTTTTGAATTTCATTTTCTGCTTGTTTTAACTCATCTTCTGTTATTGTTCCTTCTTTTTGCTCTGCTTTTGCTATATCAATACCTTCTCTTCTAATAGATCTTATTGCTACTTTAGCCTCTTCAGCCATTTTTCTTATATCTTTTACTAATTCTTTTCTTCTCTCTTCATTTAATTCAGGAAAAGCTAGTCTTATTACTTTTCCATCATTATTTGGATTAATTCCAATATCAGATGCCAAAATTGCTTTTTCAATATCTTTTAAAACACTAGCATCCCAAGGTTGAATAACAATCAACCTAGCTTCAGGTACAGACACACCTGCAACCTGATTAATAGGTGTAGGAGTTCCATAATAATCTATTTTTACCTTGTTCAAAATTGCTGGATTAGCTCTTCCAGCTCTAACCTCTGATAATTTTTCACTATAAACACTAATTGACTTTTCCATTTTATCATCTAAACTTTTATAATCCATTTTACCTCTCTCCTTTTTGAGACACTGGGGACACCCCTCGTCTGTCTCATTTTTCTTTTCAACATATTATAATTTTTGTTTGAGACACTTTTCACCTGTCCCCTGTGTCTCATTTTACTATTGTTCCAATTTTTTCACCTTTTACTGCTCTTACTATGTTTTCTGGATCTTCAATTCCAAATACTAATAATGGCATATGGTTATCTCTACACATTGCTGTTGCTGTTGAGTCCATTACTTTTAAGTCTTTTTCTAATACTTCCATATAAGATATTTCTTCGTATTTTTCTGCTGTTGGATCTAACTTAGGGTCTGCTGAATATACTGCATCTATTGATTTTCCTAATAATATTATATCTGCTTTTATTTCTGTTGCTCTAAGTACTGCTGCTGTATCTGTTGTAAAATATGGATGTCCTGTACCACATGCAAATATTACAACTCTTCCTTTTCCTAAGTGTTTTTCTGCTTTTCTTTGTATAAATGGTTCTGCTATTTCTCTCATTTCTATAGCTGTTTGTACTCTTGAATATATTCCTCTTGCTTCTAATGCGTCTTGAAGTGCTAATCCATTCATTGCTGTTGCTAGCATTCCCATATAGTCAGCTGTTGTTCTTTCCATTTGATGTCCATTTCTTCCTCTCCAGAAGTTTCCTCCTCCTACAACAATTGCTACTTGTACTCCCATTTCTACAATTTCTTTTATTTTATCACATATTTTTCCTACTGTTTCTACATCTACTCCTGTTTTTTGTTTTCCTGCTAGTACTTCTCCACTTAATTTTAATAGTACTCTTTTATATTTGAGTTCTGACAATTTTTCCACTCTCCTTAATTTATTTTTGATAGAATCATTCTACCATATATTTTGAAAAAATACAGTAGTTTTTTGAGATTTTGTGAAATTTATTTCCGTATTTGTTCGTGTGCAAAAATTTATAAAATAACTTTCTTAATATATAAAAAAGAGACACTTCAATTCGTGTCTCCATAAATTTTCTTATTTTAATTGATTCATTACTTCTTCAGCAAAGTTTTCTTCTTTTTTCTCAATTCCTTCACCTTTTTCAAATCTTGCAAATTCTACTACTTCTGCATCTTTTTCTTTTAATAATTGAGATACTTTCATATTTGGATCTTTAACAAAATCTTGATCTACTAAACAAATTTCACTAAAGAATTTTCCAATTCTTCCTTGTACTATTTTTTCAGCAATTGCTTCTGGTTTTCCTTCATTCATTGTTTGAGCTTTTAAAATTTCTTTTTCTTTTTCAACTCTTTCAGCTGGTACAGAAGCTTCATTTAAAAATTCTGGTCTAGCAGCTGCAATTTGCATACAAATATCTTTTGCAACTTCACTATTTCCTTTTTTCATGTTTACTAAAACTGCTATTTTTCCATCTCCATGAATATATTTTTCTACTAAGCCTTCAGATTCAAATCTTGCAAATCTTCTAATGTTCATATTTTCACCAATTGTAGCAATTTTGTCAACTAATACTTCTTTAACGGTTTTTCCTGGTACTTCAATTGATTCTTGAGCTAATAATTCTTCTACATCTTTTGGGTCTTTTTCTACTACTTGTTTTGCTATATTCATAACAAAAGTTTTAAATTCTTCATTTTTTCCAACGAAGTCTGTTTCTGAATTAACTTCTACAATAGCTCCTATTTTTCCATCTTCTGAAATAAAAGCTTCTACTAAACCTTCAGCTGCAACTCTTCCTGATTTTTTAGCAGCTTTTGCAATTCCTCTTTCACGTAATAATTCAATTGCTTTCTCCATGTCTCCATCTGTTTCTGTTAAAACTTTTTTGCAGTCCATCATTCCTGCACCTGTTTTTTCTCTTAAATCTTTTACTTGACTAGCTGTAACCATTTTTTATTTCCTCCTTTATTTATTAAAAACACTCTTATTTTATAACATTTTAAAATATTACAAATATCTATGTTTATTTTTTCTATATTAATCTGATACTATACCTTCAAAATTAATATAGTAAATAATAAAGAAGAATAGAGCAGAAAAGCTCCACTCTTCTTTTACTTTTAGAATTATTCTTCTACTTTTTCTTCTTCATTTGCTACTACTTCTTCAATTGTTGTAGCTTCTTCATCAACTGGTTGTTCTTCCATTTCTGGTTCAAAGCTTTCACCTTGTTTTCCTTCAATAACTGCATTTGCCATTACGTCTGCAATTAATTTTACAGCTCTTATAGCATCGTCATTTCCTGGAATTGCATAATCTACTTCTTCTGGATTGCAGTTTGTATCTACTAATCCTACAACTGGAATTCCTAATTTTTTAGCTTCTAATATAGCAATTCTTTCTTTTTTAGGATCTACTAAAAAGATAACTCCTGGTAATTCGTTCATTTCTTTTATTCCACCAAGATTTCTTTCTAATTTTTCCATTTCTTTTTTCAATAGAATTACTTCTTTTTTAGGTAACACATCAAATGTACCATCTTGTTCCATTGCTTCTAAATCTTTTAATCTTTGAATTCTTTTTTGAATTGTACCAAAGTTTGTTAACATTCCACCTAACCATCTTTGATCAACATAGAACATTCCACATTTTAAAGCAGCTTCTTTCATACATTCTTGTGCTTGTTTCTTTGTTCCTACAAATAATACTGTTTTTCCTTCTTCTGCTTGTTCTTTAACGAAAGCATAAGCTTCATCTAATTTTTTTGATGTCTTTTGTAAATCGATGATATGAATTCCATTTCTAGCTTGAAATATATATTCAGCCATTTTTGGATCCCATCTTCTTGTTTGATGTCCAAAGTGAACACCAGCTTCTAGTAATTGTTTCATTGCAACTACAGCCATTTTAAATTCCTCCCTTTTTGTTTTTCTTCCATAAAGTTCTTCACCCTCTAGGACCTAAAACTTCTATTATTTCTTAGGCACTACCTTTTAGGCTCTCTTTATGTGATTAATACGTTTCTTATTGTACCATGTTTTATCAATGATTTCAAGTGTTTTATATAGATTTTTTAATAAATTTTGTGCAATAAAATGCTATAACATTTTTTATCTATGTTTTTAAATTTCTATTTCATCATAAGTAGTCACTAATTTTGCTCCCTGTTTTATTAGCTCATTTGTTCCAGCAGAATTAACAGAATTAATATTTCCTGGTATAACATAAACATCTCTTCCCTGTTCTAATGCAAAATCAACAGTTATTAATGTGCCACTTTTTTTCTTAGCTTCAATTACAATAACGCCTTTACTCATTCCACTAATAATTCTATTTCGTGCCGGAAAATTCATTTTTTCTGGTCTAGTTCCAAGTGGATATTCAGATATAATGGCTCCACCTTTTTTTAATATTCTATACAACAACTCTTTATTTTCTACTGGATATACACTATCTAACCCATTTCCTACAACTGCTATAGTTTTTCCAACTGTGGATAACGTTCCTATATGTGCATAACTATCCACACCTTTTGCCAATCCACTAATAATATTAATATTTTTATTTGCTAAGTTATATGAAAAATACCTAGCTGTCTTTTTCCCATAATCTGATGCTTCTCTACATCCAATTATTGCAATAGATGGATTGTTTAGAATATCTTTGTTTCCTTTTATATATAAACTTATTGGCGGATCATATATCTCCTTTAATATTTGCGGATATTCTCTATCATTTATTGAAATAATATCTATTTTATTTTTCTCCATATATAGAACATGTTTTTCAATATTTTTTCTTATACTTTCGTTTAATATATTATCTGCTATTTTTTCTCCTATCCCTTTTACACTTATTAATTCTTTTTTATTTAATTTATAAATATTTTCAGGAGTTTTATAAATCTCCAATAGTTTTTGTTTTTTCCTACTTCCTAAATCCTTTATTAGCGACAACCATACCCAATATTTATTTTTTTCCAATAATCATTCTCCTTTACAAATTTAAAAACTTATAATCCTTTTTAGATTAAAAGTTAATTTATATAAATTTTTAATAATTTGAATTACTAGACAGATTTGTCTAAAGATATAATTTAATTGATTCCAACTATTATTATAATAACATCTTTATTATAAATTGTAAATATATTCCATTAAAAAAGAACAAAAGCGGACATTAATAACCTTTTAAAGTCCGCGTCTTTGTTCGTGCACAAAATATGTAAAAACTTGATTATTTATATTGTTGCTTTGTAGCTTTTATAACATTATTCATAAGCATTGCTATTGTCATTGGTCCAACTCCACCTGGCACGGGAGTTATATAACTTGCTTTTTTCTCAACATTTTCAAAATCAACATCTCCATATAATTTTCCATCTTCTCCTCTATTTATTCCTACATCAATAACAACAGCACCATCTTTTACCATATTTTCTTTTACAAACTTTGCTTGTCCTATCGCTGCAATTATAATATCTGCTCTTCTAGTATGTTCTTCTAAATTTTTAGTTTTTGAATGACATACTGTAACAGTAGCATTTTTTTGTAAACAACATTGTATTAACGGTTTTCCTACAATGTTGCTTCTGCCTAAAATAACAACATCTTTTCCTGTCAAATCAATATTATATTCTTCAAACATTTTCATAACACCATATGGAGTACATGATATAAATGTATCTTCTCCTATGCAAAGCTTTCCCACACTTGAAGGTGTGAATCCATCTACATCTTTTGAATATGTAATACTTTTAAAAGCTTCATTAATATCTAAATGTCTTGGTATTGGACTTTGTAATAAAATGCCATTAATTTCTTTATTTCTATTTAAATCATTTATCAAATCCATTAATTCTTGTTGAGTCGTATTTTCTTTCAACAAAAACTCTTGATACTCTATTCCAACATCTTCACAAGCTTTGCTCTTATTTCTTACATAAACTTTTGAAGCAGGGTTATCTCCAACCATGATTACAGCAAGTTTCGGAACTATACCTTTTTCTTTTAATTCATTACATTCTACTTTCAAATTTTCTCTTATTTTTTTTGCTAAAGCTTTACCATCTATTACCTGTGCCATTATATATTTCTCCTTTTATTTTAATTTTCTCCTATTCCACTAACTTTATATTCAATATCTTCCATATGAGGAAACATCTCTCTTACTCTTTTTAAAGTTAGCATTAGCATTCTAGGTTGTGGATTTTTTTTATGCTCTGATAATAACTTTTGTGTATAACAATTCTCAGCTGTTTTAAACAATAAATATCTATTTCCCACATAAGTATAATAAATTTGATATCCATTTTTCAAATCAAGCCACATTTGTTCAAATGTATAATTTTCCATCTTTTCCTCCTATTGAGACATTGAGGGACAGGTCTAAAATGTCTCATATTTTTGTCGAGTTTTGTTGTTACATGTAACATTATGTAATTTATATGAGACATTTTAGACCTGTCCCCTTAATGTCTCAAATTCTTCTTCTGTTAAAACTGTAACACCTAAATCTCTAGCTTTTTTTAATTTGCTTCCAGCATCTTCTCCAGCTACTACATAATCTGTTTTTTTAGATACTGAATTAGAAGTTTTTCCTCCCATTTTTTCAATTATATCGCTTATTTCTCCTCTTGTGTATTTTTCAAGGCTTCCTGTTAATACAAATGTTTTTCCTTCAAATCTATTGTCTGATATTTCTTCTTCTAAATTTCTTGTATTAACTCCCTCTTGTTTTAATTTTGTTATTAAATCTATTGTTTGCTCTTGTATAAAAAATTCTCTTATACTATTTGCGACTATTGGTCCTATATCATTTATCATTGCTAATTCTTCTGAGTTTGCTTCCATCAAATTATCTATATTTTTATATTTTCTAGCTAAAATTTTAGAAGCTTTTACTCCTACATGTCTAATTCCTAATGCTGTTATTAATCTATACAAATCATTTTCTTTGCTTGTATTTATACTGTCTATTAAATTTTGCGCAAATTTTTTTCCATTTTTCTTTAAAGATGCTATATCCTCAAATTTTAATGTATATATATCTGCAATATTATGAATCAAATTTCTTTCTAATAATTGACTAATAATGTTTTCTCCTAAACCATCTATATTCATTGCTTCTCTTGATACAAAATGTACTAAGTTTCTAAATAATTTTGCAGGACATTCTATTCCAGTACATCTAATAGCTGCTTCTCCCTCTTCTCTTACTGCTTCTGCTCCACATACTGGACATTTTTTAGGCATTTCAAATTCAATTTCTTCTCCTGTCCTTTTATCTTTTTTTACTTCTACTATTTCAGGTATTACATCTCCTGCTTTTTGTATAATAACTGTATCTCCTATTTTTAACTCTTTTTGCTTAATAAAATCTTCATTATGAAGAGTTGTTTTTGAAATTGTTGAGCCAGCGACTTTTACTGGTTCTAATATTGCCATTGGTGTAATAACTCCTGTTCTTCCTACTTGACATATTATATCTTTTAATTTTGTTTCTTTTCTTTCTGGTGGATATTTATAAGCAACTGCCCATCTTGGTGTTTTTGCTGTAGTTCCTAATATTTCTCTAAATTTCAAATTATCTACTTTTACCACTGCCCCATCAATTCCAAATGTTAGTTTTTCTCTATCTTCTCCTATTTTTTCTATAGCTTTTTCTATTTCTTTCATGTTCTCGCAAGGAATTCTTACAGGATTCACATTAAATCCTAATTTTTCTAAATATTCTAATTCCTCAAAATGAGAATTAAAACTCTTTCCTTCTATTTTTTGAACATTAAATATATATATATCTAATGGTCTTTTAGCTGTTATTTTACTATCTAGTTGTCTAAGCGACCCTGCTGCTGCATTTCTAGCATTAGCAAATAGTTCTTGTTCATTTTCTTCTCTTTCTTGATTCATCTTTTCAAAATCTTGCTTACTAATAAATACTTCTCCACGAACAGTTATATCTATATTTTCATTTAATTGCATAGGAATTGTTTTTACCGTTTTTAAATTTTCTGTAACATCTTCACCAACTAGTCCATTTCCTCTTGTAGCTCCTTTTACAAATTTTCCATTTTTATATTCTAAAGCAGCTGATAATCCATCTATTTTGGTTTCTACTACATATTTATTATTTTCTATATCATTTTCTATCGCTTTTTCTTCTATTTTTTGTACATATTCTTTTACTTCATCTATTGAAAATACATCTTGCAAACTTTGAAGAGGAACTTCATGTGTTACTTTTTCGAATCCTTCTTTTACATGTCCTCCAACTTTTTGTGTTAAAGATTCTTTTGAATTAAATTCCGGAAATTTTTTTTCTAAATTTCTTAATTCTACCATTAACATATCATATTCAAAATCTGATATTTCTGGTTCATCATCATCATAGTATCTTTTGGCATGGTATTCTACTTGTTTTCTTAATTCTTCTATTCTATTTTTTGCCTCTTTTTTATTCATTTTCGCACCTCTAAAACTAGCATTTATTTATTGCTATTCAATTATTGTCATAGTTTTTATAACAATTTTAATAACAATATTTTATTCTTTCCTATTATATACAAATTCAAAAAAAAAATAAAGAAATTTTCTAAAATTCCTTTATTTTATAAATATATCCATTTTTATTCTGCCTTAGCAAATATAATTAATCTAGCTTTACTATCATCTGTACAAGTTGATAATGTTATTTCTGCCTTTCCTCCTGTATCTCTTTGATAGAAAGATGTATCTTCTGGTGTTGTTTCAAATTTATTATAAATTGTATAAGTTAATTTTTTTCCATCATTATCTGTTACGTATATTTTATCTCCTACACTTAATTTTTTATTATTTGAAAAGAATAAACCATTCCTATAGTTGTGTCCAATAATAACACTATTTCCAGCTTGATTTAGTCCAGAACCATATAAAAATGCAACTGCTGTTTCTATAGATTTTTTAGTTACTTTTTCTAAGACTGGATATTTAAAATTTGTTTTTGGTATTTCCATTGTTCCTAAAACACCAAATCCTTTATATGTCTTTTTAGTCTTTTTAGTTGAATTGCTATTACTATCCTTTATTTGGTCTAAAGGATTTGTATCGTTATTATCAGCTACAGTAGTATTTTCATTTGCTTCACCATCTGTTACTTCTCCTTGAAAATTATCAACAAAATCTGTTGTATCCTTTGTTACCATATAATTTTGATAATAATCATATGCTAAAAAACCTAATAAACCGATAATTGCTATAATAACTATTACTAATATTACAGTTAAAACTTTACTATATTTACTCTCAAACATATATTTTACCTCCGTACAATTCTTCTTTTTATATTATAACATATCTTAATAAAAAATGAAATAGTAAAAATGTTTTAGACAATCTTTTCTCCTAATTGTTTTCCTGCAAGTAAATGAAAATGTAAATGCATTACTTCTTGACCTCCATCTTTTCCACAATTCACTATTACTCTATACCCTTTTTCTTTTACACCTTGCTCTTCCGCTATTTTATTTATAACACCATAAATCCTTCCAACAATTGCTTCATCTTCTTTCTCCAAATGTGCCAAAGAAGTAATATGTTTTTTAGGAATGACCAAAATATGAATAGGCGCTGCTGGATTTATATCCTTAAATGCTAAAATTTTGTCATCCTCATATACTTTATTAGAAGGTATTTCTCCTTTTATAATTTTACAAAATAAACAATCTGCCATTTTAATCCTCCTTTAAAATATTGAAACAGAGAAAACTTTTCTTAAATCAAACTTTTCCTCTGCTTCCTAAATTTATTCTTTTATCAAAACCGCTTTAATTCTTCTTACTCCTGATGAGCTTGATTCTTCTTTCTTAATTTTAAATTTTCCTAATTCTTTTGTGTTATTTACATGAGGGCCACCACACAATTCTTTTGATACATCTCCTATAGTATATACTGTTACTATATCTGGATATTTTTCAATAAACATACATTCTGCACCTGATTTTATAGCATCTTCTTTTTTCATTTCTTCTTTTGTTACAGGTAAACCTTCTTGAATCCATTTGTTTACTAAATCTTCTGTCTTTCTTTTTTCTTCATCTGTCATTTTATGGTCACAATTAAAATCAAATCTCATTCTATCTACTGTTATATTTGATCCTCTTTGATGTGCATTTTCTCCTATAACCTGTTTTAATGCTGCATTTAAAAGATGTGTTGCTGTATGATAAGCTATTGTTATTTCATTTTGCTCTGCTAGTCCTCCTTTAAATTTTTGTTCAGATCCTGCTCTTGATTTTTCTTGATGTGCTTTAAATAGCTCTTCAAATTCTTTCATATCTATTTCATATCCACTTTCTTTTGCCAATTCTTTTGTTACTTCTGGTGGGAAACCATATGTATCATATAGTTTAAACACAACTTTACCTGATAATTTTTTTGTGTCTTTTAGTTTATTTATTTCTTTTTGAAATTCTCTTTCTCCATTTACTAATGTTTTTACAAACTTTTCTTTTTCCTCTAATATAACACTTTTTATTATTTCTTTATTTTTAGCTAAATCTGGATACATTTCCTTTAAATTATCAACATTTATATCAATTAATGTTGATAATTCATCTAAGTTTATTTGCAATTTATTCATATGTCTTATCATTCTTCTTATTAATCTTCTTAATACATATCCTCTATCTAAATTGCTTGGTCTTCCTCCATCTGAAACAATCATCATGCTTGAGCGTAAATGTTCTGCCACAATTCTTCTGCTTTCAATACTATCTATCTTTTGAAGTTGCTCCAATTTTTTCATAATTGGAGCAAATAATTCTGTATCAAAAGGTGTCTCTTTTCCTTGTAATAACATAGTCATTCTTTCTAGACCTAATCCTGTATCTACGTTTTTTTGCTTTAATTTTGAATATCCATTTTTATCTTTGAAATATTCCATAAATACGTTATTCCAAATTTCTACATATTTACCACAATCACATGATGGTTGGCAATCATCTGAACATGCTGGCTTTCCTGTGTCATAAAACATTTCTGTATCTGGTCCACATGGTCCTTCTTCTCCTGCAATCCACCAGTTATCGTCTTTTCCATAATAATATATATGATTTTCTAAAATTCCAGCTTTTTTCCATGCATTTGCTGCAATTTCGTCTCTTGGACAATCTTCATCTCCTGCAAAACAAGTTACTGATAATTTTTCTACTGGAATTCCTAATTCCTTTGTTAAAAATTCAAAGCTCATTGCTATTGATTCTTCTTTAAAATAGTCTCCTAATGACCAATTTCCAAGCATTTCAAAATATGTTAAGTGTCTATTGTCTCCAACTTCATCTATATCGTTTGTTCTAACGCATTTTTGATAATCTGTAAGTCTTGTTCCTTCTGGATGTTTTTCTCCTAATAAATATGGTACTAATGGTTGCATACCTGCTGTTGTAAATAATACTGATGGATCGTTTTCTGGTATTAATGGTGCAGATGGAATTACTGCATGTCCATGTCTTTTAAAAAATTCTAAGTATTTATTTCTAATTTCTATTGCTTTCATGTAAAAAATCTCCTTTTTATTATTTCTCTTTTATATTATGGCTCTATTCTACTACATTACACATAAAAAAGCAAGATTTCTCGTAAGCGATTATGAAAACATGTATTGAAACCTCAAGAAATATCCTATATAATCTGGATAAAACTTGAAGTTAACTTTTTAAGATAAAAAAGTTTTTAATCTTCACAGAGTTCAGCTCTACAATTTCCTGCCATATCAAATATATTACATTGCTTATCTACCTTACTTGTTG